>Ga0209163_1000053_pt1 | contig 287510 bp, 239 predicted proteins | sample MTBAKSrepl2MetaG_FD_187457 | JGI IMG/M metagenome (GOLD analysis project Ga0209163, IMG submission 187457) | Enrichment culture microbial communities om Arthur Kill intertidal strait, New Jersey, USA, that are MTBE-degrading - MTBE-AKS2 (Arthur... | ecosystem: Environmental > Aquatic > Marine...
TTCAATTATTTACACAATAGGAACTAGTATTTCTCAATTTATTTCTTATTTTCTTCCTTTAGGTAATCTCTTTATTTATTAACCGATTTTACATCTTTTCGGTTACCTTTTATTTTGAGGCAACTGGTCAGAATGTACGGCCGGTGCGCGACAATATAGGGTTCTGCTGGGATGCCGGGGAGATGGATCTGCTCATCGATTACTTAACAACTCATTACAACAAAACAAATTTTAGTGCGGATAATTTAGTTGCCGGTATTGTTCCCCACGACGATTTTCTTTACTCCGGCGCGGTGTCGTTTCCGCTGTTCAAATTAATCAAAACAAAAGAAGTAGTGATCTTCGGTGTTACACACGGGTCGGTAAAACGTGCGGTTGGTGATTTGCAGAATGTTTTGATACTGGATAGCTTCGATCAATGGACCGGACCCTACGGCGCCGTAAACGTTTCGCCTCTGCGTGATAAAATTAAAACATCGCTAGATGAAAAGTGTTATATAGTCAACGATTCTGCTCATATACTCGAACACTCCATCGAATCGCTCTTGCCTTATCTCCAGCATTACAACCGGGATTTTAAGATTACATCTATCATGGTAACTAAAACTCCTTTCGAGACGATGGAAGAAATGAGCAGTCAACTATCCGACATCATAACAGCGTACATAACCGAAAACAATCTGAAGCTGGGGGAAGATATTTTCTTCCTATTCTCCAACGACTGCAATCACTACGGCACAGATTTCAGCAACACTCCGTACGGAATCGACGCGGCGGGGCACAAACAAGCCACCGACAACGACAAGCGCATTGCCAATGAATGCTTTAACGGAACGATCGATAAAAACAAAATCACAAAATTCACCGAAGAGCTGTGGCCGGAACTTGGAAAAACAGAGCATCCACCGTTGTGGTGCGGACGTTACCCGATTACGCTTGGATTATTGACAACGACAAAGGTTGTGAACAAAATTAATGGAGGCGGTTTAACAGGCAATGTCTTCCGTTATTCCGATACATTTACAGAGATGGTTTTACCCGTTAAAGGAACATCGATGGGAACGACTGCGCCCTTTTCGCTTGAGCATTGGGTGGGGTTTCTTTCGACAGGTTTTTATTTGAAATAAATAATTGTTGGGGCACGATGCATCGGGCCCCAACTTTAATAATAATTTATTATTCACCATTTCTATCGTATAACACTTTTCCGCCGACGATTGTATAAACAATTTCCGTATTTATTATTTCTTCATCCGGTACTGTGGTGATGTCCTGCGACAACACTGTAAAATCGGCAAGCTTGCCCGGTGTAATCGAGCCTTTTATGTTTTCCTGGAATGCCGCGTATGCGCCGTTGATCGTGTATGATTTCAACGCTTCTTCGCGTGTCATTTTTTGATCGGGATAAAATTCGAGCCCGTCCGCGGTTTTGCGCGTAACAGCTGCATAATAATTTTTGATCGGGTCGATATCTTCAACCGGGGCGTCGGTACCGTTGCAGATTATCGCGCCCGTATTCATTAATTTTCTCCAAACATAAGCTCCCGTCTCGGCCCTCTCTTCACCGAGCCGTTTTACAACGTAGGGGGCGTCGGATGTGCAATGACATGATTGCATTGACGGTATTATGCCCAGCTCGGCGAATCGCGGGATGTCGCGCGCCGATAAATGCTGAGCATGTTCTATTCGCCAGCGGAGATCGGTTTTATCGAGATTGGATTTGAATGCTCTTTCATATACGTTGAGTGTTTCGCGGTTGCCTTTGTCGCCGATTGCGTGTGTACAAAGCTGAAACCCGTTTGCGATCGCGATATCGGCTGTTTCTCTCATTTCATAAATCGGGTCGGTGTTTAATCCCGTATGTCCCGGTAAATCGGAATACTCTTCCAGCATCCAGGCGCCGCGTGATCCGAGTGCGCCATCTATAAATTTCTTTATTGCACGAACAGTTAAATGATCATTACCGTAACCGATAAATCGATAATCTTTAATTCGTTCTTTCAATTTTTTATTTGTATCGGAAATCATTACGTTAAGACGAATGCCAAGCATTTCTTCATCAACGACTTCTTTAATGATATCAATCGTATCGAGAGGTGTTCCGGCATCATATACAGTAGTTATTCCTTTTGCAAGACATTCTTCATCGGCAAGGCGAATGTAATTTTTTATTTCATCCTTTACCATCTGTTCGGTTCTGTTGGCCATTGCTTCGTCGTATTTGTCCAATATCAGGTTTTCGGCATTCTCTTCGAATATACCGAGAGCAATGCCCAATGAATCGCGCACAATTCTGCCGCCGTCGGGATTGGGAGTATTTTCGTTTATTCCGGCAAGCTCCATTGCTTTCGCATTTACCAAAATCGCGTGTCCGCTTGCGTGTGTAAGCACAACCGGGTTAAGAGGCACGGCATTACTTAATATTGTGTGGTAAGGATAGCCTTCCACGTTCGGGTCTGGGGCCGATTCCCATTTTTCCTGGTGCCATCCTCTTCCTAAAATCCATTCCCCAGGTTTTATGTTTTCAGAAGCTCTCAAAACTTCGTAAACAATTTCGTCCCAGTTATTCGCATATCGCAAATCAATGTGTGTTTTTGCTTTCCCGACGCTTAAAAAATGTGCGTGACTTTCGATAAAACCGGGTATCACCGTCGCTCCTTCAAGATCAATTACCTGTGTAGCGTCACCGATCATCTCCTTTATTTCTTCCGTTGTGCCAACCGCAAAGATTGTGTCCCCTTTTACCGCAACAGCTTCGGCTTCCGGTTTGGTATCGTCTACCGTAATTACTGTTGCGTTAATTAAAACAAGATCGGCTTTATCGTCTATGCTGCATGCGGTAAACAGCGGTGCTATTATTAAAACGGCCGTCAAATAAATTCCTAATATTTTGAATATCTGCATTGATCGTCTCATCTTATTTTCCCCGGTGATTAAAAAATATTATTACCACTATTCAATAGAATAAATATAAGAATATTTCAACATGTGAAAAAACATTTCAAAAAGAGACTTGCTGTAACATAGGGTTTTTGAACGAAGTTTTATTTATTTTCGCAATGAAACGATAGACTTTCCTATATGAACAAAACAATTCAAAAAATCGGCTTGATTCTTCTTCTGGTAGTAATACTCCCTTCGGTCTCCTATACGGTATATGAATTCAGCAGGCTCAACGAAAGCGAGAAAGTATTAAGCGACATTTACGAAAACCAACTTACAGCGATTCTAAATTCCGTAAATCAATATACAGAAGATGTTATAAGCAGTTGGGCAAACCGGATAGAGCTTATAATTACAAAGGAAAAAATCAATCCGGCTGTTTATGAACTTGAATTATTAAATTTTCTAAATGATAATAAACCGATAATATTCTTTTTTACGACGGCAGGATTTGAGAAAGGGCATATTGAATTTTTCCCTTCATCTAATCAGTTTAATGAGAAAGGAATATCATCCGAAATTCAACGGTTGCTTAGTGAAAACCGGGAAATCATCAATCGGCTATATACTTATAAAAGCGCAAACTATAGAAAAGTTGAACCCTTGTTTTTTGAATCTGACGAAAACACCATGCTCCTTGTTTACGTTTTGGATAATGATAACCTTTGTGGAATTGTTTGCTCGCAAAGTTTATTTATCAATCAATTCCTTTCACAAAAAATCCGCCTGGTAACCCAAAATAATTTTTACATTTCCATCATCGCACGGGAATCTTCCGATGTTGTTTTTGCTACCGGACCTTTGGACAACCCCGGTATTCAACGGCAAAAACAACTATGGCTTTTCCCCCGTCTCGATCTCGGAATATCGATGGCAACAAGTTCAATTGAAGAGCTGGCAAGAAGCAGAACTTACACCGGTTTGGCATTGGTTGTTTTATTAAACATTCTCCTAATCGGCGGAGTGGCTTTTGTGTTTAGGAACGTTCGGCGAGAGGTTCAACTTGCCCAGATTAAATCAGACTTTGTTTCGAACGTATCCCACGAATTACGAACCCCGCTTGCATTAATAAACATGTTCGTTGAAACTCTCCAAATGAAACGAGTAAAAACGGAAAAAAAGCGTGATGAGTATTATTCAATAATTTTACAGGAAACCAACCGTTTAAGTCAGATAGTGAATAAAATACTCAGCTTCTCAAAAATCGAGGCGGGAAAAAGAAAATATAATTATGAGAAAGTAGATTTAAACGAATTGATCGAATCCATATTGGTTACTTATAACTATCATCTCGAAAGCAACGGTTTCAGCGTTAAATGTAATTTGGCGGAGTCGCTTCATTCTCTAAATGCCGACAAAGATTCTTTATCAGAAGCATTTATCAACCTGATAGATAATGCCGTGAAATACAGTCCTGATTTAAAAGAAATTTACATAACTACCGGAGTTGAAGATAATTTTGTATTTCTTGAAGTTGCCGATAAAGGAATCGGGATTTCTATGGAAGATCAAAAAAGAATTTTTGAAAAGTTTTACAGGGTTACAAAAGGGGAGGTTCATAACACAAAAGGTACCGGGCTGGGTTTAACTATTGTGCAGCACATTATGCAATCACACGGAGGTAAGATTGATTTGAACAGCGCACCCGGCAAGGGAAGTATATTTAAGTTGCTGTTTCCAATTGACATAAAATAATTCTTTTTGAGGTTATTATGAATAAAATATTGGTTGTTGAAGACGAACCGAACATGGTTAAAGGATTAATTGATAATCTTGAATTCGAAGGTTACAAAGTTGATACGGCAACCGATGGTGAAGCGGGATTAAAAAAAATTCTTGCCGAACAATACCACCTAATTCTGCTTGACGTTATGATGCCGAAAATGTCCGGTTTCGATGTATGCCGTAAGGCCAGGGAACATGGAATTAAAACACCCATTATTCTTCTCACTGCAAAAGGAGAAGAAATAGACAAAGTGTTGGGCTTAGAATTGGGCGCAGATGATTATGTTACAAAACCTTTCAGCCTTCGTGAATTGCTTGCAAGAATTAAAGCCGTTTTGAGAAGAACAACATTAGCCGAAGCCGACAACGACAAAATTAAAAATGTCGATCTTAACATCGGAAAATTAAAAGTAAATTTTTCCTCCTATACGGCATCTATTAAAGGAAAGAGTGTTGATATAACACATAAGGAATTTGATGTTTTAAAATATCTCTGGGAAAACCGCAACTTTACCGTATCAAGAGATGAGTTGCTTAAAGACGTATGGGGGCAGGATGTTTACACAACTACAAGAACAATTGATAATTTTATTCTTAAACTCAGGCAAAAAATCGAAGATGACCCTAACCGCCCGAAAATAATTTTGACCGTCCACGGCACCGGATATAAACTGATCGGTTAATGGAGCAAAATTATTTCACACCTTAATATTTTCCAAATTGCCGCGCAATTCTTTGTTCGTGACAATTAATGACAACTCCTTACTTTGCCGTGACAACTATGCTTAATCCGGCTTCGTCATAATTACCGAGAATGAATTTTTAATGTTAACGGCAAAATCAAAAACCATGACAAATTATTACATCAATATTACAATGATTTACAACGCCGTGACAAAGAAGATAACTCATTTTGGTAATTTTAAAATGATTTTTAAACTTAGTAAGCGGGGTTAAAAATGAAGCGCATTACAACAAATTCCAACAAAGCAATAATCTTTGCTTCTCTCTTATTGGTATTTTTTGCAGGATCCGATATTCTTGCACAAGGCAATAACATCTCTTTCGGAGACCGGGTTATTGAAAACCTTAGAACTGGAATTACATCAGATAATTACGGATTAAAAAGAAGCTCTCTCTACTTTGCCGGAAAATACAAGGTAGAAGAAATTCTTCCGGTAATAATAGAAGAACTCAAAACAAGCAAAGACAATAGGATAAAAATTCTTGCTGCAAGAGTCTTGTATGAAATCGGAAACAAGAACGGGATTTATGCTGTAAAGGAAGTTGCTCTAACGGATACAACCAATCAGGTTAAAAGAATATGTGCCGCAATTTATAACACTTATACGGCTGAATCCGGGAAAAAATATTATGCTAAAAACAATTAAGTGCGGAGTTTGAAGATTTTCTTCATTAGTAAATTATCTTTCTTCACTTTGTTAAAAAATAATAATAACTTTAATCCCCATTGGGATAATAAATTTCCTTGGACTTATTATGAATAACTTTGTTGTTAAAATTAAACACATGATCTTTTTGCTGGTTTTAATAACCGGAACCTCCGGTGTAAATGCGCAGAATTGGGATCGTATTTCCGACTTGAGTGGTTTTTGGAAATTTACAATCGGCGACAACGCCGAATGGTCTAAACTCAACTTCAATGATAACGATTGGGAAAAAATTTATGTTCCTTCATCTTGGGAAAACGAGGGGTTTTACGGTTATAACGGTTATGCATGGTATAGAAAGAATTTTGAAATAAAAAGTCGGTATAAAAATCAACAAATATATTTAGCGCTTGGATATATAGATGATGTAGACGAAGTTTATTTCAACGGAAAGCTTATCGGCTTCTCAGGTTCTTTCCCCCCTTTTTTTGAAACCGCTTACGATGCATTCAGAAGATACCCCGTTCCACAAGACTTAATCAATTACGATGGAAATAATAGTATTGCCGTAAGGGTTTATGATTCTCAATTAGACGGAGGCATCACAGGGGGAGATGTTGGACTTTATATTTTTATTCACGACCTTAGTCTTAGCGTAGACTTATCCGGAAATTGGAAATTTCAAATCGACGATAATAAAAACTGGAAAGAAAAAAATTACGACGACTCGGGCTGGCCGGATATAATCGTTCCCGGTGTTTGGGAAACGCAGGGTTATAGGAATTACAACGGTTTTGCCTGGTACCGAAAAAATTTTCATATGCCCAAAAAATTATCCAAAGACGATTATGTCCTTGTCCTCGGTAAGATTGACGATATCGATGAAGTTTATTTAAACGGAAAATTAATCGGTTCTACCGGCAATATGGAAGAAGTCAGCCGTACAAACCGGCTTGAAAATTATTGGCAGGAATTCAGGGGATATTATATTCCGAAGAATTTATTAAACATGAAGGGAGAGAATGTGGTTGCTGTTAAAGTTTATGACGGTTTCAGAGACGGCGGAATATACGAAGGCCCTATCGGAATTGTAACTCAAACAGAATATTCCGATTTCTGGCGCAGTAAAAAGAAAAAAGGATTTTGGGAAATATTCTTCGGAGATTAAACATTCCAACCTAAATTCCGGTCTTCGTCGAAATTCAATTCGGTCTTCTACTCCCCCATTTTCATTCCATTAAATTATGATAATCGCACCGATATTTTATATTTTTCCTACCTGAATTTTATAATAATTGAACTGTGATCATAAAATTATGCGAGTGTTATATGGATTCAAAAATTGCGAATTTCTTTTACCCGAAAACAATTTGTCTTGTAGGCGCATCCACAAAAGAAAAAAGCCTTGGTTATGAATTATTAAAAACATTAAAAGGTTATAACTACACCGGTAAAATGTTCCCTGTTAATCCAAAAGCCGACGAAGTTCTCGGTTACAAATGTTTCAGAACTATTGACGAAATTGAAGAACAAATTGACCTGGCAATCATAATGGTGCCGAAACAATTTGCCGAAGATACGATTGATATTTTGATAGCAAAGAATGTTAAAACAATGATTCTTATTACGGCAGGTTTTAAAGAAGTTGGAAAAGAGGGAGAAGAAGCGGAAAAAAGAATACTCAAAAAAATTAAAGAAGCCGGCGTTAGAATGGTAGGGCCAAACTGTATGGGTGTTATCAACACGCTTAATTCCACAAAGCTGAATGCAACATTTGTTGCCGAACGCCCCGAAACAGGCAGCCTCGGTTTCTTATCTCAAAGCGGCGCATTGGGCGCAGCCGTATTGAATTCATTAAGAGAAACGGATATCAGATTCGGTCACTTTGTAAGTGTGGGCAATAAAGCCGATATGAATGAAAATGATTTTTTATCCTTCTGGCAAAGTGACGACAACATAGAAATACTTACGGGGTACCTCGAAAGTTTCGTTGACGGAGAAAATTTTATCAAACAGTATATAAACAGCGAAATAACCAAGCCGACTATAATTATTAAAGCAGGAAGAACGGAAAGCGGAATGAAAGCAGCTTCGTCACACACCGGAGCACTAAGCGCAAAAGATAACGTAGTTGACGCAGTATTGAATCAATTCGGAATTATAAGAGCCGACAACATTAAAGAGCTTTTCAATACCGCGAAAGGATTTGAAAATTTCCCGATGCCTAAAGGAAACAGGATAGCACTTGTAACAAATTCCGGTGGACCCGCTATCTTGGCGGTAGACAATCTTGAAAAAGAAGGGTTAAAACTTGCCGAGCTCAGCGATAAGACAAAACTAAAATTAAAAGAAATTGTTCACCCTGAAGGGAGCGTTAACAATCCTGTTGATTTACTCCCTGGCGGAATGGCTGAAACATTTAAACGGGTATGCGAATTATTTATAGAGGACGAAAACGTCGATGCGGTTATTTCAATATTTGTTGAACCTGTTATGGTTCCCGCGCTCCCCGTAATTGAAGCAATTAGTGAAATTGAAAATCAAAAACCTATTCTCCAAGCAGTTATGCCTCTGCCGGAATTCTGGCAAAATTATCGTGAAAATTCAAAAAAGAAACTCCCCCTGTTCAGGGTACCCGAAGATCCCTCAGAGGTTATTGCAAACATGCTCTTCCATAAAAACGCGAAAGAGAGATTGTCTGCGGATAAGAATGAATACGGCGCATTGCTTAATGTAAAACCGGCCGAGACAAATTACGGGAAAGGATTTATATCTCAACAGGAAATCGCTGAACTCGCGGCAAAATATAATATTCCCATCATCAAAGATTATTTTGTTAAACCCGCCGATCTTCAAAACTTCTCCGAAGATATTTTCCCGGTTGTATTGAAGGGTATAAACAAAGAAGTTGTACACAAATCGGAACTGGATGCGGTTCAGCTTAACATCAAAAACAAAGAAGATTTGCTTGCGGCGACTGAAAGAATAAAAAAGAGTTTCGCTTCTAAAAATTATACCGTGGAAGAATTCATGATCCAGCCGTTCATTAAAACAAAGCATGAAGTGCTGCTCGGCGGTTACCGCGATCAATCATTCGGCCCGATTCTCATGTTCGGAACCGGTGGTAAATATGTCGAGGTTTTGCACGATACATGTATCAAATCGGCTTACATTTCGGATCACGATATCGAAGATATGTTTAACTCGACCAAGATGGGTAAAATATTGCGCGGCGTTAGAGGCGAAAAACCGGCTGATCTGGATAAACTGAAACAAATCATTAAATCATGCGCTCTCATGTTGATTGAAAACCGGGATATTGCCGAATTTGATCTCAATCCTCTGATTGTTTCCGAAGACAACTCAATTCACGCGGTTGATATAAGAGTAAAAATAAATTAAACTTTTGCCGGGCCTGTCTTGTTATTGCAAGACAGGCTTTTTATCAATAATCTAAGAATCCTATTCATGAAAATAGCTTTTATTGCCAGCGAAGTTACACCCTTTTCGAAAACAGGCGGCCTAGCGGATGTAGCAGGTTCATTGCCTAAAGAATTAAAATCGCTCGACAACGAAATTATCCTTTTTACACCTAAATACTCTACTATCGATGAAAATAAATTTGGTTTGGTTGAAGATAAATCATTGGGCGATATACACATTCCTATCGGCGACAACACACACAGTGCAAAAATATTTAAAAGCACTCTACCGGGGTCATCGGTAGAAATATATTTTGTGGATTCACCCCGCTACTTTTCACGAGACTCGTTTTATACAAACGATCCAGACGAAGATGAAAGATTTATCTTCTTCTCCATAGCGGTTATCAAATCTGTTCTTAAATTAAACTTCGACCCCGATATTATTCATTGCAACGACTGGCACACCGGATTAATACCGGCATTAATTAAAGAAAATTATAGATACAATAATAATTTTTTGCGCAGTACGTTTATTTTTACCATTCACAATATCGCGTTTCACGGAACATTCAAAAAAGAAACTTTGGTAAAAAGCGGTTTGAATGAAAAACTATTTTTTCCCCTAAGCCCGTTTGAATTTTACGGAAAAATTAGTTTTCTCAAAGCGGGCATTTCTTATTCGGATATTATAAGTACGGTAAGCGAGACATATGCCAAAGAAATTCTTACGCCAGAATTCGGCGCCGGTTTGGAAGGAGTTCTTTTACAGCGTAAAGATAATCTGGTTGGAATATTAAACGGCGTTGACTATGATGAATGGAGCCCTGTAAATGATAAACTGATTCCTCACAATTATTCAATTGACAATCTCGCCGGTAAAGAGTTGAATAAAAAATATCTGCTTAATCATTTCGGTATTCCCTATAAAAAGGATATTCCTTTAATCGGTTTTATAGCCCGCTTAACGGATCAAAAAGGATTCGATATTATCTCGGAAGCGCTCGATGAATTACTAAATCTAAACGCACAATGGATTTTTCTTGGAAGCGGAGAACCCGAATATGAAGAGCTGCTGAAAGAAACCGCTGTGTTGAATAAAAATAAATTTGCCGTCCACATAGGGTTTAACAATGAACTCGCTCATTTGATCGAAGCCGGATCGGATATGTTTTTAATGCCTTCTAGATTCGAGCCCTGCGGGTTGAATCAAATATATTCGTTAAAATACGGAACTGTTCCGATCGTACACAAAACTGGTGGGCTGGCTGATACTATCATTGATTGGAATGATAACAATAAAACCGGTACTGGATTTGTATTCGACAAACATACTGCGGCCAATTTGTTCAAAACCATTAAACGCGCTATAAGTCTCTTCGCAGAAAATGATTCATGGATCAGGATAATGTCCAACGGAATGGGAGAGGAGTTTTCTTGGAACGCTTCCGCAAAAAAATATGTTGGTCTTTACGAAAATGCCATAGCCAAACACAATAACTGATAATTATTTACTGAAGAAATATTTTATGAAAACAATTAATTATATAATTTTTTTCTCGATAGTATTCGGCATTTATTCGCTGGTAAACTTTTATATTCTGCGCAGAGCGTTAAATGTATTACCTGAAGATTCCTCATACAGAACCGCGTTTATTTTTTTCTTTATTCTTGTGGTCTCTTCATTCATAGCGGGAAGAATAATAGAGAAGTTTTCCGTCACGGTATTTTCCGATTTGCTGATTTGGATAGGCTCATTCTGGCTGGCGTTTATGTTTTACTTTTTACTTTCGCTTCTTATTATCGACATACTTCGCATGATAAATCATTTTATCGGTTTTTTTCCTGCATTCATTACGAATGATTTGGAAAGAGCGAAAAAAGTAACAGCCCTTGTTGTAACCGCGGTCGTAACATTTACCGTGATCGCCGGACATATAAACACAAAATTTCTATCCGTAAACAAATTAACGATTGATCTCCACAAGCAAGCCGGCGGTTTGAAAGAACTAAGCATCGCAGTTGTTTCGGATATTCATCTCGGCACTATTTACGGAAAGAAACACGCCGCGAAAGTAGTGGATACAATAAACTCACTTAATCCCGACTTAATCTTAATGCCCGGCGATATTATTGACGAAGACATCGCCCCGGTATTGAACGACAACATCTGCGAAGAGCTGGTTAGATTAAAAGCAAAGTACGGTGTATTTGCCGTAACGGGTAATCACGAATATATCGGCGGCGTGCGCACGGCTGTCGATTATCTTACAAAGAACAATATCAACATAATAAGCGACACGTCGATCACTATCGATGATAAGTTTGTTTTGGTAGGAAGAGAAGACCGCGCCAGTTCTCAATTTGCAGGAATTAACCGGAAATCATTAAAAGAAATCATAAAGGATGTAAATACATCTCTACCTGTTATTATGCTTGATCACCAACCCTTCGGATTGGAAGAAGCTGAAATAAACGGTATCGATCTACAATTATCGGGGCATACGCACCATGGACAGTTGTGGCCCGCGAATTATATCACATCGAAAATTTACGAGGTCAGTTTCGGCTACCTGCAAAAGGGGAAAACACACTATTATGTATCGTGCGGTGTTGGTGGTTGGGGTCCCCCTGTAAGAACGGTGAACCGACCGGAGATTGTAGAGATAATACTAAAATTTGAGTAAGGAAAGATTAAACACCCGATGCGGAACTCACGGGGTTGTGTGTTCCAATTAAATTCTAAACTTTACTGTAAATGCGGATCCAACGCCAAGCTTGCTTTCAACACTAATTTCGCCGTTTAATAATTCAACATACCTTTTTGTAATCGATAAACCCAGCCCTGTTCCGGGGTAATCTTTTGTGGTTCCTTCGCTAAGCTGCCGGAACTCTTCAAAGATCAAACATATATCTTCCTCGGACATGCCGATCCCGGTATCAGAAATTTTTATATAAACATAGGATTTGTCTTCCCCTGTCTCTATCCCTGTAGAAATATTTATTTCGCCTTTATTTGTAAACTTAATCGCATTGTTGGTTAGATTGTCGAGTATTACTTTCAGCATTTCAGAGTCAATATTCAACATGACGGATTCATCGTGTATAGCAAGATTGAATTTAATATTCTTGCGGGATGCCGCGCCGTTAAAGTTGTTATAAGTCTCCTTAAGAATATGAGCAATATAAATAGGTCTAATTCGTATTTCATATTTGTCCGATTCGACCCGTGTTAAATCCAGAACCATGCTGAGTGTGTTCAGCAGTCGAACGCCGGTTCGATTAATTCCTTCCGCCATTTCTTTCTGCTCGGAATTTTTCAGTTCTTTTGAAAGTAGATCCGAATAGCCCAGAATGCCCACCAAAGGAGTGCGCAGTTCGTGACTCATGTTGGCTAAAAATATTGTTTTGGCTTTGTTTAATGCTTCTGCTTTTTCTTTGGCAAGCAACAGCTCTTCTTCGGCTCTAAGACGTTCCGAAATTTCCGCTTTCAAATCCGCAGTACGTTCTTGTACCAATTTTTCAAGATGATCCCTGTGCTTCTTTAATTCAATTTCATTTATCATCAATGCATTTTCTGCTTTTTGTCTAATACGAATATTTTCTTGTAATGTGCGGTTGTCGTTGCTGGATTTAAAGTAAAAGACAAGGAGAGCAATGAATAATATCCCCAACAGGGACAGAATACCGATAAGATAATTGCTGGCGATTTCCTGATATTCCTTTTCATTACTTAGAATTTCTATTTCCTTTTCTTTCAAGTCAAGCTCTTGTTTTATTCCCAATTCGGAAATCATTTTTTTGTTCTCGGCCGAAAATATAGTGTCTTGTATTTCTCTTGCCGTGCGATATGTTTCCAATGCATCTTTATAAGAACCTATCTCTTGATATGCGTTAGAAAGAGAAAAAAGAAATTTCTTTTGTTCAATTTTTACACCAAGACTTTCGAACTTATCCACCGCTTTTGTCAAATAATTTATAGCATTCAACAAATACTCAACGCGGGTTTGGCGGTCGGAAAATCTTGTTGAATCCATTGCCATTTCAAGATATAAATTACCGATATTTCCGTATTGATAAGCAATCCCGTTATCCTCTTCAATTTCCTGCGCATATTTGAGTGATTCTTCAAAATAATTAAGTGCTTTTGAATAATTATGAAGATTAGAATAAGCAATACCGATGTTTGCCAGGTATACGGAATAATTATAAGTATCGCCGCTTTCTTTAAAAATAGTAAGAGCTTTTTCATAATAGACCAAAGCCAAATTGTATTCTTTCATATCGGTATAATTTATACCAATATTGCCAAGTTGTATGGCCGCTTTTAGTTTCTCTTTTAGCTCTTCGTAAATCATTAGTGATTCGTTGAAATAATCGAGAGACTTCCGATATTCTTTTATTGTGCCGTATAGTATTCCGATATGATTTAGATTTTTAGCAATCCCGTGTTTATCTTTTAACTCACGGGATAATATTAATGCGCGGTCGAAATACTTTAATGCTTTTGGAAAATCAGAGATGTTGTAATAAGCCGCGCCAATATGACTTAGTGTATTGGTAATTTCGTTTTTATCTTTTATATCCTCAAATATTTTCAGCGCTTTGTTGTGATACTCCAAAGACTGCCGTATTTTACCCTTGTAACGCAAAGCTTCCCCGGTATTATTCAATGCTTCGGCTTCCCCCTTTTTCCAGTTGATACTAAGTGCAATATTCAAAGCCGAATCAGCATATAATATGCCTTCGTCGGGATTATTGGGTATTAACTGCCAAGCAATTGAATTGAGTATGCAAATTCTGGTGGTATCGTTTTCATGGTTTTGTAGATAATCGTATAGTTTATTAAGGGGAGTATTGTGGCCGTCGAAGTTTTCGCTGTCCTGGGCTGATGCGGTTCCTAATAAAAATAGTGTCGCGGTGAACAAAAAAACTGTATAGTTAAAAAGATTACAAATCATTTAATATTATTCCGGAAATTAACTCATGCGAAAAGAAAGTCCTCCCCAGAATATTATCGCATTCTTCGTTTCAGTGTTTAGATTTTTTGAGTGAAAATAGTAGCTATATGCACAACAAACAAGTGACAAATTAAATTTTATAAAACCAAAGATTTGTTTGGAATAATACGCCACAATACCTAAAAGGATGCAAAATAGGTTCTAAATATATAACGCAAATAGCTCATACGCTCATCAGTTTACTTTACTAAAATCATCTTGCGAACTTGGTTGAATGACCCTGCTTGTATGCGGTAAAAATAAACACCGCTCGTAAGCAGAGAGGCGTTGAATACCGCATTGTAAGTACCTGCAGTTTGATATTCATCCGTTAAGGTGGCAACCAGATTTCCCAAAACATCATACACCCTTAATAATACCCTGCTGTCTGCGGACAATTGATAACTAATAACAGTGCTCGGATTAAAAGGATTGGGATAGTTTTGATTCAAGGCAAATTGACCAGGGATAGTTTCTTTCTCCTTTTCAACACCTGTAAATATCAATCCCCCTTTGGTTCTGCTTTGTTGAATAGACGCCCTCAAATCCTCAAGCGTGGCTCCTCCGGCTAAAACAAATGCTACATCCAGACTTTGGTTGTTCGGTATGGTGAACGGTCCGCCGGAAACAACAAACGACACATCCTGCGGTGAAGTAACCTGACTATGTGAGATTCCGCTTGAAAGTGCAATCCACTTTGCTTCTTCGGTAAAGTTATTAACTAAATTAACAACATCGCTGCTTTCGTTTCGTATTGCATAAAATCCGTAATCGCTTGATGTAAGTAAAGAGGCTCCTATATAATAATTAGTCGGTATATCATCCGAATCATATATATACCCGAAATTATCGGCGCCGTCATACATAATGATATCATCACCCCAGTCGGTATCGTCAAGATCGAGATCCAAAAAGAGACCGGCGTAAAGTCCGGCAATGTCTGCACCAGACTTATTTGTCATTATGAATTTGAAAATAATAAAATTGTTATCCGGAACAGAGCCGTAACCGTAAGTGCGCATTTCGGTTTCAATGCCAAGTTTGTTTACACCTGCCCCGTTGTCGTTAAACGTAGATGAACTCTCTTCGTCGGCAATAACACCTGAGCTTGATGAGACAGGATTAACAAGAGTAAAGTCGCCGCTTTTTTCATTATTTGAAATTCTAGCTGCATCCATCACTTTGTCGGCCGCGGTACCGTACATGAAAGCACCTTCCCACAAAATGTTGGAGCCTCTTAAAAAAACAAGTCCGTCTCCTTGTGTGTTTTCGGGATAATCATTGAAGCCTATTGAGCCGGTGCTGTTAATCGTGGTAGCCAGATTACTCGTTGCAATTGTAGTATATGTAGGATTTATTTCGAAAGATATCCATTGAAAATCATTGTAAGCGCCGCTGTAATCCAGGCGCAACTCGATATTTTCATCGAACGGTGTGTTTGCGTTTATTGTAAAACGAAATTCATTCCCTGTATTAGAAACTTGCTGCAAAGTAGCCATTGCGCCGGTATTAAATTTAGAGTTTGTCATTGTAAGATACTGATTTGAATTTACCGCGTTGACGGTTACGTTGGCAGCGGGACTCAAATAGTTTATAAAATTTATTCTAACCAAAACCGTTTCCCCCGATTCCAATCTGCCGTCGCCGTCCTGATCAATCAATTCAATATCCGTCGCGCGTACAGCAATTGAGTTGGCGTTATTCAATGTCTTAAAAGCATTGATTCTTCCCCCTCCCAATTTATATGCATAACGCGGATCGGGATTTAAAGCATATATATCGTCACAATTAACCCTGATTTGTTCGGCAACCTGCTCGGCCTTCTCATATCCGAAATGCGAAACAACAAGCCCGGCCAATCCGGCAACAAAAGGAGTAGACATTGAAGTACCGCTCTTTGATGCATAAGTATCATTCTGCCAGGTGGAATAAATATTTGTCCCCGGAGCCATTACATCAACCATAACGCCGTAACTTGATGAAAAATCTTTATTATCGTTCAATCCGGTTCTGCCAACCGAAAGAACCCCCTGGTAAGAAGCCGGATAATTTTTAAGTTCATTACCGTCGTTGCCTGCGGAAGCAACAATCAGCGCACCGTTTAAGAGGGCAAAATCAACCGCTGCTTTTTCCGCCATTGAAAAACCTGTTCCTCCCCAGCTGCAATTTATAACTTTTGCGCCGTTTTGAGCGGCGTAAAAAATTCCCTGGTGCCCGTTAACAATATAATTGCTCCCCAAAGCATGTTGCGAAGATTTAACCGCCATCAACGAGCAGTTGAATCCTATAGACGCTACTCCTGTTACGTTATCGGAAACGGCGGATGCGATGCCTGCAACGTGTGTTCCGTGTGTCGGCGAGTCTTCCATCGGGTCGTTATCGGGTGTTCCGTCCCATCCTTGAAAATCCCATCCAACAAGATCATCAATATACCCGTTGCCGTCATCGTCAATTCCGTTTAAGTCGCCTGGATCCAAAACCCATATCCCTTGATCGGAATCATATTCAATAGTATGTCCGTCTTGATCATAATCTTCAGCCAAATTTTGCCAGATGTTGCCGCGCAAGTCCGGGTGATCCCAGTCGATTCCTGTATCAACAATTGCAATTACAACATCGGGATTACCTTTATTGATATCCCATGCTTCAGCAGCTTGAATTTTATATAAGCCCCATTGAACATACTGACCGTTCAATATTTTAGGATAAGTTGTATCGCTCGGTGTGTAAAAAATTTCTCTAACAAAGTTTGGTTCCGCCCATTCCACGCCGGGTAAATTTGCTACTTTGCGCGACAATTCCAACGGATCTTCATTTGTGTCCAATTTCAATTTGTAAATATTTTTAACTTTTTCTGCTGCGGTTATGCTTTTTCCGTTTTCAGAAATTTTAAAATGATTTTCAATTTCACCAACACCAAGTTTCTTGAGAGTTTCTCTTATATCCTCTTCCTTTGAAATCTTGCTAAGCTTTTTAGGAGAACCGCCGTCTGTGATTTTAACTATAATTTCGCCGGATAAATATTTGAAATCTCCATTTGTAATAACTCTTGACTGTGCCGCCGTGATTCCGGCAAAAAGAATTATAATAATCGCAGAGTTGAAAATATCTTTGAACAACATTAGCCCCTTTCACTATTTGAAAATTAGAACAACATATAAGTTTGCGATACCGTTTTTGTAATATAAACTAAATAATTAAAATGAAAAAACGGTTAGATCAAGCCCTTGTTTTTTGAAACAAACTTATCCCGATTATCGGGTGTACTTATTGTCTTTAAAATTTACATCCGGAATTGTAAGATTCCCCAATTCAACCGATTTAATTTTAGCGCTATTCTTAAATGTTACTACTGTTTTCTCATCTCCGTTTTTCCAAATACCCGCATTAATGCGAACAGAATCCTGCGAACCATTTTCATATAAGATTTTCACATCGATCGGAACGGGAATATTTCCTTTTTTCCCGATAATTATTTTTATTTCTTCTTTTCCTTCAATAACATCATCAATTGCAAGATCGGGATAACCGAATTCGAAGAACCAAGGTTTCCAATACCAGTTAAGATCTTCTCCGACTACGTCGTTGAAAGTATAAAAGAAATCATAAGGGATTGGGTGCTTGCCGTTCCACCTTTTTACGTATTCTTTTAATGCCTTTTTAAAAAGATCATCGCCAAGATAATCGCGTAAAAACTCGTATGCCATAGCCGGACGATTATATGCAGCGGTTCGGTAAGAAGTAGATGTAAGTAATGTTGAAGAAACCATCGGGGGCACTTCTAATTCCAGCCCGGCATAGTTTGTATATCTCTGGCAATAATCTATTCTTGGTTCGTAAGACGGTTCAAGTTCATTTTGTAAATCAAAAGGAACCATAACCGCCCAGCCTTCGTCCATCCAGGCATATTTTCTTTCGTTGGTGCCGGTATAAAAAGGAAAATAAGAGTGAGTAATTTCATGCGAAGTAAGCTGAACCAACCTGCCGTTATCTTCCATAGATCCGTCGTTGACCATCATAGGGTATTCCATACCGCCGCGGCCGTTGAAGACTGTCATTTCCGGGTAAGGGAACGGAATTCCGGGGAATTCATTAGACAATTTTGAAATTATATCGCGTGATAATTGAGCCACTCCATAAAAATCTTTTGATTCCCTATTATATGCGGCTGAGATAAAAACGCGTCTTCCTGATTCTTTATCCACAACTAAGCTTGTTGCGTCCCACAAATATCCTTTGGCTGTTCCAATTGCAAAATCGGGGACATGCTCGGCTTTGTATATCCACCTGTTTTTTTCGTTCCCGGCAGTAACCGCTCCGTCGTCTGCATCATCTGCAGTTATTATGTTTATTATTTCCTCCGATGAGTGTGCCTGGTTGTATCTTTTAAAATATTTTTCGCGAAGAACCTCTTGCGGATTTTGCAATACTCCGGTAGCCCAAACAACGTATTCACGCGGCACTGTAATTTTAACATTATAATCGTTAAAATCATTATAGAATTCCGTTGTGCCTTCGTATTGGAAAGTGTCCCACATTGTAATATCATCATAAACGGCTATCTGCGGATACCAGTAAGCAATCATGTAAGTGGTGTCGTTGTAAGATCCCATTCTAACCGGGAAGAGAGAAGAAATTTCAAAGCGCCAGTCTATTTCAACTGTTATACTGCTTGAAGGTGGAAGTTTTGTATCAAGATTCAAATATATGTTTGTGCCGTACCTGCTGAAAGAGTCATCCGGTTGAGCCAGATTGAATAGTTTACTTCCTACTTTTAATTTTGTTAAAAAGACTCCGTTTGTTAATGCTTCGGGATTAATCTGCCAATCTCTTGCGTTTCCTTTTTTCAACAAATCTTGGTAAAGACGTATGACTATCATCGCCAAGCTGTCGGGGCTGTTATTAAAATATTTTATCGTTTCAGATCCGACAATAAGTTTTTTATCGGGAATTAATTCGACCGAAATATCATAGCTGGATTTATTGATCCAATATCTTGGTCCCGGTTTACCGTCAATAGAGCGTGTTCCGTTTTCGTAAGCCCATTGGATATTGAGTGGTGTGTACAACCCTGTTTTTTGAGAATAGATGTCGGGTGAAAACAACATAAATATTAGAGATATGAGAACAATCATTCTTAAAAGCTGGCTAATCATTATTACCCCCGAAATTAAATAATATATAAAAATTAACCCCCATTATATCAATTCGAAAAAGCAGATAAAATGAGGGTCATAATTAATTACACTATTTATAAAGAATAAGAATCTTTTTATATCTTATCCAAAGCCTGTTCCAAGTCTTTAATAATATCATCAACGTTTTCAATGCCGATAGAAAGTCTAACAAGACCGTCGGTAATACCGGCCGTTTCTCTTGCTTCTTTGCCCATGCTAGAATGTGTCATGCTGGCCGGATGTTGAATTAATGTTTCTACGCCCCCCAAACTAACGGCTAACTGACAAAACTTAACCGTATTCATAACTTTTTCGCCTGCGGAGAATCCGTCTTTTAATTCGAACGAGATCATACCGCTTGGGCCTTGGTGTTGTTTACGGCCTAATTCATACTGCGGATGACTCTTCAAGCCTGGGAATCTTACCCATTTAATTTTAGGATGATTCTCAAGATACTCGGCCACTTTAGTTGCATTAACACAATGACGCTCCATTCTTAATGCAAGTGTTTTGATTCCGCGGTGAACAAGAAATGAATTGAAAGGATCGATAACTCCGCCTATTTGGTTGAGCACTTTTCTTATTTTCAGGTACATTTCTTGATCTTTAACAATTATAATACCGGCCACAACATCTGCATGCCCGTTTAAGAATTTTGTCATGCTGTGAACAATCACGTCCGCACCTAATTTGAACGGCTGTTGAAGTACAGGGCTCATAAAGGTGTTGTCTACAACCAGCAAAGCCCCGTTATCGTGCGCTATTTTGGAGATAGCTTCGAGATCGGATACTGCCAAAGTAGGGTTGCCCGGTGTTTCAACATATATAACTTTGGTGTTTGGTTTAAGAGCTTTTTTAACTTCTTCGGTAATGTCGGTATCCACAAATGAAACGTCAATAGCGAATTTACCAATAACACCTTTAAGCAATGTTACGGTTGGCCCGTAAACCGATTTGGAACAAATCACGTGATCACCTGCTTTAAGCAGAGCAATAAAGGCGGTATTAATAGCGGCCATACCGCTTGCGCATCCAAGGGCTTTGTATCCCCCTTCCAGGTCGGCTACAGCGTCTTCCATTGCTTCGATGGTTGGATTACTCATTCTTGTGTAGATGTATCCTTTGGCTTCTCCCTTAAAAAGAGTAGCGCCATGTTCTGCGGATTCAAATTTAAATGTAGATGTTTGATAAATCGGCGGAACAACCGGTCCCCATTGATAATCACTAATTCCAGCATGAACACATTTAGAATCGATGTTGGTTATTTTTTCATGTGCCATTTATTTCCCCAATAATTAATATAATAGTTATAATTTCATTCTGTTTTGAAAATTATGAATTATCCCCGTTCAACAAAACTCCGTTTTCGGTTTCATCTTCCGGAACAACCCTGGCAACATCGGCAATTGTATCGTTTGTATTCAATTTGATCAATCTAACACCCTGAGTTGCCCTTCCCATTACCCTTAACTCTTTTACCGATTGTTTAATAACCATTCCCTTGTTTGTAATTATCACCAACTCATCCCTGTCTTCAACTTCCAGTATCGAAATAAGCTTGCCGTTTTTATCGCTTGCCTTTATGGTTATTATACCCTTGCCCCCTCTTCTTGTAACACGGTAATCTTCAAGTTTGCTCCGTTTACCGAATCCTTTGTCCGTTACAACCATTAGAGTCGACTCCCTCTTGAGAGCGATGCATCCAATAACAATATCTCCCTTGCCAAGGTTGATGCCTCTAACGCCTGTAGCGGTTCTTCCCATTTCTCTTACTTCGTTTTCGTTGAAGCGTATAGCCAAACCGTTGCGTGTTCCAATAACCACATCATTACTGCCGTCTGTTAATCTTACTTCAATAAGTCTGTCGTTGCTTGCAAGGTTAAGCGCGCTAATGCCTCCTTTGCGGATGTTTGAATATGCAGACAATACGGTTTTCTTTATAGTTCCTCTTTCGGTTACCATTAAAAGAAACTTGTCGTCTGAAAATTCTTTTACAGATACGAATGCCGATATTTGTTCTTCTTTACCGATCTGAATCAGGTTGCGCATAGACCGCCCGCGTGCAGTACGTCCGCCTTCGGGAATTTCATGAACCTTCAGCCAATAGCATTTGCCTTTATCGGTGAAAAGCATAATATAGTGATGTGTAGATGCAATGAACATATGTTCTATGAAATCTTCTTCTTTTGTACCTGCGCCAGTAACTCCTTTGCCCCCTCGTGTTTGTCTTCTGTATCCGCTTACAGGAAATCTCTTGATGAAACCGCTGTGAGATATTGTAACAACAACGTCTTCTTCTGCAATAATATCTTCTAAAGAAAATTCTTTGTAATCCGCAATAATTTCGGTTCTGCGATCATCGCCGTATCTTTCTTTTATTGCCAACAATTCTTCTTTGATAATGTTTTTTCTTTTCTTTTCGCTGTCTAAAAGTCCTTTTAATCTTTCAATCAGTTTGATAGTTTCTTTATATTCGGTTTCAATTTTTTGTCTTTCAAGACCGGTTAGTCTTTGCAGTCTCATGTCGAGAATTGCTTTTGCCTGAATTTCCGACAACTTGAATTTCTTCATCAAGTTGTTTTTTGCGGTCTCGGTATCTTTAGATTTTTTTATTGTCTGAATCACTTCGTCGATATTATCGAGAGCTATGATATAACCTTCAAGGATATGTGCCCTGCGTTCCGCCGCTTCAAGCTCGAATTTGGTTCTTCGTATAAGAACATCCATGCGGTGATCGAGAAAATGCTGCATCATTTCTTTTAAATGGAGAACTTTAGGAACACCGTTTACAAGAGCCAGCATAATAACACCGAAGGTTACCTGCATTTGAGTATGCTTGTAAAGTTGATTCATAACAACTGCGGGTTGTGCATCTCTTTTCAATTCGATAACAACTCTTAAACCATCCCTATCTGATTCGTCCCTAATATTCGAAATGCTGTTTATCTTATCGGCGCGTACCAGGTCTGCAATCTTTTCTATTAAGTTTGCTTTATTAACTTGGTAAGGAAGTTCGGTTACAACAATACTTTCTCTATCGTTTTTATGAGTTTCTATATTTGCTTTTGCGCGAATTACAACTCTCCCTCTCCCTGTTAAGAGGGCTTCTTTAACTCCTTCATAACCGTAAATAATTCCGCCGGTTGGAAAGTCGGGCGCTTTTACATATTTCATCAAGTCTTCTGTTTTAAGCTTGGGGTTTTCTATTAACGCAACACATCCGTCAACAACTTCCTTAAGGTTATGCGGTGGTATGTTGGTTGCCATTCCCACAGCAATACCGCTTGCACCGTTAATAAGCAGGTTGGGTAAATATGCCGGTAATACTGTTGGTTCTTGCAGCGATTCATCAAAGTTGTTTGTGAAATCAACCGTGTTTTTATCCAAATCTCTCAACATTTCTTCCGAAATTCTTGCGAGACGCGCTTCCGTGTAACGCATCGCGGCCGGCGAATCTCCGTCAACCGAACCAAAATTTCCCTGTCCGTCTACAAGTGGATAACGAAGCGAAAAATCCTGCACCATTCTAACCATCGAATCATACACCGCGCTATCGCCGTGAGGGTGGTACTTACCAAGAACTTCACCGACAATTCTTGCCGACTTTTTATATGATCTGTTGTGTGCTAATCCCAGTTCGTGCATTCCATAAAGCACTCTTCTATGAACCGGTTTCATCCCGTCTCTAACGTCTGGCAATGCGCGTGCAACTATAACGCTCATCGCATAATCGATGTAGGATGATTTCATTTCGTCTTCAAGTGCAATAGGAACTATTTTTTCAAATATTGTAGCCATTGTTTATGCCGTTATATTTAAGTGTAATCAAAAATTTTTTATTTATATAACTAATTTTTCTTGTTTAGAATCGTACTCTTCATCATAATCCGTTTTTTTGCACGAGTAAGATTAAGAACTTTTGTATTATATATCCAAGTTCGCATACTTGGCGTGTTTCTCAATAAAAGCTCTTCTCGGTTCAACTGCATCCCCCATCAGCGTTTCGAAAATTTTATCTGCCGCTGCCGCGCTTTCTAGATTAACCTGTAAAACGGTTCTTGTTTCGGGATTCATTGTAGTCGACCATAATTGTTCAGGGTTCATTTCACCAAGACCTTTGTAACGCGAAATTACAATGCCTTTTGTCTTTCCTTCTTCCATTAATGTTTCATCTTCATCAGACTCTTCGTTTTTCTCAATAATTTTACCCGCGCTTTTCATTCTCTTCAAGATTTTATCCCTCTCTTCATCATCAAAGGCATAGACTTCTTCTTTGCCTTTTTTAATTTTATATAAAGGGGGCTGTGCAATGTAAACCATGCCGGCCGTAATCAACTCTTTCATATGCCGGTAAAAGAAAGTAAGCAGCAATGTTCTAATATGGCTCCCGTCTACGTCTGCATCGGTCATTAAAATAATTTTACCATAACGTGATTTCTCGTGATTAAAATCTTCACCTATGCCTGCGCCAATAGCCGATACCATTGCTTTTATTTCGTTGTTTTCAAGGATCTTGTTTATTTTGGCTTTTTCCACATTAAGAATTTTTCCTTTAATGGGAAGAATTGCCTGGAACCTTCTATCGCGCCCTTGTTTTGCTGATCCCCCCGCGGAATCCCCTTCAACTATATAAACCTCACAATGTTCGGGATCTGTAATTGAACAGTCTGCAAGTTTACCCGGCAAATGAGATGATTCCAAAACGCTTTTTCTTCTAACAAGTTCTCTGGCTTTTCTTGCGGCCTCTCTTGCTTCTGCCGCTTTCATACATTTATCTATAATCTTTCTTGCAATAGAAGGATTTTGTTCTAGGTACTCTGATAGTTTTTCACCAACAATAGTTTCAACCGTTGATTTAACTTCGCTGTTTCCTAGTTTTGTTTTTGTCTGTCCCTCAAATTGGGGTTCCATTACTTTAATTGAAATTACCGCCGTTAATCCTTCTCTAAAATCATCGCCTGTTAGGGTAATTTTTTTATTCTCTTTGATTAGATTGTTTTTATAGGCGTAATTATTAAAAGTTCTTGTTAATGCTGTTTTGAAACCTACAAGGTGAGTTCCCCCTTCGATTGTGTTGATGTTATTAACATAAGAATGAATATTATCCGAATAAACGCTGCTGTATTCAAAAGCTACTTCTACCGGTGTGTTGTCTTTTTCGCCTTCAATGTAAATCGGTTTGTGAAGAGGTGTTCTGGTTTCATCAAGATATTTAACAAATTCTATTATACCGCCTTTAAACCTGTATGTAATTTCCTCACCGTCTCTCTCGTCGGCCACTTTAATAGTAACCTCTTTGTTGAGATAAGCCAGTTCTCTCATTCTTTCTGCAATGGTTTCGAATTTGAAATTAACGGATTTAAAAATTTCATTATCGGGCATAAATGTAATTTTTGTTCCCGATTCCCCTTTCTTGGCTTTACCGGTTTCTTTTACTTTATATTTAGGCGCTCCTTTAACATACTCCTGTCTATATGTTTTACCGTTTCGTTTAACGTCTACCACCAGCCATTCTGAAAGAGCATTAACAACGGAAACACCAACGCCGTGCAGCCCCCCTGATACTTTATATGAGTCTTTATCAAACTTGCCCCCAGCGTGAAGCTGTGTCATTACAACTTCCAAGGCGGATATTTTTTCGGTTGGGTGTTTATCAACGGGAATGCCTCTGCCCCTATCTTCCACCGTAGCGCTGCCGTCTTTATTAATTGTTACAAAAATTCTATCATTATGCCCGCCTAGGGCTTCATCAATACTATTATCTACAACTTCATTGATGAGATGATGAAGTCCTCTAGATCCTATATCGCCTATATACATTGCCGGTCTTTTTCTTACGGCTTCAAGACCTTTTAAAATGTTTATATTCTTCGCAGTATAATTGCTTTGTGCACTATCACTTGCCACTGTCGTATTACCTCTTTATGAAATAAATTTTATATTCTTAATTACATTCTTTCCGAAATTTTTATTTATTTTTTCTATGAGTAGTGATTTTTTTAAGTTCAACTCACTTCTCCAAACAGAGTTTTCAACTCTAAGAAAAAGTATATTTTTGTCAACCTTTACGGCTTTGGCAACAACATTAAGGTCGGGAAAAATATTCTCGAATTCATCTACTACAAGATAGTCTTCGGCTTTTCTTCTTATATTTTCAAATTCTTTTTCTTTCCCTATAATGTCCGATATACTTTTGAAATTACTGGGCATATTTAACAATTCCGTTTTCTACTTTCATCAAAAGGTCATTATCCGATTTCGTAATATGATCGAAATTCGAATAATCGGTAAGGGTAATAAATGCCTGCCCTATTTCTTTAAGGAAAGCGCTTATTCTTTTAACCCTACTGGCGTCCAATTCGCCGAAAATATCATCCATTAAAAAAATTGGTGTCTTTCCAAGTGTGTCTTTTAAGTAAAAAAACTGTCCATATCTCAAAGCTATTTGGAAAGTTTTATGCTGCCCTTGCGAGCCGTATTTTTTCAATTCAAGATCATTTATAAAAAATCTAAAATCGTCTCTATGAGGTCCTGTTAAATTAATTCCTCTTTTTAGTTCTGCATCTTTTACTTCGTTAATATTTTCGCGAAATTTTTCTTCAATAGTATCTTTATCGCTGCCGTTCAAATAATCATACTGAATATCAGGTGTTTCTTTTCCTGGCATTACTTTATTGTAAGATGTTTTTAAGTATTCATTAAATCTTTCAACAAAATCTATGCGGTGTTTAATAATTTCCGTTCCGGTAATAATTAATGTTTCGGTCCATGCATTCAGCTGCCCGTATAAATTTTTATTATTTGTTTCTTTGATTTGCGAAAGCAGTGAAGATCTTTGACGAAGTGTTTTGTTATAGTCGATTAAAATTTTCAAATATGCTTCGCTGGCTTGTGAAATAACCGAGTCAACAAATTTTCTTCTTTCTGACGGAGCTCCAAATGTAATATAATGATCTGCTTGAATTAAAGTTACAACAGGAAATTTTCCAATAACAGCAGACGCCTGATAAATCTGTTTATCATCCACATAAATAAATTTTTTATTCTGATCCGCCTGATATTGTATCTTAACTATATTATTCGTTAGATCTCTAAAATTTCCGGTTATGTTGAAAAACTGCTTGTCAAAATTTACTGCTTCGCTGTCAGAAGAAAAATTCAAACTCTTCGTCGTACATAAATAATAAATAGCTTCCAGAATAGTTGTTTTTCCTTGTCCATTCCCTCCAACAATATAATTCAATTTATCAGAGAACTGTAATTGCGTATTTATGTGCAGCCTAAAATTTATTAGATCTATATTTTTAAGAATCATTTCAATTATTCAATCGTACAGGCATCAATAACATCATTAGTTCTTGATTTTCTTTCTTTTTACTTGGAAAAATAATAACGGCTTTTGTTGGGGAATGAAGCTTAAAAATAATTTCATCCTCACTTGTAAGGTGACTCAAAATATCATGTACATATGCTGAATTAAAACCTATATCAATCGGTTCCCCTTTATATTCGCATTCTAAACTCTCCTCGGCAGAAGCTCCCAAATCCGGGTCCTCTGCAGAAATAGTTAAGCTGTCTACGTTAATAGAAAATTTAACGCGACGAGTATTTGTAGTGGAGAAGAGCATCATTCTTTTAATAGCTTCGTGTAATTCTCTGGTTTTTAGTTTCATTGCAAATTCATTTTCCATCGGTATTACACTGGTATAGTCTGGATATTTTTGGCCGATCAATCTTGTAATAAGTTCTATATCATTCAAAGAAAAAGAAACATGTGTTTTGTTGAAATACATGTTAACGTCTTTGTCGTTCAATACTTTTGTAAGAACCGAAACAGCTCTTTCCGGAACAATATATTGTGCGTTTTCGATGGGTGAAATATTTGTCTTTAAGAAATTTACAAGTCTATGTCCGTCTGTTGTAACAAAACGTATCCCTTCGTCGACCAATTCGAATAATGTGCCCATCATAGCCGGACGCATCTCTTCTTTGCTCATTGCGAAAGAGGTTTTTTCAAAAGCATATTTCAACTCAAGCCCGTTAAGAATCATGTGATTCAATTCTTGTTTATCTGCTCCTTCCCCCGGGAATGCAGGTATCTCCGGATATTCCTCTGCGCTTAAGTAACTCAGCGTATATTTACCTTTGTTTGTACTTAAGTTGGCTTTTCCGTTTTCGGCAATTTCAAAATGTATGGTTGTTTCATCTAATGATCTTACTATGTCATACAAAAGTTTAGCCGGAAGCACTACATTAATATTCTCTTCGGCTATAACTTTAAGCGTAGATTTTAGAGAAATTTCCAGGTCTGTTGCATAAATTGTAAGGAGACCCTCTTTAACCTCAAGCAGAAAATTTTCCAAAATAGGCATTGGTGTTCTGCTTGGAACAGCTGGAATTATTTTGTTAAGAAGTTTTTCAAGCTCCTTGCTGTTTACCTTGAATTCCATGTTTTTTCTCCAAATTAAAAAAGAAAGATATCAAAAAACTGTCTCATTTTCAATCATTTGAGCTCTTATAAAGAAGTTACTAACACACTACTTATTATATTTTATGTAATATATAGAAAATATGTAACAACAATAAGTTAGTTAAAATGTGGATAACTTGGATAAACCATTACATCACATACGTTTAATTAAAAAGTTATTATGAAAAATTGTTAATAACATATTAACTAAAAACAACTTTCATTTTACTCTTTCGATGTAGTAGAGTTATTAACAAATTACACTAAGTCAACTAACATTATATCCACATAAAAAACCAGGTAAATCTTTAAAATAAAAAAAGCCATTATTGTTAATAATAATGGATAATATTTTTATAAAAAACATTGTCTTGTTAAATCTGACTCAATTCAATTTTGTTTTTAACTATACCAACAACATCTTTTAACTTGAGATCGGAAGCAGTCATATTTTCAATATTGTTAAAAGCATGAATAACGGTAGAATGGTCTCTTCCTCCGAAATGAAGCCCTATAGTTTTTAAAGACGATTTGGTTAAAATTTTTGAGAGATACATAGCTACTTGTCGTGCCAGCACAACTTCTTTTTTACGATTCTTTTCTCTTACTTTATTTTCATCGACTTCAAAATATTCACACACAATCTTTGTAATATGATCAATTGATATGTTACCGCGCCGGGTGGTTGATATTTCTTTCACTGTCTTCTTCGCTAATTCAAAATCAATATCTTTACCGTTAAGGGATGCATTTGCAAGGAGTTTAATTAAACACCCTTCTAACTCTCTTATATTAGATGTGATATTTGTAGCAATGAATTCTGTTATATCGCCGCTTAGAGTTATTCCGTATGATTCACCTTTGTTTTTTAAGATGGCAATTCTCGTTTCAAAGTCAGGCGGTTGAACATCTGCAGTTAAACCCCATTGAAAGCGGGATATCAATCTTTCATTTAGACCTTTTAAATCTTTTGGGGGTTTATCGCTTGATAAAATTATTTGTTTACCAGATTGATGTAAAGTATTAAATATATGGAAGAATAAATCTTGTGTTTTCTCTTTACCGATCAAGAATTGTATGTCGTCTATTATCAACACATCCATACTTTTGTAGAAATTCGAAAATGTATTTACCGTGTTCGATTGAATTGCCTCAACAAATTCTACGGTAAAAACATCAGTTGATAAATATATTACTTTCTTTTCGGGGAACGAATCCAATATTTTATTACCAATGGCCTGTATAAGATGAGTTTTGCCTAAGCCAACCCCGCCGTAAACAAAAAGGGGATTAAAAGATGTTTCACCCGGAGACTCACTGATAGCGATAGCAGCCGCTCTTGCCAGTTGGTTCCCCTCTCCTTTTATAAAATTATCAAATTTATATCTAGGATTAAGACAACTTTCGAAATCATGTTTTACAGTTTCTTTTTTATGTGTAGTGCTCGGCAGCGGAATGGCAAGCCTATCGTCAATTTCCGAGTCGTTATCATCAACTATCACATAGACCAATTTACAATCTTCCCCCAAAATTTGTTGAATGGTTTTATTGATTAGAGTATTATAATGTTCGTCGATCCATTCTATAAAAAAGTTGTTGGGGACTTGAATTTTAAGAGTAGACTCACTCAACTCAAGAGGTTTTATCGGTAAAAACCAAGTATTATATGTAATAAAAGGGACATTTTCTTTAATAAGACTAAGACATTCTTTCCATATAAGTATATGATCTTTATTGACGGTCATTTGTTCGGCCATAAAATACTTATCCACAAAAAAGAAATTGATTAAACAGTGATAAAACAAAAGATAGTTAAAACTTAAACACGAACACGAAAAATTATCAACAAACAACCCACATTAAACACAAGCACGTAAACCAGCTAAATATAAGAAGTTATAATAAATCAACAAAAAATATACACACAAAACACAAACAACAAACACTCCGAACACAAAACAAAAAAACCGTGAAACGTTTCACAAAACAAAGTTACTAACAAGTTATTAACATGTGGTTGGTGATGCTTAAGCGGGGTGAAAATATGATATATTTGTGTGTAGAGCAAATTAAATTTTAGTACTTTTTATAAGTTGTTGGTATTCAACAAGATATAAATCAACTTTGATAAAAAATATTTATGTCTCTCATTTGTCTTGTTTTTTTTGATGTAAAAAAGGACTTTTCCTTACTGGCTTTGTTAAAAATTTTTTGACGGATTGCAGAAAAATTTTTGCAAATAATTTTTGAAAGGGTATAATTGATTTTAAAAATATTGCTTATAATGGATTTTAAAAAACAAGAGAAATACTAATGAAAAATATTTTAATTGTATTTGCCGGCGGAACATTTTCTATGAAGAAAGATAGAAAAACAGGGGGAACCGTACCTCATTTTCATGGAAAGGAATTATTGGAAATGATCCCTGAAGCAAAAAATCTGGCAAATATATCTTTGTATGATTTCGGTATGTACCCGGGGCCCCACATGACACCGGAATTAATGCTGGATTTGTCAAAAAAAATTAGGGAATTTGCTGGTAATGATAGTATAGACGGAATAATTATTACTCACGGAACCGATACCTTAGAAGAAACAGCTTACTTATTGGATTTAACGGTTAAAACAAATAAACCGATATTGGTTATTGGTGCTATGAAAACAAGTTCCGATCCCGACTGGGACGGGCCCCGAAATTTGATTGACGCAATTCACATAATCAATAACCAAAACAGTTCGGGGATAGGCGTACTTGTTTGCCTTAACGGGGAAATTAATGCCGCAAGCGAAGTAACCAAAACACACACCGAAGATATCGAGACGTTTCATAGCCTCGATTTCGGCGCACTAGGCTTTGTCGATAGAGGAAAGGTGTTTTTTAATAGAATGCCTCGTAAGTTGGAAATAATTGAAACGGATAAAATAAACCCCAATGTGGATTTGATAAAAGCTTATGCCGGTATGGATGATAAATTTTTTAAATTTTCTGCCGATTCCGGGGTTGACGGTATTGTAGTTGAAGCTATGGGAGTTGGAAATATTCCACCTAAAGCATTCGAAGGGATAAAGTATGCGCTAAATAAAAACATTCCGATTGTTCTTGTCTCACGCTGCCCTGCCGGGGAAACTCTAGATACATACAGTTACCCAGGTGCGGGTAAATGGATTAAAGAAGCCGGTGTAATATTTACCGACTTTTTAAACGGGCAGAAAGCGAGAGTAAAGTTAATGCTTTGTCTCGGATTAACTAACGATTATGATAAATTACACAAAATATTCGAAGAATAAATGGCGCTGAATGATTCACGTGAAGAATCCTGGGAAAAATTCAAACCATGGATAGCATCATTGCTTCTCTTGCCTATTATGATTTTTTATGTGCTTAATAAAGGAGAATTTACTTTTATTGATTATTTCAACCTTCTTGTTCACGAAGGAGGGCACGGAATATTCAGCTTTTTCGGTAAATTTATTCATGCCGCGGGGGGGACATTGATGCAGATTATCCTTCCAATAATTTTTATTTACTACTTTGTTTCGAACAAAAATCGAATCGGCGTTCAAATATCTACTATATGGCTGGGTGAGAATTTAATGAACATCGGCGTTTATGCCGCAGATGCCCGATCGCGACAACTCCCATTGTTGGGGGGCAATAAAGTCTATCATGACTGGGCTTATCTCCTAAGTGAAACTGGACTTCTTAATTCCGACAAAGAAATCGGGCTTCTGTTTTATTTTATTGGAATAATTGCTTTTATAGTAGCGTTTCTAATGCCTCTAATAATAAGAAATTATAAAGAGGCAAAAATAGATCTTGAGATATAATGAATTTTATATTTTTTGATTTGAAAAACGAAAAAGCGATAACATTAAAAAATCCGCCCGTTTGCGCAGGCGGACTTTAAAATTATTTTCTGTATTTAGAGATAAACTCTTCAACTTCGGGAATTCCACCCTGATATATAAGGTAACCGTTGCTGGGTTCCCGCTCGGTTATTTCGCCGGCAATAGGGGTTAGCATAATTTCCTTAACTTTCTCAAGATCATCAGTTTGGCCCAAAGCCCAGCCGAGTTTTACATAAGCAACCTCAGGAAGCATATTAGCGCCGGGAACAACGCCTAAATCAAGCATTTCTCTTCCGGTTTCATAGACGTACATTTGAACATATCCCCAAAGAGTTTGAACAGTCATATAAACAGCAACCCCTTTTTCGTTTGCCCGTTTAAGAGCCGGGTATAAAGGTTTGTTAACGTGCCCCAGCCCGGTTCCGGCTATTACTATTCCTCGGTAACCGTTATCAACCAACGAATCTATTACATCGGGCATCATGTTGGGATAATAGTAGACTATGGCTACTTTTTCTTCGAAGACCGCATTAACTATAACGTTTCTATCGTTTCTTCTTCTTTTATAATCTTGGCGAAGGGGCGAAATTTTTTCCCTGCTTACTTGCGCAATAGGGATATCGCCGATTGTTCTAAATGTTGAACGGTAACTGGAATGCATTTTCCTTACACGTGTTCCCCTATGAAGCAGACCATATTGATCCGATGTTGGGCCGAACATACAGACAATCACTTCGGCGATATCGCTTTCGGCGGCGGTTTTAACACTGTGCATCAAGTTTAATGCAGCATCCGATGAAGGACGATCACTTGATCGCTGCGAACCCACCATAACAATCGGAACAGGAGAGTTTTGCACCATAAATGATAAAACAGCAGATGTATGATGCATTGTATCGGTACCATGTCCAATTACAATACCCGCAACACCTTTTTCAATTTCGTTGCCAATAGCTTTTGCCGTAGTTATCCATTGTTCTGGGCCCATATTCTCGCTGAATACGCCGAATAATTTCTCTGTTTCCAAATTACAATAATCAGCTAATTCAGGCACCGAACCGTAAAGTTCTCCGGGAGAAAAAGCCGGTATAACTGCGCCGGTTCTGTAATCAAGTCTGCTGGCGATTGTGCCCCCTGTTCCTAAAAGTTTGACTCTCGGCTTAACAGGATCGTATGGAAATTCTTTTTCGGGAATTTTGTAATTAGCCTCTTTCTGCCCAATTACTTTAATGTTGGTAATTTTAGAAGCAGCAATTCCAATATTATATCCGACGGCTAATTTTATTACAAGATGTTTGTCATCAGATGTTTCGGAGCGGGGAAGAATAATCCCCGAAAATGTTCCAGATGTAGCCTCAATAACAACATCGCTCCAAACCGGGGCTTTGTTTTTTTTTAATAAGGAAAGAGTTGTGCCCCGGTATCCTTTATAAATATCGTTTGTGCTCATTGTTTTTCCCCCTTACCTTTAAAACCGAGACGTTGTGCAATTTCGGCTCCGTTTACTTGTAATCTTATTTTATTCATTACCATATCCATTAATAATATTTTAGCGTTCCTTTCATCGAACAAATTTGATTTTTCAACCTGTCGTTCGGATTCTAAAATTATTTTGTTAATTTCTTTTTCGGTACATGGCGCAGGAATCATTTCGGGATAGAATTTTCCATGCTTCAGAGAATTTTTCATCATGTAAAGAATACCGTCGCGTGATATGAGTTTTTCATTATAAGCTTCGAAAATACCGAGAATCATTTCATCGGTGAGTAGTTTTGGATTGTAACCAAGTTTTTTCAAACGTTTCGGATATTGAATCAGCGCAACCGCACACAATACAGGGTTGATTTTATATTCATTGACGAGTTTTTCAAATAATTTTGCGAATTTTGATACGGCCAGTTCTGGAATAGTATCAGCAGGAATTTTCAATTTGCGGTACCACTCTTCTCTTTCCCAAAACGGTTGCGGAAGCCGCAATTTTAATTTTTCGAGCCGTTCATCCTCAATTTTCTTTGGCGGTAAATCCGTATCGGGGTACATTCTATCGGCGCCGGGTAAAATTCTTTCGAAACCGTTTGTTCCGTCACGCAGCGCCTGGCGGGTTTCCGAAGGAATGCCGATAGTTGCTTCTTTAGCGCGAATGATGATTTCTTTAACAGCCGTGTCTGTGTCCTGCTCGGTTCCCCAAACGAGAACTATTGTATCGTTATCTGTAGCGTTAACTTGTTTCTTAATTGTCTGCCATTCGGAAGATGTTAATGTATCCCCCTTGCTGTCTGAATGGATGATGTTGGGAATAGTGGTTAAGCAGGCAATAACACGAACTCTATCGCTAATTTCTTTTGAGAAATATGTGTCTGTTTGTGTCTGCCAATGGAGAAGATCTTTATATCCTTTCAGCACCACACATTTGATAACATCTTTTTTCTCAATTGCTTTTCTAATCGGGTCGTAATAAGCTTTCCGGATAACACGCGTAATATCTTCATAATGTGCTTCAAAGGTTTCTTTGGTAATACCTCTATTGTGAAGTTCATCGCGAAGCCTTAATAAATTCCATTGACGCATTGATTCGTTATAGGTTAATAACGGAATGTGTGGAATTTTCGGCACGCCTTTTATCTCAATTCGTGTTCCCCCGGTAACGCTTACATTTACATCCTGCCTGGCGGCTCCCATTCCTCGTCTCACCATACCGGTGCTGCGGACAATTCTGCTTAGAATATCACAAACTTCCGCAACTTCAAAAGGGGTTTTCATATCCGGGCCGGTAACACTTTCAATTAGAGGCATACCCAGCCTGTCGGTTTTGTAGACACGTGTATGGCCGATATCGCTTACTTCGCGGCAAGAGTCTTCTTCAATAGAAAGCTGCACTATGTTTACTTTTCTTCCTTTATATGGAATTTCACCGTTGAGCGCTACAATAGCCGTCCGCTGAAAACCGGTTGGAATACTTCCGTCAAGGTATTGTTTCCGCGCGATGTGAAGCTCATCTATAATTGAGCAGCCGTAAATCATGCCTATTGCAATTGCTTTATCGAGAGCATCCTCGTTAATGAGAAACGGCGGAGTATCGTCCATTTCATAAGTACAAACGGTCTCTCTTTTAATTCTGTAAATAATATCTTTTCTGGTTTTGAATTCCATCAACGCTGTGCCGTCATATTCACCTAACTCCGAAAGGGTGGGACGCATATGACGAAGAATTTCGGCGTCATACTTGTTGGTGTATTGTCCGGCGGGGCATCTGCAGAACAACTTTTTCTCTGTTAACAATTGTTGATGTATTTCCAACCCGGATTTAAAACCAACAGTAGCGTAGTCCTGTTCAGTCATTTCATTAAAAGGCTTGAAGATAAATTTTTCCATGGTTTACAACTTCTTTTATGATCGCATAGTTTATAATTTTGTCTGATTCTGTTTACATTTGAGGCATGTTGTAGAATTTGAATAGTCCATTTATAACCGGAATAAATAGTATAAATTTGTGCGAAAAAATAAAGACAAGAAACATATTAAGCAAGGAAACAAAAATAATAGAACCGTGCAGAGTTTTTGTATCATAATTGATTTAACAACAAAGACGCCCGGCTTTTATCACATCACTTAAAAGATGGGCGTCTTGTCAAAAACAAATTATAATTTTAGTTTTGATCGGGCATCGTTTTAAAGAATGTAATAAATCCCTCTATAACAACCAGGAATACAAGAACTATTATTAAAATGTTTATCACCTGAAGAAGCACGTTGTGTGCCGAAGCATAATCAAGTTGATTTATTATTGCAGCCCACATTGTCATTACTACCATAAACAATGCCGGTACACCGGCGGCCAACCACTTAAATCCACCTTTCCTTTTTAGATATATTGTTGCAACGATAAGCGCCAAAGCGGCAAGCGTTTGATTTATTGCTCCGAACAAGGGCCAAAGTTTTAATGCACCTGTTCCGTTGGCGCCGCTAATGAATGCCAATAGAGCTGCGGAAATAACAACCAGCGCCGTTGTAAAATACCTGTTTTTAAAAATGTTGAATTTCAAATCCACCACGAATTCACTAACAACATATCTCTGAATTCTAGTTGCCGTATCTAATGTTGTTCCTGCAAACGATGCGACAAACACACCCATAATCACCACAGCAATTCCTTTGGGAATTCCGAGCGAGGATATCATGTTCGCCGATCCTTCAACAAAGGCAGAGATTTTTGATGTTAACCCGCCGGCAGCTCCCCATGATTTGTAATGTGTTGTCCATGCCGCAACACCGGTGAAATGTTCTCCCGCGGTGTTTGTATATTCCATCCCTATACCTGCCGCCACTGCAATTATAACTAAAGTTGCCAGGGCGCCTTCCGTAAGCATACTCCCCATCCCGACAAATAAGGAATCATTTTCATTTAACACCTGTTTGGATGAAGTGCCTGATGAAACGAGTGAATGAAAACCCGACACGGCGCCGCACGCAATTGTTATAAATAAGAAAGGCCAAACCGGCGGAGCCTCGGCAGGCGAAATCTGAATCGCCGGAGCAACGAATTCCAATCCTCCGAAAATTGCGGCCCCGAAAACACCCAGCACCATCAATGCCATCGCAACAATTAATTGATGTGAATTAATAAAATCCCTGGGCTGTAATAATGTAGTAACCGGCAGCACCGAGGCAATAAAGGCATAAATCAAGAGTATTATTGTCCAGCTGCCTGTTGCGGGGATTCCAAAAATTGTTGGAAGTTCAATAGGAATAAAGTAACCGATAACAACGGTTAAATACATTACTATAACCGCAAAGATCGACCAGGTAATTATGTTTTTCCCTTTTTTGTAGTACGTGTATCCCAACGCAATGGCGATTGGAATTTCCAGCCAGATTGGGAGTACCGATGCCGGGTACATTGAAAAGATTACAGCAATCACTAATCCGAAAATTGAAATGACAACCCACAACTCAAGAAATATTATTATGAAGAAAAATAATCTAGCTCGTTTGTTTATATACTTTGCCGTAAAATCGGAAATTGATTTCCCCTGGTTGCGCATTGAAATTACAAGTGAGCTTAAATCATGAACAGCGCCTATAAATAAACTACCAAAAAACACCCACAATACAGCGGGCACCCATCCCCATATTATTGCTATCGCCGGGCCAACAATAGGGCCCGTCCCCGCAATAGATGCAAAATGATGACCGAAAATTATTTCCTTTTTAGTCGGGACAAAGTCAACACCGTCTTCAAACTCTTTTGAAGGAGCGGTAACGTCTTTGTTCAATTTGAAAATTTTATTACTTAGAAATTTTCCCCAGACTCTGTACATAATTAAATAGCCTGCGAATACCACGACCGTCAATAACAAGACATCCATTAAAGGCCTCTTTCGTTTTTTTAGAGAGATAAAAAGGATGGGTAATAAAATAACAAAATTCTGATCAAGGTAAACGAAATATATAGAGGCAGAACAGAGTTTAGGGGAAATACTTATCTCCTCTTGACTTTTTGAACAAACCGGTTTATATTTCAAACCGGTTTACAACAAAGGAGGCGGCGTGGAAAAAAATCAGATTCATGAAGACATTCATTACATCAAACAGATGATAGAAAACAATAGGCGTGCACTTGTTGATAACGGGATTTCGTATATCAGCATCGGCATTTTTGTAGCATTAGGCTCTATTATATCCTACTTTCTAATCGAAACCGGCAATAGGGATATGGTCCAGATATTTTGGCTCGCAATGATGGCTTTGTTAATTGTCTTTAATCTTTATATCGGCAAAAGAGGGAAAAAGAGAGAACAAAAGAAAACTTTCGCGTCAACCGTATTTAATGCCACCTGGATGGCTTGCGCAATTCCCGTCTTATTTGTAACTGTAATTTTTATGACAACAAATCTCGTGTCGGTTCAAATGCTGTTCGCATTAATTTCTTCGGTACTTGGAATAGGGTACTTTTTAACCGGTATAATTAACGACCAAAAATTTATGAAATGGCTGGCGCTGGGTTGGTGGGCCGGTGCTGTTCTATCAATCTTTTGGAGTTATGTTGGTGAGATTTATCAGCTCACCCTTTTATTTGCAATCCTCTTTACTTTTTTTGAGATAATACCCGGAATCATCATCTACAGAAAATGGAAAAGAGTTTACTATGAGTAAACCATTCGATCATCAAAAAATAGACGACATAATTCATTCGCGCATACGGCTGTCAATTTTGGCAGCGCTTGCAACCGTTGACGAATTGGATTTCGCTACTTTGCTGGTTGAGGTTAACACAACCAAGGGAAATCTTAGCGTGCATCTTTCCAAGCTGGAAGAGAGCAAGTACGTTAAGATCGACAAAAAGTTCGTTGGCAAAAAACCATTAACAACCTGCAAGATTACCAAAAAGGGTTTGAGCGCCCTGCAGGAATATCTTGCGATGGTTGAAGAACTTGCGAAGAAAACATCTTTAAAATAATTGTAACAAATTCTTTTGGGGGACATATGTATAAGAAAGTAAATCTATTAACTACCGCACTATTGATTTGTTTTTCCGGCGCGTTATTGCTCGGGCAGACTACCAAAGATCTCTTGAAACAAAAATTTGATTTTACAAGAGAGCGTTCAAAAGAAACTCAATACTATAAATTGAGTTCTGAGTTAAGGCAATATTCACCGGATGGCTTAATTACTTCTACCGAGGTTTATGCTTCGTATTTGAAATGCGAGCCAATATTAGAAAACGAATTTAGGTACACTTGTTTGAAATTCACAGTTACACAGGAAAACCAAACAAAAGAAATTCCTTCTCTTAAAGGCTGGAACTACATCTACAAAAAAGGAATAGATGAGAATGGTTTTGTCTTCGGCATAGATCATTCAAAGTTCGACAACATGACTTTCTGCGACGGCATCGAAGTTTCGCCGGAAACATCATATCACGTTTATAATTCATTCATTGATTTTCATTCGAGCGATGTATTTGCCGAGAAGACCGACGAGGGGAACGGTGTTCAGAACCTAACATCGCTCGGTGGAAAAATTGTACATGAAGCGACTTTTACTCAGCCGCCTGTAAACTTGGGAAGCAATGTCGCAGAAGGATCATATTTCAAAAACGGTGAGATAACTCTTGAATTAAAAGGATTGAGCGTTGTAAATAATAAAGCGTGCGCGCTTATCCAATATGATTCTGGGGAAAGTTCATTTAAAATGATAATGAAGCCGATGCCCAATATGGAAATTACAACTCTTGGAAGATCACATTATTACGGCGACTTTTATAAAGATCTAAAATCCAATTGGATTCAGAAAGTTACATTGATGGAAACCGTGATTAGCCAGACAAAAATGCCGGAGCCATACGGAAATGTTAACTCGGTTATAGAAAGAGAGATTCTTATTACGAATGTTAACGAAAGCGAAATGTAAATAAGAAGAGGGTTTGATTTATTCGTTTGTGTCGTTGCGAGTCCCGGCTAAACCGGGACGAAGCAATCTCAAAAATATTCAAGTTCGAGATCACTTCGTCCGGCAGAGCCGTCCTCGTGATGACAAAAATATTTTTAATCAACCCCTATATTAGAGATCGAATATCATAATTAATTCTCATCAATCTGTTTCAACAATTCTTTTACGGCGGCTTCTAATTGAACATCGCCGCTTGTTCTGTAATCTTGCGGGTTAAGAACAATTTTATTCGGGAAAGCAGGACCGAGCTCCATGTTTTCGTCTGTTGCTTTAACATACCAAGCTCTGAACGGTAATCTGATCCTCCATCCGTTCAACAATAGTTTTCCGCCTGTAGAAATAACAGCGCCGAAAGTAGGTTCTCCAACTAGCGTTCCAATGCCGATAGTTTTATAAGCGTGGGAAAAAATTTCCGCGTTCGAATAACTGTTTTGATTACAGATGGCAATGCTGGGTTTTGTCCATGGAAAGAAAGGGAGTCTTTCTGCAAAAGGATAATGATCGCGGAATTTAAGATGCTCTTTCGATAAGTCTGATGCCGCACCGCGTGGAACAGTATAAGCGTGTTGTTTTTCATTTAATATTGTCATAAGATAGTCGGTAGTCCAGCCGCCGCCGTTGTATCTTACGTCTATTACAATTCCTTCTTTACCGTATCCCGCCGCGGTGAGTTCTCTTTCGAACCGCTCGAAACTCTCCCAACCCATTGCCTCTATGTGAAGATATCCAAGTCTGCCGCCGGAAAGTTTTTCGGTGATTGCACGCCGATCTTTAACCCATTCGTTGTATAGCTCGTCATTCAGTCGGGCTGCGGGACGGATAACAACTTCGCGGCTTTCACCTTTTTTGTTTTTCACATTCAAAAGAATTTTTGTATCAGCGGTGTTAACAAAAAGAGAATAAAAATTAGTGTTGGGAGTAATAGCAAACCCGTTAACGGCCGTTATAATATCTCCGGCAAACAATTTACTTTGCTCTTTGTCTGCAGGAGTATTGGGCACAACTCTATTAACAAGAACGCCATCCTTTAAAGGCGATACATCAATCCCCAGCAAACCTGTCGTTTCCTTTTGAGTTTCTTCGCGGCCGTTTCCATACATTCCCATATGGCTTGCGTTTAATTGACCCAGCATGTAATTATAAATTTCTCTAAAATCATTCTCGGTTGAAGTCTTCATGCACCAGGGCTTATAAATATTTTTGAGCTGATCCCAATCTTGACCGTGGAAATCGGGATCGTAAAATCCGTCGCGTAAATAGCGCCATGCGTTTTCAAAAATCTCATCTTTCTCGGTTTGAAAATCGATTGTCATTTTTGCGCTGTAGGATAATCCTTCCTCTTTTTCTCCAGCGGCTTCTATTCTGGCAAACGCTCCCTTTGGTTTGAAATAATAAATATATTTTCCTTCTTTATCGAGCTTCACATTAACCGGTTTGGAATCTCCTTTTGTTAGGGTTTTCAAATCACTTCCGTCCCATTTTATTTTATGCAGATCCTGGTCGGCTTTGTAATCGGTTCTTCCTGCCCTATTGGTAACAAAGTAGAAAGTTTCGCCGTCGTTTGAAATAACGAGGTCCGATTCATTGCCGGGCAATGAGGTTACTTGAACCAACCGTTCGTAGATGTTTTCAAAATCTATTACGATATCTTTAACCGTTGTATCTTTGTCTTCTTTCTTTTTATCATCTTTATTGTCGGCTTTATCTTCGCTTTCTTCCCAATCATCTTTGGTTTTCTGCCAATCTGTTTTTTTCAACCAAACAAACCAAACATCATCATTGATATTGTTCCTGCCGGAAACGAATCCAAGCTTTGATCCGTCTGCGCTCCAAAACGGTGCGGTGTCTCCTTTGGGGTGCATGCTGATATTAACAGGCGCTTTGCTGTTATCGGCGGCATGAATATAAATCTCGGAATTGAAATTCAAATCTTCTAAAGAGTAGGCAAGCCATTTACTGTCCGGGCTCCATGCAATACCTTCCGGTTGATCCCATCCGTCAAGCAATGTTTTATCGTTACTTAATTTTCCATCAGTATTAATTTCTGCTATAATTAATTTACCGGTTCCTTCCAGATACGCTATTTTTTTTCCGTCCGGGGAAACAACCGGGGTAGATTCTTCTTTATCTGTTTTTGTAATTCTTACTACTTCGTGTTTAAGCGATTTGAAAATGTTTGTTTGAGATTTATCGGATGAACGAACCATGTAAAGATCAGACTGACCGTCGCGATCGGATACGAATACTAACGCGGAATCATTTAGCCAATTTACCTGGTAGTCGTAATACGGACTATTTGAGACGTTGACCGATCTGCTTTTTTTCTCGTTATTTTCTTTTACAAAGATTTCACCGCGTATAACCAATGCGGAATATTTTCCGTTGGGAGATACTGCATAATCGTTGGCATCACTTGTGAAAGTTTCATGCTTGTATGGATCAAGTTGGTAATCGGCTCCGAAATTAATATCAATTTTGCGGGGTGCGCCGCCATCTGTCGGCATGATATAAATGTTATCCTGTTTTTCAAATACAATAGTTTTACCGTCGTTGCTCACGGTAAAATAACGTATTCCGTCGTCGGCGTAATTGGTAAGCTGTACCGGTTGACCGGTTGGGTTTCCGTTTTCATCAATATTTATCTTATGAATATTATATCTACCTGATTTTGCGCTGAGGTAAAAAATTGTGTTTGAATTTCCCCAGTTGGGATAAATATCCATTCCTTCAAAATCAGTTAACTGAACATATTTTTTATTTTTTGTATCGAAGAGCCAAACTTCTTTGTTGGCGGGTCCTTTATAAACTTCACGTGTAATTCTGCAATTACCGGCATTGTAAGCAATGAATCGTCCGTCGGGAGACATGGTTGGATAATTACCGAATGCGTCCATAATTCTTTCCGGTGTTCCTCTGTTTTGAGAGACCATATAAAATTCGGGATCCCATTCTATTTGCTGAAATGTTCTTGCTGTTGTGAAGAGCAATCCGCCGGAGTTGGTCCAGCCGCTCAATAAATCATCGGTTGAATGATATGTTAAACGTGCCGGGTTTCCGCCTGAAACAGGAATAGTGAATATATCGTTGTTGCCGAACCTGTTCCCTGTAAAAGCAATGGTCTTTCCGTCCGGGCTGAATTTAGGGAGTGTTTCATATCCCTCATGAACGGTAAGTCGGAGAGGCAGTTCCCCGTTCAAGTTCATTAACCAGATATCCCCCTGGTATGTAAATGCTATTTGTGTCCCGTCATTGTTAATTGCAGGGTAACGTACAAATGGGGAATCCTTCTGTGCAAATGCTTCTATTGAACATGCCGCCAGAAGCATTAATGAGAATATTAGTCGGTGTAATTTGCTCATTCGTTAATCCTTTCGGTTATTGTTAAAATGCATTTAAAGTTAGTTATAATTTTATTTTAAAAAAATGCAATGACAAATCCGCGAGAAACTGAAAATTCTATTCAATTAGGACTCCTCTCCTCTCAGAAATGTTGCGCAATTTGATTATTTTAGAATATATTTTATGGGGGCAATATGAAACAGATATTTTTTATGTTAGTAGTTACAATTCTCTTTTTTAATTTTCAAACAAAATCTCAAACGAACCGGCACTTTAGTCAGGACGGCTTAAATTTTTATCTTTCACTTTCAGGCGGACACACTTCCTTCGGCGATATTGAGGAAGAAATTGAAGAAGCGACAATAGAAGCCGGCGGTATATTTTTTAATAACAACACGGAAGAGTTGACAGAGTTTTCACAAAACAATTCCTACAATATCGGGTTAATAGGCGGAATATTATTTTCTAAAAATTTCTTTTGCGATTTGGAAATAAATTATTCTCCCGGCTTAAAAGGTGAATATACTTGTGAAGATCTTCAACAGGATGCAATCTTTACAACATTTAATTATAACTTGATCTACGTATTTGTTTCTCCCGGGTATTATGAATTTTTAAGCAACAACATCAAATGGTCTGCATCGGTTGGCGCGGGTTACGGGTTAGCAAATAAAGAAATAATCTTTTACGGTATGGCATTCGGTCATGTTGGAAGTGAATTTGACCGCGTCGAAGAGTCGAACGGTGCGTTTTGCGTATCGGCTTCTCTTGGTGTCGAATATTTTGTGTTTGACTCAGCGACTTTATTTGCCGACATAAAAGGAATACAGCATTTTGGATGTCTTAAGAATCTTAACTCCGTTAATGCCAACGCAGGGATAAAATATATCTTCTGAAAAATGAACGGCATGCAAACACATTCGACTTGAAAACGTCCAAACTTTTGCTGATAATTTCATATTTTTGAATAACTATATAATAAAGGAGATATATAATGGGGTATAACTTAACCAAAAGAGTTTTACTAACAGTGATTGTTTCTGCTCTGTGTGCATTCGGCTTGCAGGCACAACAGTCGTCGGACAGGGATTCTATTGATGCAAAATACAAATGGGATCTTACAGAGATATATCAAAACTGGGATGAATGGGAAGCCGGGTTTGCTAAACTTGAAAAAATGATGGATGAAGTAGCCGCATTAAAAGGGACTCTGACAAAAGGTCCCGACGCGCTGTTTCACGCACTTAAACTTAGCGAAGATCTCGATATGTTATCATACCTTGTTTTTCGCTATCCTCAATTTCACAGAGTTATAAACGGTAATGATCAGAATGCCACGGCACAATTTCAAAGAGTGAATATTCTCTTCTCAAAATTCGGTACCGCAACTGCATGGATCAATCCTGAAATGTTAACCATCCCATGGGAAACTATGAAGCAATGGCTTGAAACAACACCGGGATTGGAACCATTCCGTTTTGATATAGAGGACTTGTATCGACAGCAAGCGCATGTGCTCGATGAAGAAAAAGAAAAAATAATTTCTTACTACTCGGGATTCAATCAAACACCGCGCACAATTTATGAAGATCTTTCAACAGCCGACATTGATTATCCAACCGTTACGCTATCGGACGGAAGCGAAGTTAAAGCCACAATGGGTAATTACAGCAGAGTCCTTGCAACCAACATGAACCAAGCTGACCGAAAGACAATCTTTGAAGCACACTACAATACATACAAGGCAAACAAAAACACTTACGCTTCAATTTATAATTCAATCTGCCAAAGAGATTGGGCTAACGCGCAAGCCAGAAATTATAATTCAACACTTGAAGCGAATTTGGATAACAACAATATTCCTGTTGCTGTCTATGAAAATCTTGTTAATACGGTGAGAGAAAACACCGCCCCTTTGCAGAAGTTCACAAAACTTCGCGCTAAAGTTTTAGGATTGGAAGAATATCATCAATATGACGGCTCTATCCCGATTACGGATTATAACGAAACATATCCTTACGAAGATGCTACAAAGATGGTTCTTGAATCCGTAGCGCCCTTGGGGGATGATTACCAAAAACGAGTTGCAACAGCTCTTCAGGGGGGATGGATTGATGTGTTTGAAAATACAGGAAAACAGCCGGGCGCTTTTTCGGCGGGAGTTTACGGCGTTCATCCATACATGATGTTGAACTATAACGAAACGATGAATTACGTTTTCACCTTAGGGCACGAAATCGGTCACACAATTCACACTATGCTGGCTAACGAAAATCAGCCTTTCTCAACTTCATCGTATACATTGTTTGTTGCCGAGGTTGCGTCAACTTTCAATGAAAGATTACTGCTTGATTATTGGCTGGACAAAACAGACAACCCGAAAGAAAGAATAGCTCTCCTTCTGCAGGCAATCAATAATATTCAGGGTACGTTTTATTTCCAATCGCTGCTTGCCGATTACGAACTTCAAGTGCATAAACTTGTGGAACAAGGCAAACCGGTTACTGCGGAAGTATTAAACAGAATAATGAAAGATCTCTTCACAACATATTACGGTGATTCGGCTGTGCATGATGACTTGATGGATGTTGTATGGGCGCGCATCTCGCATTTTTACCGTGTCCCTTATTATGTTTATCAATACGCCACATGCTTTGCTTCATCGGCATTAATTTATGACGACATAAAAGCAAAGACCGGAAGCGAGAAGGAAGAAGCGTTGGATAGATATTTGAATTTATTGAAATCAGGCGGTAACGATTATCCCATGAATCAGTTAATGAAAGCGGGAGTGGATCTTTCAACCCCGGCCCCTTACCTTGCTATCATCAACCAGTTTGATAAATTGGTCGATCAGCTCGAAGTAGAAATAAATAAATTGTAAACCATATAGATGAAGCCCGCATCGAAGGCGGGCTTCATCTTGATTAATCTAATTACTCAATTTTTTCAATTGCTCAACGGCATTAGAATTATTAGGATTTAAATCCAGCGACTTTTTGTAATTGATAACAGCGTTCGGTTTGTCGTCAATCTTCATATATGCCTCTCCCAAGCTATCATAAGCATTTGATGATTCAGGAAAAGCGGCTGTGTTGTATTTGAACAGAGCAATTGCAAATGCGTAATTTTCGGCATTCAATTTTTCGTAGCCCATTTGATTTATCGACACTTCATCAAGTATTTGGTTTTTAATGCCATTATCCATAGCCGATTTAACAAGCGCCTCGGCTTCGTCAGTATTGTTTTCATTGAAGAGCTTTTCTGCTTTGTCGAGTGTGCTTAAAATATCATCGATGTGCCGGTAAATAATTTCATCCAAAGATTTTCTATATGCGATAGCCGCTTCCCGCGCTTTTGGAAGAGCTGTTTCAAGAGCGTTGTCGGCATCTACTTTTATGTCGGGTATAACCCCTACGCCTTCCCAGTTTGTTTTGGTTATCGGATTAATAGCTCTTCCGGTTGGAATAAATATTCCTAAGCTTGGAGTAATTGGAAACATTCCCCCGGGATTAGCGCCGCCGCCGGTAACTTCCCCTATTAAGATTCCGCGTTTCTGAGTTTGAATATTATATGCAAACTCCTCACCGCCGGAAAATGTGTAATCGCTGGTTAACACAAAAAGAGGAACATCGGACATTTTTTTACCGTCAACTTTTTCGAATGTTATAAAATCTGTTGTTGTATTCTGCAGCCTGTAATAAATGCTGTTTATGTGAGTCGGTTTTTCAAAAAGGTAACTGCATATGTATTGAATAAGATCCGGGTTGCCCCCTCCGTTTCTTCTTAAGTCGATTATTAATGCATCCGATGTCGATAAATATTTCATTGCCAGGTCTGCAAAATCTTTGGCAACCGCCAAGGGTGGAAATCCGGTTAAATCCATGTAGCCCACGTTGTCTTCCAGTTTTTCAAGTTTAGCGAAACCGAAATTTCTACTTTCCCCCTGAATTCTTCCTTGATAATTTCTTGCAATTGGATTTGGTATTCCGTTGGAAGGTGTTGGCCGCCGTCTTGGCTCAACCACCCGCATGTGTTTGTCATGACTTATTGATTGAACCTCTTGTGTAAGTATTTCCGAAAACTCTTTTGTTTCTTTAATTTGATCGAAAGAGCCATCATCAAGTTTTGCTTTGAGATATTCTTCAATCTTTATTGCAACATCAGGAAAAACATAATTATCATTTAGAAGTTTTGAAATAGCATTAACGATTTCGATTTTTTCTTCCTTTGTCAGTTGCTTGCTAACCGCTTGTTCGGCTTGCGCGGTTACCGAAATGTTTAATAAAGAAATAAAAAGTAGTGATAAAATGAATTCTTTAAATCTCACGATACCCCCGAATATGTTATTGATTTTTTTGTTTTTGACTATTGATATGTTGGAATTGTTTCAACCGGATTAATCTTTTCTCTTAATTTAACAATTCTTAACATCTTTTACTGAGAGGATTTGGAAAGAAGAAAACCCGGACAATCACACAAAAGATTGAGTTCAAATCTATTGTTACTGTGGTGCTGGCTTTTGGCATAATTAAATTCTACAAAGATCACTATATTTTAACGTAAGTTAATTTATTACTAAGCAAACATCAAAATCTCGGGGGACTAATGAAAAAAATCTCGTCATTAATGCATGTTGTTTTAACCGCAATACTCTTGTATTCGTTTTCAGGATTCATGTCCGCACAGTATATATCCGAATCCAAACTAAAAAATATTCTTGATAAATATGAAGCCGAGTATGAAGACATCTCGGTGACGATGGGGACCGCCAACTGGAATGTCTATTCAAACGAAGGCGACGACGATCAGGATACACCGAAGCAAAGATATTGTGAGTTGTTTAATAACGCGGAATTAAACTCAGCTATTAATTCATGGACGGAAAGAAAAGATGAATTAGCAGACAACACTTTGAAACGGCGCTTAGAGGTTTGGAAAAACATCTTAACGGCGGCGGCGGTTGATTTCGACACGGATATATTTAAACTGGAAAATGAGCTTGAGGCGCTTTTGTCAAATCCCGGTGAATCCGATACTGCATACACAAAGGATGAATTGAACGAAAAGATTCTTACGCTGTTAAATAAAAGAAACATCAAAGCAAAGGAATTGGGTTACGATAATTATGCCGTGTTGTGTTTTGAAATAAACGGTCTTGGTTGGGACTGGTTCAACAAAACGATTGAACTTATTGATCAAAAGACGCTGGAACCGTACAAGCAATTTTTGGAAAAGATGAAAAATGAAAAAAATGTAACTGAAGTGGGATACCAAGATGTTGTTCCTTACATCGGTGCGGTTAACGGCATGAGATATTTCCAGAAATTAGATCCTAGCAAAAACGATTCATTAATGATCGCGACACTTGATGGAATTGGTATCGACTATGATAAGCTGCCGATTCGATTCGTTGTAGAAAATATTCCTTACGGCGGAAACGGGTTGGCAATTCAAGTGCCGAATGATTTCCGCGTTGTTATGAAAGACGGAATGCCGCTTGCAGTGTGGATGCACGAATTGGGTCATGGTTTACATGCAATGTTCAACAAAACAGAATACCCGATTCTGAAAGGTTACGAATGGTGCTTAGGGAGCGGATGCGCGGCATTCGCCGAAGGAATGGCCGAAACATCCGCTAATCTTGTGCGAAACGATAAATGGATTGAAAAATATGCCGACAACACACCGGAGGATTTTGCAAAGAGAGATGAAACATTCAAAAATTACGGCGCGGCATTCATTAGACAAGCAATGGTTGGGTTCATGTTTGAAGTGGAAATGTATAAAGATTTGTCTCAAGATTTAAACGCGTTAAGAGAAAACATGTTCAAGAAATATCTACTGCTTGATAAACCGTTGGCCAACGGCAATCTGAACCTGTCCGAGAATATAATGTATGTTGCATACCCGCTTTATATGCAGAATTACTTTTTCGCAAATATGATTGCATGGCAGGTACACCAAACGCTTGAGAAAAAATTCGGCGAAGATTATGTCTTCAATAAAAAAGTTAAAAACTTTTTGGTTGATGAATTTTACGGTGACGGCGATTTGATTCCCTGGCGTGAAAAAATGAAACACGCAACAGACAGTGAGCTTGATATTGACGGCTTCCTAGCTTATATGGGAATAAATTAGTAGAAACAGTGCGTAGCCGTTAACCTTAAGGGCTACGCAAAATTAAACTGGTAGCATACCAAAACTATTACTTTATATAGCAAAACAATTAATGAGCGGAAATTATGTTTAAATATATTCTGCTAAAACAAGTATATTATTCAATTACATTGGAAGCCACAAAACAACACATCTTATAGTAAGGAACATATTAATCGTGAAACAAGGCGTGAAACAACAAAAATACAGCAAATATCTCGAAAGCGAGAAACAAAGCTCACAAGCAAACCACGATTTACGGACAATTAATAAATAGGATGCACAAGTCTTTGTTAAGGCGCGCGTAAAACAGATATGAGAAAGCGCTAAGAGGACTTGACTTTGTATCTTCATTTACATACATTTGCTTTGAATAAAAGAGGTTAAAATGAAATTAAAATTTATTAGACCGCAGTCTCAATCAGGCACAGCGAAATGTACAATTCACAAAAATGGAAAATTGGGGTTTTCCCAAGCAGCAGTTGATAGATTGAATATTAAAGAAAATACTTATGTAAAAATTGCGGTGAACGAAGAAGACACATCTGACGTCAATCTTTATATGTTGGTAGTAGAAAACGAAAGTAATGATACTTTTAAAATTAGTAAAGCTGGGAACTACTTCTATGTAAACACAAAACTCTTGTTTGACGAATTACAGGTTGATTATAAAAAGAAAAAAATTATATATGATATTGTTGAGATAGAACATGAGGGAGAAAAAATATACAAATTAGTTAGGAGAATGTTGGACAGAAATAAAAAATAATTTTAATGTAAAAAAGCCGAAGTTGGTGGCTTCGGCTTTAAAGGGAAAATTAAACTCGCATGTGTTTAGGTAAGGGCTTGTCACCCTTATCCGTTCCCTTTTGTTGTTTAAAGGTAGTGATATTATGAACAATAAACAACGATTAATTGTCCACCAGTTAAATGTATCACAATTAAAGGTAAGCAAAATGAAATATGTTGGATTGACGGACAATCCGTCAAGGCGAAGACAAGAACATGGAAATCCTTCTGATTGGTGGCAAAGAATTTTTGTTACTGAAAGAGAAGCGAGAACCTGGGAAAAGGAAATGTTAGAAAAACCAGGTTACATAGGTGGACCAGGTGGCAATGGTTGGAAATATGGTTACACCTACACTATTACTAGTTCGACAAAAGAGTAAATCTATAGAGCAGACGTTTGTCTGCTCTTGATAATAATTTAAGGAAAAATAATTATGTCAAGAAAAACACATCATGTTGTTCCAAGCTCAAGTGGAGGTTGGAATATAAAACCTGGGGGTGGCGAACGTTCAATAAAGCACTTTGATAACAAGAACATTGCTGTTGACTTTGCAAGAAATGTAAGCAGAAATCAACGAACTGAATTAGTTATTCATAGAAAAGATGGTACAATTGAACGCTCAGATAGCCATGGCAACGACCCATGTCCACCAAAAGATAAGCACTGATATTAGACTAATTTTTCTCACCCAGTGTTTTATATAAAAAATGATATTGGGCTTCTTCATTTTAGTCTTTGATTAAAAACAATATCCCCATATTTTTTGATAATGAAATTATGGGAATAATATTTTGCGTAATAATAAGAATCACAAAATGGAAGTGCATCTCAATTTGAATGTAAGGGGTGTCCCCCCTTCAGCCACGCTTGTTATCAACGAGAGATCAAACCGGTTAAAAGAAGAAGGGAAGAAAATATACAAATTAGGATTGGGTCAATCTCCTTTTCCCGTCCCCGGTTCTGTTGTAGATGAATTGAAAACCAATGCTCATCAAAAAGACTATCTTCCCGTCAAAGGATTGAAGGAATTATGCGAAGCCGTTGCCGATTACCACGCTCGAAAGCATGGAATCAACAGAACAAAAGATGATGTATTGATAGGGCCAGGCAGCAAAGAGCTTATGTTTATTCTTCAATTGGTTTATTACGGTGATCTATTAATACCCACGCCAAGCTGGGTAAGTTACGCACCGCAGGCAATGATTATCGGAAGACATGTAAGCTGGATGCCCACTCAGCTTGAAAACAGCTGGCGCCTTACACCTGCTGAATTGGAAAAAGTCTGCGCAAAAGATCCGGGAAGACCCAGAATACTTATTTTAAATTATCCTTCAAATCCAAGCGGAAGAACTTACAAACTGGAAGTGTTGCGTGAACTGGCTAGAATTGCACGTAAGTATAAAGTGATTTTATTATCAGATGAAATTTACGGGGAACTAAACCACCGTGGAAAACATATTTCGATTTCACGATTTTATCCCGAAGGAACAATTATAAGCAGCGGGTTAAGTAAATGGTGCGGCGCCGGGGGTTGGCGGTTGGGCACATTCACTTTTCCTCCATCACTCAGATGGCTGCTTGATGCTATGGCCGCTGTTGCAAGCGAAACCTTCACGTCAACAAGCGCCCCGGTACAGTATGCGGCTGTTCGTGCTTTTAAAGGAGGTGTTGATATTGAAAAATACCTGTGGAATTCGCGCAGGGTACTGAGATGTTTAGGTAAACATATCGCCAACAAACTTGCCGATGCAGGTGTTAAAGTGCCTCTGCCCGAAGGAGGATTTTATTTATTCCCCGATTTCGGTGAATATAAAGATATATTTTATAAGAGGGGTATTAATAACAGTGAAGAATTCTGCGAAAAACTTTTAATTGAAACCGGAGTTGCAATGCTCCCAGGCTCTGCATTCGGCAGACCGGCTGAGGAGTTTACCGTAAGAATTGCTTATGTAGATTTCGACGGAGCGGAAGCGCTTGCCGCCGCGGAAAAAACATCTCACCATCATCCTCTGGGTCAGGAATTTCTTTATAAATATTGCCCTAATGTAGTTATCGGAATTGATAAACTTTGCGAATGGCTAAGAAGGGTGTAGTCCACCTAAGGGGTGGGCTACACCTCAAATAGCTAAATCCAATATTTCTCATCAATTTCATCAAGCATACTGTTTGATGAAATTATAAACTTTTCTTCCGACCCGAACAAATCAATTACAAACTTCCTATTACAAAGATTACCTTCGCTTAACCCAACAATTTCCTTATAGCTAGAAAAATTCCAATCTTCGAGATTGCTAATCAAACCGGCGCGAACGGGATTTTGATGAATATATGAGATTACTTTTATCAAATCACTTGATTGATCAATTTGTTTTGACTTGGTGTGACTCTGAAAAAGACTACCGTGTCTATCGTATGAATTGTTAATAGCTTTTGTATACGCGCTTAAAAATATTCCAAAGTTTTTTCGAATTGTATGTATATCATCCGAAATGATTTTTACTAAAAGATGAAAATGTGTGGGCATCAAACAGTAGGTGATTGTATCGAGATGCTCGGAAAAGAAGTGTTTATATTTTTCAAGAAAGTAAAACTGGTTTTTAGACTCCTTAAAGATTTTCTCTTTGTTGTTTGATCTGTTGTAGATGTGGTAGAAATTATTTTGATATAATTCCATGGAAAGAAAGTAACAAATTGAGAGGTTAGAGTAAAGGGTAAGCTTCAAAGAGATGGAGCACACCCCCTAGGTGTACTCCATCTTTCAATTACGGTACGTCCCCCCCTTTTGAAGCAATCCAAATCATATACCATTGTTCAGGGGTGAGAATAATTTCTTCCGCGCGAATCGAATTTTTTATTCTATCAAGATTACCCGTGCCCAAAATAGGAATAAAATTAACCGGGTGATTTAACAACCACGCTAAAGCAATCACATCTATAGAAGTATTTTCAAACTCGGCGGCTATGTCATGCATCGCGGTTCTAATTCTATCCATTCGCTCGGAATTTTCCGTGAACAATCTGCCCCCTGCAAACGGCGACCAAACCATAGGAGCGATTCGTAACTTTTGCATATGGTCAACAACTCCGTTTTCAAACATCTCAAGATTTGCGACAGATACTTCTATTTGGTTTGTTACCAACGGAAAATCCAACCGTGATTGGAGCAAATCAAATTGATGAGGTAAAAAGTTTGATACACCAAAGTGAAGCACCTTACCTTCTTTCTTAAGCAGATTAAAAGCTTCCGCTGTTTCATCGGCGTTCATCAAAAAATCAGGACGATGAATTAACAATAAATCGATGTAATCGGTGTTCATCATTGTTAGAGAATTTTCTACCGAACGCAATATGTGTGTTTTTCCGGTATCGTAATATTTAATATTATTTTCGGGACGGTTTTCCGATTTTAAACGTATCCCGCATTTTGTAACTATTTGAATTTTGTTCCTGATACCGCTCTCAAGTATTAAAGCATTACCGAATAATTGCTCGCACGTGTAATTGCCGTATATGTCGGCGTTATCAAAAGTAGTAATCCCCAGATCAACGCAATAGTTGATTAACCGCAAAAGTTCTTGCGCGGTGTAATTCCATTCTCTTAATCGCCACACGCCGTGAACAATTCTTGAAAATGAAGGCCCGGTTTGAGATAGAGAAATTTTTGAGATTGCCAAGATTGCTCCTTTTAAGAAGAGTGGTTTGTGAGATCAACGACAAAGATGTAGTCCATCTTTTACAAGAAACCCAACTAAAGAAGTTGGGTTTCTTTCTATTTAAATAAAAATAAGTTCAACCAGTATATACACCGGCAGTAAAACAATTATCGAGAACTTAAACATGTAGCTAAAGAAGTCGGGCATTTTAATATTGTTTTCTTCCGCAACCGCTTTCACCATAAAGTTAGGTCCGTTGCCTATGTAAGTCATAGCTCCGAAAAAAACAGAAGAAATACTTATAGCGCGTAAAATTTCTTCGGGAATACCGGCAACCAAATTTTCTGCATGCACGCCAAGTCCCAGCGCCAAAGAATGGAACGTTACGGCTGTCGGGGTGTTGTCTAAGAAACTGCTTAGTAAACCGGTGTAATAATAAAACTGGGTTGTTGTTGTAACGCCTAAAGATTGAGCATTCAGCTCAAGATAAACCAGGCATGGAACCATCGTTGCAAAAATACCGAGGAATAAATAGGCTACTTCTTTTATCGGTTCCCACGTAAAATTGTTTGATAGGCGTGTGAGTTTCGGAGTTAATAATAAAGAAAAAACACCCATCATCAAGATCACCCCTTCGCGTATAAAACCGTAATAGTGATTTTTATTTATAAAATCAAAATATTGGCCGTTGATAAAAGCTACTGAAAGAACAACGCCGATCAACCAAACGAAATTTAGATTACCTTCTATCTTAAGAGGTTTGATAATTTCGTGATCTGCTCTTATTGCTTTAGGAGACTCCTTTTTGTGATAATAAGTATCAACGAAATAATAGATGATTAGTAATAATACATTTACAAAAGCCCATTCAATAAATAAGCTGAAGAACCATGTAAAAGGAGCGCCGCGCAGGTACATCATCAACAACGGCGGATCGCCGAGGGGAGTTAACAGACCGCCGCAATTTGCCACGATTGCGATAAAAAATAAAATTGTATGTACTTTGAATTGTCTTTCTTTGTTTGTTTGAAGAACCGGTCTTATTAAAAGCATGGCTGCCCCGGTCGTACCCATAAAGGATGCAAGTACGGCGCCTATAGCCAAGAAAATTGTGTTGGTTGACGGTTTTGCTTCAAGATCGCCGGAGAGATAAATTCCGCCGGAAATAGTAAATAATGATCCGAGGAGGATAATAAAAGGAATATAATCGAAGACCATAGAGTGTATAAGCTCTTTCGTCATTCCGCTCATCAACAACCAAATTATAACCGGGATTCCTAGAACCAAGGCGATTATAAGTTTGTTTCTATTCTCTTCCCACCAGTGATGAGCAACAAGAGGAAGCACAGCAATTGCACCGAGCATTAATACGAACGGAAGCATGGCAATTAACGGGATACTTGCGTGATTTTCCATAGTGACACTTTTTTTATTTAGAACACATGAATTAAAAAGTTTCGTAAAAATAGGACTATATAAAAGAGATTTCAATGAAAATCGAAAATGTATGTAAAGGGTTATCGCAGAAAATGCGGGGGAAAAAACCCAACTTCTCTCAATTAATTTAAAGAAGTTGGGTTTCTTTAAAAACAGAATCAACTTAAAAAAGTCGGGCTTCTCTTATTATTTTATTTTACGCGGTTTTATCATGTTTTCCGGGGCAAGTATATTATCAAGCTCTTCTTTTGACATTAAGTTTTTCTCGAGCACTAGTTCATAAACACCCCGGTTTGTTTCAAGCGCTTCTTTTGCAACAAGTGTTGATTGTTCATACCCGAGATAAGGATTGAGAGCTGTAACCAAGCCGATGGAATTTAAAACCATTTCGCGGCATCGTTCTTCATTTGCGGTAATTCCGTCAATGCAGCGGTACTTTAATGTATTCATTCCGTTCTTTAACATTTCCATAGATTCGAAAATACTTTGTACGATAACAGGTTCCATAACGTTTAATTCAAGCTGTCCCGCTTCTGCGGCCAATGTGACGGTTAAATCATTGCCGATAACTTTGAACGCAATCTGGTTTACAACTTCGGGGATAACGGGATTAACTTTGCCGGGCATAATAGAAGAACCGGGCTGCATAGGGGGAAGATTGATTTCATTAAAGCCGGTACGGGGCCCCGAAGACATCAATCGTAAATCGTTGGAAATTTTTGATAATTTAACGGCAAGGCGTTTTACAGCTGATGAAAAGATTACAAACGAACCTGTGTCTTGAGTTGCCTCAACTAAATTTTCCGCCAGCACGATATCCATATTTGTAATTTGACGAAGATGTTTAATTACCTTTTCGCTGTAATCTGGATCGGCATTAATTCCTGTGCCGATTGCAGTTGCGCCCATGTTTACTTCGAGCAATAGTTTTGAGTTCTGCTCAAGCCGTTGAATTTCTTCTCCCAATGTTGTTGCATAAGCTTCAAACTCCTGGCCGAGAGTCATCGGCACGGCATCCTGCAATTGTGTCCGCCCCATTTTAATCACGTGTGAAAATTCTTTTCCTTTATGTCGGAAGGATTCAATAAGCGACTTAAGAACTTCGATCAATTTTTTGTTGGCATTATACAATGCAATTTTCACAGAGGTTGGGTAGGCATCGTTAGTTGATTGTGAAAGGTTTACATGATTATTCGGATGGCAGTATTTGTAATCTCCTTTTTCATATCCTAAAATTTCGAGTGCACGGTTTGCAATAACTTCGTTCGCGTTCATATTGGTTGAAGTGCCGGCGCCCCCTTGAATCATATCAACAACAAAATGACTGTGATATTTCCCGTTGATTATTTCACCGCAAGCTTGCTCTATTGCATTTGCAATCGGTTCAGAAAGCAATCCCAGTTCAAAATTTGCTTTGGCGGAAGCCATCTTTACCATTGCAAGAGCTTCGATAAGTACGGGATAAAACGAAAGAGTTACTCCGCTTATATTGAAATTCTCAAGTCCTCTTAAAGTTTGAATACCGTAATAATATTCATGAGGCACTTCCCTGTCGCCGAGCAAATCATGTTCGCTGCGTGTTCTCCCAGATTCATATTGGGCTGCAATGTTTGTAACACGCGTATTTGCCTGACGCATTCTGCGTGATATAACTTTTGCAATGCGTGATAGTATTTTCACGGCCACATCGTTATGGTCTTTAAATAATGTGTTGAATTTATCTCTGCTCAAAATTAACGCGGTAGTTTTAAGCAAAGCTTTTGAGGATGTAGAGTGAGGGGAATCATCCATCAAAGCCCCTTCTCCTATGAAATCATACTTACTGAAAAATGTTAATCTTTTCTCTTCGCCGAAAGGTGTTTTCTTGAATAGCTCCACGTCTCCTTCGTATATCAAGAATAAAGATTTTCTCGGGTTGTTTTCACTAAACAGAATTGCTCCAAACTCGTATACTCGTTCCTCGAGCCCGTCGCATATAAGTTTAATTTCATCATCTTCTAATCCTTTGAAGAGCTCAACCTTTTTCAAAAATTCGCATCTGATATTACTTTCCATTTTATGTTCCTCTCATACACATAGTTAATAATAACAAATAAATCACAAATGAAAACTAAGGAGGTGTGAGGTGGTAATCAACAATTGGTTATGTCGGACAACGTCGAAATTGTAAAATTCCCGGTCAATATTTTCTAAGATCAATCGTTATCTAATTAGATCTTGTGTAGAGGGATGATCTGCATTGTTCCGAATAAGTTTACTATATAATTATAATGCGGTGTAGCGGCAAAGAAGATCGCTTTACAATTCGAAGATTCTGCTTTTCCGGGAGAATAATAATGAAATATACTTTTCTTTTTTTTCTTCGGATAGAAAACTTATTTTAATTGTTTTAAGCCATTCTTCCCAGACCAGTTCAAACTTTTTCAAAACGTTTCTCAAAACCTTCTCATTTAATCCGCACAATTCTTTACCGAAATACTCAACAAGATCATTCTTGGTTAGATTGCTTTTTCTTACCCTTATAGGCAATGCTATTTCTTCCTTAACATTTTCAAGAACAATAGTTGTATTTACCAAATCATAAAATGGCGAGAATTCAATTTTATTTTCATTTCTTATAAGCGAAAATTTTTTTAGATGCATATCCTCATTTCCAACCAGGAAATTAAAGAGCGTTAACTCAAACAACTTTACCTTCTCAACTGCCGGAAATGTGCAGAATTGATCAATGATTTTTACAACTTTCTCCATACTCGATTTATATTTTGTTTGCCTTGAGGCGCCCGACAATTGTGCAAAATCTTCCACTGCGAGTTTTTTATGTCTTCCGGCTCTGTCGAATCTTTTGACGAAATAAGTAAGCGAATTATCTTTTCCATAAATCAAACCGTGTAATGGAATATTGAAGCCGACAATTTCCGCAAGCCGCATCGTTAAATCTTCGTTTTGCGGTACTTCTTCGTAAACATCATGAGGGGGTTTGAGAATGTACAATCCTTTTTTATCAACTATATCAAACTTACTTTCTGCTATGTTCAGCGCAGCGCTTAGTTTCGGCTGCACACCCTGTACCGACATTTGGGGAGAGCGAGTTATTGCTTCTTGAAGAAGTTCTTCCTTGGAGCAATCTAAGTCGTTCAGCTTTTTAAGATTTCTTGAAAGAAGCTTCCTTCCTTTTTCGGAATAACGTTCGCCGGTTTCTTCGTATGTGATAGGGCAGCGGTTCACTCAATCTCCTCAACAGTTACCGAACCGACCAAATCACCGCCGACAGAAACCAATTGTGAGAAGAGATCATTTGCGTCAATCTTTGCGAGTCTAAGCAAATTCTCCAGCATTATTCCTTCGGGTAAAAGTCCCTCAAAAAAAGGAGGGAACGAATTGAATGCAAATTCCTTTTTATCAACAGGCATAGTCAACGAAATTGGAGTACTGTCGTAATTCTCATAATAAGTAAACCGGTATTCGGCATTAATTTTTATTTCAAGAAGCTCCCCGGCCGGTGTGCCGTAATTATATACTTTAGCTTTCCTCATTGATGATTTCCTCGGTCTCCATTAATCGGCTCTCGATTTTTAATTTAATGTTTAGCGTTTTCAACACCTTCAGCAGAGAACTGAACTGAACCGTATCTTTTCCTTTTTCAATATCGAAGATTGCTGTCTTGCCTAAACCTGCGAGATCTGCAAGCAGCTTTTGAGTAAGCCCGGTTTTTTTCCGGTGATTTTTTACTATTTGTCCTAACTTATTCATCTTTTGCTGCTATGGCGGTAAAAAATTTTGTTTTGGTCAAATTTAACAAAGGGATTTCCATTAAGCAAGAGAAATTGCCGCGAAAGCAGTAATTATAGTTGTATTACCTTTGAAAAAAGAAATAATTGTTTTAGCGCCAATATTTTACTGCTATAGCAGTAATAATCATCTCCTCTACAAGCTCTCATAAATTCAACTGCATCAAATGATTTTTTATCAGCCATTATAAACCTCTTCTGGTGTTCTGATTTAAACTAGGAAGCGCTTCACAAAAATTTACGATGATATGCTCGATAAAACCGATCAAGTGAAAGGGATGATTGATGTCTCATTTAATTTTCAAAAAAGCACTCCAAATAATTAAAAATTTTTGTTCCCAAATAGTAGGGCAAATTCATTAACAAGAACTCCTTTTTGTTTGGGGTATTCACTTTTTGGATATTGAATTCGCCGCCGTAAATCCTTACTGCAAAATTATGATTTGTTCTTTCCATAAATTGATGAAGCGACCTTAACTTGCCAATGCTTCCCGATTTAATTTCCACCGGAATAACTTTGTCTTTATATTGAACTACAAGATCAACTTCGGCCGAGGATTGTGTTTTTTCTCTAACCCAAAAATTAGGTTTGGTATTAGATAAATTAATTATCGAAATAATCTCTTGAGTTATTATGTGCGGAATTAAATACCCTTTGTAAAATGAACTTAAGTCTTTCATCGATAAAAGTTCAGCTTGAATTCCGCTTTTATAATTTATTAATCCGGTATCTAAAAACTGAAGTCGAGGTGATTTTTTCAAATCCGATTTTATTGGTACTTCCACTTCTGTTGTAGGATATATCAGAAACAAAAAGCGGGCATTTTCCAAAGTTCGCATTGCCTCACCAACTTCACGAGATTTATAATTTGAGTTGCCGAAATTCTGAAATTTAACTCGTTCATCCAAGTTTAGATAGGCGGTATTTACTATGTGCCTCATTACATTCATTGCAGATTTATTCGAAGCATACTTCGTCATATCATCTTTAAATGTTTCCCATAGACTTTCATAAATTCTTTTAAGATCAGCTAAACTTTTCTTCTCACAATAATTTTTAACAATTTCCGGCATTCCGCCGATAATAGCATAGTTGTTAAATAGCTCCATCAAAATTGAATGAGCGGTTTTTTTAACCGGAATTTTGTTCAGCCGTTCAAGAGCAGTGTTATAACCTAATGCGTTTAAGTATTCCGGGAAATTAAAAGGATGGAGATAGAGATATTCAACTCTTCCAACCGGAAAACTTTCAATTTCTTTTAATGCAAATTCCAAAAGCGAACCGGCGGCGATTACGTGAATCTGCGGGTACTCTTCATAAAAGTATCGCAATAATTTTATTGCTTTAGGCGATTCTTGAATTTCATCCATAAACAACAGCAGACCTTCTGTTTGATCCGTTGTTATATTGTATTTTAACAGTAGAACATCAACAATATCTTTCACATTATCAAAATCTTCAAAAATTTTTTTATCTGAAATTTTTTCAAGATTAAGCAGAATTTTATTTTTATAATTTTCTGTGAACGATTTAACTAATGTGGTTTTTCCTACCTGTCTTGCTCCTCTGATTATAAGAGGTTTTCTGGAAGGATTATCTTTCCATTTATGAAGCTCTGCATTTACGTTTCTTTTTAGCATTTTATACTCCCAACGTAATGTAACAAAGGCAAATATAACATTATCTTGTAATAAAACAATGGCATTTACAAACAATAATTGTATTGAAACAAGGGGTAATGGTAATAATTATAAACTGTTGTACAAAGCTCTTCCCCTGAGTTTGTTCTTGATGAATCTGGCTTGGCCATCGGTTATGTGGATGCCGCTCGGTTTGTAGGCCTTGAGCTTGTAAGGGCAGAATCAACAATAGCGCCAGAAGGAGCCCTCATATATACCATCGCTCCGGGGTCAGTGTTTACTGTCACTGTTGCATCTTGTGCAAACAATAATAGGGCTTGTATTACATGAAACAACGAAATTATAATATACTTATTCATAATCTTATCAAATCCTTTGTATAGCCCATCCTTACCTTTGCTGCAATTGTATTGTGAATTAGGTCTATATAGGGTGTATTTATGCTGTTTGTATAACCAATGCCTTGGTAATACCTGCTTGCCTTCCAGCTTTCAGGTACTGATGTATCCCAGATCATCCCTTGCCCCAAAATGTTTTCTAGCGCCCAACCCATTAGAAAGTAAAGCCTTTTTTTGGTTGGATTAGGATAGTTGCGGCTTATGAAATCAGTTGCGGTTAATATAGAATCGTTTTCAACACCGGTTACATTGTTGAATATAGCTTTTCCCTGACTGTTGCTGAGAACCGAATCCAGAAGCATGTTATTGCTCATGTCGATAAGGTAGACCATCGTATTAGGCGCAATAACATTTCCGGGTCCGAGTGTGTTAACAGTTACCGACACAGACCCCTGATTTTGGGCATTTATTGTTAGCGATCCGCAATCAAAGCAAACAGTCAATAGTGCAAGTATTGAAATTATTGCACGATACAAAAAAGAGATTGATTTATTAAAGAGCACCTTTAACATCATCAGCCCGCTAATTTTGTAAAGAATTAGATAGAACAATATAACAACTATAATCACTATATTTTTATATCTGTTAAAGTTACAAAATTCAGTAAGCTTTATAAACCGGGTAGGGCAAGAATCCTCTTCCCCACTGCGGCACGAGATAACGGTCAAGGAAATTCCAGCGCAGCAGTCCGTCTTCCATTTCAGGCTCGAACAAATAGGAAACAAGATTGCCGAGGCGCTGCCCGGTTTTAACAATGATTGTTCCGGCTGGGAATTCTTTTGTCTCGGATGCAAACTTACCTTTAACAATGTTGTTGTAGTGACCCTGGTTTAATTTCGGCGCCGGACTTAATTCATTTATTTTGTACGACTCAACATTATAAGTTGTTGGTTCGGGGAGTTGTTCAAATTCTATTCCGTGAGTATTCAGCAAATCGATTATTGCTTGATCATTTATTGTAAGTAAATATGCTTTCGGTAATTTGACGAAACGGGTTCCGTAGTAATCTGCAAAGTAAGGAACGGTTACGGTTCTTTGGCGATTACTTTTTTTGTATCGGCCGTAACCTGTTGCGTTTGAATCGATATCATATTCGTATGCTTGAATAGTAATTTTTTCAGGCGTCGGCTTTACATCAAACTCTATCGCAACGGAATCTTGTTCTGTTGGATTCATTCCACGCACAATGGTGCGTTCGTCTGCTTCATTCAGCATTTGTTTTATCTCTTCTTTATTACTTGCGGCATAATCCAAAATTGATTTGAGTAAATTATAACATCCCTCAACCCGTGCTTTGAAATCGGCGTAGACATAATTCTCATCAAGTATTGCAAGACGGTTGCGCAGACCGATATAGTTAACAATGTATCTCGGTCCCACCGCGTCTACTACCCAGCCGTTGTCTATGTTGTCTCTATTCCTAAAGTTACCATAAAAACAGTTGAGTGTATTGTACTGGTCGGAAAGAGTGTTGTGTACCCACGGCATCATTTTATCACGCATGTAATTAATAAGTTCTCTATCTCCGTTGGGATCGTTCATCCAAGTGAATGTTATCGGTTCTTCGTGGAAGGATCCGTTTGTGGTGTGAAGATCGACCGTAACGGCAGGGTCCCATTTGTTCAATATGTTTTTAATCATGCCGCGTACTTCGGGGGTTTCCACTTTTATTCCGTCTCTATTCAGATCAAGATTCTGGCCGTTGTAGCGAATACCAACCCCGTTAGCGGGTCCGTTTTGATGAGCGCGGTTTTCTTTGCTTATTTTTTCATTTCCGTCCGCGTTGAAAATAGGAGTGATGAGAAGGATTACATCTTTTAAATAGTTTGGAGTTATACCGCTTAAAACATCGCGGGCAAGCATGAGCGAGGCTTCTTTCCCCTCCACTTCCCCCGCGTGAATATTCGCCTGAACATAAAAAACTATTCTGTCATCATTTTTTAATTGCTCAACATTATCGATCATTGGATCAGCTATTATCATTAATGGTATATCTCTACCTTCGATTGATTTGGCTATTGTTTCAATTCTGATATTGGACGATCCGGCTTTTAAACATCCGATAAATGCCATCACATCATCATAGCGTGAAGTCGATTCATAGTTTGTTGCCTCTGCAACGGTTTGTAATTGATCTAACGACTGGGCAAACAGCATTGAACTCATAACAAATGTAGCAAGAGTAAATATAAAAGTGCGCATAATTCCCCCGGGAATTTTATTTAAGTAAAATTACGAAAAGTTAAGCGAAGTAAAAAAGACTCAATTATTTTAGCCGCTTATTAAACCGCTTTGTGCTGAGGAATAAAATTGTAAAACCGATAATAAAGAGGAGCGATATTTCCTGCCATAGATCGGTAATACCTATTCCTTTCAAAATTATTCCGCGCAGAATTGTGTTGAAGTATCTTAGCGGAACAAGGTATGTAATTGCTTGAATTACAACCGGCATGTTTTCGATTGGGAAGACAAATCCCGAGAAAAATATCATAGGCATCATAACCAAAAAGATAGCAAGCATCATTGCCTGCTGTTGCGTGTTGGATACTGTTGAAATGAAAAGTCCCAACCCCAAAGTTGAAAGTATGTAAGCGAATGCGCCGAAGTATAAAAAGAAAATACTTCCGCGTACCGGAATTCCGAAAATAAAATACATTGCATTGAGCACAATAAGAACAACAAGAAATCCCATTATAATGAACGGAATTAATTTACCTAGAATTATTTGATAAGACTTTATCGGCGTTACGATTAACTGCTCCATTGTCCCGATTTCTTTTTCTTTAACGATTGCAAGCGATGTTAACATCAACGTAACAATTGTTAACAGCAAGCCGACAATACCAGGCACCATAAAATTTCGTGTTTCCATTTCCGGGTTATACCAAACGCGCACTTCCGGTGTAACCGAACCCGACATTGTTTGTTTCATTCCCATCCTTTCAAGATATTCGGTTATGATGTTTTGTGCGAAGTCGATCGTGACAGCATTTACATATCCCGCGGCTATGCCGGCGGTATTGCCGTTGGAGCCGTCGAACAATGCTTGGATTTTAACCGTTTGATTTCTGTTTACTTTCTTTTCAAAATCTGTTGGAATAACAATGCCCAGCATTACATCGCCGTCGTTGATCATTTCTTCAAATCGATCGTAGTTACTTACGTATTCTTCTATTTCAAAGTAGCCTGAGCTTTCGAATTTTTCTATATAGTTTCTGCTTGTTTCGGTTTTATCCTGATCGAAAATTGCAGTGTGTACTGTGTCAACATCAAACTTGGCGGCGTAACCGAGAAAGACCAATTGTATTACCGGCGCAACCAAAATTATCCCGAACATTTTGGGATCACGTTTGAATTGAAGAAACTCTTTTTTGATGAAGTGTATTATTGTTCTCATATTATGCCGCTTTTTCTTTTTTCTTACTTACAATAGATGCTAAGCCGAGGAACAGAATTATATAAATTATCAGAGACACAATTTGATCCCACATAGCAAAGAAACCTGCCCCTTTCAAAATTATACCGTGCAGGATAACAATAAAAAATTTAGAAGGAGTAACATTTGTAATTATTTGAATAATGAAAGGCATGCTCTCAATTGGGAAAACAAACCCCGATAGAATAACAGACGGAAGCAATGACGCAAACAAAGCAATTGAAAATGCGACTTGCTGTGAATCTGAAATTGCTGAGATAAAAATTCCCATACTTGTTGATGCCGCGATGAATATTAATGTTGTAATGAAAAGTAGCAGTAAACTTCCTTCTACAACTACACCGAACAGTAAATAGCCGAGAACCAAGATGAAAACCGCGTCAATCAAACATAGTATTATGTAAGGAAGCGATTTACCTACAAGCAATTCAATTATATTAATAGATGAAACATTAATCTGCTCAATTGTTCCGCGTTCTTTTTCTTTTACCAACGACAAGGCCACGCTTACAACTCCGGTAACTATTAATATTATAGCAATCAAACCGGGTACAAAAAATCGCGATGATTCTAAAGCAGGGTTAAACCAAAATATAGGTTCAAGCTGAATCGGCGAATAAACATTCTTTCCAAGTCGCGCAAGCATTTCCGCTTGAAACTCCATGCTGTAACTAAGCGATACGCCTTGTACGTAATTGTTGATTATTGTCGCGGCATTACCGTCAACTCCGTCCAGTAAAAACTGAAGCTTAACATTTTGCTTGCTGTGCAGTTTTTCTGAAAAGTCGTCCGGTATTACCATAACCGTCTGCGCATCTTTTTGATCGAGGATTTCTTTTATCTCGCTGTCGGAAGAAATGTATTCGGCCAATGTAAAATAGCTTGTGCTCAACATTGAGTTAATCAACTCGCGGCTTTCGGAAGAATGATCTTTGTCGAGTATGGCAATGCGTATGTTGTGTATGTCGAAGTTAACGGCATAACCGAACAGACCAAGATAGAACACGGGAAAAAATATCAGTACGCCGAGAAATCTTTTATCTCTGAATAATTGTTTAGCTTCTTTTTTAGCGATGGCTCTTGTGCGAGCTGTCATTTTTTATCCTTCTCCAATAGATGAATAAATACATCCTCCAATGTAGGCGTGATTTTATTTATTCTATTAATTTTAATTGAATTATATTTTGAAAGAAGATTGGTGATTTGTGCATCTCCTTTATATGTATCGTTGACACTTAAATGTAAATTGTTGCCGAAGATTGATGTTTCATCCACAAAGCTTTGCTGTTCTAAAATTTCCATTGCGTCAACAACTCGTTCGCACTCAACTTCAAGAATAGTGTTGGTTAGATAATTTGTTTTGAGATTCTGCGAACTTCCTTCAGCGATAAGTTTGCCTGCGTTTATTAAAATAATATTGTTGCAGTATTCGGCCTCTTCGAGATAATGAGTGGTAACCAACACAGTGGTTCCTTCCGCGGAGAGATCGTTTATCAAATTCCAGAAGTTACGCCGCGAGATCGGATCGACGCCGCTTGTGGGTTCATCAAGAAATACAATCTCTGGACGGTGAATAACCGCAGTCCCGAGCGCAAGCCGTTGTTTGATTCCGCCGGGCAATGAACCGGTTAATATCGTTTCTTTACCTTTAAGGTTGGCAATTTCCAACGCCCACTTTTTTCGTTCTTCAAGCACATCGTCATTAAGTCCGTACACGCCGCCAAAGAAACGGATATTTTCTTCAACAGTGAGGTCGTTGTATAACGAAAACTTTTGCGACATGTACCCGATGTTAAGTTTTACTTTGTCGGGTTCGTTCATAACACTGTATCCCCCGACGAGTGCATCGCCAGATGTCGGCTCAAGTATACCGCACAGCATTCTTATAGTTGTAGATTTACCCGCACCGTTAGCGCCGAGAAATCCGAAAATCTCTCCCTTCTTCACCGTGAACGATACATTGTCAACAGCAGTAAAGCTGCCGAAATTCTTAGTTAAGTTTGTGACCTCTATCGAGTTCAATTATTCTCCATTATTAGTAGAAAGAATTTAGTAGTCAGCATTAAGCATGGATTGAGTATAGGACTCGAGCAATTTTCCTATTTCTTCTGCATTATGATCAAGGGTTTCAACATTGCAGTATTCGAGATCATGGGAAAGAATAATATAATAACGACACTCTTCCAAAGAACCTTGTGCAATGTTATAAAATCTCGCCTTATCTTTTTTACCGCGTCTCTTAAATCCTTCAGCTATGTTCGAAGCAATTGAAACAGCAGCTCTTCTAAATTGAGATGTTAAACCAGATAATTCTTCTTTTGGATAAGACCGAGTTGTCTTGTAGACAATCAAAACAAATTGATGAGCTTTTTGCCAAACGATCAAATCAGTAAAAGATTTTGATTTATTCATTTGTTCTTCTCTATTTGTTTATAGTTGTTTTCAAAATGCTGGATACTATCTACTGTATTCTTAATTCTCTATCTGAAAACCTAGTAGATTCTCCTTCCCACGGATTTATTTAATTTAATTTTCGTGATTTCAAAATCGACTTGAGCGTTTGATAGCTTTGTTTGTGCATCAAGCAATGATGTTTCTGCATCTATCAAGTCTGTGCTTGTTGAAAGCTGCTGATTATATTTTTCTTTTGTTATCCTGTAATTCTCTTCAGCTTGAGCAACGGCATCTTTATTAACTGCTACTTTGTCGTGTTCGCTCAACAACTTGAGGTAATTTTGATATACTTCAATCTCAACACCTTCTTTAAGCAATTCAAATAAATTTTGTACTTCAACCAATCTTTGTTCAGCTTGAGTTACTTTAGAAGAGGTGTATCCCCAATTCCATAAATCCCAGCTTAACGAAACGCCGATATCCCACGTGTCGTCGAACTGATCACGTGTCGGCATTATGCGCTGGTTCGGTTTGTTGTAATAATAATCGCCGAATAGGAACACCGACGGGAACCACCCTGCATTGGCAGCGCTTATGCTTTCCTTGCCTGCTTCAACACGATATCCGAGAGATTTTAATTCATCTCGTTGTTTCATCGCTTCTGCCAGTAAGTCGTCGTAATTATACTCGGCCAGATTTGCATTTAAATACGGAGCAGTAATTTCTGTTTGTGAATTGAGCGGGTAACCGATCGTTTTGTTGAAAGCGACTCGTGCAAGGTTAACGGCGTTCTCTGTTTCAATCTTCATTAGCTTTACATTGGATGTTTGCACTTGCAATTTCAGGTAATCATTTCTTGTAACGAGACCGTTATACAAGAATGTTTTGGTATCGGCAAGATGCTGCTCAAGCGATTTTAAATTTTCATTTACAAGTTCAAGTGCATTTTGAGCTTTATAATAATTCCAAAAAGCCGATTGAATTTTAAATGCCGCTTCGTTCACTTCTTTTGTGTGTTCAACTTCAACGGCTTGGTAATTAAGCTCGGCGGCGCTTTTCAAGGAGCTCAACCTGAATCCCGTAAACAGGGGTTGTTGAAGCGATAATTTCATTGAGTATGTGTTTAACACAGGATCTTGTATTTTGATAGGAGTTGGTGATATTGGAACCACAACCTCGAACGGAGGAACATCACTCAACCTGACATAACTTGCTCCGAACGTCAGCTTTGGGAGAAGCTGTGAGCCGATCTCATTGATTTGCGCTTCCGAACCGAGAACTTTTGAGTGTGATATTTTTATTTCTTTGCTGTTTGCCAAACCAATCTGCAGACTTTCTTCCAAAGTCAACTTCTGCGATTGAGCAAACATGAATGTTGTTAGTATCAGCTGTATTAAAATTGTTTTTTTCATCTTTATACCGTTTTTATTAACTGGCTTCTTTTATAAGATACATGAATACATTTTCCAACGACGGCGTGACAACACGGCTGTCTGAAACTTCTACCGAGTTTTCATTAAAAAGTCTTTCTATTGTATTTATGTCTTTCTCGTATGAATCAACAACAACGTTTATTCTGTCGCCGAAGAGCTGTGCATCAAACGTACTGTTGTTTGTTATTGCATTGTAAGCGGCTCTAACCGGTTTACATACAAACTCAATTACTTCTTTTTTTATGGAGGCTTTTATATTTTTCGGTGAATCGATGGCGATTATTTCACCTTTGTTCATCATTGCAACGCGGTGGCATCTTTCCGCTTCATCCAAGTACGGGGTTGACATAAATATTGTTATTCCGTCTTTCAGTAAGCTTGATAAGATTTTCCAAAAGTCACGGCGCGATACAGGGTCAACTCCTGTGGTCGGTTCGTCAAGAAAAAGAATTTGCGGTTTGTGAATCAATGCGCAAGCAAGCGCAAGTTTTTGTTTCATACCGCCGGAAAGATTATCTGCCAATCTATCCCTAAACGGAGTTAAGCGGGTGAAGTTTAATAGCTCGTTTCTTCTTTGTTCGAAATCTTTTACGTCGTGAATGTTGGCAAAGAATTCAACGTTTTCATCAATAGTTAAGTCGCCGTAAAGACTGAATTTTTGTGAAAGATACCCGATTTTTTTCTGAACGAATTTTTTATCTTTTTTAATGTCACGATCGAGCATTGTAACGTTACCGCCACTTGCATTGCTTAGCCCGCACAATATTCTGATCGTTGATGTTTTCCCGGTTCCGTCGGGACCCACAAGTCCGAACATTTCGCCCTGATTAACATTAAAAGAGATTCCGTTTACAGCGAGTACGTCACCATAGTTTTTAAGCAAATTTTCTATTTCAATAATTGGTTTCAAGTTTGTGGTATCCATATTAGTCTAAATATATTACGGCATCAGCCGGCATTCCTGCTTTTAATTCTAAATCTTTGTTTGCTATTTCAATTTTTACTGCAAAGACAAGCTTTGTTCTCTCATCTTTTGTTTGAATGTTCTTTGGTGTAAACTCGGCTTCGGGAGAAATATATATTACTTTTCCCTCGTATGATTTATCTTGATAACTGTCGGTTGTTACTTCTACTTTTTGGCCAAGCTTTACTTTGCCCAGATCCTTTTCAGAAACATAAACAACTAATTCAACTACAAATAAATCCGCAATTTTCAGCAGCGAAGTAAGCGGCGTAACCGATTCGCCGATCTCAACAAAAGTTTCAACTATGTGTCCTGCAATCGGAGCGGAGACGTAACAATCGCGAATATTTTTTTCTATTAATTGAACGGCTGCGTCGGCTTGTTCATACTTTGCCCTGGCTTGCGTGATTTCTTCGGGGCGTGCGATGTTTTTTATTTTGGCAAAATTTTCTTTCGCGCTGTTGTATTGTGCCTGAGCAATATCAAATCCCGTAATTACTTCATCGTACTGTTTTTTTGTTACCGCTTTGGAAGCGAAGAGATTTTCAAATCTATCTTTATTGGTTTTAGCGAGATTGAAATTTGCTTCGGTTTGTTTCAGCATTTCTTCCGCCTGCTGGATATCTTCTTTTCTTGCCCCCTTAATCATAAGATCAAGTTGTGCTTTGGCAAAATCTCTCCCTGCGGCAGCCTGTTTTAACTGAATGTCGTAGAACTCGTGATCAATTATCATCACGGTGTCCCCTGCGTTTGCTCTTGTTCCTTCGTCGATAATAATGCTATCGATTGTGCCGGCCACTTTTGAGCTGACGATAATATTGGTTGCCTCGATGGTGCCTGATTCTTCTATTGAGTTTTCGCCATTGCCGCCGCAGCCCAATACGAAGATCAATAGAAGAAGAGTGAAATAAGTTGTTCCTGTTTTCATGCTATTTACCTGTTTTCGAATTATTATAAATTTCTTTACCTTTTTCGGTTAGTATTGCATTCATCATTATATCTATTGCAATATTTTTTACTTCGTCAAGTGAAAATTTGTTGTTCATTACAAAGTCGGGATTAATCACAGCTCTTATGCCGGCTGTGTAAATCGCCATTATAACTTCCGTGGGATAATCGATAATCAGCTTTTCTTCCTTTCCCTGGTTGATTACCGTGCTGAAGTTTTCCATGATCATTTTTGTTCTAAATTCATCAATGTCGGCCCAAACCTCGGGCATTCTAACTCTAAAATCTTCAAGCGCCCGTTCATTAAGCTTCTCGAGGAGTTTACCGATAAATTCAAATATTCTGAAAATCTTCACGATGGCATTATCATTGCTTTCTATGATTCCCTTAACCTGACCGAGTATATACTTCTGCAAAAAGGAAATGGCGGCTTTAACAAGTTTTTCCTTCGAAGGGAAATATTTATAGATGGTTTTCTTGCTCATGTGTAATTCGGCGGCGATTTCATCCATTGTCGTTTTGTGGAATCCCTCCCCCATAAATTTTTCGCGTGCTTTGATCAATATTATTTCTTCTTCTTTTGTCATCCCTAACCTTTGGAAACTATTATCGTTTTTCTAGTTTCCAATATAACGCACGGAAACTAAAATGTCAAGTCTTAGTTTCCACCGATTGATTTTTTTTCAGGATGCGGATATCATTTACAGTTAACTTTGAGTAGTTAAATAGCTCGATCTGATTATAGAAGTAAGCTTGAGCAAAAAATTTTCCTGGTTTCTAAATGGCGTGTATAAGCAAATTATATGATCAGTTGTTCACATTTTTGTGCCCACAAACCTGACAACCACAGATTCTCCCCTGTGGTGAGGCCCTTCAAATATGTGAAGCGTTTCTTTGTTAAATGTAGTTATGTCTAATTCGTGAAAGTCATTATAGATATCTTCCAATGAATAGAGTAAATCAATATTTTTTGGTCCGCCGGAATTGTATTTAATTTGTTCCTTTTCGAAAGCTTCCATTATCAGCGCTCCCCCCGGCTTAAGGGTATTGACAACAGAGGAGTGAACAATCTCTCTTAATTCTTCCGGAAGGTGAAGGAATATCAAAACGACCGCGTCGTACATATTTTTTTGAAATGAATATTCTTTTAAATCCGCAACAATGTAGTTGATAGATACGTTATTCTGTTCGGCAAGTTTTAATGCTTTGTTTCTACCTACTGAACTCGAATCTACGGCATCCACCCGCCATCCCATCTTTGCGGCGTGAACGGCGTTACGCCCCTCCCCTTCCCCAAGGAATAAAATTTTGCCGGGATTAAGATTTTTCAATTCATCCGAATAAAATCCGTTTGGTTCCGTGCCGTAAATATATTCTTCGTTTGAATATCTTTCATCCCATTTGTTTTTCATTTTTAATTCCTTTTATAAAATGGAGATTAATTTGCACGGGTTAGATACAAATAATTTAGCCCGGATTCAATTAGTTGAAAATTTTTAGAAAGACAAAAGAACGGGTGTTCACCCACACAGCCTGGAAATTTCTCCCCCGGGTTTATGAGCGAAACGCTGTTGTAATGTAGCTTGACCCGGTTTCCAGTTGCAAGGGGTCAGTCCGCCGGTCTGCAATGCGTCCAATACACGGACGTCCTTACCGGGAATTTTAAACTTGGTATTATTCCCACAATCGCCCCCTATCTTCTTCCTCTTTTTATTGAGGATTTTTTAACAAAGCATACCAAACTCGATTTGGTGATAGATAAAATTCAAACTCACCAGTTAATTGAAAAACTTAAGAAAGACGAACTAGACGCCGCAATCCTGGCGACTCCATTGAACGAACCGCTATATATAGAAAGACCGATTTATTACGAACCATTCGTTGCATATATTTCCGAGGGGCATTGCTTTAGAGATCATGTGCTGCAGATTTGTAAAAGTTATCTTCAACCCGAATCTTCTAAAGGCAGAACGCTCCGTTTTGAAATCGGGACCATCGATACCTTGATGAAACTTGTCGAAAAAAATTTCGGCATGACCCTCCTCCCCTATTTATCTCTTCCCGAAATTGAAGGAGCGGGAAAACACAAACACATACGCATGTTCAGCGAACCGGTACCGAAACGCGAAATCAGCATTGTGTACCGAAGATCTAAATTGAAGAAACATATTATTCATATACTCGAAGAAGAAATTAAGAGAGTTATTCCGGGCGAGCTGATGAATAAGGAAAACAGTATTATAGTCGGTTGATTTCCCGATAAGGAATTTAATCTGTTATATATAGATTCATTTATTATTTTTGCATGCGTGTTGTAATTGAAACAAGAGGGAATATGGTTAACATCGACAAAATAATAGTTATAGGCGACAAGGTACTTATTAAACCGGAAGAAGATATGAACAAAACCCACAGCGGTTTGTACCTTCCGCCGGGCGTTTCCGAAAAGGAAAAAGTACAAGGAGGCTATGTTATTAAAGCAGGACCCGGCTACCCGGTTGCCGCTCCCACCGAAGACGATGAGCCGTGGAAAGAAAAGAAATCGAACCGTTACATTCCGCTGCAGGCGAAGGAAGGAGATTTTGCTTTATTCATTAGGAAAGACGCAATTGAAATAGAGGTGAATAATGAGAAATATGTAATCGTTTCTCAATCGGCTTTGCTTCTTCTTCACCGCGACGATGATCTTTTGTTATGATTCAACACAGTATGTAGCCGACAACTACACTCAATACAATTTCCGGGAAAGAGGATTTTATGGAATCAAAGTTTTTAATTTTCTTGAATGAATACGAAGCTAAGGTAATAGCATTATTCAAAAATGCAAGTCTCGCATATTTCAATGCATCAATAAGCGGCAAAGATGAAGATTTTAATAAAGCGTCCGAACTTCAGCTTCAACTGGATAAAGTTTTTGCCGATAAAGAAAGTTTTGCATTGCTTAAACAGATCAAAGAATCGGGAGAAATAACCGACCAGGTTATGAAACGTCAGCTCGATCTCATTTACAATTCCTACGCGGCAAATCAATTTGATGAAAAACTGCTCGAAGAGATTGTTAAATTATCCAATAAAGTGGAGAAAGACTTTTCCACATTCAGAGCCGAAGCAGGCGGAAAGAAATTGACAGATAATCAAATAGACGACATACTCCGTCATTCCGTTGATAATAAAGAGCTGAGGGAAGTTTGGAAAGCAAGCAAACAAATAGGCGATGCGGTGGCTCCGGATGTAATCAAGCTTGTTAAGATGAGAAATAAAGCTGCACGCGAAATGGGATATGAAAATTATCATCAAATGAGTCTTCTGCTAAGTGAACAAAATCCGGATGTGATGGATAAACTTTTCGATGAATTGAACGATTTGACCAAAGATGAATTTGCAAAGTTAAAAGATGAAATCGACAAATACCTTTCAAACAAATACAACGTTCCGGTTAATGAACTGATGCCCTGGCATTACCAGGATAAATTTTTTCAGCAGGGACCCGCGATTTACAAAATCGATCTGGACGGTTATTTCAAAGACAAAGACATTGTTCAAATAACAAGCGATTACTTCAAAGGTGTTTCGCTCGACATTTCAGACCTGATAGAGAAGAGCGACCTGTTCGAAAAAGAAGGCAAGTACCAGCACGCATACTGCACCGATATCGATCGTGAAGGTGACATACGCGTTTTATGCAATGTTAAACCCAACTACAGGTGGATGGGAACAATGCTGCATGAATACGGTCACGCGGCATACGACAAATATGTATTGCCTAAACTGCCGTGGGGATTGAGATCCCACGCACATATATTCACAACCGAGGCGATCGCTATGATGTTCGGTCGGCTCGCCTCCAATCCGCAATGGTTGCAGGATGTTATTGGAATATCGGACGATGAAAAGAAACATCTCGCTGCCGAAAGTTACAACACGCTTCGATTGGAACAACTCGTATTTACACGCTGGGAACAGGTTATGTATAGATTCGAAAGAGGGATGTATTCCGACCCGGATCAGGACTTAAACGCTTTATGGTGGAACCTTGTTGAGGAATATCAACTACTGAAAAAGCCTGAAGGGAGAAACAACGCCGACTGGGCTTCGAAGATTCATCTCGCTTTATATCCCGCTTATTATCACAACTATATGCTTGGTGAGTTGCTCGCCTCGCAGTTGTATCAATTTATCGTTACAAAAGTTTTGAAAGAAGATGAATTGTTTTTACAAAGTTTTGCCGGCAAGAAAGACGTGGGGGAATATCTGAAAAATCTTTTCTTCTCATACGGGGCGTTGTATCCTTGGAACGAATTGATTGAAAAAGCCACCGGCGAAAAATTAACACCCAAATTTTACGCGGATCAGTTTATCACAAAATAGAAATATTTTAAATGTAGGGGCATGATATATTATGTCTCTGAATCATGTTGAGAATTCAATTTTTTTGTTTCCAAATGTGGATTGCTTGGACACGATGTATCGTGTCCCTACAGCAGGGTATATTTGAATGAAAAGAAAAGAAAGAAAAATATCACGCCTTAAGGAATATAGCTACACTACGCCCAATTGGTATTTTGTTACAATCTGTTCTTTTCATCATAAAAATATTTTGGGGCATTGTAATGATGAAAAAATAATTTTGAGCGAAATAGGACTTTTCGCAGAAGAATGTTGGTTTGAAATTCCAAATCATTTTACATTTGTTGAATTAGACTCTTTTGTTGTAATGCCGAATCATATTCACGGAATAATCATTCTGAATGATCTTAAGTCAATTTCAGAGCAGGATATCGAAAGAAAATTTTCAAAACCGATTACCGGATCATTAAGCACAATAATCGGAACATATAAAGCTGCGGTTACGAGAAAAGTAAACGAGGGGAAATCGACAAGGGAGAAAATTTGGCAAACTCGTTTTTATGATCATATAATTCGGGATGAAAAGGATTTATTTAATATCCGAAAATATATTGAAAACAACCCCCTCAAATGGCAAATTGATAAATATTATAAATCGGATAAAGGCACGTAGGGACATGATATATCATGTCCCCGAACAGTTCTTGGAACACGAAATTTCGTGTCCCTATATTTACAACATAACGAATATTGAATGAATAAAAACATATTCAAAACTATCGGACCCGGGTTACTCATCGCCGCAACGGGTGTGGGCGCGGGGGATCTTGCCGGGGGCGCGTTCGCCGGTAGCAAACTGGGCCTCGCTGTTTTGTGGGCAGTGCTGATCGGTGCATTCTTTAAATATGTTATTACCGAAGGACTTGCACGCTACCAGCTAGCAACAGGCAACACAATTCTTGAAGGACTCTTCGCCAAGTACGGTAAACCGGTTCAAATATTTTTTCTTATCTATCTACTAATATGGTCATTCGCCGTTGGCTCTGCATTGATAAGCGCATGCGGTGTTGCAACTCACGCACTCATTCCTATTTTTGATTCACCAGACACGGGCAAAATTGTTTGGGGCATATTGCTGAGTTTAATAGGATTGATATTTGTATGGCACGGTAATTACAATTCGTTCGAAAAAATTATGAGCGGACTGGTCGGGTTTATGTTTGTAACGGTTATTGTTACGGCAATATTTATTAAACCCGACTTAACCGAAATTGTTAAAGGAATGTTCATCCCCTCAATACCAAATTACATCAACCCGGATGGAAAAGAACAAGGTGTTGTTTGGACACTCGCTTTAATGGGCGGCGTAGGCGGAACATTAACAATTTTAAGTTACGGCTACTGGATACGCGAGAAAGGGAGAACCGATCATAACTTTCTAAAAACATGCAGACTCGATCTCGCCGCGGCATATTTTGTTACGGCGTTATTTGGAATGGCGATGATCGTTATTTCATCTCAAATTAATTTGGATCAGGGGAGCAGTTCCAAGCTGGTTGTTAATCTTGTCGACAAACTGCGCGATGTTATCGGCGTAGCGGGGAGTTTGATATTTCTTTTCGGTGCGTGGGCTGCCGTGTTCAGCAGTCTGCTGGGCGTATGGCAGTCGGTGCCTTACATGTTCACAGACCTTTTTAATAATTTCCGTTGGGGCATGATATATCATGTCCCCAAAACCTTGGACACGATGTATCGTGTCCCTACAGCAAACGATAATCTGTCATTTCGAACCCCGATTCATCGGGGTGAGAAATCTTCGGGTGTTAATACGCGTTCTTTCCCCTACCGCACGTACCTAATTGCGATTGCTGTCGTACCCATGATAGGTTTAGCCTACAAATTTGTATTGATACAAAAAATCTACGCCGTACTCGGCGCACTGGTGATACCTTTCATTTCTATTGCACTCCTTTTCCTCAACAGAGACAAATCATTGGGAGAATATAAAAACAAACTTACTACTGATGTTATGTTGGTGCTGATTGTGGGGTTGTTTGTTTACTTGGCGATTGCTTAGCTTAAAACGACAAGGTATGTAAATAACCTCAGAATTTAGTAAGTCGAATTTTAGCGTACTATCTTTTATTTAATTTTATTAAATTTAATCCATGATTGGTAATCTAAATAATAAAACACATTGTCTTGTGTTGGACCAGTATCGAGTAAATTCCAGATACAATGATTTAATTGGAAAAGCATATCATTTTCCACAAAAATATCTAAATTTTTTTAATACGGATAACGAAAAGACAGAATTTATTTATTACGAACCGAAAAAATCGGGAAAAGGAGTTTACTTTGGTTATGGTATAATTTCAAAACCACCCATTAAAGATACCCGCGAAAAGGATTTATATATAGTTGAAATTGATGAATATAATCCATTCCAAATAGAAGTTCCATATCTGGGCGAAAAAGGACCTCGAGAAGGAGAACCGTTCTATAATCCACAAAATGCAGTAAGAAGAATTTATAAGAAAGACCTGGATGAAATCTGTTTGGATGGGAATATTACACTTCATTTTAAAGCTGATGCACATCTTTTGAAAGTTCTTGGAGAAGAGCTAATTGCTACCGAGAAAGTTGGAATATTGGAATTGATTAAGAATGCTTACGACGCACAGGCAAAACATTGCACCATATATATTGAAAAAGTACCAGGACTTGTAGAGCTACCGAATAGTGCCTACAAATTTGAGGAATTTGAAGGACCCGTTATTGTGATAGAAGACGACGGTATCGGAATGGACAAAAACACAATAGAGAATGGTTGGTTACGGCCGGCATCTACAATAAAAACAAATATAAAGACACGAATAAAAGAAGAAAGAGAAAAAGCAATTGCAAAAGGACAGCTTGGAACATTTGATGCGCTTGTAAAGAAAATTAAAAATGAAAATGGTGGCAGATTACCCGTTGGCGAAAAAGGTGTTGGCAGATTTGCGACGCGCAGACTTGGCAGAAAACTATTGATGAAAACTAAAGTTAATGCAAATGAATATGAATATATTTTAGAAATCGATTGGGATAAATTCGATACAAAACATGATTCCGTTTTTGTTGATCTTAACTCTGTTGGTATGCATTTAACAAGAAGGAAACCGACTAGACAATATGGAGAAAGAAATAGCGGCACACAATTAATTATTTATGGCGGTCGCCCTGGTTTTGATGTCGATGAAAAGTTAATTAGAGAAATCAACCAGACAGTCTTACAAATGAAATCTCCTTTTAAAGGGCCTGAAGATTTTGAAATATCGATTTCTTGTCCACAACTTCCAGATCTGGAAAAAGAGTTAGTATTGGAAGAATTTGAACCAGTATTTTCTTTTAATGGATTAGTCAACGAAAGCGGTATTTGCGATTTTGAACTTGAATTTTTCCCACCACGGTCAGTTCCATTACCCGAACAGAAAACGTCAGACAAAAAGTACGATCTCAGAAATTTTGAAAATAAATATTGGCTTGACAAAAACAAAAAGTTAAGAAAACCACGTTGTGGGCAATTTCTTATTAATATAGATGCATGGTATAGAACAGGACCCTGGATTGAAGGGCCAAGACAAAAGGAATTTTATGAATATTTAGAAAGATTCGGCGGAATCGCAATTTTTAGAGATGGATTAAACGTGTTTTCTTCAGAGTTCGGATCAAAATTGGATTGGCTTGGATTAAGTACTAAAATAATAAAGCGAGGAGTAAATATATCGTATTACAACATAATAGGATCTATAGAACTTGACCAGACAAGCAATATTGAATTAATAGACAAAACTAATCGTGAAGGTTTATTAAACAACACAGCTTTTAAAGATCTTTCGATTTTGACACAAGCGGTTGTATTATATTTAAATAATCATTTTAAAGCAAAGAGAGACGAATATAATAATCTCTCTGGTGATATTTTAAGAGATCCCAAAAAAATAAGCGATATTTCAAAACAAGCTTCTCATGTTGTTAATGGTATTGGAACTTATTTTGATTCAATGCCAAGAAGCCTGTTGGATATTTATGACAGTGAAGGAATCGATAAGCAGAGAATAACCAACCTAGCAAAATCCCTAAAAAAACTTGAAAAAAGTTTAAAAGCCATGCAACATGTCCAAGATTTATTGACTGAGCAAGCTGGATTCGGGTTGGCTGTGGCTGTGGCAGTTCATGAGATTGCAAAGCTTACTTCCAATTTTTATGATAAAGTTCTAATCGTAGCTAATGGGGGAGACCTTTCTTATAATCAACGAGAAGAATTAAAATCTTCTCTTGAATCTTTAAAAGAAGAATTGAAAAAGTTAAGTCCACTCAGAGCACTCAGAAACGAAGCCAAGCAGTTATTTGATGTAACGAGATCAATTAAGTTTGTTTATGAAGTCTACAGAAAAAAGATTGAGAAAGCAGGAATACAATTTATTATTGAATCACAAAAGAGCTTTAAAGTATATGCTAGATTTGGTGCTTTAAATCAAGTCTTGTCTAATCTAATTGATAACAGTATTTATTGGCTCGAAAACAAAGAAGATGATCATAAAGTTATTAAACTGAAAATAGACGATTGGCAGCGCTCAATACTTTTCTCCGATAGCAATGGCGACATAGATGAATCGATATTACCACACATATTTGAACCCGGGTATAGCTTAAAAAATCCGCCAAGTGGACTTGGTTTGTACATTTGTAAGCATTACATGTTTGACATGAAGGGATACATTTACATAGCCCCTCAGAAAGAGCGTGATAAAGAATTGACAGGCGCTCAATTTATTTTAGACTTTTCTAAAACCCCTTCAAAAAAGGAGAGCTTTTGACAATGATTAACAATATTTGTCTTATTGATGATCAAATACCTCTTTCAGAAGATGAAACAGTTGACGAAAAGAAAAGAATGAATGCCTCGAATCTCCTCGTGCTTTTAAAGGATAATATTAATTGGTCAGAGCCACCCTTAAAAGAATTGCTTTCGACTTTATTATCGGATGAAAATCGCTGGAATGTTTCTGCATTTTCACGCCCTGATTTTTATTTAAATTGTATGGAACAAGAAAACTATAAAGCCGATTTTATTATTTTTGATTGGGATTATAACCTTGGTGAAACACCTACCGATGAATTTTTAAAACAAATTGTTGAATCAAGCTTTTCCATTATAATAATTTTTACTGCTTCCGACAAAGAAGAAACAGTTCGCGAAATTATAGAAAAAGATTTTTCTCTTTATAAAAATAGAATTGAACTCATTTTAAAATCGGATACAAATTCCTCAGACAAACTGATTGCAAAAGCCAAGCAACTTTATGAGCAAAATTTTGCTTTCAAATACTCGAGCAAATTACGAAACGCAACGCTATCATCACTTGAATCTATTTTGGTTGAACTTGGGAAGCCCAATATTGATGAACTAATTTTAATGTTCGGAGACGCAAAAGAAGGACAATGTTATCTGAACACAAAGGATTTTACGGAGATCATAGTTGAAAAGCTCAGAAATGAATTAGTCTCCAAGAAATTTGGCGACAATATTATAAGCGTTAATCAAGGAAAAGCAGCAAAACTAAACCCAGACGTGACTGAAAAACTATGGTCCTATAGAATGTATTACTATCCTTCAGACAATATTGTTAGGCAGGGTGATATTATAAAAAAAAGAATGAGCGATGAAGAGAATCTATACCTTATTGTCTCTTCTGATTGTCATATGAAAGAGTTTTGGAAAAAAAACACGGGCTATATTACCTTCGTTCCTCTTCATAAAATCAGCAAAGTTAACTCTAGTCTTATAAGAAAATTGAATTACTCTTCAAGTAATCTACAAAACTTAAAACCAACATCCATTGTGAACATTTCCAACATTAATGGCCCTACAATAATACCATTTCTGAAAACACAGGATGAAATAAGTCATTATTTTATTTTTCCTAAAAGCATTAGCTCAACATATGTCGAATTACCTGAAAGAGCACTGCCCAAAAAACAATTAACTTATGACGAATTAACCGACTTTGATGGAGAGAAAAGAGTCTGTGTTTCTGAACCATTTAAAACTCCTTTGATTGAGCATGTATTGTACAGCCTTACTGGTTATGGAGCTCCTGATTATCCTAATTTATTACAAAACCATCTGAATAATATTATCAAAGGAATATTAGAATAATGTATCATAGTATTGATTTGTTTTCTGGTATTGGGGGTCTATCGTTTGGTATGGTGAAAGCGGGTTTTGAAGTAATTGCGGCAATTGAAATTGATAAAGATGCGGCACGTACTTACAAGCTCAACTTTCCCAATGTAAATCTTATTGAAAAAGATATTCGCAAAGTTAGTATTGCCGAGATCAAAAGAACTCTTGGCGATAAGGAACTGGATTTACTTGCAGGATGTCCTCCGTGTCAGGGCTTCTCTTCGGTAAGAAGAAGGAATAAAAAACGCAATGTTAAAGATCCTCGCAATAACCTAATTGATGAATTCCTTCGCTTCGTGAAAGAATTAATGCCCAAAGTAATCATGCTGGAAAACGTACCGGGATTAATGAATTACTATAGATTCAAAATTTTTATTAAAGAACTTATAAAGCTAGGTTACAAAGATGCAGAAAATTACAAAGTGATGAACGTAAGAGATTATGAAATACCGCAAAACAGAAGAAGATTAACCGTAATCGCTTCAAGAGTCGGTCAAATTGATATAGCTCCCGGTTCGAAAACAAAAACAACTGTTCGTGATAAAATCGGCAGTTTGCCTTCTCCGGAAAAATCCACCGATGATCTTCATAAAATTTATCCGAAACACTCGGAGAAAATTCTTACTCGAATTAAACTCACACCGAAAGACGGTGGAAGCCGCAAAGATTTACCCGAAGAGTATGAATTGGAATGTCACAAAAACAAGAATGTGGGCTTCCACGATATTTACGGAAGACTTAGATGGGACGACTACTCAACGACTATAACGGGCGGATGTTTAAATCCTTCAAAAGGCAGATTTTTGCATCCCGAACAAGATAGATGTATAAGTGCACGTGAAGCCTCGTTGTTACAATCGTTCCCGGAAGATTATAAATTCCCAACGGATATTAAAAAAGATTCTTTGGCTTTGATGATTGGAAACGCACTTCCACCTAATTTCAGTTATGTTCAAATGATGAATATCAAAAATCATTTGGAAAAATATTGTGAGTGATATTTTTTCTTCTCGAAAACGCTCTCAAATCATGTCAAACATTTCCGGCAAAAACACAAAACCGGAAATTATTATTCGTAAAATCACACATCGTCTTGGTTATCGTTTCAGATTACACGGAAAAGATTTGCCCGGCAAACCCGACATTGTTTTCCCCAAATATAAAAAAGTAATTTTCGTCAACGGTTGTTTTTGGCACGGTCATATCAAATGCTCACGCTCAAAACTTCCCGCAACGCGCAAGAAGTTTTGGAAAGATAAAATCGAGGGCAATAAGAAACGAGACAAAGCAAACAAGATCAAGTTAAAGAAACTGGGCTGGGATTATTTGGTAATCTGGCAGTGTCAAATCAAGCAAAGCAATTATGAAAAGATCGGTATTAAAGTTTCCGCCTTTTTGGAATCGTAACCATTCAATCATACATCCATACACCCATTCATTCATACATCCATTCCGTCATTCCTTTTTTCGCCTATCCATCCACACCTTAAAATCATGTGATCTTTCAACGCTTACGAGCGCGTCAATATCTTTAGGCGCCGGCGTATTGGTTGAAAATTAATCGCAAAAGACTTGTTCCCAATACGGGAACTAGTTATATTTGCACATGCGCGTGATTTCAATAAAGAAATTAAAAGACTTTTGGCTAAAGCATCATGACTCCGAACAATCATTAAAAGCATGGTATGCGGAAGCGAAGAAATCAAAATGGAAAAAGACGGCGGATATAAAAAGACTTTATAGAACCGCAAGCATATTGGAAAACGACCGGATTGTTTTTAACATAAAAGGGAATAAATACAGACTGATAGTTGCGATTAATTATCAATTTGAAATTGCTTATATCAGATTTATCGGAACCCATTCCGAATATGATAAGATAAACGCAAAGGAAATATAAAATGAACATAAAACCGATTAAAAATAAAAAAGACTATGAAGCAGCACTGAAAACCATAGATGCTCTTTGGAACGCCAAACCGGATACACCCGAAGGAGATATGCTTGATGTAATGGTCATCTTGGTAGAAGCGTACGAGCAAAAGAATTTCGCGATTGATGCTCCCGATCCTATTGAGGCGATCAAATTCAGGATGGAACAGCTCGGCTTAAAACAATCAGATTTGGCGGAAACATTCGGCGGCAAAAACCGGGCATCGGAAGTGTTAAGCGGTAAAAGAAACTTAACTGTTGACATGATGAAAAAGCTTCACAAGAAATACAATATCCCGGCAGAATCGCTGCTTGCATAATGAATGATGATTTCATACAACCATTCAATCATACATCCTTACAATTATTCTTTCTAGTCTATTATTTCTTCCCCTGTTCAAACTCAATTTTTATTCTTATATTTCAAATGTTTCAAACAAACCACATTAAAAATGAGTACGCAGGAAATATTAAGAATTTTAGAAACAGCCAACAAGGAAGTCCGCGAAAAATATAAAAGCAGGATAATAGGACTATTCGGTTCATACGCTAGAAATGAAGGAAACGAACAGAGCGATATAGATGTGCTTATTGAAAAAGAGGGGAAAATCACTTTGCTCGATTTGTCTGGTTTGAAACTATTTCTTGAAGAAAGACTTAATACAAAAGTTGATGTTGTTACAACTTCTGCATTAAGAGACGAAGTAAAAGAATATGTTATGAAGGATTTAATCTATTTGTAGTATGAGAAACCATAAACTTTACTTAAAAGATATTCTAACAGCTTCTTATGCAATCAACGAATTTATTTCGGGTATGAATTATGATGAATTTTGCGAAGATGATAAAACGCTGAGTGCCGTAGTCAGAAAGTTGGAAGTAATTGGAGAAGCATCTAAAAGAGTTCCCGATGAAATTAAAGCAGCGAATTCCCAAATACCTTGGAAAGAGATGGCGGGCATGAGGGATATTTTGATACATGCTTATTTCGGCACGGAAAACGAAGCTGTGTGGAATGCAGCTACAATATCTATTCCTGAATTGATTCCTGAGATTGAAAAAATATTGAGTAAAATATAATTTTTTGTAAATTCATAACTTAACAACAAACACACTTTCCGTTAGCCGCCGCTCCTTCTCACCTATCCATCCACACCTTAAAATCATGTGAACGTTCAACGCTTACGAGCGCGTCAATTTCTTTCGGCGCCGGGGGATCGAGATCGATTTTTATCCGTGAACGTGAATATGGAACCATGTTTTTAATCGCGTCGCAGTTGATGAGGAGTTTCCTGTTAATTCTGAAATATTTATCCGGGTCCATTATTTCCTGCAGTTTATCGAGCGATTGATCTGCGGGGTAGGTGTTTTTATCGAACGTAACAATGAACACGTTTTTTTCCATCGCATAAAAGTAAGCGATATCTTTTGTTTCCACTTTTTTTATTTTTTGCCCGTATTGAATTAGGAAACGTTTTTTGTGTCCCTTACCGCGTCCTTCAAAGTTTCGTAGTAGCTCTTCAAAGTCGGTAAGAAGCGCCGACTTAAGTTGTTTGATTTTCTCAAGAGCATCAATCAATTCTTTTTTCTTGATTGGTTTAAGGAGATAATCTACGCTGTTTAACTTGAACGCTCTGATTGCATATTGGTCATACGCGGTTGTAAAGATAATGGGCGTGTCCACTTTCACCCGGTCGAAAATCGCGAAGCTGAGCCCGTCCGATAATTGTATGTCGAGGAATATCAAATCAGTTTTGTTTACGCCGAGCCATTTAACCGATTCTTCTATCGATGTGAGTTTAGCCGTAACGTTGATGGATGGATCGATATCTTTTATTAAACTTTCCAGCCGTTCGGCCGCCAATTTTTCGTCTTCAATTATTATCGCGTTCATTTTTATCCTTCAGAAACCAACGGAATTTTTGCAATATATTCTTTATCCGTAACAATAAACTCCGGCAATACTCCGGATATTAAACTGTAACGTTTTTTTAAATTTTCTATTCCAATACCGGTTGTTCTCCCGCTTTTTATCTTCGGTTGATAATTATTTTTTATCACAATAAAATCTCCCTCGGAGAATAACGAAATTTTCAGCGGTGACTCGGCAGTTGCTTTATTGTGCTTAAACGTATTCTCGAGCAATGTCTGCACAGCCAAAGGGGGAACGAGATATTCCATCTTCCCGGCGTCTATGTTAATATCGAACTCCACGGCGTTATCGAAACGCATCTGTTGCAAAAAGAAATACGAACGCGCGAATTCAAGTTCCTCTTCCAACTTTACAACCGGCTTATCGATTACTTCAAGAATATAACGATAGATTGACGAGAATTCATCCACGAAATCCTGTGCCTTTGTCACGTCTTTATTTATCAACGACGAAAGAACATTCAAACTATTGAACATAAAATGCGGGTTAAGTTGACTCTTCAACACATCCAATTTTATCACGGCGTTTTCTTTTTCAAGCTGTTCGGCTATCAGCAAAGAATCCTGACTTCTTTTATAAATTATAATTGCCTCGAGAACAATTATAAAGAAACCGTTAACAACTATGGATATTAATGAATTTGCAACAAGAATATCGATAAGTGATTCTTTATAAGGCATAAGCATGTGAACCACAACCGAAACAATGCTTCCTCCCGCGGCGCCTATAATGATCAGTGCAATCAATTCAACAGCGGTTCTAAGCCAAAGGTTCTTTTTCCAATCGAGCGCGTTATCGAGAAAAGCAATTGTTTTCGAATCGGCGATAAAAAAGTAAAGAGCAATCACAAATGCGAAAACAGTACCGAAAAAGAGACGCACCAAAAAGTTAACTGCTCCTTCTATGTGGATAAACCCGGTCCAGTTATTATAAATGATTATTATACTCTGAATCAATATGGTGCCGAGCAGAATAATCAAGAGAGTATTTCTATTTAGTTTCATATTGTTTTAATCCTGTATATAAATCTTGTAAAAGCAATTATAAAAAGAAAGAGGATATCGTTAAAATCGTAATAAACATGTTTGATATCATCGAAACAAAATGATTAATCCGGTTTCAACATCTTTCCCATCGGCCGTGTTGAGATATCTTTTCATCCATATAAACCTTACCAATGTAACGATATGTTGACGGCCATGTTCTGAATGAGCGAATCAATTTGGTAAATATTTTTAAACCGGCCGTAAGATTTACAGGCGTCCACTCATCAACTATCTCCAATTCTACATCCATTATATTACCTTTTCGATTAAGCGTATATATTCCTCCGGTAATTTTATCTCCGGCAATAACAATTTCCCAAACGTTTGATACTTGTGAATTATCATCAAGATCAATCAGGTTCGGCAAGCCGCCAGGGAAATTCATATCAACATTAAACTCCTTGTGTGCCGCGCTTAGTTTTATAACTTTGCATTGAGAGTTAAATTCAACCGCCATGTTTTCTACACGCACGGTTTTGCTCGATGCCGAATCAAGTACTACCGGTTTGTTCATGGATTTGTTTATTACACCCACAACCGGATTTGCGGAATAACGAATGAAATAATTCTTTTTATAATTGCGGAGGATAGGGAATGAATCGGGTTTAAGAATTCGTTCGCCTATTTCTATATGTACGGTTGTCCCTTTTTTCCTAACAAAATCGAAATCGAGCATATAAGCCAGAAAGAGCTGAGTAGGATTTTCAATGTCTTTCCCTACCGGCGCAAGAAAGGAGAGCCGCTTAGTCTCGGTAGAATTCTCTCGAATCACAAGTTTCACTTTTCTTCCTTGTGCATCGGTAAAAGCAACATTAACATTTACCCCATGTTCATCAATATCGTAAGTTGATTCGTCAAAGCGGGTTTCTTGCAAATCACCTATTCCGGCGCCGATTGTAAAGTTGCTTTCATCAACAAATACGCCCGGCTGGAAATAGATGTCAACCTTTTTATCTTTTCTGTACCTAAGGACTCTCATCCCCTTCCCGTTTATTTTATCATCAAAGACCTGGGGTTCGAGCATTTCAAACTCCGGGTCTCCTTTGAAGCTAACAACGATTAAGCGTTCCATCGGATCAATTGAAAGATTAAAAGGAATTATTGTTTTACTTGTATGGCGGTCGATCGATTCGTTTTCCGTATTATCATTCATCTTTTGCTTTTTTGTTGTCACGATAATATCTCCGCAATGGATTAGTGTGATATTCTTATTAGTTATTAAAACAAACCGTACTTGAAAGTAACGCCGGCGGCAAAATTTCTGAATGCATCTTCATTCATTCCTAATAATTCAACCGGCGATGAGAATCTATAGCTCCCGTTCAAACCGATCCAAACATTTCCCGATACACGGTATTGGATTTCAACTGCAGGTTCGGTTATATGGTAAGTTGTTTCGTCGATCTTTTCTTCATACCACACTTTATCTTTGCGGTATTCTTTGTCGTATAGATAATTAACAAATCCGTTTGCCATTAGCAAAGATGTTGAAATTTTCAGGTCATCGTTCAAAGTGAATATTTTTTCAACAAACAATCCGATGTAACCGGAGTTGGTGCGGTATGTTCCGTCTGTAACGAGCTCGCTTAACGCTTTGTCGTACCACAAACCTGATGCGCCGATACCTACCGCCCACCCGTTATCGAATGTTAGCGCACCGCGAAGCTCGAGGAACCCGACATCGTTCGATTCTAGTTTTGAATATTTTGTGTTAACCGCTATGTACCCGCCGATGTTTGTTTCACCGAGTGTTAAAAAGTAATTCTTTCTTTCGCCTTGTGCGAAGGTTGTAATTGTTAATGCCAACATGATGACTGCTAATAATTTGGTTTTCATTTTGATTCTCCTTTATGTTGTTGTTTAGTGAGCGATTTAATTTTCACCCGAAACATACATTGAGAATTGAATGAGAAAAAAAATAAACCGATAAACCGGTAAATAGGAAGGATGGGCATGGTTTATCGAGGGGCGAAACGGGGTGATGATTTTTACCAAAACATGTTATTGCAGTTTATAATCGGGACAAAAAGTCATTGTGTCAACAACAGGACATGTTGATAGCGGCAGCATAATCTTAAGAGAATCCATTTTATAGTAAAAATTTTTTAAATAAAATTAGGATATGAAGTTTACTTTACCTATGTTTGGAACCGTTAGGCAGTATCTTTAGAAGTAGATGTAGAAGTAGATGTGGATGTAAGACTAATCTTAACCCTACCTAGTATCTCTTAAAGCCCTGTCAAAAAACAATATTATTTTTTTAATTTTTTAAAGGAGCATCTGTTATGGCAGAGCGCAAACAAGGAACCGTAAAATGGTTCAACAGTACTAAAGGTTTTGGATTTATTCAACAGGAAAACGGCGAAGATGTATTTGTACATTTTCAATCAATTATTGGTGACGGTTATAAATCTTTAGACGAAAACGATAGCGTTGAATTCACTATTACTCAAGGTCCAAAAGGCCTTCAAGCAACCGAAGTAAAGGTTATGCGTTAATAGAGAAACGAATTTACTGTTTCGCAAAGGCTCTCTCATTTGTTTGAGAGAGCCTTTTTTATTTAGTCCGAATTTCATTAATCCGTGCTGTATTGCTCTATTCTTATTTCCTGTTTCAAATAAAAGATCCGTTTCGGTTCTTTAAATGTTTTTTGAATTGAGAATGGGAAATCGATAACCTGCCCCTCTTTTGCTGTTTTCTCTTTTAAAATTTGCTTGCCGGTAACCAATTTGGTTACAGTCGTATAATCGAAACGGAACGTAATATTTTTTGATGAAACTGTTTCCCGCACAATGTAATACCTGCTTTTGGGATCGACAATCAGTTCTTCCACTTTTTCTTTTTCCCAGAGAATGTAATCGACGTTTGTTTGTTCGGTATACTCGCGTTGGGCATACTGAATTTCAACTTCGGCAGTAATATATTCGGCGGCAAAGTTTAAGTTGAGCATCTGCAGCATCTCGGTGTGCGTGAATGTCATTTGGCCTATCAATGTTCCGTCTTCACTTACCAATGTGCGGATTGCTTTTACATCCTGCACGTTGAACGCAACATTGTTTGTGTCTACTCTAAAGACAGTACCGGGGCGGCAGCTTGTACGCGGAGTTTCAAAAGGACGAAAGTCTTTTAGCAGTGCATTCTGCGGAATTTCCGTTTCCTGTGCATTGAGTACAAAAGGCGAGATAAATGCAATAAATAACGCAACAATATTTAGATTTTTTAATTTCATGATTTATTATCGAAGAGAAGCGGATTTTTTTTAATTAATTGAAGATTTCTCATTATAATTCCCAACCCGGTTAATTTGAGCATTTACTCATCCATCAAAACAAATTTAAAATGAATCAGATTTAAAGAACACGAATTTTATAAACGTGAGGGCATTTATGATCAAAAATCATCTTGTTATTGCATTACACAATATTAAACAGAATTAAATTTTTTCATTTATTGATGTAATCGGGCTTTCAACCGGTATTGCATCATTCGTGTTAATATCTCTTTTTGTTACGCATGAATTCAGTTTTGAATCGATGCATAAAAATGCCGAGAATATTAATTGGTTAAACATTTCATACGATAGAGGCGAACAAAGTTTTGCCACAAATTGGACACCGACACCGCTTGCGTCTTCCATGGAGGAAAATCTTCCCGAAATTGAAAAAGCTGCCAGATTGAGAACGTGGGGCGGGATATTAATTAAAAGAGGAACAAAAGCGTTTTACGAACCCGGCACTGCATTTGTCGATCCTGAATATTTCCAAATACTTACATTGCCGATTGTCATGGGTGATAAAGAAAATCCGCTGCCGGGACACAACTCGATAGTTATTACCGAAGATATTGCGAAGAAATATTTCGGCGATGAAAACCCGATAGGCAAAACATTGAACATGAGCAACGAAACCGATTTAGTTGTTACTGCCGTAATGAAAAATATTCCCGGCAACACGATGTTCCAAAAAGATATGCTGATTTCAGTTTCGACATTTGCGCAAATGAGAGGAGAAACTTTTTATACGAACAGGATAAGCACAAATATCTATTCCTTCATTTTACTTAAACCGGGTGTTGATGTTGACGCATTCAAAGTTAAATTCAACAAATATTTCGATAAGCAATACAATGCCGGCATTGATCACAAATCAAAATTAGAGATTGAACCGCCGACGGATCTCCATCTTTATTCTGAGTTACAAAGCGACGGCAGGATAAACACTATATATATTTTTATAACAGCGGGCGTTTTACTTTTGTTGATAGCATGTATAAACTTTATGAATCTTTCAACTGCGCGTTCGGCCAACCGCGTAAAGGAAATAGGCATACGTAAAGCTTCAGGCGCAATAAAGGGACAGTTAAGACAACAATTTTTGGGTGAGTCGGTTGTCTATTCGTTTATTGCATTGCTTGTTGCAATTGTTATGGTTTACATGTTACTACCGTTATTTACGCAGCTAACAGGTATTGAGTTGGGAGCGGCAAATCTATTGAATTGGAAAATTATCACCGGTGTGTTGGGCACAACATTGTTAGTTGGACTTTTATCGGGGAGTTATCCGGCATTCTTTCTTGCTGCATTCAATCCGGCCAAAGTTTTAAAAGGTGATGTGAAAAGAGGTTCACGCGGCGCGGCATTCAGAACCACTCTGGTTGTAGTTCAGTTCACAATTTCAACAGCGTTAATTGTCGGTTCGTTGATAATAAGAGATCAGCTTGATTACATGCAGAACAAATCGTTGGGTTTTGAGAAGGATCAGATTTTAGTTATAGAAATGACAGGTGATGACTTCAGAGATAAGTCTGAATTGTTCCGTGATCGTTTGGTCACTAATCCTCATGTTTTATCCGCATCCCGCTGCGATCATTTACCGGGCAGCATCGGCTCATATAATGTTGTGTCGAGAAACGAACAATCACATGACGAATCGTTAATTATCATGCAAACAAAAATTGACGAACATTACATCAACACATTCGGACTCGAAATTGTTAAAGGTAGAAATTTCTCAAAAGAATTTCCAACCGATCTTGAAAACGGAATAATCATAAATGAGCTGCCGCTGCGAAATTCGGTATTGAAGATCCTGTCGGTAAAACAATCACACAATGGTTCGGCAACAATCACATTGAACAAAAGATTGTCGGAGTAGTAAAAGATTTCCACTTCAGTTCATTTAAAAACGCGATCGGACCGCTGGAGCTGATTTACAAAGAACAGATTTGGAGTTATGTAACGGCAAAATTGAGTACGCACGATTTACGCAGCACAATTGACTTCATCGAAAAAACATATAACGAGTTTAATCCCGATTTCCCGATCGAATATTTCTTCATGGATGAAATTTTCGAAGCCCGTTACCGGGGAGAGGAAAACATGCGCACGATATTCGGTTACTTTAGTATTCTCACCATCATCGTATCGTGTCTCGGTTTGCTCGGCTTGGCTTCCTATCTTGCATCGCAAAAAGCCAAAGAGATTGGAATCCGCAAAGTTCTTGGCGCCACGGAAAGCAATATAATTTTCATTCTCTCAAAACAATTTATGAAGTGGGTGTTGATTGCCAATCTTTTTGCTATTCCTGCCGCGTATATATTTATGAATGATTGGCTCGAAGATTTTGCTTACAGGACCAGTATCGGTTTGAATAATTTTTTCATCGCCGCACTCATTGCTTTTGCGACAGCATTTTTCACGGTTGGTTTTCAAGCGCTCAAGGCGGCGTGCATCAATCCGGCGACTTCATTGAGAAGTGAATAATAGTTTTTATAAACTCGATCCCGGCAAGCTTTCAATAAGTTATGCCGGGGTGGGTTTATCACAAATTGCGGGATTTCATTTTTTAAAAATTCGTTTTTTGCTTCTCTTTTATTACCAGTCTTTATTTGCTAATTTTCACAATCATATCATTAATATTAGCGGGGAGACAATGAAGTTCACCAAGACAATATTTACAATTCTACTTATATCTCTTCTTTCATCACTAACGCTAACTAACGCACAAGATAGAAGCAGCATAAGCGAAAAATACAAGTGGGATTTAACCGCGATTTTCAAATCGCTTGATGACTGGAACGCAGCACGTGTATCGTTAGCCGAACGAGTTGAAACTATAGATGACTACAAAGGCAAACTAGGCAGCAGCGCCGATGAATTGTACAACGGACTCAGAAATTATTTCGACATATCGAAAGATTATCAGGAGTTAAGAGTTTATGCAAGCTTGTTAAAAGACGAGAACCTTAACAACAGCACCAACCAGGAATTGTTTCAGCAGGCAAGGGCGATCGGTTCACGTTTATCGGAGTTAAGTTCATTCATCGAACCGGAAATTTTATCAATTGATTCGGACGTAATTAAAAAATATTTTGAAGAAATACCGGAGCTTTCCGAATTCAAATTCTATGTTGACAACATCCAACGATTGAAAGCACACACACTATCCGCAGAAGAAGAAGAACTATTAGCGAATGCCGGGCAGCTTACCAAAGTAACCGCCGACGTTTATAACATTTTTGATAATGCAGAAAAGCCTAATCCGGTTGTTGAATTATCTACCGGTGAAAACATTGAGCTTTTCCCATCCAACTATGTTAAGTATAGAGCAGCACAAAACCGGGAAGACCGTGCACAAGTAATGAAAGCCGAATTCGAAGGGTATCGACAATTTCAAAATACGCTTGGTGCTAATTTAGCCGGTAAAACAAAAGCAGATTGGTTCTTCGCAAAAAGCAGGAAGTATAAAACAACACTTGAGTATTCGCTTGATACCGAAGCAATTCCAACTACTATTTATACTAATCTTATCAAGCAAATAAACGAGAACCTTCCAACGCTTCACAGATTCCTTGATTTGAAAAAGAGAATGTTGGGTGTTGACACGCTGCATTATTACGACTTGTATGCACCCATGGTTAAATCGGTTGAAATGGACTTCCCGGTTGAAGAAGCAAAGAAAGTTTTAACGGAAGCATTATCACCCTTGGGTAAAGATTATGTTGAGATAGTAGGCAAAGCGTTTGATGATCGATGGATTGATTTCTATCCAAATACAGGGAAACGTTCTGGCGCTTATTCAACAGGCGGGCTGTACGATGTTCACCCGTTTATGTTGATGAATTGGACGGACGACTATGATGCAATCTCTACAATGGCGCACGAGATGGGGCATGCTCTTCACTCTTATATTGCGAACGAAAACCAACCATACTCAACTGCGGACTACTCATTGTTTGTTGCCGAGATAGCTTCTACGGTAAATGAACACTTACTGAATGATTATCTATTAAAACATGCGAAGAACGATGATGAAAAATTATTCTTACTCGGCTCTTATCTTGAATTGTTAAGAGGCACAATTTTCCGCCAAGTTGCATTTGCGGAATTTGAATTAGCAGTGCATACGAAAATTGAAAACAACGAGCCGATTTCAGGTGAATCAATGAGTAAAATATATTATGACATTGTGAAAAAATATTACGGACAGGATAGCGGGCACTGTGTTGTTGACGATTATGTTGCTTATGAGTGGGCATACATACATCACTTTTTGAATTACACATATTACGTTTTCGAATATTCCACATCACTGATTTATGCAACGGCATTCGGCGAGAAGGTATTAAATGAAGGCGCTCCCGCGGTAGAAAACCTAATGAAGATTTATAAAACCGGCGGTTCCGAACATCCGGTTGAGAACATCCGCAAAGCAGGACTTGATCCGGAAAGTGATGAAGCATTCAACTTAACTATCAAGAAAATGAATGACGTGATTGATCAAATGGAAGCAATTCTCGACAAATAATTCCGCTTTCTGTAAGTGACCGATCTATCGATCGGAAAAGTCAGACAATGCTTATAAGGGACGGCAATCTAAGCTGTCCCCTTTTTTTTAATAAATAATGTTACGCACAACTGTCATTCTAAACGAAGTGAAGAATCTCAAGGTTTATAATTTGCGTAACATGAGTTAATAATTATTGAACGCTATAATAATAGAGGTTGAGATTTAATGTTGTATACAAAGACCTGGGGCAGCCTAAATGTCATTAGGTTTTTTAATCTGCTCAACACAATATGTGAAATTCAGCTTTTGAAATATTCTAATTGGCAGATCTCACAATTTCAACAATCAACACTCCTGCTTTAAAATAACCTAATAAGTCCGATAATATGATAAAGAGTAGAAGTACTAATTCTATTTTTTTGACTGATTGTATGTGGGAATTATGTGTTACACTAAATAAATTACTCCTTCCAAGACGGATTTTTACATTCGGTCATAGAAATATTTCTAACAATTTTATTAAGCCTATCAAAAAAAAGATAGAGTATTTATTGTAACAAACAGGAGAAACAATAATGCAAATTAAGCAATTCAAAGACTGGGGGATATTTTCCAAGGTTCTTTCATTGGCGGTAACAAGCGTTATAAGTATTGTAATGCTTTTCTTCTTCGTGATTCTGCCTTCAATGGAAGATGCCATGTTTAATGATAAAGCGGCTGAAAACAAACACCTTGTTGAAACCGCACATTCTATTGTGAATTATTATTACAACCAATTTGAAGCAGGCGCAGTTTCAGAGGACGAAGCAAAGCATCTTGCAATGGAACACATTAAGCCATTGCGGTTCGATGAGTCTAATTATTATTGGATAAACGACCTTGAACCAAGAATGCTAATGCATCCCGCCAATGAAAAGTTAAACGGACAGGACCTATCAACCTATAAAGACCCAAACGGCAAATTAATATTTGTTGAGATGGCAAAAATTTGTAAGAATGAAGGTTCCGGGTTTGTTGAATATTCTTGGGAAAAACCTGGGTATACGGATCCGGTTCCTAAAATATCATTTGTAAAACTATTTGCACCTTGGGGGTGGATTGTGGGGAGCGGAATGTATATTGACAACATTGAAAATACAATTTCAGCCTCTCGCAACGAAGTGCTTGTTTATGTTTTTCTTATTGTTGTAATCCTGGGCGTGTTGGGCTTTTTCATTGCTTCAAGAATTTCCAAGCCGGTTCGTGGTCTAGTGGAAATTTCAAACCGTCTTGCGGTTGGAGATATCAGCGTTAGGGTAGAACAACAGTCTAAAGATGAGATTGGTGTTCTTGAAAAGTCATTCTCCGACATGATAGAGAATATTAAGCAGCAAGCCCAACATGTTGAACAGCTGGCGGATGGCAATTCTCATCTAGAAGTTCATGCAAAATCGGAAAACGATGTCCTTAGCAAATCGATAATTAAAATAAGAGAAGCAATAGATAACCTAATTAAAGAAACAGTAAAATTAACCGAGGGAGCAGTTGAAGGAGATCTTTCTTTCCGAGGAAATGCCGGGCAATTCAAAGGCGGATATAAAAGTATTGTGGAAGGTTTCAACAAAACTCTTGATACCATCATATCTCCTATTAAAGACGGTACGGAAATATTAGCGACCATGGCACAAGGTGACCTAACAATTAGAGTTACACGTGATTATAAAAGGGATCATCAAATTCTGAAGAACAGTATTAATACAGTTGGCGAATCTTTAGAAAGTACAATTATAAATGTTAGCGAAGCTGTTATTGCAACATCAAGTTCTGCAGCTGAAATATCTTCAAGTACCGAACAGATGGCGGCAGGAGCCCAGGAACAAGCAGCTCAAACCGGAGAGATTGCTAGCGCCGTTGAGCAAATGACATCTACAATTATACAAACAACTCAAAATGCTACTTCTGCCGCCAAATCATCTAAACATGCCGGCGAAATTGCCCACGAAGGTGGAAATGTAATTTCCGAAACTGTAGGAGGTATGAATAAAATTGCTGAAGTAGTAAGCAATGCAACAGCAATTGTTAGAAAGCTTGGCGTAAACAGCGATCAAATCGGCGGCATTATTCAAGTGATCGATGACATTGCAGATCAAACAAACTTACTTGCACTTAACGCGGCAATTGAAGCTGCAAGAGCAGGCGAGCAGGGACGCGGGTTCGCAGTCGTGGCAGATGAGGTTAGAAAGCTGGCCGAAAGAACAACCAAAGCCACTAAAGAAATTGCAGTGATGATCAAACAAATGCAGAATGATACAACCAACGCAGTTGGTTCTATTGAACAAGGAGCCAGAGAAGTTGAAACCGGTAAAAACCTTGCTAAGAAAGCCATTGAGTCGCTTCACGAAATCATCAAAGCAGCTAATGATACAAGTGATATCGTAAGTCAAGTTGCAGCAGCAAGTGAAGAACAATCATCTGCAGCAGAACAAATTAGTAAAAGTATAGAAGGAATTTCAAGTGTAACTCATGAAAACGCAGCCGGTACACAACAGATTGCACGGGCTTCGGAAGATTTAAGCAGGCTAACAGAAAATCTACAGAAATTAATTAACCGTTTTAAAGTTTCGCAACAGTTGGATACGAACCACGCAAATTCAAATGAAAGTATCTTTGCAATTCGCGAAAACGGAAAAATTGTTCATTCATGAAATTTACACGGTAAAGTATTATGAAAACTGAAAAAAAAAAAGAGTGTTCAGGGTGAGATAATTCAGCTTGTTAGTTTTAAGCTGGGCAAAGAAGAATTTGGAGTTGAGATCTTGAAAGTACAGGAGATCAACCGGATGCTTCATATAACCAAAGTACCCAACTCACCTCATTTTGTTGAAGGCGTTGTTAATCTTCGCGGAAAAGTAATCCCGGTAATCGATCTTCGAGCAAAACTCGGATTACCAAAACAGAACAATGATAAGAATACACGCATAATTGTTGTTGAGGTTAGTGGTACCATTCTCGGATTTATTGTTGATGAAGTTAGCGAAGTACTGCGGATTTCTTCCGATATTACAGAACCGCCACCACCGTTGGTCTCCGGCATTAATTCAGATTTTATCACCGCTGTTGGCAAACTGAAAGATAAATTGCTTATCCTGTTGGATCTGAACAAGATAATCGGTGCAGAAGATTTGGCAAAACTCAAATTATAATTTTGCGCATTTTAATTCAATTCGCTAAGTTATACACGTTATTATAAAAAGAATTTCAGATTAATTTGGCCTTGAAATTTATTTATTTCGAAACCTTAATTATTTTCGTTCACTAACGATAATAATTATACAATATTTGGTATTGGTACGGAACACTGAAGATATTACTCCCTTTGCGGAGAGTTTTTAATTTTTGTGGAAAGTGCAAATGAACAACATTGATAAAAGACCGAATTTGAGTAATGTAGACTCGGAAGGGAATCCGCTGTTGGATGAAAACGCAAGGTCCGAAGCGGAGAAATATCTTAAAAAAAGAATGAACTGGACACCCAGAAATGAAGATGAAGAAGATCTATATGAAATGGGCCTGCAAAGTTTATTGGAAAATTATATCTAAATATTTCCCGGATTTTTTTAATGAATCTTGTTGAAAAAATAATGACAGAGGTTGACAATCTTCCTTCTTTTCCGATGGTCTATACTGCGCTGTCTAATGCAATGGAAGATCCAATGGTAACTTCCGACAAACTGTCTACACTTATTTCTTCCGACCCGGCCGCTGCTATGAAAATCTTAAAAGTTGTTAACTCTCCAATCTACGGTCTTCGTGGAAAGATCGACACTATATCACAGGCAATTCTATTTTTAGGATTTAGAGAAGTTAAGAATATTGTTTTTGCTCTTTCTGTAATGAATTTTTTCTCTAAAGAAAAGCGCCTTGTTAATTTTCGGCCAATGGATTTTTGGGCTCATTCGGTTGGAGTGGGAATCGCAACTCGAATGATCGGCAGAGCAATAGGAGAGAAAAATCTGGAAAACTTTTTTCTTGCCGGAATGTTCCACGACATAGGGAAACTTCTCTTCCTGGAATTTGCCCATGAAGAATATGCAAAAGTACTTGAAGTAGTTGAGAATAAAAATTGCCGGATAAAAGATGCCGAACTTGAAGTTTTGGGTTTAGATCATGCGCGCGCCGGTAAACTCTTAGCGGCTAAATGGAAATTATCTTCAGGAATACAAAACACAATATATTATCATCACGAAGGGACATTGCCGGATAGCCCAAATTCTCTTGTTGCCGCGGTTCATGTCGGGAATATTATTGCAAGGATTACTTCTCTCGGTTACCCTGGGGATAATTTGGTTCCGGAACCCAACATTGATGTTTGGGATCAATTAAATCTGCCAAAGGGATTTTTCACATCAATGAGGAAGGAACTTCAAAGGAATATTGAGAACACAACCAAAATGATGATGGATTAGTTTAAGTTTTCTTTTTATCCGCTCATTCCCTCATAATTGGCATATCTCTTACAACGGCTTTGATTTTAACTTTTCCTGCATTTTTGAATAATAAGACGGCATCTCCACTGTCGGCAATTAAAAGATTATCATATAATCTAATAAACATTACATGTAAATCTCGGGGCTTAAATTCAATTGTAGCGCCGGATGGCACAACAACTTGGCCAACATGACGCATTCCCATCATATCTGCCCCTTTTTGATATGTTTCATGAACTTCAACTATTTCAGCCAGTTCCGATTCAGCACCGTAAAGAGTGTCCGGTTTATTTGTGCTGTTGATAACTTTAAAGAATAAGGCTGTATTGGTCCCACTGCTGGCAGGCCTTATCCAGGGATCTTCTATTGAAAGAACGCCGCTTGATATCTGATGAGGGGTTGATTCCTCGTTGATTTTCTTTATTTTATTATTTTCACATCCACTAAAAAATATAATTAGTACAACAAATATTACTTGAACAAGACATTTTTTTATCATTTTTGACCTCTCGAAAGGTTATTAATTTTCTATTCTACTAACAATTTCAAGTCTGAAATAATTTCATTCAGATCAATATCGCTGCCAATATAGTTCTTCCTAATATTTCCCTCGGTGTCAATGATTGATATTCTGTCGGTATGTACATAAAAATAGATTGTCTCACCATTATTTGTCATTGTCGAATCGCTTGGGATAGCCACAACACCAACTTGCTTTATAATTGAATCGGTTATCTTTTTTTCTCCGGTGAGGAATGTCCAATTGCTCTCATCAAGTTTACGTAAACGAGCGTATCGTTTTAGTACATTAGGGCGGTCAATCTCCGGATCGAAACTCAGAGATACAAACCGGACATTGGGTATTTCCTCATGTTTAACTCGTTCCTGGATTCTCCGCATATTGTTGGTTGTAAGTGGACAAATATCCGGGCAGTTTGTAAATATGTATCCTATTACAACATAACTCCCTTTTATAAAATCGGGGAATGCAACTTCCAAGCTGTCTTGTGTTAGCAGGTTGAATTTTGTATTACCGAAATTATCCAACACCGGCAGATTATTACCACATCCTTGAACAAATATTATTGATGCGAAAAAAAATTTCAATACTGTTTTCATTTTATTAACCTGGTTAGTATTAGGTGATTAAAGTAAAACAATGTCGGGCGTAAAAAAGTTTAGTATATTTAAATGTTATTATATGCCCTAAACTATAAGTAGGATAAATTGAATAATATAAAAAAAATATATCTACCCGGTTCCGAAAAACAATTGGTTCTATTGCTGGAACAAATCGACGTAAAAGGAATGCCGTCTTTAGTAATGGGTTCGGCAAGCGAAGAAATTGCAAAAGCGCTTAGCGAAACAACCGGCAAAAGAGTTGAACTAATAGTAGAAGACTTAGATTCGATGCTTAATTCCAACATGGGGCTTGAGAAGAAAGATGATGTAAATGTGAGAATAATGGAATTTGATTTTACCGATTTCGAAAAAAATTCTTTCGATCTTGTTTACGCTCAAGCATCAATTTCATCAACAAAACGTAATTCAATTGTTAAAGAAATTAGACGCATTTTAAATGCGGGCGGATATTTATGCGTTGGTGAAATTGTAAAATTAAAAAAAGACATTCCTCCATTTATTCAAAATGTATTTGATGAATCCGATCTTAATCCTTTATTTGTTGACGAACTCAATAGTTATTATGCACAAAGACAATTTTCAATTATCTATGAGCATGAGTTATCCGGCAAATTAAGTGAGTTTTATAAACAAAGTATTAAAAAGTTGGAAGTAACCAGGTTCGGACTTGCAGATAATGAAAAATCATATTATAAAAAACTGTTGAACAAAATTAGTCACGAAAGCAACGTATACCTTAAACAAGGAGGCGATAAATTTATCGGTTTTAAAATGATACTGTTGAAAAAGGAGACCGCTTGAAAAAGAGAGATAAAAGAGATTTTGATATTATTGGTTACGCATTCGAAGGAAAAGGAATTGCCAAAATTACGCGTGAAGAAGCGGGCAAGGAAGAGAACAATGATAAAAAATTTGTGGTCTTTGTTAACGGCGCCTATCCCGGCGATAGGGTAACAGCACAAATACATAAAGTAAAGAAAGCTTATGCAGAGGCAAAAACCATAAAAGTACTCAACCCATCCCACGAAAGGACACAAGCCAAATGTAAATATTTCGGGATTTGCGGGGGATGTAAATCGCAGGATCTTAAATACGATTCTCAAATTAAATATAAACATGAGCAGGTCCGTGATATTTTCGAACGCCTCGGCGGCTTAAGCAATTTTGAAATGCTTCCCATTGTTCCTTCGGAAAAAGTTTTTTATTACAGGAACAAAATGGAATTCTCATTCGCAAAGAGATGGTTGACGGAAAAAGAAATCGGAACCGAAATAAAAATTGCCGATAAAGAATTTGCCTTGGGTCTTCATATTCCCCGAATATATGATAAAGTATTGAACCTGGAAGAATGTTATTTGTGCGACGATGTTTATTCCCGGATTGTTAATTTTACAAGAGACTTTTTCAAATCACGCGGCGAAACGATTTATTCAACGGTTACTCATACCGGGTACCTGCGTAATCTTGTAATAAAAAAATCACACAATACCAACGACTTAATGGTTAACATTGTTACGCATGAATACAAAGAAGAATTGATAAAAGAATATGCTTCCAAATTATTGGAAGAGGTGCATTCCGTAACTACGATTGTGAACAATATTAACATCAAAAAAGCACAGATTGCAATCGGTGATTTCGAATATGTTATTTACGGAGACGGAAACATTTACGATACTATCGGTAAATACAAATTCAGAATCAGCGCGAATTCATTTTTCCAGACCAACACATTGCAGGCGGATAATCTTTACAAAACCGCCCTGGAATTTGCGGATTTATCCGGCAGTGAAATTGTGTACGATCTTTATTCGGGAGCCGGTACTATTGCAATATATGTCTCGGGTAACGCGAAAGAGGTATATGCTTTTGAGACTGTTGAAGCCGCTATTGAAGATGCGAAGATAAACAGCAAATTGAACAACATCAGCAATGTACACTATTCACAGATAGATCTTAACAAATCATTTTTCCCTCTTATAAGTAAAAGTAAAATTCCGCATCCAAACGTTGTCATAGCAGACCCCCCCCGAAGCGGAATGAATCCCCAAACGGTGCAGGATATTATCAGGCTTAAACCTAAGAAGATAGTTTATGTAAGCTGTAATCCGGCAACACAGGTGCGCGATATTAACTTGTTTGTCGAAGGCGGGTACAAACTAATTAAAATAAAACCCGTTGATATGTTTCCCCACACCTATCATATTGAGAATGTAGCGCTTCTAGAAATCTAGATTTAATGACTCAAAATATTGTCCGTTTATTGTTTTGAGACATGGTCACGGTTTGATTTCAAATATTATCTCTTATATATGTAAATAAACAAAGCCCCCTTTGGCATTCTTATTGCCCCTTCCCAACATGCATAAACCAGATAAGACAAATTTTAGGGAGAGATAAAATTACAAAACCCGGAAGAAAAACATAGCGATGTAATATTCACCCGGCAATTTCCAATGCCGGGGCTTTATCTGTGCTCGGTTATAAAAGCAGGATAAATTACCGGTTAAATGCGGATTGTCCGGGTAGACAAAGCTTATGCCTTTGACGACATAAAGTTGTGGTTTTTAATTTTCGTTTAAGCGGATAATTGTATAAAAATTTAGTCAACTATAATTCTAAATAACTGAAAGGAGGGGAAGTGAAAATAAGAAATTTTACTTTTCTTCTCGCATTACTATTTTCTTTTAATTGTATCTTCGCTCAAAATACGGTATATGTGTCTCTGAGCGGAAGCAACAGTTCGCCATATTCAAGCTTGGCAACGGCGGCAACAACAATTCAGACGGCAGTCAATTTTGCCGCCACAGGGGATTTAATACTTGTTGATGACGGAACATATGTTCTCACAACCAACATTTCGATTACAAAGGGAATTACACTCCGCAGCATTAACGGAAAAAGTATGGTAACTATTGACGGTAATCATGTTACCAGGTGTCTTTACATAAATCATGCTGACGCTGTAGTTGATGGATTCTCTATTGTGAACGGTTACAACCCCAGCGGATTCGGAGGCGGTGCAAATATTGTTAGCGGCGGAACGATTCAAAATTGCGGTATCGGTGGCAACCAGGCTCGTGACGGGGGCGGTGTCGCAATAGACAATAGCGGGATGGTTTTAAACTGCGTAATTTCAGGCAACCTGGCAAGCGATAACGGCTCAAGCGGTTATGGCGGCGGAGTTAGAATGCTTAACGGCGGAATAACAAGGAATTGCCTAATTCACAGCAACACATCATTAAATTACGGCGGCGGCATTAATATTTGGAATTCCGGTACAATACAAAGCTGTACGTTAACCAACAACACAGCCCCCAACGGTGCGGGTGTAAGATTAAGAAATGCATCGTCGTATCCTCCGTCTACAATGGAAAACACTATTTCGTATTATAACACCGGGTCGAATTGGCAGACATCCGGCACGGCATTCAGCTTTAGTAATAATTGTACAACCCCGGCTCTTCCTTCGGGAACAGGCAATATTACAACCAACCCATTTACCGGTACAGATTATACTCTAAACCCGTTTGATCTTCCTTCGGGATCGCCGGCAATTGATGCAGGGTTAAACCAGGCATGGATGACCGGGGCAGTGGATCTTGATGATAATAATAGAATTATTGGCGGCGCTGTAGATATTGGGGCATATGAGTTTAATCTTCCTCCTTTATCTCCACCGGTCTTAGTATCTCCGGGCGGACCATTATCTAATCCGGGAACACCTACAAGCTTTCCGTTAAATCTTACGTTGAGATGGAATCATGTAACAGGCGCATTTATTTATAAGGTTCAACTTACTTTGGCATCGGATACGGATTTTAATTCTCCCATAATTGATACATGGGCGGGTTATGGTGATACTAGTTATTCTGTTACTAATCTTCAATATTATACAAATTATATTTGGCGGGTTTATGCTCATAATGCAACTACTCTTCAGAGCAGCGATTGGTCTGAGACATTTGTTTTTGCAACTTTGTTAGCTCCCCCGGTTTTAATTTCACCGGTAAACAATGCCGCAGGCGTTTCGATTAACCCGACACTTACTTGGTACCGAAGCAACGGTGCACATTTTCATAGTTATGAAATATATTCCGATCAAGGGTGCACAAACTTAGTTACCTCGGGTTCAACTCCCTGGGCTCCTTTGGATACGGTTGTAACCATCACAACCAACCTGGCTAACAATACATCCTATTACTGGCGTGTTAAACCAGCCGCCGTTCTATTCACAGGAGATTATTCTGAAGTAAGAAAATTCACAACAGTTTCTGCGGCAGTACCCCTTCTTTCTTGGCCTGTTGGCGGTGTTAAATTATATACTTCACCTCCAACGCTTACGTGGTATGTTCCAACAGGGGGAGCCGGATTGAAATATGATTTGCTTTATTCAACCGATATAAATATGGTATCTCCGTCAATCATCAGCGATATTACCAACGGGTCTTATACATTGAACGGATTAACAAACGGTACTACATATTATTGGATGGTAAGATCAAAAACCTCTAGCGGAGCGATATCGGCTTACTCGGTTAAAGAAAGCTTTATTACCGCCGGTGGCGCTGTAACCGTAATTCCTTCATGGCCAGTTGGAGGCGCTGTTGTTTATAATTATTTTCCAACGCTTTATTGGTACACGAATGGATCAAGCGTAGGATTAACTTACGAGGTTGAATTTGTACAGGGAGAATCGGGCAGTTTAACTGGTACTCCGAATGTTTTGAATATAACAACTCAATCGACAACATTAAACAACTTACTTCCCGGCACTCAATATTCATGGCAGGTAAGATCGAAAGACGGTTCTGCATATTCCGAATGGTCAACGCCCGTAAGCTTCAGCACTATTGCAGGTGTTACTGCTGTTGTCCCGGTTCCCTCGTGGCCTATCGGTGCGGCAACAGTTTACACAAACTCGCCGACACTTTATTGGTATTTGAACGGATCGGGAACGGGATTAACTTATGAAGTTGAATACCGCGTAGGCGCATTAACCGGGATACCGAACATTAACGGCATCACCTCTATGTTTACAAATCTTTCCGGTTTAACAAGTGGCGCAACTTATAATTGGCAGATTCGTTCTACCGACGGTACAAATACATCTGCATGGTCAATACAGGAAAGCTTTACTGTTGCAGGAGGAGTTGCCGGCCCAATTATCCCAACACCATCTTGGCCTATCGGCGGTGCAACAATTTATTCCAATTCAACAATATTGTATTGGTATATCGGAACTTATAGACCTGATTTAACTTATGATGTTGAATATACGAAAGGAGCGTTGACCGGAACACCGACAGTTACAGGAATTACTTCATTAAATTATACGTTAACCGGTTTATCAAATGATGAAGTTTATAATTGGCAGGTTCGTTCTTATGACGGCGCTACATATTCCGCATGGTCGGTTCAGGAAAGTTTTTCTACAATTGCCGGAAGCGGCGGGCCCGGTGTTCCAACACCATCCTGGCCTATCGGGGGCGCAACGGTTTATACCAACTCGCCTATTCTTTACTGGTACGTTAATACCGGCTCATATGGATTAACTTATGAGCTTGAATATTCAACGGATCCGGGTCTTGCAAATGCGGTAACCGTTACCGGAATTGCAACAACAAATATTAGTCTTACCGGTCTTACAAGCGGTGCTTCTTATTATTGGCGTGTTCGTTCTTTCAACGGATCTATGTATTCGGCATACTCTTCAATAGAGAGCTTTGCTTCTGATGCTGCCAATGCTTCAGTTGTACCAATTCCCGGCAGCCCGGCAGGAGGCGTATTGATTGAAACCGCTTCTCCGACTTTTTCCTGGATATTGCCTACTGCAGGATCGGGATTGACTTATGAACTGCAATACTCAACAAGTCCGGATATGTCGGGTGCTTCAAACCTTGTTGTTGAATCTACATCGGAAAATATTGACGGACTTGACCAAGACAAAACTTATTACTGGCGCATTCGTTCGAAAACAGTAGAAGGTGAAACATCATCTTTCTCAAAGATTGAGAATTTTAAAACTCCGTTCATAACTTCATCAGGGGATAATGAAATAATTCCAACCAATTATGAGCTTATGCAGAACTATCCCAATCCTTTTAATCCGACTACAAACCTTCGGTTTAGCTTACCCGAGGCGGGATATTATAGGATTTCAGTTTTCAATATAATTGGGCAAAAAGTTGCAATCTTGGTTGATGGTGAGCTTAGCGCCGGAACACATAATGTTGTGTTCGATGCAAGCGGGTTGGTGTCGGGATTGTATTTCTACCAGTTATCAGGAAATAATGTGAACATTACAAAGAAGATGATGCTGATAAGATAATAAATTGAGATTTAACAAAAATTAAAGCAATAATCCGGGTGCTTTGAATTCATGGGGGACGAGAGATCGTCCCCTTTTTATGTTTAAAATGAGACATTGCCGGTAATAATTTCAAAATAATACACTCATCAAATTAGTAATAGATTAAATATCGGCAAAAGTAGTCTAAAAAGAGCATTATATAAATGGCATGAAGATTGAATTTAGTGAACAAGCACCCTTTGAAATAATGACTAACCTTTCTTACTACAGCACACTGTAGATGGCGGTGATTGGGTTTCGGTTCTCGGCTGGGCTGCAAGCTTTAATTACCGCCTTCCTTTTTTAAACTATTTAATACTGAAATTAAAATCGTAAAGAAAAACCTCAGACAATTTAGTGTGAATTGATGGCTATCTATTTGTTTATTATGGATTTAATAAGTAATTTTGTAATCTTTCGAAAAAAAATATAATTCATATAGAAGGTAAACGATGAAAAGAACATTTCAACCAAGCAACAGAAAAAGAAAAAATAAGCATGGATTCAGAGAAAGAATGTCTACCAAGAATGGAAGATTAGTTCTTTCAAGAAGAAGAGCAAAAGGCAGAAAGAAACTAACAGTAAGCGACGAAAAATAGACTTGAAAAAATTTGGTCTTTCTAAAACTGAAAGAATCAAAAGTAAAAAAGAATTCGGTGTTGTTTATTCTAAGGGGAAAACCGCTTATTCCAAAAGTCGGGAGTTAAAAGCTTCTTATTATTTTGAAGAAAACTCAAATTCCCCCGGCGTTAAATGCGCTTTTGCTGTATATAAAAAATCCGGCAATGCTGTTTGGAGAAATAGAGTTAAGAGATTATTAAGAGAATCATACAGGTTGAATAAGCACTCCGTTGTTCAAAAATGTGTTTCCCGAAACCTCCAGTTGCTTTTAGTACTATCTCTCAACTCTATCAATCAACACAATAAGAAGAAAATAAATTTGAAAGATGTTCTTCCAAGTATTGTTGATATATTAAATCAAGTTCAAAGTGGTCTTTAAATGCGCAAGGTTTTTGTTTTCATAATAAAGTTATATCAGAAATTCATATCTCCTATATTTCCGCCTTCGTGCAGATTTTACCCCACTTGCTCTGAATATGCCGTTCAATCTATTACAAAGCATGGTATATTTAAAGGCGGGGCCAAAGCCGCTTGGCGTATTCTTAGATGCAATCCTTTTAACAAGGGAGGGTACGATCCTGTTGAATAAATCTTAGGAATTAAAATGGAAAAACAAACAACTATAGCTTTTATCTTAATCGGAATTATTCTGGTCGTTTGGCTTTATATGAATGCCCCGGATCCGCAATCCATTCCTCCTCGCGCAGTTGATAGTACATTAGTAGATAAAAATTTATTTGAGCCCGAACAAACACCCTCTGTGGAAAAATCCAAATTGGCTGAAACCGCCGAACCTTTTGGAGAAAATGCAACCGATGCCCTTCTATCAACAGAACCGGAAAGAATAATTACTGTTGAAAATGATGTTGCAATGATCGAATTAACTTCCAAGGGGGGAAGAATCCGTAAGGTTTATTTGAAAGAATATCAAACCTGGTATTACAGGGATTTGCCCGATTCGGCCAGCTTCTATAAAAAGCATGTTCAGTTGGTTAATCAACAGGACGGCGGCGATTTTAATATTATCTATGTTACCAAAGAAGGCCAGCTTGTAAATACCGCCCGGTTGGATTTTTCTACCGACGCATATAATTATTATTATAAAATAGAGGGAGACGACTCCCTTGCAATTGCGTATACTTACTCCGACGAAGACAATAGGTCCATCACAAAGAATTTTATTTTCTACGGCAACAATTATGAATCCAAGGTTGATGTTGAATTGGTAAACATGAACGAGGTAATAAGCAGTTATAGATATGATGTTGCCTGGACACAGGGAATCAATTTTGCCGAAGAGAATTCCGTTGATGAAGCAAGATATTCAAATGCACTTGTTTATGCTGCCGAGGAAACAACGGATATAGATGCGTCTACAGCCGGTGAAGAAGTAACAAAGGATATGAACGGCAAGATAGATTGGATAGGTGTAAAAAACAAATATTTTGCAGTTATTATCGCCCCAGAAATTCCAAGCGACGACGGCGGCGCATATTTGGAAGGAACAAAAGTTTTAGATCCGCGTTACGGCGAAAGAGAATATTACAGTGCAAGTTTGAAAGTACCTTTCAAAGATTTGAATTATCAAAAAGACACATTCCGGTTATATATCGGCCCCATCGATTACGATTTATTGAAATCATTTGACAAAGAGTACCAGGCAATTTATGATTTCGGTAGTTTCATGGGATTAAGAATTTTCAGGCCGATTTCGGAATACATTCTTTTGCCTTTATTGAAGTTTTTAAATATGTTTATCCCCAATTGGGGTTTTGTAATAATTATATTCTCTATTATTATTAAGATAGTTCTTTATCCCCTTACTAAACAAAGTTATAAATCGATGAAGAAGATGCAACTTCTTCAACCGATGATAAAAGAACTCAAAGAGAAACATAAAGAAGATCCGCAGAAGGTTCAGAAGGAAACAATGAAACTATACTCAACCTACGGGATAAATCCGGCCGGAGGTTGTTTGCCGATGCTTCTGCAGATGCCTATACTTGTTGCATTGTGGACCCTGTTCAATGTTGCCATTGAAATAAGACATCAACCGTTTATTCTTTGGATAACGAATTTATCGTCTCCCGATGTATTATTTACTCTTCCCTTCACAATACCATTGGTTGGCGTTAATACTATAACCGGCTTGGCTCCGTTGTTGGGTGTTAGTATGTTCTTCCAGCAAAAGATGAGCATAAAAGACCCCAGCCAGAAAGCAATGGTTTACATGATGCCTGTTATGTTCACAGTTTTATTTATGAGTTTTCCATCGGGACTTAACCTTTATTACCTGATGTTTAACGTTTTTTCAATAATTCAGCAACAATATATTAATCAGAAAAAGGGAGATGCTGAATTAGTTCCTGTTAAAAATCCCAAGAAGAAGGGGGGCGGTTTTATGGCGCGTATGATGGAAGCCGCCGAAAAACAGGCGAAAACTCAAAAAGAGGGTAGCAAGAAAAAGAAATTTTAGTTAATCTACGGTAATTGAAAAGCTCTATGAACCATGCAGAGAAGAAAAACATTCATAATTTTATTACTTGTTGTATTTGCATTATTTTGTAGAGCTTCAATTGCTCAGACTACGAGAACACTTTCCTTAGATTTAGTTGACAAATCAGTTCCATTCGGTTTAACGCAAAAGATTCCCGCCGGGCTGCCCAAGATTGGTTTGGCATTAAGCGGCGGCGGTGCAAGATCATTCTCTCAGTTGGGTATTGTAAGAGCATTGGAAGAACGGAACATTCCAATCGACATAATCACCGGAACCAGTATGGGGAGTATTATCGGCGGATTGTATGCGGCAGGATACAGTGTAGGAGACCTGGATTCAATCATCAACAATGCCTCGTGGGATGCTTTTTTTTCTATCGAAGAATCGGATAGAAACGAACTTTTTGTTGATAAAAAAATAACTGAAGACAGGGCTCTTATTGCATTCAGAATAGACGGTCTTAAACCGGTTATTCCTACAGCAGTTAATACCGGTCAAAGAGTTTCCAATTTTTTAAACTTGTTAGCCGTAAACGCCCCCATTCATATCAAATCCGATTTTGATGAACTTCTATACAGTTTTCGCGCCATTTGTACAAATCTTGTAACCGGGGATGAAGTTATCCTCGGAAAAGGATTAATAAGTCAGGCAATGCGCGCTTCATCAAGCGTTTCTCTTTTATTAGAGCCGGTAAAAATCGATACTGTCCTGCTGGCAGATGGAGGTTTGGTTGCCAATGTTCCGGTTACTGCCGCTAAAAAATCGGGTGCAGATTTTATTATTGCGGTTAACACAACTAGTCCCTTGCGCAACAAAAAGGAACTTGAATATCCATGGAACATTGCCGATCAACTTGTTAGTATTCCTATGAGAAAATTAAATCAAGATCAGTTGAAATTTGCAGATATTGTTATCGAACCGAAGCTGGGCCAGCACGGAAATACAGACTTTTCAAAAAACGATTATATAATTCAACAAGGATACAAACAAGCACTTCCTTTCATTGATTCAATTGATAAAAAAGTTAAAGAGATTTACGGCAGAGCGCTTTTTAAAGAGAACTTTTATATTAAAAATCTTTCGTTAAGTGATAACCCGCAAAAAATAGAAAAAAAAATTATTGAAAAATTTGCAAAAGCCGATTCTGTTTATAGCCGTGATTTAGGTTATGAATTATTTTCTTTGTACAACAGCGGTAATTATAAGAATGTTGTTTTTAATCTGGTTGAGGACTCTGTAAAGACTATATTAAAAATAGATTTGGTTGAGAATCCAATTGTAAAGAAAGTACTTCTTAACGGTGTAATTATTATCGATTTCGAAAAAGCATCAAGATGTTTCGATCCTTTGATAAACAGACCCTACAGTGTAAAGAGTACTCTTAAAAGTTTGTTGGCCATTCTTCGTCTTTACCGGGGAGAAGGATATTCTTTGGCGGAAATAGAATCGGTATATTTTAACGAACTTACGCAGACTCTCGAAGTAAATATTTCCGAAGGAATAATATCCAAAATTGTTGTTAATGGTAACGTTAAAACGGAAGATGAATTAATTACAAGAGAATTTCCTATTCAAGCCGGAGAATATTTTAAGTACCAGAACTTGGAAACAGGACTTATAAACTTACGTTCTGCAAATCTTTTTGAGAATATAGAACTTTTGCTTATAAAAGATTTCGACGAGAATATTCTGGAGGTTAATGTAAATGAAAAAGTAACAAGTCTTATCAGGTTGGGGATAAGAATAGATAATGAGAATTTTACACAGGTGCTGGTTGATATACGGGATGAAAACCTATTCGGCACCGGAACAGAACTGGGAGTGATGATGGCAGGCGGTGTAAGAAATCAATCATTTGCAATTGAACACCGCGCTTACAGAATATTCAATACATATTTTACTTATTCTTTACAGGGATTTTATAGAAGACAGGACATTAATGTTTACTATGATGACGTAACTGCAGGTAGAACTGAATTAATCAGGAACAAAGTATTTCAGTACACGCAATCATTTGCCGGCGCATCATTTGGACTTGGTACTCAAATCGGAAAATTCGGCAACGTAATTTTAGAAGGAAAATTTCAGCATTGTTATGTGGGGGATATCCCCGGGCAAACACAACCTTTGGAATCAATAGATGTGTTCAGTTCTAGGTTAGCCCTTACTCTCGATTCGCAAAATAAATATCCTTATCCGAATAAAGGGCAATACCTATATACATATTATGAAACAGCCCAAACAATTTTAAGCGGCGACTTGGGCTTTTCGAAATTTTATTTTGATTATAAAAGATTCTTCAACTTGAGTGCGAATAATACACTAAGCGCGCGTCTTAAAGTTGGTGTTTCCGATCTTACTCTCCCCTTGTGCGAATTTTTCTCAATCGGAGGGCAAAATTCTTTCTTCGGTTTACGCGAACATGAATATAGAGACCGGCAGTTGTTAATTGCATCCCTTGAGTATCAATTTATGTTCCCGTTTAAACTTTTTGTAGATACTTATTTCAGAATAAGGTACGACCTCGGATCTACCTGGGCGGTTCCAGAGCAAATACGGTATAAAGATTTACGCCATGGCATTGGGGCTACATTATCGTTTGATACGCCGGTTGGCCCTGCTGATTTTTCAGTTGGGAAAAATTTTACGTTCATAGAAAACTACCCGAACAACACAATTGCTTGGGGAGAAACTTTCTTTTACTTCACCATAGGTTATTATTATTGATTTTCATTCCTCGCCGATTTTTCCCCCATCTCATAATATTTCTTCATTACTTCGTGATTGCCCTGCTTTTTATATACTTCGGCTAATGCATAAAATATTTTGCTTTTTTTTTCTACATCACCCAACCCGTCGTTTATACAATTAATAATTGTTGTGTTGGTAGGATAATTTATATCGTAGTTGATAAGTCTGGTTAAACGTGTGTAGGGTTTATAGTTTGAAGGATTTGATTGGGAGGCTTTAATATAATAACTTACGGCATCTTCAATAAAACTGTAATCGGTTGTTTTATTTTCTAAGATTCCAGCCGCCCAGGAATATAATTCATAACTATGATTTGGAAGAAAGGTGCAGAGTTTTTCCGTGAAAAGTTTTAATTCGTCTTTCGATAGCGCCGGGTTGGCTAAAAGAATTTTATATATTTCAACATCAGAAAATTTTTGTGATAACGCGAAATGAAATGCATCGAATAACTCGTTTGACGAATTTGACTCCCTGAAAATTTTTTCTATTTCTTTCTTATAATCTTTAGTCATAACACATATACAAAATAATGCTCTTTTACTTACTGCCGCCTTCGCAAAAAAATCGGACTTTTGCGTGTGCCAGCTAGTTGGCATGAACATTCATGAACTTGTACTATATCATCTATTAAGGTAATTAAGAAGATTAGCTTTTGTAAATTCCGGAAGTTCTTTTTCAAATTCTACTGTAATGTTTTTATCCCATTGTTTCTTTTGGGATTCAATGTAATTATGCTTGCCTAAAAAAGCAAATTTTCTTTGTCTCAAATTCTGCGATTCGTCGAAGACAAAAAAACATATAATTATCGGCAGATGGAATATTTTACTCCAAGTTAGGTAAGAATCAACAGCTCTTTTATTTACCAGCCATAAAGGTTTTCTCTTTCCTTTCCAATCAACAAGAGCGCTTTTTGCCATATGTGTAATAATTACATCGGGTTTATCTTTTCCACGCTCCCAAACTTTTTCATAACGTTTATCTTCGCCGAAATCTTTATAGTTAATACCCCACTGGATAAGAAGATTTTTCCCCATTTTCTCGGCTAAGTCGTGAACTTTATAGTTTTTTCTAAAAGCTACACTACTTTTTTCCGGAGAGAAATCCAACTTTTCCATTTCTTCTCCCGATTATTGATAGAATTTAAGAAAAAATCGTCGAAACCTGTAATTATTTATTTAATGGAAAACAACCACACAGTTCAATTAATCCGGATAGCAAACCATTTTTTTGTAACAATTACGGATTGTCCACCGTCTTTATGGTAGAGAAAATGATGAACAATACAGCCAAATATAAATTCTTAATTCAGCAGCATAAAACAATGATTTACAATTATTCGTTTTATATGCTGAAGAATAAAATGGACGCAGATGACGTAGCGCAGGAAGTTCTTATCCGGATATGGCAAAACCTGGGCAAGTTTAACATGCTGGCCGCAAAGGCATGGATAATGAGAGTAACGCACAACTTATGTCTGGATTATTTGCGGAAGAAAAAAAACGAATTAAGCCGTTCATATTTTATTGATGAAGAAGCGGAAGAATTTATAAGCGATAATGTTGAAATTAACAACCCGGCAATTAAAACGCATGTTGTTATGTTGACATCAAAAGTTAAAGAAGCTATAAAAGAACTACCCGAAAATTTACGAAGCGTATTTGTTATGTATCAGATGCAGGGAATGAAGTACAAAGAAATCAGTAAAACGCTCGACCTTCCACTTGGCACCGTGAAGGTCAATTTATTAAGAGCGAGAAAAAAATTGCAAGAGGGATTAAGGCATTATGAAACACAAGAATAATTATATTGTTGATGCCGAGATGCTCAACAAAATCATCTCGGCGGCATACGACGATGCCTCTTTGAAGGAAAGGTATATTGTTTATAAAGCTTCAAAGAAAAGAGCCGAAATCAAAGCATTGCTTGAAGAATACCGCTCAACCGCCCGCTCCGTTAACGCATTGCCGCTTGAAGAATGTCCGAATGAAATAACTGATTCGGCAAGTAACAAATTTATTCCGAAAGAAAAACGAAACGCATCTTTCTTGTTTGATGTTTACTCAACATTTTTTTCAAGGCCATTGTTGTCTGCTGTTGCTGCAACGATGATTATAATTGCTATGCTGACTTCCATTTTATTTTACGAAAGGAACCATCAAACAACATATTCCATGGAAGAAATTGAACGCGCAAACGATCAAGTAAAATATGCTTTAACAATTGTGAAAGATGCATTCAACAAATCAAACAACATTTTAACCGAAGATATCTTAACAAATAAAATTGCTAAACCTATAGGTGAAGGAATTAAATACGTAAATACATTATTAATGGAGGAAAATTAAGATGAAACATTTATTGAAAATATTATTAGTGATATCGTTTATATTACCCGTAACACTAACAGCGCAGAAGAAAGACTACTCCGGTGAAAAGGGATATGTATCTTTCAAAGATCTCGCAAAATATGAAACCGAAAACCGGTACACAGAAATCATTCTTGAAGACAATCTTCTGAAACTGGCATCTAAATTTGCCAAGCATGAAGATCCACAATTAGCCGAGTTGATATCAAATCTAAAACTTATTCAAGTGTTTGTGGTTGAAGTTAATAAAAATAATACCACCGAATTAATAGAAAAGGTTAATCAGGTCAACGACAAACTGCTGAAAAGCAATTGGGAAAGAATAGTAAGAGTAAAAGATAGAGGTGAAAACGTAAGCATCCTTATCAACCTGGATCCCAATGCCGATGTTAATGGTTTAGTGGTTACTTCATTTGATAATAGGGACGAAGCTACATTTGTAAATATAGTTGGCAAAATTGATATTGAAACCATAAGTCGTCTGTCGGATAAGTGGGATATTCCTCATCTCGATAAAGTGCATAAATAATCGGAGCAGAAATGAAATCCATATATGTAAAAATATTATTAGTTGTCGTATTAAGTTCAACATTAACCGGCTGTTTCGGTGTTACCGGGGAGTTCAGGGCTCTGAGGAATGATATATTGAATCACATAGATGGCAACTTTACAAGAGATGTAGAATTCGGTATAGGGTCCGTCGGCATTTCATTGGCTAGTTCTTTTGTGGCCTTATCGGATGCGGATGATTATGTTGATGATTTATTACGCCAAGTATCAAGAGTACAAATTGCTGTTTATGAAAACAGGAACAGAAGAGATAACTTCAAAATTAATTCGGTATTATTAAAGGAAATATCTGATAGGATGACGGATAGCGGGTGGGATTATATTGTAAGGTCTGTTGAAAGAAATGAAATGACTATTGTATTTGTAAAAAGCGAAAATGTTGAATCAATAGAGAATCTTTTTATAATAGCTCTCAATGATGATGAACTTGTAATGGCCGAACTCTACGGCGATTTGAATGAAGCTATTGGAATTGCAATACGAGAAAACGGGTTGAAATTTCATATAGCAAAAAATTAATCCTTTCTTTGCAACAATTTATACCCCCGTTGAGTCTAATTCGTAAAATCAATCATGGCCAACGGGGGCGATATGAAACAGCAGACACTTCTATTTTTTATTTTTTTTATTCCGATATTAATTTTTGCCGGTTCCAAATCGGTTTCCAGTGGAGTAAAGGCGCTTAAAATCAGCAATATTATAAAATTAGACGGCAATTTATCAGAAACGATTTGGGAAAATCCACCACTGAAGGAATTTACTCAGAGAGATCCCGAAGAGGGAATGCCTGCATCGGAGCAAACTAATGTTTGGGTGGCATATGATGATAATTCTATATACATAGCCGCAAAATTATATGATACAAATCCAAAGAACATTGACGCCAGCTTGGCAAGAAAAGACAGTTGGATTGATTCCGATTGGTTTTTCTTTTATGTAGATCCTTATCTAGATAAAAAAACAGGGTACTTCTTTGCGGTTAATCCTGGGGGATCAATCATCGACGGAACATATTATAATGACAGCTGGAATGATGATTCATGGGACGGAATATGGGAAGTTAAAACATCCATTGACGATGAAGGATGGTGTGTTGAAATGAAAATTCCTTTTACACAATTGCGATTCAAAGAATCGGACGCAATGGTATGGGGTATTAATTTTCAACGACAAATTAAAAGAAAAAATGAACAGTCATATTATATTATGGTTCCAAAGAATGAAAGCGGCTTTGTTTCTCACTTTGCCGAACTTGAAGGACTGGAGGGAATCAAACCAAAACAACGGTTCGAATTTTTGCCATACATGGTGCAAAAAGCACAATACCTAGTTCATGATGCCGATGACCCTTTTTACAAAGGAAATCAATATAAAACCGCATTAGGAGCTGATATAAAATTCGGCATAGGAACAAATCTTAATGTTGATGTAACAATAAATCCCGATTTCGGGCAAGTTGAGGTTGATCCCGCTGTTGTTAATTTATCCGCTTTTGAAACATTCTTTCCCGAAAAGAGAAATTTCTTTATTGAAGGGAATAATATTTTTATGTACGGAATTGAAGGGGCTAATAATAATTGGGGTTTTAATTTCGGCTGGCCTACATTATTTTATTCAAGAAGAATCGGAAGAAGTCCGCAGGGAGATATTTCCGATAGCGATTGGTCCGATGTACCTGGTGAAACAAGAATTTTAGGAGCGGCAAAACTGACTGGCAAGATAGACGAAACATGGTCGGTGGGAGCGGTAAGCGCCTTGACTCAAAGAACTTACGCCACACTCGATAATGCCGGTGCAAGAACTGAGGAGGAAGTAGAGCCATTCACTCACTACGGCGTGCTTCGCGCTAAAAAAGAATTTAACGAAGGTAAGCAGGGACTGGGTGTAATGCTAACTTCGGTTAACCGTGATTTACATACCGATGCCTTAAGTGAAACTCTCAGCAAGAATTCTTTCGTTGCGGGTTTGGATGGCTGGACATTTTTAGATGAAGAGGAAATGTATGTTATTTCAGGGGCAGTGACAGGGTCGTATGTTCATGGCTCCAAAGAATTTTTAAACAACCTGCAGAAAAGATCATACAGATATTTGCAGAGACCCGACGCTAGCTATATGCCGTTGGATGAAAACAGAACGTCTCTTTCAGGGATATTCACAAGAGTGATGCTGAATAAACAGAAAGGAAATTTTTATATAAATGCCGCGCTAGGCGCTGTTACACCAGGCTTTGATCATAACGATATCGGGTTCCAATGGATGGCCGATAGAATAAACGGTCATCTCGTTTTGGGCTACCGTTGGTTTGAGCCGGATAATATATTCAGAAGAAAGTCAGTTTATGTTTCACACGCTCGCAGTTTCAACTTCGACGGAAAACCGACAGCGAACTTTTTATGGTTCAATTCCAATTTCGAGTTTTTTAACTATTACGGAATCGGCATAGGAGGGAATATTCAATCGGCGGTTTATTCCCCGACACTAACGAGAGGAGGTCCGTTAGCTATCGGTCCGTCTGAATATGTAGTATGGTTCAATGCCTATAGTGATAATAGAGCAAGTATTATTGGAAGAGTGAATGGTACATATGCCAAAGATGGCTTGGGCGGTGTCTTTTATGAATTAGGCTGCAATCTTGAATGGAAGCCCGATTCACAAATTAATTTGAGTTTCGGTCCTGCATATTCCAATAACGATAACTTTACTCAATGGATTGATAATTTTGAAGATCATACCGCAACAAACACATATGAAACCAGATATGTATTCGGCAGGATTTTGCAAAAGACTATCAGCGCTAATTTCAGGCTAAACTGGACATTTACACCTACACTTAGTCTTCAGGTATTCCTTCAACCTTTATTTGCGGTTGGGGATTACAGCGAGTTTAAAGAACTTGCTCAGCCCGGAACGGCATCATACAACACTTACGGTGAAAACGGATCGACCATTTCTTATGATAAAGAAAATGATGAATACAATGTTGATCCCGATGGCAGCGGAGAGGCGGATGTATTCATATTCGAAAATCCCGATTTCAATTTCAAATCGCTTAGAGGCAACATTGTTTTAAGATGGGAAGTTCTGCCGGGTTCAGTCTTTTATTTTGTCTGGTCGCACGATCAAATAAACGACAACAACCCGGGCAATTTGAATTTTACCAGAGATATAAAAAATCTTTGGAAGGCGGAAGGTAATGATGTATTCTTGGTGAAGTTTTCATATTGGCTGGATATTTAGAATAAAACATAAATTTGGATTGAATTAATTTCCCCATAGACGGTTAATAATAAAGATGCCGGATTTGTCTTAACCGATAAAATGGATTAGGACAGACCCGGCATTTGTTTTAATATAAACGAGCTTAATAACAGTTAATCAATATATTATTATTTCAAACCGACTATAATAATTTGACTAATTCCCATAATATTCAATTCATTTTATAGAATCTTTTTAACATGCATATTCGTTATATAACAGTTAATAACGAACAAAATCTCACAATAGGACAGTTTGTCGAATGATATAACTCACAACTATAGCTTATGAAAAGGAACTTTAGTCCGATAATAGGAGTTGATAGGTGTGAATCTGAAACGATATTGTATTCAAGACATCTAATGAGAATAGATTTGTCAGGTAATCTGGATATAGTTAAATTAAAGGTTTTAAAAATTGGCAAAAATGAAAAACACTAAAAATAGTATTCAACAAAATGAAGGAACATTAGAAATGTTAATTAAGTTAAAAGCCATTGGTAAAAAAATTTCGCTTTACATGGCTCTGATTTTAGTAGGCATAGTAGTAACAGCTTTTTATTTTAGGAATGATACGGAAGTACCAAATATAAAAGTTTACAAAGCCGGACAAGTTAGCGTTAGTTTAAATGAAAGATCCGAATTAATTTTTATTGAACGCACTAGCGGAAAACCACTAGTTGTAGATTCTACACTAACAGAGATAATAAACAACATGCTCGCCGCGCGCGAATATGTTAGAGCAAACACAATCAGATAGAATATTACTTTTTACGCAATTTATGATAATTGTACCGGGAACAGCATAGCTGTTCCTTTCGTTTTATATGGACTTATTTATTAACAAATAAAGGGCTTGTGTGAGGTATTTAATTATAGTTGTTTCATTCTTATACTTGCTTTACGCTTTCGGTGGAAATAATTCAGATTGGGATGCTTATGATCCCAATGTTATAGACGTTGTTAAGTTGGGACCTCCCAATTATCAGTTATACGAATATATGAAAGTCTACTCCCAAGAGTATGATATCCCCTTCAGCTTTGCATTGAGGTGCGCGGCTGAAGAAACCGGGTATCGGGGTAAGTTCGATTTTCGTTACCGTCCGTTTGAAGATAGGCTTAGGCGCTCATTTGCAGATGCATATGGACCTCTTCAAGTACAAGTGCCAACCGCCAACGATATGTGGAGCGATAGACAGATTACAGCCGATGATTTAGGATACGATATCAAAATCAATGTGATTTCCAGTTTTAGATATAAAAGATATTTATTTGATATGTTCGGCGATTGGTTGAAAGTCTACAGCATTTATAACATGGGTTGGAAAGGAAAAAATGTAACAAATGAGTATGCCATTAATATTGTTAACGGAGCTCCTAGTGTATAATTGAGGCTTTTTAATTTCCACCGATTTTTCAAGAGGGGCGGCCTTGTATTTAACATACTTGTCAGCCCCTTTTTTTAAATCGAGTTTCCTCAGGCAAACCAAATTTTCACATCTTTCACGATGTTTTCAATTCATTAAATAGTTATCGATTTTTTTCGATAATGAAAAAATAATGAGACACCCATAATCAATGAGTTTTAAGACAATTATTTTGTCTCATACTGATAAAGAATATGTTTTTTTACTCAATTATCAATCAAAAAGTAGATATATTCACTAGTTAAAAGAGCGATTGATTAATATCAACCAACATTAGTGGGTTTTCTTCCCTAAAATATTTGATAATAATCACTTGCCGAGATTTTTCTATCATTTAATAGTGCCTCAGTTTTTTGATGATTATCAATTTGAAACAGTGTGGCTAATATAATTCAGATAAAAACGCTTAAAAATGCATCAAAAAATGCATTTGTTTGGCACTCTTGTTGAATAATGTATTGCATGTAAATTAACCACAATAGAGGTATATATTGGAAAAAAAACATTTACTCCTAATAAAAGCGATACTTGTTATGTCGCTTATGATAATATTTTCTGGAGCAAACTGGGCAGTCTCAAGAGATTCATTGAGCAACGCAAGTTCCAAGTTGCATCCTATTTCGTACTTCACCGGGAAAGGGGGAAGAACAGTAATGGGAGCCAGCACTGCAAAGGTATATGGTACTGATAAGGGTACCAGTAATATCTATATTGAAAATCCGTATGACGGAAAGAATAAAAGAGTTTGGGCGGGGACTTTCGGCGGCGAAGTAGATCAACAGTCAACAAAGTTTTATTGCATTGATATTCAGCACCCTCTGGCTGTTTATTCCGCTTCACAACCTCATACATATACCGATAACGGGAATACACCTTCCCAAATCACTTATATTCTTAACAACTACTATCCTTTCAAATCACTCCCATATAGTGGTTCATTAAGTGAAACTTCAGAAGCAGCCGCTGTTCAGTTGGCAATTTGGCACTATGCCGACGGTTTAGATGAAAATACTATTTCTATAACAACTCTTAAGAATAGAGCGAAACAAATTATTGCAGATGCCGACGGCAATGCAGGCTCAACACTTCCTGCCGCAACATTGGTTATTGAGCCGATGAACCAATCTGTCGCTTCCGGCGACCTGGCATATTTTGTTGTTAAAGCATACGATATGAATGGTTATCCCGTAAACGGTGTAATCGCTTCATTGTCAACCTCATCGGGTACTTTGAGTACAACCTCCGTTGTTACTGGCGCGGATGGATCATCTTCTACTTTTACTTTGGAACAGGGAAGTGAGATAACAGCTTTTGTTACAGCAACCGCTTCTGTGATGATTCCGCATGGAACAAAATATGTTCATTCCATCAGTCCCGACGATTATCAAAAAATTGTAATGGCAAAACCGGCATACGCTCCTAAATCGGTTACAGCAAACGTAACATGGGCAGCAGGTAGTCAGTTATGCGCTATTGATGACAACGGCATTGAGCACAACGTAGGCGGATTAACCCTTACAACTTTAGCAAACGGCGATATAAAAGTAACGTTAGTTTACTCAAAAGATTTTAACGACAACACATACGGGGATAATGCCGTTAACTGGCCGGGAGATAATCATAAATTCAAACATCTTGTAACAAGTGATATGGCGACATTCTCATTTACAAACGGAAACGGCGCCGAAGTGCTTCGCTTTGACATGGATTATTTCTCCGAATCTTCTGCTTATCCTTCCGGTTACGGTACAACAGGCATAACCGGTAAAGACGGCAACCTTATTACAGGCAATGCCGCATGGGTATTGGATTATAGTTCCTCTTTGACAAAAAATTTCAATGATTTCGGTTATATATTAACTGCGAACTCACCCGAAACCGACGATAATTATTCGGCCAATCCGAGTTATCCAAATTGGATTTATGAGATGATATATGAAGTTACAATCAGCAAAAACGCTTTCGGCTCTTCAGGCTTTGGCGACGTTGCAATTGTTAATATGCATAATTCACCACACAAACTGGATATGGATGATAATGTTAATCCATACTATTGTGAAGAAGAATGCGAAAACACAATAGGTAATTTTATTTGGCATGACTCCAATGTTAACGGTATTCAAGATGACGGGCCAAACAGCGGTATCGAAGGCGTTGAAGTAGAATTATATGAAAACGGAAATGTTATAGCCACTACTTTAACAGACGCTTCAGGCTATTATGAATTTACCGGTTTACTAAACGGTACTTATGAAGTTAAAGTTGCATCATCGAATTTCACCGCTTCAGGTGTTTTGACTTCAACGGGTCCGAACATGATGTGGAACGCGAGCCCGAAAAATAAAACAGTGGATACCGAAGACAGCGACGCTAATAAAGATGAGAAAGTTACAGTAGTTCTCGATTGCAACGATGACGACACAATCGATTTCGGTTTCTTCAAATCATGTGTTTCGGTAACCAAAACTGGTCCAACCGAACCTGCCGCCGCCGGAGACGTTATTACTTTCCACATTGAAGTGGAAAACTGCGGCGACGCAACATTGGGAGGAGGCGTCGATTTAACAGATCCGTTGCTTGGATTTACCACTAATTTCGCTTTAGCTCAAGGTGAAATTAAAACTTTTGATAAAACTTATACGGTTACTCAAGAAGATTGCGATAGGGGATTTGTTGAAAATACCGTTACCGTAGTGGGTCATCCGAAAGATTCTTACGATACATACTACCCGAATATAACAGATGATGATAAAGCAGTTGTAACAGTAGACTGCGGCGTATGCACAAGCATGATCGGTGATTTCGTATGGCACGATACAAATGTTAACGGTATTCAAGATCAAGATGAGCCCGGAATTGAAAACGTTTTGGTTCAATTATATAAAGATGGAAACGTTGTTGCTACAACATTAACAAACGCTTCGGGTTATTATGAATTTGATGAGCTCGAGAATGTTACATATCAAGTTAAAGTGGCCGATTCCAACTGGGAAACCGGCGGAGTATTCGCTTCTACCGGTGCTAACATGATGTGGAACGCGAGCCCGAAAAATAAAGGCACTAACGACGCTAAAGACAGCGACGCTAACAAAGGCGAAAAAGTAATTGTAACCGTTAATTGTGAAGTTAACAATACTATTGATTTCGGTTTCTTTAAATCATGCGTAACAGTTACAAAAACAGGCCCAACCCAAGCAGCCAAACCAGGCGATGTAATTACTTTCCATATTGTTGTTGAAAACTGCGGCGATGCTACATTGGGCGGAGGAGTCGATTTGACTGATCCTCTATTGAATTGGTCGGTTAACTTCTCCTTGGCAAAAGGCGAAACAAAAACTTTCGATAAAACTTATACTGTAAAACAAACGGATTGCGACAACGGAGAAGTGGTTAATAATATTACAGCCGTTGGGCATCCGAAAGATATTTATAATCAATATTATCCAAATGTAACCGATAACGATACATGGACAGTGCCGGTTGATTGCGGCCAGTGTTCAAACTTCTTGGGTGATTTTGTATGGCACGATTCCAATGTTAACGGTATTCAAGATGACGGCGAATTAGGAATTGAAGCTGTTGTGGTTCAGTTATTAAGTGGAACAACTGTTGTCGCCACTGCTACAACAGATGAAAACGGATATTATGAATTTGTAGGTTTCGATGACGGCGACTACACTGTTAAAGTTGCAAACAGTAACTTTAACTCAGGCGGAGTCTTATATCAATGGTACTCAAGTCCGAAAGACGCAGCTGCGGATGATATTGACAGCGATGCCGAAATTACTTCGCATTCGGTCAACGTATCATTCCTTTGTGAAGAAAATCCTGATGTTGATTTTGGATTCTTCAAAACATGCGTTAGCTTGACAAAAACGGGTGCGGAATCTGTCGATGCCGGCGAGACAATTACATATCATTTCGTATTGGAAAACTGCGGCGATATAGTGCTTCACGGCGGAGCTCAGGTTTACGATGAATTGATTAACCCCAACGGCGATCATAAAATATGGGACGGTATTGTTCAGCCTCATACATCGGTATCATTCGACAGAACTTACACAACATCTGTTGAAGATTGCGGAGAACTGGTAAACACCGCTCATGTTATCGGGCATCCTTATATGCAAGGCAGAACATTTGCCAACGTAACCGACAGCGATACATGGACAACCAACGTTATCTGCGGCGAAGTCTGTGTTGAAAGCTGGACAGGAACATTGGGTGATAACGAAACTCTTTGCGAATACGAACCCCAAACCATCACCGTAAACGGTTCGATTGAATTGACCCCTAACCCAAGCAGAGCAAAACTCGTTACAACATGGCAGATTATTTATCCTAACGGCACCGAAGTTGACAATACTTTGCATTCAACCGCTGTTTGGATAGACGGAAGCACATCTTTCACAATCGAAGGCATGTGGCCCGGAATTTCTCCTGACGATACAGAAGTAAGAGTTCGTTTTACCGCTTCAATTTTTGATTGCGACGACAATCAATTAAGCTATGCAATTACAAAAGATATTTACTGGACTCCTGAAGTTTGTCCTCCTCCTCCGCACGAGGATGTTGATATCGAAATTCATAAATCTTCGAGCACATTGTACCCTGTTGACGGTGAGCAGATCACGTTTACAATTACTGCGAAAAATAACGGTCCTGCCGAAGCAACAGGTGTGATTGTAACCGACATATTGCCTGAAGGATTCGATTACATATCTGATAATCCTTCTCAGGGTACTTATAATAGTTTGTCCGGCGAATGGAACATAGGCACATTGGCAAACGGAGCTACAGCTACTTTAACAATAACCGTGAAAGTAGACGTTGAAGACGTTAACAGTGCGACATTCGATCTGGGTATTGCTTCCGATTATAACTTGTTTGTCCTTTATGATCTCAACCAACCTTCCGCTGATACACAGGGAAAAGTTGCGGTTGGCAGAGACGCTAACTTAGCTAACTATAGTATAGGCGATATGCTGCCTAATTATAACGAAGACGCGTTGATCGTAGGCAGATATCTTGTTTACACAAGCGGTCATGTTTTCGGTAACATTGTATACGGAGACACAACAAATCTACCGATATATGCAACAAGCTTAACCGGGACGTTAAGAAAAGATAATCCGATTAATTTCTCGGCAGCAAAAACATATCTTGAAAACTTATCTACTCAACTCGGCGGTTATACCAGCCAGGGAACAACCGAATACAAGTGGAGCGGCGTGGTTATGTCCGGTACCGATCCTTTCTTAAACGTATTTGATGTTGACGGCACTCAGCTATCCGTTTCTACATGGGCTGAAATCAGCGTACCGAACGGTTCTGTAGTACTCGTTAATATTAGCGGTACAAACATTTCATGGTCAGGCGGCCTGGATGTTAAAGGCACTGCCTACGGAAATGTTCTTTATAATTTCTACGAAGCAGAAACGTTAGAAATTCAAGGTATTGAAATAAGAGGTTCTGTACTGGCTCCTTTCGCGCATGTTCAGTTCAATTCCGGTGTTCAGGAAGGACAGATGATTTGTAAATCATTATCCGGCCCCGGACAATTCAACTACAACATGTTTGTCGGTAATATTCCTTCACAATCCGACTTGACAAACATTGCTTCATTAACTTATGTAATAGAAACCGATACAGATGCAACAAATAATAACTCAAGCGTAACCGTTCACATAAACGGCGAAGAAACAACCGGTGATGGAAGCGCGGCAGGTGACGACGGAAGTTACTGGCAGCAAGTAAACTCTTTCTTAACTGGTGAAATTGTTTATTCGCTTGTTAACGATAACAACGGAAATGTTTTGGCCGGTACATGGGGCGGTAAGATATATCGCTCAGCCGACGGCGAAAACTGGCAAAGAATAAACAACAATATGTACACCGGTTTCATCTGGACAATCGCGGTTAACGAAGCCGGTTATATATACGCCGGTACCGAACAGGGTATCTTTATGTCGATCGACAACGGAGCAACATTCGTATTGTCCGGTCTGCAAGGTAAAGATGTTCGTTCAATAGCTATCGACAGCCATGGCAATCTTTATGCCGGTGCTTGGAGCCACGGTATCTTTAAATCGGAAGACAACGGAGCTACATGGAGTGAAGTGAATAACGGGTTGACTAATCTCTCCATCAATTCGTTAGTAGTTAATTCTAAAGACGAAATCTTCGCAGCAGCGTTCGGAGCGGGTATTTTCAAATCGAGCGATCTCGGCACTAACTGGTTCAAGTTGACGGTTGGTTATGATTTTGTTTGGATTTTGGGTATAACATCAACAGATATGCTCTTTGCCGGAACTTATGGCGACGGTTTATATCGATCCGGTGACGACGGCAACCAGTGGAACAAAGTAAACCAAGGCTTGAACGCATATTACATCTACGCGATTTCGGTTGACGTAAATGACAAAGTATATGTAAGCTCATGGGCAAGCGGCGTGTTTGTTTCTACTGACGAAGTCAGCTCAAGCTTCCAAACTCTTGGTCTCGGAGGCATAGGCGTTAGTTCTATTGTAATAAATCCCGAATCTAACACATTGTATGCAGGAACCAGTGATGGTACTATCTACAAGAAAGTAAGTGCAAGCATTACGGATACAGACGATACGGTTTTGGATGTTCCGACTGAATTCGAATTATCACAGAACTACCCGAACCCGTTCAACCCGTCAACAAAAATTCAGTTCAGTATTCCGGCGGCTGGTAAATATGCTATGAAGATTTATAATATTCTCGGTCAGGAAGTTGCTGAATTATTGAACGAACAAATGAATCCGGGAAAATACACATTCGATTTCAATGCACGCGGTCTGGCTTCAGGTATTTACTTCTACAGACTGATTGGTGATAATAAAGTAAACATCACAAAGAAGATGATCCTCCTTCGCTAAACAACAGCTTCCTCCTTCGTAAAAATAACTTCGGAGGACAAGTCGGAGGACAGGTTTTGATGAAATAAGGTTTGATAACCTACGATAGAGTAAGAGTTGAAGTTGACTCTTAAATATAAGGGGACGAGAAATCGTCCCTTTTTTAATTTAGCAGCCATCACGCGATTTTCTTGAAAATGCTTATTTTTAAACTCCTGCCATATTTGTAGTGTAAAATTTCTTACCCCAATAAATTAATCTTGACACAATTTATTTTTTTTGTCATATTAATTATCGAAAGTTGAAATAAGAAATTCTCAACAATCGAATTACATATGAAGAGTACATCAAAAATATTTTCTACCTCTTTTTATTCCGATTATATAATAAAGTTGTTCTTGACCGTGTGAAGATTTTCAATAGAATGAAAATTGCAAAAAAGTTATTCTAAAAATAATTAACCTCAATTAGAAATGTGTGCTTTTATGGATAAAGATATACAGTTTTTAATCAAATAACACCACACATGCTGAGTAACAATAATTAAACTTCCAAACAAAAAATTGGAGGGAAAAATGATTCAGAAATTTTTGCGACCTAAATTATTTATTTTACTTATTGCAATCGTTGGCATGGCGCATTTTGAAATTTATGCGCAGATCACAAAGCAAATTGACTTTTATCAAACACCAGAGATTACAATTCTTACTGGGGAAGACGGAGAACAATATTCCAAAATCACAATGGAGGATTTGTACGAAACATATGAAGAGGGAGCCCCTCTTCTACCATATAAGAGATTGAATTTAATAATTGGTTCTGATCAGGATGTTGGCAGTATTGAATTTACAGCGGGTGATGAGGAAATAATAAATTTAAGGTATCCCGTCTTTCCTGTACAACAGGATATTCCCACTTCTATTCACAGAGTAAAAACAGATTTTAAAAGACCTGATAGGAAAATCTACGACTCAAACAAACCTTTTCCGGAAAATATTGTACGTGTAGTAAGTTCAGGGTATTTCGATGCCACGAACCATATAGTCGGCATTGAGATATATCCAATACAATATCTACCAAAATCAAAAAAAGTAGTATTCTATAAAAACATTTCATTTACTGTTGAAACAACACCTAAAAAAGAAAGTGTAAGCGGACCATTAGTGAGAACTAGATCGAGCCAGGAATTATACGATGGTTTATTAGAATCGATTGTTGACAACCCAGAAGATATCGGGAGGTTTCAAAATAAACCGATGATCTCTGAAGAACTGCTTGGTCCATGCTGCCCTCTCCCCATTTATAAATACGTGATAATTACACCAAACCAATTTAAATCTGCTTTCAACAAATTTGTTACCTGGAAAAAACGTAAAGGTATAAGCATTGGAGTAGTTACCACAGAAGAAATATATGCTAATTACACCGGTGATCTTGTTTCCGGAATATTTGATAATGCAGGAAGAATTAGGCAGTATTTAAAAGACGCATATACATGCGGTGAAACAGCCTATGCTTTACTTGGCGGAGATTATAATTTTGTGCCTATACGATACGGGGCTGGTATTATTAATTGCGATTGGGGTGATTTAAGTTATTATAGAATACCTGCAGATCTTTACTTTGCTGATTTTAACGGAGACTGGGATGTCGATGGACAAGACATTGATGGCTTTAATAGATATGGTGAACCCAATGGTACATCGGGGGATAATGTAGATCATTATCCTGAAATATTTGTAGGCAGGCTTTTATGTTCAAGTACAACCGATATAACAAATTGGATTAATAAAGTAATAAAATATGAAGAAAATCCAGGGAAGGGAGACTTGAGTTATCTGACAAGATCTCTTATGAATGAAGCGGATGAAATGCAGAGAGATCTGCAAGCTGAATATGTTCGAGACTATTTACCAACCACTTTTCAACACACAATACTTAAAGAATTGCCTTCGTATGATTCGCAGAGCCCCACTTACCCCAAAGGCTCTGATTTAATTACAAAAATGAGAAATGATAGGTACGGTTTATGGAGTTGGTTTAATCATGGCTGTCCGGTTGGTTATGACGCAATGAACAGCGGGGTGAATGTAGCTCCTAGGTATATGGTTACTACGATAGACAGTTATCCTTTCGGTGTTTCCGATTATGGAAACGGATTGGATTTGCTTCTCAATTCAGATTATCCAGCTGTTGTATATTCAATTTGCTGTACTGTAACTCCTTTTGATGATTTTAACCCGGGTGGATGGTATACTGGTTATCGTAATGTTGGGGAAGGATTTACAGCCATAAATGCTAATGGTGGTCCGAATTTTTTAGGAAATACAAGATGGGGATGGCTTTCAACTTCGTATCAATTATATAGAAGGTTTGCAGAATTAATAAATTCGACTAATCAGAATAATTTACATATGGGTGTATCCGAGTTATTGTCTAAATCAAATTACGGCAATCATTATTTGAGTCTTACTCACAATTTGGTGGGGTGTCCAGAGACAATACTATATAAATCTACTCCATCCAAATTCAATAATGTTGTTATCACAGACAACGGAACGTCTTTAACGGTAAACGCAAATGTAAGCGGTTCTACGATTACGGTAATGAGTACGGATGGAGGAGCAACATATTATTCTTCAATAGCCAATGTAACTTCTTATACGTTTTATACAAGCGTAAGACCGTTGTGTGTTACAGTTTCAAAAATTAATTATCTCCCGTTTGTGTTCAAGGCAAATATAACCGGACCAACATCCTTAAACTCAGGACAACAGGGAACATGGACGGCGAATGTTACCTGGGGTATGCCGTCATATAGTTATAAATGGTATTATATGCATCCGGCGGTAGTTCCGGAGGCTATATCCAATGAATTGCTTGCTCCGGGTGACGGAGAATGGTATTTGTTCGGTACAAACAGTTCCACAGCTTCGCGATCCGATACAAGATCATTTCAGTTAAAGTGTGAAATTACGGATGGAAGCGGAGCCGAAGGAGTTACGAATATTTACTCGGTAACCGTTACAGGTTCAGAACAATTATTAAAGCAGGGAGATAACGACGTGAACAATGAAATGCTCCCGACAGAGTATTCATTGCTTCAGAACTACCCGAACCCGTTCAACCCAGCCACACAAATTGTCTATGATATTAAAGAATCGGGTTTCACAACATTGAAAGTATTTAACACTTTAGGCGAAGAAGTTGTAACTTTAGTTAATGAAATTAAAGTCCAGGGAAGATATACTATTTATTTCAATGCGGCAGATCTGCCTAGTGGCGTTTACATTTATAAATTAACTTCAGGTAACTTTAGCTCTGTAAAAAAGATGGTTCTCGCAAAATAAACTTTGCCCCGGGAGTATAAGTTCTTCCCGGATTCTCAATCATGAGGTTACTATGAAAAATATAATGTTATGGATTGGCCTGATTTCATTCTTACATGCAGCTAATCTGCTTTGTCAAAGCGATAAAATTCATCTTATTACATCATTGCCTGGTGCAAACAATGCGGTCGGGTTAGGAGATGTAAACGGTGACGGATATGATGACTTTATGATAAAAGCGGGAGATGCCAAACTCTATTTCGGTGGAGAAAGTTTTATTGAAGGCAATTGTTTAGTCTTTGAAAGTAGTGCCACAGAATTTCTGGGAATGAACTTTAGTGGAATAGGAGATATAAATAACGACGGATATGATGACTTTGCAATAAGAGGAGAAATAGCAACACCCGATATGGAACATAGATATTTCGTACATATTTTTTATGGGGCATCAACTATTGATAAAACCCCCGTGGTTACCTTGAGAAAAAATCCGTATTTATTTGATGAAATGTTCGGAGAGCAAATATTGCCGGCCGGAGATTTTAACGGGGACGGTTATGATGATTTTTTAATTGGATCATGGTACAACTGGAGCGATGGTTATGGGCGCGTTTATTTGTATTTGGGGTCGGAAGCTGTTACGCAAGACTCATATATACTGTTTTACTCAGGTATAATTGACGATTCATACGGCTCTACTGTTGGGGGTGTTGGCGATATTAATAATGACGGTTATGATGATTTCATGGTTAGTGATTGGTTGATGCGGGGAATGAGCGGTTTTCCCGGTGAAGATCATGTATATATTTATTACGGAAACGCTGAAGGAGACAACGAAGTTGATAATATAATAAGTTCCGGTGAAACGAATTTCGGCAGGTATATTCAAAGAGCGGGCGATATTGATAATGATGGTAATAAAGATTTTATAATATCTTCGCTTGATAACGTGCATATCTTTAATGATCTGGGTGAAATAAAAACATTGAACGGATACGGGTATATTACTGCCGGAGATGGCAACATTAACAATGATGAATATAATGATTTTTTAGTTGGAGGAATTACCCAATTAAATTCAGAAAATATTCCAGTTGCTGCTGCATGGGCATTTTATGGAAACCCTAATTTTAACACTGACATTAATACACGTTTTGAAAGTAACGAGTTGGATGGTTTTGGAGCCTACCTATCTTTTCTTGGTGACTTGAACAACGACGGTTACGATGAATTTGCTATTTCGGCACCAAGTAAAAATAATAACACCGGCATCACTTATATTTACTCCGCAGGTAATTTAACCGGTATTAAGGAAAACTTTTCTGTTCCTACAGAGACTCAGTTGTTTCAGAATTACCCGAACCCGTTCAACCCGTCAACAAAAATTCAGTTCAGTATTCCGGTGGCTGGTAAATATGCTATGAAGATTTATAATATTCTCGGTCAGGAAGTTGCTGAATTATTGAACGAACAAATGAATCCGGGAAAATACACATTCGATTTCAATGCACGCGGTCTGGCTTCAGGTATTTACTTCTACAGACTGATTGGTGATAATAAAGTAAACATCACAAAGAAGATGATCCTCCTTCGCTAAACAACAGCTTCCTCCTTCGTAAAAATAACTTCGGAGGACAAGTCGGAGGACAGGTTTTGATGAAATAAGGTTTGATAACCTACGATAGAGTAAGAGTTGAAGTTGACTCTTAAATATAAGGGGACGAGAAATCGTCCCTTTTTTTATTGTACTATTATATTTATTTTTCCATTCCAAATTTGAACATACACCTCACAATTATTGTTTAAAAAATCACACAAACAATTAAGAAAGGGAAACCCGATGAAAACCAATTTTCTTTTTGCACTTTTATTGTCGCTCATACTCACTTTCGATATAACCGTTGCACAAGCAGGAGAGAATGAAATGCCTCCTGAAATGAAAGTTTGGATGGAATATATGACTCCAAGCGATGTTCATCAATTAATGGCGGCTTATACAGGTGAATGGAAAGCCGAAATAAAAATGTGGCAGCACCCGGGTGCGGAGCCGGTTGTCTCCGAGGGGACCACTTCAATGGAAATGATTTTGGGGGGAAGATATTTGAAGTCGTTTCACAAAGCGGAATTTATGGGGATGGAAATGAACGGTATCAGTTTTGAAAGTTATGATAACGGTAAGAAGGAATTTACTTCCGTGTGGATTGACAATTTCGGTACCGGGATGATGATCGGTAAAGGTAAGTGGGACGAAAAAACGAAATCGATCAACTACGCAGGTGTGATGTACGATCCCATGATTGGTGAAGATGTCGGATTTCGAGAGGTGATATATTACATAGATGAAGATCATCAAAAAATGGAAATGTTTATGGCAAACCCCGAAGGAGAATTTCAATCAATGGAGATTCTTTTTACGAGAATTAAATAATTGTCACAAACGAATAATTCTTAATTAAAAAAGCCTGTACAATATAATTGAGCAGGCTTTTACTTTGCTCTCATTTGTTTTTATCTTTCATTACATAATGGAGGGTATTGAATGAAATTTTTAGAATTAGCAAAGAAAAGATATTCCTGCCGCGATTACAAAGATCAACCTATTGAAGAAGAAAAATTATTAAAAGTATTGGAAGCCGCCCGCGTTGCTCCATCGGCGTGCAATCTTCAGCCGTGGCATTTTATTGTAATACGTGAAAAGGAAAATCTTGAGAAAATTTTTTCAACCTACAAAAGAGATTGGATTAAAACAGCTCCGGTTGTAATTATTGTGTGCGGAAATCATGATGTATCATGGAAACGGTTTGATAATAAAGATCACTGCGATATTGACATATCAATTGCCATCGATCACATAACATTGCAGGCCGCAGAACTTGATCTTGCCACATGCTGGGTTTGCAACTTTAATGCGGAGAAGTGCGCAGAGTTATTGAATTTACCCCCGCATATCGAACCGATAGCGCTTATTCCAATCGGTTATCCTAATGATTCTAAAAACGTTGATAGACATATTCAGGAAAGGAAACCGATTGAGCAAATTGTCTATTGGGAAAAATACTAAATTTCATATTAGCTTCAATTGGTGAGGAAAATAGAAGATCATTTTTATTAAAATCATTTTAGGAGAAGATATGTTCAAACACGCTATCCCAGCTATTCTGTTATTTGTTGTATCGTTTTCTTTAACTAACGGGCAGAAAAAAGCTTTTACGATTGAGGATCTTTATAAAATTAAATATGTCGGTTCTCAAACCGTTTCCAACGACGGCAGAAAAGTTGTTTTTACGGTTAACACCAGCGATTTGCGAGAACAAAAATCCAACACGGATTTATATTTAATGAATGCCGACGGCACCGGTCTAAAGCAATTAACTTATGATCCTTCTGCCGATTTCAATCCGATTTGGGCGAATGACGATAAGGGCATTTATTTTGTTTCCTTCCGCTCAGGTTCCGGGCAAGTTTATTATTTATCGCTCGACGGAGGTGAAGCCGATCAGATCACCAATTACGGGCTTGGATTGTCTTCACCCAAATTATCAAGCGACGGAAAATATTTCCTTTTTACTGCAGATGTATTTCCCGAATGCGGCGCAGATGCAGAGTGCAATCAAAAGATATCGGACGCGATGAGCACCGGACCTATTCAAGCTCACCTGGCAGATAGTTTATTTGTAAGACACTGGACACAATACGAAGACGGGCAATATACACACGTGATGCTATATAATATAGATAACGGAGAGGTGACCGATTTAACACCGGGCTATTTCAATTCACCTGCATTCTCTCCCGGCGGAAGCGATCACTTTGCATTTTCACCATGCGGAAAAGAAATTGCATTCGACTCGAAACGCGTGATTAATCCCGAATCCTCTACCAATGTTGATATTTGGACTATCGCTTTAGACGGCAGCGGACTTTTAAATATTACCGTAACAAACAAGGGAGCCGATAGGAATCCGAAGTACTCTCCGGACGGAAAATATATTGCTTTCAGCACACAAGCCACCGACGGTTATGAAAGCGATATGGTAAATCTTGCAATCTATAATAGAAAGACAGGAGAAATAAAAATATTAACGGAAGCATTCGACAATTGGATAAATGATTATGAATGGAGCGGCGATTCAAAGTCGATTTTCTTTACAGCAGATGTGCTAGGTTATACTCCATTAATGAAAATTGATATCAATACATTGGAAATAACAACCTATATAGAAAAAGTGCCTGTTCACAGTTTCGCGTTATCTCCCAAGAATGATTATGTAATTTATTCATATTCATTCACACACAAACCGGTTGATCTTGCACGATACGATTTTCAAAACAATTCTATGAAGGACATTACATTCTTTAATAAAGAATTAACGGAACAAGTAGATATTCGTCCGGCTGAAAAAATTATTGTTGAAGGGGCAGACGGCAAACCATGTCATGCATGGTTGGTTAAACCTCACGGGTTCGATCCGGGGAAAAAATATCCTTTGGTGATCAATGTTCACGGGGGTCCGCAAATGCAGTGGATGGATTCATTCCGGGGCGACTGGCAGGTTTATCCCGGTTCAGGATACATTGTTGTATTTCCAAATCCACATAGTTCAACGGGAAGAGGACAAGAATATACAGCTGCAATTTCAGGCGATTACGACGGAAAGATTTTTGAAGATATAATGAAATTGACCGATTACCTTGAAACGCTCCCTTATATTGATACCGGCCGCATCGGCGCCATGGGATGGTCATACGGAGGTTATTTTATGAACTTGCTTCAAGCTAAAACGGATAGATATAAATGTTTAGCTTCGATGATGGGAATTTATGATCTTCAGCAATTCTGGGAAGACACGGAAGAATTGTGGTATCCCAAATGGGATCTTAAAGGGAAAGCAGGGGATCCCCGAGATTACGAAAGCAAATCTCCAAGCAAACATGCCGATAAGTTTTCAACTCCTACTTTGATAATTACAGGCGAAAGAGATTACCGTATTCCGTACACTCAAAGTTTAAGATATTTTACAGTCCTTCAAGAGAAGGGTATTGATTCACGATTAATCGTTTTCAAAAATGACGGACACTGGCCCAGCGGTCTTCGTTCAATGCCTTTGTATTATAACGCTCATCTCGAGTGGTTCCATAAATATCTTGGCGGAGATCCGGCTCCGTGGGACAGTAAAGATATGGTGCGTAATTTACATTTCGAAAAGGAATAAAGAAAAGAGTGCCATGCTGAGTTTACCCGCCGTTTGGAGGGGGGAGTCGAAGCATGGCACTATTTAATTATTTCAACTTGGCGATTTCCATAATAACTTCATAAGTATAACCCATTCCAAGATCTCTATTCAGAGCAATAGATCCTTCGAATGTTACGATGTCGCCAATTTTAACAACGTCATCGGTTGTAATTGTTAAATCAAATTTACCGTTGTTCTCGGTGCCGTCTTGAATATGTATCCAATTTTTACCCATGATCTTTTCGTTGTATTTGGTCACTTTGCCTTTGATGATCACGGTTTTGTTTTCATATGATTCAAGATCGGAATACAAATCGGCAATAGTAATACCCCCTTCTACCGGTTCTATTGAAATATCAATTTTTCCCGCCATTGTAGCAGCGCCGTGTGGATTAATGTCGGTTTGCTTTGCCAAAATCGGCTTATCGCTAAAATCTTGAATAAAGAAAACCGAATCAAATGTGCGCCCCAATTCTTTACTTTCAAAATTTTTCATTTCCATGCCTGGAAGGAAATAATAAGTTCCCCCTTCTTCGACATCTCTTTTTGTGATGGCTATCCAATACTTGTCGCCGTAATCATCTACCTTCACATACGTATATGATTTTGTTTGAAGCACTTCTACTGCTTCAACTTTGATCGCTTTGGGATCAAGGTTTTCAGGCTTTTCGGTTTGCTCATTGTTTTTGCACGCTGTTGCAATGAACAAAAAAGACAATACAACAATTAAGAATTTATTTCTCATACTGAGGATTCCTTAAATGATTTTTAAATCGTTGTGTGAATATAAAAAATTATTTCATCCGGCAATACAAATCGGATAAAGAAAAAGCCGGCTATGATGAACAAATTATTTTTTATGCTGCTGCTTATATAACTGCCCCGATATCACAAGGTTATGAGCCAAAACATAAAATGTTGGACCCAGCGCAACAACAGGATTTAAGAAAGTTAACGATATCCAAATTGTAAATGCATTGTTTTTCTGACCGAGAGCCTGTGCTCCTTCAATTCCAAATTTTTTACCACCGATAAAATATCCGAGAATGAAATATGTACCGCAAATCAAAAAGGTTGCAATACCTATATAAACAACAATTTCCATGGAAGAATTCAATTCATCCCGGATGTAGTGACTTGCTTTCGATGTAGCAATGTAAACACTTACCGCGAGAAAATAGAACGACGAGTTTCTGTGTTTCAAAAGATACCCGTGCAGCTTAGGAACAAAGCGTTTGAAAAATCGGGCGATTAAGTATGGAATCAAAAATACAGTCAACACCGGGAAGAGTAAATCGATAACGGAAATCTGCGCGTTTCCGCCGAGCAATGCCGGGATAAGGAACGGGATCATCAGAGCGATTACGGTGTTGGTAAGCAGCATAGAGACAACAACATATTCAACTTTACCTTTTAAGAGACTTGTTACAACCGGGGCGCCTATAGCTGTAGGTGTTATGGCTGTAATGAAAGCCGCGGTTGCCAGTGTGATATCAATCGACTTAAGAGAGAAGAATAAAACTAGTGGAACAAGAATATTCAATGCCAGTATGATAAAATGACTCTTTTGAATAATCTCTCTATTTATTTTTATATCAAGAAATGCGAAAATTAGAAGAAGCATTAATATGTAACGAATAAGAAAAGAAAAAGGATAACCGTATGGGAAAACAACCCCAAGCGCTACCATCAAAACAAGCAGAATATTTTTCAACGAAATGTCCCCGTAATAGAAATTTCCAAAAAACACTCGATAAACTTAGTGAATTCTATTCGAATAATATAGTAGGATTAGTTGCAAAAACATGTCATCATTTCAGAGGATTTGCCGGAATTAAAGAATATTTGCCATCATTAAATAATCTCTGTCAAAAATTCTGATTTGTCATATGATCTTTATTCTCACTATAAGTTATTGTGAAAAAACAGCTTACGGCTGTTAAATAGATTGGCATTCTGTTTGAAAATATTTAAACAAACAACACAAAAATACTTGAGTAAAACAATATAGGAGATTAAGCCATGACACTTGTAAGATTCAACCCTTTCAAAGACATGTTAAATGTAGAGCGCGAGTTCAACAGATTGTCGAGATTGTTCGACGACAGATACGGTCTTGCGAAAAGAAAAGATGACGATTCGGAATACGAGAACGCAGTATGGGCGCCGCTGACCGACATTTACGAAGACGACGACAAATATCAATTGCATGTTGATCTCCCCGGTGTAAACAAAGATGATTTGAAAATTTCATTTAAAGATGGGGAGCTAAGCATCAGCGGTGAAAGAAAACAAGAGAAAGAAGAGAAGAAAGGTCAGTTCCACAGGATAGAAAGAATGTACGGCAAATATTACAGAAGCTTTAACTTGCCGAAACTGATTAAGTCGGACAATATCGACGCCGAATTCAAGAACGGTCAATTAACCGTTACAATTCCTAAAGCAGAAGAAGCAAAACCGAGAGAACTTGAAATCAAAGTTAAATAATTCCCTCCGGTAATAAGAAACCCTTTATTGATACCCGGCTTTTCTAATCAAATTGAAAAAGCCGGGCGTCTTTATGAACAATAAACCACCAAATATTGCTTTAAATTTCACCCCCCCCCCATATTTATATTACACAATAATCTATAATTAATGACTTGATTATTTATTTAATTTATTGCATAATCGCCTAAGACTTATAATTGATCAGTTTAATCATGCGTGATTGTTAAACTACATTTTCGTTTCGATTTATTAAAACTATGGCTCTTAATTCGTTTATAACTAAACAACAATTTCTTAACTAACTCTTTGGAGGGTGTTATGTGGTAACTTAATTATTTATATTAATCCAAATTTTAACTAGCCTCAAGAGGATTACCATGGTTCGTTATTGCTTTTCAAAAATTCAACAATATTATTTCAGTACAACGATTCAAATAATTTTTGTATCAGTTGTATTATTATTAAATGGAAGTATTTTCTCTCAAGATTATAACGGATGGGTCAAAGCCGACTCATTACTTGAACTAAGAGAAGACCCTGCCATAGTAAAACTGCCTGACGGGAACATTCTTGTGAGTGGCGGAAATTTTAATGGCACAATACTGAACACCTGTGAAATCTACGATGTAAACTTAGACCAATGGCGTTACACATCCTCGATGAATATTGCTCGTCTTTATCATAATACAATTTTACTAAGAAATAACAAAGTACTAGCCATTGGTGGTTTTATAGAAACCAGTTGTGAAATATTTGATCCCGAGACTGAGTTGTGGAGTGTTACAGATTCTTTTTCTCAGGTAAGATTGTATGGTCAGACAATTACAGAACTTCAAGACGGAAGAGTATTATTATGCGGTGGTTATAACACTGTAGGCGATTCAGCAACCCCACAATACTTAAGTGATTGTGAAATCTTTGACCCTTTAACAGATTTATGGGAAGCAATAGCACCCATGAATACCGGAAGGAAGGGTCATACCTCAACACTGCTGAGTAATGGGAATGTCCTCGTTACAGGAGGTCTATCAACAAATGGCACACTGTCCTCTTGTGAGTTATATAATCCAGAGACAAATGTCTGGTCGAATGTCAATTCACTTACTGTTCCACGCACATATCACGCTGCGATACTTTTACCAAACGGTAATGTTTTTGTATCAGGTGGTTCCTGGCCTTGGAGAAAGAGTTGTGAAATTTATAATGTTGAAACAAATACATGGTCGCCTGTTAACGATATGCAAATTTTGCGAATGGATCATACAATGTATCTACTTCCCGAGGTTAATGAATTATTTATTATTGGTGGAGCAATACCATATAACGGATTAGAAACGTGGGAAAAATATGACCTTGTAAATATGAGATCTGTTAAATTAGGAAGTTTTCCTACTACCAAAATTTATTCAAAAAATTCAGTACTACTTGATAATAATAGAATAATGTTAATAGGGAGTTGGGAATTAGATTTGTCCGGTGGTATACCGTATTTATATATATCAAAAACCTGTTATATCTTAGATAATATAACTCCTGTTAATGAACACAATACTATCCCGAATGCATATTTACTATTTCAAAATTATCCCAATCCTTTTAATCCTACGACGACAATCTCATTTTCTCTTCCAAAGACTACCGAAGTTGTTCTCAAAATATTTAATATCCTTGGGCAGGAAATTACAAAATTGCTAAATGAATCTTTACCCCCGGGATTACACAAAGTTGAGTTCAATGCTTCGAATTTATCAAGCGGAGTCTATTATTATCAATTTAGGACAACTGAAAATAGTTTATCAAAGAAAATGCTTTTACTAAAATAAGGATTAAGAAAAATGAAAATGTTAATCAAAACAATAATGTTGACATTCCTCTTCTTGAATATATCCGAAGCCCAACAACTTGTTGAGATCAAAAAAGCAAACATGCACCCGGAGGCACCAATTTATGAAGACTCGAATGGTATACATTATTCCACATTGGTTAGGTTTGAAAGCGATGAAAAAATAACAGATCTTGGCAAGGATAATTCAAAATTCAAAGAAGATAAAATATTAAAGCAACAGATTAAACTAGCACTAAAAGATATAAGAAAGAATTATGGTGATTTCACAATTTCAAAAACATTCCCCAACGCAGTTTGGGGTGATACGGTGAGAAAGAACAAAAGAACAGGAAAAACGGTAAACATTCTTGATCTTTCTCAAATTTATGACATAACTTTTCAAGAACCAGTTCCGATTGATGAGATAATCCATTTATTGGAAAACACACCAAATATTTTATATGCTGAGGGACCACTCGAATACTATTTTGCAATAAGTCCAAATGATACATATTATGCAGAACAATATAATTGGGCTTATAATGTAATGAATGCGGAAGACGCATGGAGTATGACCACAGGTTCATCCAATATAAACATTGGAATCCATGATTACTTCCCATATGGTGATACTCTCCATATTGAATTACAGGACAAGGCCGTTTGGATAGATACAATGACATACTACGGCGGTCATGGTGCCTTAGTTGCAGGAATTGCTGCTGGTGAAACAAATAATAATCAAGGTATAGCTAGCTTAGGTTGGAATTGTTCTCTTTCTTTAGCTCAACACATTCCATTTCGTAATATTGATGATTTAGTTGTAGATGGGGCGGTTGATATAATAAATTTTAGTTGGTACACTACTTCTTACAGTCCTCCTTTAGCGAAATACTGCCGTAACGCACTTTTAAGTGGTGTTATCCTTGTTGCGGCAACTGGAAATGACGAAAATACTCCTCCTTTTCAAGCTTATCCAGCTGCTTATAATTTCGGCGAAGATGGAGAAGTATTAGCTGTATCAACCACAATCTTGGATTCTGGGGAGGAAATAAGAAAAGTTGGATTTAACTATGCCCCGGGAACGAATCCACTCACTGATTCAACTGCTTATTTCGATTTCGCAGCTCCGAGTGGTGATGTTATGGGTTTATCTTGGTATTATTCTGACCAATATGATCTGTATACTCAACCAGGTACATCAGTATCTGCTCCATTTGTAAGTGGGCTTATTGGTTTAATGTTAACCTTAGATAACACATTGGAAGTGGACGAGATTAAAGATATTCTCAAAAAAACTACAGATCTTGTTGGAACCGATTCTTATGACGCAAATAACTGGAATAGATATTTGGGCTATGGAAGAATAGATGCAGCAAATGCTTTGAATGTTGTAAGCGGCAACCCCTCAAAACCTCGCGGATTAGCAGTAATTGATCATAACGATCATCCATGCCTTAGTTGGGATGCCAATCCTGAAGGTAACATTGCAGGATATTATATTTATCGACAGGAAAATTCCTCAGCCTGGCAGCAAATTGATTATGTGAGTGCCCCCACAACTGCATATATGGATACTGACGTTGACACACAGTATCCAACAGATGATTATAGTTATAAACTGAAAGCCAAGGATACATCAAACAATCTTTCTACATATAGTCTTACAGTTACCATAGAAGGTCAAATGCCGAAGAGAGGGGGCGAAGATACAGATAATGATAATGTTGTACCTGCCGTATTTTGTCTTGAACAAAATTATCCCAATCCATTCAATCCAACAACAATGATCAGCTATTCATTGCCTGAGAACTCCAACGTAACATTAAAAGTATACGACATAATGGGGCGCGAAATAAAGACTCTCATCTCGGGGAACCAGCAGGCAGGTAATCACAACATAACATGGGACGGTACAAATCAAAACGGCGAACATGTTTCGAGCGGAACATACATTTATAGATTTACTGCCCTTTCTCCAAAATCAGTAAAAGAAGTTTTCACACAATCCGGCAAGATGTTATTAATCAAGTAACAAAAAGAAACCCGGTCCCGAATTTTCGGGGCCGGGTTTCTGTAATTATCTTTCAAATTTTAGATTGTAAAAATGAAAATCGCCGTTGGGTAAATCTATTGTAAATGATTTCGCTTTGCCGTTTGAATCAAACGCGAACGTAACAAATCCTTCCGGTAAAAACGGGTCGTTGAATTTTATTCTAAACGTATCGTGATGCCAATGTTCCATTTTGCTTGTGAACAATTCTTTTGTCGGCAGCATAGTTAATGTAAGTTCACCGTCCTCAAATTTTATTTCAGCTTCGCCGTACATTTTGTCTTTGTATGTTCCGGCGTAATCTTCAAGTTTCAGCGAAGGTGTTGTGTCCATCATTCTTGAAGAATCACGATCAGCTTTCTGTTTTGCCTGGAATTTTTCTACACGCTTTGCTCTGCTTACCGCCTGACCGATGTAATCTTCATTCTTATCATTCAAAAACATATCAAGAATTTTATAACCTACGGGATTAACAATGCCGGTCATATCGTTAGTGAGAATAACGAATCCTAAATTGTCTTCCGGGATCCATGCAACGCGCGCAAGGTAGCCGGGCATACCGCCGTCGTGCCAAATGACTTTTTTTCCCGAATAATCCATCAAGAACCAGCCCATTCCGTAATCGCGGAAGTGAGTGCCGAACTTTTCCATTCCGGCGCCGCCGTCAAGAACTGTTTGCGAAGAAGTAACTTTACGAATTGATGCTTTCGAAATGATTTGTGTTGAATCGACCATTCCACCGTTTAACCACATTTGTATCCACTTGAGTAAATCTTTTACGGTAGAATTTATTGTTGCTGCCGGACCGGAGTTATCGTAGTTAATAAATTCCATCGGTTTCTTTTGTAAGTGTGGCACTGCTACGTTATCAAGATTGATCTTCTCTTCAAGCAATGTGCTTGTTCTTGCCATCCCAATAGGATTGAAGATTTTATCCTTAATGAATTCGTCCCATGATTTACCGGTAACTGCTTTGATCACTTCGCCGGCTGTAATGTACATCAAATTAGAATAACCGAATTTATAACGGAGACTGTTCTTAAGTGGAAGTTCACGGATACGATGCACAACTTCCGCGCGGTCGTATTTTGTGCCGTACCATAAAAGGTCGCCGTCGAATGTAGCCAAACCCGAGCGGTGTGTAAGCAAATCGCTGATGCGTAGTTCCCGCGTTACGTATGGATCGTGTAGCTGAAATTCCGGAAGGTGGTCAACAACTTTATCGTCCCAGTCGAGTTTTCCTTCGTCGACCAATATCGCGATTGCCGCCGCGGTGAATGCTTTAGAGCATGAGGCTATGAGGAAGATTGTTTCACCGTTAACTGCTTCGTCATTACTCATATCGGTAAGACCGTAACCTTTCGCGAAAACGAACACGCTGTCTTTGATAATACCAACAGCTAATCCCGGCACAGATAGAGAATCTGCAGCCGCTTGAATGTAAGCGTCGAGTGAGTCGGCGTTAAAATTATTTTGTGAGTAAGCGGAATTAAAAGAGATTGAAAAGATTAAAAGAATGAATGGAAATATTTTTTTCATTGTGTCCCCTCAAGTTGGATAAAAGAATTGTCATAAATTTCGGAAGAATGATTATCGGATGCAATCAGTTCCGCTCCGACAAAAGAAATTGTAATCTTATTTCTTTTTCTTTGAACCTCCGTTAATCTTTAAAATAAAACCGGAATATTGCTGCCTTGAATAGAATAGATCAATGAAAATATTAGAGGATTAGTATTGGTGGAGTTTAATCGGCAAATGTTTTTTAAAGCGGATGAAATCATGATCTATTGTGAAAATAGAAAAATCATTATTTACCGCCACGGCACAAATGAGGAAATTCGTGTTTGAGCCTTGAAGTCCTTTTGTTCGGCATTGATTGAAATAAGATGCGGCTGTTTCGTAATCGGATGAGTTGATTTGATGATCCGGAAATGACGCGAGATTCATTTTAAGTTTTTCAAATTGTTTGGTTTCTTTAATCCCGGATAATATTTCCTGCCGGATCGGCCCGATCAGAATAACTCTCCCCTGATCGATCAGTTGAATTAATTCCTCTTTTTCTTGGATGAATGTCTCATCGGATCTTCTAAGCGCAAGAGACCAGATGCACGTATCTACAATCACGTTCATTTGATTTTTCGCTGCGCTTTGTAATCGTGAATTTCATCATAGTCAACATTGTTGAACATACTTACAATATTTTTTTGCTTTCGGCGTTGAATATATTCCGAAAGAGCCGCCGTAACCGCCGCGCGTTTCGTTTTGTGATTGCCGAGTTTTAATGCCTCTTCAATTAATTTATCATCAAGGGCCAGATTAGTTGCCATAAAACCTCCGATAATTACACATAAAGCTACACAAACAACCACACACATGCAGGCCGGAGATTCTTCGTCGCCGAAAATCAGCTCATCAGAATTATTTAAAAACCAGCTTCCCTTCGCCGGGACAGCAAATACGAACCGTATCCCCGGGAGCAAACTTGTTCATCAGCAGTTCAGCCGATAGGGGATTGATAATATACTTTTGTATTGTTCTTTTTAACGGTCGTGCGCCGTAAGCAACATCGTAGCCATGCGATAGTATGAAGTCTTTCACATCATTATCAACTTCAAGTGTTAGGTTTTTTTCTTTCAGCATTCTACCCATGCTTTGCAATTGGAGATCTATTATCTGCTTCAATTCAGATTTGAGGAGTGGCTTGAACAGAACAATTTCATCTATTCTGTTTAGGAATTCAGGTCTAATAGTTTGGCGTAATAAATCACCCAGCTTACTTCTAAGTTCGCCTAATATTGAATCAGCATTTTCTTCCGTGAAAGTACTTAATTTCTCCTGAATTAAATGAGAACCTAGATTAGAAGTCATTATAATAATTGAATTTTTGAAATCAACAGTTCGTCCTTGATTATCCGTAAGTCTGCCGTCGTCGAGCATTTGAAGTAAAACGTTAAAAACTTCCGGGTGCGCCTTTTCAATTTCATCTAATAATATAACCGAGTAAGGATGTCGTCTTGCCGCCTCGGTGAGTTGACCTCCTTCTTCATAACCGACATATCCTGGGGGTGCGCCGATCAATCGTGAGACGCTGAACTTTTCCATATATTCCGACATATCGATTCGTATCATTGCTTTTTCATTATTGAAAAGAATTTCTGCCAGCGCACGCGCAAGTTCGGTTTTGCCAACGCCGGTTGTTCCGATGAAAATAAATGACCCGATCGGACGACTGCTGTCCTGAAGTCCTGCTCGTGAACGCCTTATTGCATTTGCTACAGCAGTCACGGCATCGTCTTGACCAATTACTCTTTTGTGGAGTTCGTCTTCCAAACGAAGCAATTTGGATTTTTCACTTTCGAGCATTTTGTTTACCGGGATACCAGTCCATTTTGCCACAATTTCCGCCACGTCTTCTGCATCTACTTCTTCTTTTAACATTTTGTTTTCGGTTTGGATTTTTGTTAACTCATCGGTTTCAATTTTCAATCTTCTTTCGAGATCATTAATTACACCGTATCTTATCTCTGCTACTTTGCCGTAGTCTCCTTCGCGTTCATATTTTTCCGCTGAAACTTTCGCATTTTCAATTTCGCTTTTCATCGAACGGATTTTTTGTATTCTATCTTTTTCCAATTGCCAATGAAATTTTAATTTATCCCGGTCTTCTCTCAGATCGTTCAATTCTTTAAAAATTTCTTCCAATCGTTTTGCCGAGTTATCATCCTTTTCTCTTTTAAGAGCTTCCTTCTCAATTTCCATCTGTTTGATTTTTCGTTCGATTGCATCAAGTTCTTCCGGCATAGAGTCAATTTCAATTCTCAATTTAGATGCCGCTTCGTCAATCAAATCGATTGCTTTATCGGGGAGGAAACGGTCGGTTATATATCTATTTGATAACTGGGCAGCCGCAACGATTGCGCCGTCGGTAATACGAACACCGTGATGAACTTCGTAGCGTTCTTTTAATCCGCGGAGAATTGAGATTGTATCTTCTTCATTCGGCTCCGAAACAAGGACGGGCTGGAAACGTCTTTCAAGCGCCGCGTCTTTTTCGATATACTTTTTATATTCGTTCAATGTCGTAGCACCAATAGCGTGAAGTTCTCCGCGAGCGAGTGCGGGTTTTAAAATGTTGGCTGCATCCATTGCGCCGTCGGTTTTTCCGGCGCCCACCAATTGATGCATTTCATCAATAAACAGAACTATCTCGCCGTTGGATTCAACTACTTCTTTAACAACCGCTTTCATTCTTTCTTCGAATTGACCGCGGAACTGGGTTCCGGCAACGAGAGCCCCCATGTCGAGAGCTATGATGGTTTTGGATTTCAAATTTTCCGGAACATCCCCCGATACAATCCTATGCGCAATCCCTTCTGCAATTGCAGTTTTACCAACACCCGGTTCACCGATTAAAACGGGATTGTTCTTTGTGCGTCGTGATAAGACTTGAAGCACACGGCGTATTTCGTCATCGCGCCCGATTACAGGATCCAGCTTGTTTAAGCGTGCAAGTTCGTTTAGGTTGCGTCCATATTTTTTTAGCGATTGATATGTGTCCTCGGGATTTTGAGAACGTATTTTCTGATTTCCCCGAATATCTTTTAGTGCAGTAAAAATCAAGTTTTTATTTACACCTTTCTCATTCAATAATTTTCCTACCGCCCCTTTGTCTTCCGCTAAAGCGATTAGAATGTGTTCGGTTGATATATACTCATCTTTCAAAATTCTTGCTTCTTCGGCCGCGGTGTCAAAAATCCTTGCAGAGTTTTGCGAAAGTTGCTGACTTCCTACACCGGCACCTGATACTTTCGGCAGCCTTTCCAAAAATTCACCGATTTTCAATTTTAATTGATCAACACCTGCTCCTGATTTTGGGATTATTGATACGGCAACGTTGGCGGGATCCTGCATCATTGCCGCTAATATATGTTCCGGCTCTACAATCTGATTGTTATAATTCTGCGCGATTTCAATTGCGTTTTGTACAGCTTCTTGTGCTTTAATTGTAAAATTGTTGAAATTAAAGTTCATGGCACATCACCTCATATATTTTTACGTTGGATACTAAAATCCACTTTCGATTTATAAATCCGGGCTTTGAAAGTCCAATTAAACGACTATAAATACAAAGAAACAGTATAAAAAGTTTCCTATTTAGAAGCATCATAAAAATTTACAAAGCAACATTTTTTTAATTAAATCATCTTTATAAAAAACCTAAGGAGACGTTTTGAAAAGATATTTTATTACAATAATATTACTTCTAATCATACTAACATACTACAACAATATATTTGCTCAAAATTCGTTTTCAATGAACGAAGTAAAACAACTAATGATGAAAGGTGATTACATTAAACTTATTGATGAAGCAAAGAAAATATTGAAAAGAGACTCAACAAATTTTGAGCTTCTATACAATCTTGGTCTCGCGCATCAAAATCTTTTCCAGTATGATAAAGCAAAAGAGATTTTATATAAGGCTTACGAGTATGAAAAGTTCAACATTCCCTTACTGATTACACTGGGGCGCAATTATAAATACATGGGCGCCGGAAACTATGCGGTTATGTTTTTTGAACAAGCGTATGCTATTGATACAACCGACATAAACATCAAACTTGAACTTGCCAATGCATATCTTGACTCTTTCGATTTTGTAAATGCGGAAAAAATGTTTTCAAAATTATTAGAAGCAGATACAACAAACGGTTATATCTGCAAGCAATTGGCTTACTGCAATTTTAAACTTGGACAAGAAGATAAGTCGATAGAACTTTATACCAAAGCTCAAACGTTGAATGAATTCGACGCTACAATACCGATACAGCTTGGGAATCTGCTTGTGAGAAAAGAAAAATATGAAGATGCATTTCATGTTGTAAAAAGGGGGCTTATTGAAAATGGACAGAACTCCCATCTGAACCGTTTGGCTGCCGAAATATTGTTCAAGCTGAGGCGTTATCAAGCGGCACAATTTCAATATGAAAGAGTAATCAATAATGGCGATAGTACCTCCGTTCATTATCAACGATTGGGATTTTGTTACTACATTACCGCGACCGATACATCGCTGGCGAATGACTCGACGAAAGTAGATAAAATAAAGAAGGCTGTTTATGCTTTCGGTAAAGCCGTTGAGCTTGACGATAACGACGCATTAGCCTGGATGTATCTCGGACTGTCATATAAAGAGTTAAGCGATTATGAAAAATCAAACGAATGCATAAGTTGCTCAATAAGTAAAATGATACCAGGATATTTAGCAGATGCATACTCGCACATGGCAAATAATTATGAATTGATTGGAAATTATGATAAGTCAATTAAAGCATATAGAAAAGCCGCTGAGTATAATCCGGGTAATGCAAACCTAACGTTTCAACTGGCGGCACTATATGATAAATATTATGAAGACAAAAATGTACCCCTTATGTATTACAAAAAATATTTACGTGATAATAAATCGAATGATGAAATAATTATTGAATACATAAAAGGGCGTATTGAAAAGTTGGAGGAGTATCTTCACTTCAGAATGTAACGATGTCGTAAAATTAAAATACAAAGCAAAATTTTATTAAAAGTGCTGGTCAGAAAATTCAGGCATAAAGAGACAATTTATATTTTCTTCCCAAATTGGCCTTCGTAATTTCAGCATCTAAATCTCAAATATTCCTATATCTTTATCTTGCAACCGATCTTTCAATTTATTGTCATTCCTACGGCTTTTGACTAAATTTACAATTTTATTTTACATTTCTTTTGTCCAAATCAAAAAATCCGGAAAGAAAGAAATTAATTTATGATAATGATGAATGAAGATACAATTACCGCATTAGCAACGCCTGCAGGTGTTGGGGCAATATCTGTTATTAGAGTAAGCGGCTCAAATAGTTTTCATGCGGTTGATAAAATATTCAGTGGTAAAACTAAATTGTGCGATGCAAAATCTCACACAATCCATTACGGTAAGATCATCAATGGAGACGGAGAATTGATAGACGATGTGTTGGTTTCGGTTTTTAAAAATCCCAATTCATTCACAGGAGAAGATTCGGTTGAGATTAGCACACACGGCGGATCGCTTGTTACTCAAAAAGTTATTCAAGAGTTACTCAATCATGATATTAGATTGGCCGAGCCTGGAGAGTTTTCAAAAAGAGCATTTCTAAATGGAAGACTAGACTTAGTACAGGCGGAGGCGGTAGCAGATATTATCGCATCCAGAACGGAGGCATCATTACGCGGCGCAAGAAATCAACTTGACGGTATGCTATCAAGCAAAGTTGATTCACTAAGAGAAATGCTTGTTCATTCTTCTTCCCTGATTGAACTTGAGTTGGACTTTGCGGAGGAAGATATTGAGTTCATGCCTTTAAATAAAATTCAACAGAATATTAAATCAATAATAGATGAGATTGATAATCTTCTTAAGACATATTCATTCGGCAGGGTTTTGCGAGACGGTGTTAATGTTGCGTTAGTGGGAAAACCCAACGTAGGTAAATCATCAGTTCTTAATTACATTCTAAAAGAATCGAGAGCAATAGTAAGTGAGATTCCTGGTACCACACGAGACGTAATTAGAGAGGAAGTTTCTATTGATGGAATTCTGTTTAGACTATATGACACAGCAGGTATCAGATTGACAGAAAATTCTATTGAGAAGGAGGGGGTTGATAGAAGCCGCAAAGCCGTAATGGATGCAGATTTAGTTTTATTCATAAATGATATTGAAACCGGTTTCGCTATTGATCTATACAACCAACTGTTAAAGTTGACAAAAGAAAGCAGAATTGTTAAGGTGCTCAATAAAATCGATTTGAAAAAAGAAGGGATATTTGAAGCTGATGCAGAAATTTCAGCACTTACAGGAGAGGGGATGGAAAAACTTCTCGAAAAGATGAAAATAAAAGGGGTTGGTTCTGAAAGCTATACCGAGAAGACTGCAATTGTATCGAATATCCGTCACTTTGATGCATTGAAGAAAGCAAGGATAAGTCTTCTAAATGCAAGAGAATCAATAGAAAAGCAATTAAGTGGTGAGTTTATTTCGGTGGACCTTCGTAACGCAGAAAGTTCATTAGGAGAAATAATAGGCAAAGTTACATCTGACGATATTCTTAATAATATATTTTCCAAGTTCTGTATAGGCAAATAGGTGTTTCACGTGAAACTTTTCAATGTGGATCATTTGTTGAAATTGGATTTGGAAAGATGTCGGAATCGGGATTATTCCCCGGCAAACTGAGTGAAGCCGAAGTTCGCAAAATTTTAAAATCCCCGATTCGCATTATTTGTTTCACGTGAAACCAGTGGGCTGAATTAATCGAAGCCGGAAAGGAAATAGATGAGAAATTACGACGTGATTGTTGTAGGGGGAGGACATGCAGGCATTGAGGCAGCGGTGGCCGCTGCTAATATGGGGGTGTCGGTCGCGATGATCACCATGGAAATAAATGGAATCGGACGCATGTCATGCAATCCCGCAATAGGGGGAAGCGCAAAAGGACATCTGGTTCATGAGATTGATGCGCTTGGCGGTGTAATGGGATTGATCGCAGATAAAGCCGGAATTCAGTTTCGAATATTAAATAAGTCAAAAGGACCTGCCGTTTGGGCAGGGCGCAGTCAATCCGATAGAAAAATTTATTCGCTCGAAGCTGTCCGTATCGTTCAATCAACAATGAATCTTGATATAATTGAGGATTCCGTTGTTGAAGCCTACGAAGAGGGAAAGAAAATTATAGGAGTAAAAACACTAAGCGGCGAAGAAATAAAATGCAAAGCACTTATAGTCGGCTCAGGAACATTCTTGAATGGCCTAATGCACACCGGAATGGAATCAACCAAAGGAGGAAGGTTCGGAGAACCAGCATCAACGGGGCTAACAGAATCTTTTGAAAAGATGGGATTTATTTCAGGTAGATTAAAAACCGGTACGCCTCCTCGACTTGATAAAAATTCTATCAACTTTGATATTCTAGAAGAGCAGCCTGGAGATGAAAATCCAGAACCTTTTTCGCTTCGGACTTGTAAAGAGTTATTCCCATTCTTACCCCAATTAAGCTGCCATATTACATATACAGACTTAAATGTTCACAAAATTTTAGAAAAAGGTTTTGATCGCTCTCCTTTATTCCGCGGAGTAATTAATGGAGTAGGACCTAGGTATTGTCCTTCTATTGAAGATAAAATAGTTCGTTTCTCAGACAAGCCGAAACACCAATTATTTCTTGAACCCGAAGGTTTGGAAAGCGAGTTGATATATCTTAACGGGTTTTCAACTTCACTCCCTGTAGATATTCAGCTCCAAGCTCTTCATTCAATTAAGGGTTTAGAAGAGACTATAATGATACGTCCGGGTTACGCGGTTGAATATGATTACTTTCCCCCATATCAAGTTGATCTTACATTGGAAACGAAACTTGTAAAAGGTTTATACTTCGCCGGACAAATTAACGGAACATCAGGTTACGAAGAAGCTGCGGGGCAGGGATTGGTTGCCGGTATAAATGCAGCGCTGAAAATTTTAGGACGCGGTGAGTTCACACTTAAAAGAAGCGAATCGTATATCGGTGTGTTGATTGATGACTTGGTTGGTAAATCAACAGAAGAACCTTACAGGATGTTTACTTCACTTGCCGAACATAGATTGATTTTAAGGCAGGATAATTCCGATAGAAGATTGCTTAAATATGGTTATGAGTTCGGTTTAATTCCGAAAGAAATGTATGATGAATTGAAAGAAAGAGAAGTGATGATTGAAATCGGAAAAGAATTTTTGGACAAACAAAAAGTCCGCCCGGAGGAAATTAACGAGGCGCTTGTTAAGTTTGATAGTTCGCCGATAGATAATGTTGAGTCGATTAGTAAACTAACCAAACGCCCGGAAGTCAGACTTAAAAATTTATTAGAAGTAATAAATGTTTCTAAGTATCCGGTTGCCGAATCTATCTATAATAATCTACGCGTACTCGAACAGCTTGAGATTGAAATAAAATATGACGGTTATATTAGTCGACAGAAGGAATTGGTAGATAAAATGGAGAAGCTGGAAAACATCAGCATCCCTTTGAATTTTAACTTTTACAATTTGAATGCTATTTCAGCTGAGGGGCGTGAAAAATTGAATAAAGTAAAACCCCGCTCAATCGGTCAGGCATCAAGAATTTCCGGAGTTTCTCCTTCGGATATTTCGGTATTATTAGTATATTTGAAGAACTAATTTTCAGGAGAATTGTTTGGATCTTCGAGAACAATATCTACGGGAGTTAAAAAAACTTTTTTGGGAAAACAGCCTAAATCCCGATATTTATCAAATCGAAAGGCTAGCTCATTTTGCCGCATTGGTGATCGAGAGAAACGATAAAGTTAATCTGATTTCACGCCGTGATGTTAAGAATATTATAGAAAACCATGTGTTTATTTCCTCATATATCTCCGAATATTTGCCGAATAAGGTAAATATGTTTTTAGATATCGGAACCGGAGGCGGATTCCCGGGAATTCCTCTTGCGATTACACGCCCTATGTGGCGTGGTGTTTTGGCCGATTCTACAGGTAAAAAAATCGATGCTGTTAGCGATTTTATTGATAAGCTGAAACTCAGTAATATAGTAGCCGAAAACTGCAGAGTTGAAGGCCCTGAATTCAAAGCTAAATATGCCGATACTTTTGATCTTGTTGTAAGCCGTTCTACTGTTCCTCTGATTATTTTATTCAGGTATTCAATTCCCTTAATAAAAGAGAAAGCATATCTAGTTGCCGTTAAAGGGGGAGATCTGCAGGATGAATTTAAAACTGCAGAGATGAAATACAAATCTTATATCAAGAAGTCTACGATATTTGAATTAGCTTACAAACCCAACAATACAAGAAATGAAAAAGGGAAGAAATTAATTTTACTTGAATTGACAAAGTAAAATTAAAAACGTATTGTATAACTTCCATCATTCAATGGAAGTATTAACAAGGAATTTTTACAGCCGTTATTACTTAAGATGAGTGATGCGGCTGTTTTTATATAACGATAATATTATGACACAAGAGAAAGAAATATTCTTAAGATATCCTTCATCGCGCGATGTTGTTTTCGTTTTAGGTGCCGGTGCATCGCAGCCCGATGGTGTTCCGCTTCAGCGGGATATTCTTCCTGTTATTCTTTCAGGCCAAGTTGAAGAGATAAAAAATTCTGAGATCGGTAAGATTGTAACAGAGTTTATCAAAGATAATTTTTACTATAATATTGGAACAAGACAATATCCGAATCTCGAAGCCGTATTCGGATTTCTTGATTACTTTATCCAACAGAACGAAAGTCTCACCCTAAAATACTCCAACTCCCGCATAAGAGAAATTAAAGAATATCTTATTAAACTTGTTCACTACATTGTAAACCACCAAACCGAAAAAGGGAGCAGGTATTATCATCTCTTTTGGGAAGCAATAAAAAAATATAATTCCAACATTTCTATAATTACTCTTAATTACGATACGCTTATCGAGCATTCATTCAGATTCCTATTCGAGAAGTTCGGCTTTATAGATTACTGCATTCACTTCATGAACTATGATTATCTTAAAACCAAAACGGAATTCAGCTTCTGGGTAAATCCGCGCGAACCTGTTACGGTAAACGAGCGTTATAATCCTGTTCCTGTTAAGTTGATCAAGCTTCACGGAAGTTTAAACTGGAAATTCTGCAATTGCTGCAACCAGACATTGCTTACACCATGGGATAGAAAGATCGACTTGCAAAGGGGTAAGTTTTTGGGTTATACATATCCCGACATGGAAGAATACGAATACGTTTGCCCTCTCGACGGAACGGAATTCAGCACCCTTATTATGGCGCCGTCATACCTAAAGCCTCTAAATCACCCCGTGATTTCACAACTGATCGGAGAGGCTTCTCGTGAAATTAGGTGCGCAAAAAAAATTGTCTTCGTCGGGTATTCAATGTCGGAAGCCGACATTCATATCAAGGCCCTTTTTAAGAAACAACTCAATCCCGAAATTCCCATCACCGTAGTTTCTCCTAGAAACTCGGATGATATTGAATTAAAATATCTTGCTCTGTCAAAGAATATCAATTTTATATATTCATCGTTCGAGGGATTGGTCGGCAACGATGATTTGATGAAGGAATTACTTACTCAATAACGCTTTAAGGAATTTTCCGTCGGAATGAAATTGTAAATATTTCGTAATTTAAATCTGCTTATTTCCCGGAGACATTAATTTGGAAGTTAACCATACATTTCTGCTTAACGAAGGAACATGGAATGTAAAAGGATATTTTTTCGACGAAAACGAAAAGTCATTTAACGCCCTGGGAGAAACAATCATCGAACACGAAATTGATTCGTGGAAGATTTCCGGCTCCGTCAAATTATCGGGGAGTGATGATTTGGAAATCGTAAACATTTATTCCGTTATTCCCTTCAATGGAAAAGTTACTACGTGGTCTTCCGAAAATCCCAAGCTGGGTAAATTGAAGGGGAGCTTCTTGATTAACGAAGAGTATATCATCTCGATGTTCGAATCGGAAGATAAAAAGTATTCCGGCTCTGAATATTTAGTTTACATTAACGATAATCTTTACAGAAACAGGGGAGTGATTTTCGAAGGAAAGAAAAAATTCACTTCATGGACGGTTGAATTAAAAAACATTAACGAAAGTAAAACATGAAAAAAGAATTAATTTCGATATACAAATTCTTAATCTCAACACAAAACCATTTTCGATGCAATTATATTTTTCACACAATATGAAGCTTATCATCTTGGGGAGCTGGGATAATTACCTTAATTGCTCGGCCTTAATCCGATGAGTTATAGTTAGTTTCGACATATGATCCTGAAAAATTATTTCGACCGAATAGACGCTGAACATAAAAGCGATCTTTCTCTCTCATGCTTAAGAGAATTGCAGAACCGACACCTCTTGTCCGTTCCGTTCGAGAACCTGGATATCCACCATGGAAGTAAGATTTCTCTAAATCCCGACGAGATTTATGACAAAATAGTTAATCGCAAAAGGGGGGGCTATTGCTACGAATTGAACAGCCTCTTTGCCAAATTGCTTAAGGAACTGGGTTACAAATTAGACATCGTGTCGGCCAGAGTTTTTAATCCACAAAAAGCTGTTTTCGGACAGGAATTCGATCATCTCACTATTATTGTCCACCTTGAGAGAAGTTACCTCGTGGATGTTGGTTTCGGTGATTCGTTCAGGGAGCCGATAGCTTTGCCAGATGGAGAGGCAGAAGACGTTAGCGGGAAATACCGTATCGAAAACTCGAACAGCAACGAATTTCAGTTATCAAAATTTGAGGGTGCTAAGTACGTTCCCCAATTCAGATTTACAAACATCCCAAGATCAATTTATGAATTTGCCGGTATGAATGAATATCATCAAACATCTTCTCTGTCATCGTTTACACAGGGGATGCTTTGCACTGTTGCAACACCGGTGGGGAGAATCACACTAAACGATAAATCGTTAACCGTAACCCTCAATTCCCAAAAGATAAAAACATGTATAAAATCACAAGGGGACTTTTACGCGCAACTTGAAAAATATTTTGGAATTAAACTCAAATAAGGTTATATGTTATGTCGGAAGAATATTGTAAAGAGGAATTTTTGATCAGTACAAACAAGATGAAAATCCAAACAGATATAGTCTATAGCTTTTTAACAAAATCATATTGGGCTGAAGGGATTTTATTCGATACGGTAAAAAAATCAATCAAGAATTCGATGTGCTTTGGTGTTTATCATAATAATAAACAAATCGGTTTTGCCAGAGTAATTACCGACTATACACGCCTAGCGTATTTATGCGACATTTTTATTATAGAAGAATATAGAGGCCGCAGACTTTCCAAATGGTTGATGGAGACCATTCTATCACACCCGAAATTGAAAAACATAAAATCATGGATGCTTTCCACAAAAGACGCTCACGGTTTATATGAAAAGTTTGGTTTCAAAATTCCTGAAGACCCCAAAAGAGTTATGCGGCTTTCAAAATAAACCGAATGGTTACTCTATCCGGAACAACTACAATGGAAAAATGCAATCCTCTTTTTTGTCATTTTGTTTTTATGGTATAATGCACTAATATTTGTCGAGCGGTAATAATTTTTATGTGAAGTTAAAGAGAGCGGTAAAATTGAATAAATATCACTTTGACGTTCTGGTGATCGGAAGCGGGCTTGCAGGTTTATACGCGGCGCTTTCATCGGCAGAGTGGGGCAAAGTTGCCATAGTTACAAAATCAACATTAGAGGAAAGCAATACATATTGGGCGCAAGGGGGTGTTGCAGCCGCGCTTCACAAAGACGATTCCCCGGATTTTCATTTCAAAGATACAATTATAGCCGGTCGTGGTTTGTGCGATGAAACCTCCGTGCGAATATTGGTAAATGAAGGAGTAGAAAGAACCCGCGAACTTATCGCAATGGGTATGAAGTTCGATATGGTTAACGGGGAATTGGCACAGGGACTTGAAGGGGGACACAGTAAACGCCGCGTTATTCATGCCGGAGGCGACGCAACCGGAATTAAAATAGTTAACTTCCTCATCGATCGAGTAACCAAAAATAAAAACATTACAGTTTTCGAAAACACCCTTGTGTATGAATTACTATCCGTAGAAGAGAGCTGCTACGGTGCTTATGCTTATCGCTTCGGGTTAAATGATGATATAACATTCTTTGCAAAAGCTACAATTGTAGCGGCAGGGGGTGCATCCGGAATTTTTAGAAGAACAACAAATCCCCACACATCCACAGGCGATGGAATTGCATTGGCTTACAATGCCGGGGCCCAGCTTTGCGATATGGAGTTTATTCAATTTCATCCTTCCGCTTTTTACTCCGATACCGGCTATACATTTTTAATAAGCGAGGCAGTAAGGGGTGAAGGAGCGTATCTTTATAATCACAAAGGTGAACGATTCATGCCGTCGTATCACGAGAATGCAGAACTTGCACCGAGAGACGTTGTTGCCAAAGCGATTTTTAATGAAATGAGAAAAGCGGTGAAGCCGTATGTATTATTGAAACTTGATCACCTAGACGCAGAATATATTAAGACAAGATTTTCACACATCGCCGAAGAAGCGAAGAAATTCGAGATAGACATAACGAAAGATCCGGTACCTATTTCCCCTGCCGCTCACTACATGATAGGTGGTGTCCGTTCAGGTTATGAAGCCGAGACAAACATCAAGCGATTGTTTGTCTGTGGTGAAGTCGCCTCTACCGGTGTTCACGGTGCCAACCGCCTCGCGAGCAATTCGCTTTTGGAATGTATTGTTTTCGGTAAACGAGCAGCCGATTCGGCGTTGAATATCGAAAAAGAATATGTCGATTTTTCCAAGTACGTCGAACAGCGCAAATTTAAAATCGATGATACGAAAGAAGAAATATTCACAAAATATAAAAATGAAATTGCCGATTTGATGACGATGGGAACAGGCATTGTAAGAGAAGAAAAGTCTCTCTCAGCAATACTAAAAAGATTGGATGAAATAAAAACAGAAAATGATTTTGAAGAAACAGAGTATTACACAAGAAAACTTGAAAGTCTCTTGATAGTGGCCTTTGCAATAACCCGTTCGGCTCTTCAACGCGAGGAAAGCCGGGGCAGTCACTTCCGCGAAGACTTCCCGGATGAAAACCCCCACTGGCACAGACGGATCATTCTCCAGATTGACAACGAACCGAAACTGTTCAGTATAAATTTTAACATTTACAACTTACCTAATAGTGATGAAGATGGAAACAAACCTGATAATTGCCGCTGATAAATTGATCGCTCTTGCATTGGAAGAGGATATTAAGTCGGGAGATATCACTACCGACCTGCTCATTCCTCAAGATGCAGAGACCAGCGCATTCATTCTCGCTAAAGCCGAGGGTATTGTAGCCGGACTGCCGGTGGCCGAAATGGTCTTCAAATCTCTCAAAGAATCAATCGAGTGGCTGCCGGAAATGGAAGACGGTGCAAAAGTAACACAGAAAACCCTCATTGCCCGAATTAAAGGCTCACACCGCGCCATATTGACCGGCGAGAGGACCGCGTTGAATTTTCTGCAAAGAATGTCGGGGATTGCTACTTTAACATCAAAGTATGTTGAGGCGTTGGCCGGATATAAAACACAAATTTTAGATACACGCAAAACTCTCCCCGCGCACCGTCTGCTCGACAAATATTCCGTGAAGATGGGGGGAGGAACAAATCACCGCATCGGGCTTTATGACATGGTGATGATCAAAGATAATCACATAAAAGTTGCTGGTGGAATTACCAAAGCTGTAAGTCAAATCCGGGGGAAAATTCAACCCGGGATTAAAATAGAAGTTGAAACTTCCAATCTCGGTGAAGTAAAAGAAGCAATAGAATGCAGCGCCGATATCATAATGTTGGACAACATGACAACCGAAATGATGCGCGACGCCGTTCAAATCATCGGCGGTAAAGCCAAGAGTGAAGCATCTGGCTCAATTAAAATTGATCGACTTAAAGAAATCGCCGAAACTGGTGTCGATTTCATTTCCATCGGAGCCCTCACTCACAGTGTAAATGCTTTGGATATCGGAATGTATATTGACGATTGACTGAAAAATAAATAGTTTGGCGTAGGTCTATTTTTTCGAAATTTACCGCCAAGTTTGTTCATACCGTTTTTCGTAAAATTTAAGAGAAGGGAAAACAACGTGTTTGATCAAGAGATGATCGATGAAATCTTAAAATTAAAGAAAAAAAAAAACGCTGTTATACTCGCGCACAATTATGAGATTCCGGCTATACAGGATATCGCCGACTTTGTAGGTGATTCACTGGGACTAGCACAGGAAGCGGCTAAAACCGATGCCGATATAATTGTATTCTGCGGTGTTCATTTTATGGCGGAGACTGCTTCAATTGTCTCACCAAACAAAAAAGTTTTAATACCCGATCGCGAAGCGGGATGTTCATTGGCATCTTGCATCACCGGCGATCAATTACGCGAATGGAAAAAGGAGCATCCCGGCGCGGTGGTCGTTTCATATGTAAACACAACGGCGGATGTTAAAGCCGAAACAGATTACTGCTGTACATCTTCCAACGCGGTTAAAGTTGTTAACGCGATTCCAAAAGACAAAAAGATTTTATTTTGCCCCGATAAATTTTTAGGCAGTTACGTAAAAGCCATGACAGGCAGAGATATTGAAATATGGAACGGCGCGTGCCATGTTCACGAAAAGATCGGCGAAATTGATTTCAACGAGGCACATGAAAAATATCCCAATGCAGATTTCTTGATTCATCCCGAATGCGGATGTTCAACATCGTGCATGTTAAAAGCTACCGTTCATGAAGACTGCAAGAACATTCACATCTATTCCACCGAAGGGATGATTAAGCATGTTGAAAAATCGGACGCGAAGGAATTCGTGATCGCAACAGAAGTCGGGATTTTACACCGCATGAAAAAAGCCAACCCCGAAAAAGATTTTTACCCGGTTAGTGAAGACTCTGTTTGTGAGTACATGAAAATGATAACGCTTGAAAAATTATTCAATGCGTTGAAGTACGAGCAGTACGAAGTAAAAGTACCGGAAGAATTGGCGGTAAAAGCTAAACTGCCTATTGAGAGGATGCTCCAAATAGTATAATAAAACTAAGCCCCCGGACGCAAGTCGGGGGCTTGGCATTGGGAGGGCGTGTCAGCTCAAGGGTCTAAGCCGGAACTTTATTTACTCACCTCACTAACAGCAATTTTTTCGTCTGCGAATATTTCCCCGACTGTAATCGATAGAAATAGACTCCGCTGGCAAGATTTTCTGCGTTGAAATTGTATTCATGCGCGCCGGCTGAAAATTCCTTATCGAATAATGTTTTGATATATCTGCCTATTGCGTCATAGATCATTAACTTCGCATTGCCATAATTCGGTAGTTTAAAAGAAATTGTCGTTGACGGATTGAAAGGATTGGGATAGTTTTGATTAAGTACAAAATCTAAATTTAATTGGACTTCATCGTTCAAGTCGGTAGTTGACATTCCACCATTGTTCGAAGTATGATAAAGAAAACCGTCGTCGCATAGAACCCATCCGTTATTAGTGTCTGTAAAGACAATATCTCTTATCGTCGCGCTTGCAGGTCGATCGGCTAATTCCGATGTTACCCACTCTTCCCCCATATCATTACTATAAAACAAATTATAACCGCCGGTCATCCATACCAAATTCGGGTTACCGGGAATAAATTCTATATCGTTACCCCACCCATTTGCTTCGGTGGTAAAACTCTCCCAACTATTTCCTCCGTCAGTTGTGCGATTGATATTAATAACAACTGGATTATTAGACACATGTGTATATGTCAAACAAATATTTTCATCATACGCTTTTAGTACTGCACTATAGCCGGTATAATTTGTTACATTCCAAGATGCGCCGCCATCATTCGTTTTATAAAGAGCTTGAGGAGAAATGCCTGATGCGTAAAAATAGCCCGCATTGGAATTAACAAAATCTATCCTGCGCCAAGTATCCCCCGAAAAACAACTGAATGAAGAATTGGTATTCGATTGAACCCAACTGTTACCTCCATCGGTGGTTTTTAAAAACAATCCCGGGTGTTTGGTTAGTCCTTCCATTTTATCCCAATTATTTCCCGCATCCTCCGTCCGGTAAATCGTCAAATCGTCTCCAAATGCCAGTCCCGTTTCGCTGTCGATAAAATTTATTTTACGAATATAGCTGGAATTACTATATCCTTTATAAACCCAACTTTCACCCCCGTCAGTAGTAATTGCAATTCCTTCCAAACCTGATGCCCAGCCATGGTTGTTATCAATAAAATTTAAGTCGTATAAAGTATGTCCTGCATGTGTGTTTATTTCCTGCCAATTATTCCCCCCGTCGGTTGTCTTGAATAATTTATCGGAATAGCCTGTAATCCAGCCAAGATTTTCATTAACAAATTGCATTGATGTAATAAAGATTTGATTTTCGGATGCAATATTTTTTTTCGTCCAATTGGCTCCGCCGTTGGTTGTTTTAAGAATAGAATTATCATACCCGCTTACATAACCGGTATTCGCGTTAACAAATTGAATATTGTTATAGATACTTTCACCGGCCAGATTTAAAACCCATGTATTCCCGCCATTGTTGGTTTTAAATATTGTTCTGTCTCCTATTATCCATCCAATATCACTATTAATAAAATGAACATCGTCATAATATGCATAATTGCTGTTGGTTTGTTTAATCCATGTATTGCCGCCATTTGTTGTTTTTAGAATCGTATTGTTTTTCCCAACAACCCACCCAACACTTAAATTAACAAAATATACTGCCTTTAAATCATTTGTTGTTCCGCTTTCCAATTCGATCCATGAAATTCCGTTATCTAATGATCTAAAAATTTTTCCGTCTGAAGCCACAGCCCAACCAACGTTAATCGTTCCTGTAAAACTAAAATCAATTGTTTTGAAGAAAACATCATTAAAGGCAGAGTTCCTTTTTGCGTCCCCCATTGCAATGCCGTTGTTTTCGTCGAACATTTCTATGTAATTCATGAATGAAGTTTTAGAGGGGTCATCAAAGACGATCGACCAGTTTTCTCCGTGGTTTGTTGTAAGTAAAATTTTTGTATCGGAAACGCATATGTATTTAGCAGGATTGATCATCTCAACATCTATGGGGGCGCTTATTCCGTTTATATCGAACGCGATTGGCTGCCATAAATTACCGCCGTCGCTTGTTCTATATAATTTATCTCCATTGTATAATACCGATATTATAGCGTTATTGTTATCACATGCGTCGATTGCCCAAGCCGTTCCATAATTGGATGGAAGTCCGTTTGTCTGTCTTTCCCATTGAGAAAAATTATTGGAATAAATAAAGGTGAGAACCATAAAAAATTTGAAGAATAATTTCATTTGAACTCCATGAGTATGAGAATATTTTTCGTCCCCCGGACCAGCCTATCACGTTTCCCGTCGATATATTTATTCAATATCAGTGCCACTTTACTAATAGGGAAAAAGAGAGAGATTACTTTCCTATTGTTCACATTTTAGTCTATAATTAAAACTTTGCCTTCGCTCAATCTGTTTTATTATCATTTCGATTGCAAATTCTTTGAAAGCAGTACGAAAATTTTTCGTACCGGCGCGAAAAATATTCGTAGTTGGTTATTTATTTTGTTCACTAGTTTATTTCAACAAACTCAACCGGGAATCCGTATTTGGGAATCATGGCAAATGCTTGCGGGTAATCAAAACAGCCGCACCTTGGCCAAGCTCCATCCCATAGATAATTTCTTTTATAGCAAACAACAATTTCAGAACGATTTATAATGCATACTTCTTCAATGGATAAGTAGAATTCGTATTCCAGAGCGGGTCCTACACAAATACCTACAACATCATAATTGTTGTAATCAATCTCCTTTAAGATTATTGTGCTATGATATTGATCAAAGAACTTTTGTTGCTCATCTTGGCTGTGAAAAACAACTGCAATTAATGAATCTGGCTTTATAATGCAGTATGAACATAATTTTTCTTCAAACGGAATATCGATTTTTGATTCTATTTTAATTGTTATGTTAGAGGTCAATACTCGCACGGGTAATTCATATTTCGGAATTGTCGCAAATTTGATTGGATAGTTTTTAACCGGAAATTCCGTTTCATAATCATATTCCGTTGAATAAACAAATATCTCGCTCTGCTCATTTAAGATTACCGAATCGATTGTTACATACGCACCGCGGGCATCTCGTCTTCCAAGACAGATTCCTACAACATCATTATGTTCATAATTTATTTCGGGGAATGGGAATCTGCTCTTTATGGGATGTTGATCGAAGAATGTCAGTTCATCTTCTTTGCTGCGGAATACTATCTCCAGCGTCGTATCGGAGTGAATAAAATTTTTATCGACATAAAACTGGGTGAACTGGATATACTCACGCGAATTTTCAATCACACCATTTATGCTCGATTTTTGGCAACCGGAAACGAGCACTATTAGCGCTATAAAACACAAGATCAAGACAGCCCGAAAATCAGTCTTATCAAACAATCTCATGTTCCCCTCCTCAATGACAGTGGTTATTAAATCTGCCCCCGGGCTAACTCTTTTCATTTCCCAACCCACTCAGGAAAGGCAAAGTTAAAAAACCGGGGGACTAACTTGGGACGTGGCGGTTCCCCTACAATGTATTAAAACAAAATCGGTGCCATTTAAGAAATTGCGAAATGATAGATGCAGTCCATCAAAAAACGCACTAAATCTATATAGTGCGAAAATTTTTCGTACCACCGCGAAAAATATTCGTATTAAAACGGAACGCGTATTGAAAAATTTAAACGAGATGGAAGCGCGTTATAACCCGGCATTGTAAGCTCAACTCCGCCTTGCTCGATGAATGATTCCTCGGGGGCAAAGAGCAAATCCAATTGCGAGTAGAGCCAGATTACAGTGTAGGATATTATGAGTGTGTTTCTAATTTTGTATGACGTATTGTATTCGTCGTATTTAGCTTGTATCTGCTGTTGATTCGATTCGTTCAAATAATCTTTTTCTTTGATGTTCGTGTTGATAATATAATAAATCATCGCCCCAAGATTAGCAGTACTTGCTGAAGTCAAAATCCATCCCTTGTAAGTCTGATTCGCATAAAGATGTCCCCACCCCGGCAGTATCATGGAACGTAACATTCTGTTTTGAAATACCGAAGGTTCAACACGCAGCACCGGCGGTTCATGCGAATTTATTGTATTGCTTATCGCATCATCTTCAGGCGGTTTAACAAGATCCCGGAATTCATATTTTATACTTTCGAAAAAGACAACAATCTTCGGCGAAATCCTAACCGGGTCCAATTCATAATCCCGGTTAAGTTTAAGCAGTTCAATAAAGCATCTGCGCGATTGATCATTATTCCCCAGCGAATAATTGGATACACCTTTCATTACAAGAATTTTAATCAGGTTATCGGCGGAAAGACTATCTCCCGATGCCAGCAATGAATCTGCTAATTCGATAACCGCATGATATTCAAAAGCTTGAAATTTATTTTCAATCTCTTCAATCGTAATTTTATCCTGACATATGAGATATGCCGGAAGAATGAAAAGAAACAATATTGTATTCTGAAGTATTCTCATTCCTATCTCAGCAACACCATTTTAAAAGATTTAGAAGTCGATCCGGATGTAAGTTTGTATAAATAAATTCCGCTTGGCAAAGGATTGCTTTGTTTATCAATTCCATCCCATTGATAATGAAAAGCTCCGTTATTTAATTCTCCGCGAACAATGTTTTTTAAGTGCTCTCCTAAAATTGAATAAACATCAAGCGAAACGATCCCCGGCTTCTCAAGGTTAAACATAATATTCGTAGTTGAGTTAAACGGGTTGGGATAATTCTGCAGGAGCTTGAAACCGTTTATAACATTATCCGCTTTATCATCAATCCCTGTCGATGGATCCTCTAATCTTTCAACGGAAGTAACCACGTTCCCCGTTTCATCAAATCCTCCGAGTACGAAAATATTATCACTTGTTCGCCCTGCCATAAGAGCATTCCGCGCATTGTTTAATTCGGGCCCCTGGTTGATTTCATAATCTGTTGTTGTTACTCTGAAAATTTCCACCGAACTGAGACTGTTATTGCTCTCGTTAAATCCGCCGATAATATAAATTTGGTTTTGACTTGGGATTGCAACCGCTGCCCCGGCCGCTCTTGGCTGAAGTAATTGTATTGGCAGCTTTTCAATTATTTTGGAATTTAGATCGAATCTATAAATGTCCTGCGAAATTCCATAAATTACTCCGCCGAAAATATAAATTGCGCTCCCCAAAATTTCCATCATTTGATGTTCGGGAAGGGGTCTACCGTAATAGAGATTATTTTCAAGGACAGTTACGTTATATGTCTGCATATTAATCGAAATAATATAGGGCAAATAATTGTCTGTACCCGAAGGATTACCCCCTACTAGATAAAAATTATTTCCCAAAATTTTTCCGGCGGCATACGTGCGTGTGAAGTTAATATCATTTTTTACAAAATTTCCGGTTTGTGTTAAATCCCATTTTTCAAGACTACCGGAGTTGGGAATTGATTCATGAACACCTCCGCAATAATAAATTGATCCTTGGAATAAATCGGCAACGAATCCACCTCTTTGAAGCTGCATATTCCCGAAATCTTTCCACACACCGGTTAAAATGGGATTGTACTTTTGTATCCAATCAACAGTTCGTTGAAGATTTGGTGAATATCCCCCGAGAATATAGATTATATCGTTTGCTACTACTAATTGTCCCCTTGCAACCGGGTACTGCATTTGATCGTAGATTTCCCAGTTCGAGTTTTGTCCTAATATTTCGAAATAGATCAGAGGCAAAATCAGCAGTATTAATTTTAATTTATTCATGTTATCCACTTATGTTTTGCAATATAACACAATAAGTGTACCAATATTTATTTTCCTTCAAAATTGTAGGTTACCGTTAATGTATCGTTTCGTAAAACAATAATTCTTGTTTCTTTGGTTTGGAAAGATGGATTCTTTATAATTGTGCGATATTCCCCCGGCGAAAGTTTGTACGGCTGTAGGAAGGGTGTTTGTCCTATAAATTTGTTATCTAAATAAATTTCTCCCCATGGGAAAACATTGAAATTTACATAACCGAATAGTGTATCCATATTAATTCGTATTGAAAGTAGTTCATCCGCAATAACAGAAATCTCTTTATTGTACGCGGGATAAACTGGATTATATAAAGTTAACATATGTTTGCCTTCACTTAGTTTTATATCCTCGCTTAACGGGGTTGTTTCTTTCATTTCGGAATCAATGATAACATCTGCCCATGGGAAGCATTCAACATATAAGCTGCCGAATTTTATTGGCTCCTGTTGTAAGCCTGTCTTTTGGTTAGGAATGTTTTTTGCTTCATAAGATGGTTCAGCAGCAACGGCTTGGGAATTTTCTGCCGGTTTATTTAATGAATCGAATTTTATACTGTTTCTGTTTTCTTGTGAATCTACCGTATCAATTTTTTGCGTTGTATAGATGGATTTATTTTCAATTATGTTTTGCTCCTTCTTTGTCAACACCATCATTGTAACAATTGTAGAAGCAATTAAAATTAGGATACCAGCCATAATCAATTTGTTTCTAGTGATATAGGCATTGCTATTATCGTCGACTTCAATATGTAAAACCGATAAAGCTTCTCTTGCGGAAATAATTCTTTGTGCGGGCTTTTTTTTCAACAACATTTGAAGTAACGCGCTTACATCGGCGGGCATTCCCGAAATTTCTTGTTTAAGAGACTTTTCTTCAAAAGAAATGATATTATTGATTGTTTCGTTAATGTCGGAACCGAGAAATGGATTTCGACCGGTTAATAATTCAAACACAACGATACCAATTGAGAAGAGATCGCTTTGTTCGGTAATTTTTTCACCGCTAATTTGTTCGGGGGACATATAACAAGGGGTTCCCACAACGGAATGTTGAGATGTAATGAAATTATCACTCGTGTCGAAAGCCAAACCGAAATCGCCAATTTTCAATTCATTCTTTTCGTTAATAAAAATATTTTCTGGTTTTATATCTCTGTGGATTATCCCGTTGCGGTGGGCGCAATCAATACCTTTTAATATTTGCATCAGCATAAATATTTTTTGATCGTGACGCAGTTTATTTTTTTTCATTATTGCGCGGAGGCTTGTGCCTTGGAAATATTCAAAAGAAATATAAAAGAAATCTTTATCTGTACCGAAATCCAGTACGTTTATAATATTAGGATGGTTTAATTTGGCAAGGAGCTTTGCTTCTCTTTTAAATCTATCGATAATAACCGGGTCGGGGATAGTTTTGGTGTTTAATACTTTTAAAATAATTTTCTTGCTTAAATAAATATGGTTGGCAAGATAAACGCCGGTGTGTTCATCCTTCTTAAAACATTCTATAATCTCAAACTTCTTGAATAATATTTCATTGCTTGTGTTGGACATAATAATTATTCTTCACCCATCTCTTTTAATTTGAGCTGCACCCATCTTACTGATACATTGAGTGACTTTGCGGTGAGAGTTTTATTCCCTTCGAATTCATTTAATCTTTCTTTTAAAATACGCTGTTCAATTTCGGCAAGTGATCCATGGAATTGCTTGGATGAATCATCATCTTCAATCATGATATGTTCGCGTTTGATTTTGCCTTCATCACAAATAATAACCGCTCTTTCCAAAACGTTGAATAGTTGTCTTACATTGCCTGGCCAACTATAATGTTGCAGCATATTCAATGCAGCCGGATCGATTGTAATTTTTCTATTTTGTTTTTTAAAAAAATGTTCGGCAAGTAGAGGTATATCTTCTATTCGTTCTTTCAAAGGGGGAAGTCTAACCGGGAAAACATTTAGGCGGTAGTAAAGATCCTCTCTGAACTTTCCCTCTTTAACAAGTTCGGTCAAGTCCTTGTTTGTTGCGGCTATAATCCTTACATCAACATTGTAAACAACAGTGTCTCCTAAACGAATAATTTCCCTGTTTTCAATCACGCGTAGAAGTTTAGCCTGGAGCGCGGGGGATATATCGGCAATTTCATCCAGGAAAAACGTTCCCCCGGCTGCAACTTCGAGCAATCCCTTTTTATCTTTAGACGCCCCCGTGAATGCGCCTTTTTTGTAGCCGAACAATTCGCTTTCCAAAAGATTGTCGGGTATCGACCCGCAGAATTGTCCGAGGAAAGGTTCTTTTTTTCTGGCGCTTAGTTTGTGAAGAGCATGAGCAACAAGTTCTTTCCCGGTGCCGCTTTCGCCTTGTATCAGAACGGTAGTTTCTGTGTTTGCTACTTTATGAATAATTTGTGCCAGTTCACGCATAGGTTTGCTGCGTCCAATTATTTCGGGCATTTGCTCTGTCGATTGAAGTTTGTTCAGGATTATTTGATATTCATCTTCAAGTTCTTCAATCTTAATAATTTTGTCGAGTGAAAGAGAAATTAGGTTGGAGAAGAAGTTTAGGAATTGAAGATTATCTTTTGTGAATTCTTTTCTGTCTGTTTGGCTGTCGGCTATAATAACACCCCATATTTTGTCATTATGGATAATAGGAACGCCGATTATCGATTTTATTTTTTGCAGCTGCACGCTTTCATATTGAGATAATTTGGGATCCCCCTGTACATCGTGATAAAGCATCGGTTTTTTGTTTTTAATAATTTGATGCAGAATTCCGGATGAGAATTCGGTTAGGTCTTTTATGTTTTCCTTGTTTAAATTTCTTGCCGTAATTATCCGAAATTCTTTTTCATTGAAATTATACCGCGCGAACAGTCCCCTTTCGGCGTTTATAGCATTTATCACCATGTCCAATGATTTTTCCATCAGCAATTCGGGATACTCGGCATTGTTTAATGATTCCGTTATTTGAAACAAAGCGTCGAATTGATCTTTGCTAAGCTCCTTAAATTGCGCGATGTTTTTTGGGGATTTGCTTTTCATAAATTTACCGTGATAAGTATTTTATTACCGCACTTGAAACGAAGCCGGTTTGGAACGAACCCTGTTTTGAAATTCATCGATACACCAAATTACCCAGAAATATTCTCCGGCTGAAAGACCAGGTTCAACCTCAATTTCAATTTCGGTTGATGCAATATCGGGTTTTTCCCATACCAGCATCGGCCATATTTCATTTGTATAAATCTGAACATGATAATTAAATAAAAAACCGGTCTCGAATCTCCGCCACTTAAGCTTAGGTCCTACAGTAATTGTATCGATATTGTTTGCGGGGGAAATGAATTCGGGCTGCTGGTTGATTATCCTTTTTATATTTGTGGTTCCTACCGTAAAAGAGTCGCCGGCCGAATTTTGAACGATGATATTGAAATCTTTCCCTATAACACTCTCAATGTCGGTTGTAAATAAGTCTGATGATGTAAGTGTTAATTCGTAACATGAATTGCCAAGATCGTAAGTTAAAATTTTATTTAGGTTATAAAAGGGATTTTCGATTAAAACATGATTGATGTCGTCGTGTTCTTCATCTGATATGATGGTTTTAATCGTTAAGCTGGTTGTTTTGTTATCTGGATATTTATATTGAACCGAGCTGTAGAATGCAACGCTGTCTAATTTCGGTTTGGCGTTAAGATGAATATTTACATTCGCTCTTTTAATTCCTTGCCATTCAACAGTTGACGAATCATAGTGATAACCCGATTTCTGGAAATATAAAAGGAGATTTTTTCCTTCGTAAAAATCTAATTTAAAATATCCCGAAGCATCGGATTGGGTTACAATGTATTCGTCTTTAACGGTAATATTAACTCCTTCAATCGGCTGAAACGGTACGCTTGAAGTTTGTACTCTACCGTTCAACGTGTGGATAGTATTTTCAGGGTTATTGGGGTCCAGTAAGTTATCGCGAGGAGCATCGCATGATAACAATAATAGCATCATTAATAATAGAATTATAATATTATACCGAATAGTTTCCATTCCTTCCCCAAAGGTTGATAACAATTTATCTTATCAAAGACCAAAAATCAACAACTTGAACGGACTCTTTGCCTCTTCTTTGCAAAAATATTGGGATTTTATATAATGAATTACTTAACGGCATTTTAAGAGTTACTCTTTATTATTATCTTTGACCTAATCAATCAATAAATTCAAATCGAGTAGAGATAAATGAAAAATTTTATTAACGTGCTATTGATTACTTTAATATATTTTATATCCATTAAAGGTCAAGTGCAAATGATAAATATTACGTTTCAGGTAAATACAAAAAATTTATCGCACGGGGAAGCTGTTTATATTACCGGTAATCATCCTAATCTCGGTGATTGGTCTCCGGGGGTTGTAAAATTGGAAAAGGTTGATGAAGAACTTTGGAGAATAGATCTGGAATTCCCAAAGCAATTTAAAGTAGAGTATAAATTCAGCAAAGGAAGCTGGGCAACGGAAGCGGTGACGGATGACGATGAAGTTCCTCGCAACCACTCTTTGGTTGCCGAAAAAGATACGAACTTATTTATTGAAATCAATAAATGGAAGGATCAAGTTAAATACAAAACAGCAGGGCAAATTTACGGCGATATTGTTTACCACAGGCAAGTTGAAGGAAAAGAAATTAAACCGCGCGATATTATTGTCTGGCTCCCCCCGGGTTATAATGAAAACAGGAAATACCCCGTTCTTTATATGCACGACGGTCAAAATCTATTTGACCCGGCAACATCTTCTTTCGGTGTCGATTGGCAGCTGGATGAAACAGCGCACCGTTTGATAACCGAAAATGAGATCGAACCGTTGATTATTGTAGGCATAAACAACACTCCGGATAGAATAGATGAATACTCCCCCACCGCAAAAGGAATTGCCTACATGAAATTTATTGTCAACGTGGTAAAACCATTTATCGATAAAAATTATGCTACTATAACAGGCAGGGAAAACACGCTTATCGGCGGATCCTCGATGGGAGGACTAATTTCATTTATGCTTGCCTGGTATTACCTGGATGTGTTTTCAAAAGCAGCATGTTTTTCACCTGCGTTCAAATATCGGGATTTTAATTTTGCCGCGGTGATAAATGAATATAAAGGTGAGAAAAAAAATGTAAAATTTTATATAGACAACGGCGGCGTTGATCTTGATGCAAAACTTCAATCGGGTGTCGATCAAATGATTTCTTCATTGAAATCGCTTGGTTATACCGAAGAGGAAGATCTTTTCATTGTAATAGATAAAGAAGCCCCGCACAATGAAGCGGCATGGGCTAAAAGAGCTTGGAAACCGTTAAAAATATTCTTGGGGAAATAAATATGAAAATATTTGTCGGTTCTGAAAATCCTGTAAAAATAGAAGCAGTAAAAGAAGCCTTCACAAAATATTTCGGTGAAGTGGAAGTTATTGGTATTGGTGTCGAATCTCATGTTCCGGCCCAGCCGGTAAATGACGAGACATATATAGGAGCTCAAAGCAGGGCTATCCACCTGAAAGAATTAAATGAAAAAGAAAATCTAGGGGGTGATTACTTTGTCGGGATAGAAGGAGGAATAGCCGAGGAATTTCAAAAATGGTTTGCCTTCGGCGCAATGTGCATAATGGATAAAGAAGGAAGAATCGGGCTGGGCACATCCCCACATTTTGAGCTGCCTAAAAATGTAGCCGAAAAGTTATTAAACGGTAATGAGCTTGGGGATGTAATTGATGAGTTGACGAACGCCGAAAATTCAAAACAACACAGCGGCGCAATCGGATTTTTCACCAACGGCGTAATGGATAGAAAAGAATTATATACTAACGGTTTGATTGTAGCAATGATTCCATTTCTTCATAAGCAATTATATTTTTTAAAATAATTCCAACGGTGTTTTATGTTAATGAACTTAGGTGAAATTACGCTACGTTATTCAGAGCCGGGGGATCCCGAGTTAAAAGAATTAATTCAGGATGTTGAAGAACTTTACCCGATGTCTGAAGCTAGAATGTACCCCGATAAAATGCCGAAGGAAATGATGTTCAGAATTGAAAAAGAAGGAAAGCTGATTGGTGAAGTCGGGTATAAAACAATTAAATGGTTCAACAGGAAAGCTGAACTGAGCGTAATATTAACAAAAGAATTTCAAGGGAAAGGTTACGGTACACAAGCCTTCAAAGCACTGGTAAAATTCGGTTTCGAAAAAATGAATCTGCATAGAATAGAAGCGGAAGTCATTGCATTCAATGAAAGATCAATTAAAATGATAGAAAAACTCGGCTTTATTAAGGAAGGTACTTTGAGGGAAGGAAAATACTCTGACGGAAAATATTGGGATATATATAGATATGGTATTTTGAAATACGAATACGAAAGTTTATACAAAAAATAACATTGTTTAATCGGGAATTATTCAGCTTGGCGGTGATTTATTAGTGGAAGCCGAATTGTAAATGTTGAGCCGACAGAGAGTTCGCTTTCCAAAGTAATCTCTCCGTTCAATAGTTGAATATATTTCTGTGCTATTGTTAACCCGATGCCGCATCCCTCATAGGATCTGGAATATCCCTCACTTACCTGACGAAACGCTTCAAATATAATCTTGTGCTTACTTAATTCGATTCCTATCCCTGTGTCTTCAATCTTTATATATGCGGTTTCATTTTGGGTCTTGCCTACTTTGATATTTATTTCTCCTTTATTTGTATATTTTACTGCATTGTCAAGGAGGTATCCAATTGAGTCGCATAATAATTGGACGTCTCCCATTACACTGGCATTCTCACAGTCAATGTTGAGCTTAAGTTCAAGACCTTTTTCATTTGCCAGAGTACGATATTCTTCAACAGGTTTTTGAACCAGTTCTACAATGTTGATTGCTCTCTGCTCCAAGGAATACTGCTGGCTCTCCAGTTGAGAAAGTGTTAGTATCCCATCCGAAGTGTTTAATAATCTTTTACCAGAAAAATATATACTGTTAACCATTTCCATTTGTTCTTCAGATAATTCATCACTGATCAACACTTGAGAAAAGCCCAAAATACTGATAAGGGGTGTTCTAAATTCATGATTCATATTTGCCAGAATTTGAGATTTTAATTTATCCGATTTTTCAGCTCTTTCTTTTGCTTCTAATAATTCTTTATATGCGTTCTTCGCTTCGGTAATATCTTCTTCAATGCACAGGTAGTGTGTAATCTCCCCCAGATTATTCCTAATCGCGGAAATTGACGCGGAGACCCAGAATAATTCACCGTTTTTCTTTTTGTTTCTAAACTTACCATGCCATTCGTCCCCGGCTGAAACTTTATTCCAAAGTATCGCATATTCTTTCGAAGAAACTTCGCCGGATTTGAGGATTCGGGGATTCCGGCCAACCATCTCTTCGTATTTATAACCTGTCATCTCGCTGAATTGCGGATTTACATATTCAATGACTCCGTTGGTGTTTGTTATCATAATTGACGATGGGTTCTGATGTACGGCCCAATATAATTTTAGAACATCTTCTTCGGCTTTTTCTCTATCATGAATTTCTTTTCGAAGAGAGTCGTTTGCTTTTAATAGTTCAAGAGTTCTTTCTTCAACGCGGCGCTCAAGTTCGAAATGAGCTTTATGTAATTCTTCTTCTCCCCTTTTTCGTTGTGTGATATCCATAAAACTTATTATGTGGGAATCATGACCGTCTATTCTAAGTGTATCGGTTGTTTTAATGATTGGCACAAGCGATCCGTTCGATCTTTTGATCAATCCTTCTTCATCAATCCTCAATTCTTCTTTAAATCGAATTTTGTCGATCAGAAAAAAGTGATCGCTCTTTCTAGTGCCGATTAAAAGTTCTTTCGTCGTTCCTATTATTTCAGCTGCTTTTGTATTTGCATCAATGATAACATCATTATACTTATCAACAATTATAATTCCGATTTGAACCGAATCGAGTATAAGTTTCAATTCTCTTGTGCTATTTGCTATGTCTTTGGCGTTTAGCGCTATTCTATTTTCAAACTCTAACTTGGTTTGTTCTATTTCCGATTGTAATTCAATGTTTTGGAGACGATGAGCAAAGTTATCCGAATGATGTCTTATCATTTCGAAGTAGATTGACACTTCATCGGGAAAATTCTTAAAAGTAAGAAATGAAATTGCAATTACTCCATATGAAGTGACGAGCGCCGACAACAAAATAGTTCCAAATCCTAATTTTGGCTCTTCCGGGATGAATTCTACTACATCTAAATCGCTCAATGTTTTGGCTACACATCCATCTTCTACCATTTTATCGAAAATATCTTTTATCTCTTCTTCTTCATCAAGCGCCGTTGAGGTTTTGAAAAAGAATTCCAGACTATGCTTATCCAAATAAAATAAAGATGCGGATGTGCATCCGGGAACCTTTTTATATACCTCAAGCCCTTCAAGTATGATTTCGAACTCTGACTTGTTAAGTAAATTAACTGAATTGTATTCGAGTATCGAATTCAGAAATTTATTGATGGCAATATTTTGTATTGTCTTGCTTTCCATGAAAATTAATCCACCAGCATTATCCTAATATTGTTTTCATAATCCTTTTCAAGCTGACTTTTTATCGATAGGAAATAATCATCAGGTAATTTTATCAGATCCCAAATTTTGATTGCCGGCTCAGGTATGATTGTCTCTCCGGAGAATCCAAAATTCATCGCTCTTGCTATAATGTTGGCAAGGTGAACCGATGCTATCAACTTGTCGTTCTCTCTTTTTTCTGGTCCACTGTGGTGATAATAGATCGCATCTTGAATACCAGCAGGTAGTTTCCACTTAGCGGCGATTGCTTTCCCTAATTTTGAATGATCAATTCCGAGTATTTCTCTTTCTGCTTCATAAATTCTGCAATTATTTTCTTCGACATATTTGAGAACATCGGAATATTCTTTGTTTGCAAACAAGAGAAAAATAATTTTACCAATATCATGTAGAATTCCGGCTAGGAAAAAGTTTTCAAGTTTCTTTTCTCCAACTTCTTTACCTATGGTTCTTGTTATAATTCCAACTCCTATTGAGTGCGCCCAAAGATCGACAGGACTTAGGTTTAGGCTGAATTTGTTTTTTGTGAAATAACCAATTATTGTTAAGGCAAAAATGATGTTCTTAATTTCTTCGAAGCCAAGATATAAAATGGCCTGTGAAATTGTATCTATCTTACCGCGGAATCCATAAAGTGGGGAGTTTGCCACTTTTAAAATCTTGAAAACAGATGCTTGATCGGATGATATTATTTTAGCCAACTGATCGGTCGATGTGCGGGGATCTTCAATCACTTCAGAGATTTTTGAAAAAATTGTCGGTAATGTTGGAAGACTTTTTACTTCCTCCAGTAATCTATCTTCTATAAGCATACATCGTTCCGCTGATTGTAAAACTTTAGTTTTCTTTTTCTATTGATTTTATAAGCGCAATTTCCTGAATCGTTTCTTCTATTGGATTTCTTGGCTTCCATTTAATTCTTTTCTCTAAAGCTGCCTTGGCCTTTATTAAAAATTCCTTTTCTTCTTTCCACACACAAGAAGCATCTTCTTCGTCTTGCACCTGTATAGATTGTATACCCCAGGTTTTTAGTAGTTTGATGTGCTTTTTCTCTAACCGGGTATTAGCAGGCAATAACAATTGTCCGAATTTATTACTAATATTCTCTGAAAGCTGCATACCTTCTTTAATGCGGTCTATGGTAATATTCATACGCATATTATTCTAATTCACCAATACATGATTGAAAAAAAATTATAGTTAATTATATTATCGAATTATGAAGAGATTTGTTAAATGTATAATTTCATTTATATGTTTTTAATTGAACACATTTTAATGATGTATATATTTGATTATTAACATTCCGATTTAATGCGGCGTTGAAGAAGATGTTAATTTGAAAGTGAAAGAAAAAATTATATATTAATTCGTTTAGAGATAGACATAATTATCAACAATATTCTTATCTTTGTACATTAAGTTCATTTTTCCAATTCATTATTTTACTTATGGATTTTAAGCTAGACCAATACAACGACGTTATGGTAATTTCGGTTTACCTAAAGCGCGCTACACTAAAGCATGCCGGCGAATTTAAGGAATTTGCCTTTGCTTTAATCAATAGCGGAGCTCAAAAGGTTATAGTTGACCTAGGTATGAGTGAATATATAGATTCTACCTTTCTTGGGGGTTTAGTTGCCGCTCTTAAAAAAGTTACTTTAAGCAAGGGAGACCTAAGATTGGTATTCAGCAGTAAAGCATCGATGATATTCGAATTAACCGGTATGAGCAAAGTCTTCAAAGTTCACTCGACTTTGGAAGAGGCATTAGAAGGATTTAATGTTGCCGTAGATCAAAAAAACACGCTGAACTGGCAGAAAGACTAAAGCTAAATATACAACACTCACTCAATTCTATTTTAACAAATTTTTACAAGTACCCTGATTAAATATTCTACCTGTCAGCTTTAATGATCTTATAAACTTGATCGCTGCTCCTTATTTTTTCACCGCAACGGAATGTTATCTCGTCCCCTTTATCAACCGATTCAACAGTCATTTCGTCTTTCATCATTGAGCCGAGTTTAACTTCAACCACGCCTGTTGTTGGCCCGATTATATAAAGATTGTCTCCTTTATGCAGGTCGCTTGCAATAATTCTGATGTGACCGATCTTTTTATTGCTGAAGTAATTTAAAACTTTACCCACATATACTTTTCTTGTTGTTGCCTGACTTCCGTATTTTTCGGCATAGGCATCTTCACCAGGTGTTCCGAAATAGAACCCTGTTGAAAATCCCCTGTTATAAACCGTAGCAAGCGCTCTCTTCATCTCTGTTTTTGTTTCGTTTGTCAGTTCATTATTAAAATAAAGATCGATTGCTTTTCTATAAGTAGAAACAACACGGGCGATATATTCGGGACTCCTTTTTCTCCCCTCAATTTTAAAAGAATCAATACCTGCATCAATTAACTTATCTATAAACTCAATAGCGGCCAAATCATTTGGAGACAGTATGTAATCGTTCCCTAAAATGAGGGACTTATTTTCATCTTTGTCTATTATCTCAAATTCTCTTCGGCACGGTTGAATGCATTCTCCCCGGTTGGCGCTTTTACCGAACATATGGTGGCTTAACAAACAACGTCCGCTTACAGCGATGCACATTGCGCCGTGAATAAATGTTTCTATTTCTATGCAGGTATTTTGTTTTATTTCAATAATATTTTCAAGAGTACATTCTCTTGCCAATACAATGCGTTTTGCGCCAAGTTCTTTGTAAAAATTAGCGGCAGATGAATTCGAAATTGAAGCCTGAGTACTGATACAAATAGGCATATTGTAATCTTTGCATTTTTGAATAACAGCCGTATCCCAGCAAATAATCATGTCAATCCCAGCATCTTTCGCGGAGGAAATTATCAAATCCAGCTCGGTCAGTTCATTTTCGTAGACTATTGAGTTTAGCGTTAAGTGAGTATCTACATTGTTATTTCTGCAATAAGCAACAATTTCAGGGAGCTCATTCAACCTGAAGTTGGCGGCTTTTGCTCTCATGTTGAGTTTTTCTATGCCGAAGTATACTGCATCCGCGCCGCTATTAATAGCGGTTGTAAGCATTTTCCAATCCCCCGCCGGGGCAAGCAGCTCGGGTTTTTTATTTTTATTCATGTATTATCTTTCTAATTTTAACGGTGAAAGATAAAGAACAAACCGACAAAATGATAACACCGGCAAGTTGCATATCTTTGGTAAATTATTATCATTCGAAATACGCTTCAATTTGCTTGATAATAATCACTTTATTACGCAGTTATTCTTATATTATTTTTGTTAATTTTCGGTAACATGTCTTATGAAAGTTTAGAATATGAGTATTAGTCAAAAACAAATTAAAGAGATATTCGGCAAAGTTGAATCGATACTGCTGATTACCGATAGCAAAGGAAAATTTTTGTATGCCAACGGGTTGTTTTTCAATGCATTCGGCATAGTAGAAGAAAATCTATCAGGTAATTTTCCGGATAATTTTCTTCTCAATAGTGAAAACCGCGATTCTATCAAACTCGAGGAATATCCTTTTATTTCAGCCGTAAAAAACAAAACAGGTATTTCAGCCAACAAAATTTTATTTGATAACGGCAATGACATTAAAAAGTGGTTCAATATTATTTCACTCCCCTTTCAAAATTCTAAAGGAGAAGTAGAATTTGTAATCACTACTTTTAACGAAATTACCGCGGAATATGATTTGCTAAAAAAGTTAGAGAGAGCCGAAAAGAAATTCACACTCTTAGCGGAAACATCAGAAGACCTTGTATTCATTCTTGACAAGAAGGGGCATTTTGTTTTTATAAACAGAAACGGGGCTGATTCATTGGGGTATCTCCCCGATGAAATAAATGGGAATCACTTTTTCGAATTTATTGAAGATGGCTCGAAAGAAGAAACGGCATCGGCATTTGAAAGCATTTTGACAAATGATGATGTGACTTTATTCGATTCAACATTTATCGGCAAATCGGGGAACCAGGTAGTTTATCAAATCCATGCAATACCAACAAAAGAAAACGGTGATATAACCGGAATGTTGAGTGTGGGAAGGAACATTACACTCAAAAAGAAAGACGAATCCAAATTGAAAGACTTGAACGCAAAATTGATTGAGGCGAACAGGATAATCTCGATAGAAAGAGAAAGAGCAAAACACCAGATAACTGTTCTTGAAGAAATAAATAAATTGAAAAGTCAGTTTGTTTCAAATGTATCCCACGAGCTGCGAACGCCCCTTGCTTCGATTGTCGGTTTTGCTGAAACAATTTCATCCGATACGGAACTGCCGAAAGAAATGGTTTTGGAGTTCAGTACGATCATTTTAAACGAAGGGAAACGTTTAGCCAAGCTTATAAACGACATACTCGATTTTTCTAAATTGGAAATCGGCGAAGAGGAGCTTGCTAAAAAAGAATTCGATTTGATTGATTTGATTAACGGATTAATCAAAATTTACGGAATGCAGGCAAATGAAAAAGGACTTACGCTTTCTAGCCAGATACCGGAAGCCGAAATTTTAATTAATGCAGATAAAGACAGAATTGCAAACGCAATTGGGCATCTTCTTGCAAACTCTATTAAGTTTACAAAATCGGGGGGTAGAATTACTGTAATTGCTCAAGACTTCTTAAAAGAAGTCGAGATAATGATTAACGATACCGGAATAGGAATTTCCGAAAAAGCATTGCCCAATATTTTCCAAAAATTCAGTAAGGTTGATAGACCCGGGGCCCAATTACCGGGGGCTGGTTTCGGGTTGGTTACCGTTAAAAAAATAATCGATTTGCATAAAGGCATTATACAAGTTAAAAGCGAAGTTGATAAAGGGAGTACTTTCATTATTCGTTTACCCAAAAATTAACTAAGAGGTATACTTTGGATAAATTAATATTTATTGTTGACGATGAAGAATCTATTCTTAAGATGCTCACACACTGGGTAAAAAATCAGTGGAACTACAATGTAAAATTATTTATGAATGGTACTGATGTGCTTGAAAACATAAATGAAGAGCCAGATTTAATATTGCTAGATATAATGTTGCCGGATATTAATGGGATCGAAATATTACGTCAGGTTAAACAGAAAAATAAAAATATACCAGTAATTATGCTTTCTGCACAGGGTAGTATTGATGTAGCCTTGGAATCAATCAGGTTGGGAGCTTATGATTATTTTCCAAAGCCGATTGATAAAAATCGGTTGGAGCATACTATAAAAAATGCGATTAAAAACTACGATCTCGAACGTGAAGTTGTAAGATTAAATGAGGATTTACAAAAAGAATATAGCTTTGACAATATTGTGACATCAGACAAAAAGATGCAAAGCGTTTTTAAAATGATGTCAAAAGTTCTTGATAATGAAATTACTGTGTTAATAAACGGCGAAAGCGGTACCGGTAAAGAACTTATAGCTAGGGCAATACATTTTAAGGGCAAGCGCAAGGATTTTCCCTTTATTGTTGTTAACTGTGCGTCTATACCGCGCGAACTTCTCGAAAGCGAATTGTTCGGTCATGAAAAAGGAGCATTCACAGGTGCTCATCAAAGAAAGATAGGCAAGTTTGAACAGGCCAACGGCGGCACCATATTCCTGGATGAAATAGGGGAAATGGAAATGTCTTTGCAGGCTAAAATTTTAAGAGTAATTCAACAAAGAGAATTTGACCGTGTTGGAGGTAATGAAGTTATAAAAACGGATGTAAGAATTATTTCAGCCACCAACATAGATTTGAAAGAAGCTGTGGATAATAAACAATTCCGGGAAGATCTTTATTATCGTCTCGCATCCTTTCCAATTCTTATCCCCCCCCTCAGGGAAAGAAGAGGCGATATTGTAATTTTAGTAGAATATTTCATCAACCATTTCAAACAAAAGATGGATAAAGAAATTAAAGGCGTTAACAAAAGCGCTCTTAAACTTTTGTATGATTATGATTGGCCGGGAAACGTTAGAGAATTGGAAAACACAATTGAGCGGTGCGTAGTACTGAGTGAAGGTGATTATATCGACCCGAGCGTTCTTCCTTTGTCTATTTCTTCCGGTGAGCATGGAGGAAATACTTCTCTAAGCGGACCTATGTTCGCAGATGATTCCCCGGTTATTCCTTTTGAAAAATTGAAAGAAGAAGCGATTAAACATGCAATTAAAATTACCGATGGTAATATTGTTGAAGCCGCAAAAAAACTCCAAGTAGGGCGGGCAACTTTATACCGGTTGATGGAAAAATATAATATTAATTCTAAACGTAAGTAAATTTTATAAAATAAGAACAACCGGGAGATTAATCGTGCATATAGTTGAAGAAACAATAGGAGACGTTCTTGTAGAAATTGTTAATGTAGACAGACCATCTTATAACGAGGCGGAAAAACTAAAGGAGATGCTTTCCGAAAAAATCAACCAGGGTACTAATAAAATTGTTATTGACCTATCCGCCTGCGAGTTTGTCGATTCTACTTTTTTAGGAGTTCTTGTTTCCGCTTTAAGAAAGGTTACTAAACTTGAGGGCGATCTTCGATTAGTAGGGTTTAAACCCGCGGTGCGTGCAATGTTCGAATTGACAAGATTATTTAGAGTATTCGAAACATATTCCGATCTTAAAGAAGCCGTGGGTAGTTTCAATAAGTAATAATCGGTAAATAATTTTAAGGATTAAAGTGACAACAAGCGGTGTGAATAAAGCAACAGGCTCAATTTTACTTGTTGAAGATGAGCCGAATATAGCAAAGTTATTTCATTACAATCTAACCAAATCGGGTTTTAAATGCGAAGTGGCCGTTAACGGTAGAGAAGGTTTTGAAAAAGCGCAGTCTTTAAAACCTGATTTAATAATAAGCGATATTATGATGCCCGAAGTTGACGGCTTTGAATTTAGAAGACTTCTTCTGCAAAATCCCGAATTGAAATCAATACCTTTCATCTTTCTAACGGCAAAAGGGGAAGAAGAAGATATTTTGCAGGGATACGAACTTGAAATTGAAGACTATATAATAAAAACATCCAGTCCTAAAATTGTGATTGCAAAAGTTTCCGCCATGTTGAAAACCCTTGAAAAAGAAAGGGGCAAAGTAGTAGATGAAGTACAAAAAGCAGCCGATAATATGGGGGCTAAAGTAGTCCCGGAAGAATTTCCAAGCTTTGCCGGTTTCGATATAAAACATTGGCATGTTCCATTTAAAAATATACCCGGCGGCGATTTTATTGATTATATAAATTTGGATGATAGTCGTCTTATCGTTGTATTGGGAGACGTGATGGGGAAAAGATGGGGCGCTTGGTACTTTGCCGTTGCCTATGCAGGTTATGTTAGAAGCGCAATTAGAATGGTATTGGAATCGGCCCAAGAATTGGTGCCCAGCGAAATATTAAAAAGAGTAAACGACGCGGTTTTTAGAGATGAAAGAATTTCGGAAGTCTTTATTACTTTATCTGTTGTTGTAATAGATAAAACGCAGAATAAAGTTTTATACGGGGGCGCAGGTGATCTTCCGGTAATTTTAAAGTCAGATGAAGTGATAACCATAAAATCAAAAGGATTGCTGCTCGGGTTTACCAAAGAAGGTGATTATAAAGATTATGAAATTCCGATGAATACCGGTAACGAATTATTTCTTATTACCGACGGGATTATAGAATCCCGGGATAAAGATGGGAATATGCTGGGGCAGGAAGGTTTGATGAAAATTGTGTCCGAAATAAAAGATGGTGAAGATTCACTTGAAAAAATTAAAACAGGATTTATCGATTTTACACAAAATGATTTTGAAGACGACGTGAGTCTTGTAATCATCAAGTCTTTATAGCTGCTTTGAACTCCAGCAGTTTTTTCTTTAAATATTCCATAAACTCTTTCGGGATAGATACCTGCTTATAAATATCTATTATTCTATCCTTGGTAAGTTTATTAAAATCTTCCTCTCGCGGCGTTATAAGTGTTCCCCCCATATCTACAGCGCCTGGGCTAATAACAATTTTATCCTCCCCTTCCTTAAAGTAATAATCGGGCCTATGTTTGTGTCTTGGGAAAATAATAAGCCTCAATGAATTATTAGCCGAATAGGCAAGAATATTCATCATCGGCTCGGTTTCTCTGTTGTAAATTTTCTGAAGCATCGAGTAAATAAGTTTAAAACCGTGTGACAATTCTTTTATGTTGTTTGATTCGATTGAAATAAAACTGCGTAGATAATCGGCGCAAAAATAAAATTGCAGGTTGGAATTGAAGAAAACTTGTTTTCCTTTATTTTTTTTAATTGACTCATATTCATCGTCAATGGGCATAAAATTTCTATTCCCTGCTTGGAAATGCAGATGATCGGGGGCGGATGCGCCGCACATCGGGCCATTATAAAAAACGACATAATACTTCTGCATATCGCGTGATAAAAAGAGGAAATCATTTAAATTTTCTTTGATCAATTGAAGTTTGGGTATTACTGAAGGAATTGTAAAATGCTCGGTGAAAATAGGATACGGATTGCACAAAATTAAATAGTCCTTGTAGTAACGCAGTCCTTTCTGCTCTTCAGGTAAATTCTTGTAGAAGAGAAAAGAACCTTCTTTTGCGCCAGTATTCCCGTTTACATCTGCCGTTGTTGAAATTATTCTATTGGGATTGTGCTGCGCTTTAATCCTAAACCCGTCGAATTCGAATTCTTTTATTTGGACAGTGTCAAGATTTTTGTAATTCTTGCTTATGAACTCCCAGCTATCTTTTTGCGATGCCAGTAATGCGAGTGACCGGTCGGCAATATTTCTTTCATTTGTAAATTTTGAAAGAGTTTTTTCGGTGATTAGTATTCTTTTCATTAATTCGAGTTGTTTGCTTTTTGCCGTTCAAGAATTTCGAATGTTCTTAGCCGATCTTTATATAGATTGAATTGATTTAATTTGGCCATGTTAAGATCTGCATCGGAATTCCCTTCCCATCTTCTGCAAATATAAATCGGGGTATAAATTCTACCGATTTGATATTTTCTTGAAACGGCAAGACCAATAGCATAATCTTCACCGTAACTTACATTGGGTATTTTTATATCGCGAAGCAGCGGTGTATAAAACGCTCTAGGCGCTCCAAGTCCGTTTATCCTCAGTGCGTTGTTTCTCCCGTTCTGCGGCGTCCATTCTTTGTGATCGATTATACCGGGGGGTATTTCTTCCAGATCAAAATTAGTTAGGCGGTATGACCCGATAACCATTGCACACTTTTCTTTCCGGAAAGTGTTCATTATTTTTTGCAATGTCTCGGCGCTGCTGTAAAGATCATCGCTATCAAGCTGAACGGCAAAACGCCCGCATTGAGGATGGTGAACCGCCTCGTTCCAGCATCCTCCAATACCCAAATCTTTTCGTAACGGTTTAAGATGAATTACCCGCTTATCCCTGTCGGCAATGTAATCTATCATGTTGGTTGTGCCGTCGTCCGAATGATTGTCGACCACAATAACATTAAATTCGAAATCGGCTTTCTGGTTTAACGCAGATTGAATAGCCTGCTGAATCGTCTTAACCCTGTTTTTAACCGGTATAATAACTGATGCCTCGCATTTGAAATCACCTTCGTATAAATCAATTTTATCAAATTTCGGTTTTAGATATGCTTTGATTTTTTTAAGATGAGAAGTGGCGGCATCTTCCATTTCCAGCTGCACACTGCTGTTTTTGGGATTTACATAATCAAATTGTTTCTCACCGCTTTTACGGATATCGGTTTTTTCTGCGCTGTATAGAAATTCGGGGATTCTAACTAGCGGGTATTTTTGTGAAATTGATAACCGCAGATCATATAGACCGGCGTGTTTGTAATTTTTTCTGCTTCCGGCAGTTCCTTTTTTAACAGCAGCAGTATTAAAAAAAAGGAGAGCACCGAAATCGAAATCATCCCTGATGCTGCCGAATTGATAATCTATTAATGGATGACCGGTTAAGTTTCCGTGAGACAACTCGAAGTAGTCTGAATAAACCAAACCGGCTTGTGTAGTTTCGGCAATATTATAAAATCTTTCAAGACTAAACCTGCCTAGTTCAATATTTCCTCCCTGGCTGATTAGAAGTATATAACCCCCTGTAGCGTTTTTAGAAATTGTTCTCATAGTTCTACTACTATGCAGATTAGGTACAACAAGTGTTTTGCAGCCAGCAAATTTAGTCGTTTCTTTTTTGGGGGATAGGAGAAATATTTTATCGACGAAACCCGATTCGGCAAGACTTGAAATAAGAGATACGGTCTGTTTCGTTCTGTCGTAGGGGAGAAACACGTTGATTTTTGATTTCATATTATTTTGAATTCTTAATTCTTTTCATCTAAGTTATAAAAAAGAATTAATAGTGCAAAGAAATAATGGAAAGGTTTGTTTTTGCATTTCCTAAAATTCCGCCGTTATTCCTCCCCAGAATTGCCGCCCAGCTTCAGGGAGGCTCCATTGCGTGTAATAAAGCTTGTCGAAAATATTATTTACTCTTATAAAAGCCTGCAGTTTTAAATTGCCGGAAAGTCCGAATTCGTACGAAAATCGGACATTTGTCAGAAGATAATCGGGGAGTTTCCGGAAATATTCATTTCCTCCTTGCAGACCGAATTCTTTACCGACATAATTAATTTCGACAACGGAATTGAATCCTCCACCGAAGGCGTAATCGAGGGTTAAACCGGCGACAAAATTCGGCTTGTACTCCAATGTATCAATGAATTCTCCTTCATCATCTTTCGCGTATGAGTTCAGATATGTAAAATTAAAATTAGCCGATAAATCGTTTGTTAGATCGTAATGAGTATATAATTCAACACCGTAAGTTCTTATCTCGTCTTCATTAATTCGTTTGTATTTCTTTTTACCGTCATCCCCCTGAACAACAGCGCGGACAATACCATCTTTAAGATAAGTCAAGAAGAAATTCAAATCGGTTTTACCGCCGTTAAATTGATAAGAGAAACCAAGTTCCCCTGTCTTTGCAACTTCGGCTTTTAAATCCGGGTTAATTAAAAATTTTCCCAATGCACCGGAAAATGATTCGCGCAATGTGGGAAAGCGTGTCTTCCTTCCGAAATTCAGTTGAGCGGACAAAACATTGCTTAGTGAATAGACCAATGATGAATTAATGCTATAATCGTACATTGCATCGTTGGAAGGTTTGTCTCCGGTCTTTGGTGTGGCAGAACCGTCTATGCTGGCTCCGAATATTGCCGTGTAACTTCCCTGAATATATTCATATTCCGCCCCGGCGCTGAATACGTTTTGCGAATAGATTAATTCTTCTTCAAAATTTGTTGCTAAATACTTTTCTTTATGAGTAGTAGTATAACCGCTTAATGAAAATTTTAATAATGAATTCAAATTAAACAATTGAGTGAAGTTAATTCTACCGTACAAAATAAGATCATCATCTTTTTCAATATCATCGAAATCCGTGAAAGTAATATCCTTATATTGATCAATTTGCATATCGAATTGTGAACCGGAAAAGGAATATGCCAGTATGGAATTTTGACACTCTCCAAAACGGTGTGTGCCGTTGAGAGTTAATGTTAATTTTCTCCATAAAGGATATTTCCAATAACGCGGACTTTCCACATCGGTTTCCGGCGGCACGCCTTTTTTCGAATCGATATAAGAGAATGAAGCGCCGATATTGGATGTGTTGGAAAATTTATAATTGAACCTGGCAAATGAATTGAAATGTCTGCTGTTACTGTTTATTCGCAATGATGATGGATTGGTAGCGGGATTATCATAAGAATCGGGTAAATTATAGCCGTCGGTTTTTTTATAAGATATTGATACCATGTAAGAATAGTCATCTGAGCCGTCGAGCCAAAAGCCCGAATATTTTTGAAAATTATTTTCCCCCATTTGAACGGCAACTTTAGCGTTGTTAGAGTTTTCGGAATATTCTTTTGAATTAATATTAACTACCCCCGCTAAAGTATTTGCCCCGTAAATAATTGAAGGAATTCCCTTTGTAACATTCAAATCTCCTATGGCGCCGGTTGGTATTAAACTGAGATCGATCCTGTTGTCCCATGGAATGTTCATCGGCACGCCGTCGAAGAAAAGTGCAATTTGTCTTTCACCGGATCCTCTAAGATAAAATAAACTTTCGCCTCGCGAGTTCGTTTGAAGTTTCACCGATGGAATATACTTGGCAAGTTCGCTGATTGTGCCGGCATCCGATTTTTCGATTTCTTTAATATTTATTTCCGTTACTGTTTTAGCCTCTAAAATTAGCCCCCCTTTTACGGTAATTTCTTTCAGATAATAATGCTTTACCGAATCTATGGCTTGTGCATAATAAAAATTAGAGCTGAAGAGTAAATACAGAAAGAGGAGAAAAAACTTATTTGATTTCATCTAAGTCCAAGAATTATTAGAATACATATCAAAACTACTAATAAACATCAATATTTTAAAATGCAGTAATTCGGTGACACTGAAAAATAAAGAAGACATGTCAAGAGAATTTTGTATTCAGCCGCATGGTAATGTGTCCTAAATCATATAGCTCAATATTAATAATTTAATAATATGAAGAAGTTTGAATGTGTTGTTTTTAGTTCGTAAATTGGCACGATTGTAAATTCACACATCAAATCATAATTTCCTTTGGGAGGAGACATGAAGAAAATACTTATAGTAGTTCTAGCTTTAGTTTGTTTTGCAAGCATCAGCCACGCTCAAAAAAAGAATATGTTCATAAGCGGCGGCGTTGAAGTTGCTTTACCACAGGGGGATATGGGTGATGCATATACCATGGGTTATGGCGCAACAGCTGCATTTGAAATAGCATTCTCAAACCAATTATCAGGTATCGTCACTGCAGGTTATATTATGTGGTCCGCTGATGAAGATGCATGGGGATCAAACGTTGATGTATCAGTAGCTTCAATTCCGATTCTTGGCGGTGTTAAATATTATTTTGACAAAAAAGGCGGGTTCTACGTATTGGGTCAGGCAGGTTTCTATATGACCAGCGGAAGTGCCGAAGTTAACGGTGTTGAAATTTATGATGACAGCGAATCAGATTTTGCAGTAAGAGCCGGCGGCGGTTATGAATTACCGATCGGCAAAACCGCAATGTTGGATATTAGCGCTTTCTATAATATGATTGAAGATGCTAACAGTATCGGTATTAGAGCTGCGGCTAAATTCCCTCTCTAAACATATTAAGTTTTTTATTATGGGCGGTGTTTCGAATAGAGATACCGCCCTTTCTGTTTTAAAGACAATCATAATTATGATGATTTTTATGTAAGTTAATTTGTAAATTGAGAAGGTCGATCACTCACTAGATAATGGTATTAAGATGCCCGGAATCTCTTCTACAGAAATAACACGCATATTCAGTGCCCAAAAGGAATTTCAAAAACAACTAAGGTTAACTGATTACAAAGTAAGAAAAGAAAAGTTGAAGAAACTAATGAACTCGGTATATACCCGCTCTAGAGATATTGAAGAGGCTTTATTTAAGGATTTTCGAAAATCCTCTTCCGAGGCACGGTTGATAGAAATCTATAACCTAATTAAAGAAATTAAACACACTATTAAACACTTAAAAGAATGGATGAAACCAGAAGAAGTTTATCCGCCAATAACCTTTTTAGGATCTTCGAATAAAATTCTTTTTGAACCCAAAGGAGTGGTGCTGATTATTTCGCCATGGAATTATCCTTTTTTATTGGCTCTCAACCCGCTGGTATCTGCTATAGCTGCCGGAAATTGTGCTGTATTAAAACCATCCGGCAAAACTCCCCATACATCTGCTTTAATTAAAGATATAATTTCGAATCTCTTCGAAGAAAAAGAAGTAGCTGTTTTCGAAGGCGGGGGTAAAATTGCCGGCATGCTGCTTGAGCACAAATTCGATCATATATTTTTTACCGGGGGTATCGAAGTAGGCCGCTCGGTTATGAAATCCGCATCTGAAAACGTAACATCAATTACACTGGAGCTTGGAGGTAAATCCCCTGCAATTATCGATCGGGGGGCTGATCTTCACGACGCAGCACAAAACATTGTATGGGGGAAATTTCTTAATTCCGGACAAACTTGTGTAGCTCCCGACTACATATTGGTACACGATGATAATGAAGAGGAATTATTAAAACATCTTAAAAATTCTGTCGAAAAGTTTTACGGAACCGACATTAGCGCAGGTAACTCTCCGGATTTGTGCGAAATAATTGATATTAAACATGCAAAAAGAATTAAGACTCTTGTGAAAGATGCAGTAAAAGCCGGTGCGGAAATTAAAATCGGCAACGAGAATAATCATAAAGGTAACTTTATTTCTCCCATTGTGTTAAGAAACATTTTACCGGGAATGCAGTTGATGCAGGAAGAAATTTTCGGACCGGTACTCCCCCTGGTTACGTATAAAACAGAAGAAGATATTTATGATGTAATCACACGCAATCCCAATCCCCTTGCAATGTACGTCTTTTCAAAAAGTAAAAAGTTTATTAACAGAATGGTTTCTACTATCCCTGCCGGCGGCGTTACTGCTAATGGCATTGCCGTACATTTTGCAAATCCCAACCTCCCGTTCGGAGGCATCAACAATAGCGGAACGGGAAAGTACCATGGGTATTACGGATTCAAAGAATTCTCGAACCAGAAAGCATATATGAAATTACCGAAGTGGAATATTCTTAAATTGCTTTATCCTCCTTATACAAAAAACGTGAAACGCATTATTGATCTAGCTGTAAAATATTTCTAATTGGATGTCTTGACAAAAATATGTCAATTTTTATGCAGGAGAAAAAATGGCGAATAGAAAAAAACTTATTCAAAGTAAAATAGGGAAACCTCCGGGAACCTTAACATACTTAGGTGATCATTCCGAGAAAGATATAAAGATCACTTTTTTAGAATATGACGAAGAGAATTACAACCTGGTTAAAAAAATTTCTCTCGCAAAATTAAAAGAACTGCTGGCTGCGGAACGGGGGAATAAAATACGGTGGATTAATATCTGCGGATTGAATGATGTCGATATAGTCTCGCAAATAGGAGATATGTTTAGCATAAACAAACTGGTTCTGGAAGACATTGTTAATGTTTACCATAGACCCAAACTTGAAGTTATTAAAAACATACTCTTTGCCGTTTTGAAAAAGATTTCAATCCAAGATAATAAAGTAAAACTTGATCCTTTGAATATAATTGTAACTCCAGATACATTGTTAACTTTTCAAGATCATAATGAAGAAACATTCGAATTGATTTACGAAAGAATAAATCTAGGGAAGGGAGTGTTCAGAAAGAGCGGCAGAGACTATCTACTATACGTCCTAATAGATTTTATGGTGGATAAATATTTCTTCATCATGGAAGATCTGAATGAAAGAATTGAAGCGATGCAGGAAAAGTTGATGGAAAGCCCGGAAAAAGAAGATTTGAAGAGCATTCAAAATCTTAAACAAGATGTTCAAAAAGCGAGAAATTCGCTTCATCCTATGAGAGAAGCAGTAAATTCTCTTATAAGGAACGATTCAAACTTTGTAACCCACGATAGCATTATCTATCTTCGCGACACATATGACCACATTGTACATTTAATAGAAATGATTGAAAGCGCACGTGAATCAATTCTTGCGTTGATGGATATTTATTTATCACGCATAAGCAACAAGATGAACGAGGTTATGAAAGTCTTAACCATCATAGCTACAATTTTTATCCCGCTTACTTTTATAGCCGGGGTATACGGAATGAATTTCGAAACAATGCCGGAACTACACTGGGAGTACGGGTACCCGGTTATTTGGTCGATCATGATCCTAGCAGGAATAATTCTGATTGCTTTTTTTAAGAAGAAACATTGGTTTTAGCTGAGCTGGGACCAAATTAACATCAGTAAACAAGTCTTGGAGGATATATCTTGCAATCATTTTTTAATACAAGTTATTACGGTAATACGGTACTTGAGTATAGCATTGCCATAGGGATTGTTTTTATCTCTCTCTTTGCAATTCAAATCATAAAAATCGTTGTTATAAAAAAGCTTCTTGCATCAGCAGAAAACGGTTTGGGCGGGCGAGGAGATTTTATAATAAAAAGCGTTAAAAGATTTTTGATACCAATACTTTATCTGGGCGCTTTATATCTTGCAATTAATTCTCTTAATTTTCCGGAAGGAGTATCAAAGGTACTTCAAGCGATCTATTTGGTGCTTGCCGCATTATTTCTGATCCGGTTCGTTATTACAATCTCAAATTTTATGCTAATGAAGTTCATCGAAAAGACGAAGGAAGAGGAAGACGCGCGTAAAATTAAACCGCTACTATCTGTGCTCAATTTTGCAATCTGGGTTATTGGCCTCTTATTCTTGCTGGATAATTTAGGGTTCCAAATATCTACTGTGGTTGCCGGTTTGGGAGTAGGCGGTATTGCTGTCGCGTTAGCAGCGCAGGCGGTTCTGGGGGATTTATTCAGCTATTTTGTAATATTCTTCGACAAACCTTTTGAAATCGGGGACTTTATTATATTTGATGATAAGGTGGGTGCAATTGAAAAAATAGGAATTAAATCAACACGCGTTCGCAGCCTCTCAGGGGAGCAGTTGATAATTTCCAATTCTAATTTAACGAATGCAAGAGTTCACAATTATAAAAGAATGGAAAAACGCCGTGTTGTTTTTTCTCTTGGAGTTACTTATCAAACAAAACCGGAGCAATTAAGAGCGATACCTACTATCATCAAGGAAATAATAGAAGCAAATGAGTTGGTAACCTTTGATAGATCTCATTTTAAAAATTACGGTGACTTCAGTTTAAATTTTGAATCGGTTTATTTTGTTAATTCCGCCGATTATCTGGAATTCATGAATGTTCAGCAGGAAATTAATTTGAATATCTACGAAGAATTTGCAAAAAGAGAAATTGAATTTGCTTATCCGACCCGAACTTTGTTTATTAACAAAACGGATGTTTAAAAATATAATTACAGAATGACTGTTATCTTTTCTAAAAAATGCGAGTTAGGCCTGCAGGCGGTTTTGTTTCTTTCTATTAAGAAAGATAAAAGCATATTCAAAGCCACTGAGATCTCGGAAGAATTAAAAGTGCCTAAGGAATTTGTTTCTAAGGTATTGCAAGTTCTAACCGAGAGCGGAATTGTCGGATCAAAAAAGGGAAAAAGCGGCGGTTTCTATTTGGCTAAACGCCCAAGTTCAATAAGGCTGATAGATATTGTTTATGCTATTGATGGGAAAGAATTGTTCGACAAATGCGTGTTGGGATTCCCGGGCTGTTCTTCCGATACTCCCTGCCCGGTGCATCATAAGTGGGGTAAACTTAGAGACGAAGCATATAAAATGCTTAGTGAAGAAACTCTAGAACAACTTAAGGAAAAAACCGTTCGAAAGATCGTTAGTCTTTAATCTCTCCACCATATCAAACTATTTTCTTTATAAAATCCGAATTCTTTTTCATTAATATTATATGTAATTCTAATTGTCACTGTATCCTGCAACGTGAAATTATATTCCTCCAGTGTTTTCTCTCCACCGTGATAAACGGAGAGGGTATGTTCTCCCTTTGGCCAATCAAACGGGCCGCTTAACCATGCCGCACTAATTGTATAATCCGTTGTTATTTTATCTGATAAAATAGTAAGTCCGTCTAATCTCAACCAGATAGAATCATTATCAAAGTGATGTTCCAGTTCGAGCGCGAGCACTCCTTTTTGCGCCCCGTTTAGATTTGGATATCCGGGTATACAAATAAAACTTACCGGATCCTTTTCAGCACAACCGGTTAAGGCTGCAAGAAACATTAAAGTAATTATAATGAGAAAGAGATTTTCCTTTTTCATCTAATAATTCCGCGTTGGTGATCAAGGACCATATTTGATAAGTAGTTTGTATTCCACTTGGTGAACTCCTGCAACATTTCTACTGATTAAGTGATATGCGATCTCTCCTGCGAATGAAATTCCGGCGCCGAAATTGTAACCGAACCGCGAGCCGATTATAGGCTCGAATATGCCGGATGTTTTTTCTTTCATTTTATTCCCAAACACGTCAACAGGGGTGAGTGGAGTAGAGGTGATTAATTGATAAGACAAACCGGCAAAGACCGAAGTTACAATCGATCCCGATGATGATGTTTGGCTGTTGAAAGAATAGAAAATTTTTGGTGTAATACTTACGGCTTTATAAGATATAGTTACATAATCGCGGAACAATTCCGTTTGAATATTATCATTCCAAAATCCGATACTAATTCCCCAATTCATTTTATAGAGAAAAAATTTTCCTCCCAATTCAAATTCAGGAATCAAGTCATACAACGGGTAACCCTTTTCGCCGAGAGCTTCCTGGTAATTTCTAATAACTCCAAATTTGATGGATACTTCAGAAATATCCGCTTGTGCATATATGCAGGAAAAGGAAAACACCCCCGCTGCAAGAGTGAGCATTAAGTTAGTTATAATGGATTTATTCATTTCAGAATCGTCATTTAATTCAATTTAGTGATTATAAGGTCATCACAGAAGAGATCATCGAAAACAATTCCACCTACCCAGAATTCCAATTGTATACTCTCCCCGGCTTCGCAGTAAAGAGTTTCTTCTGAAGTGTACCGTGTCCATTCTTCAGCAGAGATGTGAATAGAAATTTCTTCCGCTTCGCCGTTGACCAATTTTACATTACCCCCGTTTGTGTTAGTCTTACCCCAGCAGGAGATCGAATAATATCCATCATCGGCGATTGTTATTCTTCTTCCGGCGGTGGGTTGCAGGCATCCGCCGCCGATATATAATGATTTGACGCCACATCCCGGGGCATGGTCGTCAACAAACATCTCATATTCAATCCCGGTCCACCCGGTTGCATCCTCCGTGGTTTCGAAAGAATTTGTATAAAGGGTTTGTGAGTAATATGTGAACCGGAGAATGTTATTTGTTCCCTTGTCAACCAGCACATTTAAGATAATCGGGTCGCTCTCATTACTGTATTGTGATAAGTATTCCTGCTTTAACGGGAATAAACCGAATGTGAGATTTTCATAAACCAGAGCTTCGCAAGCATCTCCATTCGCGTTGTGCGTTAAAATAAGATTGGCCTGAACAGGGTATGATTCCATGAAGAAGCTGTAGGCAACCAAACTGAATTCGTGTTCTTTGCATCCGCCGTTGTAACGTAGTGAAACCGAAAAACTGTCCCCCTCAATTATTGTGGAGATTATTTCGTAGGGATCAACCCGGTAATTCTCTACTGGTTGACCGTTTTCAAGTTTTACAACATTAGTTTTACCATTACCGTTTTGACTTTCAGTACTGCGGGAAAGATCATCACTTGTTGTTATCGCGTCGCAACCGGTAATTATTAAAATCAAAAAACTAAACAAGGCTATTATCCGCTTCATACCAAACTCCATTTATTACTATTTAAATTCTCGTAAAAGGATGGATCAAACAGGATACAAATCCGGAATCCGGATCGGAGATATTTTTTAAGAGGCAAATAGCAAGCAAGTTAATGCTTAGAATCCACATCAAAGACTTGAACAAAGTATTTCCGCTAAGAAGGGAGGCATTGACTGCCGGGTTTCCGATTGTTATTGCACCTGTTTGATCCAGGGGAGAAGACATATTAACAATAATCCTTAATTTGCTTACGTAATTATTCAAATAGAAACCAATAACCGTACCAAGAAGAAAAGTAGATATTATTTAGTTTTTCAAAGCTTTCTGCGTCAATCCACTTGAAGCAATATCAGGAATTCGATTTTCCATCGAAAATCGGAGGAAAAAATCGGCTGGTTTTACTAATTATTTTCGTGCGGTGATTATCAAATCTTTAGATATGGTTTTTCTAAACGGGTTCTTGTTGAAATCTCCGTATGCCCGGATATTCAAAAATCCGGCATCGTTAAGTAATTGTTCGAGCAGAATAAATCGATGCGGGAATATTTTTGTTGTAATCAACTCGGCATCGTTAGTATCGGAGTGATTGTATTTCAGAATATTAAAATTAAGATGTGTTACGAGGAAATCATAAAAACGAATCATTGTAAAGTTTTTGTCCTCTGCAATTTTTATTATCCGCTTTCCTTCTTTTAGTATCAAATTGTAATTGAGAATTTGAATTACAAGCTTACCCCCCGTTCGCAGCATTTTATAAATTCTATCAATAGACATTTCCAATTGTCTTTCATCTAGATTAGCAAGCGAGTTTCCCAAAGATGTAATCAAGTCAAACTTGTTGTTGAAGAGTAACGGAATATTCTCAAAAGAATATTTATGGAACACTGCCTTTGCGCCGAAACGTTTCGCGTTCTTTCGCGATTGAGTAATCATCTTTTGCGATATATCGAAACCTGTTACGCTAATACCGCTCGTAGAAAGTGAAATGGAATCCAGCCCGGTGCCGCACCCCAGATCGGCGGCGGTCTTCATGTCCGGGTCAATGAAATTTGACAACGCTTTAATTCTGCGTTCCAGTCCTTTCTCAAAGTCCACCATAGAATCGTAATATTCCGCGGCGCAATCGAAAAATTGTTCGTTAGAGATCACATTCATCTTTAACTCTTTTAATTTTCTTTTCAAGCTCATCCAATGTTTCCTCGCTTAAGGATTTTTCTATTAATGGGAATAAGGTTCTTTCTTCCTTTCGAATATGTGCATCCAGCTTTTTCCCAAACACATCCAATTTTTCGACTTCACTCCCCGGGATTTTCAATTTATCGATCATCGATTCAATCTGCCGGTGCTCTTTAATTATCTCATCAAGCATTGTATCAAGATCGGCATCATTTCCCCTTGCGGCAGGGAAAAGAATTTCTTCTTCATTTTTGAAGTGGGGAGATAATTCTTTTGCATAAGCATTCAATGTGTATTCAATTTTACCGGGGATATCATTCGGTAAACCCTTATATGCGGGAGCTTTTCTTTTGATAAGCTGAGCCAGCAGCAATCCTCTATGGTGATCATGAGAGAGAGGGACTAAACTATTATGACGTTTCATTTTTGTATATCCGTTTATATACAAAACAAATTATTTTAGAAATAATTCCATTTACATCATGGAGAGAATGAAAACGGTTTTGATGATAAGCAACCAATAAACGTTCTTCTCCAACGCCGTAATCGTATTAATTTAAAAATTGCTCCTGTGCTATTTCGCCTTTAACGTCAATAACGGAAATCTTAACAGGGACTTTACGTTCGGACATTTCCACAGCTTGCTGAACAAGCTGAAACAATCCTCCGCAGCATGGAACCGTCATAATCAAAACATGTATGGATTTTATCTTCGCTTCGTTTATCATAGTGATTAATTTATCGAGATATACTTGTTTGTTCGTATCAAGTTTTGGACAAGCAATTGCGAGGCTTTTTCCTTTTAAAAAGTCTTTATGAAAATCAGGATAACTGAATCCCACACAATCAGCAGCCAGCAGCAAATCGGCATCTCTATAATAACTTGCGTTGGGCGAAACAAGATGCAGTTGTATGGGCCAGTGCGAAAGATGTGAAGCCCGTTTTCCCGCTTCTACTGTTTGGTTGTTCATCTCATCGCGCATATCGAGTGTTTTGCTTTCGGGGCATCCTGTATGACAACCTTCTTCTTTCGGAGCTTCTTCGCTTAATTCAATTTCAAAACCTTTTTCCTGTAAATATTTTTTTGCAATCGCCAGATATTCAAACTCGCCGTGATTGCGAAGGTGTTCCATGTGTGCTTTAATTACATCATGACCGGCTTCAACGATGTAGTCCATAACTTTCCATTCATCGTAAGGTTCGGCTTCTCTCTCTTCGATTGTTATCGCGCCTTGCGGACAGTGGCCGAGACACGCGCCAAGTCCGTCGCAGAATAAATCGCTTATTAGTCTTGCCTTACCGTTTATTATTTGCAACGCGCCTTCGGCACAGTTGGGAATGCACAATCCGCAGCCGTCGCATAATTCTTCATCTATTTTTACTATTTGTCGTTTCATAAGATAATTTTTCTGTTGTATAACGTAATCAGACAATATTTTCTGTTATTAAAATATCGGTTATTCTTGTTGAAAGCAAGCGAAATAACAAATATTAGACTGCAATTACGAATTCGGTTGACAAAATCGGAGTTAATGGGTAATTTTATTTCGGAGTTTAAATTCTGGTTATAATTTAAAAGCATATTCATATGAAAACTAAAATAAATCGAAATACTTCCCCGAAGATTCAAAAATACCGCTTTGCCGTGCAATCAATTTTCGCTTTAGTCTGTATTTGGATAGGAATAGAATTTTACTTTTTTGTCGGTTACCTAGAATCGGGGGGCTCAGCACAATTTTATCATCGCCCTCCCGGGGTCGAGGCGTTCCTTCCTATCAGCGCTTTGATGAGTGTTTATTATTTCCTATTGTCGGGAGTGATACACAATGCTCACCCGGCGGGATTTTTTATACTGCTCGGTATCATCGCAATATCTTTTGTCTTTGGCAAATCATTCTGCAGCTGGGTCTGCCCGGTTGGATTCTTATCCGAACTCATCGGTGATTTCGGCGATAAAATTTCGATGAAATTATTTAAAAGAAGACTGAAGATGCCCAAAACGCTCGACTTTCCTTTAAGAAGTCTGAAGTATCTTTTGCTCGGATTTTTTGCCTACTCAATTTTCTTTTCTATGACGGAACTAGCGCTTAAATATTTTCTCGACAGTTCTTACAATGTTATCGCGGATGTAAAGATGTATTACTTCTTCGCGGAGATATCGCGATTTTCTCTTACAGTTATCGCCGTATTGTTCGTGCTGTCTATCTTCTTTAGAAATTTCTGGTGCCGTTACCTGTGTCCGTACGGTGCGTTACTCGGAATCTTTTCTTTGTTGAGCCCGGCAAAAATCAAACGCAACCCCGAAACATGCATCGATTGCAATCTTTGTTCGAAAGCGTGTCCCTCGTTCATAAAAGTGGATAAAGTAACAACCGTAATTTCGGATGAATGCTCGACATGTTTAAGCTGTGTAGATGCATGTCCAGTTGCCGATACGTTGGAACTGAAAACCGTAATGGGAAATGGACGAGTTTCGAAAAAGCAAGTTGCCTTTGGCGTAATTTTAATTTATATAGCAATCATCGGGTTTGGAATCCTATCCGGCAATTGGCACAGCAAAATATCGAAAGAAGAATATCTGCGTACATATAAAGAAATAAATTCAATCGGTCATCCCAGAAGCAGTGAGGAAATAGAAAAGCTTAACGAAATAAGCAAATCGAATATTCTTCCAAATACAGACGAAAAATAGATCGGAAAATTTTATGAAGCTGATCAAAAAAATTATTCCCCCCGACGAATGGAAATTCCCCGTTATCATGCTCGGCGGAATAATTGTAGGTCTGGGATTTTACATTTTTTATATTTCCAACGCGGTCTCTTATCTATCAGACGATCCCCGCGCGTGTGTAAATTGTCATGTGATGAATCCGCACTACGCAACTTGGATGCGCGGAAGTCACGGCAGGGATACTAACTGCAACGACTGCCATGTACCACACGATAATATTATCAATAAATATTTGTTTAAGGCACAAGACGGATTACGACACGCTACAATGTTTACTCTTCGTTTGGAGCCGCAGGTTATTCAAATTAAACAAGCAGGAAAAGACGCGGTACAGGCAAACTGCATTCGCTGCCATGAAAACAATATTCATCCGATTTCTTTGAGATCCATTAACAACAACATGATTGGAAATGACGGCCAAAGATACTGTTGGGACTGCCATAGGGAAGTTCCGCACGGACGCGTGAACAGTCTTGCTTCAACCCCGTATGCAAGAGTACCGCGGCTTGAACCGGCGCTGCCCGATTGGTTAAGTAAATATATTTATCAGAAATAATTGAAGGGAAGAACATGAAACCGATTCAAGAAACTATTAAAGAAAAACCATGGCTAGGTTGGGTGATCTTTTTTGCAACTGTAGTTTTTGTATTCCTAATCGGACTGTTCGCTTCTTCTATTATTGAAAGAAGAGGAGAAGAAAGCTACACCCTACAAATGATGAAGCCGATTCAAGAATGGGAACCACGCAACGAAGTATGGGGCGAAAATTTTCCGCGCCAATATGAATCATACCGCAAAACATTGAATACCGATTTTGCCAGCAAACACGGCGGATCAAAGACAATCGATTATCTTGAAAAGTATCCCGAGCTGGTTGTTATGTGGGCAGGCTATAGCTTTTCGAAAGAGTATAATCAAGGGCGAGGCCACGGTCATGCAATTGAAGATATCAGGAACATTTTAAGAACAGGCGGCAATAAAGAAAAACCGATGCCTGCCACATGCTGGACATGCAAAAGCACCGATGTTCCACGTATGATGAACTTGGAAGGCGTAGCCGAATTTTACAAAGGAAACTGGTTTGATAAAGGGGACGATATTGTAAACCCGATCGGCTGCCAGGACTGCCACGACCCCGAAACAATGGATTTAAGAATTACGCGCCCGGCATTGATCGAAGCTTTCGAAAGACAGGGAAAAGATATGTCCGAGTTTTCACATCAAGATATGCGCTCACTAGTATGTGCCCAATGCCACGTGGAATATTATTTCGATAAAGATAAAGTTGAAGGGGCTCAATATCTTACTTTTCCATGGGATAACGGTTTCAGCGCCGACGATATGGAAAAATATTATGACGATATAGAGTTCTCCGATTGGACACACAAGCTCAGCCGCACACCAATGCTGAAAGCACAGCACCCTGATTATGAGTTATTCATGACAGGTATCCACGCTAAGCGTGATGTCTCTTGCGCCGACTGCCATATGCCCTACAAAAGCGAAGGGGGAGTCAAGTTCACCGATCATCACATTCAAAGCCCTTTGAACAATGTCGAAAATTCTTGCATGGTTTGCCATAGAGAAAAAACCGATGACTTGATTCGTGATGTATATGAAAGACAGGACAGGCTTGAAGAGTTACGCAGACTTGCAGAAAAAGATTTAGCCGCCGCCCACATAGAAGCAAAGATTGCATGGGATAACGGCGCCACGGAAGAGGAAATGAAATCTGCATTGAAATTTATCCGACATGCACAATGGAGATGGGATTGGACAGCCGCCGCCAATGCACTCGGCTTCCATGCCCCGGTCGAAGCATTGCGCGTTATCGGAACTTCAATTCAAAAAGCACAGGAAGCCCGCAGAGAAATTGCGGTAGTATTGATAAGACAGGGCGTTAAATACCCGGTTGATATGCCCGACATTTCCACGAAAGAAAAAGCGCAGAAATTTATTGGGCTGGATATGGATTACCTTAAAAAAGATAAAGAAGATTTCTTAAAAACTACTGTGGTTGAATGGGATAAAAAGGCAAAGGAAAGACAAGGCACTTTGATTGAATATTAAAGACTAAGTCAGCCCGGCAGTTTGTCGGGCTGTTTGGCTCAATCCACTTTTAAAATTTTACTAACTTCGTTTTTATATTTACGGCTTATCGGAAGTTCTTTCTTCCCAATCTCCACACTTGTCTTTGTTACAGCGGTGATTTTGGGTATTGCTACAATGTAAGATCTATGAATTCTTAGAAATAAATTCTCAGGCAATATTTTGTTGAAAGTGCTGATCTGCTGCTTTGTGATAATCTTCTCGTTTGTTTTGTGAATAACAACATAGTCCTTCATGCTTTCAATAAAAACAACATCTTTCAAATGAATTTTGATGTTTTTTCTGTCGGCTTTAACATAAATGAAAGGATCACTGTTTTCTCCGCGGACAATGTTTTGTTGTTCTACTTTTGCATTAACAGCATTCAATTGATAAAACTTATCAATTGCTTTCATAAAACGTTCTAGGGAAATCGGCTTCAATAAATAATCGACAACATTCAACTCAAAGCCGTCAAGTGCAAACTCTCTATACGCGGTTGTGATAATTACTTTAGGCGGGTTGTTCAGCGTTTTAAGAAAATCCAAACCGCTTAACTTGGGCATGTTGATATCAAGAAACATCAAATCGATTTTCTGTTTTTGGAGTACTTCAAATGCCTTAACGGCATTGCTGCATTTAGCTGTAATCTCTATATCGGGAAAGTTATTCAGGTGAGATTCAACGACGCTGATTGCGATCGGCTCGTCTTCTACGATTATGCATTTAGTTTTCATCGGCAAAGTGGTTATGTTCGAGATTCAATTTAATAAAGAAAGTTGTTGGTTTGTTGATAATTTCGAGCGAGTATTTATCTTTATATAGCAGCTCCAGCTGGCGTTTAACATTGTTCAAACCGATGCCGGAATTACCGTTTTTGTCCTCCTCGCTTTTGTTGTTTACTATCGATAACTCCAATTTTTCTTCGTCCACATTTAGTTTTATGTTTATCCACGATTCTTCGGTTTCTTTTCCAACACCGTGTTTAAAACTGTTTTCAACAAATGGAAAAAGAAGAAGAGGGGCAATTGTAAAGCCCGATGTGTTTCCGTTAATTTCGAAACTTAATTTAAGCCTGCCGCCGTAACGAAGCTTCTCAAGTTCAATATAATTGTTCAGCATGTTCAGTTCTTTGTCCAGAGGTATTCGCTCAGAGTTGCACTCATACAACATAAAATCCAGCAACGACGAAAGCTTCAAAATCATATCCGGCGTGTTCTTCGATCCGGCCAACGATAGACCGTAAATGTTATTCAATACATTAAACAAAACATGCGGATGGATTTGAGATTTTAGGAATTTCAGTTCGGCTTCCAATTTGTCTTGCATTAATTGTTGGTTTCTCTGCTGTTCGGCATACCATTGTTTTACAAGTTTGATGAACGCCGCAATAAACACGATGCTGTAAATAGCGAAAATGTGAGACAGAATATAAACCGGGTGGAAAAAATCTATTGATGCCAACTGTTTTTGCATCTCAGTAGTGAAAAACATCTTGGCCATAACATATTTTGTAATAAATCGAAGTGCAATTGTAAAAACAATCACCGATAGAAAGAATACAGGAAAAAACGTTTTGTATTTTTTAGTTAATAGATACCGGGGGATCAAAAAATATATATAAAAATATGTGGCAGTCATAAGTATTGGAAGATATGAGCATTGACGAAGAAACGTTTGAATGTATTCGCTGCTGGTATAACCATATTGAGCCGAGAAAAAAATCAAATAGGCAAGCCAGAATAAAACATGCCACGCTACTCTGTACTTATTGAATATGGATGGATTAAATTTCATAAAGCTGCCCTTGCAAACATAAATTATTTCCGACGCATATTATAATTAGAATATACTGAAGTTTTTCAAAATGTAGATGGATAACTTCACTAAACATGTTTTCCGCAGATTTCGAGATGTTTTCGTCACAAGAGGCGCTTGGTACGTAATATTACAATACTCTGTTAATTCCTGCCGATAAAAAATTTTTCATAATTTATTAAATCCTATAATTGCCCAAAACCTTTTCAAATTACCCGGGGGAACATCTATGAACAGAACTATAACATTTCTATTTATTGTCTTTTTTTTCACCATCATGGTAAATGTTGCTATGGCTCAGGAAGTTGTTGGGACAGTTACAGACTTTGATGGAAATATTTATCATGAAGTTGTAATTGGTAATCAAACATGGCTTCAAGAGAACATTAAATCACTACATTATTCCGACGGCACTCCAATACCTGGTGTTGCAGTCTACAACGACGATGAGTCCATGGCGGAAATTTACGGCAGATTATATACGTGGCAGGCCGCAATGCGTAACTCAATTCAAGAAGGTGTCCAAGGGGTGGCGCCGGAAGGATATCACGTTGCATCCGATGCGGAGTGGACCGAATTAGAAAATTTTCTTGGCGGAGCAAATTTGGCCGGTGGTAAAATGAAAACAACCGGTACCGAGCATTGGAATTCACCAAATACTGGTGCTACAAACAGCAGCGGATTCTCAGCTTTGCCTGCAGGTGAATATGATGCACATTATGCACCAAATAAATTTCAATTACTTAACGAATATGCTGTTTTTTGGACATCTACACAGATCAGCTCACAACTTGCCCGCGAGAGGTTCCTATCATTTAATAGCAATGCATCCCAAATTTATGATTGGTATAAAACAATGAAATATTCAATCCGTTGTATAAAAGACGCGGTAACAGATACCGACGATGAAGCCGAGCAAGTACCAAAAGATTATAACCTGGGACAAAATTATCCAAATCCTTTTAATCCAAGCACTAAAATTACTTACACCCTTCCCGGAACTACACACGTTACATTGACTGTGTACGATACACTCGGGCGCAAAATCTCAACATTGCTTGACGAGGATAAATCCGCCGGGACTCACGAAATAAATTTTCTCCCAGACAATCTTTCAAGCGGATTCTATTTCTACCAATTGAAGACTCCCTATTATATGGAAAGTAAAAAGATGCTTCTTATTCGATAATAGCCCGCGTATTTCGCCCCCACGCGGGTTATCATCCCTGGATGCCGCCGATAGTTAACTTCGGCGGCTTTTTATTAATCCCCGCCGGTTTTATCCCGTTCATTTGAGTTCCTCAATATTCCGTTTCGGTTAATACATTTCCCGGTTCGGTTACAATATAATTCTATTCCTCGCACCGCAATTATATTTTTCGATCGAATCAAAAACAACACGGTTGGAAAATGAAAAAGAGAATCATCACCTGGGGTATTTTAACAATAGTAATCCTACTAGTAGTAGTCGTGCTGATCAACAACAAATCAACTCTCGAGGGGAGAATCCTCAAAGACGATATAAATGCCTATCACGTTACGGCCGAAAGGGTAATTTTTGCGGACTCATATCACGAGTTAAATTTCAACGCGACAACAGAAGCCGTAAAAGACATCGAACTTCTGTCGGAAACACAAGGACGCGTTATTGCCCTTCATCGCAGGACAGGAGACAAAGTCAGCGTCGGCGCCATCATTGTGAAAACAGACGACGACCTTGCTAAAGCAAATTATACTCTTGCCCAGGCTGCTTATGAAAAAGCCAAAATGGATTTCCAAAGAATTGAGAACCTATACAAAGAGAAAAACGTAAGTCTCGATAATCTTGAAAACGCACGACTAAAATTGAAAAGCGCCGAAGCGGAATTAATAACAGCGAAAAAATATTACGACAACACTTCTATTACATCACCGATCACCGGGATTGTAGAAACCAACTATGTCGAGATCGGATCAACTGTTTCGCACGGCACGCCCATTGCGAACATCGTCGATATATCCCGTTTGAAAATAATATTCGAAGCCGCGGCAGAAGATATTGTGAAAATCCACACCGGGGAAACCCTAACGGTAACTTCATCTTTGTTTCCGCAGAAAACTTTTCGCGGAAAGATTGTCAGCGTAGGAACAAAAGCCAACCCGGCACGCAATTATACCGTTGAAGCCGAAATTGACAACAAAGAGAATTTGCTGAGAGCCGGAATGTATGTCGACGTGAACATAAACATAAATGGGAATGAAAAAATAATGGTCGTTCCCAAAGCGGCATTGATAGGAAGCATTAAAGATCCTTCCGTCTATGTAATAGAAAACTATAAAGCTGTAATTAAAAGCATACAAGTGGGTGTGATGTTCGGTGATATGATACAAGTTGTTTCCGGTCTGCAAGAAAGGGATTTTGTGATAACATCCGGACAGAACAATATTGAAGAAGGTTTCAGCGTAATAGTTAAAAGCAACTAATGCCGCTATAAAATCTATGCTGTAAATATTAAATGTTAGCCACAAATAAATATATGCATGCTTCCGGTTACTGGGTGCTGGTTTAAGATTTATCACGATTTCGCTAAATCTATTTTCGCCAGATAGGAGAAGTCAAACTGCAATACGGAAAGTTTTTTAAAGACACCCGACATTAAAAAAGTTAGGCGTCTATTTACTGCGCACCTATCTTCAATCCAACATAAATCCCTTTCGCTGCTAAAAGAATTTCTCAGACTAGGTATAATTACCTAGTATACGGATGAGCACTAAAACAAAAAAATGAATAGCCGTGAAGCGATGTTGATTTCATCGAATTCACTTTATTTTTCTCGGAAAAGCAAAATCCTTCATTATTTTAACAAAAACAAATCTTTTTGCGGAAGCATGAAGCCTATGATTTGTAAATAAAAGAATTAGCCTTCCGAATGACTGAATAAAATGAACTTATAAAAAAAATAGCCTCACTTAAAAATATGGTAATTGTACTGATTCGAAAAAAGTTATCATTCATTATATCGAAGTACTTTTTATGGTTAATGACGGCAATCGTTGTTTCAGTTATGGGGGAAACAAATCTTGCTTTCATTTGATAATACCAACCACGAAAATTTTTCGTACCGTGCGAAAAATTTTCGCAGCAAAATAAAATCTCCGTTGAAATTTTTTACAATAATACAGATTTGTTATGGTATGATTTTAGAAGTATTTACACAACCTTCGAGGTTTACGAACTATTTTCCTGAGACTGTAACCTCGAAGGTTAGCGGACACTCAATTTTTCAGTTTCTTTGAATTGATATTGGGTTAAATTATATGCTGTAATTATTCCTTTATCAAAATTTATGAGAACAATAAACATGAGAACTTTTTTAATGATACCGGCATTACTCTTAACTATAATTTTGCATTCATGCAATCCAACAGAGTCTTACAATACAAGCGAAATTACTTTTACTTTGGCCGATGTATCATGTACCGAAGCTTGGTTAAAAGTAAGTACCGGCACAAACGATATTAAACATATTGTAATAGAGAAAAACGGGGAAGGAGTAACCTCATTTATTCCTGTAAGCTCAGATACCGTTATCTATGATAATAATTTATTACCTAACACCATTTATACATACAAAGCAAAATATCTTTACGGAAATGCTTTACTAAAAACAATAGAACTGAATGTCCAAACAATGGATACAACCAGCCATAACATTACGTGGGAGGAATTTACTTTTGGTGGGGATTATGATCGTAGCTATTTAAATGATGTTGCGATCATTGATGAAAATAATATCTGGGCAGTTGGAGAAATTTTCTTGAATGACTCTCTGGGAAATAATGATTATCACCGCTACAATGCAATTCATTGGGATGGAAATAATTGGGAAGTTAAACGAATAACAGTTGAAGTTGATGGCTATAAAAGAACACCTATTTTAGAAGGCGTTCGGGCTTTTGGCCCAGAGAATATATGGATTGTAGGAAATCTTCCAATTCATGGAGATGGAGAACATTGGGTAATGTATGATGTTAGGACTATAACAAATAGTGCCGTCTCATTGAGTAAAGTATGGGGTCAATCTCCCGACGATATTTATTTTGTTGGTGATGGCGGTTCTCTAGTCCATTATTCTGGGAATGAATGGCAGGTATTGTCAAGCGGTACAGATGTAAGATTGACAGATATTTACGGAACACAGGAAGGAAGTATTATTTGGACTTGCGGCTGGGATAATAACTATGGAAGCGTGATTCTTTCGATCCAGAATTTAACTGTAAATATGATTTGGGATCGAACAATCAATTTTGGAGACTATAATTATAAAATGCAAACTGTTTGTACAGTGGGGAGACAATTTTGGACAGCGGGGAATCGAATTTATAAACAATCAATATTGTTTTCAGATGATGGACATCGATTGAGTTTTCATTCGGATAACGATCCAAACGTCTCTGACCAAGGTAATTTTGTATTTTCTTTAAGAGGCACAGAAAGCAACAACATTTATATAGGTGGGGATTATGGAATGCTGTGGCATTTTAACGGATTGAATTGGCACAAATACGAAGAATTGTACAACCCGATATTTGATAGACGACTAGAATCAATAGCAGTGATAGATAATATAGTGGTTGCTATTGGATGGAAAAATTCAGATGCGTGGATAGCTGTAGGAAGAAAATATAATTAAAAAAGAGATGCCGGGACAAGCCCGGCATTTTACTTTTATTCATACTTCAAAGACTTGGCCGGATTAATCAACCCTGCTTTAATAGCGTGATAACTGACCGTTATCAGCGCAACAACCATCGCGAGCAGACCGGATAGAACAAAAGTCCACATGCTTAGTCCGGTTCTATAGGCATAATCGGCAAGCCAGCTATTCATCAAATAATAAGCTATAGGCGCTGCTATAACAAATGAGACCAGTATCAACTTAGCAAACTCTTTTGATAGCAAAATCACAACACTCTTCAATGTTGCGCCGTGTACTTTTCTAATTCCTATTTCTTTTGTTTTTCTTTCAGCCGTGAACGCAGACAAACCGAACAATCCCAAGCAGCCGATAAATATTGCAAGTCCGGCAAACACGCTGAATATTTCACTCACTTTTGTTTCGGCTCTATACATATTGTCGAAGCTTTCATCCATAAAGCGGTAACTGAAGGGTTGACCCGGAGCGGTTTGGGTCCAGACCGATTTCACGTAATCAATCACACCGGCAATGTTACCGGTATTTATTCTGAATGAAATTGTGGAAGTGCTCGGCTCAAGATAGAACACTATCGGATCAATGTCATTTTTGAGAGATTCGAAATGAAAATCTTTTACAACGCCGATAACATTAAACTCTTTCAGCACGGGAGGTTTATTCGGATCGGGAAGAATATATCTAGCGACTGTATGCTCAAGCGGATCATCCCAACCGAATTCTTTTACGCATGCTTCATTTAAAATACAAGCGGAACTATCGGTAATTTGCTCATCGGAAAAATTTCGGCCGGCCACTATTTCGATACCCAATGTTTTGAAGTAGTCGGTATCAATGCGCCATGTCTGGATCGGCTGAAACTTTTCGCTCGTCATGTCGCCGTCGGGGATTGTACCATTGGATGACCTTGCGGATTCAACAGGCAGAAACGACGAAACCGTACCGCTTATGATCTCGGGATTGCGGAGAATTTCATCTTTAAATATTTCGGTTTGACCGTCGAGCATGTTTGTGTCTTCCACTATCAACACGTGATCTTTATCAAAGCCGAGTTTCTTATTCTGTATATAATGTAATTGATTCAACACTACGAGTGTACAGACAATCAAAATTATAGAAGTTGTGAATTGGAAAACAACAAGTCCGCTTCTCAACCATCCCTTTTTAACTCCGCCGCTCAAATTACCCTTTAATATTACCGCCGGATTGAAAGCCGATAAAACAAATGCGGGGAAAAACCCGGCCAATATTCCCGTTATAAGCGGAATGACAATCAACGCCAGCATAACCGATCCGCTTAACAAAGCTGTGTATTGAATATTCTTCCCAACAAGAGTATTAAAGAATGGAAGAATCGCAAGCACAACCGCAACGGCAATCAACAGAGCAATTATACTTATAACAATCGATTCGGTTAGAAATTGTGTTATCAAACTTCTCCTATCGGAGCCGACAACTTTTTTAATGCCGACTTCTTTCGCTCTTAATGATGAACGTGCAGTCGCGAGATTGACAAAATTTATGCAGGCCAAAAAGAGAATAAATAAACCGATCGCGGAAAAAATGTAAACATATTGGATATCGCCGTTGGGTTCGAATTGATGCGGATAAGTTGAATAAAGATGAATATCCAACAACGGTTCCAATATCCACTCGAACTTAAGATTTAATTCGCTGAAATCTCCTATAGAGGTGCCGGCAAGCGCTTCGATTTCGGGTTTTACATACATCTGCAGTATTGAAGGATATTTAGCAATTAGATCTTGCGGATTTGCCCCTTTTGCCAACACGATGTAAGTATGAAAGTTTGCATTTGACCAGTAGTCTTGTGTTGAAAACTCCAGCGAGCTCATCGAACAGAGCATGTCGGCATGGAAATGCGAATTTGCCGGAATGTCTTTGTAGACACCTGTAACGTTGTAATCGGTGTCGTTGTCGAGCCGTAAAAATTCACCAACGGGGTTTTTCTTTCCGAAATATTTCTGAACGGAAGTTTCGCTTAATATAATTGAATTAGGGGTCCGCAGCACTTCGTCTTTTTTACCGGCAATTAATTCAATTGAGAAAACATCGAAGAAGGTTGAATCGGCAAAACTCATTCTGTCTTCTTTATGTGAAATATCTTTGTACTTAACAATTGTGCTTCCTAACTGGCGTATGCGTGTTTGTTGCTCTACTTCCGGGAATTCTCTTTTCATTCCCTGACCGACAGGTCCTCCCGAAAGTGCTGATTGAAACGTATTGCCGCGAATCATAAAATCTGAGACAAGGCGGTAAGTTCTATCTGCTTTTTTATTAAACTTGTCATAGCTTAATTCATCGGTAACAAATAATAAAATGAATATCACGCACACAACACCGACAACCAAACCGGTAATGTTTATAAAAGAATAAAATGCGTGCTTGCGTAAATTTCTCAATGCGATTTTTAGATAACTATTTAACATATACAATTCCCCAATATTGATGTGAAGCAATTTATTGCGTAAAAGGTATGGGCGGAAAAAACGAATCACGTTCCACCAATACAAAAGCCACCGCAGTAAACCGAAATGATGACACAATTTATTTTGAAACAACTCGTGAAGATCCCCTTTCACCTCCTCCATATAATAATCGGAACAGTACCATTCCAAAAATCTGTCCGCCGATTTTGGAGGCATGGAGTGATCATCGATATTTTTTTCTTTCCGGGGCACTACAAGCTCTCCATGGAAAGATCGGGCATAATGTCCCAAAGTTTGTTGCGCATCTCGCGAACTTCATTGATGGCGTCTTTACCTGATCCGGTAAGTGTAAAAAATCTTTTGCGCCTTCCCCCCCGTTCGTTTGTCTCTCCCCCCATATAAGATTTGAGATAACCCTTTTTTTCCAATCGGGTAAGAACGGAATGGACAGCACTGATCGACAATTTTCGCCTGGCCTGTTTTTCAATTTCTTCCATTATGGAAATGCCGTAAGCATTGTCGTTGAGAACACCTACTACAAGCAGTACGAGTTCTTCAAATTCACCTAAGTTTGTTCTATTTTTTTTCATAGCAATTCATTAGACGAAGGAAGCATATGATTAGTTACACTTTTGTAGAAGAAATAAAACCCGCATATAATATGCTTCAAAATTTTTCATATTCGCACTTTTATATGCCTTCAATGAGCTGGTTTTTGTATATTCATTTCATAATAAAATCATTTTTTAAATAGGGAGAGAGCATGAAAAAATTATTTACTCTTATAATATCGGTTCTATTTATAGGGGGATGCGCACACACAAACGAGTTGATGAACTATGATCTTAAAGGAAAGAAAGCGCATTTCGAAGAGAGAGTGTTAAGCCAGGCGAGGACGATACAAGTGGAAATGAATGAAACCAAAAGCGACAGCAAGGATAAAGCCGTAAGTATTTTGGAGGCTGTTGTATCGGTTAGCTCGGCTGCTTTGTCCGCCGAGAAAATCTCCGATCTCAAAGAATCAATTGATACTTATGAATTAATATTCAGCGTTGCAGAAGGTATAAAGGAAACAATGGAAACTTACATCGATTTAGTTGCGGTTGATGATAAAAGAGATGCCGACTTTATCATTGAAACGGAGCTAGAAAGATGTGTTCTTAATGTTGCTAAAGATAATGTTCACGTTACGGTTCAAGCAAATACAAAAATTATAGACAGAGCTACCGGTAAAATAGTTTGGGAAAATTGGGAAAGTGATACTGTTCCGGTTGGTCGTTCTGCATCAAATGTGAAAGTTAAAAAAGGAACGGAATCGAATATATTAACGGCGCTGCAGCTGGCATCTCTCTCGAAGGAAGAGATTAATGCATGTGTGGGTGAAGCCGCAATAGATGTTGGGCGTGAGATGGGAGAAACTTTCAGAGAGGATTTAGCCGAATCAAAAAAATAACGGATTTTATTCAAAGGCATCGTGTAAAATTACACGATGCCTTTTTATCTTTTATTATGCTCTTCCAATATTTTTTGAGCCCTCGGTTTAAATAATGTGTGATACATTAAATCCAAATAAGCTTCGGTATCCTTTGCATCAATATCCGTTGAATATTTCCAGAACCCGTATATCTTTGCAAGCGACAACAATCTCTTTGTGTAAAGTTTCCAATTGTAGGATTCATTAACACGGGCAACTGCATTTTGCGAAATTCGCTCCCAATAATCGGGATGGTTTTTTATTCTTTTAATAAATTGTAAAATCTCTTCAACGCTTTCTTTGCCGTTAACAGGATCAATATGGAAACCGCATTTTTTATTTTGAATAATTTCCAAAGGACCCCCGTATTTTGTAGCGAATACCGGTAAACCGGAAATCATTGCTTCCAATATGGTTAGACCGAAACCCTCGAACAATGCCGGTTGGACGAAAATTCCTTTTCTATCGGCTATCAAACGGTAGGTTTCCCCGGTTTCGTTTTTGTTGAAGAGCTTACCGATCCACCTAATTTTTTTATGAAGTGAATATCGATTTATTAATTCATGCATTAAATTAATCTGCTCTTTCTCTTCCCAGTCGGATGATTTATTCACATCTACTTTGCCGGATACAATTATTAAATTGCCAAGTTTTTGAAGTTCGCTGTTTTCGCCGAACCACTCCACAAGCGATGTTAGGTTCTTTATTTTATCCAGCCGGGCCATTGAAAAGATCGGGGTCAATTCGGTATCTTCCAAAATGCCCACTACATCTTCGTCTTCCTTATTTTCGAAAAGTAATTCGTTAAGAGTATGACCGATGCTTGAAATTCGTTTTGATTTGTTTGTGTAGGGAAAAAAGATTTTTGTGTTTACCCCCGGGGAAACAATATTAAATTTAGTATGGTAGAGATCTACTCCGTTTTCAACACGGTATAAACCTGGCATTGTAAAGTGTTTGTAAGATTCGTATTGCCCAATAGAGGAATCGGTTCCGGCAATTTCCTGGAACGAAGAGGTTATAAGAAAATTAGCCGAGTTGATGGAAATTAAATCGGCTGTAAATTGAAGAGAGAAATTATACTGTTGTTCCATATCTTTCCAATAAAGAGCGCTGAATAAGTATTTGCTTTTTTCAAGCGCGTGGGCAATTCCGCATTGAGTAACATTAAATTTTTTCGAAAGCCGGTATGCAACAAGATTACCATCGGAGTAATTGCCTATAACAAGATCTGGGCGTCTGCCAAGTTCGGCAAGAATTTCTACCGATGCGTCTTCCGAGAAATCTTCAAGGTAAGGCCAAATTTCAAATCTCGAAATCCAATTATCGGTTATTTGCGGATTATGTGTTCTGAAAGGAACTCTTAATATCCAACTGTTTTTCGTAGAGTCTACTTTTTCCAAACGTTTATTACATTTTGTATTACCGGCGTTTGGTATAAGTCTTGTTAAAATCAGAATCTTCGGTAATATATCCAACCCGGAATTTTTTAGAGATTCACCGAGAGCTTTTTCCAAGGCTTTTACTTGATCGAGAATATAAACTACCTGCCCCCCTGTATCGGGTAATCCTAACACTCCTTCTTGTCCGAAATAACCGTGCGGCGATACAATAACAATATTAAAAATCATAGGTATCCGGGAAATAAAATTTTTAAGCGATAAATGATCGGGTGAATTCAAAAGGTTATCGAGGAGCTTAAGACTTTCGATTATATCGCCGGGCGTTTTACCCAATCCCTTTTCAAATCCCAGCTCTTGAAGAATTTGTATTATCTCCTCGTTCGGTTTTTCGTATGAATATTCGGAAAGTTTTTCTATTGCTTTATCTATGTTTTCATTAAGATGATCCGGATTTTTAATTCTTTCATTCAATATTAGTTGATGCGAGTTATACTTGTGGAGCCGGATAAAATCGAACAACAACTCTTTCCACTTTTCAGAATTATTGAACATTTGGCTCGAAAGATAACGATTGAGATATTCAACGCCGGTTCCAATACTTTTAATGTCTTTTACAAAAGGAGATTTATCATAAAACGGCATAAAATTAATATTGAGCAAATCATTAGATGAGCCTGGATTAACAAAAGCTTCTTTTGCTTTCAGGTATTCTATAGCCGAGATTTTTTCAATAAGTGTCTCTTCAAGTTTGATAATGTAAAAATTCCCCTCTCCAATTTTCTCTCTTATGTCAATATACATTGTGTAACCCAAACAAAGAGCTTCTTGTATAGGAGTGATTAAACGATGAAGGTTCTCTTCTTTTGTTCCGGCCAAGTGTTCTTTATAAAATTCTTCCAAGTCGCCCTGGACAAAAAGCTTTTTCTCTTTTTGCGCTAAAAAATTGAAATAATTGAAAAATTCGTATTTATGATTGTAAACCGAATCAAGATAATTCAGGGGCATTCTAAACTCCTTCTTTAAAATTATAATACTTAATACCTTCCATAATTCCGGTGGCAAAATTTTCCCGGGCAAAATAAATTCTTCTTCTTCCTCTAAGTTTTTCAAGTTCGTCACTATGATTTCCCACAACAATTCCCAGTAATTCGCCTGTAAGCATATCCTCATCGTTCCCGGAATCACCCGCAACTAAAATCGATTCATGAGGAATATTCCATCTGTATGATAAATATCTTATTGCTCTCCCTTTGCTTGCGCGCAACGGAAGAATATCCAGGTATTGCTTATGACTTATTATTAAATTGGCTCTTATCTTACTTTTATTAAGCAAATCTCTAAGTTCATCGGCGTCGAATCCTTCTTTTATATAATAGCTGACTTTATGATCTCTCTGAGTTTCAGATTCCTGGTATTCCAAATAGTCTACATCATTTAGAATCTCTACAATTCTATTTCTATTCCACTTATGTGAAATATGAGCTTTCCAGCCGGTTGAGAAGACATAATCGTCTTCGCTGCTGCCGTAATAAATTTCCGAGCCGACGGATGAAATAATAAAATCAGGAAGTAAGAAGTTATGTTTTTTTAGTACATCTATTGCCGATTCTATGGTTCTGCCTGTTGCCACGCCATATCCTATATCGTCATTTCTACTTAGGAGAAACTTGTTGAATATTTCCTCCGATTCTCTATTGCCAAGTAGTGTGTCGTCTATATCGAATATCATTAGTCTTTTGTATTTCAATAGCTTTGGTCCTGCACTAATGAATGTTTTCGGATTTTCTTTTCTTTCGCCAAGAAGGTTTTTAATAGTATCCAAATAGCTTTCTGTATGCGCGTCCCAAGAATAAAATTTATTAATTCTGTCTATGCCGTTGTTGGAAAACCGCATCCAAGATTGTTCGTCATTAAGAATGGCATTAATCGCATCGGCAATGTTACGTGAATCGGTAACATCAACAAGTATTCCGTTATCAAGATTGCTGAGTATATCGCGCGGTCCCCCGTCGTCGGTAGTAACAACCGGAAGCCCGCTTGCAGCAGCTTCGATTAATGTTAATCCAAACGGTTCATTGTAAGCAGAATTTACAAATACTCCCCTCGATTCGGCGGCAATCCTGTATAGCTCGGGCACCTCGTGTTCAAAGTCGTGTCTTTTAGGAACAGCCATTTTTCCATAAAGATTATATTTATCGAGCAGAAGAAGAATTTCGGTTAAAACTTCTCTTTCAATGTCGGGCATTTGTTGAATATCTTTCCTGATGCCGGCGAAGATTGCAAGGTTGGCTTTTTCCTGAAGTTCTTTATTTTCTCCGTATGCCTGAATTAATCCCGAAATATTTTTTCGTTTTTCCGGTCGGCAGAGAGATAAAATAATCGGCTTATACATATTAGTGAAGAATTTATAGAATTCATCCCGAATATGCGTTCTAACGACCTGAGATTCATCATCCCATTCGCGCGTAAAGTTAAAGGGATGAAACCTTTCAAGGTCTACACTTGGGGGAATAACTACAAATTTTTCCTTGGATGAATTTTTATATAAACCATACTGCTTATCAATTTCCTGGTATGTGCTGGTGATAATTCGATCGGCACAGAATATTGCTTCTTCTTCAACCTCTATTCGATGATCCATCTTGTAACGTTTTTCAATCTCCTCCTTTTTAATTCCCTGTGCAAGCAGATTATTCAACTTGTTTTTACCCAGCGAGTGCCCGGTGTGAATAAAAGGGATTCCAAAAAACTTTGAAAGCTTTGTACAAATATAACCGGCATCGGCATAATGACTGTGAATTATATCGGGGAGATATCCCTTTGCTTTAATATACTTGATTGATTTATCTACAAACTCTTCAAGGTGACCCCAAAGCTTCTCCTTACGAATATATTTAGAGCCGCCGCAACGTATACGAATGATTTTTAATTTATCATTAATTACCTCTTCGCGCTGCGAATAGTCTGCGGAGACTTCTTTATCGTTTATATACCTTGTTATGATTTCAACTTCGGATACTTCCTGTCTTTGGCTTAGGGCTTTAGCCAGTTCGAGAACATATTTTGTTTGTCCCCCTGTATCGGCATCGCGCCCCAATTCAAGCTCTGATCCTCTAATCAGACCATGAATATTGTATAATTGAAAATAGATGCCTTTTGATTTACTAATTGCTTCCGTCATATATTATTTCATTATATTTATTTATAAATATTGTTGTTGCAATAACTAAAAAATTTGTGTTTATAACCGGTTGTGTAAATTGGTTTTCACCTGTCATGCGTATTTTGAATAAATGAAAAATACAACCTCATCTATTGAGGTTATTTTTAAATTACTCATTAGCGGTTACTGTGATAGCCTAAGTTTTATTAAAATAAGATATTTTTCATGAAATCCAAATTCTAACCAAAATTGCTGGATTTATTGTGCGATTTAATCAATTTTTAGGAAGATAAACCTTTTTTGAATTCAATAAATTGTGTAATGTTTAAATAAAAAATATAGGGTTCCGGTATTATGCAGTTTAGAACGGAAATTAATTTAGATAAAAGTGATTTACTGTTTGATCATGCCGATAGAATAGTCACTATAGGATCTTGTTTCGCGGAAAAAATTGCGGAGTATTTCAAATATTACAGGTTTACTCTACTTGATAATCCATTCGGTGTACTTTATAATCCGGCTTCGGTTTTTAACGCATTCAATTTATTAAATGAAAACAAAGTCTTTGATAAAGATGATCTTATATTCGAACAAAACGAATGGCACAGCTTTTATCATCATAGTAACTTTTCACATCACGAGATAGACGAATGTCTTAAAAACATAAACACAAGTTTAATTGAAGCAAAAAATTTTTTAAGCAAAACAAAAATATTAATTATTACTTACGGCACCTCTTATGTTTATAAACATATAGCGCGTGATTATATTGTTTCAAACTGTCACAAGATTCCGTCCGGCAGTTTTGAACATTTCAGGTTAACGCTAGACGAAGTGATACGCTATATTGAAGCATCGCTTCATCTGCTTAATTTGCTGAATAATAATTTAAAAATTATTTTCACAGTAAGCCCGGTAAGGCATTGGAAAGACGGGGCAGTTGATAACCAATTAAGCAAATCAACCCTGCTTTTGGCGGTAAATGAAATTGTTTCCGGGAATAAAAATTGTGTTTATTTTCCATCCTATGAAATTTTAATGGATGACTTACGCGACTACAGGTTCTATAAAAGCGATTTCATTCATCCGAATAAAATTGCAACCGATTATGTTTGGGATAAATTCAAAACGGCTCACTTAAAAAGCGAATGTGAAGCCATGCTGAAAGAAATTGATCCGATTGCCAAAGCGCGCCTCCACCGATCAAGAAATATCCATTCCGAAAAAAATAAAATATTTTTACAGAGCCAACTTAATCGGATTGAAGAATTGGAAAAAAAATATAATTATCTCTCATTAACAGACGACAAAAAGCATTTTCAAAAATTACTTGAAGAAATATCGGCAAAGAAAAATTAAATCACTTCGGTTAATTCAAGGAATCTTTTGTATGGAATAGCTGTCCAGCTTTCGGCTTGCAATGCACCGTTGGCCAGGCTGATCATAGAAACCTTTGCGGCGGATTCCTCATTAGGGGCTTCATAGATATCCATAAAGTCATAAGTTCCCAGCAAAGCATAGTGAGATATGAATTTTATCTCGGGACATTTTGCTTTTACCTGCTCCAGCCATTCGCGCCCCAGCTTCGGACGGCTTTTCATTTGTCTCGATACTTCGGGGGACAGCTTTGTCATCAAAATGAAGGTTTGCATAACTACCTCGATAATTATTTTAAATGTTCCGTTATCGGGAAGAAAAATTACGGAGAAGGGAATTTTATCTCAATATAAGTTACCTTGATCAATAAATCAAAGTATAAAATGAAAATGTAATAGATTAACCCTTACGGGAATAAAGGGGAACAATATAATACACAGAAAACTATTTTCTTGAAGTAAAAGATTTTTATTTATATACTGTCTTATAGTAATCGAATTTAACTAACAATAAAGCTTATAAAGAAATATGGGCTCGCAACAATTATTATTGCTCGTACTGGGGCTTATAGTAGTAATGTCTATGATATACATAGGCACGGCGTTATACAACGAATATGTTGTAAGCAGCAACCGCGATCAGTTAATATCAACGCTAAACACTCTTGCCGATATGTGCCAAACTCATTACAAGAAACCGGTTGAAATGGGAGGGGGCGAAGGTGAATATACCGGGTGGATACTGCCGAATGAATTTTCATCGACAGACATCGGAGTTTTTAATGCGACAGTTAAGAAAAATAAAATCAATATTAAGGGTACTGGAGTAGAAAACGGATTTGACGGAAGACGAAAAGTTATTGTTCAGGCAGTAATTAATGCGAACGGTACAACTATTCAGGTAAAAAATTAAAAATGGTTATTGCAGTAGACGTAAAAACGGGGCAGACTTGACAGAGGTTAATTCAAATTACATTACATATCTAATTGATCTATCAAAGAGCGGAAGAAAAAATTCTTTTATGGAATTGTGCAAATTAAACGCAGATGTTGTCTATCCAATGGTTCTTCGTATCACTTCCGATTTCCTATTGGCAAGAGAGATTACAATTGAAGTTTTCATTTCTGCATGGGAAAATTTAATTCATCACCGGTCGGATATTCCCTTTTCCGATTGGCTGAAGGGGATAGCGATTTATATGTCTCTTGAAGAAATAAGAACACATAAAAGGAAAAAGCAGATTCAAAAATTACAGAATACAATTCCCAATAAAATAAATGTGAAGAGCCCTTCAAGCAAAAATAAATTGGAAAATATGGTTTTTGCATTATCCGAAATGCAAAGAGTGATATTTGTTCTTCATGATATGGAAGGATATTCTTGTCAGGAAATTTCCGACTTTATAGGTGAATCTTCACATAAAAAAATAAAAGATGAATTGAAGAAAACCAGAAGAGAATTAATAACAGGTATGCAGTCTTGAAATGCGACGAAGTTAAATTGCACCTTGACGATTTTATTGAGGGAACATTACCCGACGATAAAAAATCCTCCCTTCAAGAACATCTTGACGATTGTGCTGCGTGTAATAATGAATATAAGTTGCTGAATAGTTTTATACTTCAGGCCAAGTATTTGAAAACCGGTATTAAAACTCCTGCCGCTGTATTAGAGGGGATATATGATGAACTGGTGAAGAAAAGTACAAAAGCAGGGGAAGGGGAGAAAGTTTTCAACGAGACGCAACTGACTCAAATTAAAAAGGCCTTACGCCAGGAATTAAGTAGAGAAGAAAAGGAAAAAGAAGAAAAGGCAAAGAAAAAGAAAGCTGTCCAATACGGTTTCGGGTTTGACTACAAAAGCTATGTTTGGTTATTTGTTGTGATGGTTCTTTGTGTTGCGGGTTATGTGCTGTATGATTTATCTCTGTACAATTCACCGTGGGAAATAAAAATTGCAAAGGGGGAATTTAAAATAAACGGCTTTGAAACGGAAAGCCTGTGGCTTAACGAAGGGGATAAGTTATTAACTGAAGCCGGCTCTAAGTTAATGGTAAATATACCAAATGCAGGCAGGTTTGAGCTTGATGAAAATTCTACAATAACTTTTATAAAAGGGAAAAAGGGGGATAATCAACTTTTTTTAAATACCGGAACAATATCAATTTACAGCAAAGTCTTCCAACCGGGTATAACATTGTCTACAAATTTAGTAAGTATATCAGACCCCGGAAGTAATTATAAAGTTTCCATTAAAAATGATTCAAGTACAAAAGTAGAAGTTATATTAGGAATAGTGGAAATTAATCATTCCTCGAGGAAGCTGAATTTAGCTACTGGTTATATTTGCGACATTTCAGAAACCGACGGCATGAGTATACCTTACCATAAGTATGCAAAAGAAGATATGATCAAAGCGCTGCGTGATTTTAAATTCGGCGGTAATATAACAGATTTGAATATGATATTAACCGAATCGACCGATAATGACGCGTTATCTCTCTGGCATTTGTTAAAACTCGTTTCTCCAAACGAAAGATTGATTGTGTTCGAAAAGTTAAATGATTTTTTCCCTATTCCCGCCGGGGTAACAAAAGAAGGAATAATCAAACTTGATGAAGAAATGCTTACTCTTTGGTATGAAGAAATTGAATGGCAATTATAAAATTTTATTTTTCCGATTAAACGGGGAAATGAAAACAATACATTTCCCCATTGCATTTGGCTATCCGAATTATTTGCCAATAAAATAACCGGCAACACCTCCAACCAATACCGCTCCCCAGTGGGGGAGTTCGAACCTGGGTTTATTCAATTCACGCAAATATAATTTGCTTACATTCATATATTTTGAATAGGCACTGTCGTACCCGGTTTTGTAAGCTAAGGATTTTTCTTTTTCAAGATAATAGAGACTATCTTTCAATGATGATACCACGATATTGAGCGAATCGAGTTTATGAAAGTCCGCAATCTGCATAGTATAGTTCTCGGCATTTTGATGATCGATTATAAATGTCTCGCTGAACCAGAGTGGAATGCCGAGATAATCGACCGAGATATCATACTGCTTATCATATTGAGCAAAGATTTTTAATTTTTCTTTGGGGATTTCGGGAAATGTTTCAAGAAACTTACGTTCAAGATCATTTATGCTGCTTAAATACCTGACCTCAATCTGTTCCTTCATGCGGATTTCTTCAAGCAGCTCGATATGCTTACGCATTCCCTCGGCATCCGTTTGAAGTGTGTTGATGCGGTCGTGCAGGATATTCTGCAAAGAATCTTTAAAAGCAACTACAGTTTGAATCGAATCCCGTTGAAGCTGCATCCGTATTCTTTCTCTTTCAACGCGCGCTATCTCTTCCGCATTGCCTGAAGACCCGATAAAATAAGCTAAGGCAACGGCAATAAGAGCCAGCAATGTCCAGGGTAAGATTGTTTTAACCACCTCTAACCTCCAGCTTATCTTGTGTAACTTCTTTTAGTCCTAATGCCATACCAACGCGGCCGATCAATGTTTTATCTCCCTGAACAAAATCATAATAAACTATATGACCGTTGGGAAATGAATCCCGTAACTTGATGTAGGTATCTCTGCCGTCTTTGCATAATTCCATCAATAATCCTTTAATCATACTGCCGGCAGGGATATACATTTTGTTAATCTCATTCATATTGTGTTTGAATAATTCTTCGATTGCCGAATCGTTCATTTCTCTTACACCTGATGATTCTTCATCCACCTCTGTAAGGTTGAGATTACACTCAGCCACCAGCCTATCCCAGAATTTGTCGTATGGTGCCGGGTCGCTTTTGTCGAGTCTCACCATTGAGTGACCGATTATACCTTCGAATGACTCAAGTTTTTTACCGTAATACTCGGTGTAATTACTCGGAATGTTTTTACTGATTTCGAATGAATCGCATAAGTAGTTGACTAATTGAATAACAGAATCGATTTGAGCGGTTTCATATCTGTCAAAGTAACGGTAACCTCGGTAATCTTTACCGTAATCGAAAATCTTTGATTTGTCTGTACGAGTTTTATTTGTTACCCGGTCGAAGCAGTAATAATAATCACCTTTCTTGATTATACCCCCTTCGCTTGCAATCTCGATACCAATAAACCGTTTTTCAAATTTGATTTTCTTTTCACGGTCCCATTTCAATCCGAACTGCCATGCCCAAAATTTAGGATCGAATACTTCATAGATGGTTCCGTCATTACCGATGAGATATGCCGTACCGACCATTTGGCCGTCTTGTTTCCACCAATTGAGAGTGGATTCTGCGCTGCCGCCTACGGTGTGGTGAAGTGCGATACCGGTTTTAATATTTTCAACAGGGAAGAATTGATCAGAAGGAAGTTTTAATTTCTTGCTGAATTTTAAAGGCATCTCAACCCCGCTATTTTGTTTGCGAGGTAATATTAATAGTATTAAGCTTAAATAACAAGAATTATTTTTGTGGTTATTTTGATAAGCGGGATTTTATATTAAAAAGAAGACATTAATTTTTAATTTCCAGGTTTTTAAGATTGCTCTATCAAATAATCTCTAATTTCTCCCGATGTAAGGTAGAGATAATAACCGGGACTTTTGGGGGGATTGAAATCGTAGCAGTAGTTAAAGGTCTGCTCACAGTTTGCACAAATTATTTATTATGTTTTATTCTTGTCCTTTCCAGTCAATTCCAAGAGTTCGGACAATTTTGAGATCTCCATTATACCTTTTTTATCTGGCTGCTTTTGGATTCTGTCCTGGTTATAGGGATCGTTGTGAAAATCAACAACCACATGATCATCTTTTTCTCTTTCGCGTTTGATATAAACCGGGTTTAAGCCCACCGCTTTCGCACCTTCCATATCCTCTACGCTGTCCCCCACGAAAAAAACTTCTTTTGGTTCAAGATTGGTTCTCTGTAGCGCAACCCGAAATATTTTAGGGTCGGGTTTGTCTGCTCCAACTTCACCGGAAATAATTATCTCATCAAATAGGGGGGCTAATTCAAGATCGGCCAGTAATGAATAAACATGATTGGGGTGATCAAAATTGGATACGAGCGCTAGGGTGTAATACGGTTTCAGTTTTTTTAATAGGGGTATGGTCTCGTTATCAAGACGGATATGATTTTGCCAAGCATTTATAGTTGCCGAGGCTATACAGTGCAATTGATCGGCAGAGAAAACAAAGTTAATAGACTCTGCGTGATCTTTTATCCGGTGTTGATACAAGGACAACTCGCTATCGATAATTACAGGTTTCGGTTTGGAGAAAAATCCGTTTAAACCATTTTTAAATTCTTTTTCGGAAATGAAACAACCATATTCTTGGGAAAGAGCGAAATAGGCTTCGCTCCAATCTCTCCATGCTGCATTCATATCACCGAATATGAAGAGTGTGCCGTATAAATCGAAGAATATACCTTTTCTGTTCATAGGGTAAGATGATAAGTTGAAAAAACTAATGAGTGTAAATATACAAAAGACCCGGTTTATTTGAACCGGGTCTTAAAAAAGTTTAGTAGCTGTCTTCGTTAAGAACTACCTTCCCTTTGAAGATTTTATAAATGAAGATTGTGTAACCAATAACCAGCGGCATACCAAGTAATGCAATTATCAACATAGTTTCAAGAGTGCGGGGTGTTGACGAAGCATTGTAGATTGTAAGACTATATGCCGTATCGATTGATGAAGGAACCATGTTGGGAAATAGGCTGACACTCATTAAACCGATCATTGAAGCGATTGTTGTTGATGAGGCAATAAACGCGCGTCCGAATTTTTCCGAGTTGACAGCAACCGGTATATAAATAATCCCGGTTATCAGTAAAATAAAGAAAACCCAAAACAACGGGTTGGATAAAATTGAAGCGAAGAGATAATTTGCTTCGAAAAAAGAATAAAGAGATACCAATACATATAAAACAACAAATGCGATCCACAATTTCGGAGTATAACTTTTTATTCTTACGCGATGCTCCCCTTCCGATTTCATTGAAAGGTAGATTGAACCGTGCATTGTAAACAGCGTTAAACTTAGCACGCCTACAAATATCGAATAAGGATTAAGGAGAGAGATAAAGTTGCCGGTAAAAAACCCGTCGCTGTTGATAGGAATTCCCTTTAAAATATTACCGATAGCAACACCATACAATAGAGCGGGCAAGAGACTTCCAATTCCGAAAGCCCAATCCCATAAATTTCTCCATTTGTGTGAATCTACTTTCCCCCTAAACTCCATTGAAACCGCACGAAAAATGAGAGCAAACAAGAGCAGCATAAACGCAAGGTAGAACCCGCTGAACACGGTTGCGTAAACTATCGGGAAAGCGGCAAACAAAGCACCTCCGGCAGTCAGCAGCCATACTTCGTTTCCGTCCCAAACAGGCGCAATTGAATTTATATTAATTCTTCGCTCGTTTTCATCTTTCGTAAATAAATGCAGAACACCGACGCCAAGATCAAAACCGTCGAGTATGGCATAGCCGATTATCAAAACAGCTATTAGTAAAAACCAAATTATATTAAGATCCATTATACTGTTCCCTCCTTAATTGTTAATGGTTCGGGACCATTCTTAACTTTTCCGATTACGATATATAAATAAAGCGCTCCGAGGAAAAGATAAATTAAACCGAAGAGGATGATGGAAATAAGAACTTCCTGCGCGGGGACTGTTACCGAAACGGCGTCTTTAGTTTTAAGAAGATGATAAACAATCCATGGTTGTCTTCCGACCTCTGCCGTTATCCAGCCCAGTTGAATGGCAACCATTGGAAGGGGAATGGACCATAAAAGAATCTTGAGAAGAAGCCTGTTCTCCCACAATTTGTTTTTATATAACGACCAAGCCGCCCACATCATTACAAAAATGAAAAACATTCCAAGTACGACCATGTTATGGAAAGAAACAAATGTTAAAAAGAGTGGAGGGATTTCATCTTTGGGGAATTCGTTAATGCTTTGTATTCTGGCATTTACATCGCCGAAGACGAGCCAGCTTAGCAACCCGGGGACTTCAATTGTACCATGAAGTTCCGGCGGCTGATCTGTAGGTACAGCAAATAAAACCATTGCTGCGCCCCCTTCCTCGGTAGCATACAAGCCTTCAATAGCAGCGAACTTTTCGGGCTGTGTTAGTGCAACTTGCCTCGCGTGTTCGTGGCCGAACGGGAATAATTCCAATACGGAAGCAATTAATCCGACAATGACCGCCAACTTCATAGAGGTTTTTGCAAATTCTGTGTGTTGTTTTTTTAACAAGTAATAAGCAGCAATACCCGCCATTAGAAAGGCGCCCATTATCAAAGTCGAATCTAGCGTGTGGAAAAATCTTATCCACATAGACGGATTAAAAACCGCATCCCAGAAATTTGCCAATTCAGCTCTCCCGTTTTGAACTATAAAACCGGCTGGTGTTTGCTGCCATGAATTTGCGACCAATATCCAAAATGCAGAAAGAGTCGATCCAACTGCAACCATCAAACCTGAGAACCAGTGAACGCCTTTTGATACCTTGTTCCTTCCGAATAAATAAAGCCCCAAAAACCCCGATTCGAGGAAGAAAGCGAAAACACCTTCAGCGGCAAGGGGGGCGCCGAAAATATCACCTACAAATTTCGAGTATTCGCTCCAATTAGTTCCGAATTGAAATTCCATAACTATTCCCGTTGCTACGCCTACGGCAAATGTAACAGCAAGAATCTTTGCAAAGAATTTTCCGATCTTTTTATACACCTCGCTATTTTTTCTCCAACCGATTGTTTCGGCTATAACCAAGAGCCAGGCCAAACCAATTGTGATTGGAGGAAAAATAAAATGGAACATAATTGTAAGAGCGAATTGTAATCGCGCTAATAATACTGCATCCATTAATCGACCTCCGCTTTTTGAATTTTACATTTTGTGTTTTATTCTTTCTAAAATGATAATACAAACTCCGATATTTTTTTTTCTTTTAATGCTTTATAAATATCTTCTTCGATTGCCCCGAAGAAATTATGAAACTTGCAAACGCCGTTCAACCCGCAGTGGAATGTTTCATCCAGGCATTGATTGAATTTGGCTCTGAATCCAATTACAAAGAGTACTTCGAATAGAGAAAGGTTCTTGGGATCTTTTACTAGGAAAATTCCCCCTGCCTGCCCTTGAGCGGTGCCTACAATTTTTCCCTGTTTAAGTTTATGTGAAATTCGTGCGGCGAAATTTTTTGAAATTAGAAGCTTTGAGGAGAGTTCCTTGATTGATAAATGTTTTTCTTTATCAAGTCCTGCAAGCATTGCCACAATTCGTAATGCGTAATCCTGTTCACGGGTTATGAAGGTTAACATTTAAATATTACCTTACAAGTAATGTATCCAATCCCAAAATAAGAGGAGTGAATTTGAAAGTCAACTTTAGGATTATTTGTCTTAATTTATTATCCTGTGATTCCGGGTAAGTAATTTCTAATGAAAAAGCAAACGAATAGGGTGATCTAATGATAAATAGAGAAATGATTACAAAAGTATTTACTACTATTTTTTTAATAGCTGCAATTATTTTTTTAGTGTACGAAATTTGGCCTGAAAAGGAAGTTGTTCAACTCCCCGGTGTTTTAGCTCCTCAAAACCCTGTTCAGGTAAACATGACCGAAGGAAGCGGGTGGATAAAAGATGAATATTTTTACGAAGCTCTTGCGCAATTTAAAATCAAGGCAAAAGTATTATGCAGATCCGATTATAACTTTGACGATGCAAGCTCGGTTTGCCCAACCGATCTGGCATTGGGATGGGGCAGAATGTCGGATCAAACGGTAGTTGATAAAATCGACATTTGGCAGGGGGGTAGATGGTACAAATGGAAAGCGGATAAACTTCCAATTCCTAAAAAAGAAATAGAAACCTACAGCGCCAACATGCATATAATTCCTGCCGATCAATTGGTCCAAAATGTTCTTGACCAAGTTGCATTAGGAGAGATTATTGAAATAGAAGGATACCTTGTAGATATTAAAGGACCCGGCGGATGGCGGATGAGAAGTTCAACGTCCCGTACAGACCGCGGCGACGGCGCGTGCGAAGTTGTGTGGGTTGAAAAGTTAACAATTGTGCAATGAGAGTCTTTCTCAATTCATTGCATTGGCTCCATCTTCATTAATTAATGTTATTGTAGTTACTTCTGCAGGTATTCCCATTCTCAAAGAAACACCGTACCAGCCCAGCCCTGTGTTCACATATAAATATTGTCGATTTTCCTCATAGAGCCCGGCCCATCTGTCGTACATTGCCTGCGTCACGCTTAGCCGAATAGGGCCCAGAATAAAACCGACTTGTCCGCCGTGCGTATGGCCGGCTAACGTCAATTGAATATCTTCTTTCCCAAGAATTTCATTAGCCCAAAAATCAGGATTATGAGTTAATAATATTTTAAAGGAAAGTTCATTCGTATTATTTTTTGTGATGTCTATATTGCTGTCGTAAAAACCATGGTGCGGATCAAAAACTTCTACGCCGAGTATTCCTATAGCTTGGTTGTTTATAACCAAAGAGTCGGATTCGTTCAGTAGAAGTTTTACACCCCACTCTTCATAAATTGATTTCAATTCTTTCTTGATAGCAATTTTATCTTCTTCATCTTTCCAGTTATCACTCGCCTTTTCGGAATTACCATAATCATGATTTCCCAGAATAGCGTATTTCCCAAGGGGCGTTTCGATGCGGCGTAAGATGTCTGCCCCTTTCCGCATTTCATCAACACTGCCGTAATCGCCCGTGTAAACAAGTAAATCCGGTTTTTCTTCTTCAATGATTTTCAATAATTTAGAAATTAGTTCGGGGCTGTTATAATTTTGAATATGGATATCGGAGATGTGTACTATCCTTTTCCCGTCAAACTCGGAAGGGAGTTCTGCAAAACTGATTTCCACACGTTTAACAATAATATCATCGCTGCCGATTGTTAAGCTGTAGATAAGTCCCAGTAGAAATAAAACAACTATTCCAATCCCGATTTTTGTAAGCATTTTCATATCCGCACAGTAAATGTTTTTGGTAAAAGTATGACGAATATAATTATTGATTTGTTTCCTTTTGCAAGCATTATGAGCGTATAATAAAGTAAAAACTCTATAAAGTTAGGTTGCACTATAGAAATTGTCTGCATATATTGGGTACATCAATGCATATAAATAGGTGCTTCATGAGAACTACATTAAACATTAATGATGAATTAATCGATAAAGCAATGCAGCTTACCGGTGTTAGTGAAAAAACCAAACTTATCAAAATGGGACTTGAAGCGCTAATTGCTAAAGCGAGCAGCGAAAGATTATCAAAGCTGGGGGGAACCGAGAGTGGATTGGAGGATATTCCCAGAAGGAAATCTTATAAATGATTTTGGTTGATACGTCCGTTTGGGTTACATTCCTGAATAAAGGGGATGATGAATTAGCCAAATTATTGGAATCCGGAAAAGTGTTTACTCACGAGTCTGTAATTGGGGAATTGGCTTGCGGAAATATTAAAAACCGAAACAATATTTTGACATTGCTTAACGAATTGCCCAAGATACCCACAGCAACATTTTCCGAAGTGTTATACATAATTGAAAAGCATAAATTGTTCGGCGCCGGATTGGGCTATATTGATTGTCATCTATTAGCTTCGGCGCTTATTGCAAATATCACATTATGGACAAACGACAAGTCTCTTCGTCATGCGGCAAGATTATTTGAAATATCCTATCGATAATTTAATCCATTTCTCGTTACACCGATCAACCACAAAATATTCCAATAAATCAAAGGCGAACAGGCTGCCAGCATTACATAGAATTGTTAATAAATTTCTTCAACAAAAGTTTGATCCGACATCGGCGGCCTCACATACCCTTTGTTTTTTTGTCTCGGCGGAAGTTCTATTGTTTCCGGGGTGAGATCTTCATAAGGGATTAAACTTAACAGGTGACAGATTGTATTTAAACGCGCCCGTTTTTTATCGTCGGCATTAACAACATACCAGGGGGCTTGTTTGATATCGGTGTAAGCGAACATTTCATCTTTAGCTTTGGAATATTCAACCCAGCGTGCGCGTGATTCCAAATCCATCGGGCTTAACTTCCATCTTCGTGTCGGGTCGGTTAATCTTTGCTGGAATCTTTTTTCCTGCTCTTCATCGCTGACGGAAAAATAATATTTAATTAATATGATTCCTGAGCGGATCAACATTCTTTCATATTCCGGGCATGAGCGGAGGAATTCGTTGTATTCTTCATCTGTACAAAATCCCATTACACGTTCAACGCCGGCGCGGTTGTACCAGCTTCTGTCGAACAAAACCATTTCTCCCGCGGCTGGTAAATGAGGAACATATCTTTGAAAATACCATTGCGATTTTTCTTTTTCCGTAGGAGTTCCGAGCGCAACAACTCTGCAGATTCGTGGATTGAGCGACTGCGTGATACGTTTTATAACGCCTCCTTTGCCGGCGGCATCTCTTCCTTCGAAGATGACCACAACTTTCAACCCACGATCTTTAATCCATTCCTGAAGTTTTACCAGTTCGATCTGAAGTTTACCGAGTTCGTATTCATAGAATTTGTTACGCAGCTTCCCTTTTTCATTATAACGGTCGGGATTAAGATCTACGGCTTCCTTCTTTTCTTTCTTGGAATGTTTGCCGCCGGAGTTGTGCTTATCTTTTTTCTTTGAGTGATTCTTATCTTTCTTTTTATCCCCCATATATCCTCCTTTAGGTATGGGAAATACGTTTACAGCAATTTACCAATAATAGATAATTAGTCAAGCAGATATTCTAAAGCTCAGGAAAAAGATAAAGAAACCCAACTTTTATAGCTCAACCGGAAAAGTTGGGTTTCTGAAATTTAATCAATCGGTTCCCACTCACCTATAGTTTCGATAGTAACTTGTACTTTTGGATCGGCTGTATATTTTTCATAAGAATTGTAATACCATCCCATGTATTGCGAGTTGCCGCCGCATTCTGTTGTAATTAAAAATCTGTTTGATAAGTGACCAATGTTCATCGCACGATCACGCGGTAAAGGCTTATCGCCGCCTTGCGGATCGATAGGGATCCATCCGTAATTGGGGAGATAAATTTCAGGCCAGCGGTGGAATACGTCATCCATGCTTGCGTCGTCGCCTCGGACAACGAAAGCGCCGACATATCTTGCGGGCATTCCGGCGGCTCTGCATAGAGCGATAAAGCTGAAAGAATATTCCGAGCAGGAGCCAGTACCTCTTTGAAGCACTACCGGCGCTACGTTCCAGCCCCCTTCGAGTTTGTATTCAAGTGTGTTGCGTACGTGATCGAATATTTTGCGTGCAATCCAATATGGATTAGTTTCATCACCCACAATTTTTTTAGAAAGATCTTTTATGTAAGGATCATCAATCTGATATTTTGTATCGTTGGCTGTGTATGTTTCAATAATATCTTTGGGAATGTCCGCAAGTGTACCGCATCTATCGGGATAGATGTAATAACTGATATCGGAAATCTGTGCTGTAACGGTCATAACGGAAGCGGCAACATTTCCCGCCGGAATATTCTCATAATTAAATTGAGCGTATTTTTGATTCCATTTATCGATCACGGTTTTATAAATGTTGGAGTTGAATTCAACATTTTCAATAACCTGCTGGGGCAAGTTGTCAGGGATTGCAATAAAAACATCGGCGGTTTTAATTACGCCGTTCCCCGATCCTTTAATTTCATGTGTGAATATCAACTTTGCCTGACGTGTATTTTCGAGAGTGTAAAGGTCTTCGTCTTCACGCGCGATTTGATAAATCATATCGGTTTGGTAATCAACGTTCCAAAGGTATTTTCCGTCCCATGCCATTCCGCGCGGATACTTATCCGGTGATTTGGCAATGATAATTACTTCGCCGTTATTATAATCAACCATATAAATTTCATCGGCAATTCTATCGGAACACCAGAAGTAAGTGCCGTCGAAAGTTAAACCCTGTATGTTTCTGTTAGGAGCGTCGAACGATTTGACCGCGGTACCGTCACTCATGTCTATTTTCATGATTTTGTCTTCGCCGGGATCGCTAACCCACAATGTTGTACCGTCCCATGTAAGTCCTTCTGCTGAAGAACCGGGTGCGTCAACAGCAAAGAGTATTGTTCCGTCGGCAGGGTCTAGTTTGAAAATTTTGTTTTGCCTGCTGTCAATGTTCCAAAGATGTTTACCGTCCCATGCCAAACCTTTGGGCCAGAAACCGGGAGAAGGAATTTCTCTTACAACATTTCCTTTTGAAGGATCGATGCAATAAAGCTTATCGGTTTTGTAATCGGCTGTCCAAAGGTTGGTACCGTCGAATGTAAGACCAGTCGGGCATGTTCCCGGTGCGCTGAATTGTTTAATTACTTTGCCAGTACCTGCTATTGATAGTGATTCGGAAATAAAGAAAAGCAAAAATAGAATAGATAATTTTTTCATAACCCCCTCATAGGTTATTATCGAAAATAATTTGATAAGGAAAGTTAAATAATATTAGGTTATGTTTTGAAAAATTTTGAAAAAGAGGATTAAATATTAATGATATCTCACGCCGTATTTGTAGAGATTCTCAAAACAGAATGTAGTGTACCAGGGATCCGACGGCGCGCTTTTCCGCCCGCTCCACCCGCCGTCTATTTTTTGTGCGTCTATCAAGATTTGAATTACATCTCTTACACTTTCTGTGTTGCCGCTGTAATTAAGAGCGTTTAGTATTGCTAACGCCGACCCGGCAAAATTCAACATCTTCCATTGATTTCTTAAAGAAAGTGTGCACTTTTCGAGGTTCATGATTATTTCGGATTTGTGGTTGTAACCGGCCATTAGTAAAGCATTAACAACGTCATCCATTGAAGCCAGATCTGAACCAAAGGGATAATCGGAACCGACATGTGATGGCCAGCCGCCGTCGGTGTTTTGGGATCTTTTAAGAAACTCAATTCCCTTAATCGCGAATACATTATTGGCATGACCGGCCGAAATTAAACCCCGCAGAATTGCCGCGGTGATCCAAACCGTGCTGTGTTTAAAGCTGATCCAATACCACTTTTTCGGGACTATCAATTGAAGCTGTTTATTTTCCGACCAGCCGCCGTCATATTTTTGATGCGAGATAATAAACTCAAAAGCTTTTTTGATATGAGGAGATGTTTTATCTTCACCGTAATTAACAAGGAGTTCCATCACACGCCCTGTTTCGGCCATGCCGCTGGGTTTCCCCTCTTTCCAGTGCCAGGGCCAGCCGCCGTCCTCGTTCTGCATCGATTTCAAATCAGCAAGAAAAGGAGCCGTGTCTATATCGTGTTTGTTGAGAAAGAGAGCCATCCTTAAAATATGATACGGTCTTCCGTATTGGAGCACAAAACGGACGGGATCATATGAAAGATCCATTCCACTTCTTTTTTTGTTCCATCTGTATTTTTGACCAAACATAATGCTGCTTTCAAAATATTTTAATTCACCCTACACTTATTAGTGAATTAAAAGCAAATACGAAATGTAATTTGGAGTGACCACCTAAATTTTGCCTAATTTGGAGAGTGTATTACTTCGAGGATGTTAGTTGATTATCTTTTTAATATTATTAAATGGTTAGCTATTCTGTTCTTTTAACCCTCTTATATAACATGAGTAAAATTAATCCCATAAGTCCGTCTGCGATTGATGAAAAGATTATCATCCAGGAGCTGTCGATTATAAAATAATAGAGAAGTAGAAATCCGAATGCTATGAATTTTGCGATGAAGCTGAAGATAATTAGTCCGTCGTATTTTTTATAATCCCAAGCCGCCATTGAGTAAGCAACGCACAAAACGATATGAAAAATTCCCCCCTGCGCCTGATAGAAATTTTTTACGTATGGTTCAAACCCGAAGAAAGGCATCCACGACGAAGGCATAAAGATTAAACCGATACCTACACCTAGTGAATGAAGCATAACAAGCCAGAGAAATAAAGAAAGCATGCGGGATGGAGTCAGATCTGTTTTCATATTGTTCCCCAATTTTATGTGGAAACTCAACCGGATGAGAGGATGAAATAACCTACGAACATAACATTATAATTGCAACAAACATTTTGCGATGATAAAAATATTTTTTTGATAAACAAAATACCGGACTTACTAGTGCCGGCGCTTATAAAATTTATTTGATAATTTTTATTACGACGAATGATCAACCGCGATCAACCATTTGCCGTTAATCTTTTTCCAGAGCAAATTGAAGTGTCCGCTCTGGTTACCGCGGTCCGCGACTACTTCATATTTGCCGATCATAAATGCCGCTGTATCGGAAAGTTTTTCAAGGTGAATAACAGTAAGCGTTAACGTCCCCATAGTCTCAACGGTAGGGTAAGCTTTTTTATAGACATCATATATTTTATCCCAGCCGGATACGACACTGTGATTACTCATAAAGACAACTGATTCTGATCTCCAATGCATATTCATGTATCCGTCCAGATCACCATTGTTCCAGCACTGGTTTAATGTTTTTATATTTGTCAATATTTGTTCGATATCCGGATCTGCTTTTTGCTGTGCGAACATCACAAAAGGTAACAACAAGATTAGTAACAGCTTTTTCATTCTATCTCCAAACAAGTAGTGTTAATTAATATTGTGTGTAATTATTTCTTTGGCGCGTGGATCTTCGACAAGATCAATACAAGTCCCGGCTAAATATATTCTGTTGTTGGAATTGTAAAGCAGCGTTTCATCCTCGATTGATTTGAGTTCAGTTACAGTGCATAGCGAATCAATTCGGTTGATCTTCGCCGCGACAATGAACGAAGTTGTTCCGCTAGAGTTGTACAACTCATAAATTTCATTGGAACAAGTAAACCTTGCACAAATATCTCCATCGTCCTTGTTGAGTATCCTTGCATTCAGATAATATTTGTTGTTTTGCCTAACCGCGCTCAGTATGACAGTGTCCATTATCGCCGTGTGAGTAAGAAGATTGAAATGAGATTTATAAGAATTGATATCTAAAATATCATCAAGCAATACGGCTTTATACTTTTGGGCCAATTCTGTTTTAATTCTTACACCGGCATTTGATGGCTCGGTATATTGTTTATCACTGTTGTTGCAGAATGTCATTAAAAGAGCATAGGCGATAATAACTGTCTTAAGAATATGATTATTCAATAATTTCCCCTTTTACTCATTATTATAAAAAGGCGGATATCCATTAATAATATTTGAATTTTCCAAAAATAAACAAAAATTGGGAATCGAGTAAATGAAAAATGCATCCCATTATCCCGGTGTACAAGATATGAGCTGTAATTGAAACTAAAGGGGATTAAAATACGTTTTACAGATATTCAACAAACAATAAATTAATAGAGGTAATACAATGAAAGAAAACGTAGGTGGTATCGATAGAATTATCCGTTTCGTATTAGGAATAGTAATTATTGCTCTTGGTATTTATTATCAAAGCTGGTGGGGATTGATCGGGATAGTACCGCTCTTTACCGCGTGGCGCAAATCGTGTATGCTTTATATCCCTTGCGGGTTATCTACATGTAAAGTAAAAGATGCCAAAGAATAAATCTATTTAAAATAAAGAAGCCGGGATTAACCCGGCATCTTTAACGTATTATTTGAAACAATTACACTCTGAATTTCTCGTTAAAGTTTTCGGTTACAATGTGACCGTCGAACAAGTGAACTACTCTGTTTCCATACTCCGCATAAGCAGGGGAGTGAGTTACCATAACTATTGTAGTCCCGCCGTCGTTTAATGTTGTTAACAAGTTCATTACTTCATCGCCTCGTTCGGAGTCAAGGTTACCGGTAGGCTCATCTGCCAAGATTAATTTCGGATTACTAACAATTGCTCTCGATACAGCCACTCTCTGCTGCTGACCCCCCGATAATTGCTGCGGGAAGTGTCCCATTCTATGAGCAATTTCCATTCTTTCCAATACTTCATTAACACGTTTCTTTCTTTCTGTAGTTGGCACACCTAAATAGAGAAGAGGGAGTTCCACATTTTCAAATACTGTTAATTCATCAATCAAGTTAAAGCTCTGGAATACGAAGCCGATATTTTCTTTGCGAAGCTGCGCACGTTGTCTTTCACTGAATTTTGATACTTCTGTTTCGAGGAAGAAATACTCGCCGCCTGATGGATTATCCAATAACCCGAGTACGTTCAATAAAGTCGATTTGCCGCATCCCGAAGGCCCCATAATAGAAACGAATTCACCTTCTTTGATTTCCAATGTAACATTATTTAATGCAGTTGTCTCTACTTCTTCGGTTGTGTAAAGCTTTTTAAGTCCGTTTGTTCTGATCATTTTGTCCCCCTTTTTTAGGTGATTTTTTGGAGTTTTGTATAATTCTTGTACATTAAGACTCCTTTGGGAGTAAAAAGGTTGCATTTTTTTTATAAAATATTTTAAAATATTGCTTTAACTTCGAATGAGTTGCTGTAACCCCCGGCTTAAGCCGGGGGTTAATTAAAACCAAAACTTCTAAAGAAATACATGCATTTTTACACTTACTAAATTTGCATAAAGAAAAATTCTTAATTAATTTCGTAACGGTTGGGGGAACCGCGCTAAGAATCTATTCTTTAAAATATTTTCATTCATTACACTATCAGAGGTGTGATACATGTGTGATAATTCCAAATCAAACAACATTTCCCGCAGAAATTTTTTAGGCAAAGTAGGCACGGGTGTAGTAGGCAGTCTTGCTGCGGCGCCTGTATTAAAAGCAATGCCGAAAAATTTTCAAAAAGAAATTGAACAGGAAATTGAACGACTTGAAGTAGTCAAGCTGAAAGTCAATGGACAAAATGTAAGACTTTTAGTTCAGCCCGAAACAACATTGGTAGAATTACTCCGCGACAAATTGGAACTAACCGGCACAAAAGTATCCTGCAACAACGGCGAGTGCGGCGGATGCACGGTATTGCTCGACGGAAGAGCAGTATACTCATGCCACATGCTGGCACTTGATGCCGCGGGTAAAGAAGTAATCACAATAGAAGGATTGATGAACGGCGAAGAACTTCATCCGCTGCAGCAAGCATTCATCGATGAAGACGGTCTTCAATGCGGGTTCTGCACACCGGGACAAATAATGGCTGCTTATGCATTGCTGTTAAAAACTCACGATCCATCGAAAGATGAAATTGTTGAAGCAATGTCGGGTAATCTTTGCAAATGTGCGGCGTATCCGAATATTATCAAGTCGGTGCAGACCGCAGCAGTAAGAATGAAATAATTAATTCGATAAAAATTTTTCAGCTAATGAGGAGGAGTAATGCCTCGTAAAATAGTTAAGTCGGAATTTTTTGTAGAAGATGAAAAAATACAAACCATCGGTGAAGTGTCGAACGAGAAAGTTAAAGACTGGCCGTCGAATGATAATTTAAAATATGTAGGAAAAGAAATAACCCGTAAAGACGGCTACGATAAAGTAAGCGGCACGGCGGTTTATACATATGATAAAATACTTCCGCGAATGGCGCATGCGAGAACGCTTCGTTCACCATTTGCGAACGCTATCATAAAGAAAATTGATACATCCAAAGCGGAAGCTTTACCCGGCGTGCTCTCGGTAATAATCGTCGACAACACACAAACCATTCCATGGTTTTACGGAACCACGGCATTGTTCGACAAACACTTGCGTTTTGTCGGTGATGAAGTTGCATGTGTTGCAGCAGTAAGCGAAAGAGTGGCGAATCAAGCTTTGAAATTAATTGAAGTAGAATATGAACAACTTCCGTTCGAAGTTGATCCGGAAAAAGCAATGAAACCCGAAGCGGTGAAAATTCATGATTGGGGTAACATTGTGAGACAGAAACCGTTCACCGATATAAGAGGCGATGTAGAAAAAGGATTCGCGCAATCCGATGCTATAGTTGAAGAAACATTCAACACGCAAGTGCTGGTGCACAATCCAACCGAGTTTCACTGCAGCGTTGTTAACTGGGACGGCGATGATTTAACGGTTTGGGATTCGACACAATATGTATTCGGTGTGCGTGATCAGGTTGCGGCTAGTTTGGGAATACCTGCAAGCAAAGTCCGCGTTATAAAAAAATATATGGGGGGCGGGTTCGGAAGCAAGCTTGAAGCAGGCAAGTACACCGTGATGGCTGCATTGCTCGCAAAAAAAATCGGCAGACCGGTTAAGCTTTCGATGGATAGAAAAGAAATGAACCTAGCTATGGGAAACAGACCCGACTCTGTGCAGAAATTAAAAATCGGAGTAAAGAAAGAGGGTACGCTATCGGCAATGAGTCATTACGCTTACGGTTCCGTAGGAGCTTATCCGAACGGCGCCGGATGCAGCTGGCCGTTACGAACATTATATAAATGTGATAATATAAGTGTGGAAGAATACAGTGTAATCACAAATGCAGGAAGAGCCCGCGCGATGCGTGCGCCCGGTTATGTACAGGGTACGTTTGCTTTCGAACAAATGATTGATGCGGCGGCAAATAAAATCGGGATGGACCCGCTTGAGTTTAGAATAAATAATTATACCGAGACAGATCCTGTGTCGAATCTTCCTTACACAAGTAAGAAATTGAAAGAAGCTTATGAACAAGGGGCGAAAGCAATCGGGTGGAATAGAAGAAAGCCGAACGGATCGGATACCGGACGTTTCAAACGGGGTATCGGAATGGCATCGCAAATTTGGTGGGGCGGGGGCGGACCTCCTTCATTCGCTACAATTAAATTAAATGCCGACGGAAGCGTTGAAATTTTATCCGGCACTCAGGACCTTGGTACGGGAACATATACAGCTTTCGCGATGGTTGCCGCTGAAGTATTGGATATTCCGCTGGATAAAATGAGCGTTACACTAGGCGATACAAAAGCTTGTCCTCTTGCAACAATAAGCGGCGGTAGTTTGACGATACCTTCGGTAACACCAGCGGTGCGTGACGCGGCGGAACAGATAAAAGCGAAATTGATATCAGGCGCTGCGGCAGTGTTAGAAGTACCTGAAGATAAAATTACCTACAAAGAAGGAGTGATGAGTGTACCCGGTGATGAAGAAAAAAAACTTACTATCCCGGAATTGATGGGAAAGATGAACGAAGAACAGTTCGTTGCTACCGGAGCGCGAAATGCTAATCCCGATGGTTATGAATTGAAAACATTCGGCGCTCAATTTGCGGAAGTGGAAGTTGATACGCTCACTGGTAAAGTTCGCGTTATTAAAGTAGTAGCGGCTCATGACATCGGCAGAGTTATAAATCGGAAGACACTTGAGAATCAATTCCACGGCGGTATTATTCAGGGCATCGGTTTCGCGTTGATGGAGGAAAGAGTAATAGATGAAGCAACAGGTAAAGTGTTAACAACAAACATTCATGATTACAAAATGCCGACCGTGAAAGACATTCCCGAAATAGAAGTGATCACCGTTAATGAAGGAGACCCATTGATAAGCAATACAGGCGCAAAGGGATGCGGCGAACCGGCGCATATTCCCACCGCGGGCGCAATTGCTAATGCGATTTTTAACGCGATAGGTGTACAAATCAAAAGTTCACCAATGACACCGGACAAAATATTAATGGCATTACAAAAAAAATAGCACACAGATGACGCTGATTCAGCGGATCATCGCAGATCCGATCAGTGAAAATCTGCATGATCTGTGTTATCAGTGTGCCATTATCAACAAGTGGAGAAATTAGAATGAACAACTTTAATTACATTCTACCGAAGACAATAAAAGAAGCGAATCAATTTGCCAAAGATAAAACCGGTTCGATACTTTACGCCGGGGGTACAGATGCGTTGGATATGATAAAACATGATATCATAGCTCCGGAGAACGTAATCAATCTTAAGACAATACCCAACATGGATAAGATACGCACATCCCCCGAACATGGCTTGGGCATCGGGGCATTGGTAAAGATAGCCGACATAGCGGAAAGCAAATATGTGATTGAAAACTATCCCGTACTCGCTCAAGCGGCAAAGGAAGTAGCATCTCCCCAATTACGCAATATGGGAACAATAGGCGGAAACATCTGCCAGCGTCCCCGATGCTGGTACTTTCGTGAGGATTTTGATTGTCTGCGTAAAGACGGCGGTACATGTTACGCATACGACGGTGAAAACAAATATCATTGTATAATCGGCGGCGGACCATGTTACATCGTTCATCCTTCCGATATGGCCGTTGCATTACTTGCTCTGGATGCTCATGTGATCATTCATTTCGATAAAGGAGAAAGGACAATACCTATTAGCGAATTTTTTATTCTTCCCGAAGATTACTACTTAAAAGAAAATATTCTGAAACCGGGTGAAATTATTACCGAAATTATTGTTCCTCCACTCAACGAAAATGTGAAAAGCGGTTATGTGAAATTTAAGGAAAGGGGCGCCTGGGATTTTGCCGTGGTAAGTGTTGGCGCTGTTGTGAAAATTAAGAATGGTAAAATTGACGAAGCGCGTGTTGCTCTCGGCGGTGTTGCACCAAAGCCATGGATGGAAGAAGAGTTCAACAATAAACTTATTGGTGCGGATAAAGCATCAATTAAAAATGTAATGAATGTTTTATTAAAAGATGCAGAACCGTTGACAAAGAATGAATATAAAATTACACTGGCAAGAAATTTAACGGAGCAGTTGTTAATTGATTTTATTGGTTGATTTAAAGAAACCCGGTCCCGAATTCACGGGATCGGGGTTCTCCTATTTATCAATACTAATTTCCTTGTTGAATCTCACCGATTGAATCTCAGCCGCAATTGCCAATGCTATTTCCGCAGCGGAGTCTCCGCCGAGTTTAATACCAATAGGCATATGAAGAGTTGATATATCAACATCTTTTCCTAATTGTTTTTTCAACTGACTTAGCATTTTCACCGACTTGGATTTTGATGAAATCACACCGATATATTTAGCGTCGATCTTTCTTTCGTACAAGGCCTCCATTATTGCGTAATCGAATTCATGTCCGTGTGTCAACACAACAAAGTATGATTCGGGTGCCGGGTTGAATGAAAGAACGTACTCGGCATAATCAGCGTGGATGATTTCAGTCGCGTTTGGATTTTTAATAAAGTCGGCAAATTCTTCACGGTTATCGACAAGGATAGTGTGAAAGGGGAGAGGTTTAAGCATATGAAGCAGAGCGCTTCCAACGTGTCCGCCACCGAAAATATAAACAACCGGGTTGCGTCCGTGAACTTCGTAATACAATTCAATTTTTCCGTTGCAGCTCATAGGAATAACATTGCCCGATGAAGGATCGGCTTTATCGGAAAGGAGATATTCTTTAGTTTGACTTTCTCCCGTAGTTAAAAATGTGAGAGCCTCTTTTACGGCTTCTTTTTCAATCGCGCCTCCGCCAACAGTCCCGAGAGTGGAACCGTCCGATTCAACAATCATCTTAAAGCCGATTTTACCGGGAGCAAACCCGGTAACATTTATAACGGTAACAACAACAAAGGATGAATTTCTTTTGCCAAGCTCTAATATTTTTTCATAAATAATCATAATAAAACCGTGCCGTATTTTTGGAAAACAAACAATAATTTACATCATGCATAAATAAAAATTAGAGAGAGTTGAAATCTTCCTGCGTATCAATATCCTGCAATACTTCGGGATAGGTACATTTCCAGAATCTCTTTTTGATTTTTAAATTTGCCGAAAGATCGCGAAGATTACTTTCGGGGGGGCTGTCTAAAATAGCTTGAAACATTGTCTTGTTAATCAATATCGGGTGCCCCTTCTGTTCATGGTATTCGGGCTGCAGCCAATCAACGGAAAAATCTTTCTGTGCGGCAAAATCGATATAAAAAACTTCAGGGAGCATCGGTTGATCAACAAAGTGATAAATCACGTGATCGCATTTATCCATTCCCTTCAATCCCGCCTGCAAAGATGAAAACATTCCCTGCTCGTAATTTTCGTTAAAAATAAATTTCACCATCGATGCAATACCTTTTGCATTAAGAGGAGGTTCATTGAGATATCTTTCGATCGTGGTTTTTACCGTTTCTGATTCATGCCCAAGAACAACATAAATAGCCTCGCAGACTTGCGATAGCTTAACAATTATCTGCACTACAAAAGGAAAGCCGTTGTACATCATTATCGGTTTTAGCTCTCCCATTCTTTCGGAATAACCGCTGCTTATTATTAATCCGTTTACTGTCATATCATTCACTCCTCCGTAAATTCAAAAATACTTACATCATCTTTATTCAGGTTATAATATTCAAAAAAACTTTGACAAAGTGAATCTCGAACTACAAATAATAATTTTGTAACAGGATATTCTTTTGATTTATTTATCAACTCACAAACCGCACTATCAAGTCCTTCCCCCTTAAGTTCCAATTTACCAACTTCGTCAACCACCAGCCATTCGGGTCTGTTCTCAAGGGCATTGATAAGTTCAGCGTTCGCCCATTCAAAAACTTTTATGTCGAAGCTGAATTTACCTACCTGTATAACTGTACCAGGATTGTTTCTATTATCAACACAAAGCTGCCGGGTTTCGTTCGATTTTATATCGATAATATGCCGTTTGCCGTTTATGACCGGCTGCAGTATTCCTTCGATATTGGATTTACCTTTCACCCACTCGCGCAGGCGTGTTGTTTTCCCGGTCTGTACCGGTGCCGATAATATATATAAGTTATTCATGTGTCATTCTAATTTCGATTTATCGGGAGAAGAATCTCAAAATTATAATATTCACAGATTCTTCGCCGCTCTAATTTATTTCCTTGTTTTTAGCTCCTCAGAATAGCAACTCAAGCTCAATCTCATCGCGGATTGGAATATCATCATTACCCAGTATCGGGATGCCCGGTTTTAATTTTCTTGATTCTTCAATAGAGTTGGCGTAAAGTGCTTTTACCGTGAAATCTCTTTTTTGGTAAAACCTGAGCGCGTGTGTGTTATCGTTTGTTGTGATGAGCCAAATTCTTTTGCATCCTTCTTCTTTAGCATCCTGCTTTACACGCTCTATTAAACTTGTTCCCACTCCCTGCGTTTCAGCGAAACTGTTCAACGTTACAATCTCGCAGTCACGGCCTGAAATATTATAAGTAATCAATCCAACTTTACTAATACTGTCTTCAGCAATATAACCGGGGAGTTTGTCGGCATAAAATTTATTCCCTTTGGAAATACTGAACTCGCCCCCCCAGTGATTGATAAATACAAACCTTACCCAATCGCGGTCTTCATTCGAAATTTTGCGTATTGAATATCCCATTTTGCAATGATAATAATTTTAACGGTAAGTTATAAAATAAGAAGAAGAAATTCACTAATGGAAAATTTAGGATTTACGTTTCCGCCACTGAACAAGTACGGCTCCCGCGGCGGCAATCAACATACCGATTCCTTCTTTAAGTGTGATCGGTTCATCGATAAATATCCATGCAAGGATTGCAATCTGGATTAACATCGTATTGTTTATAATACTCGATTCCATCGCCGATAGTGTGCGCAATGTAAGGTTCCATAAGACAAAAGCAAACGCTGTGTTAATACCCGCCAGCCATAAGATGATTGCAACGTTGCGTAATGTAAGTGGCAGGAATCCTTGCGTAACGATTCCGGTTGAAAGCAAAATAATTGAGCCGATACCCATGCTTACAATCGTAACAACAAAAGGAGATAGCCGCATCTCGCGGTTGATACCGCGCCCCAGCACAGCAGAACCCGCATTGGCGATAACACCTATCATCATTATAACAAGACCGAGTGATTGATCTGCCGTGATTACAACCGGGTAAAAATAAATTAATGCGCCGATGATAAACAGAGCCATGCCGCTCCATTGAAGAACGGAAGGATATTCTTTTAAAAAAAATATCGCCATCACCGCAACAACAGCAGATGAAAAATTCAAAAGCAGGCTTACAGTAACTGCTGGTAATAACGATAACCCAATGAACTGCGCTCCCTGAGTAACCGTGATGAAAAGAATACCCAGCCAAATTAATTTGAGCCAATCTCTTTTTTCTATTTGTTTGAATTCACTAATTCGCTTTTTTGATAATGCAAAAGGGAGCAGACAAATAAACGCGACAAAGTAACGCAACCCTGCGAAAGTTAAAGGAGGTATTTCATCAAGCCCGAGTTTAATTATCACGAATGAAGTCGACCAGAGGAAAGTAACAAACAATGCCTGGAGTATCGCTTTGATGTGGTTTGATGAGTTTGGATTCATTTGTAAATAATTTGAAAAATTTGATAGGGGAGTTTAAGGAAATTAAAATAAAAATCCCACAATATCCCAAGATCGTTGCCTATTCCACTGCCTTCACCTATGTCTACAACAAATTACTCGCCAACTCCGCCAACTCACTTCGTTCACCTTTCTCCAGATTCACATGCGCGTAGAGTTTTTGTCCTTTGAAGTGATCGATCAAATAAGAAAGTCCGTTTGATAATGAATCAAGATACGGGTGGTCAATTTGATATATGTCTCCGGTCAATACAACTTTCGCTCCTTCGCCGGCTCGTGTGATGATTGTCTTTACTTCGTGAGGCGTTAAGTTCTGCGCTTCATCAACTATAAAAAATATTCTCTGCAGACTTCTTCCGCGTATATAACTCAGCGGTTCTATGACAAGCTTTTCATCTTTAATCATGTTGTTGATTGCTTCGTAGTTTTTATCGGTCTCAGAAAACTGGTCTTGAATAACTTTCAAGTTGTCCCAAAGGGGCTGCATGTAAGGGGCAAGTTTGCTTTCAACGTCACCGGGGAGAAAGCCGATATCTTTATTACTCAAAGGGACAACAGGGCGGGCAATATAAATCTGCCTGTAATGTTTTCTCATTTGCAATGCCGATGCAAGAGCAAGAAGCGTTTTACCGGTACCTGCTTTGCCGGTCATTGTAACAAGGGGAATATTATTATTGGTTAGTGCGTTTACTGCGAATGTTTGTTCGGCATTGCGTGGCTTAATTCCGTAAACCGGCTCCTTATCCACCTTATGAAAACTTTGCTGCGCTTCATTGTAATAAGATAAAACGGAATGATTACCGTTGCGTATGATGAAAAATTTATTAGGAACGAATTCGGTCTTTACCCTGGTTTCAATTTCCTTTGCCGGAACTTCGAACGGTAACTGGTAAAAGGATTGAATAACGTCATCGTCGAAGTCGTGTAATACTTCCATACCGGTGTAAAGCTGTTCAATGCTGCTAACCCTGTCGGTGGTGTAGTCTTCGGCAAGTATACCAAGCGACTTTGCTTTCATTCGCAGGTTAACATCTTTCGAAACTACAATGACAGTATTGCTCTGTTTTGATTCTAAAAATAGTTCGTAAGCGGCGCTCAATACACGGTGGTCTACCGTGTCTTCGCGGAACATATCGCGAATCTCTTTATTGATCCCTTTATTAATGGCAATTTTTACTTTACCCTTCCCTTTGCCGAGCGATACGCCTCCGTCGAAAATAATATCTTCGGTTAATGCGTCCAATGTGCGTGCGAATTCACGAGCGTTAAGGTTAATAACCTGGTTTCCCCGCTTGAAGCGGTCCATTTCTTCAATAACAGAAATAGGAATAACTACATCGTTTTCCTGGAAATGGTTTATGCAGGTGGGATCGTGAAGAATTACGTTTGTATCAAGAACGAAGGTTTTGGGTTCTCTGGATCGAGCCATCTATATTTCCGTATGGTATAAAGTTATTATAAATATAATTATTTTGTTGAACAGTAGTAGTAAAATTTTAACTCAAGTAAAAAAAATCTTTTGTTTTTGTTTACAATCACATTTTACTAAACAGAATGGTTTTGAGATAGGTTTCATTATTGTGTATTTTATTATCCATGAAATAATTCATTCCCATATCCCTAATTGAAAGTAAGAATAACGGAGATCAACAATGCCAATTCAAACAATCAATCCCGCAACGGGAGAAGTTGTAAAAGTGTTTGATGAAATCTCACGCAAAGAGGTATCGCAGATAATAGACAATGCCCACGAAGCATTTCTGTCATGGCGGAAGACATCTTTTGCCGAACGAAGCAAGTTAATGCATGAAGCGGCGAAGGTACTTAAACGCAATAAAAATAAATATGCTGAAGCAATGACGCTTGAAATGGGAAAGCCGATAGCACAGGGGCAAGCTGAAGCGGAAAAATGCGCCTGGGTCTGCGACTATTACGCCGAGAACGCCGAGGATATTTTAAAGAGAGAAATGATTGTTACAGACGCGGGTGAAAGTTACGCGCAGTTCGATCCGATAGGAATAGTGCTGGCGGTAATGCCCTGGAATTTTCCGTTCTGGCAGACTTTCCGTTTCGCCGCTCCCGCTTTAATGGCAGGCAATGTCGGTTTGCTTAAGCATTCTTCCAACGTTCCGATGTGTGCAATTGCTATTGAAGAAATTTTTAAACTGGCGGGATTTCCGGATAATGTTTTTAGGAATTTGGTAATTGGATCCAAACAGGTAGAAGATGTAATCAATAATCCCAAAGTGGCGGCGGCAACTTTAACCGGAAGTGAAAACGCCGGCAAGAAAATTGCCGAAGCCTGCGGTAAAGTTTTAAAGAAGACAGTTATGGAGTTGGGAGGAAGCGATCCGTTCATAATTTTGGGTGATGCTGATCTTGAAACTGCCGTTGAAACTGCGGTAACGGCGCGGCTTATCAACAACGGGCAAAGCTGCATAGCAGCGAAACGTTTTATTGTTGTTGAAAAAGTCTTCGATGAGTTTACAAAGAAATTTGTTGCTAGAATGGAAAAAGTAAAAATAGGAGACCCAATAGATAAGCAAACCGATCTAGGACCTTTGGCGCGCGAAGACCTGAAAATGGAACTCCACGCGCAAGTGCAGGCATCAATTTATGAAGGAGCTGAATTATTGACCGGCGGTGAAGGGGATTTTGAAAAAGGGTATTACTATCTTCCTACGGTTCTTGTTAATGTAAAACCGGGTATGCCGGCATATGACCAGGAAATGTTCGGTCCGGTCGCTTCGATTATCAAGGCAAAAGATAATGCTGATGCAATTAGAATAGCCAACGATTCCAATTACGGCTTGGGTGCATCTCTCTGGACATCCGATATGAATAAAGCTAAAGAATTGGCAACACAAATTGAAACTGGCTGCGTATTTATTAACGGAATGGTTAAATCCGATCCGCGCTTACCCTTCGGCGGTGTAAAGATGAGCGGCTACGGAAGAGAACTTTCACATTACGGTATAAAAGAATTTGTAAATATTAAATCAGTATGGATCAAATAAAGCGAAAGGAATGGCACACAGATGACGCGGATTAAACGGATCTGCGCAGATTAATCAGCGTAAATCTGTTGCATCCGTGTTATCCGTGTGCCATTAGAAGACTATGGTTAAACGTTGCGCGTGGTGCGGTAATGATCCGCTGTATCAAAAATACCACGACGAAGAATGGGGTGTGCCTGTTCATAACGACAGACTCCTTTTTGAATTCCTGATTCTCGAAGGAGCGCAGGCGGGATTAAGTTGGATAACAATTCTTAAGAAACGTAAGAACTATAAAAAAGCATTCGATAACTTCAACGCGAAAATAATTGCGCAATATGATGCGAGGAAAGTGAAAGAACTTTTGAACAACGAAGGCATCGTTCGCAACCGCTTAAAGATTTCCGCTGCTATCGGGAATGCAAAAGCTTTTCTCGAAGTTAAAAAAGAATTCGGTACATTCGATAAATATATCTGGCAATTTGTTGGGGGCAAGCCGATTATAAACAAATTCAAATCGATAAAGGAGCTTCCGGCAAAAACGGAAATCTCCGACGCTATGAGTAAAGATCTAAAGAAGAGGGGATTCAAATTTGTTGGCTCTACTATCTGCTATGCCTTCATGCAGGCAGTCGGCATGGTTAACGATCATGAAACATCATGTTTCCGATATGAGGAATTAAAATGAAAAATTTAATAATCGCTACACTCGTTCTATTTGTTTTATCAATCCAAAGTTTAGTTGCGCAGATTCGGCCGGATCATAAACTCCCGGTCGATTCGGCTGTTACAATCGGTAAGCTTGATAACGGTTTAACATATTACATAAGCGAAAACAGAAAACCGGAGAACAGGGCGTATCTTCGGTTAGTAATTAATGCTGGTTCAATTTTGGAAGACGACGACCAACAGGGGCTTGCCCATTTCATAGAGCACATGGCATTCAACGGGACAAAAAATTTCGCGAAACAGGAGATTATAAATTACCTCGAATCGATAGGCATGCGCTTCGGTCCCGAAATAAACGCCTACACCGGTTTTGATGAAACTGTTTATATGCTTGAAATCCCGATGGATAGTCTCGATTACATAAAAACCGGTTTGAAAATTTTATCCGATTGGTCGACCAACATTTTGTTCGAAGTGGAAGAGATTGAAAAAGAGCGGGGAGTTATAATCGAAGAATGGCGCGGCGGACGCGGAGCATCTGCACGAATAGCCGATAAACAATACCCGGTGATTTTCAAAAATTCAAAATATGCAGAACGTCTGCCAATCGGCAAAATGGAAATTATTGAAAAAGCAGACCGCGAAACAATAGTAAGATATTATAAAGATTGGTATCGCCCCGATTTAATGGCGGTTGTAGCTGTAGGTGATTTTGACGGAAAGGTTATTGAAGAATTGATAAAGAATATATTCGCAGATATCCCTCAATTGTCTTCTGCGAGAAAGAGAATTGAATTTGAAATTCCCGATTTTGAAGGGACACGCTTCGCGATTGCATCGGATAAGGAATTAACGCTTACCGCTTTTCAACTCTATTTATTGAATGAAAAAGAAACCACCGAAACAATAAGTGATTACAGAAAAAATTTAATCAAGCAGATGTACAACCGTATGTTCAATGAAAGACTTGCTGAACTAAAACGCACAGCCGATCCCCCCTTTGTAAACGCTTTTTCAGGAAATTCAAGTATTGCGCGTACAAAGTCGGCTTATTCGTTATCGGCAATGGTAAATGAGAACGGTATTGAGCGGGCAATGACTACAATGCTGCGGGAAGCCGAAAGAGTAAGAAAATTCGGTTTTACGGCTACAGAGTTGGAACGGCAGAAACTTAACATGGGACGCATGATGGAGAAATTTTTTGCGGAACAAGAGAACCGCAAGTCGAATACTTATGCAGGCGCATACTCCGGTAATTTTCTAACCGGATCTCCAATACTCAGTGTGGAAGATCAATATAATTTATATGTTCAGCTCGCCGAAGGTATTACGCTTGAAGAAATAAATGACTTAGCAAAAGAATTGATTACAACCAACAATCGTGTTGTGCTTGTAAGTTCTCCCGAAAAAGAGGAGGTGCATATTCCAACGGAAGACGAACTCCGCAAATTGATTGATAATGAAGATTACCAAAATGTAACAGCCTTTGTGGATCAAACATCATCCGGTGATTTGATTGAAGTAGAATTAAAACCCGCTGAAATAATTACCGAAGAATTTATTCCCGATGTTAATATCACAAAACTGGAATTGGCAAACGGCGTTCAAGTTTATCTTAAATCGACGGATTTTAAAAACGATGAAATCCTATTTTCGGCTGTAAGCCCCGGCGGCAACTCACTCATACCCGATGATAAATTCGTATCAAGCCTTGCTTCCCCGGCGGTTATAAATGAGAGCGGCTTGGGTAAATTTTCATTAACGGAATTGCGTAAACGTTTGGCGGGTAAAGTTCTTTCCGTCTTCCCATGGATTTCGGAATTGGACGAAGGGTTCGACGGCACCGGCACGCCGGACGATATCGAAACACTGTTCCAATTGATTTATCTTTACTTCACTTCAACCAGGGAAGATACAACAGCATACCGGTCTTTTATGAGCAGGATGGATGCATTTTTACAGAACCGAACAGTTAGTCCGGACGCCGCGTTTCAAGATACCGTCAGTGTCACAATGTCCAATTATCATTTCAGGTCAAGGCCATGGACACGCGAGATGATTAGTGAAATAAATTATGAAGACACTTATGAAATATTCAAAGACCGTTTTGCAAATGCGGATGATTTCACCTTTATATTCGTCGGCGCGTTTGATGTAGATTCGCTAAAGCCGGTTATTCAAAAATATCTTGGTAATCTTCCCTCCACAGGCAGAAAAGAAACATGGAAAGATTCCAACGTGAATTACCCTGTAGGAGTTATAAAAAAAGAATTAAGAATCGGAATTGAACCGAAGAGTAAAGTAATGCTGAAGTTTACGGGCGATTATGAATGGTCGCGCGAATCGATTTACAACATGAATTCATTAGCCGAGTATCTTGATATAAAACTGCGCGAAGTAATCCGTGAGGATATGAGCGGTACATACGGTGTAAGTGTCTGGGTGGATGCGTCTCATTACCCCAAAGAAAATTATTCGTTCTCAATAACATTCGGCTGCAACCCGGATAGAGTGGAAGAACTAACAGGTGAAGTCTTTGCGCAAATAGATAGTCTTGTTAATCACGCGCCTGTGGTTTCGTATGTTGATAAAATAAAAGAGATGCAATTGCGCGAAAGAGAAACAGACATGAAAGAAAACAATTTTTGGTTGTACGCGATCAATAATGCGCTCTTCCATGATTATGATGTTGCTTCCATACTAAATTACAAAGAGAGAATAGAAAATTTGTCTTCCGAAGTTCTTCAAGAAACTGCTGGTAAATATTTGAATAAAAATAACTACGTTGAAATAATTCTGTACCCGGAAGAGAAAAAATGACAATAGGACTGGTACGCCACTTTACAGTTGATATACTATTCAACCAACGATTTTATACGCCGGCACAATTTAACGCCAAGATGGACGAGTACGATAACTCTCCGGTTATTCAAAATGGCGTGAATCTTAACGGAATTAATTGGGAGATATGTTTCTGTAGTTCAATGCCGCGGGCAGTTGCAACGGCGGAAGCAATTTATAAAAACCAGATCATTAAAACCGATTTGTTGAAAGAAGTTAACGTAAAGTCATTTACAAACAAAAAGATTTATCTTCCCGGCGGACTTTGGCACCTTGGCGGAAGAATAGCATGGTACAAAGAAAAAGAATCTCAACCAGAAAAATTTTACGAGACAACGGCGCGCGCAGATAAAATTATTGAGACAATCCTTTCATCCGGCAAACAAAACGTGTTGTGTGTAAGTCACGGGTTTTTTATGAGAGTCCTATTTCGAAAATTATATAAACTTGGATTTACCGGTGAAGCCGATATGAGACCGAGGAATGGGAAGTTGTATGTTTTTAGTAGACAGTAGGCAGAATTCAGAAGAAAGTACAGAATGCTTGTGCGTCACGACCTGGTCGTGATGGGCATTTAATTTCGCAAAAGTATTATTAAGGTACGATTGTAAACGTAACCGTATCCCTAATAGCCGACCCGAACACGCCGATGCCTTCACCCGTTAAATGAAACTCCGGTTCAATAAAGTTACCGTCGAATTGCTGAACGCGCGCGGCTGTTAAAAAGTAATCTTTGAAATTTTCATCCCCCGCATAGACAATAACCCGGTAACTTGTATAAAACCATGTATCAAAACCGGATACCTGCATTTGAATCGGTTCAGTGGAATATGAATTAATATTTAGCAGCAGGTTGAATTGGAAAAGAAACCGGAAATAATTTTCTTCGAAATATTCACGCTCGAGGTTGGGGAGGAATGGATTATCGTTTATATAATTATCGTAACTTGCCGAATCAGGCACATAAGAAAAGAGGTAAAAGCTTGTTCCGGGGGAAGGCATAAAATCGATGGACACTTCATCCCGAATGTATTCCGCAACGCCCAGATCGTTAACTAAAATATCAAATCCCCTGTTGGGTGTGGTCGTAAAAGATTCGGTATTAAGTTGAACTCCGTCTATTTGCGCTGATACATTGATGCGGTATGCTGTCCCGTAATCAATATTGATTTCATTACTGTAGTAGGTTTTTTTTATATCATCAAATTGAAGCGGCACATCATTTATGGAAACAACAGCGTTGTTAACCATTGGCGTTAAAAACAAAATGTTTGTATCAATAGGAGTATTAAGCATAAAATTTCTCGTGATATAAATATCCTCCACCGGTTCTTCCGGGTAAATGAAGGCGTTGACTACGATTTTCGGCTCATATGCCGCATCTTCAATTGTTACAACCGGATCACCGCATGATGTGATGAGAATAGTTGTTACAACAATTATGGTAATTATTTTAAATGTTCTTAAAATCATGTTTGCCTTATTATTTTCTTTGCGACCTTTGCGCCTGCTCTGTATCCTTTGCGGTTAGACAAGTGCTCTTTTAACCGCAAAGAGCGCAAAGAAAACCGCAGAGCACGCAGAGAATTTCAGATTAAAATTTTATTGTTACTCCCAAACTTGGCAGTATTGGAAGCATGTTTACTTTTTCAATCGATTGAATTATCGCACCGTTTTCCACTTCATCTTTGTATTGAATGAACCACAAATTTTTCCTGTTGCCTATATTAAATATTTGCAGATAAGGCGATAGCTGCCACGCACCGTAATCTTTTTCATAAGTAATACTTAAATCCATTCTTATATAATCGGGCATCCGGTAAGAATTGATTGCGCCCGGATAAAGTTTATACGCCGGGTTATCTTCCCCTGTGTAATCTACATCGTTCCAGTCGGGAACCGAATGCAAGTAGTAAGACGATCCGGGTAAGGTTAACGGTTGGCCGCTTGCGTATATAAAATTAATCCCCGCTTTCCATTTTGATGTGGTGGAAGGATCATCCGAAAAGAGACTATTCAAGTCGAGATTAACAACGGCATTAATTACCGAAGACCTGTCGTGCCGCGGGATGAAAGCCTCGGATTGATTGATCTTATCAAAGACATATTCAGTTTTTGAATAAGAATATGAAATCCACCCGTTTAACTCTCCAACGTCTTTACGTACAAGCAATTCAAAACCGAATGATTCGCCGTCGCCCCGGTGAAAAGCATTCTTATCGCTTGAATAAACGGGGCGGTTGTTTTCGTCATAATATGAAGGTTCGGCGTCAACTCCCAAATTGGGATTGAACTGGTAAAGGTTTGTGTAATCTTTATAATAAATTTCCGCTTCCAACTCATAAACATTTGCAATGCTGCGCTGGTAACTAAACACAATGTGGTTTGATGTAGATACATCATAATTTTTGTTGACCGAACTCCAGACGCTCGCAAAAAATAAACGGGGGAGCCTGTTGGCGTATTGATAATATCTTCCGGCGGCAAATTTTAAGTTGCTGTCATCCGTTAACCGGTACTTAGCCGCGAACCTCGGCCCGAAATTTACAAAGGTTGTATCGGCAACAAAATAATTAAAACGAATACCCGGTTCAATTTCCCAATCATCTGTGGGTTTCCACGCGGCGCTTAAATATAAACCGGTAAATGTACGATGCCCGTCAATGTAAACCCGCTGTTGCGTAAATTCCTGTTCGTAACTACCGTAGACAAATTTATGTTCAGCGCCGAATTTAACTGTAAGATTACTCGTCGCATAATCTTCAACCGATGCTTTTATAGCAACATCGCGAAGATAATTTCTCTCCTTCAAATTAAGTGCGTCGAGATCGAAGTTGGAATCGAATGTACTGTAAGTAACCCAAAAACTGGCGAACATTTTTTGCGAGAAAATATGCTTCCAATTGATGCTCCCGGTTGTGTTTCCCCAATTATATAGAAAGCGGAATGAATCGTCGGCGGTTTTATCAAATTTATAATCGAGATCGTCCCGCCCTTTGAAAAAGCTTATTGTTAATTTATCCTTCAAGCCAAGATCGAAGTATGCTTTTATGTTACCGTCGTAAAAATAATATGCGGGAATTTCATCAATCCATTTTTCGTAAGTTAGATCGAGATAGGTTCTTCTGATAGAACCGGAAAGCGAACCGATGGATCCGATAGGCATCTGCAAAGTAGTGGATGCTGACAACAAACTTATATTCACGATCCCTTCAAATTCATTCCTGTTGCCGTCCATGTTGGTTATGTTTACAACAGACGATAACCGTCCTCCGTACTCGGCGCCGAAACCTCCTTTTGAGACTTCTACTTTTTTAATCGCGTTTGTGTTGAAGGTGGAAAATATTCCGAACGCGTGTTCGGGATTGTAAACATCGGTACCGTCAATCATGTAAAGAACTTGGTCGGGAGTGCCGCCGCGAACATAAAGTGCGGAGGAAAAATCGGAGATGGCAACAATACCGGGCATTGATTGAAGCGCGCGAAGTAGATCTGCTTCCACTACCTGCGGAATGTTTTTTATCTGCACGGGGGAAAGATCGAATTTGGAAACGGGCTTATTGTACAGCTTGTCGATAATCGTAACCGAATCGGCAGAAACAACCACTTCAGCAGTTTGAACCGATGTCGTGTTCAAACGGAAAATGAGTGTTGTGTTTTTATGAGCAGGATAGTCGAATGAGAAAATATAAGTTTTATATCCAATGTAACTGCAAATAATAGTATAGTTGTCTTTAGGAATGTCTGGTATAACAAAGTAACCGCTAATGTTGGTTGCGCCACCAATGTTGAGTTCTTTAATATAGACATTTGCGCCTATTAATGCTTCACCGTTGGAGTCATCGTAGACAAACCCGCTGATGGAAAAAGTAGTGTTTTCTTGTGAACAAATAAAATTTGTAATACCGAAGAAAAGAAAACTAAAATAAAATATGTATCGTATTCTGTTTATCATTTGCGAAATTTAATATAATTATGGAGATTAAAAAATATTTTTAGTTATCCCGATTATTTATTAACAGAATTCATTAAAATTGAGTTCACAATTTTGGTTGAATTCTGTTCTGCAAGATCGCTTGCAGAAGAACAACGAACAACTGATGAAATTAATTAATGGAAAGAAAAATGAATGTAACCATCCTTGGAATACCTTTCGACGAATATTCCTCTTTCATGAAAGGAACTGCCGAAGCGCCGCAGAAGATTCGTGAAGCGCTTCACTCTTATTCAACAAATCTCTGCGCGGAAGACGGAACCGACCTGGGTGCGAATAAACGCTGGAATGACGCAGGCGACCTGACATTCGAAGAAACAGGCAGTGTGTTTCCCCACATTGAAAAATCAATCGGGAATCTTATTGATAAAGGTGATAAAATACTTTCACTTGGTGGTGATCATTCAATAACTTATCCAATCGTAAAAGCATTTTCAAAAAAATATGATAAGCTAAACATTCTTCATTTTGACGCTCACCCGGATTTATATGATGAATTGGACGGGAATAAGTTTTCACATGCTTGCCCTATGGCACGCATAATGGAGAGTAACCACGCATCACGTTTAGTGCAGGTGGGCATTCGTACAATGAATCCTCATCAACAGAAGCAGGCTGAACGATTTGGTGTGGGAGTAAACCATATGAAAAACTGCAGTGCCGATATGAAGTTTGAATTTACAGGACCTTTGTATATAACATTTGATATGGATGTATTGGATCCTGCATTTGCTCCCGGGGTGTCGCATCATGAACCGGGGGGAATGTCAACGCGTGATATTATAGCAATACTACAAAATTTAGATGCGGAAATTGTCGGCGCAGATATAGTTGAGTACAATCCCCGAAGAGATTTAAACGGAGTTACCGCTATGGTTGCCGCAAAGATATTAAAGGAGTTCTTAGTAAAGATGATAAAATAATTATGGGGGTTGTCTCAAAGATCGTAAAAGAGCAGACTGAGCGAAGTCGAAGTCTGCTTTAGAGCTCAAAATCACAGTTCGTCTTCGCTCACCGTGGTTAGAAAATGAATTATGAGACAGCCCCAATTTCATAATTCAATTACTCATGTTCGTATGCTAGTTCACCGTGTAATGAACTATCTAATCCTGCTTCTTCTTCAGCTTTTGTAACTTTAACCGGAGTAATAAAATTGATTACCCAAAGCATGAAGTAGGTAAACAAGAAACAGTATGCGGAAATGATGAGAACAGATATTAATTGAGTAAAAAAGAAAGATGTTCCACCCCCCGTAAACAATCCGTTTGTAGTTACCATCGGATTGATACTGCTTGACGCAAACAATCCCAACATAATAATACCGATAGTACCCCCAACGCCGTGAACACCCCATACATCAAGAGCATCATCCCATTGCATTTTCTTTTTTAATGCAACTGCAAAGTAACAAACAATACCGCTAACAATACCGATAATTGCTGCATGTGTTACGGTAACAAAACCCGCTGCGGGTGTTATAGTTGCCAAACCGGCAACGGCGCCTGTAAGCAAGCCGACAAACTTCGGTTTCTTCTCAAGAATCCATGCTAGAATCAACCATGTAATTGCAGCAAACGAAGCTGCGACATCTGTGTTTAAAAAAGCTATGGAAGTAATTGTATCTACCTGCAATTCGCTTCCAGCATTAAATCCATACCATCCGAACCATAAGAGTCCGGTACCTAGTGCAACAAGTGGAATACTGTGAGGCCCCCTCTCAATAACATTTCGTTTGCCGACATAAAAGACCGAAGCCAATGCCGCCATACCGGCGCTTGCATGTACGGCTATTCCGCCAGCGAAATCAAGTACACCCCATTCAGCTAATAAACCGCCGCCCCAAACCATATGAACAAGAGGGAAGTAAACAAATACCAGCCATGCAGTTAAGAAGATCATGTAAGCAGGGAAGCGAACTCTATTTGTGAAGGCCCCCGTAATTAACGCAGGTGTAATAATTGCAAACATCATTTGATAAGCCACAAACACATATAGTGGGATTGCATTGTTCCCGGTAAATACGGAATCAATTGATGTTCCGGCTAGAAAGGCCAAATCAAAATTTCCTATAATCCCGCCTTCACCGCCGCTGAAGCATAATGAATAACCGAATGCAAACCATAAACATGTTGTCCATCCCAAAGAAACAAAACTTTGAATCATAATTGCCAAAACATTTTTTCTTCCTACCAAACCTCCGTAGAAAAATGCCAAACCCGGAGTCATTAGCATTACCAAACTAGTGGCTACGAGCATAAATCCAGTACTACCAGTATCAATCATATTCAGTTCCTTATAATGAAGTTAATAGTAGTTAATAAGCTTACAATGAAATTCCGAAGACCATAAACGCAGCGTCAGCTTTCGGATTAAATATAATAGAAGCGTTTACAGGGATTGAAAAATCATCCGTGACTTTAATTTCCTTTGAAGTCTTAATCCCAAGATTAATTACATTAAAACTGTCTGCACCGTAATAAGCGGGATTATCTTTGCTGCCGGTTGTTGCCCCTGCAAAGAAATTAACTCCTACATCACCGATGGATGTTGAGTAATCGACCTGAAAATATGTGTTGCTACCTGCATCATTATGCACATTAACAAACCCCGACAAAGTAATCGGGAGCGATTCGGGTCCTGCAACCAATAGCCCGAGTTCAATCGTGTGAGCGCCAGGTCCTTCCGGGTCGTCGTAATTGTTGAAGTTGCCGAATTTAATCCCTGCATTTGGGAAATAATAATCAGTTACTATTGCTGTTAAGCTCATTCCGTTATCAATTTCTTGTGTGTAGCTTACCCATGTGTCGATCTCACTGCTGAAAATATAATCTTCATCGGTTGAGTTTTTATCGGATAGGCTGTAAGATCCCCAGAATCCGAATGACAAACCTGAAACAGAAAATGTTAAAGACGGCTGTATGTTGGGAGAACTATTAATCTTTAGTCCGCGCCAAAGATAACTGCTTACAACATCGGCTCCGAGATCGGTTTCTAAGCACTGCCCGGAAGTTTGTGTGAATAACAAAATTGAAAAAAGAAATACAAACATTGTTCTCAAAAATGTTTTTGAAAGCATATTAATTTCCCTCAAGGTGAATGATAGTAAATTTTTCAAATGCCTAATAAAAAATCCTATGGCGTCCAATTGTAATAATTATAAACCTAACCTCTTAATGATTCGTCAACGAGCGCAACATTTTTGTCGTAAGTGAGTATTATGAGATAAATAATTATATTTCCAATTAGTACATTAATTAGTATATAAAATTTGGATTGGTATTGTTTGGCATTCGTATTCATAAAGTCCGGATGATATTTCGATCTTATCTCTTTACCATATTCTTCGGTTATATTTATTGAAAAAGATTCTCATTGTAGAAGAAAAAACAAGAAGTGATAGTGGAATCGAATTGTTGCTTTCTGAGGCCGGATTTAAAACTTATGTTTCAGCCGGCAATGAAGACGGTATTGAAATTGCAATTAATTATCAGCCTGATCTAATCATTTGTAATATTGAAAAAATCGAAGATGGACTAAACGTACTCAAGGAACTTTCCGCAAATGCTTCGACGGCAGTTATCCCGAAAATATTTCTTTCAAAACTTCCCGACATATGCATAATGAGAAGGGCAATGGAGATGGGGACGGATGACTTTATTTCATATCCACTTGAAGAGTATTCTCTGGTAGCGGCAATACAAAAAATATTTTATAAGAGGGAATTAATTAAAGAAGATTTGGTTATAAAACTAAGCACCTCTTTTGGAGATGAAACCAATCCCAAAATAAAAAACGATCATATTCTCATCAAGATAGGAAACAAGTTAAAGTTCGTTAAATTTGCAAAGATTGTTGTAATATGTGCACAGAAAGAATATTCTCAAGTAGTAACAACGGATAATTGCAAAATTATTGTGAGGAAGTCTCTTAGAAACTGGCTGGACATTCTTCCATCTCAATCATTTCTGCAAATTCATAGAGCAACAATTGTCAACATGGAATTTGTCGAAAAAATCGTGAAGACAAATACAAGGTCGTACGAGGTTTACTTAAAACATATTGTTGAGCCGTTTCCTTTGAGTCAAAGATTTGCAAACATTATGCGTAAAACATTTCCTTCATAGAACCTGGCTGTTTCTAGATCGAGTTTGTTAGATTATTCCGGGCTATTCATTGTTGGGGATAAATGTTACCGTGAAAGTTGTTCCTGTCCCTTTCTTACTTGTTACACATAACTCGGCGTTGTTAATCTCACAATATTTTTTAACAAGCGCTAAACCCAGGCCTGTTCCGTCATATTTCCGTGTATATCCATGTTCCTCTTGTGAAAAAGGTTCATAGAGATGAGGAAGGAATTCATCCGAAATACCTATTCCCGTATCTATCACGCTGACGATCAATTCATTATTCGGTCCTTTGGAAGTTACAATATCCACGCCCCCTTTATCGGTATATTTAATTGCATTATCAACTAGATTTATAAAAATTTGATTTATACTGTAGTTATCGGCATTGATGACGGTTTCGGTAGTGTCGGCGGAAATATTTAATAGTATATTTTTCGAATCTGCGTACGGCTTGAATTCGTGTTCAAGTTTCAAAAGGATTTCCGAATATAGATCAAACCGTGAGAAATTTGCTTTAAAGGAACCGATTTGAACATCCGACATATTCAGTATCAAATCGACTGTTCTGATAATTCTTCTACCGGCATTTTCTATATAGTCGAAACTCTCGCTAATTTCACTATTGATTTTATTTTGAATATCGTCTTTAAGGAGTTCGGTAAAATTGAGAATAACATTAAGGGGCGTTCTTATCTCGTGGGACATTTGCGCAAGGAATTCAGATTTCAGCCTGTCGGATTCTTCGGCTCTATTTCTGGCTTCAATTAAAGCATTCTCAAAAGCTTTTCGTTCCGTGATATCTTCAATAATACCTTCGTAATATTTCGTTTCCCCTTTATCGTCTTTTACAGCGCGTGCGCTTTCAAGAACATATATTTTTGTTCCGTCTTTTTTATACCACAATTCCTCATAACCGTAAATTACTCCTTCTCTTTCAATTATTTCTTTAAATACTTCTCTTGCATCCTTTTCAATGTAGCCGGAAATAACATTTCCCATGTTTTTCAATTCTTCAAACGATTTATATCCAAGCATTGCAATAATAGCAGGATTAGCAATTATTATTTCACCATCGGGGGTTGTTTGGTAAATACCAACAGTTGCATTCTCGTACAAACTTCTGAATCTCTCCTCGCTTTCCCGAAGAGCTTTTTCTGCAACCACTCTTTCGGTAATATCAAATATCGAAACTAGAACACGGGCATAACTATTCTCATATCCGGGTGGAACCGACCATGCGATGGTTACATATCTATCTCTACCGTCAAGAGTTCTAATTTTAGCATCCTCTTTAACTTCTATATCGCCGCTTAATATTGCGGCAAATTCTTTTTTAAACATTCCGCATGATTTCGAGTTGAAAAATTTTTCAACGTTATTTAAAAGTTCACTCTTTTCTTTTGCGCCGTGTGTTCTTAACGTAGCCTGGTTTATGTCGATAACTTTTATCAGTTTAAGGCATTCTTCAACAAGCGCCGGGTTATCATCCAGATATTTAACAACATCATAAACATCGTTGGGTTTAGATTCATATAGCCGTTGTTTTACTAAAGAGAAGTCTTCTTCCCAAATTGAAACGGGATTATTCTCAAATAAATCACGGAACCGTTCTTCGGCCCGTTTACGCTCTTCGATTCTTATCTTAAGTTCTTCTTTATGTTTCTCTAATCGATCGTTGGATTCCCTCAAATTTTTAATCAATTCCTCATTCTTTTTTTCAAATTCCAACGACTCCAGCGCATTTTTGATTATCAGCAATACCTCCTGTTCATTCCACGGTTTTTGCAGATAGTAGTAAACTTGCCCTTTATTAATAGCATCGATTACAGCTTGAATGTCACTGTACCCGGTTAAAATCATCCTTTTTGTTTGGGGAAAATCAGGAATAATTTTTTCGAAAAATTGAGTCCCGCTCATATTCGGCATTCTTTGATCCGCAATTACAACGGGGATATTATGATTTTTAAGTAATTCAAATCCCTCTTCTCCGCTCCCTGCCAGTAAAATATTATAGTAATCCTGGAATTGATATTTAAAGCTCGTTAGATTATCGGTATCATCGTCAATATAAAGTATATTCGGTTTACCGGTTTCTTTTATGGATTTCAATTTTTCTTTTCGTTTAGGTTGTTCCATTATTTACCTCGATTATTTATGCATTTAACCAAGAGGGAGTTTTATTGTAATAGTTGTGCCGATTCCGTCTTTACTTTCGATTTCAATATAGCCGGAATGATTTTTAATTATCCCGTGTGAAATTGACAAGCCCAGCCCGCTTCCTTTACCTACGGTTTTTGTGGTAAAGAAAGGTTCTAAAATCCTATTTTGTATGTTTCCCGGAATGCCTATACCGGTATCTGAAAAAGAAATGGTAATAAATTTATTCTGAGATGATTTTTCAAGGGAAGTCTTGATCTTAATTTCATTTTCGGGTAAGGGTTTTCCTTTTGCAAGAATTGCATCAATTGCATTTACCATAATATTCATAAATACCTGGTTAAGCTTACCAGGGAAGCATAAAAACGGCGGTATATCCCCATATTCTTTTTTAATGTTAATATGATTATGTGTTTTGTGGTTAAGTAAAGCGAGTGTCGTATCAAGATTTTCGTGAATATTTATTGTTGTCTTCTCGGATTGGTCTACATAGGTAAATGTTCTAAGACTTTTTACAATATCGGTTGTTCGCTTAGTCCCTTTTTCAATATTTCCCAATAATTGTTCAACGCCTTTCAAAGTATCTTCCAGATCTATCTCATTTTTGAAGCTATCAATTTGCTCAAGTTGATCCGTCACATTTTCAGGGGAGATCTGCTCGTACTTGTTTAGTAAAGTCAAAAGTCTATCAATTAGTTTTTTCAACCCGATACTGCTTGAATTTATTGCGTTGATCGGGTTATTGATTTCGTGGGCAATACCGGCTGTTAATGTACCAAGCGACGCCATTTTTTCAGATTGAATTAATCGAGACTGAACAGCTTTTAATGAATCTAAAGTATATTGGAGTGAAATGCTTTTTTCTTTCAACTCCATTTGATATAGTTTTATTTTCAAATGAGTTTCAACCCGTGCAAGAACTTCCTCCAACTGGAACGGCTTTGTTATATAATCTACGCCCCCTGTTTTGAAAGCTTTCACTTTGTCGAACGTTTCCCCTTTCGCGCTTATAAAGATTACCGGTATCTCCTTTAACGGTTCAATAGATTTTAATTTTTCACATAATTCATACCCATTTATTTCAGGCATCATTATATCTAGTAGTATAAGATCGGGAGGGTCATATGTGGCCGAATCAAGGGCGGAATATCCATCTGCAAATAAGCGGACTTGGTATTGTTTTTCACTTAACATTTGCTCCATCAATCGAAGGTTGCCCGGTGTATCATCAACGACCATTATACTTAAATTTGCCAGATTATTTTCCATGTTCTTCTTTCATGTTTAGTATTCGTAAAATTTCTTTATAGTTGAATTTATCACAAAGAGTTTTAAGATGAGCAGCTAAGAAAGAATCATGACCTTTAACCAGCTCAATCAATTCATAGATTTTCTTTGTATACCCGTTGTTGACGGAAGTACGTAATTCCATAACAATATTTTCGGGAAGATTTCTTATACGGTTTATGTTAGACCGTAAATCGGTTTCACTTTCTCTTTCCGCCACCTGAGGCAATGTTTCCACTTCTTCATAATTAAATTCTACTTTGCAATGCAGTTTAATTTTTTCAATAAGTTCGCTTTCTTTAAAAGGTTTTTTAATAAAATTATCAGCGCCGTGTTTCATTACAGCTTCAGCCTGATCGTCCAAAACACTTGCAGTAACAGATATGATCACTGTATCAAAGCCATAAGGCATTTTACGAATTTCTTCAATGGCTTTGAAACCGTCCATTTCCGGCATAACCATATCCATAAGAATAAGATGGGGTTTCCAAATTTCAAAAGCTTCAACAGCTTCTTTGCCGTTTTGTACTTCTTTTACATTACATCCTAAAGGTGCTAAAATTTTTGCTAATAATTCACGATTTGTATCCCGATCATCAGCGACCAAAACTCTAAAGTCTTTCCTGTTTTTGAGGCTTATTACTCTTTTCGCGGACTGAGTTTCAATCATTTCGTTAATTTGGCCGGGTGAAACCTGACAGCGAAAAATAAAATTACTTCCTTCACCGGGAGAACTTTTAACAGTTACATCTCCCCCCATTAGTTTAGCGTACTGCCGGCTTATGGCAAGACCAAGGCCTGTGCCTTCGTATACTTTTGTTGTTTGTGAAGATTGCTCAAAGTAATCGAAAATTTTATCTAAATTTTCCTTATCAATTCCGATTCCTGTATCTTCTACTTCAAAAACTATATAACGTTTTGTAAGACCGGAGTTGTCTGCTGATATTTTTAATGCAATATGGCCATCGTTGGTAAACTTTATTGCATTCCCTAATAAGTTTATTAGTACCTGTCGGATTTTTCCCTGGTCGGCTGAAATAAAACGGGGGAGGTTGTTATCTTTTTCAATTATTAGTTGAAGCCCTTTTGAATCGGTTCTTACTTTGAACATCATTGCCAAGTCGTTAATAAGTAAAAACAGGTCGAACAAAGATTCTTTTAAAGTAATTCTACCAGCTTCAATTTTAGACATCTCCAAAACATCGTTGATTAAAGAAAGGAGGTGTTCGCCGCTGCGGTTTATAGTATCTAGATTATGAAGTTGAGAATCAGTTAAGTTTTTATCGCGCATCAATAATTGCGAAAATCCCAAAATTGCATTCATTGGTGTACGTAATTCATGCGACATATTTGCAAGAAAAGTACTTTTTGCGCGGTTAGCCGCTTCTGCTTCTTCTTTTGCTCTTTTTAATATTTCTTCAGTTTTCTTTCGGTCTGTAATATCCAAGCTCCACCCCGAAGTGGCATATACATTGCCGCTGCTGTCGATAATAGGGAATAAAATATCAACGTAATATTTTAATTCATTTTCAGTCGATGAAGGATTTTCAAAGATCTGAACTTTTTGTGTAGAAATAACTTTTCGATTTTGCGCAATGTTTCGTTCCGCTCTTTCAGGGGAAAAAAGCTGGGAGTCGGTTTTATTGATTATATCTTTGCGCAAAAGACCTGTGTGTTTTTCGAATTCCTTATTTACAAAAGTATACTTCCCATGTAAATCATTTATATATACAAGAATCGGAGCATAATCCAAAATGTCCGATAATCTTTGCTCGCTGTCTTTAAGCGCTTTTTCCGTAAGCTTACGTGTTTCAATTTCTTTTATTAAGTTTTTATTAACCTTTTGCAGTTCATCGGTGCGGAGTTTTACTCTTTCTTCTAATTCTTCGTTCAGCCTCTGAAGGTCTGCTGCGGCTTTGTCCCTTTCTTGTTGTCCTTTCTCAATTTGGAAAATCATTTCATTGAATTTTCTATAAAGTACGCCTACAGCGTCTTTACTATCGGATTCAACACGTACCGAGTAATCTCTGGATTTGGAAACCTGGGTGGCAACATCCGCCAGGCTTAAAATAGGGTCCGAAATTATGCGTTGCAATCTTTGTGCAAGAAAATAAACAGGTAATGAAAGCCCTATTAACAATAAAATCATAATGAAAATGATGTTTTGTATTTTTGCGTTTATCGTATCGGTGGAAATCCTGAGATAGACATAGCCCATTATTTTGTTACTACTTATAATTGGTTTAACTATGTGTAAGTAGTTGTCGGAAAATTTATATGACTCTTCTTGAATCTGAGGGAAAGCGAACCGACTGGCTGTGTCTTGGTTGTAGTATGTAAAAATACCTTTATCCTTGTTATAAATACAAGCGTTTTTGATATGAGGAATAGCTTTCAGTTTATTAAGAATTTCCTCAGCTTCTTCTTGATAGCCGAATAAAAGGGGAGCTAAGCAATATTCACCGATAAGAGTTGCTTCTATTACAGAGCTTTTTTGTAATTCACTTTTATAATTGATAATATCGATAATTCCATTAATCGTTAAACCGGTAATAATTGTTAGTGCACTTGCGCCTAAAATGATAGATACAAGTTTATTTTTAATAGCCATATTTTTGAAAAATTGCATTACACGCCTACAAAGCAATGTTTATAAAAAATATACTTTCAAGAACAACTTCTTTCGTATCAAAAATTTTTGGATTATTTGTTATTGTAAATTTTTAGAGCTAATGATAAAATTCGAGAGTTGGGAACGATCCCGGCAGACTCAATAGCGCTGCGGTTGACTTCGAATCTTATCTTTTGATCAATACTCAAAAAATTTATCCCGATTCCATTTTCAGCGAAACCATTTGAGTTGCTTATTGTAAGTATCTTTTTACCCGATACTAGTTTTAATATATCGGGCAATTGATTCTCGTTTTTGTTTGGAAGAAACAATATATGGCAACTATCGAGATTGTTTAGTGATGTAAGTTCCTTAACAACTATTTGTTTTCCATTCACTTTTTCTTTGCCGGCAATTATTTTTAGAGGGTTCAAAATATTGCTTTCGCCGTAGATGGAGATGAAAAACTTATCGGATTGATTACTATCCGGCCATTGAAAAAATTTTGTGAAATTATAGATATATACAGCCATTACATTTTCAGCTTTTGCCCCTGTTTGAGCAATTGATGAATTACATTTAGGTAAGATCAGTATAAAAATGCATAACAATATTTGTGCGGTTTTCTTCATTTTTGATTAAAAATCATTTAGTTCGTATTCCAGTTTAACCATAATTGTTCTTTGCGGCTGCCGGTATCTCTCAGGTTGCACATTGGAGGTATGAAAATATTTTTTATCAAACAAATTTTTGCAAATCAAGTGCAAGTTAAATCCGTAAAAATTATAATAAGATAATGTTGAATGTACAACAAAGGCATCGCTTATTTCCCGTTTCCCTGTAGCTGTTATTATGTTTGTATTCTTTCTTGCACCAAGGTAGTTTCCCCTAATTGAAATTCGCAAGTTTTTTTGGGGAGAATATGATATGCCAATATTGGCATTATGCTTGGCTATTTCGGGGACTTCCACTCCTTCCTCGTCGATAGTATAGTTATATGTATAGTTAAAATAAGAAGTAAAATTACCCGAAAAGAATTTAAGCTCCAGTTCAAGACCGTCTGTTTTCATTTCACCTTCATTAATCCACCTATAATTGTTATCAAAACTTTCCCGTGATATTTTTTTATCAAGTAAATTTTTATAAAGTGAAATCCGGAAGGGGAGATTTTTTATAATCGAGAATGATGTTGAAAATTCTAACGATTTTATTTCTTCGGGTTGTAATCTGCTGTTCCCCGATCCGCTCGTATAATCCCACGGTTTTGGAGCCCTGAAGGCTTCGGAATAAAGAAGCTTTGAAGTGGCAAAACTGGTTTTGTGTATTATTCCAAGACTGGGAGTAAAAACATTATCATAGACGCTGCTGAAATCATTTCTAGCTCCCCCTATGATTTTTAGATTTTCAATAATGGCGTATTGTGCCTGGATATATATACTATAAAGATGATTTGATTGTTGAGATGGATCGCCGGGGGGAGCCGGTTTAATATCCGCCGAGCTGCTTATGCTTGTTGCAAATTCATCCGAGAGAGTTTCATATTCAAATAATATTCCACCGATTAAATTAAAGTCGGAATTTGGAGAATATGAAATTATACTTTCTAAGCCGATCAAATTATTAGGCCTGTAATATCCCACCTGTGCAGTATCTATAACATAAGCAATGGTGTTGTCGGCAACCGTCGAATTTCTATAATAGAACTGCGTAAATAAATTTGTATTTTCATTTATGTTGTGATAATATTTTAAATAGGAATTTAGAAACCAAATATTCCAGAGAGTATTTTTATCTATATAATTTGTGCCTATTGATTTGTAAAGTGTTGTTCTTGAAGAGCGTTTATTTTGAAAATTAAATCCGAATGAAAAATTCTTATACTCAATTTTGGAATCGAAGGAATAATCATCTTCAAAATTTTCCATTTCATCGGACCAATTATTATCTCCCTCTAAGCCGGCAAGGTCGGCTTTATGGCTGCTTTTAAACATTCCCGAAGCACGAATCCCGAAATCGGTTTCTTCGTCGTAATAGCCATAACTAATATTTGCATTAAAAGTATTAAATGATCCGAAAAGAAGGCTAGTCTCTATTCCGCTCTGGTCTTTTGCACTTTTAGTAATAATATTGATTACACCTGAGATTGCGTTTGTTCCATACAATACGGAAGCCGGGCCATATACAACTTCGATCCTTTCAACGTTATCCAAATTAAATTGACCTCCCCCGTAAAAACCCCCGGAGTTGAGCTCGTTTATTTGAATACCATCTACCAATAAAAGTGTCAGGTTATTTTGATTTGGGACACCGCGTTGGAAAACATAACTGTTAAATCCGATTATGTTTCTGAATTGAAATCCGGGGAGATCGGCAAGCGCATCTTCCAGTGTAAAATACTGATTGTGTTTAATATCATCTGCTGTAATTACTTTTACAACAGCAGGAACTTCACTAATTCGTTGTAATCTTTTTGAGGCGGAGATAATTTTTACATCAGAAAGCTCTTCAAACTTCAAGGCAAGGAGATTATCCAGTTCATTCTCTTGTGCATACACCGTGTTCATTGAATGAAGACAAAATATTGAAAAGACCAAAAGAAAATTTATTTTCTGGATCAATAAATATTTCATACTTACGACCCTTCGCAATGATTATGAGGGAATAATTTTTGAACCCGATTAATTAAATGTCTATTATGAATTGTTGTGCTGTGGGATTATACTGATATTATTCGCAAGCGGCATCCCGGCACAGACTACTCCCCTTAAAATTTTATTCTATCTTGAATTAAAAATAATTTATATAAAAAGAACGTAATATTACAGCAAAAAAATGCTTTATGTGTTTCTCCTCATTTAGTGCAAGCATAGTATACTCGTTACAATATCATCAAAGAGCAAGAAAATTAATATATTTAATTTGGTTTGTATTTAAGTATAAAACAGAATATATTTGTTTGAAATTAAAATATACAAATAAGCTTCTGCTGAAATTCTAGAATTCTTTCTTTGCCAAAAATGAATGGGACATAGTATAAATGCAATTTAAAGTCAGCTTTTTAAAATGGACTTATTAACAAAATTGAGGTGAAAATGAAAAGCAAAGCAAGTGCTATTCTAATTATCGTAATACTTTCATTCCCAGGTAATCTCTTTTCGCAAGAAGCCGGGAAAAGTGAGGTAAACTATGAAAGCAATGTAAAAAAAGACGCGCTTAGTTTTTATTTGATCAATACTCTCGGCGTGGGATATAAATTTTCCCACGGCAGCGGGTTTTATTCGGGAATAATTATTAATGCAGATTTTGGAATTAATAATGCGGATATCGAGAGATCGAATACTAATATTAATCCTGACCAGGTTATTAGCTCCGAATCCAATAGTGAAACAGATGGAACCGCATTCTCTATCGATTTGAGTTATTTATTTATGCATGATTTGATTCAAGAAGAAAGAATAATTATTTATTGGGGAATTGGTCCATCTATTGGATTCAGCTATAATAATTCTGAAGAAGATTTTTCGGGCGAGGATTATTATGATTCGAATCAGAAGTATGAAAAAATTGGTTATTCAGTAGGAGCAAGGGGAGTGTTGGGTCTTGAAGCAAAAATCTCTAACTCGGTTAATTTGTTTGCAGAATCGAGTCTATTTGCTAAGAGGACTTGGACCAATCAAGAAAATGAAAACCTTACTCATATTGAACAGGGCAATTACATAACAACAAAATTTGAAACTGATACTAATATTTGGTACGTTGGATTAAATAAAATAATTATCGGTGTAGGAATTTATTTATAGAAATAATGGTGAAGCCGTAAAAACCCGTCGATCACTCGGCGGGTTTTTTATTTATCTTCTTCTACAATCTCTTCATACAACTGGAAATTTTGTGTTGCCATAAACTTCGGAATGTTATTTCTCTCTCTGTAAAAATATATTCCGCATCCAAGCTGTTTAGCGTTTGGGTTCAGAATATTGGCGCGGTGCCCTTCGCTCTTCATCCAGAGATCAACAACATATTCTGCCAAAGACAAATAAGTATGATTGGGTATTGCTTTTCCGCCGGGTGAATAGCTGAAGAAGTTATTTTTCTCGTCGAGTGGATAAATGGTAAAACCTTCCATGTATTGGATTGCGAAAGGCGTTGCGATGTTTTCAGCCGCGTAGGCGTTTTTGATACCGGCAAAACGGAGCCTGTCACTGGGCGTTTTAAGCAAATCGTTGTAAGGATCAAAGTGATTGAAGAAACCCATCCGCACCATTCTTTTACTGTGAGCAGTTGCCGACTCTTCAAGCAGCTTGTGGTATTTTACTTCAGGTAATCCGTTTTTAACTCTGGCTTCGTTAGTAACGAAAAATATGGCAGCGTGAAGACGGGGATAGTCGATGCCGGAAAAGTTAATTGTTTCTTTGAAGAGGGAATTGTCTCTAAAATTTTTTGTAGTAACGGAATTGTATTTTGTAGAATTCCAGCTTTGCGAAAGGAGAGTAGTGCAAGTAAGAAAAAATAAAAGCCAAGCTGTACAATATTTTTTCAATTTCACTCCCTGCATAGATAGTCTAAAAAATAAAAAGGCGGAAATGATTCCGCCTTAACTTTATAATAGAGCCGAAACTATATTATCTACTTGAGAAAGGGCATCATCTATTTTAGCGATGTCTTTCCCTCCGGCAGTTGCCATGTGGGGTCTTCCGCCGCCGCCGCCGCCGACAATCTTTGCTACTTCACCAACAATTTTCCCCGCCGGAATTTTCTTCATCAAATCATCCGATACAACGACAACAATGCCTACTTTATCTTCAATGGCAGAAATCAACATTCCAACGCCGCTTTTCATTTTTTCGCGGAGCTCATCTCCCATCGATTTTAATTCATCCATATTCGAGGCATCAACCTTGCCTTTAAAGATTTTTATTCCATTAACATCGGCAGGGGATTTTATAATGTCATCAATACCGCCGAGTTTATCCTGTAACTTAAGTTCGGCTAATTCTTTTTCTAATTTTTTCTTTTCTTCAAGGAGATTTTCAATTTTATGATTGGCATCTTCAATTTTCTTTTCCTGCATCTCGAGATATTTTTCAACGCCGGCGCCGGTAACCGCTTCAATTCTTCTAACGCCGCTTGCTATTGAAGATTCATTAACGATTTTAAACAGACCGATTTGAGAAGTATTTTTAACATGCGTACCGCCGCAAAATTCCAAAGTAAAATCACCGAACTGAACAATGTTAACTTTATCGCCGTATTTATCGCCGAAGAACATCAGGGCGCCCATCTTTTTTGCATCTTCAAACAGTGTCTCTTTGTGATGCTGCAAATCGAGATTCTCTCTTATCTTACTGTTGACAATTGTTTCAATTTCCGTCAATTGTTTTTCATTTACTTTTTCAAAATGTGTGAAGTCGAAACGCAACCGGTCCGGACCAACATAAGAACCCGACTGGTGCACATGCTCGCCGAGCACTTTTCGTAACGCGGCGTGGAGCAAATGTGTAGCCGAGTGATTGCGCATAATATCCCAACGGCGGAGATCATCAATAACAGCATTAACTTTATCGCCGTTTTTTACAGCGATATGCTTTTTATTTTCAACAAAATGCACTAGTTGATTATTGATCTTTTTAAGTCCGACAATTTTGAATTGATTATCGCCGATCAACAAATAACCGTGATCATCAATCTGACCGCCGGACTCGGCATAAAAAGGAGAACGATCCAAAACAATAAGTGTGTTGTCATCACTGTGTTTCACCGCAACTACTTTAGCTTCGGCAGAAAAGTCAGAATAACCGGCAAAGACAGTCGGGGCATCGCTAACCTTATCGAAATCATCAAGCGAGTCGAGTGATACTTCAACGGAGTTCATTTTATCTTTTGTAGATTTTCTTGCTCTTTCTTTCTGCTCATTCATCAATTCGTTGAATTTGTTTTCATCGACGATAAAACCTTTTTCGCGGGCCAGTAACATTGTTAAATCAAGTGGGAAGCCGAAAGTATCATATAAAAAGAATGCATCAAGTCCACCAAAAACTGGAGTTTCGTTTAGATACATTTGGGTTTTTCGCTCATCCCATTCATCAAGTGAAATGTCTACATCTCCTGGATAAACAAAAGGCTTATTGCCTTTGACACCTTGTTTTTTTCTTATCATAATTAAGTTGAAGCTTGGATCAACATTCACAGAGATATCCGTATAGTTTCGAAGCATATTCGCAATATATAAAACTATAGTACTATTAAATTCAGCCAGTCCTCTATCGAGCGTTGTATTGAAACTTTCTTCTTCAGCTTTAATTATTCGCTCAACGTTGGCTTGATTACTTTTTATTTCCGGGAAGACATCACCCATAGTTTTAACAAGAATATCAACCAGTTGATAAATGAAAGGTTCGTTCAAATTCAATTTACGTCCGAAGCGGGCTGCACGTCTTAAAATTCTTCTAAGCACGTATCCGCGTCCTTCGTTGCCGGGCATAGCTCCGTCTGCAATTGCAAATGTTAATGTTCTCACGTGATCGGCTATAACGCGCATTGCAACCATTCTTTCGTCTTCCAGCAATGAAGCATTGTATTCAACGCCGGAAATTTTAGCAATTGCGTCAATGATCGGCAAGAAGATGTCTGTATCGTAATTGGATTTTTTATTTTGAAGAACGGCACATAATCGTTCGAATCCCATACCGGTGTCAACATGTTTTGCTGGTAATTCGTGAAGTGTTCCTTCGGCATCGCGGTTATATTGAATGAATACTAGATTCCATATTTCAATGCATTCGGGTTTACCGGCATTAACCCATTTGGGGTTGTCATAGTCGTCGCTTACATTAATGTGGATTTCGGAACATGGACCGCAAGGACCGGTTTCCCCCATTTCCCAGAAATTATCTTTTTCGTCAAAACGTAGAATGTGTTTCGGATTAATGTCGGTTTCGCTTTGCCACAATTCAAAAGCTTCATCGTCGGTTCTGTAAACTGTAGCCCACAATCTTTCTTTGGGAAGTTTCCAAACGGTTGTTAATAATTCCCATGCCCACGCAATTGCTTCTTTTTTATAGTATCCGGTTGCCTTCTTAGCAGTGGGGCGAGCCGGCGAAGCAGGATCGCCGAACGACCAGTTGCCCAACATTTCAAAAAATGTATGGTGATAGGTGTCGCGGCCTACTTCTTCAAGATCGTTGTGCTTGCCGCTTACTCGTATACATTTTTGTGTATCGGCTGCACGGTTATAATCTCTTGTTCCTTTTCCAAGAAAAACATCTTTAAACTGGTTCATACCGGCATTGGTGAAGAGGAGTGTCGGATCGTCATACGGAACGACCGGGGCGCTGGGAACAATTTTATGCTCTTTGGATGCAAAAAAGTCGAAGAATTGTTGCCTTATTTCTTGTGATGTCATCATTCGCTTTTATTTATTTGAAAATTTAATGAAGTGCAAATATACAAAATAAAAGAGAGATTCTGTAAATCAACAGTTATATTCTGAACAGCAAATAATTATAAAAAGTATCGAAATAGGTAAATGTTGGAGTAAGGAATACTAATTGGAAGATTCTCTTGTTCTGTTTTTGAGAATCAAGAATTTCAAATAATTGTAAAAGTTGTGCCTTCAAACCTTCTGCTGCAGCCGGTATCTTATTGCGAGACGGATTCAAAAATATTCCCAATAAAATCTTAACTTATGTATATCCCCGAATCTTCCACTTCTACTTGCAGTTTATTGCCGTGGTTTCTTAGAAGACGAATTTCGATAAATCACTGTTCGGTATACTTTACGGCATTATTCGAATTAAATATTTTATTGGTTGGGCTGCAGGCCGGTTTGTTATGAAAGCTTTCGTTGATTTTTAACAGTCATAATTTTACCTTTATATAACGATTAATTCGAACTATATACGGAATATACTTGAGCAAATACAAAGAACTAAAGGATTTAGAACTGCTCGAAAAAATTACGAAGTTTGATTCCCGCGCTTTGGAAGAGCTATACGACAGGTACTCAAGAATACTATATACTCTTGTTAAAAAAATTGCTCCCGATCAAGAAACTACCGATAAAATTTTAGTAGATATTTTTTCTATTATTTGGCGGAAAGCTGGGAAGTTCGATTTTAATACCGGGAGTGTATATACCTGGCTGGTAACATTGGCTCGTAATAAAGCAATAGATGTTGTAAGAAGAAGCCGTTCATCTCAACATCGACTTGAAACATATGACGATGAATATGAAGATTTTTTTATTATTCCCACTTTATCGAAAGATATCGACGAACTTGACCTGGATACGGCAAACAGGCTGGGACCCAAAGTTGAAAAAGCTTTAGCCGGCTTAACAGATGCGCAGAAATATGTTATTCATCTTGCATATTACGAAGGTTATACGGTGGATCAAATAGCAGATAAACTGAACATTCCGTTGGAAACGGTTAGGTCTAAAGTGACAACAGCATTACATTTATTTAGAGAAAATGTGGTTAAGGGGTAAATGATGGCTGAACAGGTTATACACGAAATGATAAGCGCTTTTGCCGTCGGGTGCATGGATAAGGAAAACTATATTAATTTCAAAGATTATATTGATTCCGATGGGGAACTCCCATATAGAGAACTAGGTGAATTGCAGAGTCTTATTTCGATGATTCCTCTTTTACTGGAATTGGAACTCCCCGATATTAAATTAAAAGACAACGTTGCAAAAAAGTTGATAACAATGCAGGGCGAAATAAAAGCAAAGCTTAAGGAAGATAAAACAAAGACAGCATTGCCAAGGGTAGAATCATCTCCGGGTCCCGAAACAATTCAAAAATCGAAAGTCACAAAAGAATTTATTACAGAAGCTTTTGAGAAAAGCAATCATAATAAGGAAATCCCACAAAAAAAATCAAAAGTAATTGAACGTAAATTGGGATCAAGTATTATAATGTGGATCGGTTTTGCGTTTATTTTATTGCTGCTGATAGTAACTGCCTATTCGCTTTATGATATGAATAAATCTCTCAATACGGAAGTTGTCGGTTTAAGAAACGAAATTTCTTTATTGCAGGATGATATTTCATCCAACAGGGACTTTATTAAAAACTACAATTTACTTATCGAGTTTTTTAGTTATAAAGATATTGCGGTAATAGACCTTTCGCCGGCGGAAGAAAAATCTGCGGCCTCCGGTAAGTTGTTTATTTCCTACGGTCAACTGAAAGGATTATTGGAATTGAATAACTTGCCTTCTATCAGCCCCGAAGAAGCATATCAACTTTGGGTTGTAAGTAAAGGGATATCTTATTCACTTGGAGTATTCAGACCTTCAATTGAACAGCGATATTTTGAAATAAGCAAAATTCCCTATATTTCCAAAGAAGATTTTGAACTTGCGAGGATAACAATTGAGCCACGCAACGGGTCTTCTTCCCCCGAAGGGCAAACACAGTTATTCGGTGTGATTGTTGAAAAGCCTGTTAAAAAACGAAGATAGATTTATTTATATCGGCCAGCTAGAAGTAAAAATCCCAATACAATAAATATTGCCGGCCAGAAATCCAATATATAGAAGCTCATCTTGTTTGCGTATGTGAGTATGTATCCGGTCTTTATTACGAATATCAAAAGCAAACTTATAATAATTAGAAAAGATCCTGCAATTAAGAAAGCCTTTTGACCTGAGTTGTCGATAAAAAGCATCAACAAAGCGCCTCCTATTATAAATAAAACAGCAGGCAGTAAAATCATTCCCGGATTTAAAAGGACAAAGTTATTTATTACAACAAGAAAAATTCCTGTAAGAAAAACAACAGTATATAGAAATAGTTTTACCCTATCCCCGGTGTTTAGAGAGAAGAAAACTCCGGCAATACCAACCACGGCAAGAATATAAGCCCAAATACCAATTTCCTGAATAATGCCGGTATCAAAGGTATTCAACATGAAAAACAACGCAATTACAAAAATAATAGATCCAATTACCTTCTTATTCTTCATAAACAATAATCTCGGGTTCGTAAGAAACGAAATAAGCAAAAATGAAATAAACTATCATCGAAAAACCGGCTGTTAAAAATAAGGAGACTACATACATAACCCTCAATAAAGTAGGATCGATATTAAGGTAATAAGCAAGCCCGCCGCATACTCCCATAAATCTTTTGTCTTCTCTTGAACGATAAAACTGCTCCTTCCATTCAATTTTATGAAAATCAAATAAGGCCTGTCCATTATTCATGTATCTGATTCCGAATCCCAATAAAATAACAATGAGAAAATACTTGATTGAAAGGGCGAACGCGCCGAACAAAGTAAAAAGACCAAGCGGTGCAAGTACGAAATATATTCCGGTCATTATCATTAAAGAACCGATTATTGTTTTGGAGTCGCTCCTTTTAATATCATCTATTTCATCGAATGTATATTCATCAGGTTCCGGGGAAATCTTCATAACCAATGTAAAGAATATGTAAGCGGCAATTCCCCAGCCCCCAAGCAGACTTAAAAGAACAAAAATAACTCTGAGCAGATTCGGTTCAACACCCATATACTCGCCCAAACCTCCGCAGACGCCCGCTGCAACGGTATTGGAAACAGACCTGGAAAATTTACGTGAGGGAATTATTTCATTTTTATCTTCAGGGTCTTCCGGATCAATTAATTCGTATTCGTTTTTGTCTTCCATATTACCAATCAATTATTTCTTTTAAGGCAAATATAGTAATTTGTGTGAAAGTCGTGGTGATGAAAAAGACTAAAATCTTCGATGTTTGATTCAGCCGAGTTTTTTCCCTACAGTGCGGGTGTCTATGGTCCGCCTTTCCGTGATTATTTTATCAACTCTAACATTGCGCGGGTCGCTTTCAATGTAATCAAAAATTTGGAGTTCGAAAGCAAGTACGATTTTAGGCGCATAGGTTTCTTTCAATAACTTATCGTAATAACCGCCGCCGTAACCTACTCTCATACCGTGTATTGATATAGCAACCGATGGAACAATAACAAGGTCGATATCATCCATATTTTCGTGCAAAGCAATAGCCGGTTCCCAATATCCTTCGCTGTTTTTTACAAGATTATCCCACCCCATAAAATGGAACCGGTGAAAAGACTTAGAAGGCTTATGAAGCTTAGGCAGGATAACCGATTTACCCCAACCGCTCATGAAGTTTATTAACTGGCGAGTATCAACTTCACCTTGCCTGCTGGAAACATAACAATGAATCCGGTTGGCATAAATAAATTCATCCGTAGCAGCGAGGCGCTCTATTATACTTTTGGTTTTAGTGCGAATATCGAACACGCTCATTTCTCTTCTGCGCTCAACAACCAACCGCCTGGCTTCCGATTTCGGTATGAGAGTTTTTAGTTTCACTTTCCCCGATGTTTGTCGATTTGATTTTTTTCTCTACTCAATCTACTTATTTTTAAGAAAAATTCAAGTTGCAATTTAGAATATTTTCCAACCCGATCATTCCGTTATATTTTAAAAACAGATAAAGCATCGCTGCATGCCCGTGCAATTACATTTTGTATCTCGATACGCCGGTCGCTCCCGCGGTATAAGTATTTCTGGTTGACTTCCAGCTCAATTCCTATATAATCGCTTCCTCCGAATTTTTTTCTGAGGCGTGTCGGTAAGCCGTCTGCTATACCAAGATAGGGATAATTAAGGCGGACTTTAAAATCGGATGTGCTGCGTAATTTTTCTTTGAATAAATGACTGAACTTTTTTTCGTTTGCCTGTTTGGGATCGTATAAAATACCGATATCGGTATTTCTTACTTTTCCGTCCAAAGAAGGAGTGAATGAATGAACGGATATATGAAGAACAAATGAATGATCCTCCACTAAACCGCTGATTGTTTGTTCGATGGATTGTAAATACGGATGATAATATTTTTCTTTGATTGTATTCTTAGTTTTTAAATCCAGAGATTTTGTTATTGCAGAAAATAAATTAGGGTGACGTAATGATCTGTTCAGTTCTATCAACAATCTGCTTACGGTAGAATGGAAGAAATAATGCCCTACTTCTTTATAAAGAAAACCGGCTAAATCGAATGCGCCTATATCATAACCTCGGTGTGATGAGAGTAGAATTTCATACGGTTTAAAAATCGGCATGTATTCTTTAGGAATTTTATTTCCCCCGTGTTCGCAGGTAATTACAATTTTCATCTTTTTCACGGTAGAAACATCTCATTATTATTTAAACAACGGCTAAGCTTATCGTAAATTGTTACAATGCTATTTCTGGAAAAATCGTTATTCAATGCTTTTAAAATTCGTGATGACAACGTCCCTTCACGCAATATTATCTGAAGCGGTTCCAATCCCGCCGGGTCAATCATAACTTCATTGATTATGTGATTCCACAATTGCTTGGACGTACAAGAACCGTTACACTTAAAACCGAACATTGCCGGGTATTCTTTTTCTTCTATGATCGTATTTTCTGCCGATGCAATATTGCGTAGAAATATTTTAGCCAACGTTTCTTCGTGCCATTCCATTTGCTTTTTGGCTGTTGACCATCTTTCATCTATTATATTCTGCAGAAGTGTGGCAACCAGTTTCACCAGTGTAATATCTGCTTCCGGGCATTCTTGTATATCTATGGTTCTGATTTCAATCGTGTAACGGTCGAAACGCGCAATAGCTCCTCTCGAGTTCAGCCATTCATAACGCATTATTTCATCCGGGTCATAGGGAGCAATATCGTTATATATTTTTCTGAAAATTTTCTCCTCATATTCCTTAAATGTAAATACTTTTTCAGGTATTACGTTACCGCTCAATGAAGGGATTTTACTCTGATTTTTTCTATAATAATCGAGACGTGCATCCAGTAAACCGCTGTTTTGGCCGCCGATGAGAGGTGTGCTGGCGGTTATTGCCGGAAGGATAGGGAGTATCAATCTAATAGCCGCATGAAGTTTTCCGAATTCTTCTTCATCGGCAAATGGGAAATTTAAGTGAAGGCTTTGCAGGTTAGACCATCCGTGCCCGCGGCAATCGAAGATTCTATTGTATGATTCATAAACCGGGTTATATTCATGCGGCCATAAATGTGTTTCGGTGTAAGGATCCATAAAAGGGTGCGCCCCAGTTGGGAGTAGTTTTGCGCCGTACTCCTCCAAGATTTTATTTATATGCAGAACATTTTCATGAAATAATTGCGGGAGGGGATTTAAAGAAATTGCAGGCCCGTTCGTTTTCAGTTCAATTACATGAAGCACTAATTCATTAGACCATGCGATGCCGTTTAGTTCAACATCATTAACATACTCACCGGCAATTGCGCGTAAAATTTCATCGGCTACCGGTTTTACCGCTAATGTTTCTTTATCTACAATCATATATTCAAGTTCAACACCGTATCCCTCGAATAAACTGAGGTGTTTACTCATAATTCAATATCCTTCATCTTTCGCATTTTTTCAATGCGTTCTTTAAATGATTTCATAATTATGCGGTAGAGTTTTTCTTTTATAATTTTATCTTCCACACCAGATTCCAAACTCGGATTGTCGTTTATTTCTACAACAAAAACTTTATCACCTATCTGTTTCAAATCAACGCCGTATAACCCGTCTCCAATTAAGTTTGTGGCTCTTACTGCCGTATGTAATACTTTAGGCGGAACGGCTTTAATCGGAACGGTATCAAAATTGCCCCATACGCTGCTTCCTTTGCCGCGCCAATTGTAAATCTGCCAATGCCCCTTAGCCATAAAATATTTGCAGGCGAATATCGGTGTTTTGTCTATTACCCCTATCCGCCAATCGAAATCGGAGTATGTATATTCTTGGGCTATAATAAGGTCGGAAGTTTCGAAAAGTTTTTCCAACCCATCTCTGAGTTCTTCCGCGTCGGAAGCTTTAATCACTCCCTGTGAAAATGAACTGTCGGGCTGTTTCAAGACAATCGGGAGGCCTAAGATGCCTATTAAATTGTTTTTATTCTCTTTATGTACAATGATGGTTTTAGGGGTTGCAATTTTAGCAAAAGATAAAATCTCGGCAAGGTAAACCTTATTTGTACATTTTAATATATCCCACGGATCGTCTATTACAACAAGACCTTCTGTTTGAGCTCTTCTAGAAAATCGATAAGTAAAATGATTAACCGAAGTTGTCGCTCTAATAAAAAGGGCATCGAATTCGGGTATTCGGCTGTAATCATCTTTGGTAATAATTTCAGTGCTGATGCCTATTTCTTCCCCTGCTTCAATAAAATTTTTAATTGCTTTTTTATCGGAAGGGGGTTCTTTCTCTTCGGGATTTACAAGTATTGCAAGATCATACATAGACATCGGCTTCTTAGCCCAGTGTATACGCTTTTTTGAAAAATATATTTCTGCAAATTTAACAACATAAGTGAGATGAGATTCAGGTACTTCATTAATTGGAATCGGGGAAATGTTTTGTAATATCCATCTTTTATTGAACACAAAATGAGCTCTTATAAGAGGAGCTTGAAATAAATTATAAAGTTGACGGCACAGGGTGTCGTATTGCAGTGCAGTATTCTGCCCGAAATAAATACTAAGATCAAATGTATCGGATTTAAGCTTTCTGAAATTTCTTTGGATCAAATCATCAAGATCATCGGAGATTGCCCTGATAATTGTCTGCGATTTGAAATCCTGCATTGTTGAAACGCTGGGGAAAACTCTGTGCCCTCTTGCCTCTGCAAGAAGCGATACGTAATAACCGGTGGCCTGGTATTTGTAAGACCGGCATAAATTGAAAATACGGGCGCCGCGGATGTCTGCATATTTAACATCTATTATATACGATTTGGCCGCGACAATCTCGACCCCCTCGATATTAAAATCCCAATCTTTGGGATTGTTCACCACTACTAATGTTCGCATTTTATTTTTTCGGTTGGATTATTAATAAATTGGAGTCATAAGTAACTATACCCAGCATGATAGAATTTATTAATCTGGTAGGATCAACGGAATAATAATTGTCATGAGAATCAGAAACAGGGTTTTCTTTGTAAGGATCGGCGACAATAACATTCTGGTTTTTATCGAAACAACAAAGAACAACAAAATGCCCGGACACAAATCCCCTTAGATCATCATAAATTGTGACGTCTCTTTTGTTTGTAAATTCACGTGCACAGTTATAAAGATAAGTAGCGCTCAGACCGGTGAGAATAGGTATTTTTTTATTAAAATATTTTTTCAACAAATTTGTGGTCAAATCTTCGAATAATATTTCACCGCCGAGTCTTAGATATTTAATATAAGCGCGAGAGGCATCTGCAAGCTTTTTCCCCTTCTTGTAATTTAATTGCTCTTCAAGCTTTTTTATTAAGTCAACTTTTGGGGAGCCAAACCATGTGGGATCAAAAACTTTTAGGTTGTATGTAAATATTTTTGTTTTGTAATCTCTTTTGAGAGCATGAGTGGCGAGCATAACCGCAAGTGTGCCTCCTCCTTCAAGGTAAGGGACTTCATCAATAACCTTTTCCAAATCAACCTTATCGCCGTAATAGTTATATACTGCTTGCAAACTAGTCGGGCCGCAGGTTAAGTCATTGGGCTGAGTCAATATTTTTATTGGTATCATATAGCACTTTCATGCATTCTGCTGAAAATTCAGCGTGAATAAATATACTATTTTTTGTTGATAACAAAGGAAATTATTGTAACAATTTGACTTTTCTTTTCCCACATTTACTTTTAATTTACGGATAATTGTCAAACGGGCGCAGCCTAATATTTTCAAATTGATTAAAAACAATCCATCATATAAATCGGGAGGATTTATGCTCGATAGGTATTTTAAACTCACCGAACTAAAGACAAATATCAAACAGGAAATAATTGCAGGCATCACAACGTTTGTAACGATGGCTTATATCATAGTAGTGAATCCGAAAATATTGGAAGTTGCCGGGATACCGTTTGGGCCGTCAATGGTGGCAACAATAATAAGCGCTTTTTTCGGTACGTTGGCAATGGGAGTCTATGCAAAGAGACCATTTGCAATTGCACCTTACATGGGAGAGAATGCCTTCATTGCTTTTACTGTTGTTAAAGTTCTGGGCTACAGCTGGCAAACCGCAATTGGAGCTATATTTATTGGCGGTGTTCTCTTCACAATATTAACAGTTTTGAAGGTGCGCGGATGGCTTGCCAATGCAATACCCGAAAGTCTGAAAATAGCTTTCGCCGTTGGTATAGGATTCTTCTTAACATTTATCGGGTTGAATGAAACAGGGCTTGTTACAATCGGCGTTCCCGGGGCTCCCGTGCATGTCGGTAACTTTACCGAACCTTCCGTGATGCTGGCTATACTGGGTTTCTTATTAATCTCTTTTATGATGATTTGGAAAGTCAAGGGCTCAATATTGATAGGGATATTTGTGATCACTTTTCTCGGATTTATGTTCGGTGTATCCCCTTTGCCCGAACAATGGGTCAGCATGCCCCCCGATATTTCACCGATACTTTTTGAACTCGATATTATAGGAGCTTTAAGCTGGGGATTTTTTGCCGTTATACTTACTGTTTTTGTAATGGATTTTGTTGACACAATGGGGACGCTCATCGGGCTTTCTTACAAAGCAAACTTGCTTGATGAAAACGGCAACCTTCCCGAGATAGAAAAACCCATGCTTTGCGATTCGCTTGCAACTATTATTGGAGCGCTTTTGGGGACGTCTACAACGGGCACTTATATTGAATCTGCCGCCGGAATACAAGCCGGGGGTAAGTCGGGACTTACATCGGTAGTGACTGCAATTCTATTTTTAACGGCATTATTCTTTGCACCGTTTTTTACGGCTGTTCCGGCTTATGCATACGGCTCGGCATTAATTGTAGTAGGATTATTAATGATGTCTCCCATAGCAAAAATAAATTTTACCGACTTAACGGAAGTTATACCCGTATTTATAACGATTACATTAATGAGTTTTACATATAATTTGGGAATCGGGATGACGGCAGGTTTTGTTGTTTATCCGTTATCATTATTAGTCTCCGGAAAAGTGAAAAAAGTTAATTTAGGTATGTGGGTGTTGTTCGGATTTTCAATTTTGTTTTATATCTTTTATCCATACTAATTTCGGAGATTATATGAAAGACAAATTCATGCAAGCAGCAATAGAAGAAGCAAAAAAAGGATTAGCCGAAGGTGGAATTCCCATCGGTTCCGTTTTGGTAATCGATGATAAAATTGTCGGGCGCGGGCATAACAGACGCGTGCAGAAAGGGAGCGCGATCCTTCATGCAGAAATGGATTGCTTTGAAAACGCGGGCCGATTGAAAGCAAAAGATTATCAACGCGCTACATTGTATTCGACTTTGTCGCCGTGCGATATGTGCAGCGGCGCATCACTATTATACAAGGTGCCCAAGATTATGATAGGTGAGAACAAAACATTCCAAGGGCCGGAAGATTATCTTCGCTCACGCGGTGTGGAGTTGGAGATTTTGAATGATGAGGAGTGCATCAAGCTTATGGAAGATTTTATCGCCGCTAAACCGGAATTGTGGAATGAAGATATAGGCGAATAATAAATGAATCTTTTCAATAATAGATGAATCATATTGATCAAAAAGATTGGAGATTTTATGGCAGAAGTAAAAGCAGTAGTTAAACAAGTTGACGGAATTACATTCGCGGGGAAAACCGATTCGAATCATTGGGTGATGATGGACGGACCTGAAAACTTCGGAGGGAGCGATGCGGCAATTAGACCGAAAGAATTACTGCTCCTTTCTCTCGGCGGATGCACCGGCAGCGATGTGGTGGCAATCCTTCAAAAAAAGAGAATTAAACTGGACGGTTTCGAAGTTAATATAACCGCGGATATGACGGAAACTCACCCAAAAGTATTTACCAAAATGAATATTGAATATGTTTTTTATGGGAATGATATTAAAGAAAAAGATGTTGAAAGAGCTATTGAATTATCAATGACAACTTACTGCGGCGTTACCGCTATGTTCCAGAAAATAATGGACATTACACATTCTTACAGGATTGAATCTCCTGCAGGATAAGTATTGAATTTTTCGGAGAGGCCGCAATAGTTCTTTGCGGCCTTTTTTATTTGCTATTAGGACATTTGTCCGGTTACAGTTTTGATTGTTTTTAAAATTTCATTTTAATTGGTAGTGTAAAAAGAAAATTATTAATGTAATTAATCTACTTGGAATGTTTTCTTCTTCCCGGTATACCCTCACTGATGCAGTGATACTTAGAAATTTCTTCTTTATCATATAGTTGATAGAGATAGACTTCTTGATTGTCAATAAACGCCTGAAAATCTACCAATCACATAATAAACATCCAACTCCGACACTACATCTGCTCACATAAATTACTCAATCTCAATAATTCATGATTTCTATACGGTCATTGGTTGAATCTATATTCGGTTTTTCGCTTAGTAATAATTGGGATTATCAAGTCAAACCGGCACTTTTTATGGTCTAGTTAAAGATATTGAACATTTTATTCCGATTTTACGTTAATCATGAAAGAAGAATTATTTTAGAATATTTTAACTGAGTTTGATAGAGAACACATTTGTAATTTGATGTTATATCCCATTATAATTATTTTATATCGTAAATTTTATATAAAGGCAAATCAAAATGAAAACAACAAAAAAATACGGCGACAAAATCGACTTGGCGCTTGATACATGGGTAAAACTGGCACGCGCCTTTTCGACCTTTAACAAAAAATCTATTGAGAATATCCGATCGTTCAATCTTACACAGTCTCAATTTTCCGTACTCGAAGTACTTGGCCATCTCGGGCCGATGAAGATTGGGGATGTCTGCGAAAAGATGCTTGTTAGCGGCGGCAACATGACACTTATACTGGATAACCTTGAAAAGCTGGAGTTGACCGAAAGAGTTTTCTCTAAAGAAGACAGAAGAGCAATCAATGTAAAACTTACCGAGAAAGGGCAGAACTTGTTCGATACTATTTTTAAGCAGCATGCCGAGTTTGTAGAAAAAAGAATGTCTATTCTTAATGAGGATGAACAGACGCAACTTGGCTTGTTACTTAAAAAATTGGGAAAAGCTCTTTAAAAATAATTCAGAAATATTCTCCCAATTTTTTAGTGTATTCTTTTTAAAATTTGGAATGAGCCCGATTTCCATCCGAATTAGTTTTCACTAATCATCATACACGGCTATTTAAGTTACAAAATAATTTCCGATGCGTGAAATCAATCTATAATTTTCTGAAAGGATTAATGATGTTTGAATTTATTAAAAGCGGGGAAAGAGGTAAAACAAATATGGGTTGGTTGGAAAGCTATCATAGTTTTTCATTCGGAGAATTTAACGATCCCAATAAAATTCACTTCGGGCCTCTGCGCGTTTTGAATGATGATTTCGTTAAACCGGGGGAAGGATTTCCCACCCATCCTCATAATGATATGGAAATTATTACTATCGTTACCAAAGGTGAAATTGCACACAAAGATAGCGAAGGTAATAAAAAGGTAATCAGTAAAAACGAAATCCAACGTATGACCGCCGGGCGCGGCATCTTTCATTCTGAATTTAATAACTCGAATACCGAAATCTTGAAGCTATTCCAAATTTGGATATTTCCTAATGCTAAAGGACTCGAGCCCGATTATCAACAGGTAAAATTTTCTGCCGAACAGAGAAAGAATAGACTGCAAAAAGTTGTAAGCGGAAGAAAAGATGATGACATTATTTTCATCAATCAAGATGCAGATATTTATCTGTCCGATCTTGAAGCGGGTAATAAAATTGACTATAGCATAAAAGAATCTAGAGGCGTGTACCTGCATTCAATTAACGGGGATCTTAATGTTAGCGGTTACAATTTAGAAACGGGGGATGCATTGAAAATCAGCAGCGAAAACCTAATATCGATAATAGGAGTTACCAATTCACGTTTTATGCTGTTCGATCTTCCAATGAAATTTTAAACTTACCCGGCAAGAAGTTCATTTATCCCCCCTGGATTTAATCTCATTAATTCGTAACTTTGATGCCTTAAAGAATACCTTATCAAATGGAGGCGTTAATGAGAAAATATCTTTTCATTTTTTCTACAATCATTATTGCGGCTGTCTTTACGGCCTGCGGCGGGTATGATTATTCAGAAAAGTTTACATTTGCACCCGAAAAAACATCACCCGGGGGCGAAATAACCGTTTATTATAATCCTGCCGGAACATTGTTGGCCGATGCCGAAGCAATAGAGATGGTAGCTATTCTTTATAATACCGAATTGGAAAACGTAGTTGGCGTTGATATGACGAAAGACGGTAAAGGTTGGAAAGGTGAATTCGAAACTACCCCTTCAACTTATGGCGTTGTAGTTAAATTCAAATTGGGTGAACAGGAAGAATCTAATAATAAGAAAGGTTATTGGATAGACCTGTACAAAGATAAAACCCTGGTTCCGGGATTACTTGCCGGTAAAGCGAATCTTTATTCACAGTACGCGCATATTGCCGGAATAGATAGAGATTTTAAATTATCAAAAGAAATTTTCGATAAAGCTTTCGAACAATTCCCCGAAACGAAATCCGAAAATCTCAATAATTATCTTTTCATGCTTAACCGCTCCAAAATTGAAAACTATGAAAGCATTATAAAACAAGAACTGGATGCTCTGGAAGCAAAAGGAAAATTCGATGAAAAAGAGTTAGCTCTGCTTGCCGATTGGTACGGGACAGCCGGCGAAAATGAAAAAGCCGAAACATACAGAACAAAATTATTGAGTGAATATCCAGCCGGCACATATGCGGAAAAAAATGCGGCCTCAATGGTTAATCAAGAAAAAAATTTTGATAAAAAAACAGAATTGTTGAAAAGTTTTGAAAAAAATTTTTCTAACTCGGAATCAATACCGGGGTTATATAATTCGATAGCAAACGCATTAGGGAATGCAGGTAAATTTTCCGAGGCAAAAACGTTTATGAGCGATAACATCGAAATGATGAATGTTTACAGATTCTATGCTATGGCAGACAAAATTATGGAACAAGGAGGAGACGCCGACCTGGCATTGGAATTTGCAAAGATGGGTATGATACGGGGCAGGCAGGAGCTTGATCATCCGAAATCTCCCAAGCCGAAAGAATCAACAATCTCCGAATGGGAAACGGATAGGAAATATTATCTTGCATTAAATATGTATAAATACGGCAGCATACTTTACGAAATGGGAAAAAGGGAAGAAATACTCCCGGTTCTTGAAGAAGCTGTTAACCTTTCTATCGATTATTATATACCTCAAGACTTAATTGATCTTTATTCCACGCTGCTTGTAGAAAGCGAAAAGTATGAATCGGCTCTCACACGCATCGGCGGTTTTATTGAAAAAGGTAAAAACAGCGAGCCGATAATGAATGCTTTGAAAGAAGCTTATACAAAAAAGAACGGCGGTGAAGACGGCTTTGATGAATACATCGGTCAATACGAACAAGCAGCCGAACTTGCATTATTTGCGAAACTCAAAAAAGAAATGATCAGCGCTCCATCTATCCCGTTTACATTGAAAGACCTTGACGGGAAAGATGTAAGTTTATCAGATTATAAAGGTAAAATAGTCATTATCGATTTTTGGGCTACATGGTGCCCCCCGTGTTTGGCATCTTTCCCGGGATTGAAAATCGCAGTTGAAAAATATTCCGCTGACAATGATGTCAAATTTTTATTTGTAGATACATGGGAACGTGTACCTGACAAAAAGAAAAATGCTGCGGATTTTATCAAACAAAACAATTACCCGTTCCATGTGTTGATTGATGAAGATTATAAAGTAATCGGGGCATATAAAGTCTCCAGTATTCCTACAAAATTCATTTTAGATAAAGAAGGTAACATACGTTTCCGTAATGTTGGTTATAGCGGAAATATTGATCGCCTGGTGAAAGAAATCGATATAATGATCGATTTAATTAAACAATCCTAATTTTACAGGGGCATTTGTTACAAAATAATGCCCCCCTTTTTTGCTTATTCACAGGTTAAACCAAATAATAACCCAAAGATTATTACAGATATAGTAGTAAAATTACTATTTTTACTTGGAAGTTTTTTCAACTAATATCGGTTTCAGACTATTCATTATTCAAGTATAATCAGGAGAAATTATGGCAGTAATCAGACCCTTTAAGGCGATTCGACCGGTTAAAGAAGTAGCTTCACAAGTAGCCAGTGTTCCTTATGATGTTGTTAATAGAGAAGAATCGGCAGCCCTTGTTAAGGATAATCCCCTAAGTTTTTTAAGAGTTACACGCTCCGAAATTGAACTGAACAATAATGTTGATCCTTATTCCCCCGAAGTTTACCAAAAAGCAAAAGAGAATATTGAAAGATTAAAAAAAGAAGCTCCCCTTATTCAAGACGAAATTCCCCACTTCTATGTTTATAAATTGAAAATGGGGGAACAAACGCAGGTTGGTATTGCGGCTACTTTCTCTGTGGATGATTATGATAAAGATATAATTAAAAAACACGAGAAAACAAGAAAAGTAAAAGAAGACGACAGAACCAATCATATAATTACTACCGAAGCTCAAACAGGTCCGGTTTTTCTTACTTATCGGGGTGTTGAGGAGGTTAACAAATTGGTTGACGACACAATGACCAAAACAGAACCGATTTACGACTTCACGGCGGAAGACGGTATTCAACACACAATTTGGATTATGCCCGATGATTATAGGGATGTTGTTGTTTTCGAAATTGAAAAAGTACCCCATCTGTATATTGCAGACGGGCATCATAGAGCCGCCAGCGCTGCCCGTGCACAGAAAGTTAAAAAAGAAAATCGTGTAGGGCATACAGGCGAAGAAGAATATAATTTTTTCTTAGCCGTTCTTTTCCCTGCCGAGCAACTGAAAATTCTTCCGTATAACAGGATTGTTTATAAATTCCCGGCAAAAGTAAAAGATAATTTTTTCGGAATGATTGAAAAGAATTTTACTATTGAAAAAACAGATTCTCAAAATCCCCCGGAGAGCAAATCATTATGCATGTATTATAAAAAAGAATGGTACTTGTTAAAACCGAATGAGAATGTTGAACCGGGTAAAAGTTACGGCGAGGGTTTGGATGTAAGTATTTTACAAAATTATCTTTTAAGCCCGGTATTTGGAATTGAAGATCCCAGAACAGATAATAATGTCGATTTCATTGGGGGGATTAGAGGAACTAAAGAATTGGTTAAACTTGTCGATAGTGGAAAGGCGGAGGTGGCATTTTCGATGTTTCCCGTTTCAATTGACGACTTGATGAATATTTCAGATGCGGATGAAGTTATGCCTCCCAAATCGACATGGTTCGAACCAAAATTACGCGACGGACTTTTAGTACACTTAATTTAATATTTTATAATTATAAATTGCCGTAAAGAACATGAAGGCATTCTGTTACTACATAATTTTTGCTTTAACATTATCCGGATTGGTTTGCGGCAATTTATATTCTCAGCAACAATTTGATCCTCCTCAGCATGATCTTACCAAACTTAGCGGTTCGGCTAAAGTTGAAGCTCTTAATTCTCTTGTGGAATTTTATCTCAAAAATGAATTAGATAAATCATTTCAATACGCAGAACAAGCGGTTGATTATGCACAAAAACATAATCTTAAAAAAGAATTAGCCGAATCATTATGTAATCTTGGACTTTGTTCCTATCTCAAAAACGATCTTGATAATGCCGATAAATATTTGAAAAAATCCCTTTTAATTGCCGAAGCGGAAAATGACAGTCTGATTATTGCTAGGAATCATAATAACCTCGGACTTATTTTATGGCGTAAAGGAAATTTCACAGCGGCATTTAAACATTATCTAAAAGCAAATGATATTGCCGAAGCTATAAATAATATTCCCGAATCTGCAAAGGCGAGTAATTATATCGGGCTAATTCAATGGAAGTGGGGGGATTTTGATTCGGCCCTGGAATCTTTCCTAAAATCTCTTGAAAATAAAATACTTGTTAATGACAGCAGCGAAATAGCAATAACGCTTAACAATATTGCGCATATATATTTGCTTACGGAAAATTTCAATGCATCGCTCAACTATAGTAAACAAGCATATACAATTGCGGAAAATATTGACGACAGATATGTGTTGGGAAGAGCATTGAACAACCTGGGCAATGCATATATGAAACTAGGCAACTATGTGGAATCAGAAAAATTTCATTTAGCTGCTATTGCCGTAAAAACCAAAGCAAACGATAGAACAGGCCTTGGTTATTCATACAACGACCTGGGTAATCTCTACATTGAACTGAAAGACGGAAACAGGGCAATTGAAAATTATAACAAGGCTCTTTCAATAAGAAGAAGCTTCTCAGACTTTTACGGTATTTCGGACACATATATCAGTCTTGCAAAGGCATACGATTTTATTGGTGAAAGAGATTCGGCGCTGATTTTACTAAACAAAAGCGTAGTTATTTCGAAGAAGCATAATTTAAAAGAATTATTGCATCGGGGATATTTTTGGCTTTCTATGATTAATGAGAAATTAAACAGGCTTGAACCTGCTTTATATTTTTATAAGAATTCCGCGGCTATGAAAGATTCTATTCTTAATAAAAACATTAGGGATAGAATTGCAGAGCTTCAAATTATTTACGAGTCGGAGACCAACAAAAGAGAAATTGATCATCTTAAAAATGAAGCACGGTTGAATGACGTAAAAATTCAATTGGAAGGAATCAAAAATGTACTCTTGATTGCTTTGGTGGTTATCCTGCTGTTTGTAATTATTTTCCTTTTCTACAGGTATCAAATTTCGAAAAAATTCAGAAAATCTTTAGAAGAGAAAAATATGGAAATCGAATCCCGTTCAATTGAATTGGAAAGAGCAAATGAAACAAAAAATAAATTCTTATCAATTATTTCACACGATTTGCGCAGTCCTTTTCTCGGATTACTGGGGACAATCGATTATACATTGGACGAATTTAAAACATTAAGCGAAGAAGAAAAAATTTCCAATATTTATTCGCTAAAAAATATTTTGCACAGTCTTTTCCAATTAATTGAAAACCTTTTAGGGTGGGCCAGGATTCAGCAAAAGGATATTAAATATAATCCCGAGATAATTGATTTATATAGTAAAGTAGAAACAGCGTTAAAATTCTACTCCGCTAATTCCGATATGAAAAAAATTCAATTAAAAAATAATGTAGAAAAATCATCTACTGTGTTTGCAGATAACAACATGCTGGAATCTATTATCAATAATCTAGTTTCAAATGCAATTAAGTTTACAAACTCTGGTGGAACAGTAGGAATTCAATCCAAATCAAATGAGAATTATGTTGAAATCTGCATATGCGATAGCGGTGTGGGAATGGGAGAAGAAGAAATTTCGAAATTGTTTAGAATCGACACAAAATATTCAAAACAAGGAACGGCAAAAGAGAGCGGAACCGGTTTCGGTCTTTTACTATGCAAAGAGATGATAGAGCTTAATGGTGGCAAAATTCGGGTAGAAAGTGAAATTGGCAAAGGCAGCAAGTTTTATTTTACTCTTCCGGTTAATAAAGAATAAATCACCTCGTTTGTATATAATAAATATATTATTTTAAGACACATGAATTTTCAGCAATTTCAACAAATCAATAGGAATTATTATGGAAAAACGTATTTATAATTTTAGTGCAGGTCCCGCAATACTTCCTGAAGAAGTATTACTTGAAGCACAGAAAGATCTATACTCCTATAAAGGGAGCGGAATGAGTGTAATGGAGATGAGTCACCGCGGTAAAATATTCGACGGAATCATTAATGCAGCCGAGGCCGATCTCCGTAAATTATTAAACATCAATGACGATTATGCCGTGCTGTTTTTGCAAGGGGGAGCAACGCTGCAATTTTCAATGGTTCCTCTTAATTTAATGCCGCCGAAAAACAAAGCTGATTATATAGTTACAGGTTCGTGGGCTAAGAAAGCGGTTAAAGAAGCCAAAAGAGTTGGTACGGTAAATATTGCAGCTTCAACCGAAGAAGAAAAATTTGTGAGATTGCCGAAACAGGAAGAGTTGAAATTAGATCCTGAAGCAGCTTACGTTCACTATGCATCAAACAATACAATTTACGGTACACAATGGAAAACAGAACCTGTAGTCGGTAATGTTCCTTTAGTTTGCGATGCCTCTTCGGATTTCTTGCATAAGAAAATCGATATCAACAAATATGGTGTGATTTACGCCGGCGCGCAGAAGAATATCGGACCGGCAGGTGTTGTTGTTGTTATTATCAGGAAAGACCTCCTTGAAAGATCCGCCGATACGCTGCACACCTATATGAATTACAAAGTTCATGTGGAAGGAAAATCGATGTACAATACTCCTACAACATTCGGTATTTACATTGCCGGTTTGGTATTCAAGTGGTTGTTGAAAATGGGAGGCTTGCAGGAAATGTACAAACGTAATATCGATAAAGCCGGAATATTATACGAAGCGATCGATTCTAGCGACGGTTTTTATAAAGGCACAGTTGCATCTGAAGACCGCTCATTGATGAATGTAACGTTCAGACTGCCGAATGAAGAATTGGAAAAGAAATTTATTGAAGAAGCCAAAGCTATGGGTATGGAAGGCTTGAAAGGTCACAGATCCGTTGGAGGTATCCGCGCTTCTATCTATAATGCATTTCCCAAAAAAGGTATTGAAGCTCTTGTAGATTTTATGACTGATTTTAAAATGAATAACTAAACTTTAATTCTTTGCCCTGCGTAAACGGGGCAAAGAATATTTTCGCTGTTTGAGGGAGTCATGAAAAATGTATTGTTGGCCACACTGGTATTTGTTGTTTTACTCACCGCTTGTTCCGAAGAAGAAAAAAAATTAAAACTTTTCAGCCCCGATGCGTTTGCGTTTCAACTTGAAGAGGGATGGGAGTTGAATGCTTCGGTTCAGGTAACAGGATTCACCCTTGAAGAATCCAACGAGGACTATATTGCAAGACTATCATATTATATTAATATAATTACTCCATCGGGCGAATTGTTGGAAGAAATAATATCCGATTTGATTACTAAAGATTTAGATGAAGAAGTAAGTGATTTAACAATTGATGCCCAAGTTGAAATGGACAGCTCGTTTAGTATGGGGACTTATAAATTAATTTTTTATGTAACGGATGATTATACCGGGCAGGAAACAAGTATAGAGAAAACATTTGTGCTAGAGTAATAAAAAAGGAGAACCGAAATTCTCCCTTTACAAATGTTCGTCATGACCGGGTCGTGACGAAAAATGAATGCTGTCTTTGCCTAAATAAGTTGACCAAAAATAAGGTTAACAACTATGGCAAAAATAACAGATTATAGCACACTGAGTAAAAGAGAAAAAATAAATCGCTATTTTAGTGAAGATATCAAAAAAAGGGTT
>Ga0209163_1000054_pt1 | contig 285691 bp, 227 predicted proteins | sample MTBAKSrepl2MetaG_FD_187457 | JGI IMG/M metagenome (GOLD analysis project Ga0209163, IMG submission 187457) | Enrichment culture microbial communities om Arthur Kill intertidal strait, New Jersey, USA, that are MTBE-degrading - MTBE-AKS2 (Arthur... | ecosystem: Environmental > Aquatic > Marine...
ACAATAACTGTTTCAGAAAAACCTGTACCAGTACTTCCTGTAGCGGATTTCAGCGCCAATGTTACTGAGGGTTATGCTCCTCTATCTGTACAGTTTACCGACAGTTCAGAAAATGCAACTTCTGTAAACTGGGAATTTGGAGACGGAAGTAACTCTGGAGACAGAAATCCAGTTCATGAGTTTACCAATCCTGGAATCTATACAGTTAATCTGACAGCAACCAATGAAAACGGTACAGATTCAAAGTTAGCCACAATAACTGTTTCAGAAAAACCTGTACCAGTACTTCCTGTAGCGGATTTCAGCGCCAATGTTACTGAAGGTTATGCTCCTCTATCTGTACAGTTTACCGACAGTTCAGAAAATGCAACTTCTGTAAACTGGGAATTTGGAGACGGAAGTAACTCTGAAGATAGAAATCCAGTTCATGAGTTTACCAATCCTGGAATCTATACAGTTAATCTGACAGCAACCAATGAAAACGGTACAGATTCAAAGTTAGCCACAATAACTGTTTCAGAAAAACCTGTACCAGTACTTCCTGTAGCGGATTTCAGCGCCAATGTTACTGAAGGTTATGCTCCTCTATCTGTACAGTTTACCGACAGTTCAGAAAATGCAACTTCTGTAAACTGGGAATTTGGAGACGGAAGTAACTCTGGAGACAGAAATCCAGTTCACGAGTTTACCAATCCTGGAATCTATACAGTTAATCTGACAGCAACCAATGAAAACGGTACAGATTCAAAGTTAGCTACAATAACGGTTTCAGAAAAACCTGTGCCAGTAATTCCTGTAGCGGATTTCAGCGCCAATGTTACTGAGGGTTATGCCCCTCTATCTGTACAGTTTAACGACAGTTCAGAAAATGCAACTTCTGTAAACTGGGAATTTGGAGACGGAAGTAACTCTGGAGATAGAAATCCAGTTCACGAGTTTACCAATCCTGGAATCTATACAGTTAATCTGACAGCAACCAATGAAAACGGTACAGATTCAAAGTTAGCCACAATAACTGTTTCAGAAAAACCAGTACAAGTACTTCCTGTAGCGGATTTCAGCGCCAATGTTACTGAAGGTTCTGCTCCTCTATCTGTACAGTTCACCGACAGTTCAGAAAATGCAACTTCTGTAAACTGGGAATTTGGAGACGGAAGTAACTCTGGAGACAGAAATCCAGTTCATGAGTTTACCACTCCTGGAATCTATACAGTTAATCTGACAGCAACCAATGAAAACGGTACAGATTCAAAGTTAGCTACAATAACTGTTTCAGAAAAACCAGTACAAGTACTTCCTGTAGCGGATTTCAGCGCCAATGTTACTGAGGGTTATGCTCCTCTATCTGTACAGTTTACCGACAGTTCAGAAAATGCAACTTCTGTAAACTGGGACTTTGGAGACGGAAGTAACTCTGGAGACAGAAATCCAGTTCATGAGTTTACCAATCCTGGAATCTATACAGTTAATCTGACAGCAACCAATGAAAACGGTACAGATTCAAAGTTAGCTGCAATAACGGTTTCAGAAAAACCAGTACCAGTACTTCCTGTAGCGAACTTCAGTACCAATACGACAAAAGGTTCTGCTCCTCTATCTGTCCAGTTTAACGACCTGTCCCTTGAAGCAACCGGAAGGATTTGGGACTTCGGCGATGGGGTTACCTCTACCGATGCAAATCCAAGCCATACCTATGCTACTGCAGGGACATTTACTGCTATTCTGAATGTAAGCAATACAAATGGTACTGATAGCGTAAGCAAGATAATAACTGTCACTGGGAAACCGATTAGAGGCTTTCCAAAAGCAATCTTTACAGCAACACCTCTGACTGGGCGTGCTCCTCTCACAGTTAAGTTCACAGATAAATCCATCAATGCAGCCTCAATAAAGTGGGACTTTGGAGACGGGAGTGCAATAAGCACCGAGTCAAAACCAAGTCACACATATAAGAGTGCAGGCACATATCTTGTGAAATTAACTGTTGTCAACGGCGAAAAGTCAGATGTTGCAACCAAGAAAGTAGTCGTTTCAGCCAGGAAAGTAGTCGTTTCGACCAAGAAAGTAATCGTCCCAAAGCGTTGGAGGTAATACAAGGAAGATACAGATCTGTGTTAGCAAAAAGTAATGGCAGGCAAACCCTGTCACCCTTCTCTTTTTTTTCATATGGGCACTTTTGTCAGCTTTTTTGCAGTCAACCCAGCGGGAACAAAAGTAGCGTCCTGAATCTTCCTTTTTTGATATTCAAACCAAGAGAATCAAATTGCCTTTGTAACTCTCCCCAGATTTCCTCTTCCTTTCCGTTATCGAGGATTCTCTTTCTGAATGACCAGACAGTGGTACTGTCTGGGATAAAATCAGGAAAGCCGAGAAAATTCCTGAAAGAGAGGCGGTCAATACATTGCTTCTCAAGCTCAGGATCAGAAAGACCATGCCATTGCTGTAAAACAAGCATTTTAAACATTACAATGAAGTCAGCTTCAGGCCTGCCGCCTGAAGCAGTTTTGTTTACATACATAGGTTCTAAAATCACACGAAAAGGTTTCCAGCCAATTAAGGATTCAAGTTCAGAAAGATTATCTCCAACCAATTGAATGCGTTTGTATTCTTCTTTAAGAGCAAAATCAGTAAAGGTTTTCATAAATTAAAATTAATTTAGTGAGATTTGAATCCCCCCCCTAATGTGTACTCTCAGCGGAGGTTTATCGAAATTCTCTATAATAGGTCCATAATATCGAGTATCTGTTACGGTCGTGTATATCACCAATTGTAAAAGTTACAGTAGGTCACAACACTTTTCGGATAGGCTCTTAGTTCTACTGATCTTGTTTATCTACTCAGAAACATTGGTTCAGAGAGATTAGAGGTAGTTTTGAAACAAGCTCGTAAAGATAAAAACAGATGAAAGGTTCTGGCTTCCCTTCCTTTCTTCGCAGGGTTTTTGCCCATTTTTTTCACAGAGAATAAGCAGGGACTGTACGACAAAATAGCAAAAACTCTGGTACTTGTTCGAGAGGATTGAAATATTTTTTCGGAATTTCTATATATTCGCCTATTTTTATAAATATTTATGAATATGTACATTACATTGAATTAATGGGGAATGAAAACATATTATTTATGACAACCCTTACGCATACACCAGAACATTGTTTCGCAAGAGATAAATACCAGGCCGATGGAAAAAAATGGGTTGAGGAAATGAGGAAATTGAGTGAAGTACTGGCTATAAAAGTACACGGGGCACATGTCAGCCCTAATGAGCATACTTTCTATTTTGTCCTCGAAGCTGATAATTTTAATGCGATCTCTGATTTCTTAAGACCACAAATGCTGACTCACCACAGCGGAAAGGTGTCTCCAATTATGACCGTTGAAGAAGCTTTTAAACTCCCATTCATAAAAAGTTGAAGATCAGACGCTATAGAAATTCTTCAGAAGCTGGTTCTCAGGGATTATTCTGAATTCTGGAGCATGAATCCGAATATTGAGCCCCCAGGGCTACGGGTGTTCTAATTCGGATTCTAGAAAATTACCTCTCAGTTTTTTAGGTCCGTTTCTCTTCTTTTTACTCTTATCTCAATCCAATCAACTACTGTAGAAAGGTTTTAATATTTCTGGAGTGATAAAATACTTTTATGATTCATTACATAAAGAAGTAGGAAACTATTTTCCGCCAGAAAAGGTAAGGAACGGTTGTCATGTCCATTTATGTTGATCAGCGCAGGTTTACAAGGAAAAGTTCCGTAAAGATCAACTCAACTCCTGTTGATTATGGTCAGAGTAATCCAGTCCAGAGTAGCCAGGCTCAAAATGGTTCCTTTCAGGGTTATCCTGTTCAGAGCAGTACGGTTCAGGGCAACTCTCTTAGTTTTCACCCTGCCCCTCCAGACAATTCCCCTGTCTCACCCTTTTCCGGACAGGATCCAGGGCTGAAGGTTTTTCTGGATATGGATGGAGTACTTACGGATTTTACAGGCTCATGCGAGCGATTGGGTGAACACATGATGTTCTGGTACACTGCCGACAAGGAACGTTTCTGGAGGCACATTACAGCTGCAGGAGCCGGTTTCTGGTCAGATATGCCCTGGATGGCTGGAGGCAAGGAACTTCATTGCTTCCTGAAAAGTTCCGGCTTACATCCTACAATCCTTTCTGCCCTCCCCAATCCGGACCGAAAAATTGCTCTCGTTAATGCCAGAAAAGGAAAACTAGATTGGCTGAAAAAAGAACTCGGAACCCCGTACGCTAACAATGCAATCCTCTGTTTCCGCCCGGAAAAAGCTCTCCAGTCCGGAACCTCAAGGGTCCTGATCGATGACAACTCCGATAATATCCGCGAATGGGAAGAAGCAGGCGGTACAGGCATCCTGCATAAGAACACGGATCGGACAATCAGGTGTTTAAGCAAAACTATTGAACTCGAGCAAAGATTCTGAGATCAACTTGTGAATAATTGGGATTTGAAATTTTATCCTGGGATCTCCATTATTGGCTTATCCTATATCCTGATTTTTGTCTTTTCAGAACCTTCCAAAAGCTTTAAAAAATAGGAAAGGGGATTTTGCTTCCTTTCTTTAAGAAAAAAATGCCTTTTTCCTTTCGATTAACTTTTTTTAGCTCTTCCTCCTCTGAAGTAAAAAAGCAATGCTCAGAAGTCCTCCAAAGGTGAAAAGAGCCCCAAATCCAGGTGTAGCTTCTTCTGCAACTTCTTCCATTCCTGCCACCGGCTCTTCATATACCGAGGACTCTTCAATTACCATTTCGCCCTCATAAGGTGAAGCCTGGGTGGATTGTATCTGGCTACCTGAAAGAGCATCCATTTCGTCTTTTGTAGCTGGCTCTCCCTCCGGCATCTCAGAAACCGTTTCTTCTCCACCGTCGGCTTCAGGACTGGATAATTCAGGCACCTCCACAAAGAGAGAAGTGTAGGGTGTCACAAATTCAAATTCAAGAGCCAGGTCCGTTACTTCGGAAACCAGGGTTTCGTTTTCCCCTTCGACTTCGATCCTGTCAAGGAGGGAATTTATGGTCGTGTAAGCCCAGACCCTGGGAATGAAGGAATTTGCGGCTTCCGGGGTCACAGTAAATTCTTTTGAGAAATCCCGGTCCCCTAGCCTGGTGCTTGCGGAGACGTCCGCACGGATGCTCCCTGCTCCTGTGCTGTATTTTCCTAAGACTATCGCATCCGAACCTGCATAGAGGTTTTTCTCCCCGGTGTTTACGAGCTCCGAGACCTCGCCCCCGTAGAAGAAGTCCATGTCCGTGATCAGGGGAGTTGAGATCGTTTCATAGAAGCTGCCTATTTCCTCGGCTGCGCTGGCTTCAGGAGAGAACCACTCCGCGGTCCCGTAATTTTCAAGGCTCATAGCTTTCAGGAAGTGGTAGTTGCTTTCGTCATCGATCCCGAAGGAGATCGAAAAGATCGAGACCTGTGCGGTATTGGCCTCCTTTATGTTCTGGCGGATTGCGTAAGGTGAAACAACGCCCTCGGTAGGCTCCCCGTCGGTCAAAAAGACTATGATCGGAACCCTTTCACTCTCCGGGCTGAACATCCCGAGAGCTGTCAGCAGGGCTTCGTTAATGTTCGTACCCCCATTTGCATCAAGGTTGTTTACAAAGTCCAGGGCCCCTGCCTTTTCTTCCGGATTTGCTTCCATCAGGGTCCCGGAATAGCTCTGTACCGTGGAATCAAAGAAAATTATGTTGAAATAGTCCCCTGGCGGCAGGTCTTCAATGATATTTCCGAAAACTTCCTTTACCTGCTCGATTTTGTCCCCTTCCATAGAGCCGGATTTGTCGAGTACGAAAATTATTTCCTTGCTCATGGCTGAGGTCCCGAGGTCTTCTTCTCCAGGAGAAAAGATATGCATGAAGTATCCTTCACTCCCATTTTCGTAAAACAGCATGTTCCCGTTCAGGGGTGGGTTTTCAGTCTCAAACACGACCCTGAGTTCCGAAGGTGGGAGGGAGTCCGTTTCATATCTTACCTGTCCCCTGTTTGCTGAAAGGTATTCGACCTCAGCTTCCGGGAAATCCGGGGCTTCCAGGCGGGTGAGCTGATTTTCCGAATTGATATTTACGGTTACCGAGAGCTCTCCTGCTGACTTTCCGCTGTCCAGGAACTGAACAAGTTCATATTCCCCGAGGGTTTTCTTGAGAGCCTGTTCATAGGTCAGTTTAACAGTAATATTCTGCCCCGGTTCAAAGCTCAGGGCATAGGAAAAAAGGTTCTGTTCTTTAGTTTCAAGCAGCCCTGCGGCCCTTCCCTCCGAGGCTGCAGTATCGAACCTCCGGGAAGCTTCTTTTTTTTCCAGGACTTCAGCCGTGTATTCCTTTCCGTCAATGGTTAGGGAAAAGCCCGAAATGAAAGCCTCTTCCGGGATCAGGAAACTGAACCTGTCTTCAACTGCCGTATCAGCCGGGTTGGAAAGCTTTTCTTCAACAGTGGTAATGGCATACCCGTTATTTACGTCCGTGCTGAGCTTCAGGTACTCTGCAACAGGGCTGGCTGCTCCTGCCTGGGAAACTGCCAGCAAAACAAAGCAAACTATAAAGATTCTCTTGATCTGGTTCTTGATCTGGTTCTTGATATGAAATCCCCCTCTTTTTGATCCTGTGAACAGGGACAATTATCTGTGGCTTTTTCATGCCGGAATTCGGGAATAAGCCCGGAAAAAAAATTATTCAGCGTTGTAATAGAAAGTACGGCACTGTCTTATTTATATTTGACTTTGACTGCGGTATATTTCGAAGTTATTGGAAAAAATAAGGGTTATCCAGTGCTGAAAAAAAGAAATTGAAATTATCAGGGTTCCGGGAACGAGCCTGTTTAATAACTCAAAAAATTGGAAGGAAAAAAGAAAAACAGGAAAAGTAAATGTCTTCGCAAACGCGCTGCTGAATTAAATCCGCTTATCTGGATAACAAACATTAGCTGAGGGGTTTAAGCTGAGGCAAATAATTTCTGGATTTGAACAGGTTAGCACCTGTTTTCCGGAGGGGTTTCTACAGATTCGACATTGTTTTTTATGTGGTTGCTGACTTTTCTGTTTATTTTTTCTCCAAGAGCTAATGTATGAGTATTTCAGATACAATGTCTGAAAATAGCTAACAATTTGAGCCTTCTATTTCAGTTTCTGAATCTTTGAATCAAGCTTTACTCTTTAAATCAAGCTATTATATAATAAAAAAGAATTATAGTATAAAATTGAGCATATATAATTAGCTGTAGAATCCAGAAGATTAATAACAGAAAATTATCTGGATCGGATATCGTTGGTTTTTAGTATGGGGGATTTATTTCTGTTGAATCTGGCCATTGGATTTGAGTTATCAGGCTTTTAAGGTCTGAATTTCTGGATTTTTAAGGGTATTGGGATCCCTCAAGATGTCCTGGCAGCTTTAAAGTAATTTTGGGGAGTGAATATGAAAGAAGAGCTTAAAGTTGAAGTTCAGGAAATGTATAATAAGATGGCAGACGAGGCTGTAGGGGCCCAGAAAGCCGTTGTGGGAGTGATTAATAAAAAGCGGGGTACCGAGTTCAAAGTAAAGGATGCAAAACCCTACGTAGACGCAGTAAACAAAATGAAGCCGATCGGAGAGCAGTCGAGGGAAGTCTTCGACCTGCACATCGATTCTGTAAACACCCATTACGAGACCCTTACAGGCCTTACGGACACGGTCAGGCCTGAAGATGATCCTTTTGTAGAGCATTACCAGACCCCTCCGATCCTCGAGATCCTCTATGAAGAGGACCCGGCTTTCCATGAATCGGTCATGAAGTTCGTGGAGGAAATAGGAAAATCCGAAGCCCTGATAGGAAAAGAGTCAATCCGCCGGTACGGGGGCTTCTACGGTCCGACCTGTGTCGTAGACTTTGCCTTTGTGCCCGGAAGCACGAGCAATGTCGTGAACAGGATCCTCCAGAAGATGGACATCCCTGTGGAGCACAAGCGTACGATCCTGTCTTCAAAGTCCTGGGGAATGAACACGTCCTATGGAGTTGGGGCGAAGTTCCAGATCGCGGTAGAAGATGGAAAAACTCCGTCGGAAGCCATAAAAGAAGAAATTGATATGCTCAAGATGGTCTACGAGTCTCCGGTAGATGCTCAGGTAAAGCTCATGGAAGAAGAAGGGCATACATCCTTTGACACCAGGAAGTATATGGAGACATATAAGCAGCGGATCCGAAAAACCGTAAAGGATGCCATGAATGCTGACGTTTTCTACGGAAACATTGTGACTGTACCTGCTTACGGAGTAGGCGACGTAGCCCACCACATCTCCCAGTCCATGTACAACATGACTAAGGACGATGTCGTGCTGGCAGTTATCAACGCTGTCACGGACGTCCTGGAGAGTACCATGAACCGGGCAAAAGGAAAGTTCAGGGACGAATACTCACCTCTGACTATCGGCACGGATGCAACAGCCGCCGCAGTCACCAAAATCCTCTGGATGGACGGGTTTACCACCATGATGGTGCTTGACCTGCTGGTCAAACGCTTCCACAACCTTGTGCTGACCAACCCGAGGCGCGGGGCGGCAGCTGAGCTGCATAACGTGGATTTCATTGACCTGATTGAAAAGGGTGAACGGATCATTGACCATATTCCAAGAGGTGCCGGGTGCATTGTACAGGGTGTACCCATAGACCTTAGCCCCATTGAAAGAAACGAAGTCCTGCAAAACCCTCAGCGTTACACCTATCCGGCCTGTGCGATCACGGTCCGTTTCTCGGCCCTCATGCGCCTGGCAGACTTCCCCTGCCTCCTGACAAGCGAGCCTGTTACTGCAACGCTTATGACCAATATCATTGCGCTCCACAAGCAGCAGGCACATTCTCCAGCCAGGGTCTGCAAGTTCTGTTCGGCGAACTACTTTGACTACAAGTGCAACTACTGCAACTGGTCAGAGGCAGTGTAAAAGGTAGTGACAAAGAGAATGCGAAGGGCAGCTAAAGGGTAGCTGGTGTAATATATCTGGGATAAAAAGAGAGGGAGAGAAAAAGTTGCAGTATAAGCCCAGTAAAAATTAAATGACAACATAGTTAAAAGTAAAGTCAAAAGTAAAGTCAAAAATAAGGTTAAAAGTAAGGATGAAAGTCAAAAAAGTCAAAGGTGCTCTTTTTTCTTCCGGCACCATTTTCTTTCTTTTCTTCAAATGGTCTTCTTGTAAGGGATTCCAGGCTCACAACACGCAGAATGATTTCCCGGTTTTGGCCTTCTTCATCCCAGGTAAAAAATACGGTCGAAGAGCTGCTTCCGCCTGAAAAAGAAGAGATAATAGGAGACGTCCATTTGTGGAAATTTCAGCAGGCGGAAGCGACATAAATAAAAACACATTTTTTTTAGTTATAGTTATTTATCCGGGTAACAGACCTTAGCTTTACACCAACATAGAACTCTGTTTCAGGCTATACATTTTTTCTCCATGTAAGGGCGGAATCCAAAGCTTTCCGGGAATAAATGTTATTCCCGCCTCTTTATAATCAATCCTGAGAAAACCTGCTTTTCTCCTGCAGGAAGCGAATCAAATTCAGGTAAAGCTCTCGAAGTTTCTCTTCATAGCCTTCAATTTCTGCCAGGACACCGGGACCTTTTTCCTCAAAGCTCTTGACCGCGGTTGTCTCCAGGTTTTCAGCAGTATCTTTCAATTTTTCACCTGCTCTTGTAATTGGAGCCAGCCCCGTATCCTTTTCAGCTTCATTCGAGTTCTTACCTGTTATAGCAAAGTGAGAAAAGCCCGGAGTTTCGGCTTCCAGATAAAGATATCCTTCGTCCTCCTCCACTTTTGTCGTAGACAAAGGCTCCCATTTCTCACCGTTGTAGTGGTAAAGGGTAATTGAATTCGAGTCGATATCGTTTTCACTGATCCAGCTTTTGTCCACCTTGAAGCCGACCACGGCATTTTCGATATTTTCCGGAGTTGCAATACCTTCATTTCCAGCCCAGATGTTCATGTAGCCGTAGACTTCACCATCAGGTGAAACCGGGGTAAGGGTGGACCGTTCATTGAGCTGCTCAACAACGGTTGTGATCTTCCCGAGGCTCTTTTTTGCATCAAACTCAACGTACTTTACGCAGGTGGCTTCCTGTGCGAAATTAAACCTGATTCGGCTGCCGCTTGCTACATACTGTTGTGAGAGCTCTTTGGCTTCTATATTGCTGGCAGGTTCTGGGGAACCTCCTCCCCCTCCAGAAGAACTGCCGCCGGAAGAGCTCGTTCTGGAAGAACTCTCCTCAGAGGTTGAAAGCTCTATGTGGACAGGAATTATAATCCCTGTTCCAACATCTCCTCCGGGTACGGTACATGGGACTTTTATCTTGCAGTCCACATCCCCTTCAGCCGAAGACGGGACGCTGAGCATTACCTTAACTTCCTTATTCTCCCCTGCTCTCAGCTCAAAAGAAGAGACAGAAAATGTAAACCAGCTCTCATAAGTGCTTTCATCTACGAAAATGTTATACGTTGCAGTTTCAGTCCCTGTGTTTATCACATACAGAGACTGCTCTGCCGAAGTTCCCGGAGCAAGCCTGTAACTCAGATTTCCGGGGCTTACCCCAACCCCTATATCAGAAGCAGCAACAGCCTGCATCGAGAACATAAGAGCGAGGAGGAATAACACAACTTTCATTCTCATTCGCAAACCTCAAGATTTCCAGGTCCTCATTATGATCGGACTGCAATTAAAAATTATTTTGTATTTATGCCTGATTATTCATGCCTGCTTATTCATGCCTGATTCTACATCTTAAATTGAGCTTCCGGTTATTATAATGTATTTTCAGTTACCCTGTAATTTATGTTCAGTTCCAGAATTTATTTTTAAATATCACACATCTCGATATTCTTATATTAAAAGCATTTGTTTTTGTTTTTCATATTATAAAATATAACATATTATTATTTAATTTAGCACATATTTTGTGCTAATTATTTTAGGAAATATTAACTTCCATCTTCTTAATACTTTATTCTATTCTTTCCCGCCTCAGGCTCACAATAATCCGAAAAATCCTGATTTTTACAGGGTAAGGGATATTTTTTTGAGTTTTTAGGGTTTTTAGGGTTTTTAGGATGTTTCAGAGTTTTTTGGTCCATTTAAAGGGTTTTATGGTATTTCCTGGTTTTCCCAGCTTTTCCTGGTTTTCCTGGCTCTTCCTGGTTTTCCTGGCTCTTCCTGGTTTTCCCTGTTTTCCGGATTTTCCCGGGTTTAGCGTCAGTACAGGCAAAGGTTCAGTATTTGGAGATTGATTCCAGAGAATTTTCGGCAAGACTGATTACCTTCAGCTCCAAACTTCCAATATTTTCAAAAAAAGCAGCATATTCTCCTGAAAAGAGGTCCTGTTGAAGCTTTCTCCCGAACTCGTCGTCCTTTCCGGGCTTTAGATGCAGGACCAGAGACCCCGGGGCATAGTTCACTGCAGTTGCAAGTTCGTCACAGTCCCCGTCAGTAATCCCCAGAACAGGGATTCCAAATCTGGACAGGATATTTCCTGCAAGCTCTGTTGTGTCATCTCCAACAGTGATGGCAAGCCCTGCCCCTCCTATCAGCTCAAATGAACGCTCTGCGCAGTGGTCTATAAGAATAACCTTAACTCCGCCTTCCAGGGTTTTCTCCTGCAAAAAACTCTTTTTCAAAGGGGTGGTTTTCGCCAGCCCTTTGGTTTGATCTTCAATCAAACTTTTGCAGACATCTGGACTTTTTCGGGAAGCTGCGGTTTTTACCCATGCCAGAGACAGGTCTACAGGCACTCTTTCTCCATGCTTATGGAGGATTTCGATGCCCTGTTCCTTTATGGTTCCTCCTTCCATTGAAGTAAGAAAGCCGTTTTCGGCTACAAGGACGACCTCCGAGGAAGTAGCTTTTCCGACCACAATCCCTTCGACCATTATGTTTGCCCCGGGAAAGGTTGAGATTCTTCTCAGGACCCGTTTTCCCTGATTGCTTATTTCTATATTGTTGACAGGCAGAGGAGGCGGGGAAATTTTAAGGTTAAGAAGGCCGGAGAGTTTTTTTGCATGGGGATCTGCTGCCCGGTTCCAGGGAATGAGTTCACCATCAAGGCATCCGGGCCTTTCAATCTGGATCAGGGGCTTTTCTTCAGGATTATTTATATTTGAAACCACGATCCTTCCGAAAGTCCGGCCTGTTTGAAGCTCCCGGCCGTGGTTCAGGAGACACACCAGGTCGTTTGACCCGAAAAGAGCCTCTATGCAGGCACTGGGTTTAAGAAACTGTTCCATTTCGATCAGGCCTTCAAGGCCGGCATCAATCGCCGCAACTTTTCCCATGGTGCCGCAGAGGCAGGCATTTATGCAATTTTCCCTGGAAAGAAGGGTAAGAATGTCTTTTACTGTCTGGGGAGAATCCATAAGCTGGAGGTTATGAATCACAATTCCGATCTGCATACATCTAAAACATACATAGTCAAACTAATTATACTCATCGAATTAATTTTGTATTAATAATTTAATCATTTTTCCGAACTATTTTGGGATATCCGCTTCTGTATAGTTCAAATTCCTGGCAGATTGCATAAGATTCAGCCAGTATAAAGGTTTGAAGAGGTCTGATAATTCCACTCCGGATTGTCTGAAGAGACTACATGCGACATTCAGCAAAGGGTTTGCTCAGGAGAGAAATTCCGCTAAAAATCAAAAAAGTTATATATTCATAATTTATGTTAATTAATTTAAATATTGTATTATGAAATAATGTAGTCTGCAATATTTTTCATTCATATCTTTTATGCCTGTGTAACTTTATATGCGTTGATCTGGCCCCTGCTCCCATTGCAGGAACTGGAAAATGGGATTGGTGAACAGTTTGATTGAAGAGCTCGCAATGGCAATACGGCAGCTGCGCCTTAAAAAGCTCAGAACCCTGCTTATTCTCCTCGGAATCGCTATCGGAGTGGCAACGGTAGTAGCCGTTGTCTCTTTCGGAGAAGGCCTCCGTATCAATGCAATCGAAGAGATCCAGAAGTCCCGGGACCTGACCTTAATTGAGGTCTCCCCGGGAGCCAGGGGGGACGGACTTGTCCTTATAAGCGACTCGAAAGTGGAGGAAATAAAGGAATACTCAGAAGTGGTCTGCCCTTACGTAAAGGATGCCTATGTCAGCCCTTCAGGGAACTATTTTGAATTGTTTGGGGTCCAGGAGGATTACAGGCCCGCAAACGAACTTGAACTTGCCGGAGGGAGCTGGTTTGATAGTGGGGAGAATAGCGGAGAGAACCGGATCGTCATTGGAAGTGACCTGTGGGAAAAACTGGAAAAAATAGACGGGGCAAGAATTGGGACCCCGATTACAGCCAGGCTGCGCCTTTACGGAGAAGACGGAAGGCCTCTTGATAGGGAAATAACTTTTACTCCTGTGGGCTATCTGAAACCCTCGGGAAATGAAATCGATTCCGGAGCCTTCATGAGGCTTGAATCTGCAAAAGAACTCAGCAATAAGGAGTATTATGACGGAATCCTGATAAAGGCGGAGAGTTCTTCCCTTGTCCACGAAACAAGGGAGCAGGTCGAAAAACTGGGCCTTTCCACTTCAAGTGCCCAGGACGAAATCGACTCGGTCAACAGGATCATGAACGGAGTAACCCTTGTCCTTGCCTTTTTCTCAAGTATTTCCCTGCTCGTAGGCGGCCTGATGGTGGTCAATACAATGGTGGTCTCGGTCTACGAACGGACCCGGGAAATCGGGATTTCAAAAGCTCTCGGAGCTTCGGAGTCGGATATCCTGCGGATGTTTTTAGCCGAATGCCTGTTTATAGGAACCCTGGGGGGGATTTTAGGAGACCTTTTTGGCGTTCTTTTTGCAACCCTCATAGACAGGGTGGGAAGGGCTCTCCTGATGTCAAGGCTTGAAATAGGAAGCATCGAACACCTGACCGCCCTGAACTTCAAGATTCTTGCAGCCGGGATCCTGATCTCCTTACTCGTATCCGTACTCTCAGGGCTCTATCCTGCCTGGAGGGCCTCAAAACTGGACCCTGTAAGGGCTTTAAGGCAGCTTTGAAAGGGAGGCAAGCAGTTTTTCAGGAGACACTACCATGGATACCGGGAAAAAGATCTTAATAGCAGGGCTTCTTGGAGCCGGACTGCTGCTCCTGCTCCCCTTCTTTTCGGGAAACGGGGGCTGGCAGGGAGACGGCATACCCCCCTATACAATCGCAGAAGGAGCTGTAAGGGGAGAGGTATATGTCGACGGCGGGCACGGGTATACCGGAGAAAACCCTTACCTCCAGTATTTCGAACTGCCTCCCGGAGAGGTAAGGTATGCCAGGCTTTATGTCCCGGTCTGGAACTATGACAGCGGGGACAGTATCCAGGTAACAGTCAACGGGAAAGAACTTGCCGTAAAACAGGAACCTGATTATGTTTCTGCCTGGGGTACAGCCCTCTACTGCCTTGATGCCAATAGTTCCCTCGGTGCCGGGTTAAATGAAGTCTCGGTCCTGTCTGAAAACCCGGGAGGCGGACCCTACGGCATCACCCTGGCTGCCGTTTGCGAGAACAGTTCTCGTCCTCCTGTCAGGTTCTGGATCAACGAAGGCAACTATGCCCTTGCCTATACGAATAAAAAGGACAGGGTAACAAGCACCTTTAAAGGCACATCCCCCGGAAAAAATGCAAGCCTCTACACTATGCTTGTTGCAGGCACCGAAGGGGAACGGGATGAGCTCTACTTCGATTCCGCAAACATCGGAAGCGATGTGGGGAATTCCTCCCAGGGCAAGTACTTCGACCTGTATTCGGTTTCGGTCTCCCCGAAAGGTACGGAAAGCACCCTCTGCTTCGAGCGGGGAGAGGAAGGCTATCTCCATCCATGTGTTGCAGTCCTTGTTTCCGAATCGGAATCGGACAGCGAATATCTCAAACTCCATGAGCAAAAAACCTCAAAAGGAGGACAGATCCCGTATTCCGTAATTGTCGTCTCTCTTCTTGCCTGCCTGGCGGTTGTTCTGAGGTTCAGGAAGAGATGAGATTTGAGGAGAAAGGTTTGAGGAGAAAGGTTTGGGGAGAAATGTTTGAGGAGAAAGTTTTGGGGAGAAGGTTTGAGAAAAAAGGATTTCTTCTGACCGGAATTCAAAAGCGATAGATGAAAAGAGGTAAAACATGAAATACGGACGGATTCTCACATTCACGCTTGCACTTATCCTGGCAGCTTCCTGGGCACCCGGTGTTTCTGCATCAGAAACAGTTTCGAGCTCAGCTGGCGCCTCCCTCGGGTGCAGCCTGGAAATTCCCCTTGACAAAGACCTGGCTCCCGATGTCCTTGTAGCGGGGCATTCCTGGGAAAGAGCCCGGGTAAACCTTGAGAATCCGGGAACTGAGCCCTTATACAACATAACCGTGCTCATTGAAGTTCCTGAAGGCCTGGAAACCAGCATCTCTCCCCAGCCGCATCTCATTACAAAAGAAGGACAGAGAATTACGGCTGAAATCGGGGAACTGGCTCCCGGACAACGTGCAAGCCTCCTTCTTGATGTGAAACCTCCTGCTTCTGTTGAGTTCAAAAAACATGTCACATTCACGATTCAAGCCGCCTATTCCGGAGGGGAGCAGCAAAGCGAACACACAGTCAGCCTCATACCCCCGCCCTCCTGGCTGACATATTTTACGATCCTGGCAAGCCTCCTGCTTTTTGTTGGCGTTTTAGCTGCAGTAAAACGCTCAGGAGTACTTGACCTCTTTTCAACCGTTGACCTGATAACCATAGCCCTCCTCGCTGCAGTTATTGCCGTTGTGTTCCGCTACCTGAGCAAGCTCATCAACCTGGGCTGGTTTGACGGGCTGGTCATTGCAATTCCCACCGTTGTCCTGATGGTGGTTGCCCTGCAGCTGGTCCGAAAACCCGGCACTGCAACCCTGCTCTTTACCTGTGTCCTGCTCATCAGTATGGTTGTCTGGGGTTCCCATATCATGTGGCTGGGTTTCTACCTTGCCGAAGGGGTTGTCGTTGACCTCCTGGTCATCCTTTTCGGGATGGATTATGCCGACAGGCGCCTGACCGCCGTAATCTACGGCATATCAAGAGGTGTAGTCTCAACCCTTGTTTTTTACCTGCTCTATGCGCCTGTTGAGTGGAAAATCTCCTATGCGCCCTGGTATGTAGGGCTTCAGCTCGCACTTGCGTGTGCAGGAGGGCTTATCGGGGGACTGCTTGGTTACGATACGGCTGTAAAAATGAGCGGGGCAAGGCTTTAAAAGAAGCTTACCTTTTCTCCACTTTCTTTTTCTGCAGTTATTTCTTCAATTTCTGTGTTCCTGCAAACCGAAAGCTCAGGGCAGCGGGCCTGAAGAAAGCTTTTCAGTTCGGAAACAGTAAGCAGCCGGGGAATGTCTATTCCCTGTTTCCTGAGGTCCAGGGCAAGCCTTGCGGGAAGGGGAGGGATAAGCCCGGCTGCACCCAGTTCTTCAGGGCTTGAAAATACCTCGGCTGTCGGGCCGTCCAGCAGGATTTTTCCCTGCTTCATCACGATAACCCTCTCCGCATATTCTGCTGCAAGTTCCATGTCATGGGTTATGAGAATCACGGTTTTTCCAAGCCTGTTAAGTTCCCTGATTTTATCCAGGAACTTACGGATGTGCCCCCTGTCCTGCCCTGTGGTAGGCTCGTCCAGGACAAGCAGGTCCGGCTCAAGGGCAAGAATGGAAGCTACTGCCAGACGCTGGCGCTGTCCTCGTGAGAGAGAGTGAGGGTGCCTGTTTCTGTAAGCCGAAAGTTCCATCATTTCCAGGGCAGAATCTGCCAGCCTTTTGATTTTCTCTTCAGGCATTCCCAGGTTCTCAAGCCCGAAACAAACCTCTTCAAACACGCTGTCGGTAAAGATCTGCGAGTCCGGGTTCTGGAAAAGGTAACCTACCTGCTTTGAAAGCTGAGCTGTGGAATACCTGCTTATGTCTTTTCCATTGAGGAGGACTCTTCCGGATGCAGGCCTGCAAAAGCCTATAAGGTGGCCTGCAAGGGTCGTCTTCCCTGCCCCATTGTGCCCGAGCAGGGCAAGAAATTCCCCATGTTTGATTTCAAGGTTGAGGTTTTCAAAGGCTTCCGAACCGTCCTCATGCCTGTAGCAGAGCTGCTCGATCCGGATATGGGGAGGGTTTTCCCGCGGCTGCAGCATAGAAACCAGGATTTCAGATCCTCTTTCCACCCGGCTTTCGGGCAGGCTTTCGACCTCAAACGCCTGCAGAAGTTCAGCCAGCCGTTTCAGAAGAGTTTCATAAGCAGGAATATTTGAATTCCCCGGGGCAAAGCCCAGGAAGCAGGCAATCTCTGTTAGCTGGGGAGGGTAGATCCCGAGCTTTCGGAGTTTTTCTTCTTCGCGGCACAGGATTTCAAAAGGTTTTCCATCAAAAATGACCCGCCCTTCATCCATAACAAGCATGCGGTCTGCCATTTCAAAAACAGCATCGAGTTTATGCTCTATCAGGATGAGGGTGGTCTGTTTTTCCGCATTCAGCCGTTTGAGCAGTTCAAGCACTTCCAGGGTGCCTGCAGGGTCCAGGTCCGAGGTTGGCTCGTCAAGGACCAGGATTTCCGGCTGCATTGCCAGGTTTCCTCCGATTGCGGTCCTCTGTTTTTCCCCTCCTGAGAGCGTGAAGATAAAATGGTCCCTGAACCTTTCCAGCCCGACTTCTCTTAGCGCTTTTTCCACGCGGGCCCTGACTTCTGCCCGGGACAGCCCCAGGTTTTCAGGCCCGAAGGCAAGGTCTTCGGCAACTGTAAGGGAGAACAGCTGAGTTTCAGGGTTCTGGAACACCATCCCCACTTCAAGGGCCAGCCTGTGGACTTTTTCATACTTGAGGTCTTTTCCCCGGAGCAGGACGCGCCCTGAAAAGCTTCCTCCCGAAACCTCGGGGACAAGCCTGTTAAGGCAGCGTACAAGAGTACTTTTTCCACAGCCGCTGGGGCCTGCCAGGAGCACGAATTCCCCTTTTTTAAACTCAAGGTCCACATCCGAAAGGGCGCAAGAATCCGAATATGGGTAGCTGTATGTAAGTTTTTCAAGCCTGACGTGTGGAGGGGTGTCTGTTGTGGGATCCATACTATCATCCAGTTTCTTACACCTTTGAGTTTAAAATCCTTATGAAAAGTAAGAAATAGTTGGACTATTATTTTCTTTTGTATGAAAAATCTGAAGGAGGAACTGTGGTTTGAAGTGGCTCTTTCGTTATGAACAAAAAGACAGCCTGCTTCACAGGCTGGACCCGAGAGTAAAACTGCTCTGGCTTTTCGGGATATCGGTCCTCAGTGTTGTCCTTGGAACTCCTTATTTGCTGGTGGCCCTGTTCGCCTCGACCCTGCCCTTCTGGTTCATCCTGAGGCCCTCAAAAAGCCGGATAAAGGCAATGCTCCTCGTCTTCGGGAGTATTGGGCTGGGTTTTATCCTCTCACAGGCCCTTTTCTATTACTGGGCAAGAGATCCGCTGTTAACCCTCATCCCTCCTTCATTTCCCCTGCTGGGCCCGCTTACAGGAGGAATCTATTTCTATGCTGACGGAGCCGTCTACGGGCTGTATCAGTCTTTCCGTTTTATGACATCCCTGAGCGCTGCAATGCTGGTGCTTGCCACAAGCCACCCCTCAAGGCTTATCTCCGGGCTTGTCAGATTTTTCGAAATAAGAATCGGAGGAAAAAATTACAGGGTAGGCCTTCCCTACGAAATTGCATTCATGCTCTCTTCTGCAGTTAGTTTTGCTCCTACGCTGCTCGAGGAAAGCGGGATAATTCTCAATGCGATGCAGGCAAGAGGGCTTGAGTTAAAAGGAGGAATCCGCACGAAAGCAAAGGCCATGAAATACATCCTTGTCCCTCTCGTGGTTAATATACTCCGGGCAGGACGAAAACTCGCCGTAGCTGCCGACACCAGGGGTTTTCGGGCAAATAGGCACAGAACCTACGTTAACGAACTCCGGTTGAAAAGTAATGATTACCTTTTTCTGGCATACACAATCCTTTTTACGGCAGGAGGACTCTATCTGAGCTACTCGGGGTTCGGAGGGACAGTCCCGGTTTGACCAGGAATGCCCTCTCGAAAAAAGGCAGTTCCAAAAAAGGAACCCTTTATTTTCGAGCTTTCTGCCTTCGGAAAACTGCAGCCAGTTTTCCGCCTGTTATAATGACAAGAGTAGAAATGAATTCGAATCCGGGAGCATTCTCGGTTTCAGTTCCGGAACTTTCTGTGTCGGAGGCTTCCGGAGTCAGGGTTGCTTCTTTCGGATTTTCCGATGTCTCCCCTGTGGAGGCTTGCTCTTCCTCTGCTGGCGAATCTACCTGCGTTTCTTCTGCCGGAGAGTCTTTTTCAAGCACGAGGAAAGCCCCCGAAGGCGTCACGTAATCCCCTACCGCCTGGAAAAGAATGGAATTTTCCCCGGATTTCAGGCAGGCCGTGATGTCCCGTACGTCAACGTTCAGGTCAGAGTAAGGTTTCCCACTGCAGACTCCGGAGAAATTTTCCTCATTAACCAGAAGGGTATTGTCCTCCCAGTCCCCGGATTGAGTGATCGTCCAGAGGGCGGCGCTGCGGACAGGGAGCTGCAGGGCAGGCCTGAGCATTTCACATATTGTCTGGTTTGAGGTAGTATAGTAGAGAGGATTTCCGCTTTCATCCAGCTGGGAATTAAGTTCGTCAGCTCCTTCACCGATCCAGTATTCGATATATTTCCCGTTCGGGTCCGTATAAACGAGAAGCAAACCCACCCCGTCAAAGCAGACATAAGAAGCCCCGGGACCTGTATTTTCAATATCCGTGCTGAAGGCGCCAGAACCGGGAATGTAAGCACTCACATCATAAGCCCAGGTGCCTGCGGGATAATCATAAATGCCCCAGCCTTTCCTGTCGCTGTACTCCCGTTCAGGTTCAAGTTCTTTCCCGTTAAAGCTCAGTTTCATCTCAGGATACCTTCCCGTGACCCCTTCGGCACTCCAGGTCCAGTAGACATAGAGCCTTGCAAGTTTCACGGTTGCCCCCTCAGGCAGATTGACATTGTGGCTCACAGAATATACGTCTCCGGGGTAGACTTTTCCACTATAATAGCTACTCCCTACCGTATAGGTGAGGTCTCCCCGGACCGTATCATGGCTGTACACTTCAAGGGGTTTGTCTGCCACATAGCCATTATTCTCAGGGGACTGAGCAAGGGCAGGAGGAGCAAGCATCCCGCAGAATAATGTCATCAGGCAACATAGTCCAGCCGCCAGAAAGAGTATATTCCCGACCCTGCTGAGCTTTTCCTTCCGGTCTTTGTACCTGTTTTTTGCTTTTCTATCAGAATGACCTTTTTTTGCTTTATGCCCTGAATTTATTCCCAGATTCTTCTTTATCCCACATGGAATCCTCAGGTTCCTTTTCTGTTCTATGGTTCCAGCCTGCATATTCTTCCCGCCTGCAAAGTCATTGAGATTCGTCAGATACTGAGATTCGTTAGATACTGAGATTCTTTTATAACAATTTTAATTAGTAAAAAGATAATAGGTTCTGAATATATAAATTCTTTTAAAAAATAAGTATTTGTAAATATATTATAACATAAATTGTTACAATTTTTCAATTTATATTCACTTTTCTCTAGCTTCAGGTTCATAGTTCAACTAAATAACTCCATAGAATAACCCCATGACAGATAGGAATAAGTTGGACATATAAGAGCCCGGTGAGATTAATGGCAGTGTTTCCGACCATCTTTCAGTTGAATGCCTTGCAGTTTACTATGGGATATCCCAACACAATTTGGAGTTTCTTAGTTCAATCCGAACTGCAGATTTAATATTTCACACAAAAAAGAAAAATAGTAATATTTAATAACCTTCACTTCGCTGTAATTGTTTAATGGTGTGAGGTTTACCCAGGAAGTCACACTTCAAGTAGAGGAATTTATCAAAATGAAAAAACAGAGGCAGCCTGAGCTCCACCCTGGACTCAAACTTCACTCTGTAAGAAAGTGAATGGCTATGAAAATAGATCCTGTAAAGATAACCGTACTATTACTCCTGCTCCCATTTCTACTCTCAATCCCTCCTGCCGGAGCCATATACTCGTATGAAGGCATACCCTTTGTTCCGGACGCTCAGGGTACATTCAGGGGAGAGGTCTACATAGATGGAGGGCATGGACTTTCTTTCCCCCCTTATTCTCAGGAGTTTAACGTGCCAGAAGGCACTCTCCGCTGGGCCCGCCTTTACATAGGAGTCTGGGGAGGCACGGAAAACTATGAAGGCTGGGTCCGGCCCGAATTTAATGGGCAGAGGCTTGAACAACTGCAACTTGCCGGGGTCGATGACCAGAACGAAAATGTATACTGTGCAGGTCATGGGGTTTACTGGGTTTCCTACGACGTTAGCAACATTACAAAAAACGGAGAAAATACGGCGGAGGTCCTTACAAGCAGCGGCGAGTCGGGGAACAGGCTGGACGGGAGAGTCTATGGGACAGTGCTTGCTGCGGTCTGTGAGAACTCAAAAGCGCCTGTTGTTTCCTACCAGCTCCTGAGCGGGAACGTAAACCTTCATGGGCAGGGCTGGAGTGAAAACATGGCAGATGTCAGGGACCGGGAAGACATCTATTTCAGCTCAGGACAGGCACCGGGCAGCACGGAAGCCGCCAGACTTTCGGTAGTATACCTTACCGGGTCAAAAGGTCTGCCTGATTATCTGGAATTCAACGGAGAAATGCCTGGAGTTTCCCCTGAGTACCTGGCTGAGAGCTATGGCGGAAAAGCAATGGACATTGCTAATGAGGTGAGCTTTGATGCCTGTGGAAATGAGGGTTTTTCTTCCAGCTACTTCGATATAGAGCATTTTGACGTGCTCGATTACTTGCAGGCTGATAATTCCGTATCTTTTGTGAGAGGGCTTGACCTGGACGGGGACGGGGAAGTCGGTATCCAGGAAGGAGAAGACTACCTGCACCCGGTCCTGGCAGCTCTGGTTCTGACTTCTGAGAGCACCGCTTCCTTACTTCCTGACCTCTACCCCGAAATGAAAGTCTCGGAACAGGAACTGGTTGATGAAAAACCGGCGGAAATTTCCTTTACAATAAACAATCCCGGAGGAATCTGCGAAGAAAACTTTACGGCAAGTTTTCGGGTAGACGGAAGTGAAGTTTTAACCTTCCCTGTCCGGATGGAGGCTTCCGGAGTATACAGGTCCACGTTCTCCTGGCCTGCAGTCAGGGGGGAGCACCTGCTTGAACTCGCCGTGGACACAGAAGCCGGGATAAAAGAATCAGATGAGGAAAATAACGCCTGTGCATTAAATGTAAGTGTCAGGTCAAAGCCCGACCTTTCGGTTTCCCTCGGAGAACCCGTGAAAATCGAGGCTCAGGAAGAGACCGCATCGGCTTCGTTAATCTTTCTTTCATTCCTTTCACTTTTTGGAGCCAGGAGAAAAAAACCTCTTCTCCTGCTTTTACTTGCGGTACTCATGATAGCGGCTTTTAGCGGCTGTGTTGAGGAAACCCGGGCAGCAGAAAAAACTGCTTACTCTATCCCTATAACGATTACGAACAGCGGAGAAGCTTCGGCTCTTGACTTTGACGTAAACCTCTACCTTGATGGAAAAAGTGTTAATGTCCTGAATATTCCGGAACTGGAAGGCCAGACTTCAATTGAGGATCAGATAAGGATTAACGTCCTGAAAGGTGAACACACCCTCAGCGTGAAGGTAGACGAGAATAATGACATAATCGAATCGGACGAGGATAACAATGAATTTGAGAAAAGTTGCGATTTTAATTAACCTCCTGCTGCTCATCACCCCGGCTTCGGCTTCGTATGCAGGAGACAAACCCCTGCAGACTGTCCTCCATGACGAGCACCAGGGAGCTCTTGCCTTTTCTCTGGGGGACAGCCGGTACAGCGGGGAGCTTGAATATAATGACAGTTATCAGGTTAACTTTAGTGTCGAACCCCCTGCAGGGAGTTCCATAAAGGTTGCAAAGGCTTACGTTTACTGGGTCTGGAGCAAGAAAGGGCTTGAAGGCATCTATCCGGAATTTAATGCTTCTCTTGCACACTCGGACACTGTCGTACCTCTGCAGGGAGGACAGATGTATACGGACACAAAGGGCTTTGTATCCAGGTACGACTTTTTTTCAGGCTCGCATGCTTATGACCTTAGCGAAGAGATTTCCGAACCAGGAGACTACTCCATCTCGCTTGTGAATTCGGCCGGGGACGGAAGCACCTTTTGTGTGCAGGGCATAGGGCTTCTGCTCGTCTATGAAGGTTCGGAGTTACCGGTAATCGAATACTGGATCAACGAAGGCTGCGACATGCTGTATGCCGAATATGGGATAGACCCCGAAATGGCTACGACGACTGCTTACTTTGAGGGAGATATCAACTCTGAGAATGTTGCAACCGCACACCTGATAACAGTTTCTCCTTCAGGGGGCTACAGTTCAGGCACAGGAGCCCGGAACAGGCTTTTCTTTAATGAGAAAACCGGGAGTATTCCGGTTATTGGAGATATAATACAGCTCCTGTTTGGAGGGGGAAAAAGCTGGAAGAACATATACCAGACAAACGAAACTGTCCAGATTGCTCTGGACGAGAGGCCTGTGGGAGCTTATCTGGAGTCGGCAGAGAACTTTGTCAGTATTCAGGACAATGGGGATTACCTTCTGGCAACAAACGCGATACTTGTACTTGAATTTAAAGAGCCCGAAACTCCGGAAGGAGGCAGCTGACTTTTTGCAGGAAAGGGATCCTGAATGAATATAGTTGAAACCAGGGAATTATCCAAGTCTTACACCTTCGATTCGGGGCTGCGCGTGGAAGCTCTCAGGGGAATAAATGTGACGATTGAAGAGGGAGATTTTGTTTCCTTTATGGGGCCCTCGGGTTCGGGAAAGTCTACCTTGCTTAACATTGTTGGCTGTCTGGACCAGCCTACATCGGGCAGGGTTTTTATCGAGGGCACCGAAGTTGACTACAGGAATTCTTCCAGTCTTGTCCGCCTTCACAGGCAGACAATAGGGTTTGTTTTCCAGGCTTTCAACCTGATCTCCACAATGAATGCCCTGGAGAACATCTGCTACCCCATGTACTTTAGCGGAGTCTCACGCTCCCGCCAAAAACAGAGGGCATCCGAGCTTCTCGACCTTGTAGGGCTCGGGGACAGGATGAACCACCTTCCTTCCGAGTTATCCGGAGGGGAACAGCAAAGGGTTGCCATAGCAAGAGCCCTTGCAAACAGCCCGAGGCTTATTCTGGCAGACGAACCTACAGGAAACCTTGATTCCGGCACCGGAAAAATGGTCACGGACCTTATGAAAAAAATCAACCGGGAGCAGGGCGTAAGTTTTCTTGTTACGACCCATGACCCTGAAATGGCCAGAACTGCGGACAGGGTGGTAAAACTAAAGGATGGAAAAATCACTGCCGAGACCTTATGAGCCTCGGCTTTTTCCCTTTCTGGCCGGCACTCTCAAAAAGCTGCAATCCCAGTCCAGCTTTCATAAAACTCTGATTTTGCAAAAATGGAGTTTTTTTCAGTAAATGCTTACTCCTTTTACCGAGGGCAGGTTAAGGATATCGTCGACAAGGTCGCCTGGAACTTTGTGGTCGGTAATGATGGTGAGCCTGGGATTGTCCGTAAGGTACGGGTCGTCCGAGACGGCCTGGCGGATGCTTACATTGTGTTTGGAAATCAGGCCTGCGACTTCTGCAAGGATACCTATATGGGCGGCATCTTCAGGGATGATGATGATTACCCCGAGCCCGAGAGCAGGGGCCACGTCTCTTAGAAAAGGGATTGAATGGACATTTTTGAATATAGTGCTCAGGAGTTCGTCGGAGACGATGGTCTTTGTGGTTGCGTCAACAACCCGCCGGTCAACCCCCACTTCCTTTGCAAGCTGGGTGTGTGCAATCTCGATGCTTCCGGAAGTTACCTTTCCTTCCTCGTTCACCTGAAACCCGCGTTCAAAAAGTAACTTAAGTACTTTTGCCTGTGCAGGGTATTTTTCAAATTTTTTAAGTAGTGTCTGCCACATACAAACTAACTTTTAATTGAGTTTCCGAATATAAAGCTTGCTGATTGGACCCGGACAAGCTTACCAAAGAAGCGGGCTCGATAGAAAGTCGCATCTACCTCCGCAGATATTCCTCCACATCCCGGGAAGGATTCGAACCCGGAGAATCTCCCTAATCCGGCTGAAAAGGCATCGCAGGTTATGAAACAATGGTTAGTGCCTGAATGACTGATTGCTCTATTCCGGAATCCAGGAGAAGATTTTTCAGTATTCTCTCCCCGCGCCGCACAGGGCTGAACCCGGACTGTCAGACAGATAAAAAACAATATCCGTATATGTAACACAACTAAGATAAATACATACTATGTAAAAACATCCATCCGGCATGGAAAATAATTCTCTAGATCCCGGAAACTGCATCCCAATCCAAAAGTAAATATAAGCGCTCCACCAGCCTGTCCGGCAATTCTTCCCAAAAAACCAGTAAAAGAATATTCAAGCTATTATTTGCAGATTTTCTTCTATTTCCTCTTCTTATTAGGAAAGCCCGCTCTCCTGCGTCGAGCGGGACCGGAACTGTTCAGCATAGCGGATATGGTTGCACGGGTCAGAATAAATGTAATTCAGTCCTCTTGAGTGGACTTCACTGTTAAAATCCATCAAGTAGTCCTCTTGAGCGTAGCGAAAAGGACCTCGTGCTCCCGAAGCGAAACTCGGGAAGCGAAACTCGGGAGGGTCACAATTCGGGTTACGGAGGAACAAGGTTAACACGCAATTGTACTTCTGCCGGGGGTTCTGCAAGAACTGCATATACAGAAAAATGAGTGAGTTCGGCTGAAATTCTGTTTTCACTGAGAGCACTGTCAATCCGCGCCCATGTAGAATCATTCTCATCATAGCAGTAGATGGAGGGGAAGTTGCCCTCTATCGAGTTATTGAGGCCCAGGCTGAGCCTGACAAAGGGATCGAATTCCACTCCTTCAGGTTCAAGTCCACAATAACATGTCCCCACCAGATATAAGGTGCCTGGCAGGGAAGGCTGATCTGCCTCTACTATTTTTATTGCTTTGAGGGGCTCTTTCTGGCTATCAAGCAGCCTTGTCCCCTTTGGAATGAATACAAAAGCATCAAGGTTTTTATTTTCCACCCGGATATCAAGCAGAGCGTATCCATTTTCATCCAGATAAGCTGAGAGGTCAGCCCCTGAAGCCAGGGTCACTTCAGTCAGGGTTTCGTTTTTGTACGGGATATATGAAATATTTTCATATACAGTGATTATATTCTCCGAATCGGAACTTTCAGTGTACGGCTGCCCGCATAAATTTGAATATGCATGTGCCTGAGGCACCCGGTGGGCTCCGAGCTGTTCAGATTTGATACTGTAAGAGAAGGTCTTTTTTTCTTCCGGAGCCAGCACAAACTCCCAGCTTAAATAAGAAGAGCTGTCCGAATTCAGAACATTACTCTCCGAAGAAGAATTATTAATTACCGTGAACGTTGCCGGCAGAAGGTCAAACAGCCGGACATCCACCGCTCTGTCCTGCACATTTTTCACGGAGAGAGTAACATATACAGGACTTCCAGAAAAGCCTTCAGAACCTGTATTTTTGTAGACGTTCAGAGGTTCGGCGACCTCAATTTCTGCAGCTTCAGAAAGGAAGTGCTCACCGGAACCATCTTCCCAGTTCACGTTTACTGTAAGGTTATAATTTTCCTTTACCTTTTCTGGAAACTTAAACCGGAGTTTGCAGGTCTTTTTTGAACCTTTATCAAGCATTACTTTCTCCGGGCACCCTTCCCTGATAAGGAGCCCGTCCGAGTCTAACTCAAGGCTTATTTTCCCGGCTTTCACCTGCCCGGTGTTTCTAAGCTCCATATCAACGATTACCTCATCATTAAGCAGGTATTCGTCTTTGTCCGCTTCGAGGTCAAGCTCCAGAACCACGTTCTCTTCAATATCTCTTTTTGTTTCAAAGAGGATCTCTGCTTTTGGGGAAAAGAGGCTGCCAAACATCGGAAGGGTTCTCTGGTCAGTGACATTGAATGCCTTCAGCCTTATATTCTTGCTGTCCATATAGCACCAGCTAGAGCTGTTATTTTCCAGGACCGCGTCCCCAAGGAAGACCCCGTTTTTCAAGACCTGAACCCAGACCATGCCATAACCGTCAAATTTCAGGGCTTCCAGGGTGTATCCTTCTTTGGAAACGATAGAGTTTTCAAGCCCGAGGGTAACAGTCAGGTTATCCCAGTCATCTTCATTTGCCGATGCTGGAGTAAGGCTTGAGAGCAGAAACAACGCAAGGAAAAGAGCTGCAACTGCATAGAAATTATATTTTCTGCTCAACTTTCTGCCTGGCTTTCGGCTCAGCTTCTTGCCCAGCTTCTTGCTCATAGCCCTTTCCCCCGATTTCGAAACCTTATGAGTAGAACTGCAGAAATAAACCCTATTTCTCCGTAAACTGGAGAGAAAACGAGCTGTTTTTCACCTTCTTCAATCCGGGAAGATACAAATTTCCGGGTAACTGGTTCGGTTTCATTCTCAGGCCCGGAGTATTGCTTGAAATCGGAAATGGGTGTAGCTTTTCCTTCAACAACAATGAGCTCCCTTCCTGTGTTGTTTTCCCCGTCTACCGCACAAACAACTATTGTATTGGGGCCGGAAACCACAGGCACATTAGCACTCCAGCTCTCGCCTGAAAGCAGGGCTGTCTGCCCGTTAACATCCACTGTGAGGTTCTGGCTTGTGTCTTCAACCGTCCCGCTGACTGTAAGATATCCGGCATCTACAAGGCTTCCATCTTCCGGGGAATCTATTTCAAGCTCGGGAGGGGTTAGATCCACAATCCTGGCAAAAAAAGGAGTGTTCCAGTTGTTTACTTCACAGAGTTCTTTTTTCTTGTTCGTGTAGTCGACATATACTTTCAGGGCCTGCTCCCCGTCACGGGAAGGGTTCCAGTTGAACTCAATCGTTTTACTTTTACCATCAGAAAGAGAAGATACGGGAGCCGTAGATACAATTTCCCCATCTGCATATAGTGCTGCCTGAAAACCATATGCAGAGTCTTTTCCGATGTTTTTGATGCTTGCTTTTATGGTGTTGTCTTTCCCTGCGTAGAGCAGAGGAACGGTAAGCCCGGAGACAATAAGGTCAGAGTTTCCTTCTTCCCCCGTTCCCAGACTCAGAGCTGCCAGCACCGGGTGCACATAATCTTCATCGTCTCTTTGAAACCTGAGTTCGTTGTCGTCTTCTTCAAGTAAATCCAGCACATCAAAGAATTTGAAATCAAAATAACTTTTTGAATTTGCAATATCGTTACTATTTTCCCCGTCCGAGAGCTGTTCATCGTTAAAGTAGAGAGAGTCGTCAAGCCCGGGACTGCTGCAGAGGTACACTACAGCAAGGTTTGCAGTTTTGTACTTATCCACATCCACCTTTCCCGAGAAGTCCGCATATGCTTCATCATGCGTTGATGACAGATCTTCACCCCACCCTTTGCTGTGAAGGTTTATGTTCCCTTCCTCAACCCAATACTTTGTATTCTGCCCTTCTTTATCTTCATATACAGCAGCAAGGACTATGCCGTAGATCCTACCATCAATGTCCCCTCCTGTTCTGGCTTCCACTGTTACGGGCCCGGTACTTATGTTCGCACCCACGTCATAGGCAACCCAGTATACCCCATGACCTGCACAGTAGATGGCAGGATTCTGATCTTCATCGTCTCCTTTATCTTCTTTACCTTCCAGATCCAGGCTTTCGAACTCTTTCCCGCCAATAGTAAGGTCAAGAGTTCCCTTTTTCGCGTCGTTCCCCCCCCATATTCCTACATACACCCTGGCCCAGGTTACGGAATCTCCCGGGACGTTGAATTCCTGCACATAAGGAGTTTTTTTAAGTCCCTCCCCTCCATCAATGTACAGCCCGCCTTTTACCGTACCTGAGGTGATTTCAACAAGTTCGTCCGGTTCGGGGGTACCTTCGAAATTGTAAGTTGCCAGGCATGGAGAAATATACATAGAAAGGATCAATATCCCTGTAAGGTACAGGAAAAACCTGCTCACTTTCCTGCTCTTTGACGACATGCTATTCTCCAGCTCCCTTCAAAGTCGATTAGTCTAAGCTTAGGGCAATTTTAACGGCACATGCCAGGGTTTTCAGAAATATTTCTGCATCTTTTGCAGCATCGTTTTCAGGATATTTTAATAGAACATCTTTTCCCACAATTTTTAACTTTTGTGATACTTTATACATTATTTCTATATCAATATTTCTAATTAATGTTATTTTATTTTTAAAAAAATGTCAATTATTACGACTCAATTATTAAAAAATTAGAGTTTTTCAAAATCATTAAAAACGCTTCAACTAAGAGCCTATCCGAAAAGTCCCACTGCTCTGAATGTTATTCATGCGCATGCTAAATGAAGCATCGGAAAGTAATTCTCACTTTTCTTTTCCCATCGAATAAGCATTCTTCTGAATCTGTTCATCCATGAATGTGCCCTTTCTACAACCCACCTTCTTGCCTTATAATCTGGTATCTCTTTTTTTGCTATGTTTTCTTCTTCCCTTCTCATGATATGGACAGCATGGCCATATTCTTCAACCAATTCTCTGATATCAGGAAAATCACATTCCTTTTCCATACAAATATTCGGAATTACTTAATGTGAAGGTCTTTCAATAATTATGGTATCTAGAGTCCTTTTTGCAAGCTTTTTATCGTGATTTCGGATAGGCTCTAAGAAATAAAAAAGAGTCAGGTCTTTTTATTTGGTGCCACTGTTGTGAGTTTTGAGAAGTCCAGATCTTCAAAAGGATCTTTGATTACAAAAAATAATAGAGGAGTGCCAGTACCGAGTTTATGATTACAAAAAATGGAGGTCAATCAAGGCTACTGATGCTGATTAGCCTTATATGGGGATTTATACCATATTTTCTCAGGGAAAATATTTTCTTTGGGTAAATGATACAAATTTTAAATATAATAACATGAAATGTCATGTAAATTGTAAAAAGTATTAAATACATGTTCAACATACCTAGGTCTGTCCAAAAGACACCAAAACAGACAAGCCTCCTAAATTTATGTGCGATGCATTCAACTCCGGGAATTCCTCACCTGTAAGTGCAGGCAGGTGGGGAGTTTCGGGTGCAAAGGCAGAGCAAGGAGAATTCCGTTCCTCTACTAGCTACCAGGTATTTTCTGAAGTCGTTTTTAGATATCGAGCTGATCCCAAAACTGAGATTTATGTCCCTAAATCCCGAATTTGGAATAATCAATATATCTCTATTAGGAAAAATAATTCTGAAATCTATATTGATATGAGAATAAGGTTGGTTTTGGGATAGGCTCATCGTCTAAAAACCACTGTCTTTTGGATTTTCAGGGATGGTAGGTTTGCCCGGACGATTTCTTATCATATTGTTCGATCATATGACTGACATATTAATGACAAGTTTCAGTACAATAAATACCGGAGTTTTTATGTTCTAATTCATATTTTTATGGAAATGTCAGATATTTTCGTTTGAAGCTACAGTTGTGAGCCTGGAGAATTTTACACCTTTGAGGGCCATCATAGCTTCGGAAAGCTCCGCTATTTCTTTGCCGTCCCCGTTCAGAACAACTACTTCAAAACATTCTTCGTGGCTAAGGTGAATATGCACTGAAGACTTAATCAGGTGAGAGTAGTGGTGCTGGATGTCTGTCAGGGCATTTGAAAGCCCGCGTTTTGTGTGGTCGTAAATAAATGCAATTGTTCCGACGCGATGACCTTTAATGTCATTCATCCACTCGTAATAGGAAATATAACTCCTGATGGCATCTCTTATGCCTTCCGAGCGGGAGGAATAACCTCTTTTTCCAATAATCTCATCAAATTCACCAAGAAGGATATCAGGGAGGGAAACCCCTATCCTCATAAGTTCTGTTTCCATCATATCACCCACCAGGTAATTTCAAATTTATCTGAATGATACTACTTTAGTAGTTATACGTATTACTATATATGTTTTTTTCACATAGTAACTAAAATAAAAAAGTTGCCTGGCAGGAAGAATGGGATCCATAACTAACGAATAATAGAATAAATGTTGAAACGGAATTCCGAGGTATCCATGTTGAAAATACCTTCAATATAACACCTGCTTTCCACAGATGTGACAGGAAACCATGATATGAATTACGCCACTGTGCTGCCTCTTCCTTTTGAGGCAATCTTGCTGTTACATGCATGAATGGCAACGTTTGGCCTGTGGAGTTCACATAACACATCAAGAGACTAGGACCTGACTTTGATAATTCTTTATAAGAAGAATACTGTGAAGAACACAACGCAAACCACCGCAAAAATCGTGAAGCACGCTAAGGCATGTTATATAAGGTTTTGGTTTCACAAAATAACTCTTCAATTCTTGATGCCCACTTTATGATTTCTTTCAATTCACATTCGACCCGGAATACAATGCATATTCGGACCTTTGGATAGGAAGGATAGTGTCTCACTATTGGCGTTTTGCAAATCTTATACAGAAAGTGACCTGCTACCCAGTAGGTTGGCACAAAAGTGACAGGACATGTTAGAAGAGTTAAACGAAAATGGAGGCAAACAAAAGCTATTGATCCTGATTATCGAAGGAATAAATCGATAATATCTTTCCTGAAATAAGGAATATCCCTTCTCAACAGTAATACAAATATTGAATATAATAACATCAAATATCATGAAAATGATGAAAAGTATTAAATAGGAGCTTGTCATACATTCATATGTCTATGCGAACAGACAGAAAAACAAAAAACGCCTCCTAAATCAAGGAATAAAACTTGCAACGCTGGATATTCCTCATCTGTAGTGCAGGCAGGAGAGGAATATCAGGTGCAAGGGCAGGATAAGAAAAATTCTTATCCTCTGTTCAATTAAATCTTTTTTGGAATCTTTTTTGGAATGCCGCCTGAAAAACGCCAGTTTTTTGGATTTTTACGGGAAATAGGTTTGATAGAGAGAATCGTTATTGAAACCCATAAATAGAAAAATTGTTTTTAATCTGGCCATAAAATGAGAAGGTACCTATCCTGTAAGAACAAATAATTCCCCCACTCCCTTCTAGCCTTCTCATTTTACTGTTTTTTTCATTAAACATGCTACCGTTTTTTCATAAAAAATGCTCATTTGTTTTTAGAGATTACGATTGTAGACGTGGTTTTTGTGCTACTGCCAGCTTTGCTTTTTACTGTTAAGCTGACAGTATAGTTTCCTGCTTTCTTGTAAGTATGGACAGGGTTCCTGGCTGTTGAACATGCCCCATCGCCAAAACTCCATTTCCAGTAAGTGAGCGAACCTGTACTCTGATCAGTAAATGTTACTTTCAGAGGGGCGTTTCCGGATGCCGGAGATGCGGAGAAAGCAGCAACAGGAAGCGAACTTGAAACAACTATATAATCAGACTTCGTTGTCGTATTGCTTCCATCTGCATTTTTGACGGTCAAGCTGACAGTATAGTTGCCTGCATTACGGTATGTGTGTACAGGATTCTGTTTTCCTGAATGTTTCCCGTCACCAAAATCCCATTTCCATGAAGTCGGTGAACCTGTACTTTCATCAATAAAACTGACTTCCAGGGGCACACTTCCGGAGACTGGAGCTGCAGAAAACTCAGCAACAGGCAGAGAACTTGAAACAGTGATATAATCAGACTTTGTTGTCGTATTGCTTCCGTCAGCATTCTTTACGGTTAAGCTGACAGTATAGTTTCCTGCTTTACTGTAGGTATGTACAGGATTCTGTTTTCGTGAATACTTCCCATCGCCAAAACTCCATTTCCATGAAGTAGGCGAACCTGTGCTTTCATCAGTAAAGCTGACTTCCAATGGAGAATCACCAGAAGTAGGAGTTGCATTGAATGCTGCAACAGGGACTGCTGGGAGAGATTCACTAACCGTGATATATCCAGTTTTCACCTCGGAGTCGCTTCCACCTGCATTGCTAACCGTAAGGTTGACAGTGTATAATCCAGCTGCACTGTAGGCATATGACGGACTCTGTTCGGTACTGTCAATACCTCCATCGTTCTCAAAGTCCCAGGCATATGAGGAGATAGTGCCAGTTGATGCATCTGTAAACTGGACAGTCAGAGGAGCGTCACCTGAAGTAGGTGTAGCCGTAAAGTCAGCAACAGGTGCAGCTTCTGAGTATTCAACTACGAGGATGGCATTCATGGCGTACATATTGTCGCCTTTAGTTGCGTTGTAGCTCTGGAAGCGTGCTGCGTTTTCCCCACTCTGGAGAGCCCCGCTAACATCGTAGGACGAAAAACCAGTCTGTGGAGTGGTATCATAATCTGGCCAGAACCCCGTGTACTCGTTATCGTTAAAGAAGAACTTGCTCTTCCCATAATCATTTGCACCCGCAAGGACCGCGACTGCGGTTGCTTTTGAGAATCCGGTGGTATTTACGTCCAGGAAAGGAGCATATGCAGTTGCTTCTTCACTCGTAACGGCGTACGAGGTATAACAGTAGAGCATGTCAAACTCTTCGTTGATCCAGATCTTCTTATAGGAAGCGTTCTGGTCGCTGTACACGACTACCATGTATGCCCCGAAAATTGCGTAGTTGTTCCCTACCTCTGGAGTAACAGTAATACTGTTCCCTTCAGGGTTAAACAAAGAAGTTACGTTGTAGGCGTAGAGACCATACGGGTAGTCATATGACCCAAAATTCTTCCGGTCCGTGTAGGTAGCATCAGGAGGTACGGGGTTCCCGTTGAAAGACATTACGAGCACAGGGTCGGAAGCCATCTTATTATAGCTGTATGGCTGGTAGAGCCTGGCACTTACAACGCTTGCCCCATCTGGAATCAAGAGGTCGGAAGCAGTCCAGGTGTAGGTATTTTCAGTCCAGCCAGCCCCGCTATATGAAGTGTTCCCAGTGGAGTAGACAAGCCCGTATTTTCCTTCAAACGTTGCCCGCGTGTTAATATCGTCCCCGTCGGTCCAGCGCTTGCCCTTGTAACCGTTGTAGACCACGGTCGTTGTGAGGGAAAGGGCGTTGTTAGTCTCGTTGGACTCAATGATGCTGTTTTCTGAGTCGGCGGCGGCGGTGATCTCAACGCTGTCACCAAAAGCCCTGATAGTCGGGTCGGTTATTGAAAGCGTGGTGTTCGCTCCGGCCGAAAGGCTGTCAACTGTGGCATTCATGTCGACACCATTCACGGCAAAGCTGACCGTAAAGGAGCCAGCGGCTGCCGTACCGCTATTCTCTACCTTTGCAGAGATGGTATTTGCCTCGTTTGCAAAGATTTCCCCGGCGTTAATAGTAAGAGCAGAGACAAAGAGATCAGGCTCTGAAACCGGAGGTCCGGTTACTGTGATGCACTCTGCCTTTACCTCTTCATCACTTCCACCTGCATTGGAAACTGTGAGAGTCACAGTGTAGTTGCCGGCTGAGGTGTATGTGTGTGAGACATTCTGCTCGGAAGCAGTAGAACCGTCCCCGAAGTCCCAGAGCCACGATGCTGGTGAACCTGTAGACTCATCTGTAAACTGAACAGTTAGAGGAGCCTCACCAGAAGTAGGCGTTGCACTGAATAATGCAACAGGTGGGGCGGGGAGAGGTTCGCTGACGACAATGTACTCTGTCTTTACCTCTGAATCACTGCCATCTGAATTACTAACCGTAAGGTTAACCGTGTAAGTGCCAGCTGATTCGTAAGTATATGACGGGCTCTGTTCGGTGCTGTCAACAGTTCCATCGTTGTCAAAGTCCCAGGCATAGGAAGAAACAGTGCCACTTGAAGCATCTGTAAACTGAACAGTCAGAGGAACAATTCCACTGGTCGGATCTGCGGAGAAATCAGCTACGGGTGCAGTTTCCGGGTATTCAACCACGAGGATGGCATTCATGGCATACATGTTGTCTCCACCGTTGCCAGAGTCATAGCTCTGGAGCCTGGCTTCGTTGGCGCCGCTTTCAAGTTTGTCCGTTACATTATAGACAGAGAACCCGATCTGCGAGGGGGCCAGATAATCTGCCCAGAAGCCGGTGTACTCTTTGTCGTTGAAGAAGAACTTGCTCTTCCCGGAGTCCCCTGCACTGGCAAGGACCGCAATGACCTCTGCACTTTCGATATCATTGGCACTAACACCGGAAAAGTTCGCATAGGCGGTTGCCTCATCGCTGGTCACAGAGTAGCTACTCCTGGAGTACAGCATGTCGAACTCGTCGTTGATGAAGATCTGCTTCTCGGTTGTTGCCTGGTCGCTATAGACGACGACGAGGTAAGCACCCCAGAGCGAATAATCGTTGGTCGTGCCAGGAGTTCCTTCAGGGGTAAGAGTTAGCGTGTTCCCTGCCGTGCTGAACTGGTCGGTCACATTGTAGACATAGAGACCGTATGGATAGTTGTAGCTGCCATAACCCTTGGTATCCCTGCAGGTTGCATCAGTTGATATCGTGACGCCATTAAAGACCGCCGTGAATGCCGGGTCAACACCCATCTTGTTGTAGGCGTAGGGCTGGTAGAGCCGGACGCTCACGATAGTTGCATCGGCCGGGGTGGAAAGGTCGGAAGATGTCCAGCTGTCAGTAACAGATAACCATTTTGTGGATGCGTAGGTAGAGTCCCCGCTGGAGTAGATGAGATCATACTTCCCTTCAAACGTTTCCCGCGTGTTAATATCGTCCCCGTCGGTCCAGCGCTTGCCCTTGTACCCATTGTAGACCACAGTCTTAGTAAGGGAAAGAGCATTGTTCGTCTCGTCGGACTCAATGACGCTGTTTTCTGAGTCGGCGGTAGCGGTGATCCCAACACTGCCTCCATAAACCCGGATGGTAGGGTCGGTTATTGAAAGCGTGGTGTTCGCTCCGGCTGAAAGGCTGTCAACTGTGACATTTGTGGAGAAGTCGTTTACGTCAAACCTGACCGTAAAGGGTCCGGCGGCTGCCGTACCGCTATTCTCTACCTTTGCCGAGATGGTGTTTGCCTCGCTTGCAAAGATTTCCCCGGCGTTGGGAGTGAGGGTAGAGACAACGAGATCAGGCTCCGAAACCGGAGGTTCGGTTACTGTGATGTACCCGGTCTTGAGTTTTTCATCGCTCCCGCCAGCGTTGGTTGCAGTCAGCTTTACGCTGTAGGTGCCGGCATTTACATATGTGTGCAGAGGGTTCTGCTCGGTGCTGTCAACAGTGCCGTCATTTTCAAAATCCCATGCATAGGAAGAGACAGTCCCGGTTGAAGCATCGGTAAATTGAACAGCAAGCGGAGTATCGCCACTGGTCACATTTGCCGTGAAATCGGCGACCGGAACTTCAGGAAGCGCTTCGTTGACAACAATAAACCCTTCCTTCATTTCGAAATCGCTTCCACCTTCATTGGAAACAGTTAGGTTGACTGAGTATGCTCCAGCAGTCCCATAGGTAAAAGTGGGGTTCTGTTCAGTGCTATCTGCATTGCCGTCATTATCAAAGTCCCAGAGCCACGAGGTCAGCATACCTGTAGACTCATCAGTGAACTGGACAGTAAGAGGGGCATCTCCTGAAGTCGGGGTTGCAGTGAACGCTGCAACAGGTGCAGCTGCCGGATACTCAATAACAAGGACCTGCTGGAGGACAGCCATACCCCCAGCAGTCGTGCCCTGGATACCAGCTTCGTTACCGGTTTCATTGAGATAGCCCTTCACATCAAAAATCTGGGCACTGATGGAACTCGAATCTCCCATCCATGCATTAGTTGCCACGGTGTTGCCATTGAAGAGCAGATTTCCTTCATCAGGTCCTGCACTCCCTGCGAAACTGTACAGCACAGCTTTCTGGAGAACATCGACATCAATCGACATCCCTGTGAAAGGAGCATAGGCTGTTGCCTCTTCTACAGTTGTCCCCAGGCTGGACTCGGAGTACCCGAGTTCATCACACTCTTCATTGATGAAGATCTGTTTTCTTGTCTCTGCAGGATCCTTGTAGATAACAACAAGGGTGCTGGGGTACAGTGCGTTGCTGTTGTCAGAACCAGGAGTCATAATTAGACTATTTCCTCCTGTTTTGAACCGGGCAGTCACATCGAAAACACAGAGACCATAAATATAGTTAGCATACCCGCCAAAATTGCTTTTGTCAGTGTAAAGAGTGCCACCTGTAAGCAGATCATCGTTGAAGGTTGCTGTCCAGTTGGGTACTCCACCAGGTGTGGTATCCCAGTTGTAAGCGACATAGAGCAAGACCTTTTCTACAGTGGAACCTCTTGGGACTGGAAGGTCACCTTCATTCCAGGTTTCTGTCCTGCCGGTCCATCCGACAGATTTGTAAGCAGATAAAGGCTGCGTGAAGTATATCAGATTCCCATAGAGGTCAAAGGTCTGTCTGGTAGTGATGTCACTGCCGCCTTCCCAGTAGCGTTTGCCCTTGTACCCGTTGTATTTGACCGTTTTTGTCGAACTGTTCTTGTTGTTGTTAGCTTCGTTTGTTTCAGAAACAAGGTTATCCGGATCAACAACTGCAGTATAGGTAACGGTGCCGCCTTCAAAGTTGCGGATTGTGGGGTCGATTAAGGTTACAGTGATTACCTCCCCACCCCCCAGGGATGCGATGGTTGTCGTGTTTACCGGGATCTCTCCATTGGGGACATCACTGGCGTAAAGGGCTACAGAAATATTAGTAAGGGTGTCGGTTCCGTTATTCTTGATGTTACTAACCTTTACGGGATTTGCCTCCTTAGCAAAAACCGCGCTTGAAGGTACTGTATTTACGGTCCCTGAGATGGTGAGATCGCTCGTTTCCGCTGCGTTTACAGTGATATATCCGTCCTTTACCTCGGAATCACTTCCACCTGCATTGGTGACTGTAAGGTTGACCGTGTAAGTCCCTGCGGTCGTATAGGTAAACGAGGGGTCCTGTTCAGTACTATCGACAGTTCCATCATTATCAAAGTCCCATGCATAGGACGAGACAGTGCCAGTCGAAGCGTCGGAAAATTGAACAGCAAGTGGAGCTTCACCGCCGGTCACATTCACAGTGAAATCGGCAACCGGCGCAGACACCTGGGATTCAGTATATTCGGCGGTAAGAATGCAAAGGGCACACTTGTAGAATGCAGCTTCCAATTCAACATTCCGGTTGTAGGACAGGGTATTTGTGCCGAAAGATTCAAAGAAATCCTTAACGTCCCATGTATTGGACCCGCAGTAACTTCCCTGAGGCGTGCCTGAAGCAATTGTATTCCCGTTAAAAGTGTATACCCCGTCAGTGCTTGCCATGTGCACAACTGTAAGGTCTGCATCGGTCAGAGACGAATCTTCCGGTAAAGCTGCCTGAAAATCCGTGCTCCCCATATAATCATCACTGTAATAGCTGACCACATCATGCCCGCGGTTGACCTGGTACCAGATCTTATTTCCGCTTCCGTCATTGTAAGCCACAACAAGAGATATCAGTTTTACCCGCCCGTCAAATGAACTGTCGAGAGGGGCTGTGCTTACGATAGCGGTGTTTTCCCCGGCTTTTACAAGGTTCGTGACATCATAATATATCATGTAGTCACTTGTTACCCTGTTCACATGGTCATTTACCTCTACATAACCAGCTCCTCCGTCATTAATGAACGTAAATGGCACATTCAGGGTTTCGTTTCCGAGGGTTTCGCCGTTAAAGCTTACGTTTGCTGTCCCTTGATAATTATTTTGCATATGCCCGCAGTAAACGGTAGTGAGCAGCATTGCCCATTCGACCTCGGCATCAGCCGGAAGGGTAAAAGTCCTGTCTATAGTTAGAGGGACTTTTGATGCCTGGCCTGCCATTCCGTAGTAGCTGTCAAAATAGACCCCACCATCTACGGTTCCGCTCTGGACGGAAGTCAGGGGGATACCGCCTACATAACTATCAGCCAGGCAGACTCCGCTGCTCAAAATCAGTGTTAACAATACCAAAATCAGTTTTCCGTTCGTGAATCTTCCTCCTGTACCGAAATAGAGAAAGAATTCCAGAGCTATGTGCGCAAAAGCTCCTATCAGAGAATTGACAGAAATTCAATAGGTTTCAGAAAAAATAAAATCGAATTGTTGTTATTGTGAGCTGGAAAAATACCTCATAGCCAAATTTTAAGCCAGTTAACGTTAAATTATTCCTTTTTCTGATAGGATTCTCTTCGACAGATTATCTCCAGAATCTATTTCTCCATAAATTCTTCCCAATTTAAGATTAAAAATTAATACAAATTAATATTTTATTAACAAAATTTGGAATATATTAATCTTTCTAAATGTATCTTTAGTAGATATATGATTAGTTTTTTATGAATAACAGATAGTAATTTCATATCAGGCAAGTTTTGAAACGAGCGAATTAATTCGGAAAATATCTTGTTAGCAAGTATTTAACCCGGAAAAAAAACAATATCATATCCCAGTCTATCACATAGAAATCAAAATAATTCAACTGATATTTAGCAGGCGGAATAATACGTTTTTTAAAAATATTATTCTACGGTTTCAACCTGACCACTTTAGATAAGTTGGAAAAATCCTGATTTTTCAACAATTATGTATTGATTAACCTATATGGTAATTCAATTATTCAGATATTTATTTAATAATTATTAATATTATCTAATAAAATAACAATATTTAATAAAAAAATAGCCTTAAAGCCCGATTGAGAGTAATTACTATTAAAAAAATAATTTTAGATAGCTGTTAAATTCAATCGAGAATCTTTTATATTCTACAATAATCGGTTACAATCTTCGTTCCTGAAAATGACATATTTTGGGATTTTAAGTAATACGAAAATCAATTTTCATAACATTAAATGTCATGAAATAAATCACAAGTGTTAAATAAGAGCTTGTCGTACTTTCATGTGTCTATACGAACAGACATGAAAAAAACAGAAAGACCTCCCCAATTTGTGGATGGCACCTGCAATGCTTGGAAATTCCTCACCTGTAAAACGGGCAGGTGGGGAGCCCCGGGCGCGAAGGGCAGGACAGAAAAAATTCAGGTAGTCTGTTTATTACCAAACTTTTTTGACATTATGCGTATTTGACGTTAAGCATGTTTTGACATTCTGTGTGTTTTGACATTCTGTGTGTTTTGACATTCTGTGTGTTTTGACATTCTGTGTGTTTTGACATTCTGTGTACTTTGACATCCCGCATGACAACTGATAGTGACTTTGGGTTTTTCAGGCTCAATCGATTGTTGGGACAGGGGGATCAGTTGCAAAAAACAGGGAGAAAAATGGCCCTCAAACCACAGAAAAGACAAATAAAATCTTGAAAAAAGATCCAGTTATTCTGTAAACGAACCGATATCTGACAGTCCCAAAAAAAGAAGAAGGGTTTTTCCAGCCGGATTCCTAACTTTTTTAATTTCACTGCTTCCAGGATCCGAAAAAATAAAGAAACAGCCTTATCAGGCTGCTTCTGCCCAGAAAATAAGACTGCCCTGGAATTGCCCTGTCGACGAATAGTTTAACGGGAGGTCAAGCTGGACTTCGGAGGTTTCCGAGCTTTCTGCAGCTATGACTTTGCTGTAACTGGACCAGATGCTCTGGTCAAGCAGAAGCCCCGTTTCAAAAGGACCGTTCTCCCGATCATTCACTTCAGCGGTCACTTTTATGCTGGTGCCTCCGTTATTCTGGAGGGTCAGGGGCAGGGATTCGCTTGGAGTTCCCGGGGTGACTGTTCCGAAATCAACTGAATTCGGAGAAACCGTAAGGGAAATTACAGGAAGGATATTCACTTCAAGCGATACCGTTGCAGAGGAATTTGGCCCCGAAGAGGAGGCTTCTATCGCCTGCTGGGTAAGCTCTGCACTGGTATAGCCGTCTTTGCTAGCAGCTGCAGTAATTGCTCCTTCGGAACTTGCATTTACCGCAAGTACCGTGGTTCCATTTGCATCAGTCGTCCCCGAACCTGTCGCACAGCCGCTCAGATTCACAAAAGCCCCTTCAACAGGGTCTCCTGAACTTGTTACTGTATATGTAACTTCAGTTTCCTCTCCTACAGTAAGATTAAGGGCGCTTGCAGAGAGAGAAAGGGCTGGAGTAACAGGAGTGACAGGAGTTTCACTTTCAGCTACTGCCTGCTGGGTAAGCTCTGCACCTGTATAGCCGTCTTTGCTAGCAGTTGCAGTAATGGCTCCTTCGCAACTTGCATTTACTGCAAGTACAGCGGCTCCGTTTGCATCAGTAGTTCCCGAACCTGTCGCGCAGCCGCCCAGATTCACAAGGGCTCCTTCAACAGGCGTTCCTGAACTTAATACGATATACGTAACTTCAGTTTCCTCTCCCACAGTCAGATTGAGGGTGCTTGCAGAGAGAGAAAGGGCAGGAGTAACAGGGGTGACAGGGGTTTCGTCCTTATAACTGACAACAAGAATTGCACTTGAGGGACTCAGATAGTCGCCACTATTATCCGTAACTAAGGGTGGGACTATCCTGGCGATGTTGTTCTCGACCTGGAGATAGGTTCCGACAGACCTTGCTTCATCGATATCCAGATCAGAATAGGGAGTCGAATCATAAACCCCGGAAGTGCTCATTTCATTGAACTCCAGAGATATGCCGGCATGCCCTGCGGACTGGACTGTAGTCCAGAGAAGGGCTTCGTCTACATTGCTGAGATCTATGGACCCCTCAAACGGGATTTCGACGGTAGCTTCCTCCGGAGTTAACCCTCCTGAAGAACTCATCGTACTCACCACATCGCAGCCTTCATCGATCCAGTATTCGATTTCCTTGCCAGAGGGATCTTCATAGACTACAAGCAGGGCGATTCCATCAATACAGAAATAATTACTCAGGTCACTGTTAGTGTTTACAACTGTTGTGGTATAAGTTCCGTTTCCGGTGACAAGCCCTGTTACGTCATAAGCCCAGGTCCCTGCCGGGAAATCATACTGAGAACCCCAGCCCTTCTGATCACTATATTCGGCTTCCGGAGTCAGGGAGCTCCCTTCAAATTTCAGACTCATAGAAGGAATAACTCCAGTAGTGCCTGTTGCACTCCATGTCCAGAAGTTATAGAGCCTGGCAAACTTCACAGTTGCTCCTTCAGGCAGTGCCAGGGAGTGGCTTACGGAGTAGGTGCCTCCGGGGGAGAGCTTATTGCTGTAACTGCTGTTTCCATAATCATAAATAAGGTTTCCTTTAACGGTGCCGTGAGCATAGGTTTCAAGAGGCTTGTCCCCCACATAACCGTTATGCAGCACTGTCTGGGTCTTGCTCAGTTCATTGTTTGTCACGTTCGTATCGCTTATACCAGAACCAGGAAGCACAACCGCCTTAAGGGTGTAATCCTTTACTTCTTCCGGCTTCCAGGTAAACCCAACCGTTTCCGTAATCCCATTTTCAAGTCCAGTAACAGTTTTGCTTTCAACAAGGGATTCCCCAGAATAAAGTTCGAGAGCAAAACTGCCTGCAGCATCCGGCCCGTTGTTTATTACAGTAACGTTTACGGTGTTGTTCAGGTTGTCCCAGGCTTTCGATGCCCCATTATGAGATACTTTTATCACCTGTACACCCAGATCAGCAGAGAATGTATCGTCACTGGTATCATCAGAGGTGTCGTCACCGGTGTCATCAGAAGATGATGTAGTGTATTCAGCCGTCAGAATACCGAGGGCACTCTTATAGAATGAATCAGCCCTGTCATAGGTCAGGGTGTTTGTACCGGATGATATAAAGGAATCCTTAACATCCCATGTATCGGACCCGCAAAAACTTCCCTGAGATGTGCCTGAAGTAACTGTATTCCCATTGAAAGTGTATGTCCCGTCTTTACTTGCCATATGCACAACTGTAAGTTTTGCATCAGCCAGGGACGCGCCTTCTGGTAAAGCTGCCTGGAAATCCGTGCTTCCTACGTAAGCTGCCAGCTCACCATCATCGTCATTATAATAAGAATCTACATCATGCCCGCGGTTGACCTGGTACCAGACCTCGTTCCCGCTGCCGTCATTGTAAGCCACAACAAGGGTTATCAGTTTTACCCGCCCGTCAAATGAACTGTCGAGAGGGGCTGTGCTTACGATAGCAGTGTTTTCCCCGGCTTTTACAAGGTTCGTGACATCATAATACATCAGGTAGTCACTTGTTACCCTGTTCATATGGTCGTTGACCTGGACATAACCAGCTCCTCCGTCATTAATAAACGTAAATGGCACATTCAGGGTTTCGCTTCCGAGGGCTTCACCGTTAAAGCTGACGTCTACAGTACCTTGATAATTGTTTTGCATATGCCCGCAGTAAACGGTTGTAAGTAGCATTGCCCATTCGACCTCGGCATCAGCCGGAAGGGTAAAAGTCTTGTCTATACTTTTTGCAACTTTTGTGGCCTGATCTCCTGTCCCGTAGTAGCTGTCACAATAGATGCCACCATCTACTGTTCCGCTATGGACAGGAGTCAGGGGGATTCCGCCTACGTAACTATCAGCCAGGCAGACTCCACTGCTCAGAATCAGAGTTAACAATACTAAAATTAGTTTCCTGTTCGTAAATTTTCCTCCTGTACTTAGGTTAGAGAAAAAATTCCTGAGTTCTGTGTACAATAATCTCCTGCCAGAGGGGTAACAGAAATCAAGGATGCTGCCGGCAAAATCAGAATGAATAAATTGTCACTATTCGTTAGTAAAAAATACCTCATGCACCTATTTTTTGGCAGATGGGGGTCAACAGATTCCTGCCTCTGATAGGATTCATTTTTACAAATATATCTCAAGTACTTTTTCTCACAATATCTTCCCAATATACACTTAATATTTAATACAAATGATCATATTATTCACAAATTCTCAGATATATTAACCTTTCTAAATAAACCTTCAGATTACTTATGTCTAAATTAGTATGTTTATTTAAATAGCAATTCTTAGATGTACCAGTTCTAAACATACTAAATTATGCCTTTGTAATCTATTTTGACCCTGGAATTTTTATCTCGGGCCCGTTACTTCAGCGAAATTTCAAAGAGTAAAAAAAATACCACTAATATCTATTTGCTTATTTAATAATAAGTATTATTTTCTTTAACGATAATAACATTTAAGAATCATAAAATCATTATGTCCTACCTTAAAATACCAAACAATAAAAAATAAATACCAATGATAAGTCAAATTCTGCCGAAATATACTCGAGGTCGCAGAGACGAAAAAAGCAAAAATCCGTTGGAGGATAAGGTTCCACCCCCATCAATATCCACAATTCAAATGTCTTAAAAAATATAGTCATTTGATGGAGGTATAGCATGAAGATTAATTTTTCATGCCCACGCCCGTCCAAACACCTTCTTTCTGCCAGCAATCCCCGCCTGCGTTAGTTTGATGTACCTGCAGGACAGGAACCTGTATATGGAAAAATCCAGTTCAGGCAGTCAGCAAAAACCCGAAAAAACAAAGTATCAGCTCATTCTTATTGCTGCCCTCAAAAAGGAAATTGAGATGGCTCGCAGGCTTGACCCTGAAAAGCTTGCATCCGAAATCGAAAAAACAGGTTTTTCCTGCCATTACTGCGGGAAGTGCTGCCGGCGGGCTTTTGGGGACAACCGGGTAGTGTTGACTCCTCCCGAGATTGAGAAACTCCAGAAACACGCAGGGCTTTCAAAACTTGAGGTGGCAGGCCCCCTTATCCCTGAAGCCTGCCGGCCCGAAGAAAGCGGAAACGAGGAAGAAGATAGGGATAGAGAAATTTCGTCCTTGCAACCAGAAATACCAGAAACAGATGAAGAAGCGTTCTCAGAATCCTCTCAGCTGTTTGAGCTCCTGAAGGAGGATATCGACTCCGAGGGCAATATCCATGCCTACGGCTGGATGCTCAGGCGAAAAAGGAATGGGGATTGCATTTTCCTCGAAAAGGACACAAACCGGTGCAGGATTTATCCCGTACGCCCGATGCTCTGCAGCACCTATCCTTTTTACATTGAAGGACTTAAACTGTACACCTGCGAATGTGAAGGGCTTGGGGATCACATTTCTACGGAAGAAAGCCGGAAACTTGCAGAGGCCCTGCTCTCCAGATATATCTCGGAACTTGAGGACACGCTTGCCATGTACGAAAAATATGAAGATTTTGAAAGAGGAAAAGAAGGGCTGGAGATTGCAAGAAATAATCTGGAAAAAGGCACATGCGTTTATGTAGTTCACGACAGCAGAGGAACTACAAAAATGATCGATTGAGGCACGAGATCTCAGGAGACCCCGGGAGTCCAGAATTAACTGGCATATCTATTCCGGAATCCCGGAGGAAAACTTTCAGATTTCCTTCCCAGTGTGCACGGGTTTGGACCGGCCTGCCACCCAGATAAAAAAATAACCGACAAACCAACCCCACAATTAAGAGAAAGATGCTGAAAAAATGCTGAAGAAATACATCCTGGCCTGAAGTCAATACTTTCCTTAACCCGGAAGAAGATTTTCAATCCAAAGCTAAAAATAGAATGTCTCCACCAGCTTGTCTGGCGCCCCTGCAGAAAGCAGAAAAAGCAAAAGAAGCAGGAGTTATCAGCCCCTCCGATCACTATTAGATGGCAGTTTCTTACGGGTACCATCAGTTGTTTTTGCTTTCAGACTTTTTCTCATTTTTCTTCTTTTCCGTCTTTTTGAGACGACCACTCTCCTGCGTCGAGCAGGACAGGAACGACATGATAAGGCGAATGACGTGGTACTGGTTAAAAAATCTGTGATTTAGAGTCTATCCGAAAAGTGTTGCGACCTTCTGTAGATTTTACAATTGGCAATATGCACAACCGTAGCAGACACCCGATATTATGACTTATCGTAACTTCTACAACATGCCATTATTGACTTTTCGGATAGGCTTTTAATCCTTTTAGTCCTCTTGAGCGCAGCGAAAAGGACCTCGTGCTCCCGAAGCGAAACTCGGGAAGCGAAACTCGGGAAGCGAAACTCGGGAAGCGAAACTCGGGAAGCGAAACCCGGGCAGAGAACCTCTTTTGAAAACTCTATTATTCCTGTCCTGAACCTCATTTCTTTTCCGGCTCAGCAATTAAATTTATTTATTAGAAAGCTCCAGTTATTCCCCATGACCGGAATGTCTGGTAGTGACAATCGTCCGATGACCGTTTCGGAGAAGATCTTTTCGAAGGCCTCTGGAACTCCCGTGAAAGCCGGGGATTTCGTACTGGCAAACATAGACCTGGCAATGACCCACGACATCACAGGTCCGCTGGCAGTCCAGGGTTTTTACGAAATCATGAGAGATAAAGAAGAAAAAAAAGTCTGGGACCCCAGCAAAATCGTAATCATTTTCGATCACCAGGTCCCTGCAGACTCGATTAATGCCGCAGAAAACCACATCATGCTCAGGAAGTTTGCGAAAGAGCAGGGCATTTTAAACTATGATGTGTATGAAGGAGTCTGCCATCAGGTCCTGCCCGAAAAAGGGCACGTGCGGCCCGGAGACCTGATTGTGGGTTCTGACTCCCATACCTGCGCATACGGGTCTTTAGGGGCATTTTCTACCGGCATAGGGTCTACTGACATGGCAGCCGTTTTTGCTACGGGCAAACTCTGGTTCAGGGTTCCTGAGACCTTCCGTTTTGAGGTAGAAGGCAAACTGCCAGAGCGCGTTTACTCCAAAGACCTTATCCTGCACCTTATAGGGGATGTAGGGGTAGAAGGTGCCAGGTATATGGCAGCCGAGTATGCAGGTTCGACCATCCGCTCCCTCTCCATTCCTGAACGCATGACCATGTCCAACATGGCAATCGAGATGGGAGGAAAAGCAGGAATCATAGAAGCCGATGAGGTTACCGAAGCGTACCTTCAGGAGAGGATTCCTGGCTACAAACTTGACCCTTACTGGAAGTCCGATGAAGGTGCCAAATACCTGGACATCAGGCACTACGATGTCTCTGACCTTGAACCTCAGGTAGCCTGCCCTCACAATGTTGATAACGTAAAGCCGGTAAGCGAAGTTGAAGGTACGAAGCTTGACCAGATCTTTATGGGCTCCTGCACTAACGGCAGGTTTGAAGACATCAAGATAATGGCCGATATCATGGGCAATGAGCCGGTTGCAAAAGGTTTGCGCCTCCTTGTTGTGCCTGCTTCGAAAACCGAGTATATGAAATTGTTAAAAGCCGGATATATTGAAAAGCTCATGAATGCCGGCGCAATCGTAGAAGCTCCCTGCTGCGGACCCTGCATGGGCGGCTCTTTCGGCCTGCTCGGCCCGGGAGAAGTTGGCCTTGCAACCTCCAACCGCAACTTCAAGGGCAGAGAAGGAAGCGCAGAATCATTCGTGTACCTTTCTTCCCCTGCAACAGCAGGAGCATCTGCCCTCACAGGAGAAATTACCGACCCCAGGAAGGTTTGAAAACCCTCCTGTTTTTACTTATTTTTATTCCTTATAACTATTATAACTATTATTTATCTTGAACAGGTGTTAGAATGCCGGAGGCTGACTTATCCATTTTAAACAGGGTGTACGAGATTATCCTGGACCGGAAAGAGAACTATGACGAAAATTCATATGTCTGCAAACTCCTGAACCACCGCAAGGGTATGAACAAAATACTTGAGAAAGTGGGAGAGGAATCAATTGAAACCATCCTTGCAGTCAGGAACGAAGACCATAAAGAAATCGTTTCGGAAAGCTCGGATCTGATTTTCCACCTGCTGGTACTGCTTGCAGCAAACAACGTTACCCTTGACGAGATTGCAGCCGAGCTCAGTGCCAGGCACGAAAAAATGAAAAGAGACTGAATAAAGAGATTAAAAACAATTATAAAGAGATTTTAAAAACGATAACGTCCGAAGAGCGCCCGGATAAGAACCGAAGAAGCTAAAGAGAGGTTTTAAAAGAGGCAGAGAGGGTTTGAAAAACCCGGACTTCTGTCCTCCTGTCTGGCGTTCCCTTAGTAAAATTACGGTTTCAATAAACTGATTACAGTTTCAATACAAGGATCCCAGTTTCAACAAACTGATTGCAGTTTCAATACAAGGATCCCAGTTTCAACAAACTGATTGCAGTTTCAATAAACGGACGACGGCTTCAATACACCGATTCCAGTTTTGATACGCTGATCTCCTTTTCAATATACAGCAAGTTCGTTCAGCACGTCGGTTTTTGACAGGGTCCCCTTGGGAACTCCGTTTATTGTTACAATAAGCCTTCCCACGTTATATTTGTGGAAGAGTTTTACCACATCATAGAGCTGCATGTCCCCGTCAACCGTTATCAGCTCTTTTGTCATTATATCCTTGACCTTGACATTGGGCTTTCCCTGGGCAATGGCATGTGCAATATCAGTATAGGTAATTATCCCTACGATTTTTCCTTTGTCTTCCACAGGGGCTCCGTGTACGTTATTCCGGATAAAAAGCCTTGTTGCTTCCTGGATGCTTGCATTGAGGTTTACAAGCAGCGGAGGATACTTCATATAATGTTTGACATGCTTTTTGGGCAGGGAAATCATTTCTGTAATGTTAAAAAGGATTGCGTTATTGGTGTCGTCCCTTCCCGTAACTTCTCCCCGGACAATGAGGCGGTTTACAGGGGTTGGCCCTACCTGCAGTTTATCGTCCATTACAAAGTCCTTGATGTTACCTATTACCCTGATTACCCCGTTACAGGCATCGGGATTCCGGACGGTCGTAAAGCTGATTTCTGCAGCTGTTGCCCCGTTAACGATCACATTATTCCTGTAGAGAGGGACTACTGATTCGTTTTTCAACTGCTGGATGCGTAAAGCATCATATGCTGCCCCTGTTGGTTTATAACCCCCCTTTGGCCCGGGCACGCCTTCAACCAGTCCGAGAGCCTTTAATAACTGCATCTGGTTGCGGACCGTACCAGGGTTTCGCTGGATAACTTCGGCAATTTCTTCCCCTTTAATCGCCCTGTCTTTTTGCCGCTGAAGGTTAATTAATGCAATAATAATGTCTTTTTGAATAGGAGTGAGTTCCATACTACCACCATCAATTTCATATACCTTGTATCAGGATGAAGTATAACATACGTCGAGAATAGTGTACACCTTAATTTACCATAATTAATGATTATAAATTCATAATACAAATTACAATTACAAATATAAATAAAGTCCGGTTCTGCTTAAAAATACAGCCGTTTTCTTGCCTGTATTTAAGTTTATTATAATAATTTATAACTAAAACTCCTGATAGAACCATAATTATAATTCGATAGAACCATAATTGTAATTCGATTATTGAGCATGCAACATACAACTGTAAATTAAACAGTAACTATACAGTTCTCGAGTACTGCTCCAGATAGAGCTTAAGAGAAGGAAGCAAGAATAACTTAAAGTTATATTAAAATTTCGTATGCTGCGAAGCCCATAGCTTAACTATTTTTCCGGACAATTCTCGGGATTGTAAGTTTTGGGCAGAAAAAGCCTGGAAAGAAGCTGTTCAGAGAATCCGGATAAGAAAAGTAAAGAAACTCCGCTCAGGAACTTTTGCGAAACTTTTGCTTACGGACTTTAGATTTTTCTGTTAAACTTCTTCACTCAGAAAAACCTTTATATAGATTAAAAGAGCCCCCAGAGGGTTAGAAAATGATGATCTTTGAAAAAATTCACACAGTTCCTACTTCCGAGGAGTTAACTAATAAAGCTTTCAAACGGGCAGCAAGAGCAATGTCCGGGAAAACTATTGAGGGGAGGGACAGCCGGCTCAGGGCCAACGAGTCCATGGTACTGACGGCTGCAAACATTTTCACGGATAACCTGGCAAACATAGTCCGGCGTTTCCCAAGTTTTGAACAGCTGCCCAGATTCTATTATGAACTGACCGACATCCTTGTGGGCGTAGAAAAGCTCAAGATGTCTCTGGCCTCCGTTGACTGGGCAAGCAGGAAGATCCATGAGGTTGCAAGAAGCTATGTAGGAAAAATGAGGGATGCAGATATCCCCGAGCCTGTCAGGAAAGAAGCCTTCGGAAGGCTTGCCTCCATAATCAAGTCCATTAATACGGACCTCCTCTTTCTGAATGAAGCCAGAAACATCCTCAGGAAACTCCCTGATGTCCAGGACGAACCCACAATTGTAATTGCAGGCTATCCAAACGTAGGGAAGTCAAGTTTTGTTACAAAAATTACCGGTGCAACCCCTGAAATTGCTCCATATCCCTTCACAACAAAAGGAGTAACCATAGGTCACTTCACACGGAAAGGAATCCGTTATCAGGTTATGGACACCCCGGGTCTCCTTGACCGCCCCATGGCCGAGAGAAACAATATTGAACGCCAGGCAATTACAGCAATCCACTACCTGGATGCAGTTGTGATGTTCATTATTGATCCGAGTGAGAGCTGCGGATATGAGACTGCGGACCAGAAACGCCTGCTTGCTGAGATAAGGGAAAACTTTAACCTTCCCCTGCTCGTGGTTGCCAACAAAGCTGACAGGCCGGAGTTCAGGAAAATGGACGAGATCGAGCTGAACATCTCGACAATTACCGGTGAAGGGATCGAAGAGGTAATGGAAAGGCTTCTTGAGATGATTGAAGAAAAGCGCCTTCGGACTTTAGAAGAACCCTCAACAGAAGAACCGGATGAGGAATCCACCCTCTGATTCTTCATCTGACCCTTATTTATTTTCAGGATTTATCTTAACAATCTGCTTTAACGATCTGGTTTTTAGCGATCTGCTTTAATGATCTGCTTTAATGATCTGGTTTAACGATTTTTTAGCGATCTGCTTTAGCTGGAACTCTGTTTCATACAGAATTTATTTCGCCAATATCTGATTTAACTGAAATCTGATTTTAGCCAGACCTTATTCAGATATTCCTGGTCGTTCAGAGTATCCTGAGCTGCATCAGCAAGGCAAGGACAATAAGTATCAGCCCTGTTATCAGCCTTATCTCAACTCTTCTTTTTTCCCTGAACTCAGTGACTTTTTTCGGGCTCAACCCGAAGGACAGTAAAAGGCCAAGGCACATTACAGGGAGCAGAAGGCCAAGGTTGTATATCCCCATGTATGCTATTCCTCTTAATATATCGGTTTTTATTGCCAGCATACTCAGGATTGAGAGATAAATTGCCCCGACGCAGGGAGCTTTGACCAGAGAAAACATGCTCCCTGCAAGGAAGGACAGAAGCAGGAGGTTCTTTTCTCCCATACGGCTCATAAAGTCCTTCAGGGATTCCGGGGTCCTGAAGGTCGATTTTGCATGTGTTCTCAGCCAGTAGGCATCATAAATGTGCCAGAGCCCGAGCAGGGCAGTCAGCAGGATCGTGATTGCCGTAAAATGACTCCGGAATTCAGGCAGAAAACTGACAGTACTCAAAATACTTATTCCTGCAAACATATACATGGTGAAAATGCCTGTAGAAAAGCCCAGGGTGATTTTGAGCATCTCTTTTCTCCCCCCCATCTGGGCAAGGGTAACAGAAGCCAGGAAAGCCATTACTGCAAGCAGACAGGGGTTAAAACCAGCAAGGATGCCTGCTGCCAGGACTAAGAAGGGGCTCATTTTCTCAAGGTGGTTATTTTTTTCGTCTCTGTTTCCTGTGAGAGGATCTGAGGACTCAGGGATGAAAAGCAGAGCAGGGGGTTCGATAATTTCCAGCAGGAGAACTTCTATTGAGTTTGAGCTTTCGTAAAAATAGCCGTTTGACCTGTTTGCCGCTGAGACGAGCGAACCGGAAGCAGGGCTCAGTAACAAAAAAATAGATATGAATGCAAGAGTTCCTTTAGTTACCGGCATAAGGCACATAGCTCGCTCTTTCATACCTCTCTTCAGAAGCTATTTTTGTAGAAACATCCAAAAATTCTCCTTCAGATGACACATCTTTTTTGATACAGACAGCTTTCATTGCATACTTTCATTGGACAGGAATGTTCCGGGAACATCACTTGTTAAAAAAGCTCATTGCAAAATAATATTTAGTAGCAGGCGGAGGAACAGTTGCAACAAACTCTTTTCTTCATATCAGGGTATCGGGATGCCCCAATATAAATATTCCCAAAGTTTACAGTGTTATTTCAGGAACAGGAGAAAAGAATGAGAATAGATGAGAAGGAGGAAAGAATAGAGGGGGAGGAAGAGAAAAGAATAGAGAGGAGGAAGAGAAATAAAAAGAAGGAAAAGTTGAACAAAGGGGAAATAAAAAGAAGGAAAAGTTGAACAAAGGGGAAGTAAAAAGAAGGAAAAGTTGAACAAAAGAAACGGAGCTGGTAAAAAGAAGAGAAAAGAGAAAGGAAAAGGTCTTTCTCAGTAAAAGTCTCAGAGCACTTTTTCCATAATGCTCAGGGATTTTTCAATATCTTTCATTGAGGCTGCATAGGAAATCCTTATATAGCCATCACCTTCGCTTCCGAAGGCTGTTCCAGGGACAACGACAACACCGTTTGAGATCATTTTAGAGGCGACCTCGGCTGAGTTTTCGACTTTCGGGAAGGCATAGAAAGCCCCTTTCGGAAGAGCACACTCCATCCCCAGCTCGTTGAGCCCCTTTACAAGCACGTCCCTGCGTTTCCGGAACTCCTCACGCATGGCATTGACCGAGTCTTTTGGTCCGGTAACTGCGGCGTAGGCAGCTTTCTGGGCGACTGAGTTTGCACAGGCCTGTATGTACTGGTGGACTTTTAGCATCTGGGCAATGTACTCTTTTCTGCCTGCCAGGTACCCGAGCCTCCAGCCTGTCATGGAATAGCTTTTAGAGGTCGCGTTTACAGTGACCACGTTATCAGAATAGCTGGCAGGGCTTACGTGTTCGCCTTCATAGATGAAGTATTCGTAGACCTCGTCAGAAATGATGGTTATGTTGTAGTCATCCGCAATCTCGGCAAGAGCTTTGATATCTGCCCTGCTTGAGACCGCACCTGTGGGATTGGACGGGGAGTTGAGGATAAGAGCTTTTGTCTTCGGAGTGATTCTCTCGAGGACAGCGTCCGGCTTCATGGTGAGGTCTTCTGCAAGTGGGACACTTACCACCTTTCCGTTCAGGATCTCAGTCAGGGCGTTGTAGGACACAAAGCCGGGGTTTGAGATCAGAACCTCATCCCCGGTATTAAGGAGGGCTGCAAGGGCAACGGTAAGGGCTTCAGATGCACCTGAAGTTACAATTATTTCCTGGGAGGAAACAGAAAACCCGTTTTCCTCCTGGAATTTCTGGCTCAGGGCTTCCCTCAGTTCAGGAATACCGGGACCTACGGTATAGCCCGTAAAACCTTCGCTTATGGCTTTGATTGCTGCGGCTTTTATGTGTTCGGGGGTATCGAAATCAGGCTGCCCGAGCCCGAGGTTGATGGCATTTGATCCTGCAGCTTCGAAAATCTTTCTGATTCCGGATGTATCTATCCGGGATACGGTTTCTGAAAACTTAATTTCCTTCAAGTTGCGCCCTCCTTATATCCCTGCAAATTGTATCCATTAAATCCTGAATTTTCTTAAGTTACCCACTATTCTGATTCATATTATTTTAACGGTTAACTTTAATGGTTATTTTAAAGTCATTATTCAATGCTCAGTCCATTATTCGATATTTGTGTGCCTTAACTTAAGTTCTGTTTCCGTAGCGCCTGTAAAGATTATCAGCTGGGCAATTACCGAATCCAGGAAAACAAGGGAAGTGATTTCAAAAGAAGTGCCCAACGGAGGTGAATTCCTGTAATCTCCTCTCATACTTTTTTCAAGGGAGCCGCCTACGTCATGATCATTTTTGGTCTTGCTTGGAAGGACCATAGTTATATCAGAGATTTTGCCGAGTGTGGACTCCTTTTTGGATGTGACAGTTATGAGAGTTGAACCTATATCCTTCACTATTCTTCCGAGGTTTGCTATGGAACGGGTTTCTCCTGACCCTGAAATAGCAATAACGACATCCTGTGGATGGACTGCAGGAGTTGTGGTCTCCCCTACGACATACACACTAAACCCGAGATGCATAAGCCTCATTGCAAAAGCTTTGGCAACAAGCCCGGACCTTCCTGCCCCCATTACAAAAACCCTCTCCCCTTCTATGATTTTCTGAAGCATGCTTATTATAGCCTGGCGGTCAAGCATCTTGACAACCTCATTGAGGTTGTCCACCATAAGTTCCATTGATAAAATTACATCTTCGCAGTCATTTACCTGATCTTTTTTCATATAAGTTCTCCAAAAGGTATTGAGTTGATTTCTCAATAAATAATAGCAATAATAATTGTTTTACTTTCAAATTACTTACTTTTACCGGATAACTGATAATAATCCCAAAATGTCGGTGAAGATCTTGAGACTATACGTACTGTAAATACTTACCGTAGGCTACGTACTGTAAATACTTATCGTAAATACATACTGCATATACTTGCCGTAAATATGGAATTTTAATTCCTGAAATCCTTCCCGATAACTTTTTTCGTTTCCTTAAACCTAGGGGTAAGGATTTCGGGTAAGGATTTCAGGATTAATTTCTGGAAGCTTCCTTTCATCTCGTTCTTGCCGGAAGTTTATCGGTTTGTTTGCGGCTCGGTCTTATAATTAATAGCTTTTAGTTCCCAGCTGTCAATATTGTTTCTGAACTCCTTGTAGAGCCGCTGGATGTCACAGTCACTCCCGTTCCAGTAGAAGTCCTTACGTACCTCTCCTTTCTGGAGTTCTTCAAGTACGAACCTGGACAGATGGAAGAGGGCTTTTTTGTTGGAAAAAGGAATACTGTAGTTTACACGATAGCCGCCGGCTGTTTTACCATAGGAAACCAGTATGTACCCTTTGCTTTCATACTCCGTGATCTCATCAAAGTCGCAGATGATCTCAAACTCGTGAACAGTAGATGGGTCTACCTTTGAGATTCCTATGAGTACCTGCGCTATTATATAATCAGGAACCTTTCGTCCAAACCAGACTGCAATTTTTCCGTAGGTACAGACTACGTTAACGTCGTTCCTGCCCATCTCAAAGGAGCCTAGGGACTGAGGAGGGGATATTTTTGCTTCCAGGTCTTGGGTCTTCTGGGCACACATTGTTTCCACTTCGTTTACTTACTTGCAGAGACAAGTGCACTAATCAGATTCCTGTCCTTTTTAAGGGTTTTGAGCTGGTTTGCGGGCCCTATCACCGTAAGTCTCTTGCTGCTCTGTTTTTTGAAGAACTTTCCCAGCAAAGAGGCGTCTGCGTTTGCAGGGTAGCTTTGCATCTCGATTCCTGAAAAAACATCCGGCTGAATTGCTGACATTGTCATCTCAATGAGTTTCGCTTCCTCCATAGGGTTAAGCCCCTTTTCAAGTACAAGGATTTTACCCTTCCGCACCTCATCGATTATGTACCGGACTTTTTCCATAGAAGCCATCTGAGAAATCCTGGCTTCGGATATAAGATCAAGTTGGATTCCCTGCATTTTGATCACCCGAACTGTTTGGCCAGGGCTTCGTAGAACGAGTCCATTCCCACTCCTTCAAGCGCCGAAACTGGTACCATGGGGTGTTGAGGGAAGGCTTCCTTTATGACTCCTGGATCCGCATCAGGAAGGTCTACTTTGTTTGCTACGATAAGGAGAGGCAGGTTTCTGGCTTCCATGTTCCCTATCACGGTTACATTAACCTGAGTATAGGGGTTTTCTGTGGAATCCATCACCAGTATGACTCCGTCAAGGTCATCCAGCCATTTGACAGCTTCAATTACGCCTTCTGTAGCTTCTTTTGACCGTTTCTTAGACTCGGAGTCACTCATTCCCTGTTCCATAAAGTCATGGAAGTCGATCTTTGTTGCAAGCCCGGGGGTATCCACAATATCAAGGCTGATAGTATGTCCGTTAGTTTCGATGGTAACTCCGTTTCTTCTTTTTGCATGTCTGGTTTCGTGGGCGATATGTGAAACTGAGCCCATTGTTTCCTCGCTTCCGACCCAGTCCCGAAGGATGCGATTGCTAAGGGTTGTCTTGCCGGCATTGGGGGGGCCGTAGATACCTATGCATGCTCCTTTTTTCTTGAACAGCTTGTTAAACATTTTTGAAAAGCTTACCTTAAATCGTTTTATCATATTCATGGCTTCCCTCCATTGGGAAAAGCATAACACCAAAGGATTTCTCGGATTGCTTTCCTTTATAGATTTACTGGTGTTTTCGTGACCTTTTTATTTAATTGATCCTTGCATATAAATAATTTCCATTTGTTAAGCTGAGGGAATCAGAGAAATTGGAGATACTGACATCTCCTTTCTGACATACCTGGAATAAATAGCAAACCTTGCATCTCTATGTGAGAATAGAAAGTGCCTCCGTGAAATAACACCAGAATATAAATAAATTACTTCTTATCGCCTGACTCCCGGACATATTTAACAAAAAACTTTTTTATAAAGAAGAATTTCATTCTGTCGTTAACTCTCTTATTTTCTATTGAATTTTTATGTTTGTACTGATGTTCTGTACTTTCCTTTATATTTTTTCCTATTTTTATTCATCATATCTTAAAAATATAAATGGTTTTTATCCTGTGAAGGATTTAGCAGGCGGTCCTTCCTTTTAGTTTCCCGTTCTGTTCTGCTACCGTACTCCGAAAAGCCTGAGCTGCTTAACCACAGCTCCTGGCCTGACTCACCGCATGCACCCATTAACTGCTGTTTCGTTACTCTGCACATTTTCCTTTTAACCCTCCTGAAATCCTTCAGGAAAAGTCCCTCCAGGTGGCCCGTTACTGGATCAGAGATAGTTTTAACAGCATGGATATTAAAAGCTGACTGTTTGCCCTAGTTTCAAGGACGTAATTATATATTTATTTTATTTATTCAAATAAAGACATTTTATTAACAGATAGAATATTCAATTTCCCTGATATTGAAAAATGGTTATTTCATTTTCTTCAGGGCAAAAGAGAAATTTAGTCATAAAAAAGGAAAGCTATTTATTTCTACCTGTAGCGGCCTTTTTTAAATCCTATTTATTTCTTTTTGGGGATGCCGCCAGACAAAAGCAGATTTCTTATCTGGCAGACAGGCCAGCTGAAGCCCTGCAGTGCAGGAGTGGAAAGCCTGAAGCTTCCACATCTGGTCCTGAAGATTGAGATTCTGAATAAGATCACACGGGTCCTGAGGAGCTCCGGACTTTTTCCCGGAAGCCTCACTTGTCTTTTATCGCGGAATTTATGGCTATCTCGGCTATGTTAGAGCCCAGGTCTCCTATTCTGGAGAGGCTGTCCACTATCATCCCGAGGGAGATCATGATTTCATGGGACTCCAGTTTGAGAATGGATGCATGCAGTTCCTTTACACGCAGACGCATACCATCTATACTGTCTATTACCCGGTTTGCAAGAGAGGTGTCAGCATTATAGAGGGCGTCTACTGCCTGCTGAACAAGTTCCATGTAGGTATTGCTGAGGTCTTCTATGACTTCCATTACATCTTCCCTGACCGGCTCCTGCATTTTGGAGGCAACGTTTGCAATCCTCTGTGAATGATCTGCTATTCTTTCGATAGGGCTTGCCGCCATTCTGAAGTCATGGTATTCCTCGATACTTGTTTCCGAGGAGTCAGGCATTCTTCCTCCGCAGAGAACGGAACGGAACTGTTTGGAAATAAGGAGACACAACCTGTCGACTTCATCATCCCTCTGGCTTACATCGAGGGCAAGGTCGTGGTCAACAGTCTTGAGGGCTCGTATGGCATCCTTTTGCATGGAGCCTGCAATCAGGAACATCCTGTGTATACCTTTTTTAATGTGGAGTTCATTGGGGTTAAGAAGGTCCTGAATGACCACGCAGTTTGAGCTTTCCTCAATGATTTCAGGGCCTATGAGCTTGTAACAGACCTTCCTGATGACCTGCTTCTGCTCGGCAAGTATTCTTTTTGAGGTAAATTCCATCCTTTCATAGCCATAGAGGTATGCAGCAATGATGTCCCTTTCCAGAGCCCTTGCTTCATAGCCTGTCACATCGATCCTTTTCGTTTTGATCGTGCGTCCTTCCAGAATAGGGTCAATTAACAGTTTTCCGTCTGGCTGAGCCTGAATGGATACTCTCGTCCCTGTTTCGATTCCTACTTTTTCGGCCCACTGTTTCGGGAGAGAAATTATATAAGTGGATCCGCCTGTCTGCTGTACTTTTCTGGTCTCTATGTGGATTCCCCGTTTTTGGTTGCTCAGGCCAGGCCTGGAAGTTAGAGGATGCTCACTTCATATTTATAGTATTTATTAGTGTGTAGATAACGACTTAATATATATACAATTTGGCTTTACTATTTATATTTAGGGAATTCTTTCTTTTTGGCAGATAAATTCAGGAACCCTGTATAAAGTTTAGCTGCCCGGAATAGAGGTAAAAAATATTAAAGAGCAGAGCATTCTGGACTTGATGACATTTGAAGGGCATGCCTGCGCTTTCGGGGCTGGAACCATAATAAACGCCATAGCTACCTGGAAAGGTGCAGCATTCGGAATAGACTTAAAAACCTTTGCAGAGGTTGCCCTCTTCGAGGGTAAATCGGGCATTACCGGCTCAATTGAAGGGATGCCTGAAGGAGACACTCGCCTTATAGAACACTGCGTAGAACTCGTCCTTGAGCGGTTCGGGCTTGAACTCGAAGGTAGGATCAGGACGGGAAGTGAAATCCCCCTTGCAGGAGGACTCAAGAGCAGCAGTGCTGCAGCAAACGCTTCAGTCCTTGCAACCCTCCGGGCAGTTGGCGAGACCCTGACCCCTCTTGAGATCGTAAAGCTGGGCGTAAGGGCTGCAAAAGAAGTGGGAGTTACGGTAACAGGAGCTTTTGACGATGCCTGTGCCTCCTTTTTAGGTGGGATTGTTGTTACGGATAACAGAAAAATGGAACTTATCAGACGCGAAGAAGTCGACTCAAAAGTCCTGATATTTGCCCCTGCAAAAAAGGCTTTCAGTGCGGACACAAATGTGAAGCGTTCCCGGCTGATTGCCCCATATGTAGAAATGGCATATGAGCTTGCCCTCAAAGGGGAATACGAACGTGCAATGACACTTAATGGCTTTCTCTACTGCGGAGCCCTTGGTTTTGATACGGAATACATGCTCAGGGCTCTGGAATGCGGGGTAACGGGAGTCAGCCTTTCCGGAACCGGCCCTTCCTATGCAGCCCTGGTGAAGGCAGAGCAGGTAAAAGAGCTAAAATCTGCCTGGGAAAGCTGTGGCATGGAAGGAAAGGTCATAGAGACCAGTATAAATAACAGAGACGCAATATCTTTTAACAGGGAGGGGTCCTCTTGAGTGAACTTGAAGCCGTCCGCAAAGAAATAGAGGAGATTGACAGGGAAATCCTTTCCCTCATTGATAAAAGGGTTAACCTTGCTGAGAGAGTTCTTGAATCAAAAAGAATAAATGGAACTTCCATAAATGACCGTAAGCAAAACGAGGTTGTAATTAACAGGGCATTAAACACTGCAACCGAACTCAACCTTGATGTAGGATCGATAAAGGAAATCTTTGAAATTCTGATAAGGATGAGTATCGAACGCCAGAACGAATTAAGTGGAAAGGGAAACCTGCCCTGACTTCCCTCAAAGGAGCAAAAAATGGTCGACATCTCACTGATTATGGGCTCTGAGTCCGACAGATCAATCGCCAACCGCGCGGTAGCTGTACTTGAGAAGAGCAAATATACTTACGAAGTAATGGTTATCTCTGCCCACAGAAACCCTGATGAACTTGATAACTATATTTCAGGTTCGGATGCAAAAGTCTTTATCACAATAGCCGGTCTGTCGGCAGCTCTCCCCGGGGTTGTTGCATCAAGGACAAAGAAACCTGTAATAGGTGTACCTGTGAGCGCAAAACTCGGAGGGCTTGATGCCCTTCTCTCCATAGCCCAGATGCCCCCGGGTGTACCTGTTGGAAGCGTGGGGATTGACAACGGAGCGAACGGCGCATATCTTGCCCTGAGAATTCTGGATTTAATCGAAAACCCTTAATGTTAAAGAATTCGGATTTTAAGCTGGTTACTGCAGGAATCTGATTCCTGAAACCTATTTTTTCATATTTTTCCATATTGATTCATATTCTGGTTTTCCACCTTTCAGAGTTGATCCCAACTTTATATAACAAATCTTTTGGTGAACCTTTTTGAATGGTTCTTTTGAACGGCTTTTTTGAACAGACCTTTTTGAGCAGATCTTAATGAGTAAAAACAAACATGAAACTCTGAAATGCATTTAAAAGGAGAATAGAAAAAGCAGAATGAAAAAGAAGTATGGAATATCAGTAAATTGTGTTGGGGGGATAGGGCATCTGAGTCTGGGAGTGGGGGGATATAGGGGGTAAAAGAGTCGGCTGAGGTTTACAGCGAGAAAAGATTTTTTTCTCAGATGCCCAATTTAATAAATATAAATCATGTTATATAAAAATACAGGTATACTGCTAAATTTCAGGATTTTTTTGCAGTACCGATATTTTTCACGGCAGATTTGTGCCACCCGAATTGCACCTTGGGGGTACGCTGTCCGTTTCGCTTCGCTCAAGAGGACTACTTAATGGGTTTTACAGTTAGCTGCGCTCAAGAGGGTAACTTAAAAACAACGGTAAAATAAAGAGATGCAGGAGAGTGGTCTTTTCCATAAAAACGCACATGGAATTCTCCGAATAACAGGCACAAAAAATGAAAGTGCATAAAGTACTTTCATGCCAAAGAGAAAGAGACCAAAAGTAAAAGCAATATTCGAAAAAAGACTTTTTTGCTTTTTTGTATGGCCACCATACAGGCTGGCTGGGGCGCTTATATTTACCTGTGAATTGAAAAGAGGTTTTCGGGGTTAAGGGTAGTATTCTCTTGAACCAGGGGACATCTCGTCAGTATATTTTTCCCCCATAATTGCGACTTTGTTTTACGGGTCACTTTTTTATCTGACAGGCAGGCGGTGCCCAGCCCTTTGCGTCACAGAGAGAACTGAAAAGATTTCCAGGGAATTCCGGAACAGATAAAACAATTAATCATGCCAGTTAATCAAAGATCACTGAAAAAAGGGATGTAGAAATATAAAAAAAGAAAAAAAATAAAAGAATGTGGCATGAACAGGCATCTGGCTTGGGAAATCTGATCTGGGGAAATATCTGGAGAAGGGATCTTCCTGTAGAACACAGTTCCTCAGATGCCAGTTGATTAATATACTTTCACATATATAAAAGTAATGTCATATTGCAGAGTTGCGATAAACTCAGACCGGTTAAACAGAGGAAATGCAGAAAAAAAGACAAAAAACAGTCTTCTGTATCAGATACAGCTCACAGAAGCTGTTTTAGATATAGCTCACAGAAGCTGTTTTAGATATAGCTCACAGAAGCTGTTTTAGATATAGCTCACAGAAGCTGTTTTAGATATAGCTCACAATAGCTATTCGATAAGATAAAAAAGCACGTTTATCGAGAAGTTTACAGGTATTCGTAGAATCCCGGCCCTCAAAAGTTAGCCGGGACAGGGAAGCCCGAATGCAGGAATGAGGCTGCTTCGGGCTTCTGCCAGTTATGAGAAAATAGTTTCCTGTGAGAGATCAGGTCTTGTCGACAAGTCTCGCATCCAGAATTTTTAAAGAGCCGGAGTCGCCTTCCCATTCGACTTCACTTTTTACGATTTCTATGCGCTTTTTGAAGAAAGGAGCATCAAGGACTACGGTTTCGTATTCGCCGCCTTCCCCTGCCATGTGGACCATATACCTGCGGTTCAGGGCTTTGAGGTTTTCGATTGACGTCACGTTAATAGGGCGACCAAGCCAGGACTTATCAAGGCCCTCGGCTGCAACCCGGACAATCCTGATATCGAGAACTTTTGCCATCTCATTCAGGAGTTCTTCAGGGTCCCTGTGCCAGAGAGGGGCATAGACTTTAAGCCCGAGGGAATCGCAGATCTTCTGCACCCTGCCTGCCTGGTATTGCGACTCAATAGCGCCTACAGACACCCCGTCCACATTTACCCTCTTCAGAGCAAGGGTAAGGTCGTCCAGCTCAAGTTCCTTGATTCCGCTGGACTGCTGCTGGATCAACGGGATTCCACTGGCGGCAGATATCAGTTCTACCATATGGAGGTTGACTGAGTGGTACATATAGGAGTCATCCCTTGCGGGAATAATATTGATGAGGTGGGTGACCTCGTGCCCCTCTTCAAGGGCTTTGTGAATGGCAAAGACCGAGTCCTTGCCACCAGAAATCAGTGCTGCGAGTTTCATCTGCATCCTCTTCTATAATTCTATTTTTTAGTACTTCCAGGTTATAATTCGCGGATTATAGTTCGTGGATAATTATATAATACGTTATATGTTTTTCCCATTTCAGCCCGCTTCCCACGGACTTTTTTCGACCTCAGTTCTCTGTTTCCAGTTTTCCGAAGCTGGCTTCGTAGCGGGATTTCATCTCTTCCCAGGTTGGAAGGCTGGTCTGGCAGCCCCGGGACTGTACGGCAAATGACGCTACAGTCGACCCTATTTTTCCGCATGTGGGAAGGGAATACCCCCGGGTATAGGCCAGCAGAAAACCTGCCCTGTAAGCATCTCCTGCTCCGGTAGGGTCTACAGCCTTCACAGAAACTACAGGAATTTCCCATTCTTCATTGCCGGTGTAAATTATGCTGCCTTCTGCATCATATGTTATAACAATGACGTCAATCATAGCCCTGAGCTCGGAGAAGCTTTTCCCGGTCATCTCTGAAACCCGCTTAATTTCATGCCGGTTTGCAAAGAGAATATCAGTGTGGGAAAGGATTGTCTCTAGCTTATCTTTTGAGTAAGTCACAAGGTCCTGTCCCGGATCAAAAGAGACAAAGCCGGCAATCTGAGCTATTTTTGCATTGTAGACGCAGTCCGCTGTTGCAAGGTGGACAAAATCTGCAGGTTCAGGCTCAAGCTCTTTGAATTTTGAGGACGCGCCCCAGTAAAAATAGGTGGTCTGGTTGTCATCCCTGTCCGTGAAAATGAAAGCCGTGGAAAGCTTCAGGGCTTCAATAATGTAAAGGCGAGAAAGGTCAACGCATGCTTCCTTAAGAAGCTTCTCATATCCCGAACTTGAAAAGTCCGTACCTACGGGAGATATCAGCTGACTTTTCCCTCCCAGCTTTGCAATTGCAACTGCAATATTTGCAGCCCCTCCGCCAGGATATTCTTCATAGTCAATTACAGGGGAAGACTCGTTTTTTCCTGCTATTTTTTCAACATCGACGATGTAATCAAGGGCAGTATGCCCCACTACGGAAATTATTCTGTCCATTCAGTTTCCTCTTTTTTGCGGGTCAGGGAAGAGCCCGGGAGTTTTTGGGATAGAATATATTCTTGAAAGTTAAGTAAAATAAAAACTCAGGAAAAGATAAAATTACTGATTTTTCCATTTTTGCCTTGAGAGACGCTTCTTTTTTAGCCAGAGGTTCTTTAACCCCCGGCTACAGAAGAGCTGTTTTAGAAGAAGCCTTACAGGTACTCCTCCCTCTGCCCCGACTTTTAACAGGTTAAAGGAAGGAAACCTCTTTATTTGTTCGCCTTGCCTTTCTGCTGCTGTTCGCCTTTCTCGCCAGACCTTTCGAATTCCGTGACTTCGACAACTGTCAACGGGATGTCGCGGAGAGACTTGCCTATGACGGATTTTGCGATCCTTTCAGCATGTTCCGCAGATTCGGCGTCAAAAACCTTCATTTCAAAAATAAGCCCTACAAGCGCGGTATTTGCCGCTATGAAAACGCTGCTAAAAGGCTCACCGCACGCCGGGCAGGACGTAGATCCAACATCAACCTCTACAAAATCCAGTTTGGGGTTCAGGCGCTTTCCAGCCTCAGAAATCGCAACCCCTATTGCATCATCAGCCGTTTTTACATCTCTAACCAACCAAGCTGCTTCAAGTACCACATGAAAGTTCTTCATAATTTATCCACCGTAGTTATTCAGTATACATAATCAGGAATATTCCCGGAGCAGGGAAAAGTCTTACAAAATCTAAAGAATAGAGTAGAGTACATTAATTATTCAGGCTCCGAATAAGCGTTTGTATTTATAAACTTTACTTATTATATGGTTTTTCAGTTTAAGCTCTTAAATTCTCAACTTTCAGTTATAAGTTTTAATTTTCTACTTTAGCGTTCTTAACTTTTTAGCCCTTAATTTTGGTGTCTATTTTTCAGCCTTAGTTTTAGCATTTTTTTCATCTTTTAATTTTAGCTTTTATGTATTGTTACCTACGTTTTTAACCCTTCAGGTTTCGTTTTCAGGATTCTTACCTTCTATTCCTGAAGCTATGTAAGGATTACTATATTTCCACTTATTTTATTCCAGCTCGGCTCATTCAGAGTCCCGGTTCTTTCAGAGTTCTTGTCTCATAAAAAGTATCATATTGTAAAAAGAGTCTCATCGTCAACAGCAAAGACCCCGAGTTTTGCTCCGGCATCAAGCCAGGCGTGCCCATAACTGAAAGAAGCCAGGGCATTTACAGGATCTCCATTTTCAAGAAAGTAGATCCCGTCCTTATAATAGGCTTCTGCCATCGTGTAGTAGTCCTCTGCTACTGCGCGCATATGGGAGTTAGGGATTGGAGCATACTTTGCTTTCTTAAGAGCCCTTTTCAACATATCCTCGTATCGGTTGACCTTTTCATTCAGATCGGCAGGCATCTTTATCACCAGAGAAACCTTTCAGCAGCTGTTTTTCTATCGATTTTTTATTTAATCTTATTTTTTTCGATCGGTATTTTATTTACCTTATTCCATCTCTTCCATGATTTCCCCAGGACCGGCTGCAAGTTTCACAAGGGCTTCAGCTTCAAGGAAATGCAGTTTTCCGGGAACCACCAGGATATGAAGAGGCTTTCCAAAATCAAAATCCTTCAGGTTTTCTGCGTAGTCAGCTTTTACCACGGGTTTTTCCGAGCCGGCTCTTGCGATTCCCACAGCAACAGCCCTGTTCATAACCCTTTCTCCCCTTCGATTCTCAACCTCGAGCAGGAGTTCAAGCGCAAGGTTGACGGTCATATACCCTTTATCCTTGTCGATGTCCAGAAAGATCAGGGTATGGAGGCCAAGTTCGGAGTTCTGTTTTATGGTGTCATAAGGAGTTTCCGAAATTATCCTGGCCCCTCTACGGCTTTCATAGGGGTATGGGATACTTGCTGATTTTCCGAAGCGGTAGTTCTGAAGCCCGGTAAGTCCCGAGACGGCTGAAGCGATGGACGCCCCATGAACCAGGCGGGTTTCAATCCCGAGCTTTTCGGCCCTGAGACGCAGGTCAACATGGGTTGTGGAAACCATTGTGTCTCCGCCTGTGAGGAAAGCTACATTTTTGTCTTTTGCTTCGTCCAGCCAGTCGGGCTGCTGTTCCACATCTTCCCTTGAAAGCAAATGGACTTTCTTTCCGTAGAGCTTTTCCATTTTTTCAGGGTTTGTTCCCATAAGGCAGGAAGTATAGAACTCCGCGTATACAAGGTCAGCTTCCCGGACAGCCTCAAGTCCTTTTAAGGAAATATCGTATTCATCAAAAAGGCCCAGCCCTATAAATGTGAGCATACCCCGCTTTAGGAGCTTATTGGTTTAAAGCTTTTGGCGCCGCAGGTCTATTCCGGGAGTCTGTGGCTTTCTTTTACGATTTACGGAGACGCTCAACGTATTTATATCTATAAATTAATAATAGGGATGAGGTTTACATTCGCAGTTTTTGGAGGTGTTTTTTTATGGCAAAGGTTACGCTAATTCACGCCACCTGGTGTACGGCATGTCCGGCAGCACGCAGGTTCTGGAAAGACCTTAAATCGGAGTACGATTTCGAGTACGAGGAAATCGATGTCGAGACCCCTGAAGGCCAGGCTCTTATCGAGAAGCACGGCATCGTCGGCGTCCCTACAACTCTGATCGACGGAGAGCCTGCATTTACGGGTCTTCCTAAAAAAGCCGATGCTATAGCCCGTATTACCTGAAAGTAAGTTAAAACTTTATTTTTTGAACTCATTTTTTGTTTCCGGGAGGAAAACATGTACGACCTGATAATCATAGGAGGGGGGCCTGCAGGGCTTGCAGCAGGAATTTACGCTGTACGTTTCGGGCTTGAGACCCTTATTCTGGAAAAGAGCGAGATCAGCGGACAAATCTCCATGTCAGAGATTGTAGAAAACTATCCTGGCTTTCCGTCAATTTCCGGACTTGAATTGATGGAAAAATATAGAACCCATGCTCAGGAAGCCGGGGTTAAGACCAAAATTACGGAAGTTCTCTCGGTCAGGACCGAAGGGGCAAAAAAAATCGTCTCGACGGACAGTGGGGACCTGGAAGCAAAAGCCTTAATCATTGCCACAGGCGCAAATCCAAAGCATCTGAATGTGCCCGGAGAGAAGGAGTTAATCAGCAAGGGGGTCTCCTACTGCGCAATCTGCGATGGGCCTTTTTTCAAAAACAAAACTGTAGTTGTGGTAGGAGGCGGCAACTCAGCCGTTACAGATGCTCTTCTTCTTTCAAAGGTTGCCCAGAAGGTATATCTTGTCCACAGGCGGGACCGTTTGAAGGCTGCAAAAGTCCTTCAGGACCGGGCGCTTACAACCCCAAACATTGAGTTCATCTTCAATACTCTTGTCCAGGAAATAGTAGGGAGCCGGGAAGGGGTCAAGAAGGTCGAAAAAGTTATCCTGCAAGACCTCAACAGCAAAGAATCAAGAGAACTTTCGACTAATGGGGTTTTCATCTATGTGGGCATCCAGCCGAATACCGAATTCGTTAACGTGGAAAAGAATAATGAAGGCTTCATCATAACCGACCGCTGGATGGAAACCTCGGAGAAAGGAATTTATGCCGCAGGGGACTGCCGCGACACCCCAATCTGGCAACTTGTAGCAGCAGTGAGAGATGGAGCAATCGCAGCCACAGCTGCAAACGAATATATTGAAAGCCTTTAATAAAATATTGAAAGCTTTTAATAAAATATTGAAAGCCTTTAATAAAAAACGCATCTGATGGGCTCAAAACAGAACCTGTTCTGGAAACCCATTTTTAAGAAGCAGATCGAATGAAAAATCCGGAAATTTGCTTCTCTGGCCGGAATAAACTCAGGATGGGTTATTCTGGTCACGCTTCTTTTAATGATTCCGGTCAATTCTTTGGAAAGGTGTCCCATTAAATCTTTTAATTCGAATTATGGTTGTTCCCGTCAAAATCACAAAGTCAACACTATTCAGGCAAAATTAAAAAAGGGGACGGTAAGATTGCCCTGTCCCTGACCTTTCTCTGTCCCTGACCTTTGCCCTGACCCTGAATCGCGAATTCAGGAATTCGCTTTAAGGCTTATTCCAGCATCTGGTTAATTTTATTGTAAAAATCTATAATCAATCTTGTCGCGTCGCTTTCCATATTCAGCTGGAAGGTCCGGATCTGCTTTCCAAGAGGTTTTTCAATGACAATACCCGACTCTATTAGCGGGGTAATGACTCTTGATACGCTGGAGTGAGACAGACCGGTTTCTTCCGCTATCCCCGATAGGTAGGTTGATTCGTTCTGGTGCTCGATCAGGTTTTTAAGTACGGTCATCTGTGCGGTTTTTCCAAAGATTTTTTCAAGTGGATCCATTGTTATCATCTCAGAGGTGGCTGTTCTCGGTAAGTGATTCTGATTTCCAATATTTACTTGCTATTTACGGTTATAAACTTATCTCCGTATTGGGTAGTCAGGCGATTCATATGAAATCTTCTAAATATTTGGATAACTCTGCCCCCTCTCGCTTCACTGTGTACATTTTTAGTTATCCTCTTCGTTTTAAATTTTGAGAAATGTTTAATACCTAAGAAAATATATACTGTATGAGGTGGAGGGAAATGCATAACATTAATCTTGACCGTGAAATTTTAAAGCTTATAGAAGAACAACCTGAGATCAGTGAAAGAGAGATTGCCCGTACTCTTTCGGTTTCGGAAGAGCTGGTAAAATTACGGATTTCAAACCTTCATGATATCAGAGAAAAAATCCTGATTATGGGGAATGGGCACAGTGTCCAAAATAACCTTAAGAAGGTTCTTGAAACTGAAAACTACAACGTTGTCAATGCCTCGGACAGTTTTTCAGCCCTTGAAACAGTAAATGCGGAAAGACCAGACCTGGTACTGCTTGATACGGCTTTTCTGAATACAGATGGCTTTGAAATCTGCAGACAGCTCAAAGCCAGCCCAAGGTGCTGGTGGGTCTCTGTTATGATGCTGAGCGAGAGGGATAAAGCGGAAGACAGTGTCAAAGCCTTTAAATCAGGAGCTGACGATTACATTGCTGCGCCTTTCAATCCTCTGGAATTGAAGGCAAGAATAGGGATGATCCTGAGACGTAGTCGGATTTGAAACATGGAGCAGGGTTACTTTCAAATAAGCAAGAATACCCCATAAGGAAATCAGACATTTTAAAGGTGGAATTTTCTTTTCTTTCTCCTTTCCAGGCTCTGCAAACCCTGACAGGCTGCTCCGGGATTTTAAATTATTCAGATTCTTGGGGGCATCTCAAGAGATTTATTTATACACTTCTTGAGATCCCTCTTTAATTATATTCTGATAATATGTTTACTAATTCTGTTTATTGCGTATACTCAAAAATTGATTGAGAGACATCATAAACAATTTTATCATATAGTTTTTGCGATATACTTGCGTTAGTCTCTAATTTTTTTAATAAAGAATTCCCGTTACAAATCTGTAATATCATCTCTTAAAAGGAGGTATTTCGTTAAAAATACGGATTTTTTAAAATTACATTCCCGGCAAAAATCAAATTTTTCCGTAAAAATTACATAGCTTTGCTGAAAGTTCCCTGAGAAATCTGCCGCGACTTAGAGATCGGAGTTCCCATTAATGATCTCTACACATGCCGCACGCAGAAATCAGTTTCTTTTATCCAGAAGATGCCGTCCCTAGCTTTACCTGTTTGCTTTTTAGAGAGAAGTTTTTGGCGAAAGCGGAACCTGGCTGCCATTCGGGAGAGAGAGAGGGTATATAGAACATAGAAAGCCAATATGTTTAGCCGATTAATATAAGGATATATTGATTAATTTGATAATATATCGAAAATTTGCTAAATATCGACTTTCCCCCGGATTAGACTTCTAAAACTCTATTTTTAAAATAATAATGTATATGAATATTTCAAAATGTTTAAAAAAGAATAAAACGTAAATTATTATGCGTAACTGTTTATCCGTCCTTATTTTTGATAAGGAACTAAAGTACAAAACCAATTTAATGCTCTGAAGGCATATATGTTGTTCAAGGTAGATGTGGTAAACCGGTGGAAAAACGCAGCTCAAAAAAGGTGTGGTAAATTATGACTTCGAATGAATGGTATAATAAAGGCGTTGCACTCCAGGAACTAAAAAGGTATACAGAAGCTCTGGATGCGTACAATAAGGCTCTGGAAATAAGCCCTGACAATGCAAAAATCCTGTTTAACAAAGGGCTTGTCCTCAAAAGCCTCATGAGGTACGATGAAGCTCTTGATGCTTTTGACAGGTCACTTGAGATAAACCCTGCTGATGCTAAAACCTGGTGCTTCAAAGCTGAACTTCTCCTGGGGATCATGCAGTACGAGGAATCTCTTGATGCATTTTACCGTGCCGTATCCCTGGCTCCTGAAGACCCGGAAGTCTGGTACAGGCGGGGAATGGCTCTCAGGGAGATGCGAGCATACGAAGATGCAATGGATGACCTTGAGAAAGCTATCCGGCTCTACTCAAAGAACTACGACATCAGCTCCATGAGCGCAAGCGAATGGTGCAAGAAAGGAATGGGGCTCTGCAAGATAAAGAGCTATCAGGAAGCTCTTGATGCTTTCAACAGGGCACTGGAGTTAAACCCAACTAACGGAAAAGCCCTTTACAACAAAGGGGTTGCTCTGCGCTGGCTTGGTAAAAACGACGAGGCGAAATTATATATTGAGAAAGCCGTGGAGATTTTTGACAGCAAGATCAAAGCAAATCCAGAGAACGCAAGGTTCTGGTACAACAAGGGAATTGCCCTGAGAGACCTTGAGAGATACAAAGAAGCCCTTGATGCTTTCGAAAAGGCCATAGATATCAATCCGAGCTTTACAAAAGCCTGGATCGGTAAAGGAATAGTATACGACAGAGTAAAGAAACACCAGAAAGCAATGGAAGCTTACGAAAGAGCAGTCGATATAAACCCTCTATACTCAGACCTGGTTTAAGCAGCCTTATACAGGAGATATTTCCAAGCCTCGGGCACATAGCCCGAAAAAGCCGTTAGCCAGAAAAACTCATTCAGGAATTGGCAGGTATAACGGCTAAAATTATCTTTTTCCTTACCATTTTATTATCGATTTCTTTAATCCATTTTATTATCGATTTCTTTAATCCATTTTTCCTGGCCGGCTTTTAATTGCGGATCGACTTAATTTTTGTTTTGTGAATCTTTCTGAACGTGAGTCCCGTTCAGGCTGCCGATATATTCCATCAGATCCGGAAATGTGTTGAGCTGAAAGTCAAAGCACGGTTCTGTTTCCTCTGCGGCCCTCCAGTCTCCATAAGAAGCATATGCTGTTTTCAAGCCCAGCCTGCGTGCAGGAGCCATGTCTCTTTTGAGGCTATCACCCACAACCAGGCTTTCTTCCGGCTTTAGCCCGAGGGCATCAAGAGCAAAGAGAAAATGAGCCGGGTCCGGCTTTTTCGTACCTGTCATATCCGCAGACACCAGGAGCTCAAAGGAATCAAGAAGCTCGACTCTTGTGAGCCTTGCACGGGCGTGATACCTATCGGCATCGGTTATTATTGCAAGCCTGAGGCCAGATTTTTTCAGTCCCTCAAGGGTGTCCCTTACCCCGGGATACAGTTCGAGGTTTTCCAGTTTTTCCCTGTCATAGATCTCACAGCACTGCAGGTATGCCTGCTCTGTGAAAAGTTTTCTTTCCTGCATGTAGTCCCTTATGTTTTCATAATCTTCAAACCCGTAAGTTCCCCTGAGGAAGTACCTGAAGAGTTCTGCAGGATCCTTCTTAAGGTTCCTGTCCCCCTCTCCAAGATAGGAAAGGATCTCCCTGCATGCTATGAGTTTTACGGCTATGAAATCAAAAAGAGTATTGTCCATATCGAAGAGAACAGCTTTCAGAGTTTTCTGGCAATCTTGCTGTACATTCTTCCGGGCGCTTTCCATGGTTTCCCTGATATCTTTTATTTTTGCGGATCCATTACATCCGGACCCACCTTATCCGGATCTACTTTTCCATGGTCCATATTTCAGGATCCATTTCACGTTTTCCGGGTCTTTCTGATCTTTTTCTTTTTCCATTCCCCTTTTCAGGACATTTCAGACTACTTTTTGGGGAGAGGCTATAAAAGCCATAAAGGACAGATGTATAGGCTATAAAGGACAATAGACTTAAGTAGGTAACGAACGCGAGTACTTCAAAAATCATGGGTCTTAATCGTAAAAGACAATAAAGGAAATTTGGATATGAACTCTGGAGAACAAAAGGACGAATCTTTCGCAAGAGAAGAAGAAAAAACCGAAACAGAAGAGGGGGCTGTTTCCGGGGATATGTATGTACTGGACGACTCGGAAAGTGTAGCAAGGGAGGAAGTCAGCGACGAAATTCTTGCAGCCGAGCTTAATGAATGCGGCCTTGATCTTCTCAGGCTTGGCAAATTAAATGAAGCAATTGTTGCCTTTGATAAGGCGATTGAAAGAGACCCGAAGAATATCTATCTTTTGAATAATAAGGCTGCAGCTCTTGAAAGCCTTGGAAGGTTCGAAGAAGCTCTCAAACTCTATCAAAAAGCTGTTGAGATCAATTCCGAAGATGCAGACCTCTGGAACAACATGGCTTTTTCCTACTCCCAGGTAGGAGAATATGACAGAGCAGTCGAAGCCTATGGGAAAGCCCTTGAGCTCAAGCCGGACTATCCCAATGCATGGTATGGAAAAGCTCTGAACCTCAGCCAGGCAGGAAAATACGAAGAGGCTGTTGAAGCCTATGAGAAAGTCCTTGAGGAAAATCCGGATTATAAAGAGGCGTGGACAGGAAAGGGTATTGCCCTCGGACAGATGGGGAACTACGACGAAGCAATAATTGCATACGATAAAGCAATCGAAATAGACCCCGGTTTCCTTGAAGCCTGGTATTACAAAGGAGTGGACCTTGACAGCCTCGGCAGTCACAGGCAGGCTCTGAAAGCCTATGAAAAAGCCGTGGAACTTGACCCTGAAAATGATGATGCCTGGAATAATATGGGGATAGACCTGGAAAACCTGGAAAGGTATGAGGAAGCGATCAACGCTTTTGATAAAGCAATCGCGATTAATTCCGAAAACTCCGATGTCTGGTATAACAAAGGCTTTACTCTCAGCCAGGTGCAGAGGTTTGAAGAAGCTGTCGAAGCGTACAGAAAAGCCACACAGCTTGACCCTGAATACCTGGAAGCCTATTCAAGCCTCGGCTTTGTGCTGGCTCAGCTCAAACGCTTTGAAGAAGCCCTGGAAACCTACGAAAAGGCACTTAAACTCGATCCGGAAGCTGCCGACTCCTGGTTTGGAAAAGCTGTCTGTCTGAGCTTCCTCGGACGTGAAGAAGAAGCTGAGGACGCTTATAGAAAAGCTGTGGAAATCGACCCCAGATATGCGGAGATCGGAGGAGACATTCAGTAAATCCGAGGGGACATTCAATAAATCCGGGGGGCATCCAGTAAATCCAGAGAGGTTTCCCCCCCTGATTTTACTTTTCCTTTCTTTTTTAACCTGTAATCGGTACTAAAATTAGTATTTGCAGTTTATGAAAATTAGCTGGATTGCGGTTATGAAATTCTAGATAATAGTATGAAAATTTTTAGTGTGCAACTTTTTTGAGATTCGTTTCTTAGTTTCTGGAATGCCCGACAAGACCAAAAATCCGGAAATCGGAAAAAGGAAAGCCGGCAAAAAGCGGAACTCCGAAACGAAAAGCATAGCTCTATATATCGGAAACGCTTTTCAAATAGATATATCTCTTTCTATAAATAAAGAAACACTTCCCACAGGGCAGAGCGGATGAAAGAATGAAAGGATGGATTCTTTACAAGAACACGGCTGCCGAATTAAGGCCCGACCTGTACGAAATTCACCGCTTCATCGAGGTTGCGGGTGAGAAGGGAATAGAACTCAGGGTTGTAAAACCCGACCAGTTCGACCTGATTGTAACAAGGGATGACAGGAAAAGCATTCTTCTGGACGGGGAGGTTGTCCCTCTTCCGGACTTTCTCCTGCCGAGAATGGGCGCAGGCACAACCTACTTCGCACTTGCAGTTATCCGCCACCTGGAACGCCTCGGGGTCCGCGTTTTTAACTCTTCGCAGAGCATTGATACCGTCAAGGACAAGCTCTACTCCCAGCAGATCCTTGCCGAAAGAGGAATATCCTCCCCCAGAACAATGTTTGCCAAAAACCCGGTCAACATAAACCTGGTTGAAAAATACCTGGGCTTCCCCCTCATAGTAAAAGCCCTCTCCGGCTCCATGGGCAAAGGCATCTTTCTCTCGGAAAACCACGACAATTTCCGGGACCTCATGGAACTGATCCACGTAACCAACCCCAATGCAAACATAATCCTTCAGGAGTTCATTAAATCCAGTCTCGGACGAGACCTCCGCGTCCTGGTAATCGGAGGCAGGGCAGTCGCCTGCATGGAAAGAATAGCTCCCGCAGGCAGCTTCAAGTCCAACTATTCCAGAGGCGGAGCAGTCCGCAAATTCGACATGACCCCCGAGATAGAACAGCTGGCAACCGAAACCGCCCGCACCTTCGGCCTCGAAATAGCCGGGGTCGACCTCCTCTTCGACGGCGACCACTTCAAAGTCTGCGAAGCTAATTCTTCCCCCGGCTTCGAAGGCATAGGAGAATGCTGCGGGATTAATGTTGCAGGGATGATTTATGATTTTATAAGGGAAAAGGTAAGGGAAAAATGAATGGGGGAGATTTTTTGATTTTCACGCCTTATTTTTCATATGTGCCGGATCTTGTTTTCATTCGTGTATAATTTGAAAAAATAGATGAAGGCAATAGATTAAAATCATTATACCAGTCTTTTGAAATCTTCGGCATCCCCTAAATATTTAAAATCTTCGGTTTTTATGACCCAGTCTCCGTTTGAACGGTTCATTTCTTTTGCCTTTTTTAAATCAGATATAGATTTGGCTTTTCTCTTCATTTGTAAATACGTACATGAGGGTAAGAACCAGGGTACATCGAACTCCGGTTTCAGGTTTATTACTTCGGTAAAATTCTCAATTGCTTCCTCATATCGTTTAAGATAGTAAAATGCAATCCCTCTATTTAACCAGACTTTTGGATCATTTGAATCTAATCGCCTCATCCCTCTCCAACTCTCAAAGACTCTCTTCGAGAAATGTTTCCCGAGAGTGGTTAAGGCAAACTGCCAAAGAAACTGGTCTTATAATACGTGAACGAATACATGAACGAATACATGAACGAATACATGAACGAATACATGAACGAATACATGAACGAATACGTGAACGTAAAATTGATCCTGTTGTCAGCTTTTGGGTTTTGACAACAGAATCAAACTGAATGTTGATTAAAACCTGCAGCCCATAAAGAATTGAGTGGAAGGATTAATGAAAATGGCGATGGAAAATAGATATAAGAAAAAAGAAAGCAGACAGGAAGGAGAAAGCAAATACCTCCTGAAATGCAAAGAGCCTGAAAGATTGAGTAATTAAAAGGAGTTACTGAAAAAGGATTACAGAAAAAGGATTACAGAAAAAGGGTTACTGAAAGGGAGAGGTAATCATGAAGCCAAAGATTAATTCCACAAATTTCGGTTCGATTACGGTCAAGAGAAAGACTTTCGAGCATGACATCCTCATCCGGCTGGATGGACAGGTCGAAAAGCGCAGAAAGAAGCTCTCGAAAAAGCTCTACGGGACGTCTCATAAAATCTCGCTTGCCGAAGCGAAATACATCTACGAAAGGGGGGCAGAGAAGCTCATCATGGGGACAGGGCAGACAGGCTATGTAGAGCTCTCGAAAAAAGCAAAAAAATATTTCAGGAAAAAAGACTGCAATGTCAAACTCCTTCCAACCCCTGAAGCAATAAAACTCTGGAACAAAAACAAAGGCAGGGTCATTGCAATGTTCCATGTGACCTGCTGAATTATGCTCCAATCATTAAAAGCATAAAAAATTAAAAGATAAATAGAGAAATTAAAAAAGATAAAAACTTTAAAAAATATAATGAGAATGAGTTTAATCAAAAAAAATCAAAAACCTTAACTCAAATCTCGATAAGCTCGTAGTCCCTGATCCCAAAACCTATTTTTTCAGCATATTCAAGCTGGTGGGTGCCGTCGACTTTAGGCCAGGCCCCTTTGAACTTGTCAGCCCCGGCTTCATGGTTGCAGTGCAGAGCAGAGCCCACAAGCCCTTTCTGCCTGTTCACAAGATCGTAACTTGCCTGGTCCAGGGCCACTGGATCGGTTGATGCAAGGATTCCGATGTCAGGCACGATCGGGGCGTCACTCCAGGGCACGCAGTCGCAGTCCGGGGTGATTTTGAGCAGGAAATTGAGATAGCCTACCCTGCCCTCTTTTCCTTTTACGGCGCCATATGCGTATTCGGTCAGGCACTCCAGGAATTCGGGGATATCCTCTTCCCAGTTGAGGTCGATGGCGCTTTCGGGACAGACTTCCATGCACTGCCCGCAGCTGATGCAGATGCCGGGATCGATCCTGGAGACCTCCCCTTCGAGGGATGCGGCTCCCACAGGACAGATTTCCACGCATTTCCCGCAGCCGATGCACTTTGCTGCGACAACATGCGGGCTTGTCGGGTAGTGCTGGTCCTTTTTACCTGCCGCAGGCGCACAACCCATTGCCAGGTTCTTGATCGCACCCCCAAAGCCTGCCATGATGTGTCCCTTGAAGTGGGACATCACGATCATGGAGTCGGCTGCAACGATGTCGGACCCGATTTTCACGGCCTTGAAGTGCTTCTGCCTGATCTCGACCTCGGCGATGTTCTGGCTCCTGAGCCCGTCTGAGATTATGAGAGGAGCCCTGACTACAGAATAATCAAAACCGTGCTCAATAGCTGTGGTCAGGTGGTCGACTGCATTGTGCCGGCTCCCGGAGTAGAGGGTGTTCGTGTCCGTAACAAAAGGTTTTGCCCCGGCTGCCCGGATCTTTTCCACCACCTGCCGGACAAAGACAGGGTTGATATACCCATCGTTTCCGTACTCTCCGAAATGGACCTTAATCGCCGTCAGGTCGTCTACTCCCAGCAGTTCGACAAACCCTGCTTCATCAAAAAGTTTCTGGATCTTGCTTATCGTGTTTTCCTTAGGGTTCTTTGCCCTCAGGTCTGCAAAATATACTTTACTTGCCGTTTAAATCCCTCCGTATGAAAAAGAATCGAATTAGCATCCCTTTGTCCGCAAAAGTATAATTAAGAAAGGGTTTTTTGCTTTTACGCATTGCGCTGTCAGGCGAAAAAGAAAAATAATGCTCTTCGGCTTAAAATCCATCCAACACCCAGAAATTCGGAAAATCATATCCTCTTCAAATTGAGTGAAAATCTCTCACTTTCAACTCAATTTGAGGAGGATAGCTTTTTACTGTACTTCACAAAAAAACCATGTAATACCTGATTTTATAGACACAATGGTTTGCATGCCTTAATTCCATCTACAGTACAAAGGTGATTAAGAATATAAATCAGTTATTTAACAACGGTTACCGGGGAGGTTTTCCATTCCCACAGCAAGCTAGCGGGTATTCGACTGAAATAAAGTGGATATCAGCTGAGCTCTCAGTATTAAAAAAATGTAATACTCTTCAGCGACCTTAAAAATTTTAGCTCCTTATATCCTGAATTTTAATACTCTTTCGACCTTGTAAAGTCCTCACTTCTTTTCGACTATCACCGTTCCTTTCATAGAAGGATGGATTGAACAACTATAATTGTAGACTCCCGGCTCTGTAAAAAGGAACTCGAATGAGCCTCCATTTGTTAGTATACCGGACTCAAAAGCAGGTCCACTCACCGTATGGTCAACTGAGTCCATGTTCGTCCATCTTACGGTATCCCCGGTTGATACTGTGACCGACTCCGGGTTAAAGGAAAAATTCTTAATTGACACTTCGACAATCTTTCCTTCACCCCCAGTTTCAGACGTTACATTTGAGTCTGTAACCGTTGTAGACCCTTCAACTGGAATTGAAGGCGTTTCGACTGGAGTTGCAGGTATTTGAGTATCGTTGCCCTTGTTGCTTGTGCATCCTATCGCCATAAAGACGCTAAATAAGACTATCAAAATAATAAGTCCTCTTTTCATCGTCTCCCCCCTATGTAAAAATCAGATGTTTATAATTAATTGTTTGATTTTATAATAGTTCCTGTCAGATTCGAAACATAGTTCCTTATATTTCACTTATGGATGAGAAATTTGAAAGACAGATATTTAGTCAGTTCAAAGCACTCTTTTCCCCCTGGATTTACCTTTTCTGGATGACGGAAGGCTCTAAAAAAGAAGGATATTTGAAATGTCAGCAACCTGACAACCAGGAAAAAGAATAAATTTAGCTTAATTTGTCGAAAAACGATATAGCTAAAACGGCATATTAAAAAAATAACCTTCCTGCATAACCACTTACATAACCGTTCAATATTGGATGGACTGAATAAAGGAATTCATAAAAGCCCTTTCAAGAAACAGATCGTAGATGTTTCTCATTCTGCTTATCGGACTAACATGCTGTAATTGCGCCTTCATTTGTTTTTGAAAACCCTTATTCATCCATATTAAGATATTACCTGATATTATACTGTAAACTGTTAGCATTAAAAGCAGAGCTTTGAACTGCCGCGCCCATCATTTATTTGTTAGGAGTTACCTTGATTACTCCGGTCCTTTCTGTGGTGGTTGCAGTTTCAGTATCTGCTTCCTCTGCAGCTGTAATTTCCTCTTCAGCTAGGGTTTCCTCTTCGCGTGCACCTCCTTCTTCTGTTACATTTTCGAGTTCAGTCGTCACTTCGGCTGCAGTCATCTCTTCAGTTGGAGTCATCTCTTCGGCTGCAGTCATCTCTTCAGTTGGAGTCATCCCTTCAGTTGGAGTCATCCCTTCAGTTGGAGTCATCCCTTCAGTTGGAGTCATCCCTTCAGCTGGAGTCATCCCTTCAGCTGGAGTCATCCCTTCAGCTGGAGTTACTGTTTCATTCGGTTTTTCAGTACCTGTACATCCTATTGCCAGGAATACGCCAAAAATAACCATTAAAACAAGCAATGCTTTTCTCATATTTTCCCCCCATTTATTGAGTGCTCTATAATTAATATTCTGGTTTTATAACTATTACTGCCAGCTTCTGAACACAGTTTCGTTATTTAGTTCATTTTTTACTCTGCCAGATGACGTGGGAGTTCATTCCGGAAACAGGAATCAGAAAGCGATTCAGAACATTTTTTCCGGTTAAGAGTTTTACCTGTCCTTAAATTATAATACCGGGAATCCCAATATTACTAAAGGACTCTTTTTCGGGGGGAGGTCATGAAAATCAAATCCGTTAATCCTTATACCGAAGAAGTAAACTGGACTTACGATGCATTATCTTTCGGGGACTGCGAAGACCAGGTTAAAAAATCCAGGGATACTTTTTCGGGTTGGAGTTCGCTTTCGGTTGAGAAAAGAACAAGATATATTGCACGGGCAGCTGAGGTACTCAGGCAAAACAAAAGGGTGTATGCCGAGATTATTACGAAAGAAATGGGAAAGCCAATCAGGCAGTCGGTTGGAGAGATTGAAAAATGCGCATGTCTGTGTGACTATTATGCGGAAAATTCGACAGAGTTTCTGAAAGATGAAGTTGTGGAAACAGAAGCCGAAAAGAGCTATGTCACCTTTGAACCCCTGGGAATTATTCTCGGGATCGTGCCCTGGGATTTCCCATTCTGGCAGGCTTTCAGGTTTGCAGTGCCCGCACTGACTGCAGGAAACGTGTGCCTGTTAAAGCATGCGTCCAACGTGCCCATGTCGGCTCTTGAGGTCGAAAAAGTCTTTACTGAAGCCGGACTGCCTGAAAATGTGTTTAAGACCCTGCTGATCGACTCTAAAACTGCCATGGAAATCATTGATGAAGACCTTGTGGACGGGGTTTCGATCACCGGAAGCCAGGGAGCCGGATCTGAAGTAGGAGAACTTGCCGGGAGGATGATCAAGCCTTTCGTTCTGGAACTTGGAGGGTCCGACCCCTTCATAGTGCTTGAAGACGCGGATATAGACCGGGCTGCGCAGTTTGCGATAGAGTCCCGTTTCCTCAATGCCGGGCAGAGCTGTATTGCTGCCAAGAGGTTCATTGTCGTTGAAGATGTTGTCGTGGATTTCATCGAGGCCTTCGAACTGCACATTCAGGAGCTGAAAATCGGAGACCCCATGGACGAGGAAACTGACATCGGGCCGGTGGCAAAAAAGGAGTGTATCGACATCCTTGAAAAGATCCTGAGGGATGCAAAAAGAAAAGGGGCAGAACCTCATGTGTACGGGGAAGAACATGCGAAAGGCTTTTTTTTCAGGCCGGCGCTTATCCCTGCTGCCAGTGTGGACATGAAAGCCTGCAATTTTGAGGTCTGCGGACCTATTGCACCCGTAATCATAGCCAGGAATGAGGACGAAGCTGCAGAGATCGCAAACTCCACGGAATTCGGGCTCGGAGCCGAGATCTGGTCTGCAGACCTGGAGAGAGCCGAGCGGCTGGCAAAAAGAATCAGGGCAGGTTTTGTAACCATCAACGGAATGGTAAAGTCCGATCCAAGGCTGCCTTTTGGAGGAGTCAAGAAATCCGGGATCGGGAGGGAGCTTTCGTATTACGGGCTTAAGCAATTTGTAAACATAAAAACCGTCGTGATTAACAAATAAAATTAATGACCGGAAAAACCGGATTTCAAGGTTTGATGTAAGTTCAGCAGTAGTTGGATCGAAATTGATAACAGGGTAGAGGTTGATATTAAAGATTGAATAATATTTTGGATAGATTAATAAATTGGGGTTTATTATGAAAGCTTCGGACCTTTTTGTTGCCCAGCTAAAAGAGGAAGGTGTGGAATATATTTTCGGACTCCCCGGAGAAGAAACCCTTGCCCTTCTCGAATCTCTGCGAAACTCGAATATCAAACTGATCATAACAAGGCATGAACAGGCTGCCGCATTTATGGCTGCAGCTTATGGAAGGCTGACAGGAAAAGCTGGGGTCTGTTTTTCAACCCTCGGGCCGGGAGCAACGAACCTTGTTACAGGCGTTGCCCAGGCGCAGCTTATAGGTGCTCCTTTAATCTCCATATCCGGACAAAAAGCGCTGATAGACAACTGGCAGGCCCGTTTCCAGCTTGTAGACGTTGTCAGGATGATGGAACCGCTCTGCAAAAAAGCTGTATCGATTTCCGATCCCGGGATGATCCCCACAGTAATCCGAAACGCCTTCAAACATGCGGAAGCCGAAAAGCCGGGAGCCGTACACATAGAGCTTCCTGAAGACGTGGCTGGCGAAGAGACGGATGCGGTTGTGCAGAAGCGAAGTAAGATCAAAATTCCCTCTCCTGACCCTGGAGCCGTCGAAATGGCCGCAAGCATGATCCGCGAAGCTAAAAACCCCCTTATTATTGTCTCTTCCGGAGCTAACCGGAAGGCGGTCACTGAAGAGCTCGAATATTTTTCCAGAAAGACCGGCATCTACCTTGTGCATACTCAGATGGGAAAAGGGGTTGTCCCTGATGATTGCCTCTATAGCCTCTTTGCTACCGGAATCCATGCAAGAGATTACGTAAACTGCGGAATTGACGGGGCAGACCTGATAGTAACCGTGGGCTACGACATAGTAGAATACCCTCCCTACCTCTGGAACAAACATCTGGATAAAAAAATCATAAATATAGATTTCGTGGATTCCGTACCTGACAGGTACTTTAATCCGGCAGTGGAAGTAATAGGAGACATTGCCTCCTCTATCCGGCAGCTTGCCGCAAGAATTCCGGAAAAGAGAGAGTTTCCTTTTTTCGAAAATACAAGGGTCTTCATTGAAGAAAAAATCAATTCTCCTTTCAGGAAAGGATATCCTCCCCTCCCTCAGGCAGTTGTACAGAGCGTGAGAAAGGTGCTCGGGCGAGAAGACATAATTTCTCTTGATAACGGGATATACAAGCTCTGGTTCTCCCGCCTCTACAAGGCTTATGCTCCCAATACCGTGCTGCTGGACAATGCCCTTGCCACAATGGGGGCAGGGTTCTCGGCAGGGCTTGTTGCAAAACTTCTTCACCCGGAACGCCGCGTACTCGCCGTCTGCGGAGACGGAGGCTTTATGATGAACTGCCAGGAGCTGGAAACTGCAATCCGCTACAAGATCCCTCTCGTCGTCCTTATACTCAACGACAATGCCTTCGGCTTCATCAAGTGGAAGCAGAAGAAGCTGCACTTTGAAGACTTTGCCCTTGACTACGGAAACCCTGACTTCGTCCTCTTTGCCGAAAGTTTCGGGGCAACAGGCATGAAGGTAAAAGAAGGCGATGACCTTTCAGAAGTTCTCGAAAAAGCCTTTTCCCTGAACAAATTGGTGGTCATTGAATGTCCCATTGATTATTCCGTAAACTATGAAACCTTCTCTATAGAACTCGGAAACCTGGTGTGCAAATTCTGAGATTCAGTGAAGAAATGCAGAGTAAAACAATTGAAGTAAAGAAAAGGCAAAACCCAGGACAATAAAGGACAGAAAAGGCAAAACGAAGAAAAGGCAAAGCACAGAAAAGTCCAGTACAGCTTCGAATTCTTGAGTCAATAGCTCTTTATTTATCATCAAGACTCGATATAAAGGGCTCAGATAAGTAAATGAGTAAAAGGTTTTTGAGGTGACCTTAATTAAGGTACCCTTTTCTTTCAAGCCAGTCTACCTGAGGTCTTGTATATTTCCAGATGACATCGGCTTTGGAATCCTGAATTTCCCAGGGATTTGCGATCACAACATCGCCTTCACGGATCCACATTTTCTTGTTTTTGGAACCTGGAATTCTGCCCATGCGGACAATCCCATCCATGCACTGCAGCGTAACTCTTTTTGAGCCAAGTAAACTTGCTACCGTTGCCAGGACTTCATTTCTGTCCTTACGGGGAGTTCGGACTCTTGTTACTTCCTGATTATCTCCCGAGCTTACGGGCTTATTTGATCCTGATTGTCTTTTTCTAACAACACTTCTATAATTAGCCAGATTAATTCCTCCTATACTTATTCTATAATTTTTTGATGGCTCCTTGAGCTCATCTTAGCTTTTTCACTTTTCCCCAGTTTTATCATCAAGCTTCTATCTCGACAGTTATTGCCGTGGACGACTTGCTTTCAACCCCTGATGCGTCTTCCTTTCGGAACCACGGTAAAAGAAGCTCCCCTTATAATACCATTCAAACTGAATACCGCCATTCGAACTGAATACCGCCATTCGAACTGAATACCGCCATTCGAACTGAATGTTAGATGCTTGATTCAAGGCAAGTTCGCAGAAAAATGAAGCGAAAACAATAGATGAAAAACAAAAAGTGAAAAATGAATTGAGCATTATGCAAACTGAATTGCAAAAATTAACGCTCAACGCAGATTATCATTAGAATTTCCTGTGGTTAGGGAGACATTCCCTGCAGTAAACCGGTCTTCCTTCAGTTGGCTTGAACGGAACTTCGGTCTCAACACCGCAGTCAGAACAGGTTACTTTAGTCATTTCCCTGGGGCCGCTGTTGCCGCCTCTGAAACCTCCACGGTTCCCATCTCTGCTACCACCGCGGTTGCTGTCTCTTCCTCTGAAGTTTCCTCTGTCATTAAAACCCATATTTGTTTCACCTCCGCTTTCAGCGGATATTGATTAATTTAAAAATAAGATTGTATAGAGCTCTTTGATTAAAAACAAAAACGAGTTTTTAATAACAGATTATACGTCTCTTTATTTTCAACCCTAAAAGGACATTCAAATTATATAAACGTTTCCATAAAAAATAAAACAACATAAAAGAAAATTTGCATATGATTAAGAGAATAAAAATCCTCTAACTCAAACATTATACTAAAAATAACAATTGAAAACCTGGAATTAAAGTAACAATTGAGAACCTGGAATTAAAGTAACAATTGAGAACCTGGAATTAAAGTAACAATTGAGAACCTAGAATTAAAGTAACAATTGAAAACCTGTAATTAAGGTACAATTGAAAGTAAATCTGAATGGATTGAAACTTAAAAAGATTCGTAATGGAAAAAGAATCGATCCGCCTGCCTCCTAAAGCAAGCAGGACGGATACACTCTATATAAGTAAGAATTCCGAAATGAAGTTCGGTTTAGTAGCGGTTCTCTCTGGGCTTCCTGTGGTTAGGAAGGCAGTCCCTGCAGTAGACCGGTCTGTCGGGATCAGGTTTGAAAGGAACCTGAGTTTCAGCGCCACAGTCGGAACAGGTTGCGTTGTGCATTTCCCTTGGGCCTCCGAAACCTCCCCGGTTGTTGTCTCTTCCCCGGAAGGAATTTCTGTCATTAAAAGCCATTTTCTTTTCACCTCCGCTTACAACGGATAGTCATTTGCTTAAAAATAAGATTGTATAGAGCTCTTTGATTAAAAACAGAAATTAGTTTTTAATAACAGATTATACGTCTCTTTATTTTTAATGTTCCTACTATACAGTCAAATTATATAAATTTTACTCATAAAAATTAAAAACAATCATAAAAATATTTTATATCTGAAGCCGCCCGCTATTAAACCCAAACATCCAGATTCCTTTACTGCGATCAAAAATTGAGATTTAAACTCCACAGACTTTTTGCCCAGCTACTTTTCAGGAAATTACGGAACCTGACTTTTTTAATTATTCAAGTTCTCTCTTCAGGTAGTGCCAGAAAGCCCATACACAGACCAGTTCCCAGCCCTCAGCACCAAATCTGTTAAGGTCTTCTGTAGTTCCTCTGCCTAATTTAAGAATTGGGACACATTTATATTCAAATTTTTTCACGCAATCTCTCCTCGATTTAATGTTTTTTCAACAAACTCTTCTGATTCTAAGTAGAACTGGTAGAAAAAACCTTCCACAGTAAGCAGTGGTACTATCTGTAAGCAGGAGTGTGATGCACGTTAAACCGGCCATAATACATGAAATAGCAAACGCTGCAAGCAAGTAAATCAACACATCAGCAAAATAGTGCAATCGGAGAAAGGATAGAAGCACAATTAATCAAAAGCTGAGAAAGGATAGAAGCACAATTAATTAAAAGCTGAGAAAGGATAAGGCATGAGATGAAAAGGGTAGAAACTCTTGAGATAGTCCTTAATAATTCAGAATTATTGAAAAGGGGAATGAGAGGTTTAACCGTTGCGCTGGTTAAAACCAATTAATATCAAGGCAGTTATTTTTTGGGAGTTAAGTAGTACAATTTTTTAGTTAATTACTTCAGGTAACCTTTGCGCTCGAGCCACTCAATCTGAGGTCTTGTATATTTCCAGATAACATCGGCCTTGGAATCCTGGATTTCCCATGGAGTGACAATTACGACATCCCCTTCACGAATCCACATCTTCTTGTTCTTGGACCCGGGGATTCTGCCCATCCGAACAATGCCATCCATGCACTGTAGATTAACTCTCTTTGAGCCTAAAAGGCTTCCTACCGTTGCCAGTACTTCATGGTTCTCCTTGCGGGGAGTGCGTACCCTTGTTACTTCCTGAGTACTGGGTGCAGCTGCTGATCCTTCTCTTCTCTTTCTCATATTGCTTCTATAGTTCGCCAGGTTGATTCCTCGTTTGCTTATTTTGATTTTGAATTTTTGTTTTTATTTTTTGATTCTGAATTTTTGAATTTCAGTCTTTGATCCTGAATTCCGGGTTTAGACTCCGGGTTTAGACTCCGGGTTTAGTTATAGACCTTAATTTCTTCTATGACATCCTGAGGATGGATTGAGTCCCTCTACAATTATCGATTTCCGTAAGCATTTTGATTTGAAGGTTCATAAATGGATAGGAAGATAAAAACCTATAAAAAACATAAAAGGCCTGAAATTCAACATAATCTGAAACCTCAAAAACTACTTATAAGAGATCCCGCTGACCCAATCCGTGATCCCCTGAATGAAAGAGGTTTAAAAATTATCCCGACCATGAGTATTAATAAATTTTAACTGATATATAATCTTTGATTGACGTTTGAGTGACAATTTCAAGTAATTCGGCACTCAATAAACAAATTCACGATAATTGAGAATTCCGATGCCCTTCACCCGGAGTATAAGGCAAAAAACACAGATTAAAAAGTGGAGCAGTGTTGCTGTAATATCTTACAGGACAACACCTTGTATTGAGAAATTTAAATTTAGAACTTTCTGTGGTTTGGAAGGCAGTCTCTGCAGTAAACCGGTCTTCCTTCAGTTGGTTTGAAGGGGACTTCAGTTTCAACACCGCAGTCAGAACAGACAACCTTGTGCATTTCTCTGGGGCCGCTGTTGCCGCCTCTGAAACCTCCGCGGTTACCATCTCTGCTGCCACCGCGGCCACTGTCTCTTCCCCTGAAGGAGCTTCCTCTGTCGTTAAAACCCATTTTTGTTTCACCTCCGCTTTCAGCGGTACACATGCTCATAAAAATATGATTGGATATAATTTATTATTTAAAACAAAAATGGAGTTTTCAATAACAGATTATATTTCTCATTATTTTTACTAGTTCTACAACCTTTTTATGGTATATAAATTTAATCAACAGAATTCGAGAAAACAGGGAGGTACCTCCCTTAAAGACAGAGGTTGAAATTAAAAACTTGGCCCGAAAATAAATGAGTAAAGTTGGAAACCCGGTTATAAGCGGATTTCCAGATATAAAGCTTGAAATAGAGAACTTTAGAATTTATGGGATTTAGAACTTCCGGTGTTTTGGAAGGCAGTCCCTGCAGTAAACCGGTCTTCCTTCAGTTGGCTTGAACGGAACCTGGGTCTCTACACCGCAGTCAGAACAAACTGCTGGATACATTTCTCTGGGACCGCTGTTACCGCCTCTGAAACCTCCACGGCTCCCGCTGTCTCTGCCACCCCGGTTGCTGTCTCTCCCCCGGTAGGAATTCCCTCTGTCATTAAAACTCACTCTTGTTTCACCTCCGCTTATAGCGGATAACCTCTTAGTTGCTATAAAAATAAGATCCTATACATTCTTTTATTAAAAACAAAAATGAAGTTTTTAATAACAGATTATATGTTTCTTTATTTTTACTGCAAATATGACCCAAGACATTATAATATATAAATCTATCCCAAGTGAGAAGAAGCCTGAGAAAAATCCTTCCAGGCCCTCTAAAACCTCATTCCACCTTAAATTCAATCGTTTTTCAGGAGAAAGAAACCGAACCTCAAATTTTTCAAATTTGCGCCTGATTGCTCTAATTTATGCCCGAAATCTCGAATATTTTTAAGATTTCAGAATACTTTCAAAAGAACATGCCTGGACACCGGAAAGAAATACCTGGACACCGGATAAGAAATATCTGGATATCCGATATATCTGATAATAGATACGATAATATACAGCCAAACCTGCGGGCAAGGAAAAGCAAGTAGCTGGAAGATATGATGAACCAGGGAACTGATTAATAAATAGAAGGAAAATAATCCATTGATGAACTACTATTACCTGCTGCTACTGGCAATAGCATTTGAAGTATGCGGGACCACCTGCATGAAATTATCCGAGGGCTTTACAAAACTGTTCCCCTCGGTTTTGATTTTCGTGTTCTATGCGATCAGTTTCTTTTTATTCACACTCGCCCTTAAAGGAATAGATGTGAGCATTGCATATGCAATATGGGCCGGGCTTGGGACTGCTCTTATCACCGTTGTCGGGATTTTCGGGTTCAGAGAGCCTGCCACAGCCCTTAAAATGATTTCTCTTGTCGTCGTAATTGCAGGAGTTATCGGGCTTCATCTGAGCGATAGAGCCACATAATCAGCCCGGATTACCCTGCTTGAAATGGGTTTATGCGAGCAGCACTATGAGGTTTTCGTACCCCCGGAGAAAGCATTACGGCAGCCTGAGGTTCAAAGCTTTTTAGCCACAACTACAAACCCGCTAATTCTGTTACCTGTCCTGGTTTTGAGCTCTTCGACCCTGAAATAGTCAATCTCAAACCCGCAGTCCACCAGCAGAAACACCAGCTCTTTTTCGGAGAAATGGTGTGCAATAAATTCAACCTCTCCGGTATCAGGGTTAAGGGCAAGGAAAGAACCTTCTTCTTTTGTAACCGGGAAATCCTGAAGGTAGCGCTTTCTGTAAAGCTTGAGGTGCCAGTTCTGGCCGAATTCCACAAGGTAAAGGTAAGCCCCGGGTTTCAGGACTCGAAAAGTCTCCTGAATTATCCTGATTCTTGCCTGCGGATCCGGCACAGAGGTCAAAAAAGCCTGCATGACCGCAAAATCGAAACTTGAGCCGCGGAAAGGAAGATAACCAGCATTACCAACCTTAAATTCAGCCCTTCCTTCTGTCTTTCGATCATGTTCCAGGCTTTTTGCAGCAGCTCTTGAAAGCCTGACAGCTTCGGAGTTTATATCTATCCCTGTTACATCATATCCCAGAGAGGCAAGTTCAAGGCTAATTTTTCCAAAACCGCATCCGATGTCGAGAATTTTGTAGCCTTCCTGCAGATAACTGTGAACTACGGGGTAAAGCTCAAGGCTTGAGGGTATTTTCTTTCCGGGAACCGTTTCCCAGTATGATTTTGGCATAGTGAACCAATACAGGTTACAGGATAAAGAAGATTTCGAGATCAATAAAATACTTAGAGATACAGCCTCTACATCATTTTGCTGCTTTTTCTATGGCTGGAAAAACGATTTCAGCTGTGCGGGAAAAGGAAAAAGCTAAAATTCCATTTGGGGATTCTGAAAGAAAGAATAGAAAAAAAATGAGATCATGAAAGGGCGTGAGAGGGAACAATATGAAGAAAACAAAAATGAAAACAATATGAAGAAAACAAAATGAAAACAATATGAAAACAATATGAAGAAAACAAAATGAAAACAATATGAAGAAAACAAAATGAAAACAATATGAAGAAAAAAAATATGTGAAAAAAATAAAAAGGGGTTTGGGGGGTAGATTGATCATTTGGAAGTCAGTAAAGCAATAAAGATATTCCAGGCAACCCTGAATCCGCCCTACAGGTGTTGCCTGAAAAATGCTTATTGTTAAGGGTTAATCCCGTTAACACGTACCTTGACACCGCCTCAGTACCGTTTAATTCAGAGTTTTAATCCCGCAGCGTCCCTGTGACAACCTGCCCAGGCGCGAAAAATATTATTTTACGGGATAACTCGGCGGCCTCTGCTGCGGGTTTCCGGAAGGATCGGATCGTTGACATCAATATGGATGCAACAGACGCCACCTTTTCAGGATGATATGCCCTTAACATTCAGGTTTCTCTCAATGTTTTTGGAGTACTTACTTTTTGGAGATTAGTTCCTTCTGTTTTTTTGAGACCTTTATTCCTTCGATTTTTTAAAGACCTTTATTTCCTTCTTTCTTAAAGATCTTTTAATTCCCAGAGATTGTTTCAAAGCCTTTCGCTTTGCCTGAAAAACAATTTGGGTTAGTACTTCATATTGTAAAATTAGAATATAAGTATACTTTTTGCAATAGTCTTGTTACCGGAAAGAATTGATAATTTTAAAACTTGATAATACTTTATTTTCCTTGATAAAAGATCTGCGCAGTTCATATTCAAGAAATAGCAGATATGAACCCCTTTATCAGACATACAGGGGTTTTATAAAAAAATAAGCAGCTATAAACCCTTTATCAATCTTCTATTTACTGTTTAATAGGAAATATAAGCTTTATGGATAATGAAGATCCCCTAAGCACCTTAAAAGGTTTTAAACATTCTTTTCAGGGTTAAAAATCCCAGAGGGCCTGGCAGGTTGTTTATACCCGGAATAATTCGCGGAAAGTGCGAAATACTTGCGGAAGAATTGCAGAAGACCTGCGGAAGGCCTCTAAAATTTCAAAACAGCCCTTTTTCAGTAAACTGCTGCTGTGCTATTGCAGCAAATTTGAAATTAACCGGTATAAAAATACTTCAAATTCTGGAAGAGAAATACTATAAGGCATAGAACCAGCATAATATCCTGTAATGGAATCGGATGCGGAAACTTCCTCTGTAGATGGGAAGGCACTTTTTCCTCTGTATACCATAACCTTCATCGGAACCCTCGGGTTCGGCATCATACTTACTTTTCTTGTATTTCTTGTGACAAAATACGGAGGCAATGCCCTTGTCTACGGCATACTTGCCTCCACCTATCCAGCTTTTCAACTTATTGGAGCCCCCATCTTGGGCAGGTGGTCTGACCTTTACGGAAGGAAGAAGATCCTGTTACTGAGCCAGATCGGGACCCTTATCGCCTGGGTCATTTTTTTTGTCGCCCTGTTCTTTCCCATAACTCCCCTGATAGAAGTCAGGTCTGAACTGTTGGGTGTTTTTACGGTTACCCTTCCCCTGCTCGCGCTCTTTTTTGCAAGGGCTCTTGACGGCATTACAGGAGGAAATGTATCTGTCGCCAATGCATATCTCGCGGACCTCACCTCCGAAGAAGAAAGGAACAAAAACTATGGCAGGATGTCCGTTGCCTCAAATCTGGGCTACGTCTTTGGTCCCGCCCTTGCAGGAATCCTGGGAACAACGGTCTACGGCGAACTTCTGCCCGTATCCGTAGCCCTGCTGATCTCAGTAATAGGGACTCTTATAGTGCTTATTCTGCTCCCGGATTCCCGCCCCTGCACCCTTGAAGAATACCCGGAACCCACGGGCATAAGAAAAGTCCTCGGGCAGGAACAGAAAGAGTGCTATCAGGTTGAGGCAGGAAGCAAAATAACCTTCCTTGAGATTTTCAGGCTTGAATACATCCCTTTTATGCTGGTTGTTTACTTTCTCATCTTTCTGGGCTTCAATATATATTATACTGCATTCCCGGTCTTTGCTGTTGTTGCCCTTGAATGGAACCCTGCCGAACTGGGCATTTATTTTTCCGTTATCAGCATACTCATGGCTTTTGTGCAGGGCCCGGTCCTCTCAAAACTTGCAAAAAGATACTGGGAGTCGATCCTGGTTGTTACCGGCGGCTTTATTCTGGGCCTGCAGTTCATCCTGATAATCCCCGGAAACATCTTCCTCTTATACTTGGCAGCGGGCTGCTTTGCATTCGGAAACGGAATCATGTGGCCCTCCATCCTCTCCATCCTCTCGAAATTCGCAGGAAAAAAATATCAGGGATCAGTCCAGGGCTTTGCAATGAGCGCGAGCAGCCTCGCAAGTATAATCGGCCTTCTTGCAGGAGGCCTGCTTTATACGCAGCTGGGAGTGATATCCTTCCTGATCGCAGCTGTAATCATATATCTGGCAGTCCTCCTCTCGTTCAGGCTCGTTAAAATTGAAAAAGCAAGAATCGAAGGAATGGCAGTCGAGAAAATTTCAGATGAAACTTCCAGAAACAATTGAGCTTATAAGACTGGCACGGAAAAACTCAATACGGAATATATAACCAGGGAAAGCAAGGAAATACTGTAATTTTGTAGCTTAGTCCTCTTAAGCGAAGCTCACTTTACAACCCGGAATTAGCCCTCTTGAGCGAAGCGAAACTCGGGACGGAAATCTCCGTGCCCAGACTTCCTTTCTCCCGCAACACGATATATAAATAGAGAACCTGATTATTAATTCTTTATTCAGATTAATATTATATAATTACTTAATAAATTACTAAACGGGACAGGATGATGAAGCATTGGAATTGCCACAGCCACAGAATAAGTTCGGTTACTCATTCACCAGGGTACTCAGCAATCAGGCAGGGAAGAAGCGCATACATCTTTACCCTTGGTCTGGTAGTTATTTTCCTGACTCTCAGTGCAGCATCTGCTTCTCCTGAAAATTCAGTTGCTACCTCAAACGCCAGCGGTCCCACAGATTCAGGAGAGCTGGAGGCCTTTATGGATGGGGCTGTAAATACACAGCTCAAGGCCAATAATGTTTCCGGAGCAACTGTAGCTGTGGTCAAAGATGGCCAGGTCATTTTTGCCAAAGGCTACGGTTATGCCGATATTGATAAACGCCAGCCAGTCTCTGGCAATCAAACTCTCTTCCGTGTAGGCTCTGTCAGCAAACTCTTCGTATGGACGGCAGTAATGCAGCTTGCTGAACAGGGAAAGGTGGACCTTGATGCCGATGTAAACATATATCTCAAGGACTTCCAGATCCCTGCTACCTATTCCAGGCCTATTACCCTCAAGAACCTTATGTCCCATACATCGGGCTTCGAGGATTTAGCTCTCAACGGACGATTTTTTGTGCGTAGCTCAACTGACCTTATGCCCCTGGGTGAGTACCTGGAAAAGGAGATGCCTGCTCGAGTGCGCCCTCCTGGAGAACTAACTGCCTATTCGAACTACGGCTCTGCTCTGGCCGCATATATTGTTGAGCAGGTATCGGGAATGCCTTTTGACAGGTATGTGGAAGAGAATATCCTGCTTCCGCTGGACATGAACAATACGACATTCGACCAGCCCCTACCAGCCAGGCTGGCTTCGAATATGTCCAATGGATATGTCTATTCGAATAGCGTTTACACAGCAAAGCCTTTTGAATATGTGCAGGTCTGGCCGGCAGGCTCTATGAGTTCCACATCTGAGGACATGGCGAAATTCATGATTGCACATCTTCAAAACGGAAGGTATGGCGATAACCGTATACTTCAGGAGGCTACAGCACAGCAAATGCATAGCCGCCTCTTCACAAACGATCCCAGGGTTAACGGCGTAACTTATGGATTCTGGGAGATAAATCCGGAAAATCCTAGAGTTATAGGACATGGAGGCGACACTATCCTGTTCCACACCCAGCTGGTGCTGATACCCGAAAGCCAGCTTGGCCTTTTTATCTCCTGCAACGAACAGGATAGCGAACCAGTAGTCAGCGACCTGCTGCAGGCTTTTATGGATCATTACTATCCCATACCGCCTCCCCCGGTACCTGAACCCGTTTCCGGCTTTGAAAAGAATGCAAGCCTTTTTGCTGGCAGCTATCGCCCAACAAGGAGCGCCTACAGTAACTTCGAAAAATTAACCTCTCTTTCCCAGAGGATACGGGTATCTCCGGGCACGGACAGCACTCTCACAACTTCTCAGCTCAGCGAGGGATCAAAAAAATGGGTAGAAGTAGAACCGATGACCTTCAGTCAGGCTGATGGGCTGCCTTCCCAGGACGACCTGGTCTTCGGCAAAGACAGCCAGGGTCATATCAATTATCTCTTCACGAAACTAGATCCCACGACAGCCTATGAAAAAGTGCCCTGGAACGATGATATCAGTATTAACCTTTCCCTTCTGGGAGGTTGCATTCTCCTTTTCTTATCGACGCTCATCTGGCCGATAAACCTGATCATCAAGTGCTTCCCCTCAAAGCCCAAAAAACCTTCCAGCACCGCCAGATTGTTTGCAGGCGGAGCCAGCATGATTAACCTTCTGTTCCTGACGGGGTTAATATTCCTTTTTCTGGTTAAACCGGCAGATGTAGAATTTCTATACTCTGTTTCTACCTTCCTGATAGTCCTGCTGGCAATCGCCCTTATAGCTGCGATTCTGGCGCTGGGATCTACCGTATTTGTAGCCCTGGCATGGAAAGATAGTTACTGGAGTTTTCCCGAAAGAATTCATTACAGTCTGGTGGTCCTGGCTCTGCTGGCGTTTGTCTGGTGGCTGAATAACTGGAATCTGCTCGGGTTTAAATTCTGATTTGATCTCGTACTGATAATTTGATTGAATCTTGAGTTCCACGCACCTGTCAGAAGGAGAGATGCTGGGAAATTGCCTGAGTATTAAAGTTGAGAAACCTGCAAATCCCGGAATATGTTCCAAACTTTGCTTTAAGAATATATTTATATTAATAAAATCAAGAAAGAAACTATTAAACTTATAGAATAAATTCTGGAAAGTAGTCGAAAGTAGAAAACCAGTTTATTTTGAATAATTAACGAGCTGTAGGAATGATAGTATGGAATGGCCTATAACTTCGGGTGATTACGTAATAGGAGATACGGATTCCGGCGTAGCTGTGGTAACTCTTGCCTCTGACTACACGGCATGGGGACTTAAGAACTATGCAATCTGCGGAACCTGCTTTACTGAAAACTTCGGGATTGAAAAGATAATAACCAATGTGCTTGCAAACCCGAACATAAACTGCCTGGTCGTCTGCGGGCAAGAAAGCGCCCACCTTGCAGGCCAGTCCCTGATCGCACTAGCCGAAAACGGAGTTTCCACAATGGCAGGCTCAAGAAAAATAGCTGGCTCAAACTCCCCTCTTCCCTACTTAAATGAAATCCCTATGACTGCAATCTCCCGCTTCCTCAGAGAAGTAAAAGTCATAGACCTTGTAGGAAATAAGGACCCATCCGTCATCCAGAAAGCAATCGATTCCTGCACCGGCCCGAAAAGAAGCGAAGCTCACATCATCTCAATGCCCGAAATCGATGAAAACAGCTGGAAAAAGTACGAACAACTGGTAAAGCAGAATGTTATGTCTAAGATTAAAAAAGGATGATCTGAAGACGCCGTGGAAAGGATTATCAAGTTTCTTAACATTTTTCGATTAAACCAGAATCCATTATTTTCTTGTTCAAGCTGCTAACCATCAGGCAAATGACGCAGGATGGTATATAATCTGGCCTGGAATCGAAAAGTCATATTAAAAACAAAAATGTTAAATTCATTAAGAACGTTTCAAAGTCGGGATGTATCCTGCTGGCCCGGACCTCCTGGAATTCATAATAGATAATTTCAACACTGAAAATCTGCCCAGAAAAATAAAAAATTTATTATACTTTACAATTGGTGTGTTTGCTTCTGCAATTATCTTTTTTTGCATTTTTGGCCTGTTTAGAATAGCTTTTTTATCAATATGTCATCAGTAGCTACTGTTTAGAAAGGAATGGATCACAACTTTTTAATAGATTTCCTTAACTCTTCCAACCTGCCCATCCGTTAATTGAACTTTTATTCCATGCGGATGAGTTGAAGAATTGGTTAAAATCCTCTTTACAACGCCCTGGGTAATTTTTCCGGTTCTCTGGTCCTGTTTTAAGACAATTCCCACTTTCAGTCCTTCTTTGATATTTGCTCTGATACTGCCGTTGTTCATGGCAGAAGGTAAATTCATTCTTATATAAATCAGTACGTTTTTAAAAAATTGAAATTCATTACTTATTTTTTTCTCTGCTTTCAAGCCAGTCAATTATCCTGGGCCAGAGGGATAGGGAGATTATCATGGTGATCACAAGAACAAAGATAGAACCTGCAGCGATATCTGTCTGAGTGTAGGATGCTTCTCCCCGGTACATGTTGATTAACAAAGTCCCAAGCAGAAAGAGGTTCATCAGCACCAGCGAGGTGGCAATACTTGAGAGAAACACGAGTCTGGTCCTTTTGTCTTTGGATCCGAATTTTACCATAGAATTCACCATCAACAACTGAGTGTTCGGAATTCCCGAAAACTTAACCTTCAGCAGGTTCATCGGAAGAATATTAAAAATACACACGCATGAAAGTTCATTTCAAAGCCTCATGCATGTGTTTTTCGGCTTATCTTTTATTCAAATCTGCCCTAATTTATTCAGCTTCAAAACTATCTGCCCTGAACTTATTTAATCCTGCTTCTTTTCATCAGCAGGGAATTGGTTGTTACGGAAACCGAGCTCAAGGCCATGAAAGCGGCGGCAAGTGCCGGAGTAATCAGAATCCGGTGGAAAACTGGATACAGAATCCCTGCTGCAATAGGAATGCCCAGCATATTGTATCCGAAAGCCCATGCCAGATTTTGCTTGATCTTATTAATGGTAAGCCGGCTCAGTTTAAGCGCTGCGACCACGTCTCTCGGGTCATTTTTTATAAGCACGATTTTTGCCGATTCCATTGCCACGTCCGTACCCGCTCCCATAGCAATTCCCACATCGGACTGGATAAGAGCTGGGGCATCATTAATTCCATCGCCTACCATGCCGACGAGTTTGCCTTCCTTCTGGAGCTTTTTGATTTCGTTTGCCTTGTCTTCGGGAAGCACCTCGGCAAGCACTCTCGGGATTCCGACCTCAGCTGCAATTGCTCCGGCTGTGATTGCGTTGTCTCCGGTTATCATGACTACTTCGATGCCCATTTTTGTAAGGGTCTCTACTGCCTCTTTAGAGTTCTCCTTCAGGGTGTCGGCAACCGCAACGAGCCCTATGGCTTCGCCCCCGGAAGCTACAAGCATTGCAGTTTTCCCCTGCTCTTCAAATTTGAGCATCTCAGCTTCCAGATCCTCAAAAGGAATCGAGTTTTCTTCCATAAGCTTGCGGGTCCCAAGCAGAATTTTTTTGGCTTCAAGATAGGCTTCGATTCCTTTTCCGGGAATTGATCGGAAGTTTTTTGCCTCGGCAAGACTGATTTTTCTTTCGTCTGCACCTCTTACGATTGCCTCGCCCAGTGGATGCTCGGACCCTTTTTCAGCCGTTGCCGCAATAAAAAGCACTTCATTTTCCTCGCGGCCGGAGACTGCAAATACGTTTGTAAGTTTCGGAGTACCTTCGGTAAGGGTCCCTGTTTTGTCAAACACGATAGTATTAAGTTTATGAGCCTGCTCAAGGGCTTCCCCGCCTTTGATCAGAACCCCATTTTCAGCCCCTTTGCCGGTCCCAACCATAATGGCTGCAGGGGTTGCAAGCCCAACTGCACAGGGGCAGGAGATTACAAGGACGGTGATAGCTATAAGCAGGGAAAAAAGGAAGGGGCTTATCCCTCCGAGGTCTGCGGACTCTCCTACCCCGTAATGCCAGTAACCGATGAAAAACCAGAAGAAGAAAGCCAGAAGGGCAATTATATGTACGGCTACGATGAAGTTGCCAGCAAAAACATCCGCAACCCTCTGGATTGGAGCTTTGGTTGTCTGGGCTGCTTCTACGAGCCTGATTATCTGGGCAAGGGCAGTATCGGCTCCAACCTTTGTAGCCCTGAACCTGAAAGACCCGGTCTTGTTAAGGGTAGCCCCAATAACCGTGTCCCCTGCGCCTTTCTCAACCGGGATGCTCTCGCCGGTAATCATGGACTCGTCTATTGCAGAGCTCCCTTCAACAACAACCCCGTCAACAGGGATCTTTTCTCCGGGGCGGACCATAACAATATCTCCGACAACTACCTCTTCTACAGGAACCTCTTTTTCCACGCCGTCTACAAGGATCCTTGAGGTTTTTGCCCTTAACCCCATCAATTTTCGGATGGCTTCCGAAGTTTTGCCCCTTGCCCTGGCTTCGAGGTACCTGCCAAAAACGATGAAAATTATCAGGAAAGCAACTGTGTCATAGTAGAGGGAATTATATCCCGGTCCCAGGTCAAGAAAAGTTGCTGCTACACTGATAAGATAAGCTGACCCCGTCCCTGCGGCAATCAGCAGGTTCATGTCGGTCACGCCGTGCTTGAAGCCTTTGAAAGTCCCGACAAAAAACTGCCTGCCCGGAAAGAGCAGGACAAGGGTAGACAGTATAAAAAGTACTATCGGGTTGGAAAAGATTGAGGGCACAAATGAGAGGAAGGGAAACATCATGCTCATGTTTCCCAGGGAGATGGGAATTCCCAGCAAAAGGGCAACAATCAGGTTATTTCTCTGCTTGCGGATCTCAGCGTCCCTTGAAATCTGTTCTCTGTCCTCATACTCCACAGTTTCAGCCTGGACCGAGGCCCCATACCCGATTCCCTGAACTGCAGCAATTATTTCCCGGACAGAGATGCGGGAAGAGTCAAATTCCACAAAAGCTTTTTCAAGCGGAAAATTTACGGAAACCGAGATTACGCCGTCGGTTTTATTGAGGATCTTCTCAATATTTGCAGCACAGGAGGCGCAGCTCATGCCCTGGAGGTTCAGGGTTATTTTATCTTTCTCTACTTTATATCCTATGGATTCGATAGCATCTTCAATTTCCTGAGGAGAGATAAGGGAAGGCTCAAAGCTGACCTTTGCCCTGCCGAGTTCCAGATTGACAGCTACGGAGTCCACTCCCTCTTTTTTCTTCAGGACCTTCTCGATATTCAGGGCACAGGCCGAGCATGTCATCCCGGAAACTCCGAGGGTGATTTCTTTTGAACCTGCTTTCCGGCCCGAGATGTGGGATGCTTCTTTTTCTGCCTCGTCTGCAAGGGCGCATGCTTCGGTCAGGGGGCACGTCTGAGAGGCTTCTTCGACTTCCTCTTCCGTTCCCTCCTTCGCCTCCTTTTCCACACCCATTTCCGCTCCTTCCAAAACCCTATCGACGGATTCTGAAACCGGCTCTGCTGGTGTTTCTTCCACGGCAGGTCCGGGGATTTCTGCCTGGACCTCCTCTTCAGTTTCTGCTTCGGGTTCTGTAGAATACCCGGCCTTTCGGACAGCTCCCTTAATATCGTCAGGGCTTACCTTCTCAGGATCAAAAATAACAGTTGCACTCCCGGCTTCGAGATTGACATCTACAGACTCCACGCCCTCAAGAGAAGAAATAGCATCCGCTACTCTTTTCTGGCAGTGACCACAGGTCATGCCGTAAACTCCTATCGTAACTTCCATCGGATATGCCGCCTATCCAGAGTTTTCAGACTGCCTGCCCGCTTAAAAAGCGTTTATAGGCTCCCGGATATTTTTGTAACCTGCTTCAAGCAGGGTCATCCTTATGACATGTGCATCGGTTATCCGGCTGTCATAGGTTACATTTACCGTCCTTTCAGGGACGTTTACGCTTACGCGAGAAACCCCGTTAATAGAGGTAATGAGCCTGGTAACCGTGTCTTTGCAATACCTGCAAATCATATCATCTACCACAAGCGTTGTCTCCCCGATGTATTCACCCCCAGATCATCAGCTGCTTTAAAACAGACGCTTTACCCATATTATAAAAGTCTGTACCTTTTACTATATAATAAATTCCTCGAACCCAAAAAATTGAGTCTTTTGAGACTCATTATTTTGAGAGTTAAACGCCTGATTCAAGATCAGACGGGCTCATACCCGGTTTCCTTTATCGCAGCTTTGATTTTCTCGACGTCGGCCTTTCCCTCGTCGAACTCAACAACAGCCTGTTTGTTCTCAAGACTCACATCTACTTTCTTTACGCCCTGTACACCTTCGATTGCCTTTTTGACTCTCATTACACAGTGCCCGCAGGACATGCCTTCGACTTTTATGGTTTCCTGAGTAATTGTTTAGACCTCCACTGATTTTACTGACCGATTTAACATAATAATTTTATGGACTACTGCATGATTGAACAGATATATGTCCGGTCTGCTGCATAATCCTTTGCGCCCTCAAGCCGGATTGGCAGGGAAAAGTGGCTCTCTCATTAAGCCCGAGAGAGTAAAAAGTAGGAGTTGGAAAAAGCAAAAGCCTGTTTTAAAGGGGCTCATACCCGGTTTCCTTTATATCAGCTTTGATTTTCTCGACGTTGGTCTTTCCTTCGTCGAACTCAACAACAGCCTGTTCGTTCTCAAGGCTCACATCTACTTTCTTTACGCCCTGCAAACCTTAATTGCCTTTTTGACTCTCATTACACAGTGCCCGCAGGACATGCCTTCGACTTTTATGGTTTCCTGAGTAATTGTTTCAACTCTGATACTTATCCGGATTCTTTTATCGAATAGATTTACCGAATGCTATACGAATAAATGTGCATGGAATATTTGCTTAACTGTGACGCTACAATGGAATTGTTCCAAAATTCCGAATCTTGGTTACAGAAAAAACCCCACTCGGTTTTTCTGTATTATTTTGAGAATTTGAACTGAGACTTCACCCACCACCAGTTCGTATAGATATGCACTAGTGCGAGCGCGGCCAGACTGAAACCCGTTACCAGATGCAGGCTCACTAAAGACCCGGAATCCGCCCATCCCAACAAATCGACGAACCACAACCTTATGCCCATTAACAGCTGCGACAGGAGCAGGAGAAAAAGTGAAACATTAAGGATCTGGAGCTTGAGTTTTTTAGCCATCTGTTAACCCCCTTAACCTATTAACACCAAGGGATTCGCCATATTCTGGGGCGTACCCTTCGCAAACATCTCTATGTTCTCAATCTCGGCATCCTTTATCCGATCAACGAACTCTTCAAGCCAGGCAGGAAAGCTGTTGTAAATTTCGAGTTCACCCAGAGTTTCGAGCCGCTTTTTGTCTTCTTCCGCCAGGAATATAGGGTCTGCCGCTGCTATCTTCATACGCCGCCCCGGAAATTTAAATAATGCACGGGATTCTCATCAAACTTCCTGCAGGAAGGGCTGAAAAAACAGTAAGTTTTGCCTTCATGCCTTGATTTGAAGACGGTAAACTTGCCTTCACATTCCATCTTGCCCGGGTCCAGGATTCTCTATCTTCCACCCTCAGGGCTCGATGTACTTCTCTGGATTTTCATCAAACTCCTTTTTATCCGAAAGAGTGCAGAAGTAGTACATTTTTCCTTTGTACTCACTCCTGAAACTCGCATCCTTCTCGTCTAACTTCATCTTACAGACAGGATCAACGATTACAATAATACCCCCAATAATAAAAATGCATCAATTTATTTCTATTTTGTCACCCGATGCTTAAACATAAAGTCGGAATTCTCAAATCCAACATAGTGTAATTCCAAAAAATTACTTTGAATTCCAATGACCGACTTTTTCAAATATGGACCCGACCCCGAACCACACCCCTAAAATTTGACTTGAAAACGTGATCTAAAGCATAGGCCGATCTCGATGGCAGATAGAGATTGAGGGTAATTTATCCCGCATGACGTCGTAAGTATACTTGTGTATGTGGAAATCATCTACATAGCTCTTCTAACGCTGCTGGCGAGCATAATCGGGACTTTAGCCGGGTTTGGAATATCCACAATCATGATACCCATTCTCTTGCTAATCCTGCCTCTGCCTCAGACTCTACTCCTCGTGGGCATAATTCACTGGTTTAATGATATCTGGAAGATGTTCTTATTCCGGGAGGGCATCAGATGGAAGCTTTTTTTGACTTTCGGTATTCCTGGCATTATTACCAGTTTTATAGGCTCATCATTATCTTTGAGGATCTCCCGGGAAATTCTTTCAAGAGCTTTAGGAGTGTTTCTTATAGCCTATGTTTTCTTCCTGATCTTCAACCAGACCTTTAAGCTTAGCCAGAGATTATCGGTGGCAATATCCGGTGGGGCTCTTACCGGATTTTTTGCAGGTATCTTCGGTATAGGCGGGGAGATAAATGCAGTAGCTCTGAATGCTTTCAACCTGGAGAAAGCCGTTTATATCGCAACTGCAGGTGCCATATCTTTTATGATCGACTCTACAAGGATAGCAACATACATCAAAGGCGGTATCGGGTTAGATCCTGTCACTTTATCGGGCTTTTTGATCTTCATACCAGCGTCTTTAATCGGGGCAATGATTGGGAAAAGAGGGGTTGAAAAAATACCTCAGGAAAAATTCAGAAACTTTGTAGCAGTATTCATACTTTTATTAGGCCTGAAGCTGGTGCTGTTTCCATAGCCTGATGGTATCTTTTGCTCTGTAGCTTTCGTGTATATTTGCCTGTAAAAGTCCTTCTGGCCAGGAACAGTTTAATTTTTGCGGACGATTAATGGACATATAGGGAGATTTAGGTACCAGCGGTTTTTTTTCAATAACTCCCCTCACAGCCTTAAGATGAAATGATGAGAAGTTTTGGCAGATCCCCACAATAGTGTTGTTTAAACCTGTTACAATTCTGCTGGTGGAATTGAGGGATCGATTTGATACCCAGGTTTCCATCTCATACCAGACGCTTTTTCATTTCTTCAAATTCTTCTTCAGTAATTTCGCCTTTTGCATACCTTTCCTTTGCAATATCCAGCGCAGACTTCTCTTCACCACCGCGGGTTTTGTTCTGTTCAACGAGCCATTTGATTAGCAGATAAGCTATCACAATTATAAGAATCCAAAATAGGAGACCGAAAAAACCACCTCCGTACCCCATCATACCGTAACCGTAATTGTCCATAAATCCGTCTATTGTAACCACTCTCCGACTAGCACTTAATGGATATTATTTGATCATTTTTATATAATAATGTTGGACGCAAAGATCTGCACTCAATTTCCAATATGACAAATAAGCCTCAGTCTTCGTATCTGGCCGGATATGAAAACATCTTTTCTCTTGAACACGATCTGCAGCAACTGGCCCCCGGTCTAAGTTTACCGGGAATTTTTACTACTACCAGGCCAAACAGAAAAGCATAGACCGGCATAAGAAAAAATTGGATCATAAAGGCTCGTACCCGGCTTCCCGGATCGCTTCCCTTATTTTTCCGGGGTTCGTCCTGCCACCCTCAAAGTCCACAACTGCTTCCTTTTTTTCCAGATTCACATCCACTTCCACTACCCCCTCCACGGAAGCAATAGCTCTCCCCACTCTTATTACACAATGATCACATGCCATACCTTCAATTTTTATGGTTTCCTGTACCAGAGAAAACGCCCCCTTCCCCATTAATAGATCCCGGATTTTGACTCACCCGGTTTTGCCGATACTTATAAAGCAGAACCGATATCGTAACTGTTATTCTGTACAGTATTATTTTAATTCCAGTTTATTAGAGCTTTTGTATTGGAGAGTTAACTTTCCGCTTCATCCCCTGCGCAATGAAATAATGAGGGCTATCAGGACCGCTCCTCCAAACCCGAGAAGCCCTACCCAGGAAAAAGCACCGCCGTTTAGCAATATAAAGGTTGAGACAACGAGCAGGACAGCAAGGAAAAACTCTGTAGAGAAAACACTGCGCTTGTTTTCTTTTTGCTTTCCTTCAAGGAACCTGTCCCCCACATATTCCATTTTGTCAGCAACTTCCCTGATCGCGGCCTTCAACTCGGCTTTTTCATCCACCGGCTCGGTGGAAAACTCGATATGCAGGGCAGTTCCTTTAGAGTCATTGAGTTTCTTGTAGGCGTCCATGAGGACAGGGATCGCAATAGTCTTAATGTTGTACCGCGGGTCAAGTTCAAGGCAGACCCCTTCGATAAGCAGGATCGCCCGCTGCAGAGTTGAAAATTCTCCGGGAAGCCGGATATCATACTTGAGACCGAGTTTAGCGTAGTTGTCGCTCTGCCTGCCTTCAAGCCCGTAGTTCTGGTTTGCAATGAGGTCGTCCATGTCTTTCCTGAGCCTGCGAACATCCACGTCCCGGGCATCCGCACCCCCTATCCTGAGGAAGCCCTGGGTTGCCCCTTCCACATCCCTGTTATTGATTGCGTAGTAAAACTCAAGCATATTCTTTTTGAGTTCATCATCGATACTGCCGACAGCCCCGAAATCGATGAAGGCAATGGTGTCGTTTTCCTCGACCAGCATATTGCCTCCGTGAGGGTCGGCATGGTAAAAGCCGTCGATATAGACCTGTTTCAGGTAGCTTTTGGTAATCGTGCGCGTATATTCCGATTTCTTGCTCTGGGGCACAGGCATGTCAATAATGTCCTTGATCTGGGTCCCCTGAATAAATTCCATTGTAAGAACATTGGCAGAACAGTAACCCGGATAAATTTTGGGCACAGCAACATTTTTCACATTCTTAAAATTGTCCTCAAAACGCCTCATGCTAACGGCTTCGATTCTGAGGTCTACTTCCCGGATAAGCATTTCCCGGATTTCCAGTAAAAAAGCATCTATATCGAATTTCTTTCCTACCCCGAGCACTTTTTTCATCACAGGTTTGAAATCGTCCAGGATAGCAAGGTCGATATTTATGATATCAATGAGGTTCGGGCGGAGAATCTTTACAGCTACTGGTTTGCCATCAAGCACCCCTTTATAGACCTGTGCAATGGACCCGCAGGCAATCGGGTCCGTATCAAAGCTATCAAAGATTTCAATGAAGGCTTTTGCTCTTCTTTCTCTTGACGCCCCGATTTCTTCTTCAGTTTTTTTCCTGTTTCGGTCCTCAGGAGAGAGATACTCACAGATGCAGGCAAGGTCAAGAGATTCAGCCATTTCCTCAAAAGGCACAGGCTTAACCTTGTCCTGGAGGTTTGCCATTTCTATAACATAAGGCTGGGGCACAAGGTCAGGCCGCTTGCTCATGGTCTGCCCCATCTTGATAAAAGTAGGCCCGAGTTCTTCGAAAGCCTGCCGGAGTTTTATCGCAGTCTGCCTGTTTTCGAGATCAAAAGTACAGGTACAGTCGGGATTTGAAATATAATCGGTACGTAGTTCCCGGTAGAGTTCCGGAATAAGGTTGTACTTCAAAAGGACCCGTATAACCTCAAGATAGCGCTTTGTTTTCCCCAGCATTCCTTAAGGAATTAGCTACTATTATTTAATATAGTTTCTTGGAATATACTTTGGAACATACTTTTGAGCATACTTTGAAACATACCTTTCTCTGCTTTTGAAAAGCTGGATAAATTAACTATCCTGTTTTGTCATTGAAAAAATGATTATGAATTATATTAGATAAATTAATAAACTTTGATACTTCAATATCATTGAATGTTACCTGCCGCCCTCATACACTCGGCTGAGTACCTTTTAAAAACAGGTCCCTCAATAATCCTTGGAGTTGTCCTTGCCGAACTTCTGGTAAGCCTCGGCTGGTTCTATAAATTTGATTTTCTGGTAAGGCCAATTACAAACTACGCCCATCTCAGAAAAGAGTGCGGAGTGGGCTTCCTTACCGCTTTTGCGTCCACTTCCTCGGCTAATGCTTCACTTAAAAGCATGTACGATGGAGGAATCATAAAGGAAGACGAACTGATCATAGCTTCGGTTTTGAACTCCTTTCCTGCAATTGTCATGCACTGGAGGACCCTGCTCCCGATACTTGTCCCCCTGCTCGGGACAACCGGGATAGTCTACGTGGGCCTGATAACCCTCGTGGGGCTTGTAAAAACCCTGATAGTACTTATTGCCGGGCATTTCCTGCTTGAAGAAAAAGAAGTACGTTTCGAAGACATAGAAAAAAAAGAACCTCCGGCATTAAAAACAGCCTTTAAAGAAAGCCTGGGGACTTCGAAGAAAACCATAATCAGGATTTTCAAAGTGATGGTCCCGGTAACCATCCTGGTTTTTGTTCTGACAGACCTGGGAGTCTTTGATTCCCTTGGCTCATATCTCAAACCGATCTCGGAATACCTCCCAGTGCCTGTCGAAGGGCTCCCGGTAATTGCCGCCCTTTTTGCAAGCCACCTTGCAGCCTACACTCTTGCGGCAAACCTCATGGAACAGGGAATTTTAAGCGGGATTGAAGTCATAATCGTCCTACTGGTCGGCAATATAGTTACAAGTCTCGGGACACTGAGAATTTATATCCCGCATTACGTGGGGATCTTCGGCCCCAAAATAGGGATGAAAACCATTCTCATTTCCCAGACCCTCAGGATCTTTGTTATGGTGGGAATCACAGGGTTAATTTTAGTGGTTTTTTAAAATGAAAATCGGTAAATGAAGGGGAAAACTGCCAGTTTTGTCGCTCCTTTCCATTTCATATCAAAAATTTCTTCATGTTCTGATATTTTCCCGGAATTATTGAAGAAAAATTGGAGTAACTGAGATAATTGAAGTAACAGAGTACAGTTATTCGTAATTGCAGAAAATCGAAAATATGCTGTGGAAAGAAAACGATTCAATAGGGACAGAAAACGATTTAATATATTCATTACAAAGCATTTTGTAGAGAAAATGACACATTTTGAAACTCTTGATTATATTAAAAACTCGTATAATGCACGGATTCGCCAGCTAACAGAGGAAAAGAAAGCCGGAAAGAAGATAGTTGGCACTCTATGCCTGTTCGTGCCTGACGAGATCATCTTTGCGGCAGGGGCAGATCGGGTTATACTCTGCGGGGGTAAGAATGATACCATATCCATAGCTGAGCAGTATTTGCCAAGGAATATCTGTCCGCTTGTCAAATCTTCCTTTGGCTCGATCGTTAACAACGGCTGTTCAGGGGTAAAATCCTGCTCTCATTTTAGCCTTATAGACATGATCGTAGCCGAGAATACCTGCGATAGCAAAAAAAAGACGTATGAATTACTGGGAGCTTATGTCCCTACCTATGTGCTCGACCTCCCGCAGAGACCTGATAGCTCTGCTGCCGTACAATACTTCCTTGAGGAACTTAACAAATTCAAAGGTGTCATGGAAGAACTGACAGGCAATAAGGTCACACCGGAAAAATTAAAGAAGGAAATAATCTCATCGAACGAGACCAGAAAGCTGCTTCACGGGCTCTATAACCTGCGGAAATCGGACTCTCCGCCAATCAGCGGCCTGGATCTGATAAAGGTCATGCAAAAGCAATATGTCTTATCCGCAGAAGATTTTAAAAAAGCCCTTCGCGCTCTCATCGACGAGGCTGAGCAGGTCATGGCTGGTGAGGTTGATTCTAAGGCTGATTCAAAGGCTGATTCTAAGGCTAACTTTACTCGCAAGCCCAGAATAATGATCTCCGGCTGCCCGATGCCAGGCGGAAACACCAAAGTACCGGAGATTATAGAGAACAGGGGTGGTGTCATTGTTGTGGAGGAAAGCTGTACGGGCACAAGATCATTCTGGGACCTGGTCGACGAGAGCAAAGATCCTATGCTTGCGCTGGCCGAACGCTATATCAAGATACCCTGTTCCTGCATGACTCCGAATGACAGGCGTATAGATAATATTCTGGAACTTGCGAGAGAGTTTAAAGTCGATGGCGTGGTGAACTATACCCTGCAATTCTGCCATGGCTACAATATCGAGCGGTATAAGGTACAGCAGGCTCTGAAAAATGCCGGGATACCCGTACTTTCGATAGAGACGGACTACGGTGACTCGGACATTGAGCAGATCGGGCTTCGTGTGGACGCTTTCATGGAGATGCTTTCATGATCTCTGTGGGAATAGATTCGGGTTCTGCCACTACAAAAGCAGTCCTGGTAATTGACGGCCGGATGGTCACTCATAACATACGTCCGACAGGATTCGATTTTTTGTCAGCCGCAAAAACTGGATATGAAGAAGCACTCACCGATGCCGAAGTCAACAAAAAAGATGTAAACGGCATATACGCAACCGGATATGGCAGGAACAGCATAAAGTTCGCCGATAGAGCAGTAAGCGAAATCACAGCCCATACAATGGGTGTTCATCACCTGTACCCGGCAGTCAACGGCATTATCGACATCGGAGGCCAGGACTGTAAGGTTATCTCAGCAGTTGACGGCAGAGTAACCGATTTTTTAATGAACGACAAATGTGCGGCTGGTACAGGCAAATTCCTGGAGTATACAGCGAAGGCGCTTGAAGTGCCTATAGAAGAACTGGGACGTCTGGCTCTTGCTTCAAAAGAACCTGCCAGCATAACAAGCATGTGTACTGTTTTTGCCGAGTCCGAGGTTATATCTCTCCGGGCGAGAGGCTTTAAAAAAGAGGATATAGCTGCAGGCCTCATTGAAAGTATCGCCAGAAGGGTTGCGGTCATGGTCCGGCAGGTCGGCTTAAAACAAAACGTTGCTTTCGTAGGCGGAGTGGCGAAAAACGCAGGCATAAAGGTATTTCTGGAAAAAGAACTGGGCGTTTCGCTCTACGTGCCTCCTGAACCGCAGATCACGGGAGCACTGGGAGCTGCGCTGTATGGTATCAGTAAGAGATGAGTAAACCCTATTTTGCATGTTTTAGTAATAATGAAATTTGTGATTATCTTATTATCTTATCTGAAGTCTTCTATCTCGGCTCAAATTACTGGTGTCTATTTATTAATTTATGAACTGATCTTAAATGTGCTGCAGATTTTAATTATAAAAATAAGTTAAAACATCAGATTACCAGTAAGTAATAAGAAACTTTTTACGGTCTTGCCCTGATCTTCCTGAAAACGTCCTTAAATGCCAGTCTTGTTGCTTCCTGAATGGTAAAGCCTGCCTCTTTTATATTCTTCAGGGTATGTCGGGTAGTATGATCTCCAAGCAGAAAATACAGAAAAGGATTGATTAAGTCCTCAAACCTTGCAATAATCGGGTTACTGCTGTGCATATGCTCAAGCGCTATTAGCTCACCTGAGGGTTTCAGGACACGCCGCATTTCTTTGAGAGCTTGCACAGGATCAGGGATTGTGCAGAGGACAAAAGTCGTGACCACGTAATCGAAGCTCCGGTCAGGAAATTCGAGTCTCTCTGCGTCCATGAGGAGAAGATTGACATTTTTCATTCCCCTTGCTTTCTTTCTGGCTTCTTCGAGCATACCTTTACTATTGTCGATTCCTGTTACAGAGCAGCCTGCAGGATAATATTTAAGATTCCTTCCGCTCCCCAATCCGACTTCCAGAACCTGTCCGCTCAGACCTGAAAGTGCATCTTTTCTCCACCTCCGGAAAAAGAGAAGTTCCAGAGGTAGATCTATCAGTTCGTAGATCGGTGAGATCCGGTTGTATTTTGAGGCTGCGGACATTATAATCAAGTACCAGAATTCCTGGGCTTAATCTCAAAAGAATATGTGAACCATGAAAGCATGGAAAACAAGGAACAAAGTAGGAAAAATAAATCAGAATTCAAGTCTCCGTGAATAAAACTATTTACGGTTTCGACCTGATCTTCCTGAAAACATCCTTCAGGAGCAGGTTTTCAACGTCCTTAATTGCGAACCCGGCTTTTACGACATTCTCCACTGTCTTCCGATTAACATGGATTCCTGTCATTGAGACTATTATCGGATTGATGAGGTCTTCAAACCGGGAAATAAAACGATTGCTGCTGCGCATGTGTTCGAGATTGATCATCTCCCCGGAAGGCTTAAGGACCCTTCTCATTTCCTTAAGGGCTTTTACAGGGTCCGGGATCGAGCAGAGGACAAAGGTCGTGACCACGTAATCAAAAGTGTTGTCCGGAAATTCCAGATGCTCAGCGTCCATCAGGAGCAGGGTCACGTTGTTCATACCTTCGGCTTTTTTCCGAGCTTTTTTAAGCATCCCTTCACTGTTATCGATCCCTATTATCAAACAGCCCGGGGGATAGTATTTCAGGTTCTTTCCGGTCCCAACCCCTACTTCCAGAACCCTGCCTCCAAGACCTGAAAGCACTTCCTTTCTCCACCTGCTGAAAAAGAGAAATTCCATAGGCCACTCCATCAAATCATAGACAGATGAGAGCCTATTGTACTTATCAGCTACTGACTTTCCACCTGCGGGCATTTCAGCTATGGACATCACATAAGTTTATGCTTTCTTGACGATTAGCTTTTTTGGATATGCAGGAAGCTTATACATCAGGATAAGCATCCTCAGTTAAGGGTGCATGATGGAATTATTTCCGGATATCTCTTCTCTTCAGGCACGCTGCTGCCAATAACCCGACAACAACAGGAATAGCTTCAAATCCTGGAGACTCCTGTTCCCCGGTTGCGTTGTCTGGGACTTCGGTAGCTTGCTGTTCCGGAGTTGCATTGCTTACTGGCAATTCGATAGCTTGCTGTTCCCTGGTTGTATTGTTTACCGGCACTTCGGTAGCTGGCTGTTCCGGAGTTGCACTGGCTGAGGGTTCAGTTGCGTTAACGGTTGTTTCATATGGGGTTTCTGATGTGATTTGTGGATAATCATCAGGATTTCCTGGAAAAGTCAGGGAATTTATTTCTACCAGATTCGTAAACCCGTCCCCATCCGAATCAAGATTTTCGATTGCTGTGAAATTTCTTCCACTTCCCGAGTAGGCTCTACCATAAGGATTTCTGGCTTCTCCGTTATGGCAGGTAGCGCACGAATCAAGCCTTGTGCCTGCAGTGTCATAGTGCTGATTGAAAGATGTCAAAAAGCTGGATTTAGCTGATGCCATGGGTGCCCCCAGCAAAGCTACCACTGCTACCAACAATATAAGAATTAGTTTATATTTCAGATTCTCACCACTCCTTTCTGATTATTATGCTTATCAAAGAGTTGTTCACCAGATATTTATAATACTCTCGGTAGGGGGCCAGGTAGAGAATCCACTTCAAGTTTTTCGTTGCATCTAAGGTGATCAAGAGACATAGTTTATGGAGAAGTGAAAATTAACCGGGTACTGATTTTGGCTTTTTACTAAAAATAGCAAAAATCCGCGGTGTTCGCTTACCTTACAGGAAACTCCCTGAAAACCGATTCATATTTAAGTGTTCGGAATAATACCACGCTGCGGATTATTCATATCTTGCGTGCCTGGAAAATAAGATAAAATAGGGACTGATAGAGGTCCAGGGCAAGCTCACAGTATCATTTATCTCACAGAATCCTTTATTACATAAAGACTCTCACAATATAGACTTACTTCATAATTATACAGAGGAAAACCGATGAGCAACATTTTACGCAGAGGAAGGCTGGAAGCAGCCCCGGACGAGGAAATTTTACGTTACACCTCTTCAATGGAGGCCGACAGGTGGATTTTTAGTGCTGACATAGCAGTGGACCTTGCTCACACAGTAATGTTGAAAGAACAGGGAATTATAAATGCGGAGGACTGCAGCAAAATCCTCAGCGGGCTTTTGAAAATCCGGGAAGAAGGAATGGAAAAGCTCGACTTCAGCTACGAAGACATCCATATCTCCCTTGAATCCAGGCTCATCGACATGGTCGGAGAAGATGTCGGAGGCAGGATGCATTCCGGGCGCTCGAGAAACGATGAGGTTGCAACCTGCATCAGGCTGACCCTGAGAGAAGAGCTTACCGGCCTGCTCGAAGAGCTCTTTATCCTCCGAAAAACACTTGTAGCCCTTGCAAAAAAACATACTGAAACTCTCATGCCCGGTTTTACCCACCTTCAGCACGCCCAGCCGACCACCCTTGCCCACCACCTCTGTGCCCACGAAGCAGCTCTCGGCAGGGACTTTGACCGGGTGCAGGACGCCTTTTCCAGGGTAAACCTCTGCCCGCTCGGGGCTGCCGCATTTGCTTCTACGGGCTTTAACCTCAACAGGAAAAGGACTCAGGAACTCCTGGGCTTCGAAGGCCTGCTGGAAAATTCAATGGATGCGGTCAGCAGCAGGGATTTCCTGATTGAATGTGCCTCGGTCTTTTCAAACCTCATGATAAACCTGAGCAGGATGGCTGAAGAACTTGTAATCTGGTCCTCCTCCGAGTTCAATTTCATCGAGCTGGACGACACATATGCCTCCACCTCCTCGATTATGCCCCAGAAGAAAAACCCGGATACTGCCGAATTAATGCGCGGGAAAACCGGAGTTGCCGTGGGAGCCCTCATGTCCCTCCTTACGATCTGCAAAGGCCTGCCCCTGAGTTATAACCGCGACCTGCAGGAAGCAACGCCCAACATCTGGCGCTCAGTAGAAACTGTAAGGGCATCGGTAAGGGTAATGGAAGGAATGGTAAGGACCATGAAGATCCATGCGGATGTACTTTCAGCCCAGTCCGTAACGGGTTTTACAACAGCAACAGAGCTTGCGGATACCTTTGTCCGGGAGACTGGCATTCCTTTCAGAACGGCTCACCAGATTGTCGGGATGCTTGCAAAGGAAAGGGAGAAACCCACAATAGAAAAAATTGACTCCGTGGCTGAAGTCGTGCTCGGGGAATCGCTTTCAAGCAGGGGACTGACGGAAAAGATGATGAAGGAAGCCCTTAACCCGGTCTCCAACATAAAGAGAAGAAAAATTGCGGGAGGGCCTGCTCCGGAAGAAATGCAGCATTATCTTGGAAGGCGGCAGACCGAACTTGAACTGAACGAGCAGGAGATTGCAACCATCAAAGATTCGATCGACTCTGCTTTTGAAGCCCTGCTTGAAGTCGTCGATGAATACAGGAAAGCCTGAGAATACAGGCAAATTCAATAACACATTTAATTTGAGAATACATTTATTTCGAAAATCCATTTATTTTCGATAACACATCTAACTTTAATATTATTTAGACCTCTTAGTATCACGCAAATCTTAGTATCACGCAAATTATACAGCATCTCAAAAACCAGCAGAAAAGGGATTATTCATGGAATTCAAACAGGGCGATTGGGTACGCATTGAAAAGAACGGTACAGTCTATGAAGGCAAAGTAATGCCTTCCATGGAAGGATATATCACAATAAAAATGAAAAGCGGGTATAACGCCGGTTTTTCCATTGATAAGGTCAGGATAACCCTTCTGGAAAATAACGGAGAAACTGGAAACGGAGGCAGAAACGGCGGAAAAGGCTGTAAAACTAACGGGGAAAAACTTCCCGAACCCGGAAAAAAGCTCCCGAAAATCGCAATCCTTTCTACGGGCGGGACGATTGCCAGCAAGATCGACTACCGTACAGGTGCAGTCACATCACAATTTACTGCTGATGATATCCTCGCCGCAATCCCGGAACTGAAGGAAATTGCGGACTTCAAAGGCAGGGTAATCTCAAGCATCCTCTCCGAAAACATGGACTCCGACTCCTGGCAAAACCTCGCAAAAGCCGTTGTCGAAGAGATTGAAGCCGGAGCTGACGGCGTTATCATAACTCACGGGACAGACACAATGATGTATTCGGCCGCAGCCCTGTCTTTTATGATCGAAACGCCTGTACCTATCGTTTTTGTGGGTTCCCAGCGGAGCGCAGACCGCCCGAGCAGCGACAACGCCATGAACGCGATCTGTGCAGCCCGGGTTGCCATAAGCGATATTGCCGAAATTGTGGTGGTTATGCACGGCACAACCTCTGATGATTTCTGTGAAATCCATCGCGGAACAAAAGTCAGGAAAATGCATACCTCCCGCAGGGATGCTTTCAAGTCCGTAAACTCCCTCCCGGTAGGGACTGTAGACTACGGTACAGGAGAAATAAAGACTTACATCGACTATACCCGGCGCGGAGAAAAAACCCTGAAGTTCAAGCCCGGAATGGAACCGAAGTGTGCCCTTGTGAAGTTCACTCCGGGAGCAGATCCTGCAGTGCTTGACTATTATATAAGTAACGGCTACAGAGGACTTGTCATTGAAGGTACAGGCCTGGGGCACGTTTCCACAAAATGGATCCCCCTGCTCCGGAAAGCTGCAGACGCAAAAATGCCCGTAATAGTTACATCCCAGTGCCTTAAGGGCAGGATCTGCGACCGCGTTTATGACACCGGTCGTGACATGCTAAAAGCCGGGGCAATCGAAGGAGAAGATACTCTTCCCGAAACTGCCCTTGTCAAGCTTATGTGGGTACTTGGCCAGACCGATGATTTCGAAAAAGCTGCCGGCATGCTCAGGGAAGACCTCAGCGGGGAAATTACTGAGTGTACCCAGGGATAAGAAATTCTCAAGTAGCGGGCTTTCGAAGAAAAAAGACTAGAAAGAAAAGCCAGCCCTAAAAAGCCCTGAAGAGGCAGTGAGAGTGTAAATATAAGGTGGTAAGCAAAACAGGACTGGAAACAGGACCGGATGCGTCTGAAAAATACGATTTGGAAAATATGATTTGAAAAATACGATTTGAAAAATACGATTTGAAAATAAACCGTATCAAGAAATACTACCTGAACAACACTCTCTACAGATCTCTCTGATCTATATTATCTCTTTTTTTAGGAGCCTCCAGATAAGCTTTCTGGGGCGCTTTTATAACTTTTTGATCGGAAAACGATTTTCCGGGTCAAAGGAAGCATTTCTCTACCGGGCGGAGTATTTTTTGTAGGTCAGCTTCTCCCGGGCTCGGGTTAAAGCCGACAATTAGCATTTATCCTGCTGGCAAGCCGACTGCAGATGCAGGGAATGTGGGAAAAAGGCAGGGAGCTGTCCCGGCTGCAAAAGGAGAAAGAAATCGGGAACTTCATGAAAAAAAAGTTCATTTCCTAAAGTTAACTTTAATGCGAAATTTACCCCGCTCAACATATTTAAATAACAAAAAGCTATAATGTACTGTGTTAACAAGTGTCATGTTAGCTGATAGCAGGAAATAATTGGTAGGTGTGTAGATGTTAGGAATTGATGATCCACAGATCTGGCTTGCATATGTATTTTGCGTATTAAGCGCACTCGGATGCATGGTTTACGGGGCATTGAACTGGAGAGGCGGGGAAGAAGAACAGGTAGTCAAAAGTGGGGCTCAGAGGACAGCAGTTCAGGACCAGTAAAAATTGGGCCTTGATCGCGCTTTATATCTCGCTTCAACTGACTTTTTTGATAATGCCTGTAAAGAATGGCAATTAACAGCAGTTAATACTATCCTGGAATGATTTTTATGGCAGTCAGTACTTCAACTCTTATCCTGTTTGTTATTATTTATCTTACGGCCACTTTCTACGTTGCCTACCTGGGATACAGGAAGAATTCCCAGACAGAAGGGTATATGCTTGCCGGTCGAGGAGTGCATCCTGCAATTATGGCTCTTTCCTACGGGGCTGCGTTTATCAGCACGTCTGCAATAATAGGGTTCGGAGGAGTAGCCGCTTCATTAGGAATGGGACTTCTATGGCTTGTATTTATGAATATCTTTTTTGGGATATTCATCGCTTTCGTTGTTTTTGGCCCCCCCACACGGCGTATGGGGCTGAATCTGGGAGCCATAACCTATCCTGAATTTATAGGAAAACGCTTCCAGTCAAAGTTCATTCAGGCCTTTTCCGGGCTTCTGATTGGCATTTTTATGCCTCTTTACGCTGCAAGCGTTATCATAGGAGCCGGAAGATTCCTTGAGACAACTCTGGGGGTCAACTACAATATTGCCCTTATAATCTTCACTATTATAATCGCTTCTTACGTCATCAAGGGAGGCCTGCTCTCAGTAATGTATGTGGATGCCATGCAGGCTGTCCTGATGCTGCTGGGAATGGGTTTTCTGCTTGTATTTACTTACGTTAAGCTTGGAGGAGTTGTAGAAGCCCACCAGGCTCTTACCAGTATGGCAAACCTTGTGCCTCAGGCCCTTGTAGACCAGGGGCACCGGGGCTGGACTTCGATGCCTGCATCCGGCTCTCCGATATGGTGGACAATGATTTCCACAATCATAATGGGAGTTGGAATAGGTGTGCTTGCGCAGCCTCAGCTCGCAGTCAGGTTCATGACTGTAAAAGATGACCGTTCCCTGAAAAGAGCAGTCGCCGTTGGAGGACCCTTCATCCTGATGATGGCAGGAGTCGCATATGTTGTAGGAGCTCTTTCCAACGTATATTTCTACAGGACTACAGGCATGATTTCCCTTCAGGTCGTGCCGGGTGGAAACACCGACCTCATAATGCCTACCTTCCTGAACCAGGCCATGCCTGAAATGTTTGTGGCACTCTTCATGCTCAGCCTGCTCGCAGCTGCAATGTCTACTGCAGCTGCCCAGTTCCATACGATGGGTACAGCCATAGGGTACGACGTCTACCAGCAGAGCCTTATGAAAGGCAAGTCCACAGCGACTGTCCATGTTACAAGATTAGGGATTGCCTTCACCATCCTGGTTGCGGTCGTTCTTGCCTATATCCTTCCAATAAGCATTATTGCCAGAGCCACTGCCATGTTCATGGGCCTGTGTACAGCTGCTTTCCTGCCCCTGTTTATCGGAGCACTTTTCTGGAAGCGCACGACAAAAGCCGGAGCAACTGCAAGCCTTGTAATCGGCTCTTTAAGCAGTCTCTTCTGGCTGACTTTTGTCCATGCAAAAGAAGCAGTGCCTCTCGGGATCTGCCAGGCAATTTTCGGAAAAGCAACTTTACTTTCAGGCACCTGGACCGTTGTAGACCCGATCCTGATCGCAACTCCTCTCTCTCTCCTTGCCCTTGTCGCGGTAAGCCTTATGACACCCAAATTTTCGCCTGAATTCCTGAATAAAGCTTTCAGGCTCAGGTTTGAAGATGAAGAAGAGGATGTTCCAGAACCTGCATCACACAAGACAATTGATTCCACAGGCGTTTAAGCCTGCTCCTTTTAAAAGTCAGGCGCATTTTTATGCGCCGCCTCTTTTTCTATTTCTTCTCGTTTTGTTTGTCTCTGATTAACTGGTTGATCTATTCCGGAATCCCGGAGAATATTTTTCAGTTCTCTCTTCTAGCCGCATGAGATTGGACCCGGCCTGCCAGTTAGATAAAAAGTGATTTACAAGCCAGTACTGCAATTCCGAGAGACAATAAAATTAAAGAAATGTTCCCTGAACTGAAAGAATACTTTCCTTAAGCCCAAAAATCGTTTTTTAATTCACAGGTAAATATAAGCGCCTTCGCCAGCTTGCCTGGAAAAACTGCAAAAAATAAAGAAAAACCGAGTTGAAAGAGAAATAAGACTGAAATATCTGCGACTTTGACCCGTTGGATTCTCTCGGATTCACAAGAGTTCTCAGCAGCTTTTACTTCAGGGCCTTTCTCTTCTTTTTTGTCTTTTTGAGAAAAACCGCTATCCTGCGTCGAGCGGGACAGGAACGGCACGGTATTCGAATAAGGTTGTACAGGTCAGAGAATGTATAATTTAGTCCTCCTGAGCAAAACTACCTCTAAAACCCATCAAGTATTCCGCTTGAGAGAAGCGAAACGGACAGCAGGTTCCCGAATCTCAATTCGGGAGAATAAAAAATAGGGTGGCACTCGGGTTATGAAGAATATTAATCGATTTAGAAAAAAGAAGGACGAAGATAAAGAAAATGAAACGAATAAAAAAAGATCCTGTTTTGACAGATCTTTTAACGGCAGGATCTCTTTAGAATCAATCAATTTTCTTTTCTTACCGGCAGGGTCTGCCCACCATGAGGCATAAGGTGAACCTTTGCATCAGGGTTTTCTGAAAGGACTGCAGACAGGGCTTCCTCCACACTTGCCATCGGAGTGAAGAATGCGGTTCTGGCTTTATCTTCCGGGAGCTTTGAGACAAGGTAAAGCTTGAACTTTTTTGCAGCTATTGCAACAATTGCACTCTTATGCCCTCCGAACTCAAAGCAATGTTTGAAGCGCTCTATTGCATCATCCGGAGATTTGCACTCCCTGTTCCAGCACTCATAGACCTGGTTGCCTATCCCCTCGGAGCATTCCGCTACAAGGATGATCGAGCCTCCGTCTTTTACGGCCTGGGTTGCATTGTCAAGGGCTTTGTTTGCCTGGTAAAGGTTGATGTCCTTTGGATAGCCTCCGCAGGAAACGACAACAGCATCCGCAGGTTCTACGGGCACCTTATACATGGTGTCCACAATCTCGACCCCTTTCCTGTGGGCTTCGATAAAATCTCCGGCAACGGCAGCAACTATCCCTTTTTTGCTGTCGAGCACAACATTAAGAATAAACTTAAGGCCAAAGATCTTTGCGGCTTCTTCCATATCCTGCCTGACAGGGCTGTCCACTCTTCCGGAAACCGCGTTTTCTTCGATCATCATTTTGTGGTTTGTGAGCACAGCCTCCTCGGAACTTACGCCGGGAAGGATGGACTTTGCCCCCCCGCTGTACCCTGCATAGTAATGGAACTCGATTCCTCCGGTCCCGATAACAAAATCAGAATCAAGCACTTCTTCAAAGATATCAACGGGCGTACCCCTGCTGGTTATCCCGATACGCCTGCACCTGGAAGTGTCGTGCTGGATACACCGGATTTTTTTGTAGATATCCTCCCCAACCAGTTTCTTTGACTCTTCTTCTGTCTGCTGACGGTGAAGCCCGAGAGCAAAGATAATCGTGATGTTCTCATCCCTTGCCCCCCCCAGATAAAGCTCTTCAAGCAGAGGAGGAAGAATTTTTGCTGTAGGGGTGGGCCTCGTAACATCACTTACGATAATTGCAATTCTGGATTCCGGGTTTACAATCTCGGAAAGTCTCTTGCTGTTTATGGGATTCTCGAGAGCTTTACGGATTAAAAGAGCCCCATCCTCCTTTTTTTCAGGTTCCGAAGGCAGGATAAGGCTGGAGATGTTTTTCTCAGGGATATTTAGTTCAAAAATCCCGCTTCCGAAAGCAAGTGGAATCTTTTTTATATTTGTCATCATGTTCATGCCGGTGATTTCGTATTGATAATATAAAACCGTATAGGTAAACAATAGACCAAAAGATCAATAGATGTCCAGAATAAAACCGCGTATTAAATTTCCAATTCAAACCTTCAATTAAAGTTTTGCCGGTTTACTTCTATTATTGGCTTCATTCCTTTACTATTTTCATTTCTTTTACTATTTTCATTTCTTTTACTATTTTCATTTCTTTTACTATTTTCATTTCTTTTACTATTTTCATTTCTTTTACTATTTTCATTTCTTTTACTATTTTCATTTCTTTTACTGGATTTACTTATCTTATCGCTTATCCCGGACAGGCAGGGTCCACCCTCCATCAGGCATCACATGAACTTTTGCCTCAGGGTTTTCGGCAAGAATAGCTTCAAGGGCTTCCTGTACGCTTTTTGCAGGAATGAAGAAAGCTCTTCTGCTTTCTTCCTCGGAAAGTTTTGAAACGATATAGAGCTTGAACTGTTTTGCAGCTTTTGCAACTATTGCACTCTTATGTCCCCCAAACTCGAAGAATTGTTTGAAGCGTTCTATAGCGTCATCAGGGCTCCTGCACTCCCTGTTCCAGCACTCGTAGACCTGGTTTCCGATTCCTTCGGCACATTCGGCGACGAGCACGATCGAGCCTCCTGCTTTTACAGCAGGGATGGCATTTTCAAGAGCCTTTGTTGCCTGGTAGAGGTTGATGTCTTTAGGGAAGCCACCGCAGGAAACGATGACTGCATCTGCAGGTTCAACCTTTATTTTGTATATGGAATCTACATATTTTGCCCCTTCCCTGTGAGCCTTGATGAAATCTCCGGCAACGGCAGCAACGATTTCTTTCCTGCTATTGATTACCACGTTCAGGATAAAGCGAAGGCCTGTAATTCCTGCGGCTTCTTCGATATCCTTCCTCGCAGGGCTGTCGATCCTACCTGAAAGGGGTTCACCTTCAAAGAGTTTGCTATAATGGCTGTGAAATGAAAGTACGGCTTTTTCCGAACTGACCCCCGGAAGGATAGACTTCCCTCCTCCGCCATATCCCGCATAATAATGAAATTCCACAGTCCCGGTGCTAATAATCAGGTCCGCATCCAGAACTTCTTCAAAGACTTCAACCGGAGTCCCAAAACTTGTCTCCCCTATATGCACGCATCTTTCTCTATCGTGCTGGACAACCCGGATACTTTTGAAAATTTCGTTCCCCAGAAGCTTTCTGCACTCTTCTTCTGTCTGCTGACGGTGGAGCCCGAGAGCGAAGATGATTGTGATGTTTTCATCCCTTGCTCCCCCCAGATAAAGCTCTTCGAGCAGAGGAGGAAGAATTTTTGCCGTAGGGGTGGGCCTCGTAACATCACTTACGATAATTGCAATTCTGGATTCCGGGTTTACAATCTCGGAAAGTCTCTTGCTGTTTACGGGCTTCTCGAGAGCTTTACGGATTAAAAGAGCCCCATCCTCCATTTTTTCAGGTTCCGAAGGCAGGATAAGGCTGGAGATGTTTTTCTCAGGGATATTCAGCTCAAAAACCCCGCTTCCGAAAGCAAGTGGAATCTTTTTTGTATTTGTCGTCATGTTCATGCCGGTGATTTCGTATTGGTAATATAAAATCGTATAGATAAACAATAGTAAAACTATGTTTTAAATACTTTTAAATCTGCGCTTTAAATCCTGATTTCAGACCGTTATTGGAAAATTCAGGAAATATTCAGGAAATGTTCAGGAAATGTTATCCCTAACTTACAATGGCTGTTCCAATAACCTTGATGTTCAGCCTGATCGTGCTCAGCCAGTTTATTGCTCAAAAAGCCCGTAACTTATAAAATTCCGTAACAATTGGGCACACCAACGTAATAAAATAATGTTAGCTATAAAGGGCAGAAATATTCCAGAGGTTCAAACTTAATCCTTTAATTCTTTTTTGAGTATGCGCTGGATATAAATAGTTTTTATAAATTTAAACAATAAAATCGGATTTTTCCCGGAACACAATGCAAAAACAAAACATTAATTTACAGGTGGTAGTAGATAGATTGGAATATTTCTCGGAAAATAGAAATTTAGGATAATGAAAGAATTTACATGCACACCACAGGGACACGGAAATTCCGAATATTTCTTTAAAAAAAGATATTTGAAGAGCTTGTAGAAAATCTTTCAAAAACCTGTAAATCAAAAGCTATAAAAGTTACAGATGAGTGTAGGGATATATATAAAGTAATTTTGGTGATTTAGTGAAAAATTTAAGTAGTCTAAAAATGTTTATATTCATACTGCTTATATCGAGTTACCTGTGGATAGGAGATGCATATGCATCCCCGGATACAGAGAGCTCAAAAACAGCTGAGAATATTAATCAGGGCAGTATAATCCTGTTTTCACAGAACTACTCTGAAACAAATAATCTTCCAGCTAATGTTTTTATCGCAAGGGTTCAGAAAGAAAAACCTTACGATAAAATATACTCCACAATATATGCAACCCAGGAATCGGAAGTGTGTTTCAATAACACTTCAGAAGGGCTGGAGTATACAAATATAAGAGACTCTCCTCTAATTCCGTGCAGTTTGCTTCCAGGTATGGATATTATCTCCTGTTTTGGAATCAATGAATACCTGGGGCGTTATAGAAGCAATCTGGATATTTTTACTTTTTGTCAATGTACCTCTGTCCCGATAATTCACTATCTCGAGGAGCCAAGACAGGCCGGAGCCCTGTACATATGCAACCTCACACCAATGGTAAAATGTGCTTATGAAATCTCAATGGACGTATATGCGGATGACCCCCAGAGCTTTGTTGAACTGAATAGTCCGGGTTCAAGGCTGTTAATTCAGGAAAGCGATGGCAAGACTTTACTTAAAAGCTATTATAGAGACTCTTCTGGAGAGCTCAAATATCAAAAAATTATTCTTGGTGATGCGTCAGAAAAAGCAAATTTCAAAATAATGTTTGACGGCAATAATGAAACAAACACAATTTACGCACAGGACGGCAGTTCCATAGTTACCCCGTTCTATAACCTTGACCGGCAACAGCTGCCCTATATCGATTTTTCAGGTGGGTATATCAAGCTCACCGCTTTTATCCTTGGAGAAGGAACATACTTTGACGTTGACTTATACAGCATAAACCAGACCGCAGAGAGAAAACTCATAACTGCAATAGGGAATAGCAGGATAACCCCTTTCGGACTTGATGGACCGATGAATGGAACCGAAGAAGGAATTGACTACCTGAAGAGTAAGGGGTATAGAGGTACGCTATGGTTTGATAAGGGACTACTTGAGAAATCCAATGAAACAAAGATCAATTACCTGCGCAGTCTGGTCTATAACGATTCATGGGAAGTCGGCATACACTATACAAAGGAGTTAAACAGCCTTCCACTTGAAGAAGCATACAGAGTAATGGATGAAGAATACTCATATGTGGACGAAAAAATAGGCCAGCCACCTACAAGCTGGTGCTGCCTGAGAAATCGGGATAACCTGACGCATGCAGTTTATGCATACGAAAACCTGGGAATGACCTGGAGAAACGGAGACGCAGCAATTCACGCGGAAAAGGATGTAGGAAACCTGTACGACGATACATGGGAATGGTGGGGACCAGCATCAAAAGCAGGAATGTCCTATCCGGTATTTACCCATCAACTCGACTTGGAACCTGCAATAAAATACTCAATCAGCCGCTCGAAGTTCCGGGAATGGGTGGACAACTACTACGCAAACAACATGACCATAGTGTCATTTTATGAATATAACCAGATAAGCCATAATACATACGATGCAAGCTTTGAAAACCTGCAGTACGATGAGAACCTGCTTTCATTCGACGCACATACAAATGGTTTCAAAGCCTTTGTAAACGTAAACAGAACTGCAGGAAACGACACACAGGTCTACGACACTACCCTCGAAAAGTACCTTGATTATGAAACAGAACAGGACAGGTCAATTACTTTCTGGGTTGAGGACGGCCACAATTATAAGGTGTATATAAACGGCTCTGAGTGAAGTATAAAAGTCCAACCACGGAAGGCACAAAAACGAAGACAGGTATAACTTCTTTGTATCTGTCTATGCCTTCCTTGTTAGCTTTTTTTCTGTGCCTTCCTTGTTAGCTTTTTTTCTGTGCCTTCCTTGTTAGCTTTTTTTCTTTCTTTTCTCAAATGCAGTAATGGAGTATAACAGCCAACACACTCCAAATTTCAACAGTCAGTGTAGTTCCCTGACAGCTACCGTACCTTGAATTAATTGTAAATAATTCCTGCGCTGATATACTGATAACTGCAAACAGGCTTACTGATGGATATCTGCTTCATAAGAAAATATTCATACATGCAACCTGGCGGGGATCTCTTACCTGAGAGGTAAGAAGGAGAAAGAAGTGGCAGTTACCGGGGAGTAATAACCATGGACAAAGAAAGGATTTCCTATCACGAGTCCGTTCAAAAAATGTATGAGCGGATAAAGAAAGATAATATGACAAATGTCTGGGACCGTTATGAGGCTCAGGGAATCGGAGGAGTTCCGGACAGAAGATGCACTTTCTGTATGGCAGGCGCCCGCTGCGACCTGTGTTCCAACGGCCCCTGCCGTTCGGACGCTGAAAAGGACAAAAGAGGGGTCTGTGGGATCACTGCCGACGGGATGGCAATGCGGATGATGCTTCTTCGGAACGTAATGGGGGCTTCGACCTATCACTACCATACCGACCAGACCATCCGGACTTTAAGGGAAACCGCAAAGGGCAACACCCCTTACAGAATAAGTGAACCTGAAAAACTGAGGACTTTTGCTGGCAGGCTGGGGCTCGAAACAGGCGGGACGGATTCCGAAGTTGCACTCCGCCTCTGCGAGTTTGTAGAAAAGGAATTTAACAGGCCTGCTTATGAGCCGAGCCGGATTGTGGAGCTCCTTGCCCCTCCGGAAAGAAAGGAGAAATGGAAGGCATTGGATATCTTCCCGGGAGGGATCTACGGGGAGATGATGCTTGCCACAAGCTCCTGCCTTACAAACGTGGACGGGTATTACGTGAGCCTGGCCTTAAAAGCAATGCGCCTGGGGGTTGCGATGGCATACCAGAGCCAGATTGTAAACGAGTACTGCCAGGACATCCTTTTCGGAATCCCGAAGCCCCACACCATGCGGGTCGACCTCGGGGTGCTGGAACCTGAATACGTAAATGTGCTTCCGAACGGGCACGAGCCGTTCCTGGGCTTTGCCATGGTCCAGCTTGCAAGAAAGCCCGAATGGCAGGAAAAAGCAAAAGCTGCAGGGGCAAAGGGCCTGAGGGTCATTGCCAGCATTGAAACAGGGCAGGAAATGATCCAGAGGTGGGAAGAAGACGACGCCTTCTACGGCTTTACAGGCAACTGGATTTCTCAGGAGGCTGTGCTTGCAAGCGGCTGCGTGGACCTCTTTGCCGCAGACATGAACTGTTCGCTGCCGGTAGCCCCACTTTACGCTGCAAAATACAACTTCAAACTCATGCCGGTAAGTGAGCTGGTGGCTTTCGAAGGCATAGGAGAACGCCTGAACTATAACCCTGTAGAAGCCGAAAAGCAGGCGGCACAACTCCTGAACATAGCGATTGAAAACTTCAAAAAGCGGAAAAGACCGGCAGAACCCCTTCCGAAGCTTCCGGTGAAAGAAGCCGTTGTGGGCTTTTCAAGCGAAAGCATCCTTGCAGCTCTGGGAGGTACCCTCGACCCCCTGCTTGATGCGATAAAAAGCGGGGCAATTAAAGGCGTGGTTGGGATGGTCTCCTGCACCACCTTAAGGGACTACGGGCAGGACGTGCACAGCGTTGCCGTGGTAAAAGAGCTGATCAAAAGAAATATCCTGGTCCTTTCCCTCGGCTGCGGGAACGGAGCCATGCAGGTTGCAGGCCTCTGCTCCCCCGAAGCCAGGGAATTTGCAGGCGACAGCCTGAAAGCCGTATGTGAAGCCCTCGGGGTCCCGCCCGTGCTCAGCTACGGGACCTGTACTGACACAGGCAGGCTTGCCGACCTCCTCGGAGCCATCTCAGGAGCCCTCGGAGGAGTCCCGGTCCCGGACCTCCCGGTCGCTGCCGCAGCTCCCGAATACATGGAGCAGAAAGCCACAATCGACGCCATCTTTGCCCTTGCCCTCGGGCTCTATACTTATGTGAACCCTGTCCCGACCGTCACCGGAGCCCCTAACCTTGTAAAACTTCTGACCGAGGACTGCCGGGAAGTTACGGGCGGAGTCCTGAACGTTGAAAAGGATGCAGTAAAGGCAGTTGACGGGATAGAACAGCACATTATGGAAAAGAGAAAGAAACTGGGGATTTGAAAGCAGGATTTGAGAACGGGATTTGAGAACGGGATTTGAGAACGGAATTTAGAACGGGATTTGAGAACGGGATTTGAGAACGGAATTTAGAACGGGATTTAGAACGGGATTTGAGAACGGAATTTAGAACGGGATTTAGAACGGGATTTGAGAACGGAATTTAGAACGGGATTTAGAACGGGATTTAGAACGGGATTTAGAACGGGATTTGAGAACGGAATTTTAGAGTGGGATTTTAAGAATTGAAGGTCTGAGAAAAAGAGGTCTAAGAAATTCAGATTTGTCCGACCTCTTTTACTTTCTATTTTTAAGCTAAATGAACCGCAACCTGAGAAATCAAAGCTCAATAAATTCTCCGGGTTCCAGAATAATTACTTTCGTATCAACTTTTGCTTCCACAGCTTTTCTGAACACTTCAGGGTCCTGCCTGATGACATCAAAGGTATTGTAGTGCATTGGCACAACAATCTGAGGTTCGATCAGTTCCACGGCTTTTACGGCTTCCTTTATGCCCATAGTAAACCGGCTTCCGATGGGGAGCAGGGCGATTTCAGGCTCATAGAGTTCTCCGATAAGCTGCATGTCCCCGAAAACTCCCGTATCTCCGGCATGATAGATGGAATGCCCACCAATGCCTATTACAAACCCTGCCGGGCTGCCTCCGTCGAAACTGAAGCCGGAAGCATCAATTGAGGAGGAATGAAGCGCCTGAGTCATGGTTAGGGTTACGCCTTCAACATCCATTGTCCCGCCTTTGTTCATGCCTTCGGCAAAGACTCCTTTTGATTTGATATAATTTGCAACCTCATGGATCGAGATTATCCGGCAGCCTGTCCGGGCTCCGATCTCGATTGTATCTCCCAGGTGGTCGCGGTGGCCGTGGGTCACAGCTATGATATCGGGGTCCAGATCCTCTGGGATGCAGGAAGCTTTCGGGTTTCCGGTAATAAATGGGTCGATCAGTAATTTCTTTTCGGCTTCGAGCAAAAAAGCAGCATGCCCAAGCCAGGTTATTTTTAAGTCAGCCATCTCTTTGCCTCTGTCCTTATGTTTTTGTCAGAACGTAACAATGCGTAATGTAATTTTCTATAATAACCGGATAATTATTACACAACACACCGTTCCGGCTGATATCAGGAGCACACCGGGAGATGAATACAGGGTAATATTAATATGTGCCCTTAAGTGTAATCAAGTGAGAATGCTTGAGTGTAACCAGATGAAAATGAAGATCGGCCTGGTAATCCACGGCCCCGAAGTAATCGATTCGGGAGAAGCGGAAATAGTCCTGCAAAAACTTTCCCGCACAGGGGAAGTCGAAGCTCAGCTCGGCGGAGCCATGGGAAAGACAGCCATCCTTGACGCAGGGCTTGAAAACCTTATAGACATAAGCCGGCACCTGAAGCCCAGCGCCTGCATCGAATCCTTTTTTGAAAGCTCGGACCTTGTATGCCTCCTGAACAGAGGAAAAACAGTTGAAACCGGCAAAGTATTCGGAGCAATGGTTGCCTCGCACCTCAAAGAGCCTGAAAAGAAGCCGCTGATCCAGATTGAAAGTCCAAACTGCCCCGGCGGGAAATTAATCCCCCTTAATAAAAAAGCCGTATTTCATCTGGAAAAACTCTCGGAAATCTTCGGCCTTCCTGCCGAAACCCCTCTCCCCTTTCAAGATTCGGTTTGCCTGGGAACCTGCCCCCAAACCGGCAAAACCCTAACTACCCGCGAAATCTCGGGAGTTTTTCCCGGAGAAAATATCCTTGTAAACGGAATCGTAATCGGAAAAGCCATCTCTTCCGGGGTAAGGATAGTTGCTGAAAACGGCTTCATTACCGCGATCGAAGGTGGAGAAATAAAGGAGCACGGGCTCGAAAAGCTCCATAATTACGAAAAAAGGGACCCTGTTGACCTTGCCGGAGCCTGGGTAAAAAGCGGGGAGATCCGAAGAAGCAGTTCCTTCCTCCCGGATGCCGGAAAAGAAAATACCAGCACCCGAAAATCAGGCCCTCTTTCCAGGCCCGGAACAGGAAAAGTCGTGCTTATAGACCACGCGGCCGAAAATTCCTATGAACTGGCTTCCGGGGCTGAACTTGCGGTCACTGTCGGGGACGACACCACAGCCATAGCAGGCGACATCCTCTACAGGCTTGGAATTCCTATCATTGGAATCACAGACGGGGACTGCGATAACGTCACCTGCGAGACAAAAATCTTTCCCGGCTCGGTTGTCCTCAGGCTGATGCAGGGAAGCGACGATATCGTGGGCAAGAGAGTTAAGCAGGAACTCCTGAAAGGACAAAATTCAGCTGTCTTTGAGAACCTGTTCGCCTTTAAAGAAGATGTGCTGAAACTGGCGGAACTGTCGATTGAAGATGTTTTTGAATATTGAAACAAACCATACAGCCCTTTTCACTTGCTTTTCAACTCAAGAAGACTAATTTTGGATTTATCTAACCATTACAACATCTAGCTGTATCATGTCATTCCAGTCCCGCTCGATGCAGGAGAGCAGTCTTTCCCGCAAAGAAAAAAAAGGAGAAAATTGGCAAATAACAATCCAGTCTGCTTTCATTACTTTTTGTTGCTTTTTAAAGCCTCTTGTTCTCATTTATCTTCTTTTACTTCTGGTCCTTTAACTTCCTTCTTATTTTGTGAAGGGCCGCCAGACAAGCTGGTGGAGTTTTCCGAGGAAATGTGAATTTAACAGCCATTATAAGGATAAGAAGAGATTTTCTGACTTGTAAAGCCTTATGTAAGGCTTAATAGTTCTTGTCCCGCAAGACGTAGGAGAGAGAAGTTTTCCGAAAAAAGAGGATGAATTTGAGATCAATCAGCAATCTACTGCTCGATTGCCCTGGTCCCGCATTAATCCTGTCGAATTCGACGGGTTATGTGCAGGCAGGTATGAACAGTTTTACCTGGATCCCCCAACAGTAGATAGAAAATACAAGAACTAACGGGATAATCCCCCAAAACCGGATAAAATAAAAATTACTTAAAAAGTTCAACATCTGAACAAAAATTTGCTTTTTTCATAAGATCTGTACTCAGTTATTTTAAAAATTTTTTAGCGAAAAGCCATTGTTGCTTACGTATGTAGTATACAGAAATAACCGAGGCCCATGAAAAAAAAGCAATTAACATTAATAAATTAATGGGACCAATGGAATATGTAAACAATAAAAAAACAGTGCCCATAAAGAAAAATAAAGATAGTAATAAAATTCCCAAACCTGCAAATATTTTTATTTGATAGTTGAAATAATTAAAGTTATAAATTTTATCTTCACAGGGGTAAGAACCAGCACTTTTCTCTAATTTTGTACGTATGTTTAGGCTATCTGAGGAACTTAAAGAATCAGAAGAACTGTAGGAATTTTTACCATCAAGCGAATATAAAGAGTCTTTATTCCATAATCCAGTCTTTCTTTTAAACATCATTCATAATAGCTTAATTGTAATACATATAATTAATTAATTTTGCTAATAGTTATTCAATTCAAAAAATAAATATGCATCAGTTTCTATATATACAAACAATTTTAAGAAATTAGTTATTTATTAACAAAATAATTTTATTTGTATATGTCAATATTCAGTGCCATGTTTAATTTTAGATCGTCCTGTACTCCGACCTATAGAAACCCTTAATACATTTGAAGGTAAATTTCAAAGTAATTCTGGGAAACGGGGGTTTAAATTCTGGACATAATGCTAAAACTTCAGGATGCAGCCAGCAGCCTGCAGGATGCTGTTAAAAGCTTCAATTCAGAGCTGCTTAAAACGAAAAATAAAGAGGAAGAAGAAAGCTGCCCACACAGGATAAAGCAGACGAAAAATCGGAAAACAATTGCCATCAACTGCAGGGAATGCGAAGCCGGGTCTTCACTTAATGACCCACACTGCAGGGAAAATATCTTTGGCATCCTTCAGAAAGAGGTTCATGCCGACTGTCTTGTGCTTTCAAGGCTCTATGAACGGGACTACGAAGGAAAATCCCTGGCTTTGCTTTATGTTCTGGCAGGCTTCAAGGGAACAATTGCCGCATACAGGAGCGCTGAAGTTGTGCCCGAAGCGTGTGCTAGGCCCGAAAAAAAGGGGTGCAGCCTTGGGAGAAAAGAGATAATCGCTTCTTTTGCCGAAACCGTGGGAACTGATCCTTTAAAAGTCCGGCTGGAGCTTAGGGAGGTTATTCACGGAAAAATGGCTGGTAGAGTTCCTGATGCGACTACTATCTGCCTCACGTGTTCTGAGCGTTTCTACCGCATCCTGAATGAAATCGAAGAGAAAATGTCCTGCTTTCCTGAAGTCCCCGTCACCAAAAAGTCGGGTTACTGTCCGGATGCGGGCTGGTTAGAAAGAGTGGATGAAAAGGGAAAAGGTTCCGAAGAAAAAGCAGGGAAGAAAGTAAAGATAACAATAGGAAGAAAAGCAGGAAAGAAAAACGGGAGCTTGATAGAAGATATTTCGGGAGAAGCTACTTCAGCCTCTTTAGCCGGTCTGGTCCCGCATTCAGTTCCGGCTGCGGGGAAGAAAAAAATGGGCAAATTAGGAAATAATTTCACAGATTCCACAGATAATTTTTTCGACTACGAAAGCAGGATCAAATCGCATGTCAGGCCACCTTTTTCCAGTTCGCGGATTTATACCGAAGCTCCTGAAAATACCGAATTTCTCGAATGTTATGACATAAACGGCAGGGAAGGAAGAGAACTTGAGGTCTCTATTTATCGCTACACTGACAGGCCGGAAAAGCTTTACATGATCCGGCCTCCCGAGTACAACCTGCGGCAGGAAGAACTCAGGCTCCTTGAAAAAGTCAGGAGAAGGATGATCCGGCACAGGCCAAAAGACCTCGCCTTCGCAGACCCGACCGGAGCCAGGGAGTACTTCAAACGCATGGCAAAAGACCTGCTGGGCGAAGAACTTCTGGAAAGCGGGAAAGCCTGCAGCCCGGATGAGCTTGAAAGCTATGCCGACCTCCTTGCAAGGTATACGAACGGGCTCGGGATCGTAGAAGACCTCCTTTCCGATGCAAGAATAACGGACGTATACATCAATGCCCCTGCCGATACAAACCCCGTGCACGTTGTGATGGAAGGAGAAGAATGTACGAGCAACGTTTTTCTCTCACAGGACGACCTTGACGCCCTGGTCTCGAGGTTCAGGACCATTAGCGGCAGGCCCTTTGGAGAAGCTGTTCCGGTGCTTGAACTCAACCTTGAGGCTTTCGGGGTAAGAGTATCCGTAATAGGGGACCCCCTCAGTGCAAACGGACTTGCATATGCTTTCCGAAAACACTCCCTCACGCCCTGGACCCTGCCGAAACTGATCAATACAGGCTCTATTTCTCCTTTTGCAGCAGGGTTTTTGAGTTTCCTTATGGACGGGCAGGCTTCGGTCCTTGTTGCAGGAGAAGTGGGAGCCGGAAAGACCTCTCTTATGTCGGCAATGCTGCTTGAAATCCCGCAGAAATACAGGATCCTTACGATTGAAGACACCCACGAGCTCCCGACAGAACAGCTTCAGGCCCTGGGCTGGAAGGTACAGGGGATGAGTTCCCATTCTTCGGTCCTGAAGTCAGGAGCAGAAATGAGCCCTGAAACCGCACTCCGGGCTGCCCTGCGGCTCGGGAGCTCCTCGCTGGTGCTTGGGGAGGTCCGGGGGCCGGAAGTTAAAGTGCTCTACGAAGCCATGCAGGTAGGAAATGCCGGAAACTCCGTTATAGGAACCATTCACGGCTCATCCGTTGAAAACATATACGAGAGAGTCGTGCACACCCTTGGGGTTCCTCCGGCTTCTTTCAAGGCAACCGATGCGGTGATAATATGTTCGGGAATCAGGCCAGGGGGAAGCATGAAAAAGTTAAAACGGGTGAGCCGGATTGCGGAAGTTACCGGCACGTCGATAGAAGACCCCGAACCTTCGGAACTCTTTAGAGATATAATGTATTATGACGCCGCTCAGGACTGCCTGCTTGCAGGAGAGGTGCTCGAACAGGGGCAGTCCGAACTTATAGGGAAGATTGCACGAAAATGGGGGATTTCCATTGACAACGCCCTGAAGAACATCGAACTCAGGACAAGGATAAAGGAAAAGATTGCAGCTGAAGGGATTCGCAGGCCGTTCCTGCTTGAAGCCGAAGCCGTAAGCGAGGCAAATAATATGTTCTGGCTGCTTTCGGATTCCATTAAGGCAGGTAACAGAGGATTTGAAGCAGATCTTGAATCTTCTTCGCGAGCCGACCCTGAAGAGCTTTACAGGAAGTGGGAAACCTGGTTTGAAAACTTTTCCCGGGTACGAGCCGGAACAGAAAAACAACCATCGGGAGAAAAACAACTATCAAAAGAAAAACAGCTGCCAGAAATAGAAATAACTGCCTGAGGGGGGTCAGGAAAATGGAAGTAAGCAGCTGGTACGTTAGAGCCTGCAAGACCACGGCGAAGCAGTGGGTATGGGCTGTCCCGGACCCTGAGGCCTTCAGCCGGAAATGCGAAAACAGCGTGAGCCCTGAGTATAGAGATGCCCTCCGGTTTACCGGTTTTGACCTTGAAGCCTTCGAGACAGTGTTATTTTCTTACGTGGGGACGTTTGCAACCTTAATTTTGCTGCTAGGGATAGACCTTTTCCTTCTTCTTTCCAGAAGTTTCGAACCCAGGACTCATTTCATAATGGGAACCCTGACCTTTATCCTTCCGCTGCTAGTTCTCTGCTACCTGAGCGAGTATGTGAAGATAAAGGCCAGCTTTATGAAAATCTCCTCCCTCGGGGATATCCCGGAAATCCTGAGCTATATCATCATGTCAATGAAGCTGATCCCCAACCTCGAACATGCTGTTCTTTTTGCAGCCCGGAACTCGGAGAGGCCGCTTGCCACGGACTTAAAAAAACTGACATGGGACCTGAATTTGAGGCTTTACAGTAGCATGGATGATGCACTTCTGTCCTTTGCCGACCTGTGGGGCAGGAATAGCGAATACTTCAAACGTTCCCTGCACCTGATCAAGAGTTCCACAGCCGAACCCGACGAAGCCCAGAGGGTAATTACCCTGAACCGGGCTCTTGACATCAGCCTTGAAGGTACTGAAACTCTGATGGAGGCTTTTGCCGAAAAGCTGAAGACCCCAAGTTACATCCTCTACTCGATTTTTATCCTGATCCCCCTTGCCCTGGTAGCTCTCCTGCCTGCGGTCACGGTTGTAGGGATGAAGCCCGAGATTGCAGACCTTGTCCTCCTCTACGACCTTGTGTTTCCTGTCCTTGCAGCAGGCTACTCAGAGTACATTCTAATGCAAAGGCCTGTTGCCTTTATCCCCAGGCAGATCCCTGACTCCCACCCTGACCTTGCAGACATCATACGAAAAAAGCGGTTTGCAAGAATGCTTTCAGTCCTAGCCTTCTTACTGATAGCCCCTTCAGGCTACCTCCTGCTGCTGATCGGAAACCCGGGAGAAATGGTATCAACCGAACCCCTCAGTGGGTATCTTCCCCCGACCCTTCCTTTAGTTGTCGGGGGAACTGCCGGGATTTCGATTTACCTGTACTTCTCGTCCATTCCGTATAAAAAAATAAGAGACAGGATAAAACAGATGGAACTGGAATTTGCAGATTCCCTTTTTGTACTCGGCAGAAGGATTTCGGAAGGAAAAGCCCCGGAAGAAGCCTTTGCTCACACCTCCAGAACCATGGAAGGCTCAAAAATCGGGAAAGCCTATGAGGAAATTTCCATGAACCTGCTGAGCATGAGGACAAACCTTAAAGACGCTGTTTTTGACGAAGAGTTCGGGGCTTTCAGGCACATATATTCGGAGAGGATAAGGAACACAATGCTCCTCTTTACGGAAAGCGTCCATAAAAACCACGAAGCTGCAGGAGCTTCGATAATCAAGCTTGCAGACCATTTAAAAGAGCTCAGTGCCGTAGAAGAGCGGATCAGGCGTTCCCTGTATGATGTTACTTCAACAATGCGTTCAACTGCTGCGATTTTTGCCCCTCTTATTGCCGGAATCACCCTTGCCCTCTCAGAAGTTATTACAAAAATCCTGAACCAGGTAGCAGAAAGGGTTAGCAGGGTTCCCGCAGACCTTTCCGGAATGCCTGTCGAAATCAATCCTGAAAGTTTTTCACAGTCAATTCCTCCGGACCAGTTTCTGCTTGCGATAGGGGCTTACGTTATAATAATCAGTGCAATCCTTACGCGCTTTGCAGGAGCGATAGAATACGGAGGAGATAGGACACAGTTGAAATACGATCTCGCCTGCATGCTCCCGATTACAGTGATTATATTTGCGGTTTCAGCGGCTGCTTCAAGAGTTATTTTTAGCGGGCTGGTATGAGATAAAGACACAGTAAACTGATGAATTGATATTCTTTTAAGGGTAATTCGAAGCTCAAGGTTTGCTTCTTAAAAGATTTAATGTATTTTTAACGATTTTATCATGTTAAAAGATTCCTGAAAATAAAGGTTTTAGTAACAGAAGACGCTGACTCCTATTGAAAAAAATCTATAATCCAAGCCTATGCGTCCCAGAAATTAGTTTTATTCTCCTGCCTGAAATAATGATGCGAAGATAAGCTTCAAAATTGATATTCATATTTTTCGAAACTTTGAGAATAACTTTTTTTAGATAGCTAAAAGTAATTACGTATACATTTTATTAGATCGTTTACTTTCTTTTATTAATTATGATAATAGTTACTTAAAATAAGCATATCTTTTACTATTTCAGATATCCACTCTACATAGTTATTTCTAACTAGGGGTGTAGATGTATAAGATGTGTAACTATATCGAAAAATTGTATTCAAGCTCTATTTTTTCGTTTGTGTAAAAACTTTGTAAACGAAAATTTTTTGTAACCAAAAGTAACAGAGAATAAAAAGCAAAAATAGAAAAATTAATGAGTAAAAATGCTTTATTTCTTTTAAATTTACAAAGGCCTATCAATGTATAGAGTTTATAAAGACTATCCTATAAATAATGCAAAATACTTTAATTTCGATATTTATGCTGATTCACTTGCTAGAATAATTCTGCACAGAGAAAACCAGACTCCGTTTACTATTGCAATTAACGGAAAATGGGGCAGTGGAAAAACAACACTGATGCAAACAATTAGAAATAAATTAGATACCTCCCCCCAAAATGAAAAAACTAGAAATGTTAAAACGGTTTGGTTTGATGCTTGGAAATATTCAGAATGTGATTCAATGCTCGCAGCTTTAGTGCTTGAAATTTTAGAAGAGATGGAAAGAAAGAATTTATTAGACAAATTGAAAGCTAAAATTTTGGTTGGATCTGAAAAAGTAGATGTGTTAAAACAACTTACCGATTTAGCTAAAATACTCACTGTTGGAAATGGTCCAGAATTTGAAAAATGGTTTCGAAAAACTGAGTATCAGAACAAGCTTTCTTTTTTAGATCTATTTCAAAGTTATATGAAAACAATACTCCAAACTTTTATTTTAAAAGAAGAAGATGGTAAATATACGGATCGCAAGGGAGTCCTTGTTATTTTTATTGACGATTTAGATAGGTGCCCTCCAAAAAAGATAGCAAATGTACTGGAGTCCATTAATCTATTTTTGGATTTAGAAGGATGCTTTTTTGTAATTGGTACTGACATTACTATAATTTCGGATGCAATCGATTACCAATATCAAGGAATACGAAATTTTTCTGGTATCGACTACATCAAGAAGATGATTCAACTTAATTTCGATCTTCCTATGCTAAAAGAAGCTGATATTCAAGAATTTATGACAAAAGGGCTTAGAATTGATCATGGGCTTGAACCATATTTTGGTATAATTTTAAATGGTCTAAAAAGTAACCAAAGAGAGATTATACGTTTTCTTAATTCTTTAAATTTAATGAGGATATTGGGAGGATCTCTAAAAGGGATAGAGTATGAGGAAGAGCTTTTAATCAAATGGAGTGTTTTAAACTTTTCTTCAATGGATTTTATTGAGGATGTTAAACTGAACCCACATTTGCTAATTGAAGTTCAAGAAATATCAAAAAAAGAAGAAGTAGATAGAGAAAAAAATATTCAGAGTATTGGAGACCAGCGACTTAAAGAGAAATGTAGTTATTTTAGTGAAAACAATAAAATAATTTCTGTCCTTTCCCGCGGAGATAAAAAATTCACTCCAGATAACATCGATACTTATTTGTTCCTCAGCAATATTGCTCCGAAGGAGGTTCAGGTTGAAAAATCATCATTTGACGATAAATTGGAGTTAAAACCTGGAGCTGACCTGATGGGAGCTACTCTGAAGAAAGCTGACATGCGAAGAGCAAACTTAAGAAAGGCAAACCTAATTGGAACTGATCTAACGGAAGCAGATCTGATGAAAGCAGATCTAAGTGAAACATATCTTAGAGGAGCCAATTTGAAGAGAGCGAACATGATAGAAGCAAACCTGATGAAAGCAGATTTGAAAGAAGCAGATATGATGGAAGCAAATCTTAGTGGAGCCTATCTTCGTGGAGCCGATTTGAAGGGAGCAAATATGATAGAAGCAAACATGATGAAAGCTGATATGACGGAAGCAAATATGGTGGAAGCTAAGTTAACAAAAGCAATTCTGACAGGAGTTAGCCTTATGGGAGCTCGATTAATGCATGCAGAAATAACTGAAGCAGTCCTAACAAAAGTTAGTCTGGCAGAAGCAGACCTTAAAGAAGCAGATCTAACAGGAGCAGATCTAACAGGGGCAGATCTGACAGGAGCAGATCTGACAGGGGCCAATCTGACGAAAACTGATCTGACGGGAGCGGATCTGACGGGAGCTAGGTTTCAGGAAGCTAAATTAGATCCTTCCACTCTAAGTTCAATTTTGAATTGTAACAAATGGAAAAAAGCATTTTTTAGTAATGATATAGAACAAAAATTAATTGAGATGGCAAGAGATAAAGACTCTTCGCTATTTTGAGTGAGCTAAGCATGGAAACAGTTAATGACCAGTAGCATAAAGAGCATAAAATCTGATTGAAACCAAACATTATCTAGATTCTGTTAATTAATTTTATACTTGATTGAAAATATTATGATAAGGTAACGATATTTCATTGGCATTCGTGACTATTTGCTTATAGTAATCATTCTTACTAATATTGAATGTTGTTCCATTATTGAAACCAAAAGGTAAATTATTTTCTATGAAAGGATACTCCTTATTTTTGCAATATAAAGGAGTGTAAAGAATTTCGTAATTGTCTTTCAGCTCTCTTTTAAAGAATGCACATGCTTGGAGTATTGTCTGCCCAGAACTAAGCTTATCATCAACAATCAATATTTTGATTTTTTGATTCCCGCTTATATTTTTGAACAGATTTATGATTGCCAGATTGTATTGGTTATCAAAGAAATAACAAGATCTGTCAACGGATTCCATATCGTGTATCCAACGATTTGCCCATAGTGACATTACAGGAGTTCCTCTATATAGCTCTCGTCCCAATAGGTCTGCTGCTATAAGTCCACCATTTGAAATACCAAAAATAACATGAGGAACAAATGAAGCATCATTGAATGCAACACTCAGCAATTTGAATAGCTTTTTTAACCTATCAAGCCAGTCATTCCAAGATGCTATGGTGCCAGATTCTCCAACACTTTTTACTGTATTAGGAATATTAACTTCCATCTCAGGAAACGTTTCAAAGATCAGACTATCTGTTCTCTTTTCTTCATATCCTGAGATTAAATAATTAGTTAAACATTCTATTGTTGGTCTAGGATTTAAACATCTATATTCAAGAAATCTGCAACCTTTTATATTAAATGGAATTAATTCTTCTGACTGCCCCAGTAGAATTGTTGTTTTATCTTTAAGACTATATCGAATCCCCAATTCAAAAAAGACATTAGAGTTCAATCCAGTAATATCAACTATGCAAAAATCAGCCGTGGCTAAGTCATCTAATATATTCTTAGATATTATTCCCGATGTATTTTTATCTGTTTCACGAACTACTTCTACCTCACAACATTTTGCTTTTTCAAATCTCTTAATTGCTCGAATAATTATACAATTATAAACATAATCTGATTCTTCAACTCCATTAAAATATTCTCCTTTAGAACCGGATGGTATGAGTACAAAGCATTTCAGTTTTTCTTTTGTTTTTGCTGTATTCTCTTGCTGATCTAATTTTACTTTACATGACTGATTTATTTCCATGCCCGTTCACCTGTTCCATACTATATCGCAAAAATGAAGAAAGAAATATATAAGCAGTTCCTTTTTAACTTTGAGAAATATAGAAATGGAAAAATTTAATTTGATTGCTGTATAATAATTGGATTAGATTAACCTGAATCGATTAGAGGCTTTTATGAGCTAATGAATACAACATTCAAGAAAGATCTGGATTTATCTTGAAGTTACTGCTCGTTAATTGAGAGCTTATACAGCAATTCGCAGGAAGAGATAAGAAAAAAATGAATATTTACTTTGGCAAATGATGGTGAAGCAACTAAAAATGTTAACATCGTTATGAACTTATTACAAAAATTCTGAATTCTGTAGCATAAGGAGCTTATGTTATCTTAATTAGTGCAATCATTACCCTCTTTGCAGTGGCTATAGAATACGAAGGAGACCAGGAGCAGCTAAAGTACGACCATTCCTGCATGCTCCCGATTACAGTTCTTATCTTTTCATTCTCAGTTACTGCTTCAAGGATTGTTTTCAGCGGGCTGGTATGAATAGGGTTTCCCTTGCCTGTTACTCATTTAATTTTTCATTTTTTTATAAATGAGTTTATGCTCGTTGAGATCTAGCCCCGAAAACTCTTAAAATTTGGGGTAGTTTTATATGTAAAGCCAGCTTTACACAACCGTAGGTATAAGTATTAAATGTAAAGTTTACTTTGCATTCCCAAACCTGGCGGTATAATTTATGGAGAACCGGATTAAGGAATTACGAGAACAGAAGAATATGACTCAGCAAAATTTAGCAGAAAGTGTCAGGGTTTCACGGCAAACTATAATTTCACTGGAAAACGGAAGATATAATCCCTCAATTTTTCTCGCTTACAGGATAGCAAGAATTTTCGGTTTATCTATCGAGCAGGTTTTTTTATTTGGAGATGAAGACCTATGAACGCAAATGAAAAAGTAAGAAAAGAGATATTTCTTTCAAAAATCTTTATTCTTGTCGGACTCATGGCAGCAGTTGTGGGTGGAGTTTTCAACTACCAAAGAGACATGATGCTGGGGCTGACCACGGGTTTTTTCCCAACTGGAATCGGGTTATTTCTGGTATACAAATATTCACTGAAAAATCCCTCAATGCTTAAAAACATAGAACTCGAAAACGAAGAGCGAAATATCTTCATTAATAGAGAAGCAGGACGCAGCGCATTCTGGATCTCTTTCTTGTATATGTTTATTGCTGTAATGCTGGGCAACATGGTAAATATACCCTTTAAAGCCTTTGGAATTTTTACCCTCTTTTTCATGCCAGCTATATATTTTCTATTCGTTTTCTTATTCCATAAAAAATATTAGGCTTTTAGCTTTTAAAGCGAAAAGCCCCTTTTTTCCCTTTATCGGTTTGCTGGTATCCACCCTTTCTGCAAGGGTAATTTTCCGGGGACTGGTATGAAATTGAATTAAACGAGCTGGAAAAGTAAGGAAGCAGCTGAAAATACCAAAAAATAAGATGAAGGGACTCATGTCTCTTCATCCGTTATTCTTCCGCATTAGATTTGGATGTTCCACCTTTTTTACTTTAGTTTATACAGAAACACTGCAAACAGGCCGACCAATCCGTAAATTACTTCAAAACCGGGCGCGATCATGCTCTCTTTCGAAGCGGTTTCCTGTTCAGCTTCAGGTCCTTTGTTCTCCTCATCGGTTTCATTGACCATTCTGGTCTCGGATTCAAGTTTTACTCCGGTTTCAGATTCTCCCGAAGTACTCTTACTCTCCCCTATAATCACAAAAGAAGAGAAGCCCGGAGTTTCGGCTGTGAAATACAGGAAACTGTCATCTTCCCATGACAGGCTGGCCGGAAGTTGTTCCCATTTTTTATCGTTATACCGGTTCAGGGTGATGGAAGCCTGATCTATCCCCTCGTCCTGTATCCAGGTCTTTTCAACTTTGAAACCGATGACCGGGTTTTCTATATTCTTTGAGCTTGCAGTTTCGCCGTTTCCGACCCAGATGTTGAAGGATTTATAGACTTCGCCTTCAGGCAGTTCGGAGACTAGTGAAGACCTGTTTTTTAACTGCTCGACGACTGTTGTGGTTTTACCCAGAGTCCTCTTTGCATCAAAGCCCACATACACGACACAGGTTGCATTTTTGTTGAAATCAAACTTTACAGCCTTGCCGTTTGTGATGAAGACCTGGGAAAGTTCCTTTACTTCAACGTTTTTCGCAGGTTCGGGAGAACCTCCTCCACCACCACTGCTTCCACTGCTACTGTGGCTGCTTCCACCACTGCTTGAACTACTATCATCACTGGAACCGTTTTCTGTCTTCGGATCTGCAGATTCCGGGTCTGTGACCGTGATATAATGATATTTTGTTATGATAGAGTTCCCACCGCGGTTATCCATGTACAGTGTTACGGTGTAATTACCGGGCTTTTCGTATACATGTGTTGCATAGGGTGTTGCCGAGTCATTGTCATCTACCATATAAGTTTGAACGACTCCATCGCCGAAATTCCATTCGCGCCAGATAGGATAATTTGGTAACTCAGCATCCAGGTCGTCGACGAATGTGACCGTTAGCGGGGCATTTCCGGATGTTACATCGGACGAGAAATATGCAGGTATTGCAGGCGCATCTATGATCCCGACGAGTACGTAACCGTATTTGCTTGTTGTATTGCTGCCAAAAGAATTATTTACCGTTAAGTTGACGGTATACCCGCCCCTAGCACTGTATGCATGCTCAGGGTTCCGGGCTGTTGAAGTGGCGCCATCTCCAAAATCCCAGAGCCAGGATGTGGGCGATCCCGTGCTATTGTCGGCGAACGATACGGTTTCATTAATTGGAATCGACTCTCCAAAATCTCTGAGATCATTTACTTCCGGAGAAAAGAAGTCCGCTGCCGGGGCCTGCGGAGGAGTGACAGTAATAAAATTTGATTTCTTCACCGTACTACTGCCTGCATCATTTGTCACCGTTAGAGTAACGCTATACGTTCCCGGATTCGTAAACGTGTGTGTAGCCGTTTGGGCATGCTTTGAGGTTATCCCGTCCCCGAAGTCCCAGAGCCAGGAAGTCGGAGTGCCTCCTGTGCCGGTATCAGTGAATAACACAATTAGAGGAGCAGTTCCGGAACTTACGTTGGCAGTAAAAGCAGCCACAGGAGGCAAAGTATCCGTTGAGGAAAGATCACTCACATAGATACCGTTGTCAATTGTCACACCTCCAACGGAACTGTATGTTCCCCATGCAACAGTATTATTGTACACTTCTGGTGTCGTATGAATTTCTTCAGGATAGATATAGATTAATGCGCTTTGTCCTGTAGATATGTTATATACATACACTCCGGATTTGCCTTCATAATCATCAACACTTTTATGGTACACAATTTTATCATTTTGTATGGCAATGTGTGTCCCCGTACTGGCTCCGTATTCATTTCCGTGGGGATCGGTGCCAAGTGGTTGTGTGACATCTGTGATGTTTTTTGTTGAGATGTCATACATCGCAATGTATCCCTCATGGTTATATGCATCAGCCCAGATGACTTTAGTGTCCCATATATGCGGGAGATTTGGATCTCCATGTGAAGCGACAGTTATTTTTTCCTTTGTATTGACGTCATACATTCGGATAGTCATATCCCTGTCTGGCTCTTCAGTATAAGAGTAATACACTATTTTTGTGTCATATATGTCGGGATAGCTACCGTTTCCTATTTTTTCCTGTTTGGATATCGATATATCCCTCAGATACACACTGTCGTTTGCACTCCACACGATTCTGCTGCCGTAAATGGCAGGAATGCTGTAGCTGTCTACATCTTTTGTAATGTAAGACCTTGCAGCAGTGTCAATATCATATACAGTAAGCCTCGGTGTTCCGCTGTTCTCGTCGTGCCAAACTAATTTATTACCATAAATAGCCGGATGTGACGCTGCAGAAGAGTCTACTGTAGTGTCCGTTTTAGTGCTCAGGTCATAAACATGAATAACCCCGTTATCTGTCCAGACCACTGTGCTATCGTAAATAGCAGGATCGGACCCGTTGCCAATTCTGGTCACCTGAGCGGATGATGCCGCCGGGATTAAAACTACAAATACTAAAAGCGCTGAAGCTAAGGCTATCGAATAGAAATTCCTCTTATTTTTCATTTACTTCCCCCACATAGCCACTATCTTTCAAAGATAGTGCAATACATCCTGTACTATCTGTTTCAGTCTACCCACTTAATTAGATAATTTAGGATTAATAATATTACAATTCTTTAAATGTGAATTATATTTATGATTAATTACACATTCTATAAATAACCAGACTACGGCCTCTATAATAATTCAGTAAGTAAAATTCCTTCTGGCTTTTGCTACTTACCAACTTTGATTCAAAACTGGAGTTAACGCAAAATAGAAAAAAATAGAGACAGGAAAAAATAAAAACAGGAAAAATTGAGAACAGGAAAAAATTAAGAAAAACTGGGAAATGTACAGAAAAAAGAGCACATGAAGTGAAGCTCAGACAATCTCTGCGACCTTCTTTTTAGATGCCTTGAAAGCTTCTTTTGCCCCTGACTCGGTAAGCCCGGCTCCCATTGCAATTTTCAGGGCGGTCTCATCGGTGATCAGGTTCTCAGGGGCATGGGTATCAGTGTTTACCACAAGCGTTGCTCCGAATTCGAGGGCAAGCCTGGTAACGTGGCCGTTAGTCCTGTTGTGCCCGTTTCTTGCAGTGATCTCGAGCAATACATTATTCTCTGCCGCAGTCCGAACATCTTCCTCTGAGATCAGGCCGGGGTGGGCAAGGACATCAACATACTCACAGGCAACTGACGCTGCATTTGTCCCGGGGGCGACAGGCTCAGAGATTGTTTCCCCGTGCACGACCACGATTTCCGCGCCCAGCTCTTTTGCTTTCTTTGCCAGGGGGGCAATCTTTCTCGGAGGGACATGTGTCAGCTCGACTCCGGGCAGGACGCGGATATCCCATTCGTTTTCCAGATACTTTGCTTTCTTTGCAGCATCAAGAAGCTGTTCGAGGTTCGTATAGTCTGCGTGGTCGGTAATTGCAATAGCCTCGTAGCCGTGGATAACAGCCCGCCGGACAAGTTCACTGGGGAGCAGTTCCCCGTCACTGAAAATAGTGTGAGTATGAAGATCAATCAACTGGGATCACCGTGTTTGAAAAAACTTAGACTAATTCCAACGTCATTTAGATTTTCCCTGACAAATATATACTTTCCTCATAGGATATATTTCTGGCACATGCTGAGGACTTATCTGGTATTCTCACAATTTCAGGGACTTATTCGGTTTTCTCATGCTTCCCGGAGTTTTCAGGATTTTCAGACTTTTCAAGCCTTTCTTCGACATCGGCAAAAGCAAAGTTAGGTTTGACATCCGCTATTTTAATACGGACCTTTTCTCCGACTTCAACTTCCTTTACGAAGACAACGAACCCTTCAATGAGGACAGCCCCGTCTCCGCTTGAGCCGAGTTTCTCGATGTCCACAACGAATTTGTCGCCTTTCCTGAGGGGAGCCGTAAGGAACTTCTTCCCGATAACGTAGATCTCCGCACTCTGCGACCTTGAAGCCTGCGGGGAATAAGCCTTGACATGGACAAAATTATCCCTGACTTTGTCCAGGTAATCGTTGAACATGTCACCCTGAAAGACTTTGACCACAAAGTTTCCTTTTGGCTTGAGGATCTTCTTTGCGCACTCAAGGGCCGAGGTCGAAAGTTCGATTGACCGCGCGTGGTCGTAAGACCAGTTTCCTGAAAGGTTCGGGGCTGCATCACAGAGTACAACATCTGCTCCTTTTTCCCCTACGGTCTTGATAATCTTCTTGATCGTCGAGTCAGCGTTTATGTCGCCCACTATGGTCTCGACTCCTTCGATCGGAGCTATCCTCTGCAGGTCCACACCCAGGACCTTCCCTCCGGAAAGCTGTTTTGCAACCTGGAGCCAGCCTCCAGGAGCCGCACCTAAATCAACAACCGAGTCTCCCCGCTTGATAACATTATGTTTCTCATTGATCTGTTTGAGTTTGAAGGAAGCCCTGGACCGGTACCCTTCCTCTTTTGCCTGGTGATAATAATAATCTCTTCTATCTCTTGCCATTGCTTACCTTCCCGCACTGAAAGCTGATATAGATTACGCAAAATTCGTTTTAGTGAACTCAAAAGAATATATAATCCGGATCTGGGAAGATATAATTTCTTTATTAAATATATAATTTCTGATATTTTAAAGTAGAGGCGGTCCCAAAAAAACATGAAAACAGGCATTTTTCAGATTGATGTTTAATTCTCTTTTGATCGCATCCCCACAGATTTTTAATGTTACTTTTACTTTATAGCTTACGTTTTTGGTCTTTTTCTTTTTCGTTTTCTTCTGCCTTTTTCTGTCTTATCTTCTTTTTCGTGGGAAAGACCGCTCTCCTGCGTCGAGCGGGACAAAAACGACACGAGAAGCGAGTGACGTTGTACGGGCCAGGAGAGATATGTAATTTAGTCTGCTTGAGCGAAACTAACTGTTAAAATCCATCGATTAGTCTGCTTGAGCGAGCGAAGCGAGTGAAACAGACCTCGTGCTGTTGCATTTGCAGTGCAACTAAAAGAAAAATCTATGATTTTTCTGGTCCCGAAGCAAAACTCTGGTGCCGAATCGCGATAAGGGAAACGCAACTCGGACTGCGGAAAAAGAGTAAAAATGAGGCTTAGAACAAAATGGGTTTAGAGCAGATACCGTCTTGAGCTTAAAACCGTTCTTAAAATCTCCTCCCCACCCGTTTTTTCAACCTTAATGTCAGCCGGCTTTTCTATGATTTCAAGGTTTAGGGGCAGGCGTTTCTGGGCTTCCTTTATGAGCTGGGCATCCCCGCTCATAATAACGCAGTCGATAGGAGAGTTTTCCTCAAGGACTTTGTCCAGGGTTTCAAAGAACTTGTCCATATGGTGGGCAATATCCTCTTCTCTGAGGCGTTCGAAACGGCGCTGGGAAAAGCCTCCTTTGCTGTGCTTTTCTTTGACGCTGCTTTTGATGAACTCTTCTTTATCAAAGACCTGGGCATCCGGGGCAAAGCCTATGAAGGATTCGCCTGCGTGAAGGACAAGGACAAGCATGCGGTAGTCAGTGTTCAGGCTCTCCTCAAGAGGGGAGGTTTCAAAACTGTCTTTAAGATGCCAGGCTGGAAGGGAAACAGGAACCGGGGGAACTACGGCTTCGGAAACCATGCGGTGCAGGTCGTAGAAAAATACCATACCAGTCTCAGGGTCAAGCCTGTCAAGCAGGGAGCGGGGCTCTTTCTCGATCAGGCTGAGGGTTTTTTCGGGAAGCACGGCTGAAAGAAGAGTTCCAAATGGCAGATAAACGGTTAAAAGGTCATTTGCAGGTGAGTGAAGGGACCTGAGTCTGGAGAGATAAGCTTTGATAGCGGCAGGGCTAAGGGTTTCAATCCCGCGGAACTCCAGTTTTCCCCGGGAGTCCTCCCTCAGGGTCTCAAGTTCGTGGTAAAGGGTCTGGGTGCGGACAAGTTCCTGATTCAAGCGCGATTCAGCTTCCTGCCTGTCCGCAACGGCCTGCCTTGCAAGGATTTCTTTCTTTTCAAGCTGGTTTTTTGTACCCCGGAGGGCAAGTTCAAGTTCGGCTATTCTGGAATTTAGCCTGTCAACCTCAAGTTCCAGCCGGTCTTTTCCGGAGATCTTTCCTATAATGGTGCCAAAACCTTTTTTCCCATCTGCGGCAACTTCTCTTTTTGCAGCTTTGTTATCGGTCATCTGCCGTCCTACCCTTTCTCGTAATGTCTCATACAATCAAAGAAATTCCCAAAAGCAACTGACTGTATAATATTAGCAATACCTTATTAAGTATGCGAATTACAGTACCGGCACTGTAAGCCACAGGCATATACAGGGTATAAAAGTACTGAAACGAGGAAAACGGTACTGAAACGAGGAAATCGGTAGTGAAACAGTGAAAACAGTAATGAAATGATGAAAACAGTAGTTAAAATATCATACGATTAATACGGAACTTATGATACAGGACGAGAGTTAAACTCCCGTCTCTGCCTGATAGTAGAAATTGTATTTCCCGTGGCACTTACTAATAAAATGGAGCCACTATCTGATTTGACCGGTCCTTATATTTCGAAAGTTTTAAGAATATCATATTTAATGTCACTGTGATTTCAGGATTTTTTTAAAAAAAGAGAGCTCATTTCCATACATAATTCTTATCGATTATTTCGGTGCCTGAATGAAAAAACCATTGAAAGAGTCTCAAAAGCAGGAGGATCGGATGAATCCTGGCCAGAAAAATCCAGACGTTTCCGGACCGGGACCTGAAGATTCAGGTCAAAACGGACCGGATGGAGCAAAGTTAAGGGACTGTACGGACAGGCAAAATCCTGCCCGGACAAAGGCTGAAAAAATTCACCCTACCCTCTGGATCCAGGGACAGAAGAGTTCTTCCCTTGCCGGAAAAACGATTGTCCTGGGTGTTACCGGGAGTATCGGAGCGGTCAGGGTAGTTGAACTTGCAAGGGAACTGATCCGGAACGGGGCAGAAGTCCATGCGGTCATGACCGAAGCTGCACAGCACATCCTGCACCCTGACGCCCTGCACTATGCTACCGGAAACCCTGTGATTACGGAACTCGGAGGCAGGGTGGAGCACGTGGAGTTCTGCGGGTTCAAGGGCAGGGCAGACCTCCTCCTGATAGCCCCGGCAACAGCAAATACCATAGGAAAAATCGCCTGCGGAATCGACGATACCACGGTTACTTCTTTTGCAACAACGGCTCTTGGCTCCGGCATTCCTCTTATGGTTGTCCCCGCAATGCATGAATCCATGTACAGGCACCCGGCTGTGGTCGAGAATGTGGCAAAGTTGAAAGGCTGGGGGATCTCCATGGTGGGCCCGAAGTTTGAAGAAGGCATTGCAAAAATTGCCTCAAACGAAGAAATAGTGCTCGAGGTGGAAAGGGCTCTTGGGAACCGGAGCCTGGAAAACCGGAAAGTGCTCATAACAGGCGGCTCTACTGCCGAAAGCCTTGACCCTATCCGCATCCTCACCAACCGCGCTTCCGGAAAGACCGGCAGGGAACTCGCCCTTGAAGCTTACCGCAGCGGAGCTGATGTAACCCTTGTACACAGGGACAGGCTCGGGCTTGCAGGGATAAAAGAGGTCTTTGCCGAAAGTGCTGCGGAAATGACCGAAGCCGTGCTCTCGGAACTGGAAAAGGAGTATGATGTCCTTATCAGTTCTGCAGCAATTGCAGATTATACGGCCGAGCCTTCTCCTGAGAAGATCAAATCGGGAGGAGAATTTGTGCTCAAACTGAAACCCACTCGAAAACTGATAAAGGAGTGCAGGGAAAAACACCCTGACCTGGTGATCATAGGCTTTAAAGCCGAAACAGGAGTCGGGAGAGAAGAACTCTTTAAAAGGGCAGCTGCAACCCTTGAAGGAACAAAGCTCGATCTGATTGCAGCAAACGATGTAGGAAAGGGTGGAATGGGTACGGAAGAAAATGAGCTTTACCTGCTTGGAAAAGGTGAACCCAGGCATGTAAGTGGAAACAAGCGCAAGCTTGCAGCCTGTATCCTTGAGGAGGTTACCGGAATTTTAAACTCACGACAGGGGCTCTGAGCACCTGATGGTTTGGGAAAAAACAACTAATCGGAGCCTGTACAGTGCCTGATCTGCCATACCGGCTGATCCTGCAAATTGTCCTGCACAATATCTACAAAACAGAAATGAACTTTGAAAATTAGCTTGAACAACAAAAAGGCGTTTTATATGTATACATACGAGAGTGAAGGGGCAGACTTTTTAGCAAAAGCATATGCTCCAGGACATATCACAGGGTTTTTTCAGATTCATGAGCATAACGACCCTCACCGCAAGGGATCTACCGGCTGTGGAATTGTTCTGAATGGAGGAGTTACAACCGAGGTAAAGGTTGGAAAATCCGTGGAAAAGACCGAGATCTTCCTCAATGGCAAGAAGGTTGAAGGCAAAACCACCCGCACAGTGATAGATATGTTAACCGATGTGCCTGTAAAAATAAAGAGCTGGGCGGAAATCCCGGTTGGGTGCGGGTTCGGAGCCTCGGGGGCAGGAGCGCTCGGGGCTGCTTATGCCCTGAACAGGGTGCTTTCCTTAAACCAGACCGTAAAAAACCTGACCGAATACGCCCATGTGGCTGAAGTCGTTAACCGCAGCGGGCTTGGAGACATTGCTGCCCAGTCCAATGGCGGAGTGGTAATCCGGCTGCAGCCAGGAGGACCCGAATTCGGGAGAGTAGACAGGATTCCGGCTCCCGAATCAAGAGTTTTCTGCATTGCCCTCGGGGAAATTTCTACGGACTCTGTCCTGACAGATGAAGTAAAAGCAGGAAAGATCAACGCTGCAGGAAAAATTGCGATGTCCGAACTGCTCAAAAAACCCACTCTCGAAAACTTTATGCACCAGGCAAAAACCTTTGCCAGCAGTACGGGCCTTATGAGCAGTACGGCAAAGGACGTTATTGAGGCTGCACATGCAAGCGGAGGCCTGGCTTCCCAGGCAATGCTTGGAGATACGGTTTTTGCAATCGCCCCCTACAGCCAGGAATTCCCGCTCTACGAAGCCCTGCAGGAATTCGGGCAGGTCCTGGAATACGGGATCAGCACCTGTGTACCGAAATTACTTTATGACTGAGCTTCAGGCAGAGCTCTTAATTTTTTGAAGATTTTGCAGCCGGATCGGATAAAAAACATCAGATAAAAAACATGAGATAACAAGTATCAGATAACAAGTATCAGACCAAAAAAAGGTAAGCGACAGATATGACCGATATACCCCAAGACCATCCGAGGTACGAATCCCTGCTCGCCCGTGAAAAGGTTGCAGCCGGGGTAAAAATGGGAATTACGAGTATCCAGGGGCTTATTGCCCAGGGGAGAGGCGAGAGCTTTGACTACCTGATAGGCGAGCGCAGCACGGAATCTGCCCTGTATGCGGAAAGGGCGGCAGTTGCTGCACTGCTTCTGGCAAAAAACCCGGTTATTTCCGTAAATGGGAACGTCGCAGCCCTGGCTCCGGAAAAAGTCGTTTCACTGGCAGACATTACCGGAGCCAGGATTGAAGTAAACCTCTTCCACAGGACCGACACCCGGGTACACCTCATAATAGAACATCTGAAAGCAAACGGGGCTTCTGAGGTGCTTGGAAAAAACCCGGATGCAACCCTTGAACTCTCCCACGACAGGAGGCTTGTGGACAGCCGGGGGATCTATACGGCAGATGTTGTGCTCGTTCCCCTGGAGGACGGAGACCGCTGTGAGAAACTTGTAGAGATGGGAAAGACCGTCATAACAATTGACCTGAACCCTCTCTCACGGACCTCCAGAACAGCCACGATATCAATTGTGGACAACCTTACAAGGGCTCTTGAAAACATGGTAAAACTCGCGCGGGAAATGAAAAAGGAGAGAAAAGAAGAACTTGTGAAGTTGATAACCACTTACGAAAACAAAAAAGCTCTCTCCGAGGCGATTTCCGAAATTCAGGAACACCTCAAGACCCTGATTGCAGAAATAGAATACTGAAAGCGACATACTTACATGAAAACAGGATACTTACCTGAAAGCAGGATACTTACATGGACCTTATAGAAAAAACGAGGGAATTTGCGGCTACTTTTCATGAAGGGGAGCCCAGTTCCCACGATATGTCACACATAACCCGTGTGGAAGCCCTCTGCAGGGAGATCCAGAAAGAAGAAGGAGGAGACCTTTTCATCCTCCAGCTCGCAGCTCTTCTGCATGACGTGGGGGTTATCAAAGAACACGAGGAGGGAGGAGACCATGCCCTCTACAGTGCGGAGATAGCTACTGAATTCCTGGGAAGGGCAGGCGTAGAAAAAAAGACTGTTGAAGCTGTGACATACTGCATCCTGACTCACAGGTTCAGCGGGGGGAAAAGCCCGGAAACGATAGAAGCCAGGATCCTTCAGGACGCCGACAGGCTCGATGCCCTGGGCGCAATAGGAATTTTCAGGTCCATCCTTTCAATGGGAGCCCTCAGGATGCTGAAACACACAACAGGACTGGATAAGGGAAGCTCAAAAAAGACGGTCTATGTCAAGGACCCTGTTGAAGGTTTCAACGAATACATGCACTACAAGCCTTTCACGATCCCCGAGAAGTTGAATACCGCTGCGGCAAAGAGGATTGCAGAAGAAAGGCTGAAAATAATGCGTCTCTACCTTGAAGCTCTGAACCTGGAAACCGGAGCCGGCAAATAAAAACCCTGAATGTAAAAACCTTATTAGGCAGCTAATTTTAAGGAACGCCGGATTTTCTTCTGAGTTCCTGAAACCGATATCCTGAAAACTCCAGACCCGATCAGCCGGAAACATTTTATAAAGATTCTCATTTTATAAAGACTCGTACTTTATGAGAAGTACGGGAAAATTCAGGAGAATTCTCAGGACAACTTTTTTTAGGATAACATCTTAAACTTGAGTCCATTACACGACATGTTACAGTTATAAGGTTGCAGTCAAATAAAGTTGCAGTTCAAACCTGACGGATATGATCATATGGCTGACATAATCATAAAAAATGCTTACGTTTTAACGATGGACCCGGATGCGGGAGACCTTAAAAACGGGACCGTTGTTATTGAAAACGGAAAGATCACGGAAATCGGAGAGAAAACAAAAGAAAGTGCCGACACCGTGATCGATGCAAAGGGTTCGGTAGTAATGCCAGGGCTTGCAAACACGCATACCCATGCAGCAATGACCCTTTTCCGGGGTTATGCCGACGATCTTCAGCTTGCGGAATGGCTTGAGAAACATATCTGGCCTGCCGAAGCCCAGCTGAAAGCCGAAGACGTATATAAGGGCAGCCTGCTCGCATGCCTGGAAATGGTCAAATCCGGAACAACATCCTTTGCAGATATGTATTTCTTTATGGACGAAACGGCAAAGGCCGTAGAGGCATCGGGACTTCGGGCTTCCCTTTCCCACGGCCTGATAGAGCTCTGGAACGAAGAAAAAGGAGAAACTGACCTTAAGGAAGGAAAACGCTTTGTCCGGGCATGGCAGGGAGCGGCAGACGGCAGGATAAAAACCATGTACGGCCCCCACGCCCCGAACACCTGCTCGGAGGAATTCCTTACAAAAGTAAAGGAGGAAGCCCACAGGGACGGAGCAGGCCTCCATATCCATGTCCTGGAAACCGAAGCCGAGCTGAACGCGATGAAAGAAAGGTACGGGAAGTGCTCGGTGCACCTGCTTGAAGACATAGGGTTTTTCGGCCCTGATGTGCTTGCTGCCCACTGTGTGTGGCTGTCGGACGGGGATATAGAGATTTTAAGAAAAAGGGGAGTAAACGTATCCCACAACCCCATAAGTAATATGAAACTGGCATCCGGAATTGCCCCGGTGTACAAAATGCTGGAAAAAGGAATAAACGTCACCCTTGGCACTGACGGCTGCGCCTCAAACAACAACCTTGACCTGTTTGAAGAAATGAAGACTGCTGCCCTCCTGCACAAGGTAAGCACAGGCAACCCGACTGCCCTTCCGGCTCGCCAGGTACTTGAGATGGCAACCGTTAACGGGGCAAAAGCCCTTGGCACTGAAACCGGAATGTTGAAGGTTGGAAAGAAGGCGGATGTAATTATAGTGGATATGAAAAAACCACACCTCACCCCCTGCTTCGATGTCCCGTCCCATCTGGTCTATTCTGCAAAAGGCTGTGACGTCAGGACAACAATCGTTGACGGAAAAGTCCTTATGGACAATTACAGAGTACTTGCGCTGGACGAGGAGAAAGTGGTGGAAGAAGCCCGGAGAGCCGCAGAAGAGCTGGTAGCAAGGGCAAAAGCCTGAAAAGCCCCGGAACATACCACATAACGCATGATATATTATCATACAGGAATAATAAATACCTGAAAGCCAAACTTAACCACAGGTTTGCTTCAATCTGCCGGCAAGCAGAGTTTCAGTTTGAGTAAACTCATTGAAAAGTTTTGAGAAATCAAAGTACCGGCCTAATTAGTCACTTAATTCAAGCGTTTATCTGAGAACTCAACCGCATGAATCATTAAATTGAATCATTTATCTGAGAACTCAACCGTATGAATCATTTAATTGAATTATTTTGAGAATTCAAGCGTATTAGCCATTTAATTAAGCGTTTATCTGAGAATTCAAGCATATCTTATATGATGGGATCATCATGACCGAACAAGAACTTATAGAATCCGGAAACATGAAAATGGAATGGGCAAGAAGCCACATGCCCGTAATTGCGATCATCAGGGAGAAGTTCGAGAAAGAAAAACCCCTGAAAGGGCTTAAAGTAGGAATGGCTCTTCACGTAGAAGCAAAGACCGCAGTCCTTGTAGAGACTCTGGCTGCAGGCGGCGCACAGGTAGCTATTTCGGGCTGCAACCCCCTGAGCACACAGGACGACGTGGCAAGGGCTCTTGACACCCGGAATAATATACGCTGTTTTGCAAAATACGGGTGCTGTACCAGCGAGTATTATGAAGCGATAGATAAAGTCCTTGACTTTGAGCCTGACATCACAATCGATGACGGGGCAGACCTTATATTCAAACTCCACAAAGAAAGAAAAGAGATGCTCCCGAAGATCCTCGGAGGCTGCGAGGAAACCACCACGGGAGTTCACAGGCTTCATGCCATGGAGAAGGACGGCGCCCTCAAGATGCCGGTAATTGCTGTAAACGATGCCATGACCAAATATCTCTTTGACAACCGCTACGGGACAGGCCAATCAGCCTGGGACGGGATTAACCGGACCACAAACCTCCTCGTGGCAGGCAAAAACGTTGTTGTTGGAGGCTACGGCTGGTGCGGACGCGGGGTTGCAATGAGGGCTGCAGGTCTTGGCGCAAGTGTAATCGTCACCGAAGTAGACCCGATCAGAGCCCTTGAAGCCAAGATGGACGGGTACAGGGTCATGAGAATGGCAGATGCTGCAAGGATAGGAGATCTCTTCGTAACTGCGACAGGAAACCGCGATATCCTCACCGCCGACCACTTTAAGGTAATGAAGGACGGAGCAATTCTTGCAAACTCGGGACATTTCAATGTGGAAATCGATATGGAAGCCCTTGCCTCCCTTGCAAAATCCGTCCGGACTGTCAGGCACAATATAAAAGAATATGATCTTGGCGACAGGCGCATTAATGTCATAGCCGAAGGCAGGCTCGTAAACCTGGCTGCAGGCGACGGGCATCCCGCCGAAGTCATGGATATGAGTTTTGCAAACCAGGCCCTCTGCGTGCGCTACATTGCCGAAAATACGCTTCTGAACGGAGTCCACGGGGTCCCCAGAGGAATTGATACCTATGTGGCAAAACTGAAGCTTGAATCCATGGGCATAAGCACCGACGAACTCACTTCCAAGCAGGAATGCTATATGACCGGCTGGGAGTGCGGGACGTAATCGGAAAAGAGCAAGAAGGGAATAATTTCAGCAGTTTTTAAATTCCTGAGCCTCAGAGTGCAGTGAATATCGGCTCTTTCCATCGCTGGCAGGGGCATATTTACTGTACATTATTTTGATAATTGTTAATTGTTCTTTATATTAAATGTGATTGGACGGCAGGAATAAGGAAATTTTGTGCTATTCATTATCCCGATGAAATTAAGCTACACCAGAAAATCGCTGAGGTCGATTTCTTCACCCATTCTCAACTGATTTCGAAGAAGAGTAAGTTTGCGGTCTATTTTTTCGAGGCTCTTCAGATACTTTTTCTCATCCGCTGTGGTTTTTAGAAGTTTTGAAATCCCGCCATTTTGAATGACCAGTCTCTGATCTGCCGACAGAGCCAGAAGAGGATCATGAGTACTGATTAAAACGATCTTGTTATTACTTACCAGAAGCTCCAGAGACCTGACCTTGTCGACTCCGGCATTCTCAATCTCATCGATCAGGACGACAGATGCCGGACTGAGCAGTGCGGTATCTGCAACCATCAGAGCGCGGGATTGGCCCCCTGAGAGCTCTGTAACAGGAGTTTTCCTGCTGAAAGGTTCTCCTGCCAGAATGTTTGCAGTATCATAGATTTTCTGAACAATACGGGAGACCTCATCAACCATACGACTCTCGGCATGCATAGTCAGAAACTCCTCGACACTGAGGTCCATAACGAAGTTCATGTTCTGAGAAAGCTGTGCGATAAAACGCCCCTCGGTTGAGAAACGCTCCTCATCACCCGGAGCCCGGCCATCAACCAGTATTTTGCGCCCGGTGGGAGTGTCCCCCTGAGCCAGAGATTCGATATCTGCCAGAAGACGTGACTTGCCTGAGCCTGTCGGACCGACAATTGCTGTCACCTCGCCCTTTTTTAGTTCTACCGCAAAGGCTTCTTTTTCCCCATTCTTATTGTGTCCCGGGAGCACGGTAAGGGATTCAACTGTGAACCCGCTACCCTCTTGAAGAGCCCTGGCCTGCTCAATAAACAGGAAGAAACCCTCAATAAAGGCGAGAGAGCTGCTATCCATCTCGATAAAATAATCTTCACCGAGTATCGAACCCAGCTCTTCCAGTTTTCTGTCCCCTAACTGCACGGGATCAATTGCAAATGCGGAGAAGTAATCCTCTATCCAGGGCATCATCTCCCTGAGTTCATTTATCGTCATGTGAAGCAAATCTGTCCGCAATTTATTCTTCTCCTCTGAAATTTACCAGCCTTGAAACACCAATCTGCCTGTCATCCCCGATTTTTCTCTCTCCAAGACAGTATGAACATAAAGCTCCGGGCATGGTAAATCGAAGTGTAGCTCCCTGAAGGGTTTCCAATGTAGAGGTTTTTTCCATAAGTTTTGCGAGATAGAAACTACCCTGTCCTGTAACCCCATTAATCTGAATTATCATTCCCCTGGGGTTAACCTGCCTGACCCTGTATGCAAAGACCTCACGCTCTGCCTGGGAGACAATGTCCCCTTTAGTAATAACAACGATGTCTGCAAGTTTTAGCATGGGGCCTATTTTTTTAGGTGTGTTTACACCACTCAGGTTATCAATAACACAAATTGCCAGAACATCCTTAATATGGGGAGAACAGCGGTTGCAGAGACCGGCACTCTCGGTAATCAGAAAATCAAACTTCCGCTCTTTGGCCCACCTGAGGGCTTCTTCAATATTGCTTACAAAAAAGTGGTCGGGACAGAGCCCTCTGGAGAGCCCGGTTTTGACCGGAATATTGTGAGCGGAATAGAGCTCCTCATCCTGAGCCGAGAGACAGTCAAATTTTACCACACCGACTGTGAAACCCTTTTGTCTGAGCTCTTCGAGGGTTTTGATAATGATACTGGTTTTTCCTGATGAGGGAGGACCTGCTACCGTAACAAGCCTCACACAACACCTCCGGTCTCCTTGAACCGTTTATTGAAAACCTCTTCAATCTCTTTTTTAAGTTCTCCTATGTCAGTATTCATCAAGAAGTCCCAGCCCAGCCAATAGAGTTTGATTCCTTCAAGCTTATTCTCAACTTCAGGGTTTGTTGTCGGGAAAAAGGCTCTGGCAGAGATTTCCCCGAACTCTTTTCCACAGAGAAAATCCGTGATCTCCTTAACCCGTTCTACTGCACTTTTTTTAACCAGCATCTGCACAGGGCTTACAATAGCTCCTTCCGAAGGTATATTGATCGTTATCCGGGATTTGTCCTGAATTTTCTTAGCAAAGAAGTGAGGCATGACATACATAGGCGGCACATCATCTTTTTTGCTGTCTATCATTTTGACCATCTCGGATGGATGGAGTCCCGTATATACTGACGAAGCAAGCTTTTTAATCCCCTCCATTCCGTACAGCCGGTAGAACGGGAGCAGCACTCCATTACAGAAAAAGCCATCCTGTCCCCGCATAACAACCCTGTTCCGGAACTCATCTTTTAAGAGATCTTCCCAGGATTCCGGTCTGGTATTATTCTTCATGAGTTCATCTATTGTAACCAGAACAAGAAGGTTTGCGGAGATCATGGTAAACTGGCCGCGGGGATCGGCAAAACCGATGGATTCAAAATCAATGTTCATGGGGGATGAAGCAAGATTTACAAAATATTCCTTATTAAGGAAATTTTCCTGGAAGGGTTTATGGTAGAAGCTGTTAATGTCAGAACTGACAATTATGTCCGGTAGTTCGTCAATCGATGTAACCAGATCGATATAGGCATAATAGGAGAGCTCATGATTGACATTACCCTCTACAAGAGAATGGAGCACATTATTCATTTGTCTGCTGTATTCAGCTGAAAAGTCATCGAGTGCACGATTAAAGGGCATCTTCATGCCGCAGGGCAAAAGGGCAAGAAGAGTCAGCTCTTTTTGTCGTTCAGGAGAATCGGCAAGGGTGAAATCTCCTTTTGCTTCACTGTCCAGAACAGCCTGATTCAAAAGCTCGATAAAAGAGTCTTTATTCACCGATACCATTGACAGGGCTGTTTTCAATTTTAGTAAAGGGCCAAGTTTTTTGAGAACTTCCCTGTTTTCAAATTTTCCCATTCCATGCTGTTTGAATATTTTTAGTAAAAAAGGATATTCGCTTAAGATCTGGTATATACTCATTGATTCGTCAATTACTTTCATATCATTCCGCCTGATACGCCTTTGAGCAGTATCTTATCTCCCTTCAGACATTCAGATTAAAATTTAATGATGAAATTTCCGTCAAAGAAAAAAACTTACGTTATCACTTATCAATTCCACTTCTACAGCAGCCCTTGTTTTTTGTTCTGTTTTGCGGGATGTCAGTTATTCCAATAAAGATGCAAACATATAAATATTTCCATCTAGGAAGTGCTATTCCTATCATGTCACCAAATCATAATCGGAAAGTTGGAACTTCTCCCCTACTTTTCCACACTTTGTTCAGCCAATGATCAGGCCCCTTCAAGGAGGCTTTCTTTTTGCATTTACATATATCGAAAATTTGTTTATATGGCGAATCCGGGAAGGAAAAAAATAACTGCGGAACTCACTTCCAGGCAGAAATACTACACGAGCGGCTGGGAGTGAGGGATGTGATCGAAAAAGAGGCAGCAGGGAATAATTTCAGTAGTTTTAAATTTCTTAAAGTCTTTAATGCGGCAAATACAACTCCATTTCCATATATTGGAATGAAAGAATATTTACTGCACTTGAATTTTAAAGTAAGATAAAAAAATAACTAATTACTAATACTTATAATAACATTTTTTTAAACCGGCAATTCCTGTTAAGGGAATACCTGCTAAGAGACCACCTGGAATCTTATTTTTGGAATAATTATTCAAATAGAAGATGGACTTGTCGTTATTCCTCCAAAAACACATAAAATTATTTCCACATGAAGGCAAAAAGTTTACGTGAAATCATAACCAAAAGAACCCGACATTTACATTAGATCCAGTCATAAATTATTGCAGAATATCGTTTGTAAGCAGGGGTACTATTGAAATAAGCCCGGAGGGGTAGGGATGAAAGGACAGCTGAGAAAGTCCGGTATTGATATTGTTGGGGATATACCGTGGGGAACCCATTTCTGCCAGTTCTACCAGACAAAAGAAGATTTGATAGATATACTCGTTCCTTATTTCAAAGCAGGGCTGGAAAATAACGAGTTCTGCCTGTGGGTCACATCAAAACCTCTGGAAAATGAAGAGGCAAAAGAGGTTTTGAAAAAAGCTGTTCCTGATATTGATGTTTATCTGGAGAAAGGACAGATAGAGATAATTCCTGAAACTCATTTTTATTTAAAACATGGTGTTTTCGATGCGGAGAAGGCCTTAAAAACAGGTGCTGAGAAGCTCAGTCATGCCACAGCAGGCGGATACTGCGGCTTAAGAACGAGTGGAAATATTTCCTGGCTGAAAAAAATAGATTGGGACAATTTCATTGATTATGAAGAAGAAGTAGATAGTGCCATTGGCAACTACAAGATAATAGCTCTATGTACGTACTCTCTCGATAGATGTAATGCAACCGAAGTAATTGACGTTTTTGCCAACCATCAATTTGCTTTGATAAAAAGAGAAGGAAAATGGGAGCAGATAGAAAGTCCCAAACGCAAGAAGGCAGAAGAAACAGCCATTCAAGCCACAAAGAATTGGGAATTTACCTTTGATGCCGTCCCGGACCTTATAGCCATACTTGATACCGAATACAGAATTATTCGTGCAAATAGAGCAATGGCTGCACGCCTGGGCATAACACCGGAAGAGTGCATAGGGTTGACCTGTTATCGTGTTATCCACGGGACAGAAAAGCCACCTTCTTTTTGCCCTTACAGCCAGATGCTTACGGATGAGCTTGAGCACACCGAAGAAGTTCGCGAAGATTCTCTAGGGGGCGATTTCATACTGAGTGTCTCCCCACTGCACGATTCGGAAGGAAAACTTACCGGATGCATTCACTTTGCCCGCGATATCACCGAAAGGAAAGAGGCAGAAGAGGCACTGCGCGATAGTGAGGAACGGTTGCGCTTCGCACTCGAAACCAGCCACATCGGCGCCTGGGATCTCGATCTGGCAGATCATACCGCCGCCCACAGGTCACTCGAGCATGACCGCATCTTCGGCTACGAACAACTTCTTCCTCAGTGGACCTACGAAATGTTCCTTGATCACGTGCTGCCGGAAGACCGAGAGATGGTAGATGCAAAGTTCCGCAGGGCCACGACCACATGCACGGACTGGAGTTTCGAGTGCCGTATCCGGCGTGCGGATGGGGAAGTAAGATGGATCTGGGCGGCCGGACGGCACCGAATGGATGCCACCGGAAGCTTGCGCAGGATGGCAGGCATCGTCCAGGACATCACCGAGCGCAAACAACTTGAAGAACAAACTCGCCAGCGAGCCGAAGAAATGGAAACGTTAATGGAAGTTGCACCTGTTGCCATCTGGATCGGCCACGACCCGGAATCTCAAAAAATCACCGGAAACCGGATGGCTAACGAGTTATACGAGGCCGAAGTAGGGGAGAATGTCTCGCCAAAAGTCACATCCATACGACGCTTCTTCCGTCAGGACCGCGAATTAGTTGCAGAAGAATTGCCCATGCAGCAAGCCTCCTTAAAGGACATCAACGTGTACAACGCAGAAATAGATGTGCGGCTACCCAGCGGAGAATGGCGAGGGTTTCTGGGATCAGCCAGCCCCTTGCACGATGTTGAGGGGCATGTGCGCGGCAGCATCGGTGCATTTATCGATATAACTGAACGCAAGAAGGCAGAAGAGGCACTGCGTGAAAGCGAAGAAAAGTACCGCAACCTCATTGAGACAGCCAACGAAGGTATATGGATACTTGAATGGATACATGACTCTGAAGCCAGAACCACTTATGTTAACGAGAAAATGGCAGAGATGCTGGGATACAGTCGGGAAGAAATGATTGGAAAATCGGTACGGGATTTTACCGATGAAGAGGGTAAAGCTATTTTTGAGATGAATATGAAAAAGAGGCGGCAGGGTATCAATGAGAGCCATGAATTCAAACTGCTGCGTAAAGATAGCTTACCTATATGGGCTCTTGTAAATTCTAAAGCCCTTTTTGATAAGGATGGCATGTTTACTGGCTCTATAAGCATGCACACTGATATCACTAAACGAAAAAAAGCAGAAGCTAAGTTGAAAGAAACCCTCGACAACCTGGAAAATCTGGTTAAAGAACGTACAGCAGAGCTTGAAAAAGCTTATAAGTTACTGAAAGAGAGCGAAAGAGGACTTGCCGAAGCTCAAAAAATGGCACGTCTCGGAAGCTGGGACTGGAATCTTGTAACCAATGAGTTGTACTGGTCTGATGAGATTTATCGTATTTTTGGACGCAGTCCTCAAGAGTTTGGGGCAACTTACGATGCATTTTTAAGTTATGTGCATCCGGACGATCGAGACTATGTGAACAATGCCGTTAAAGAAGCTCTAAATGGAAAAGCTAACAGCATTGACCACAGGATTATCTTAGCCAGCGGAGAAGAACGCATAGTTCACGAACGGGGCGAAGTTATTTTTGATAATGGAAATGTCCCTATCCGGGTGAGGGGAATAGTTCAGGATGTCACCGAGCGGAAAAAAGCAGAGGAGATGCTAAAAGAGAGCGAGGACAAATTGAAAGCTCTTTTCAGGCTGCTGCCTGTTGGAGTTTCCATCACCGATAAAGATAGAAATATCCTGGATGTAAACCCTGCACTGGAGAGTATCCTGGGTCTTTCCAGATCAGATTTGCTCAACGGAAAGCACGGAAACCGAAAATATCTCAGGTCAAACGGCACAGAGATGACGGCTGAGGAGTTCCCCAGCGTAAGGGCTTTGAAAGAGGAAGGATCGATTCAAAGTACGGAGATCGGGATAATCAAGGAGGACGGGAGAGTCATCTGGACGGATGTGAGTGCAATCGCTCTGCCTTTTTCCGATGGGCAAGTAGTTATTACCACAAAGGATATCACCGAAAGCAAAAAAGCAAAAGAAGAACTTCAGAAAACCGAAGAAAGGTACCGGATAGTTACGGAACAGACAGGGCAGCTAGTGTACGATTATGATATCGAGAAAGACATTGTTGATCTGGCAGGCAATACTGAAGAGCTTACAGGTTTTACTCCTGATGAATTGAAAAACATTAACCCGAATTTCTGGATTTCCCGTATTCATCCGGAAGATCTGAATAAGTTCCTGGAAAATCATAAAAAACACATCGGATATGATGGAGGCGCTTACAGGACAGAATACCGTTTTAGAAAAAAGAATGAAGAATATATTTATCTTGAGGATAACCGGGTCTGCCTGAGAGACGAAAAGACCAGTGTAAACAGAATTCTTGGAGTAATAAAAGATATTACGGAAAGAAAGCAGGCAGAGAAGACCCTCGCAAATATTGAAAATGCCCGCAAAAAAGAGATTCATCACAGGATCAAAAATAACCTGCAGGTAATTTCTTCCCTGCTTGACCTCCAGGCAGAAAAGTTCAGAGGCAGGGAATATGTTGAGGATTCGGAAGTCCTGAACGCTTTCAGGGAAAGCCAGGACAGAGTAATATCCATTGCCCTGATCCATGAAGAGCTGCACGAAGGCAGGGGAACCGATACCTTGAATTTTTCACCATACCTTCAGAGACTTGTTGAAAACCTTTTCCAGACCTACACTCTTGGAAATGTTGATGTTAGTTTAAACATGGACATGGAAGAAAACGTTTTCTTTGATATGGATACTGCCGTTCCTCTGGGATTAATTGTGAACGAACTTGTTTCAAACTCTCTCAAGTACGCATTCCAGGGTAGGGATAAAGGAGTTATTCGAATTAAACTGAGCAGGGAAGGAAACAGGGAAATTATAAGCAACAGGGAGGGAAACGGAGAATTTGTAAGCAGCAGGGAAGGAAGCAAAAAAGAGGGAAATAAGAATATTAATTTTGTTTTAACAGTTTTGGACAATGGGGTGGGTATGCCTGAAAGCTTTAATCTGGAAAACTCCGAGACTCTTGGCATACAGCTGGTAACTACCCTTGTAGACCAGCTGGATGGCAGACTTGAATTGAAAAAAGATTCGGGAACCGAATTTATCGCAAAGTTTGCAATAATAGAGAAGAAGTAAGAGACCCTTTCAAGGGGGTTATTATTTTTGAATATTTCATATATCGAAAATTTTTAGATACATCGAATCCGGGAAGGAAAAATAACTGCAGAACTCACTTCCAGACAGGAGTACTGCGTAAGCGGCAGGGAATGCGGGACATGATAAGAAAAGAGCCCCCAGGGAATAATTTCAGAACTATTTAAATTCCTGGACCTTAGAGTGCAGTGAATAAGGACTTAATTTCCTTTTTTCGATAACTAAGAATATTTGCTGCACCTCACTTTTAATTATTTTGGATAAAAAAGAATCACTGTCAATGAATAATATAGACAGTTGATAAACCGGTCATTCATTTCAAAGACCTGCCTGAAACATGACTTATTTTCAAAATGCTTAAATAGGGAACAGAATCTCTATTTTTTAGACAATCCTTAAAGTGACTTCTTTGAACAGGAATTTACGTAAACCTGCGGCTGTAGAAAACCGTGATATACTCCCGAAAGCCCGCAAATATTTTACTTCAGGATTTACCCAGGAGCTAATGGAACTTTTGCCAGGAAGACCGCTTTTTTCCTGAAAAAGAGGGTATGAGATTATATGCTTGTTATTCTTGTATAGAAAAGGATTTAAAAATTTCCTGATTTCAGAAACCTCCTGATTTCATAGATGATAAACTGCCCACAGCCTGTTAAATATGAATTTTAAAATTGTTTTTTGAAGAACGGAAGGTGTGGAATGAAAGAAAAACTGAGAAAGTCCGGGATTGATGTTATCGGGGACATCCCCTGGGGAACGCACTTCTGCCAGTTCTACCAGGCAAAAGAAGATTTGATAGATGTACTTGTCCCCTACTTCAAAGCAGGGCTGGAAAATAATGAGTTTTGCATGTGGATCACATCACAACCTCTGGAAGCAGAGGAGGCAAAAGAAGCCCTGAGAGAGGCTATTCCTGATATTGATGCTTATTTTGAGAAAGGGCAAATTGAAATTATTCCCTACACTTACTGGTATGTAAAAGAGGGTGTATTCGACTCGAAGAGAGTTTTAAATGGCTGGGTTGAAAAACTAACCCAGGCCCTTGCTAGCGGGTTCAACGGGTTAAGGTTGAGCGGGAACACTTTCTGGCTGGAAAAAGAAGACTGGAATGGTTTTGTTGAATACGAGGAAGAAATAAACAACATTATCAGCAATTATCATATGATTGCGCTCTGCACCTATTCCCTCGACAGGTGCAACTCAACCGAGATAATAGATGTGGTGATCAATCATCAATTTGCTTTGATCAAAAAGGAAGGGGAATGGGAGCAAATAGAAAGTTCCAGGAGCAAAAAAGCAGAAGAAGCAGCGGTTCAAGCCACACGGCACTGGGAATATACCTTTGATGCTATGCCGGATTTGATAGCTATACTTGACTGCGAATATCGGATTGTTCGTACAAACAAAGCCATGGCAGAAAGGCTGGGAACCATACCAGAAAAATGCACCGGGTTAACATGTTATAGTGCCGTGCACGGGACAGGCAAACCTCCTTCTTTTTGCCCGCACAGGCAACTGCTAAAGGATGGACTTGAGCATACTGCGGAAGTCCACGAGGACTGTCTTGGCGGGTGTTTCCTGGTAAGCGTTTCGCCAATTCATGATTCAAAAGGAAATCTCATCGGGAGCGTGCATATCTCCCGTGATATCAATGAACGAAAAAGAGCTGAAGAGGCGCTTATTAGAAGAGAAAATGAATTCCGCGCGCTGGCTGAAAACTCTCCTGATGTGATTGCTCGCTTTGATAGACAAAACCACCATATATATGTCAACCCTGCTGCCGCAGAGTCTTACTGTCATTCTCAGGAGGAAATAATCGGGAAAACTCACGCTGAACTGGGCATGGACCCTGAGAAGGTAAAGTTCTGGGAAGGGAATAACAAAAAAGTTTTTGCTACAGGTAAACCCGGGACAATGGAATTCAAGTATACATCGCCTCAAGGAAAAGAACACTACTTCAATACACGAATAGTACCGGAGTTTGTTGACGGTGAGGTTACCTCTGTTCTTGCTATTTCTCGCGACATTACGGACATAAAAGCATCAGAAGCCAGGTTGAAAGAGGCACGTGATAATTTAAAAAGATTAGTAGAAAAAAGGACGATGAAGCTCAGGAAAGCGTATAGGCTTTTGAAAGAAAATGAGAAAGGTCTTGCCGAAGCTCAAAAAAAGGCTCATCTTGGAAATTGGAATTGGAATATTGTCACTAACATGTTATACTGGTCTGATGAAATTTATCGGATTTTTGGACGTACTCCTCAGGAATTCGACGCGACTTACGATGCATTTTTAGGTTACATTCATCCGGATGATCGAGAGTATGTGAACAATGCCGTAAAAGAGGCTCTAAAAGGAAAAGCTTACAGTATTGACCATAGAATTATCCGGGAGAGTGGAGAAGAACGGATAGTCCACGAACAGGGTGAAGTTATTTTCGATAATGAAAATGCCCCTGTCCGGATGATGGGAATAGTTCAGGACATCACAGAGAGGAAAAAAACTGAAAAGGCACTGGAATTAGCTAATGCATATAACCGCAGCCTGATTGAAGCCAGTCTCGACCCGCTGGTTACTATAGGCCCTGACGGGAAGATAACCGATGTAAATAAGGCTACTGAACTGGTTACAGGTTATTTAAGAAACGAATTGATCGGAACTGATTTCTCTGATTACTTTACAGAACCTGAAAAAGCCAGGGAAGGATATGAACATGTATTCAGGGAAGGGCTGGTGCGGGATTACGCTCTGGAAATTCAGCATAGAGACGGGCATATTACATCTGTACTGTATAACGCATCCGTATATCGGGACGAAGACGGTGAAGTTATTGGGATTTTTGCAGCTGCACGTGATGTCACCGAACTCAGGAATACCGAGAGAGCCCTGAAGGAGAGCCTCAGTTTCCAGGAAACATTACTCGACGCAGTTCCAGTTCCGGTATTTTACAAGAATAAAGAGGGCAGATACATAGGCTGCAACAGACTCTTTGCAAATGAAGTTGTGGGGCTTCCTAAAGAAGAGATCATTGGTAGAACCTACTCCGAAATTACGGATAATGCTCCTGAAGAGTTAATTAAAGAATATAATAATATCGATTTTCAGATTTACCGGGATGGAACAAAACATCGTACTGAATTAAAAAATCGGCATCTCACAAAAAGCCTTGGGAAAGAATTTGTCATAACAAAGGTTCCTTTTTTTAATATAAACGGGCAGATAGACGGACTGATAGGTGCTCTGTTTGATATTACTGAGCATAAAAGAGCTGAAAAAGCACTGAAATTGGCTAACGAATATAACCGCAGTCTCATTGAGGCAAGCGTAGACCCCCTCGTAACTATCGGTCCGGATGGCAGAATCACTGATGTAAATAATTCTACGGAATCCGTTACCGGTTATTCTCGTAAGGAGTTGATCGGGACCGACTTCTCGGACTACTTCACCGAGCCAGAGAAAGCCAGAGAAGGCTACCAGCATGTGTTTCAGGAAGGATTGGTGCTAGATTATCCGTTAGAAATATTACATAAAGATGGGCATATAACACCGGTTTTGTATAATGCGTCTGTTTATCGGGACGAAGCAGGCAAAGTTATTGGGATTTTTGCAGCTGCACGTGATATTACTGAGCGGAAAAAAGCGGAAAGAATGTTGGAATTGAAATTAGAAGAACTTGCCCGCTCAAATGCAGAATTAGAACAATTCGCTTACGTAGCATCTCATGACTTGCAAGAGCCCTTGAGAATGATAGCAAGTTATTTGCAGCTTTTGCAAAGGAAATATCAGGGCAAACTCGACGAAAAGGCTGATAAATACATCTATTTTGCCGTGGATGGAGCCTCTCGTATGCAGAACCTGATAAATGACCTTTTAGAGTTTTCCAGAGTAACCACCAAAGCCAGAGAATTCGAACCTACGGATTGCGAATTCATTTTGAATAAGGTGTTATCTGATCTTGAGATTTCCATAATAGAAAATGAAGCTACAATATCTTACGATTCTTTGCCTGAGATAATGGCAGATGGCACTCAGCTGGCTCAGGTATTTCAGAACCTGGTCAGCAATGCAATAAAATTCCGCAGTAAAGAAGCCCCGAAAATCAACATTTCAGCGGAGAAAGAAGGGGATAAGTGGCTGTTTTCAGTACAGGACAATGGAATTGGAATCAATTCCAAATATTCGGAGAGGGTATTCGAAGTATTTAAAAGGCTGCATAAAAAAGAAGAATATCCGGGAACAGGAATCGGGCTTTCAATTTGTAAAAAAATAATAGAAAGGCATGGAGGAGACATATGGGTAGAGTCTGAGCTGGGAAGAGGTTCAACTTTTTATTTCACTTTGCCGGCCAACCTCGAAAAAACCACATGAAACATATTAAGGAGTAAAAATTTTATCCTCAGGACTGGCTAAACCCTGATAAGTTTTTTGTCAAAGATAAAGAAGATTTAAATTTCGCCTTATCGATTAAGAAGGTCTCGTAAATGGAAACAAGGATGACATCTAAGCCGGTAGATATTCTTCTGGTGGAAGATAACAAAGGAGATGTTGGGTTAATCGAAGAAGTCTTCGAAAGTTCAAAAGTCCGAAATAAACTCTATGTTGTAGAAGACGGAGAAGAGGCGGTACTTTTCTTACTAAGAAAGGGGCAATTTTCAGACGCTCCACGTCCGGGCATAATTCTCCTCGATTTGAACTTACCGAAAAAAGACGGACGTGAAGTGCTTGGAGAAATAAAAGAGGATAAAGACCTTAAAAACATACCTGTAGTGGTTTTAACCACTTCCAGAGCTGAAGAAGACGTACTTGAATCTTATAATCGTCATGCCAATGCATATATCACCAAGCCTGTTGACTTTGACCAGTTCATAAAGGTAATTAAATCCATAGAAAACTTCTGGCTTGAAGTCGTAAATCTTTCTTAAAAGGATAAGAATATTCAAAATTCCAATTTTATCTAACCAGTTAAGAAGGTCTTATAAATGCAAACAAAGGTAGCTGCTAAACCGATAGAAATTCTTTTAGTGGAAGATAGTGAAGGGGATGTTGGATTAATTGAAGAAGTTTTCGAAGAGGCAAAAATCAGGAACAATCTTCACGTTGTAGAGGACGGAGAAGAAGCAATACTCTTTTTACGCGGGGAAAAGCAGTTTTCTGGCATCTCGCGCCCGGATATAATACTTCTGGACCTGAACTTACCGAAAAAAGATGGACGTGAGGTCCTTGAAGAAATAAAGGAAGATGATGAGTTGAAGAATATACCTGTGGTAGTTCTAACCACTTCCAAAGCTGAAGAAGACATACTTAAATCCTATAATCTTCACGCCAATGCATATGTTACTAAACCTGTGGACTTTGATCAATTCATAAGGGTAATTAAATCCATAGAAGATTTCTGGCTTGAAGTTGTGAAACTACCGTCAAAATAAGCTCAAAGTGACCCGGACAGGACGGTTTAGTATGGAAAAAAAGGTTCGAATATTGCTTTTTGAGGATAATCCAGGGGACGCGAATCTAATTGAAGAATTGCTCGAAGATTTCGCCGATTTCCCATTTGAACTTAAAAGTATCGAAACCCTTAACGAGGGTCTGGCTCTTCTTAAAAAGCAGCCATTTGATGTAATATTGTCAGATCTGGGATTGCCGGATAGCGATGGCATCGACACCTTTCTTGAAATTAATGTAAGAAATTCACGAACCCCCATAATAATATTAACCGGGATGAACGATGAAAGAACCGGAATCGAGGCTGTAAAAAAAGGTGCTCAGGATTATTTAGTCAAAGGGCAGGTAGACGGCCGGCTATTAAAACGTTCTATCCGGTATTCCATTGAGCGCAAAAAAGCAGAAGAGAAGGTTCAAAGCTTAGCAAATATCGTGGAGTCATCAAATGATGGTATTGTGACCGAGTCTCTTGATGGTATTATTGTCAGCTGGAACAAAGGTGCAGAGCAAATTTATGGCTATTCAGCTGAAGAAGTTCTCGGAAAGCACATGTCCGTCCTGGCACCGCCCCTTCTGGTCGGAGAGACCAAAGAATTAGTTGAGAGGATTAAAAAAGGGGAGAAAATCCGCCATTATGAGACTTCACGGTTAAGAAAGGACGGCACGGAAATAAATGTCTCGATAACTCTTTCTCCGGTTTTTGACGGCTCTGAAAAGCTGACTGCTATCTCACTCATTGCCAGAGATATGACAGAGCAAAAACTCGCGGTGGAAAAATTAAAAATAAGTGAGGAACGCGTCCAGTCGTATCTGCAGAACTTCAGGGGGATAGGCACTCAGCTGGATGAAAATTTTGTTCCTATTTTTTTGCACGGCGCTGTTGAGGAACTCACAGGCTATACGAAAGAAGATTTTCTTTCCGGAAAACTGCTCTGGAGGGAAATTGTAGAGCCTGAAGACTGTACAGAGCTCCTGGAAAAAGCACAAAAAATGAAAGGTACTCCAAACGCAGTTGTCAAGCACGAGTACAGGATCAGGAAAAAAGACGGGGAAATTCGCTGGATCCATGGAATTGTCCAGAATATTTCCGAAGAGAATAAAGGTCTTTACCAGGGCTTTATGTATGACGTAACCGAGAGGAAAATGGCAGAAGAGGCCCTTGTTGCGATGAAAGAATCCCGCATAAAAGAAATCCACCACAGGATAAAAAATAACCTGCAGGTAATTTCTTCCCTGCTTGACCTCCAGGCTGAAAAGTTCGAAGACGCCACTGTAAGACAGGCCTTCAGGGAAAGCCAGAACCGGGTAATCTCCATGGCTTTGATCCATGAAGAACTATATGAATCCGGGGAAATTGGCACTTTGAATTTTGCGGCATACCTCCAAAAGCTGGTAGAGCATATCTTCGGATGTTACTACATTGGAGATCCGGAAGCCCATCTGTACCTGGAAATGGAAGAAAAAATTTTCCTTGATATGGACACGGCTGTCCCGTTGGGGATAATTGTTAACGAACTCGCTTCAAATTCCCTCAAGCATGCATTCCCGGAGAAAGATAAAGGGATAGTTAAAATAAGACTTTGCAGGGAAGAAAACTGGGAATGCAAGAATAACATCGTAGAAAATACCGGAGTAGAAAATACCGGAAGGAATAATACAGGAGGGGATACTAAGAGCACCGGTCTGATTTTGACAATTTCGGATAACGGAGTGGGTATGCCTGAAAGTGTTAATATAGAAAGCCCCTGTACTCTTGGGCTGCAGCTGGTAACTATTCTGGTGGACCAGTTAGAAGGCGAAATTGAACTGAAAAGGGATTCCGGAACCGAATTTATCATAAAAATTGCAGTAAAACAAAAGCAGTAAAACAAAAGCAATAAGACTCCGTTTTAGAGAAACTTGTTTGTTCATATCTTTATTTGGTGGTTAATTTCGAGGTTATTTGGTGGTTAATTTCGAGGTTATTTGGGGGTTAATTTCGAGGTTATTTGAGGGTTAATTTCGAGATATTTAGAGTAATGTTAAGTAATGCTTCTTTTTGGAGGATGCTTCCGGGAAAGCGGCGAGTAATTTAAAATCGGGGCAAAAGTTACCGTTTAACCCGAATATGTGGAGAAACAAATTGAATTTGACTTTACTTTTTAAAAAGTGAAAATTCTCGTACATATAGCTTTCCGGAAGATGAGGAAAAATTTTTGTATAAATTCGACACATAGTAAAGAAATTTACAAAAGATTTTAAGAAATATAGGGGAAAAAAGTAAACCGAGCATTAACTATAAATAGTATAGCTATAATTAGAGGGTTGCACCGGTGTAAGAGGTGCTCCCTGAGGCAGCGGGGCAGCAGGGTTGCATGCTAAGAAATTAGCCTTCAGTGGTGTAAAATACAGAGGTGGAGAGATAAACAAACTGGGCCCGTAGCTCAGTCAGGCAGAGCGACTGGCTTTTAACCAGTCGGCCTAGGGTTCAAATCCCTACGGGCCCGCCATGTTCTTATTACAACCGGCGGAGAGGCCATCCGCAGGAAATGTCTAACAAGTCTTTTTATGATGCTTTATTTTTGGAGGAAAGGATTTGACAAAGTTCAGCCTGCTCGACCATGATTCAGTCCCTAAACATGAAATAATTGCAGAGGGCGAATTAAAGTCTGTTTTAAGCAAGTATTCAATTGAAAAGGAACAGCTTCCGAAAATTAAAGTGCAGGATCCTGTTAGTAAAGAAATAGGAGCTGTCGTCGGAGATGTTGTGAAAATCACAAGGAAAAGTCAAACTGCAGGGGAGGCAGATTATTACAGACTTGTGATCGAGTAAGCGGGGGGGAGTTAAAACCGCTTGCATGATCACATTTTTTTCACTGAACATCTTTTTGAATCCCATGCACCATCGTACGGAAAGATTCAACGACTGCATAAAGATCTGAGGATCATCGTTTATTGATTTTCATTTTAACAAAGCAAAGAGGGTGCTATCATCGCGTTAGAAAGCAGTATACTGTCGCAGGCTTATTTTACACGGGACAAGATAGTGCAGCACCATATAGACTCATTTAACAAGTTTATAGACTACGGGCTGCAAAAGATCATTGATGAACAGAGGATAATAGAAACCGATATTGAAGACACCTACCTCAAACTCGGTAAGATCAGGGTAGAGCATCCGGTGGTAAAGGAGGCGGACGGGGCAATCGAAAAGCTTTACCCCAACGAAGGAAGGCTCAGAAACCTTTCGTACTCAGGCCCCCTCTACCTGGAGATGAGTGTCGTAAAAGAAGGGATAGAGTCCGAAGTTATGGAAGCAAAGATCGGGCAGCTTCCCATCATGGTCAAATCCAAGATCTGCAACCTTCTCGGCCTCAGTGAGCCCGAGAAAGTTCGCTATGGAGAAGACCCCCTCGATCCCGGAGGATACTTCATAATCGGCGGTACGGAAAGGGTAGTTATGACCCTCGAAGACCTTGCCCCTAACAAAATCCTCGTGGAGTTCGGGGAACGGTACGGCGATGAGATTGAGGTTGCAAAGGTATTCTCGCAGAAGAGGGGATACAGGGCACTCGTTATCGTTGAAAGAGGCAGAAAATCCCTGTTAGAGGTTTCTTTCCCTTCAATCTCCGGCAGAGTTTACTTTATCACACTTATGAGGGCGCTCGGGATAGTAACTGACGAAGATATCGTAAATGCGGTTTCAAGCGATCCCGAAATTATCAAGTTCATGCTGGAAAATCTGGAAGAGGCCGAAGTCGAAACCCAGGAAGAAGCAATCGAGAAGATCGGGGCAAGGGTTGCTGCCGGGCAGGCCAAGGAATACCAGATAAAGAGAGCAAACTACGTTATTGACAGGTATCTGTTCCCCCACCTCGGAAACGACATGAGGGACAGGATCTCAAAGGCTCATTTCCTGGCGAGAATGGCTGAGTCCTGTTTCGAGCTGGCCCTTAAAAAGCGTACTGAAGACGACAAAGACCACTACGCAAATAAGAGGCTGAAACTCGCAGGCGACCTGATGGAAGACCTTTTCAGGGTATCTTTCAACAGGCTTGCAAGAGACATAAAATACCAGCTCGAACGTGCAAACATGAGGAACAGGGAACTTAACGTCGCTACAATTGTAAGGGCAGACGTCCTGACCGACCGCCTGCAGCACCCCCTGGCAACAGGGAACTGGGTAGGAGGAAGGACCGGGGTTTCCCAGCTTCTTGACCGGAACGACTACATCTCAACCCTTTCCCACCTGCGCCGTGTTATTTCCCCGCTTTCCAGGGCCCAGCCTCACTTCGAAGCTCGTGACCTGCATGCAACTCAATGGGGACGGCTCTGTCCTTCCGAGACTCCTGAAGGTCCCAATTGTGGTCTCGTGAAAAACTTTGCCCAGATGGTCGAGCTCTCCACGGGAATAGAGGAAACCGAGAGCATTAAAAAGATACTCTATGACCTCAATGTCGAAAAGGTAGTTGTGAAGGTGCCCGAAATTCCGGTAAGGATAAAGGAAATCCTGCTCGACGAGTTCGGGGAAGAGATTATTGAAGAGTTTGAAGAAACTCCGGAAATCGAAACCAAATACAAAGACGATGACTTCTACGATTATTCAGATATGGACGACTCCGGATCAATGTTCGGGGACTGAGGGTTGATGTCAGATGACTAAAGCAAAAGTATTCATAAACGGAGAGCTTGTCGGGACCCATGACAACCCTGCGGAACTCGCAGAAGAGCTCCGAAAAATGAGGCGGCAGGGGTTCATATCCAGGCAGGTCAACATAGCTCTTAACGACAACACCAGGGAAGTAATTATAAACTCCGATATGGGCAGGGCAAGAAGGCCTCTCGTAGTTGTGGAAAACGGAGCCTTGAAGGTAACTGAAGAGCATATACAGAAACTGAAGAACAAAGAAATCACCTATGATGACCTCGTAAAAGAAGGCTGTGTGGAGTACCTGGACGCAGAAGAGGAAGAAAACGCGTACATTGCACTCTATGAGTCGGACATTACCACCAGGCACACCCATATGGAGATAGACCCCGAACTTATGCTCGGCATCTGTACCGGAATGGTTCCTTATCCGGAACACAACGCATCTCCGCGTAACACCATGGGTGCAGCCATGATCAAGCAGTGTATCGGAGTGTCCACCGCAAACCAGAAGTTAAGGCCGGATACCCGTGCCCACGTCCTGCACTACCCGCAGAGGGCACTTACAAGGACAAGGACTTCCGAAGCAATCGGTTTTGATGACAGGCCTGCTGGCCAGAACTTCGTGGTCGCAATTCTGTCTTATGAAGGGTATAACATTGAAGACGCTCTGATTTTCAACAAGGGTTCGATCGAGAGAGGGCTTGGGAGAAGCCACTTCCTCAGGACCTTTGAAGGGGAAGAACGGAGGTATCCCGGCGGGCAGGAAGATAAGTTCGAGATTCCCGACTCCGAATACCGTGGAGCCCGCAGCGCTGAAGCGTATGCAAATCTTGACATCGACGGGCTTGTAAACCCTGAGACCCCGGTCGGTCCAAACGATGTGCTTATAGGAAAGACCAGCCCTCCGAGATTCCTGGAAGAGCCTTCCGACTTCGGGATTGCAGTTGAACAGAGGAGAGAAAGCTCTGTTACCATGCGTTCCAACGAAACGGGGATTGTGGACACCGTCATTCTTACAGAATCCATTAACGGGACCCGCCTTGCAAAGGTAAAGGTAAGGGACGAAAGGATCCCGGACATCGGAGACAAGTTCGCTTCCCGGCACGGGCAAAAAGGAGTTATTGGCTTAAAAGTCCCTATTGCTGACATGCCGTTTACGGAATCAGGCCTGACTCCGGACCTGATGATTAACCCGCACGCAATTCCTTCCCGTATGACCGTGGGACACGTCCTGGAAATGATCGGCGGAAAGGTAGGTTCCATGGAAGGCAGAAGAGTGAATGCAACAGCCTTCTCCGGAGAAAACGAAGACGACCTGAGAGAAGCCCTGAAAAAGCACGGCTTTGCCCACACAGGAAAAGAGGTTTTCTATGACGGGGCAACAGGCAGGATGGTCCCTGCAGATGTCTTCGTTGGTGTGATCCTTTACCAGAAACTGCACCACATGGTCACCTCCAAGATGCACGCCAGGTCCCGCGGACCCGTACAGGTGCTCACCCGCCAGCCGACTGAAGGTCGAGCAAGGGAAGGAGGTCTCAGGTTCGGTGAAATGGAGCGTGACGTACTGGTAGGGCACGGAGCTGCCATGTCCTTGAAAGAAAGGCTGCTGGACGAGTCTGACAAAGTGGTGGAACTTGTCTGCTCGCACTGCGGAATGATTGCAACGTACGACAAGCAGCGGAACGTCTCTTTCTGTTCGGCCTGCGGAGCGGACACGGATATCTACCCCGTTGAGATGAGCTACGCGTTCAAGCTGTTACTGGACGAGATTAAGTCCCTTGGAGTTGCTCCCAGGCTTAATCTGGAAGATGCGGTATGAGGTAAGGTGGACATATGGCAAACGTACCCCCAATTCCAAAGAGAATTGCTTCTATCAAATTCGGCTTAATGTCTCCAAAAGAAATCCGTAAGATGAGTGCAACACCCATTATCACGGCTGACACTTATGACGACGACGGATTTCCGATTGACATGGGGCTTATGGACACAAAACTCGGGGTAATCGACCCCGGGCTTCGCTGCAAGACCTGTTCCGGCAGGGCAGGCGAGTGTCCAGGACACTTCGGGCACATTGAACTTGTTTCCCCTGTTGTCCACGTAGGTTTTAACAAAGTAATCCGAAAACTTCTCAGGGCAACCTGTAGAAAATGCAGCAGGCTTCTGCTGGAACCGGCTCAGAAACAGCAGTTTCTGGACCAGCTCCTTGCAGTTGAAGAAATCGGGCACATGCCTGATGACCTCATTAATGAGGTGTACAAAGAAGCCAGCAAGGTAAAGAACTGTCCTTACTGTAACGAGGAACAGCTCGAAATCAAATTCGAAAAACCCAGCGAATACCTGGAAAACGGCGAGAAGCTGACCCCTACCGAGATCAGGGACCGCTTTGAAAACGTCCCGGACGAAGACATAAGGGTTATCGGGATGGACCCGAAGAACGCAAGGCCGGAATGGATGATCCTGACCGTTCTGCCTGTGCCCCCGGTTACGGTGCGCCCTTCAATCACCCTTGAGTCAGGGCAGCGCAGTGAAGACGACCTGACCCACAAGCTGGTAGACATTATCAGGATCAACCAGAGATTCCAGGAAAACAGGGAGGCAGGAGCTCCACAGCTTATTATCGAGGACCTGTGGGAATTGCTTCAGTATCACGTTACTACATTCTTTGATAACTCGGTTTCAGGTATACCCCCTGCAAGGCACAGGTCAGGCAGACCTCTCAAGACCCTTTCCCAGCGTTTGAAGGGTAAAGAAGGAAGATTCAGAGGAAGCCTGTCAGGTAAACGTGTTAACTTCTCAGCCCGTACCGTCATCTCCCCTGACCCGAACCTGAGCATTAATGAAGTCGGGGTCCCCATGCCCATCGCCAAGATCCTGACAATGCCGGCAGTAGTAACCCCGAGAAACATCGAACAGCTAAAGGTCTATGTAAGGAACGGCGAAGACATCCACCCTGGAGCAAACTATGTTTTCAGGTCCGACGGCAGGCGCATAAAGGTTACCAATATGAATAAGGACGACCTTGCCGAGAAGCTGGAATTCGGCTGGACTGTGGAACGCCAGTTAAAAGACGGCGACACCGTACTTTTCAACAGGCAGCCATCTCTGCACAAGATGAGTATCATGGCCCATTCCGTAAAGGTTCTGCCTAACAAAACCTTCAGGCTGAACCCTGCGGTCTGTCCTCCTTACAACGCTGACTTTGACGGGGACGAAATGAACATGCATGCCCTCCAGACCGAAGAGTCAAGGGCCGAGGCAAAAATCCTCATGCAGGTTCAGGAAAACATCCTTTCCCCGCGTTTCGGCGGGCCCATTATCGGCGGGATTCACGACCACATCTCAGGGCTTTTCCTGCTGACCCGCTTTGAAAACCATATTACCAGTTACGAGGCTTACGACATCCTGAGGAAGAGCCGCGCACGCAACCTGCCCGAACCTGCAGGCCACGACGACGACGGGAAACCTTTCTGGACAGGAAAACAGATTTTCAGCCAGATCCTGCCTGAAACCCTTAATATGGAATTCTCAGCCCAGGTCTGCTCCCACTGTGACACCTGCAAGAAAGGGGAATGCCCGAATGATGCCTACGTCGTAATCCGCAATGGAGAACTGATAACAGGCACAATCGACGAAGCGGCAATAGGTGCATTTAAAGGAAAGATTCAGGACCGCATTATCAAGGAAGTCGGTCCCGAAGCCGGAGCCCGCTTTGTTGACGACATGACCAAGCTTGCAATCAGGGCAATCATGCGTACAGGCCTGAGTTTCGGAATAGCTGACGAAGACATTCCGAAAGAAGCCAGGATTCAGATCAATGAGGTCCTCGGAAAGGCAGAAGATGCCGTGCAGAACCTTATCAAGTCATACCAGAACAAGGAACTCGAACCTCTCCCGGGCAGAACCCTCGATGAAACAATCGAGATGAGCATCATGCAGAAGCTCGGTAAAGCCAGAGACGAGACCGGTGGAATTGCAGACAGCCACATGGGACTTGAAAACCCGGCAGTTATCATGGCCCGCTCAGGAGCCAGAGGTTCTATCCTGAACCTCACCCAGATGGCAGCCTGTGTCGGGCAGCAGGCAGTGCGTGGTGAACGCATCCGCAGAGGATACTCAGGCAGGACTCTTCCCCACTTCCTGGAAGGGGACCTGGGCTCGGATGCTCACGGGTTCGTCAAGGCCAGCTACAAGAGCGGGTTAAACCCGACGGAATATTTCTTCCACGCAATCGGTGGTCGAGAAGGTCTTGTGGACACTGCGGTCAGGACATCCCAGTCAGGGTACCTGCAGAGAAGGCTTGTCAACGCCCTTCAGGACCTTGAAGTCCAGTACGACCTTACTGTCAGGGACACCAGAGGCGTACTTGTCCAGTTCAAGTATGGGGAAGACGGAATTAACCCGACAAAAAGCGACTTCAGCAAACCCGATAGCGTCCACAGGATTGTCCGTTCCGTGGTAAACAAGGAGGTGGCATGATGAGTATCAGTGAAGCTACAATAGACAGCATGATAAAGGACCTGCCATTTCCTTCGAATATTATAAACACCCTGAGGGAAGATGTTCTCAAAGCCGGGGTAAGCAAGAAGGAAATGGAAGAGATCATAGAAAAAATGATGGAAGAATATGATGCCTCATGCATTGAACCCTGTGATGCTGCGGGTGTCGTTGCAGCCCAGTCCATAGGGGAACCTGGTACCCAGATGACGATGCGTACCTTCCACTACGCCGGTGTGGCCGAGATTAACGTTACCCTCGGTCTTCCCCGCCTTATTGAAATCGTGGATGCGAGGAAGATTCCGAGCACTCCTATGATGACAATTGCCCTTTCCAAAGATAATCCTGAAGATTACGCTTATGACAGGGAAAAAACGAGAGCCCTGGCCTGGGAGATTGAGGCAACCAAGATCGACCATATCGCCGACGTGACCACCGACCTCTCCCAGATGAAGCTTATAATAGACCTGCACGAAAAGGCAATGGAAGGCAGGAATATTACAATAGACCAGGTGAAGGAGAAGTTCAACGAAGAGCTGAACGTACTGGTCAGCATTTCTCCGGATATCGACAACCAGATAGTCATCACCCCGGGAGAGCCCTCTTACAGAGAACTGCTCCAGCTTGCAAAAAGCATCCACAACGTAACCCTTAAAGGTATAGAAGGGATTAAGAGAGTGGTGGTCAGGAAGGAGGGTGAAGAGTATACCCTCTATACTGAAGGCTCAGCTCTGCGGGAAGTGCTTCAGTTCGAAGGCGTGGACAAGACCAGAACCAGCACAAACAACATCAATGAAATCTACGAGGTGCTGGGAGTCGAGGCTGCAAGAAATGCCATTATCAAGGAAGCAACGGATACTCTGCGTGAACAGGGTCTGACTGTGGATATAAGGCACATCATGCTTGTGGCAGACCTCATGACCTGTGACGGAGAAGTAAAGCAGATCGGCAGGCACGGAATTTCAGGTGAAAAGGCAAGTGTATTTGCCCGTGCAGCTTTCGAAGTTACCGTCAACCACCTCCTGGATGCAGGCATGCGCGGAGATGTGGACCAGCTTCAGGGTGTTACGGAAAACATCATTGTCGGCCAGCCTATTCGCATGGGCACGGGCGATGTGCACCTGATCAGCAGAAGAGTTGAAAAAGTTGAAGCTGAAGAGATCGAAGCAGAAGAAGAATGAAGGCATGAAGGGAAAAAAACCCGGGCTTTAACCTATAATTATTTAAATATATAACCTGATAGAACAGCAGTTCGGATCAGGTATACATTACCTTTATGAATTTCATCGAATCCTGCTGCAGAAACTTGAGTCCGCGAGGCTCATAACCAGAAAATTGATATAAGGCATCAGGTATTTAGAGTACCATATACTCACCGAGCTTGGAATCTTTATTGAGAAAGAGACAGAGTAGACGAGCTAATTTGAGACAGAGTTGATGAAAATGAAGATCAATGTTGATAAATCTCTTATCAAGGCTGTGAAAACAGGAAAAGTAATAGTTGGAGCCAACCGGACCGTGGATGCAGCAGCAAACGGCTCTGCAAAAATGGTGGTCCTGGCATCAAACTGCCCCGAAGACATTAAAAAGAAAATTCAGGCAACAAACATTCCGGTCCTGGAGTACGAAGGCACAAGTGTAGAACTTGGCCCCGTATGCGGAAAGCCCTTCACGATTGCAGCCATGGCAATCCTCGATGCAGGAGAATCGGACATCCTGGCAGCTACAGCTTGATAAAAAGGAGTTGCAACGTCTTGGGTGAAATAAGACTTACTGCAGAAAGCATCCAGTACATTGCATTGTTTGAAAACATGACCCGGGCCAAAATACTTGACTGTATTCCGGAAGAGGAAAGGCTCGTGTATGTTGTAAAGCAGGGCGATATGGGGCTTGCAATAGGCAAAAACGGAGAGAACATAAACCGTGTTAAAAAAGCCCTGGACAAACCCATTGAGCTTGTGGAGTACTCAGAGGATCCTGTTACCTTTATAAAGAACGCCTTCGGACCGGTATCAGTAAGTTCAGTAAATCTTACAACCAAAAATGGCAAGCGATTAGCTTATGTAGAGGTACCCAATAAAGAGAAGGGGCTTGCCATCGGTCGCAACGGCAAGAACATAGAGAAAGTGAAGATGCTTGCCCGTCGTCACCACACTATAGAAGACGTGATCCTGCAGTAATATCCCATTAATTTATGTTGATCCATTAATCCGGCGTTGAAGGACAATTCTGGCATTTAATGCCACAATAGGAAACTGTGATCAATTTTAACTGGAGAAATTTACAATGGCTAAAGGAAAATATGCAGCTAATATTCTCAAACAAACCAGGAAAGATGCCCGCTGGAAAGATACATACTACGGCAGGCGTGTTCTTGGTCTGAACGTGAAAGCCGACCCCCTTGGTGGTGCACCGCAGGGTCGGGGTATTGTATTAGAGAAAGTGGGAGTCGAAGCCAAACAGCCGAACTCCGCAATCCGAAAATGCGTAAGAATCCAGCTCATTAAAAACGGGCGTCAGGTAACCGCATTCTGTCCCGGAGACGGTGCAGTAAACTTCATTGATGAACACGATGAAGTTACCGTGGAAAGGATCGGAGGCCGCATGGGCGGTGCTATGGGTGACATTCCCGGTGTACGTTTCAAGGTAATTGCCGTAAACAACGTGTCCCTGAACCAGCTGGTCATCGGCAGATTGGAAAAGCCCAGGAGATGATTTTTTTGTACAAGATTTTTGGCAAATGGGACCCAACGGAAGTAGAGGTCAAAGACCTCGGAATTAAGCGCTATGTCAGCCTCGCCCCTGTAATTGTGCCACACAGCAGCGGGAAACATGCAAGGCAGCAGTTCAACAAATCCGAGATTTCGATTGTCGAGCGCCTGGCAAACAACCTGATGAGGACTGAAGTCAACAGCGGAAAGAAGCAGGTGACCCTCCGCGCAGTTGAAGAAGCTTTCGACATCGTGAACAAGAAGACAAAGCAGAACCCCATCCAGGTTCTCGTGGACGCCATCGCCAACGCAGGCCCCAGAGAAGAAGTGGTCAGGCTGAAGTACGGCGGAATCTCCGTACCAAAGGCAGTTGACACTGCACCCCAGAGGCGCGTTGACACTGCCCTGCGCTACATCAGCATGGGGACAAATGCCTCAGCCTTCAAATCCAAGCGTTCTGTCGCAGAGTGTCTGGCAACAGAACTCATAGGCGCCGCAAACCGCGATACGAAATCCTTCTCCATTAACAGAAAGGATGCAAAGGAAAGAGTTGCGAAGGCAGCACGCTAATCAATTATACGGGCTTGCCCGTTTTAGAAAGACATTATAACTAAATCATATTTGTTTAAAAGGTATCAGCATGGGACGAAGAAAGAAAATGGTCGAGCGCGTAACGACGCTCATGAATGAACCCAAGAAAATCCGAAATATCGGTATCGTTGCGCACATTGACCACGGAAAAACCACATTATCGGACAACCTGTTAGCAGGTGCCGGCATGATTTCAAAGGAACTTGCCGGAAGACAGTTATTCATGGACTCCGATGAAGAGGAACAGGCAAGAGGTATTACAATCGATGCCTCTAACGTTTCCATGGTTCACACTTACAATAATGAAGACTACCTTATCAATCTGATTGACACCCCCGGACACGTTGACTTTGGTGGCGACGTTACCCGTGCCATGAGGGCAGTGGATGGTGCAGTCGTGGTAGTCGACGCAGTAGAAGGCACAATGCCCCAGACCGAAACTGTACTGAGGCAGGCCCTTAGAGAGCATGTTAGACCCGTACTCTTTGTTAACAAAGTAGACAGGCTGATCAATGAGCTGCAGGTTGATTCTCAGGAAATGCAGGTTCGCCTTGGCAAAGTAATTGACCACGTGAACAAGCTCATTAAGAACATGAACCCGGAGAAGTTCAAGGCCGGCTGGAAAGTAGATGCAGCAGCCGGGACCGTAGCATTTGGCTCCGCCCTTTATAACTGGGCAATCAGCGTGCCTATGATGCAGAAGACCGGGATTTCATTCAAGGAAGTATATGACTACTGTAAGGCCGAAGACATGAAGGCTCTGGCAGAAAAGTGCCCCCTGCATGCAACTGTCCTTGATATGGTCATCAGGTACCTGCCAAACCCTCTTGACGCCCAGAAGGGAAGGGTACCTGCTATCTGGCACGGAGATGCTAGCTCCGAAATTGGCAAATCCATGGCCAATGCAAATGCAGCCGGCGACCTTGCTTTCATGGTAACGGACATCTCCGTAGATCCTCATGCAGGAGAAGTCGCAACCGGGAGGCTGTTCAGCGGTTCTCTTACCCGTGGAATGGAAGTTTTCACATCCGGAACTGCAAAAAAGAGCAGAGTCCAGCAGGTAGGCATCTTCATGGGCCCCGAAAGGCTCGAAGTGGAGAAAATCCCTGCAGGAAACATTGCTGCAGTTACGGGCTTAAAAGATGCAATCGTAGGGTCCACAGTTACAACCCTTGAAAGTATGACACCTTTCGAAAGCATCAGGCACGTAAGCGAACCTGTGGTGACTGTGGCTGTCGAAGCCAAGCATACCAAAGACCTGCCCAAACTCATTGAAGTCCTCAGGCAGGTAGCAAAGGAAGATCCGACTCTTCAGATAACTCTGGACGAGGAAACCGGAGAACACCTGATGGCAGGTATGGGAGAACTTCACCTGGAAGTTATCGCCCACAGGATCCAGAGAGATAAGAATGTGGAAATCACCACAAGTAAGCCTATTGTTGTCTACAGGGAAACCATCAAGAAAAAGATCGAAGCTGTTGAAGGAAAGTCTCCAAACAGGCACAACAGGTTCTATATTTATGTGGAACCCCTTGACCTTGAGATTGTCAGCGCTATCAAGGCCGGCGATATCAGCATGAATATGCCTGAACTTGAACGCAGGCAGAAGCTCATCGAACTCGGCATGGATAAAGAAGAAGCAAAGGGCATTGTTGGCATTCACAATTCCAACATCTTCATTGACATGACCAAGGGTATCCAGTACCTTAACGAGACAATGGAACTGGTGCTTGACGGGTTCGAAGAAGTTATGCGTGCTGGCCCGTTAACCAGAGAGCCTGTGGCAAACGTGAAATGCGTACTGGTAGATGCAAAGCTCCACGAAGACGCCATCCACAGAGGTCCGGCTCAGGTTATCCCCGCAGCAAGACAGGCCATCCAGGCAGGGATGCTTATGGCAGAAGACGGCCTTCTCGAACCTTATCAGAAGGTCTTTGTCCAGGTTCCCCAGCTTACAATGGGTGGTGCAACAAAGGAACTTCAGGGCCGCCGCGGCATCATCCTTAACATGACCACTGAAGGAGACCTGGCAATTATTGAGTCCAGGGTGCCTGTGGCTGAAATGTTCGGATTTGCCGGAGAGATCAGGTCCGCAACCGAAGGGCGTGCCATGTGGAGCACGGAGTTCGGAGGCTTTGACGTTGTGCCAACCAGCATCCAGACTGAAGTAGTAGGCCAGATCAGAGAGAGGAAAGGCTTGAAGAAAGATCTGCCCAGAGCTGCAGACTACCTTTCAATGTAAGCGGAATTTTATTCCGCTTCTCTTAATTTAAGGCACAAACCTGTTTAAGGCAAAATTCCCTGCTCATTCAGAAGAGAAAGGCCTGGAAACCTTCAAAGAGAAGACTCCAGAAATTTTCAGAGGGTTGAGTCGATGGGAAAGATTTAAAAGAAGGTATGCCTATAATGGGGAAAACAGTCCAGGCCGCTGGAAATTCAAATTACGCTGACCCGATAAATGTTCTAAACGGGAAATTGTAAGTAATGGTTGAAAGAAGACCGGAGAAGGTCTAATCATTACGAGATCTGCCCTAATATTAATATACTATAATCAGATATAGCATTGAAACTCATCCATAATTTATAAAGGAGAATTATAAATGGCAGCAGACAAACCACACCTTAATTTAGCAGTGATTGGTCACATTGACCACGGAAAGTCAACATTCGTAGGACGCTTAATGTATGATGCAGGAGCTGTACCTCCACATATCATCGACAAGTTTAGAGAAGAAGCAAAACAGAAGGGTAAGGAATCCTTCGCCTTCGCATGGGTTATGGACTCTCTTAAGGAAGAGCGTGAAAGAGGTATCACAATTGACATCGCTCACAAGAGATTCGATACAGACAAATTCTACTTTACAGTCGTGGACTGCCCTGGCCACCGTGACTTCGTAAAGAACATGATTACAGGCGCTTCCCAGGCTGACGCTGCAGTTCTCGTCGTTGCAGCCCCTGATGGTGTCATGGCTCAGACCAAGGAACACATCTTCCTTTCCAGGACCCTTGGTATCACCCAGCTTATTGTTGCAGTCAACAAGATGGACGCAGTAGAATACAGCGAAGCCAGATACAAGGAAGTCGTTGAGCAGGTATCCGGTATCCTTAAAATGATCGGGTTCAAGCCAAGCGAAATCCCCTTCGTTCCTACCTCCGCATTCTATGGCGACAACATTGTGAAACACAGTGACAAAACGCCCTGGTACAAGGGCCCCACAATGATGGACACCCTCAACAACCTCAAGGAACCAGAAAAACCATCCACTCTCCCTCTCAGGGTCCCTGTCGAGGACGCATACACAATCTCCGGTATCGGAACTGTGCCTGTAGGCAGAGTTGAAACCGGTGTAATGAAGAAGGGTGACAAGGTAGTCTTCATGCCCGGCGGAGCCGGCGGTGAAGTTAAGTCCATTGAAATGCACCACGAAGAAATTCCACAGGCAGTCCCCGGAGACAACATCGGCTGGAACGTCCGTGGTATCGGCAAGAACGATGTCCGCAGAGGAGACGTTTGTGGTCACGTTGACAACCCGCCAAAGGTCGCTGACGAGTTTGTCGGACAGATCGTTGTCCTTCAGCACCCCTCCGCAATCACTGCAGGGTACACACCTGTTTTCCACGCCCACACCTCCCAGATCGCATGCCAGCTGATCTCTCTTGACAAGAAGCTGGACCCGAAGACTGGTCAGGTTAAGGAAGAGCACCCGACTTTCATCAAAGCCGGAGATGCAGCAATCGTTACCATCAAACCAACAAAGCCGATGGTCATCGAGCCCGTAAAGGAAATTCCACAGCTCGGCAGGTTCGCTATCCGTGACATGGGTATGACAATTGCCGCAGGCATGTGCATGAGTGTTAAGCAGAAATAACACTCTCCTTTTTTCATTTTTTAAGGAGAAAAAAGGTTATGCAAAAAGCTAGAATCAGATTGTCAGGCATCAGTCCTAAGGATCTGGACGGAGTCTGCAACCAGGTAAAGTCAATTGCGGAAAGGACAGGAGTAAACATTTCAGGGCCTGTTCCGCTGCCCACAAAGAAGCTGGTCGTTCCCACAAGGAAGAGTCCAAGCGGTGATGGGACTGCAACCTGGGACCACTGGGAAATGCGCGTACACAAGAGGCTCATCGACATAGCAGCCGATGAAAGAGCACTCCGCCAGCTCATGAGAATCCAGGTCCCAAAAGACATAAACATCGAGATCGTACTCGAAGGATGAATGCAAAAAATGCCAGGTTACAGAAATCCTCTGTACCCGGTCTTGCAAATTCCTTTTCACTTCGTTATTCCTGAATATTTACTTATACACTTCTTGAGAATTTACCGGCGGCTGCCCTTGTGAGGGCTTATTCAGCCACCGGATATTCTGCAAATCTCTCTTTCTGTGATTCTTCAAATCTGTCATTCCTCAGATCTGTCATTCCTCAAATCTGTCATTCCTCAAATCTGTCATTCCTCAAATCTGTCATTCCTCAAATCTGCCATTCTTCAAATCTGTTTCTTCGTGTTTTTACTGTATTTTTACTTATTTTCAGGTTTTACTTCAGTTTTCAATTCGAACTTTATTTCAGATTATCTCCAGCTTTTAGATTTCAACTTCCTCTACAGGACTCCGGTTAAAATCTGTTCTCTGCAGTATAGGTAATTGTTTTCGTACCGTTTGCAGGAACCGTCACCCTGAACTCAATGGTAGAAGCATCAGTCTTCTGGTACCTGTCCGAACTTTCCAGGATTTCCCAATCTCCGTAGAGATGTTCCACGACGGTCAGATCCTGAGCTTCGGACTTGCTGTTATCAATTTCGATCTCGTAGCTGACCCTCTCCACATTATCACTTATGCGCTGGTAATCAGTCCGGGTTCGCGTGACTGCAAGGTCGAAAGCCGAACCAACGGTTATTTTCAGTTCCTCGCCCAGGGGTGTATGCCCTATACGGTCTTCCCCGAGGAACTGGAGGGCTCCTGCAGAGTCGGCTTTATAAACTCTTACGACCCCTGCCGGAAGAGGCATACCAGGCCCGCTTTCTTTTGAGTTTTTAAAGGTCAGGAAAATCCGAACTCTTTCACCCAGCGCACTGTCATAGAGAAGCTCCTTTTTCACAGGTACGGAGTCTATGGAGAAAAGTGAAATCTGCTTTTCCTGATTGTTTTTCAGAGTTGCCGGGCTGTCAAGGGTATAGAGATGATATTCGGAAAGGCTTTCTTCCGTAAAGGCCGACACTGCCGACCCCTCAGCTGCGGCCTCTTTGGCACGTTCGAACAGAGGCTGTACCGGCGAAGATACGCGGTTTACTTCTCCGGAAACGAGTTTAAGGACTGCGTTCTCACAGGTCATCCCTGCCCTGTTGTCAATATTCACCCAGCCTCTGATATCAGCTTCAGTGTCGTCGGCATTACTTTTCAGGACATAATTTGCGTTCCAGCCCAGGCCTTCCGTCAGGTAGGACGTCAGGAGTTTGCGAGTTCCAGAAACAGGGGAATAAATCTGCCAGATAAGAGTCGGTTTCGTGGAAAGTCCGGAAGCGTTCTGCAGCTCTATCCGGGATACTTCCTGAAGCAGTATAACTTCACCTGATTCGGTCTCCAGGACTAACCCTCCTCCTTCATGGCTGAGCAGCCTGCCTGTATACTTCTCACCGTTTATGTCCGTTACTGTAATCTCTCTTCCAAGGTACCTTTCAAGCAAACCGGAACTGCTCGCAAGGTCATACTCATAGTTCTGTTCAAGCACGGTAACCTCCTCACCCTCGGAGTCCTCGACCAGAACCGAAGAAGGGATAATTCCGGAAGCAATGTCCGTATATTCCACGCGGTTGGTCCCGCTTTCAAGCTCAACCTCTCGCCTTTCTTTTACCAGGGCAAACCCCTGTTCATAAATGGTAAGCTCGAGATCCCCTCCAGCCTCAACTGCTCCGGAAACAGGAAATCCCAGAGGGTCTGCACCCGAAATGTCCGCAGAAATTTCCGAATCCGACACGGCTTGATCCATTTCACTGCCGGAAACATTCGCCAGAGCAATACTATCCGGATAGTGAGGCATATAAGCTGAAAAAAGAAATACAAATGCGATAAACACTGAAAAGGGCCATAAAAGCTGTTTCTTCACTCCCATAGTATAATTAATGGGGTTCGGATTTATATATACATAATTTTATAGAAAAGTTTTGGAGGACTGATATCCACCTGCATTTCTACTTCAGACTTTTTTCTTTGATCTCGCAGAAAGCCTTTTTAAAGTATCTTCATCACTCTTTGTGAACTCAAAGGAGGAATCCATGAAGGGCTCGAAGCGAACATCCACACCATCGAGTCTGTAAATTTACAATTTGAGAAACATATCGACTTTTCACTTATTTGAGTGGAAAATCTATCCCTTTCCCGGATATAAATCATGAAAATAGAAGCTGAACTAAAGTTCGCAAGTTTTATATAAAGGTAACTTTATATAGAGGATTGCGGAAGTCCATTTCCGTATTAGAGAGAGGATAAAAAAATGAAACTGAGTGCACGTAACGTTTTGAAAGGCAAGGTTAAAAGCATTGTCATCGGAATGGTTAATACTGAAATTGTAATCGAACTGCCAGAGGGAACGGAAATCACTTCCATCATCACAAAAACATCAGCTGAGGGTATGAATTTAAAAGTAGGAAGCGAAGTATACGCAGCACTCAAGGCCTCAAATGTGATGATAGCCACAGACTAAAAGCTTGACTTTATCATCAACTGATGAGAAATATAGTCAGAAATACTGATTCCGCTTTCCAGAGAAGCCCCAAAAAGCCTGCTTGATTTATCAACAGTATCTTAAAAAAGAAGCGGATAAATGATACATCTGTGTACAGCTACGGAATGTAGAATCTTACCTCAATACAATGTTTGTAGAGAGAACTTAAATCGCATTTCCCACAGGTTGAAATATAGTTCTAGGCATATAAAATTGGTGAGGAATTGATTACCTATTGGTGGATAATTAATTACCTATAAGGAGGACAAAAATATGAAACTGAGTGCACGCAATGTCTTTAAGGGCAAAGTAAAAAGCATTGTCATCGGGATGGTAAATGCGGAAATTGTAGTGGAATTGCCAGGTGGAACAGAAATCACTTCCATCATTACAAAAACTTCAGCTGAAAATATGAAGTTAAAAGAAGGAAGCGAAGTATACGCAGCATTCAAAGCCACAAGTGTGATGATAGCTACAGACTAAAAGCGTTATTTCCTTTCGGCCTTTAGGGGAATAAACAGGCAAAATCTTTATTCCGCTTTCCGTAGAAGTGCACAAAAGTCACCCTGTATTAATCAGAGTAGTTTAAAAAGAAGCGATAAATCGTACATATGTGTACATCTGCGGAATGTGGATATATCTTAATCATGAGAAGTAGATTTATTTACTTCATCATATTCTGGATACTCAACTCGAGAATGTAGAACCTTCCACGGAAAAATTTGCGTTTTAAACACCAGTATTAATTCAGAATTTTAGAAAATAATTGTTCTCCTCAGGGTACGTATATTAATCGGACTTAAATGATTGAAGCTTTTTCTGAAATTTGCCTGAACCGCGTAAGTACATAATCATAACAAAAATATTTTAAGTAGGTTAAATTATGAGAAAAGAACTGATAGTTCTGTTAGTGTTATTAGGCGTATTCCTTGCAATAGGATGTGCTGAAAACGGAAATGAAGCTGTAAACGAAACGGGCACTCCAACAGCAGAAACTCCGGTTTCTGAGCAGGAGTCTGAAACTATTTTAGTTTCTGCAGCCGCCAGTCTTACCGAAGCTTTTACAGATATGGAACCCCGGTTTGAAGCCGAAAACCCTGGTGTAGATGTGAATTTCAACTTTGCAGGGTCCGGAAGCCTGCGTACGCAAATTGAGGGAGGAGCTCCGGTTGATGTTTTTGCTTCGGCTGACCAGAACCAGATGAATATACTTGCCGGAGAAGGGTTAATTGAGAACAGCTCAAGGAAAAACTTCGCCCAGAATTCACTTGTGCTCATAGTCCCAGCAAGCAGTACCCTCAACATAACCGGAATAGAAGACCTGACCGCCCCCGAAATTGAGAGAATCGCAATTGGAAATCCTGAAACAGCTCCTGTAGGCAAATATACAACCCAGTCTCTGACCGAAGCAGGTATCTGGGACCAGCTAGAAGGTAAGACAGTACTCGCCGAAGATGTCAAACAGGTCCTTGTATATGTTGAAAGAGGAGAAGTAGATGCTGGTTTTGTGTATATGACCGATGCAAAGACTGCAGAGCCCGGAAAGATCAAAGTCGTTGCAACAGTGCCTGTAACTACCCCTGTTAGCTACCCGATAGCTGTGGTTTCGGCCTCTGATAACAAAGAAGAGGCACAGGAGTTCCTTGATTTCGTAACAGGAGAAGAAGGGCAGGAAATACTCGAAGAATACGGGTTCACCCCCGAATCCGAATAAAAGCATAAAATAAAAACCGAAGCTAAAAACGTAAGATTAAAACGTAAGAAATGATACCTATGCTGGACAAGATATGGTTTCCTTTATCACTCACGCTCTGGATAGCAGCCATATCGTCTCTTCTCGTACTGTTTAGTGGCGTAATCATAGCTTATGTATTTGCAAGGCGGGATTTCCGGGGAAAAGGGCTTGCGGAACTATTCATAACCCTTCCCCTTGTCCTTCTCCCACCGTAATTGGTTACCTTCTCGTCGTCCTTGTGGGGAGACACGGGTTTTTAGGGCAATTGATTTTCAAAGCGCTGGGTACCGGGATCATGTTCACCTGGCAGGCAGCAGTCATTGCAGCATATACGGTTTCTCTTCCACTGATGGTACATACAGCAAAAGCCGCCATTGAAGCAGTGGATAGGGAAATAGAGTATGCTGCCTATATCCTTGGAAGAAGTGAATTTGAGACCGCTCTGCAAATAACACTCCCCCTTGCAAAAAAGGGAATACTGGCAGGACTCATACTCAGTTTTGCCAGAGCAATTGGGGAATTCGGAGCAACCCTCATGCTGGCAGGAAATATCCCGGGAAAAACGAACACAATGTCGATCTCAATATACAGCGCCTTTCAGGCAGGAAATAATGAACTTGCCCAGGTGCTTGTCTTAATCCTGGTCTTTATGTCCCTGCTGACTATTGCACTGACCGGAAGATTCGTGGGAAAATTAGAGGTATGAGATTGGGCGTTAAAGTTGACCTTAAAAGGCAGAGAAAGAACTGGCGAAAAACAGTATAGTGAAGCTGGAATCAATGGAAAAAAGCTGCCAGGAAAGCTTTCATTTTAGAACAGGATAAAATATACTGGTGCTTGGAGAGTCCTTTCAGCATTATGGATTGTAATCTTTTTAATTTCCCGCCGGAGATAGGACAAAAAATACAATAACAGGGCAACTTATAATCATAGTAATCAACAGAAACATTGCATCAGAAAGCGACCCCATCATATCAGCAGCCTATTCGACAACCGAGGCTCCTACTCCTCCGGCGCCCATACAAAGCTCTAAATAAGGCCTGATGAAATAACGGTCTTCTCTGGCTTTTCAAAAACTTTTTCGTCCAGGTATCAGAGGGCATTCTGGTAAATTCATGCCGCCCCCGTAATACCCGGAATCAACATCCCTGACTTCTTTTCTTTGCAAGAACCATATGCGGAGGCTGGATATACGCTGCTGCATGACCGGACGGATCGTTTCTCTCCAAAAACGCATCGTAATCATCCAAAAACTTCCATGAAACAACCTCAAATCCATGGGACTGTACAAGGTCGGTTATCCTTTCAGGTGTATTGTTTTTCGCAAGGGGCAGATTCGGCTTAACATCGGCATACAGCTCTTCAAACCGAGCGAATCGACTGCTTGTTTTCTCCGTTCCATCCGGGTTCTGGAACCACATACCGTCGATTATCATCATAAGACCCCCGTCTTTTAATAACCGGGAATTTTCATCCAGAAACTTATCCGGTTGAGGCAGAGTCCAGAGAAGATACTTGCTAAAAACAAAATCATACTCTCCGTTTTCAAGAGGAATTTTTTCTGCATCTCCCTGCACTAACCGGATATTTACTCCCTTTTCTCGGGCATTTGCGGCTGCTTTTTCAAGCATATTTTCCGACAAATCAACACCTGTTACATCGTGTCCCATGGCAGCAAGAGAGATAGCAAGAATTCCGGGACCCGTTCCAACTTCCACTGCACGGACTTTTTTATCCGCTAACAGGATCTCAGAAAAAATGGATTTCCAGACATCCATTTCTTCATCCATACAATGAGCATATTCTGTGTGATAATCAGAACTTCTGAAGTCCCAGTATTCTACTATTTTATCTTTCATTTTCTGTCCTACTATTTTATCTTTCATATTCTGTCCTTCAAATAAAATTGGCATCAGACTACCTCTATCCTGAACATCCTGATACGTTTTTTCATGTTACATTGACTCTTCCGTCTCAATAATTCAAAATCAATTTTTGATGTTATCTTTCGTATAGTAAGATTATAATATTATATAGTATTACTAATTATGATGTTACTAACAATATATCATCATAATTAACAAGATATTAATATTTATGCATTTTACTTCACAATTTGAATTTAATATATAGCAATTAATTTGTACTCACATCCAGTGCAGTATAAAAAAATAAAAATGAATAAAACGAGCTATATGGAGAATATCACGAAAGGTAAAGAGGCTAAAAATTACCGGCGTTAATAGTCTGGAATTACGACTATCATGAAATAACGGAATGAAAAAGTATCAGAAAATCAGTCCGTCAACAGACCAATACTTTCTTTCTAGAATGAAAAGTAAATAAAAATCTTTTTACTTCTTATGCTTTTAGCCCAACTTTGATGCTGAGTCTCTGCCCCTCGAATTCCCCTCAAATCTTTTCAAATAATAGTATGATTAAACCCGGCAACATAATAATATCTGTCCAACCTCAACACAGTTTACCGGGCAGTCCTGAAATCTAAAAAATTTGCATTTCATCACACCATCTATGAGGATATAAAATAAAATCACACACTTTAAATATACAAGTGTGAAATAAAATCACACGGTTTAAATATATATTCTACATAACTTAGCTAAAAATAGTATTAATAATATACTAAATTTTTATGCATATTGGTGTTAATTATGAAATTCAACGTACAAAAAACAAAAATCTCCTTCCCTGCAGTTGCAGTAATTCTGATTGTGGCGCTGCTCTGTGCAGGATGTGTTGAGACTGAGGGGACTGAAGAAAAAGTTCTCCGCGTAGTTTTGAATGAAGGTCCCGATACCGGCGGCAGTCTTGATCCTGCCAATGGCTGGACAGGGTGGTATGTCCATCAGGCAGGCATCTATGAAACTCTGTTCTACTATGACGCAGATATGAATCTCATGCCCAAACTTGCATCCGGCTACAAACAGTTAAACGATACGGAATGGGAAATCCAGCTTCGTGAGAATGTAAGCTTCCACGACGGAACAAAAATGGATGCGGATGCGGTTCTCTTTTCACTGGATAGAGTACTTGATCCCTCAAACAGCAGATCATCAGAATACTCCTTCATCAAAGATGTACGAAAAACCGGGGATTATACCATTGTTATTGAAACCAATGGCACTTGCACTCCACTGATTTCATCCCTTGTAGATCCTATCATGTCCATTGTAAGTCCGAGCGCTGAAAACCTTGACACCGAACCGGCTGGAACAGGCCCCTTCAAGTTTGTGTCCTTCGAACCGAGTACAAGCCTTGAACTCGAAAATAATCCTGATTACTGGGGTGGGGAAGCCAAAGTTGACCGCGTCCTCATACAGTATAATAAAGACAGCACGGCCAGAACCATGCTGATAAAATCAGGAGATGTCGACATTGCCAGAGATCCACTCCAGAGCGAGTATTCAACACTTCAGAATAATCCTGATATAAACGTCATCTCCAGGGAAACCCTGCGCACGTACTTCCTTTATGTAAATGGTGGCAAAGCCCCATTCAATGACACCAGAGTCCGCCAGGCCCTCTCTTATGCGATCAACCGTCAGGAAATCGTGGATACGGCACTTGAAGGAGTCTCCGGTATCCCGGCAAAGGGAGTATTCACAAATACCATGCCATGGAACGCAAACGACCGGATTAAATCCTATGAATATAACCCTGAGAAAGCTCTAAAACTCTTCGAGGAAGCAGGAATCACAAAAGGTGAGGACGGAAAACTCTACTACGACGGGAAACCCTTCACCGTTGAGATCCAGACCTACACAAAACGTGCAGCTCTTCAGCCGAGTGCGGAAGTAATCGCCTCAGAGCTGGAAGACATTGGCATCACTTCGAAGGTTACAATTCTGGAAAGCGCCGCACTTAAAGAAAACGCTCTTGCGGGAACATATGATTTATCCCTCAGTGCATGGAACACGGCCCCGATAGGAGATCCCGATTACTTCCTCTCGACCCATTTCCTCTCTACCGGAAGTTATGCATCAGGCTGGCTCCGCTATTCAAACCCTCAGGTAGACGAATGGATTCTCGAAGCAAGAAACGAACCTGATAAAGAGAAACGGGCCGAACTATATGATAAGATCCAGGAACAGATTCAGGAAGATGCACCAGTACTGCCCGTCTTCTATGCCAACGAAATCTATGCCCTGTCCTCGGATGTTGAAGGCTTTGTGATGTATCCAAACGAGTACACAATCATCACCAGGGACATCGGATTTGCATAAAAATGGATATTGATGTTGTTTTATCCAGGCGGGATAGTTACGATATGCTGTATTACCCAGCCGGATAATTACAATTTTTTGACTGGAAGAGGTGCTCACATGGTATTAAGGATGAAGTTATCATTTGCCTGCACTGCAGTTTTTTTTATTGCAGTCATCATCTGTTCGGGTTGCGTTCAGAAAGAGGGTTCTGAAGAAAAAGTTCTTCGCATAGCTCTTACGACCGGTCCTGATACAGGAGGAAGCCTTGATCCCTCTATTTCATGGGAAGGCTGGCCCATGCGAAGAACCGGAATCTATGAAACTCTCTTCTCTTACGACGAAAACATGACTCTCCAGCCTGAACTTGCAACAGGCTATAAGCAACTAAATGAGACAGCATGGGAAATTCAGCTCCGCAGGAATGTAAGCTTCCATGATGGGACTATAGTGGACGCAGATGCTGTGATTCATTCCATCAACAGAATTCTTGCTCCCTCAAACGGCAGGTCATCAGAATACTCTTTTATCAAAGACGTCTACAAGACCGATGACTACGCAATCGTTGTGGAAACAAATGAACCATACGCGCCAACGATTCTCATGTTCACGGACACCATCATGTCAATTGTAAGTCCCGATGCAACGGATCTTGACAAAGAGCCAGTTGGGACAGGTCCGTACAAGTTTGTATCATTCGAACCTGGCGCCAGTATAGAACTGATTAAGAATCCTGATTACTGGGGCGGGGAACCAAAAATCGATCGGATAATTATCCAATACAGTAAAGACGCCGCTGCTCGAACTCTTTTGCTCAAATCAGGTGGTGTTGATCTTACAAGAGATATCCTGCAAAGCGAATATAAAAACCTTGAAGTTGATCCTAATATTGATATCGTATCCAGAGAAACGCTTCGAACCTACTTCATGTACATTAACGAAGGAAAAGCACCATTCGACGATGTAAGAGTTCGCCAGGCACTCAGTTATGCAATTGACCGCCAAGAGATTGTTGATACAGCCCTCGAAGGCGTTGCCGGCTCTGCAGCAGCTGGAATATTCCCTGACATCATGCCATGGAGTGCGAACGGCCAGATCGAAGCCTATGAATATAATCCTGAAAAAGCTCTTGAACTCTTTGCCGAATCTGGAATCACACAGGGAACTTATGGCAAACTCTACTACAACGGTGCCCCGTTCACAATCGAAATTCAGACCTATACAAAACAGGCAGCACATCAGCCAATGGCAGAAGTAATTGCCGCCCAGCTTGAAAAAATCGGTATCACCACCACAATAAAAATTGCAGAAACAAATTCAATCAGCGCCGATGCGGTAGCCGGAAACTATGACCTTGCACTCTATTCATGGGGCGTTGCACCGATAGGAGATCCTGACTATTTCGTGTCCAGCCACTTCCTTTCAACCGGAACCTACGCATCCACATGGCTCCGCTATTCAAATCCTCAGGTTGATGAGTGGATTCTTGAAGCAAGGGCTGAGACGGACGAAGAAAAACGTGCAGAACTTTACGACATGGTTCAGGAACAGGTCCAGAATGATGCGGTACTGGTCTGTATTGCATACAAGAAAGAAATTGACGGACTCTCGCCCAATCTCAAAGGTTTTGAAATTTATCCAAACGAATACACCTTCGTTACAAACGAAATGGAACTTGCCTGAAGGACTAAAAAATGAAAGATAAAATTACAGCACACTGGAATAATATTAGTCCAAATTACCGGAAGATGTATCGTGACCACCTTGATGAAGAAATTCTCCTTATGAAAAACCTCTTTTCAGATAGGCTTCCGGCAGGTAAAAAACTCGATGTCCTTGATATCGGAACAGGGCCTGGCATCCAGGCATTTGTTTTTGCCGAGATGGGGCATAATGTCACTGCTCTTGACATCTCAGAAGAGATGCTCGTACGTGCAAAAGAAGGGGCAAAGAACCGCAATTTGTCAATTAGGTTTGTTGAAGGGGACGGAGAAAAACTGCCTTTTGAAGACCGTATGTTCGATATTATCGTAAACATGCACCTCCTCTGGACGCTCACAGACCATGACAAATTCTTCAGTGAATGCCGAAGAGTTCTGGTACCCGGGGGCAGGATTCTTGCAATCGACGGCCAATGGTTCCAGCCAGGATACGTTCCAAACAGGAATTACAACCAGGAAGAAAGAAATCACGATGAATTAATTGAGTATCTTCCGCTTTATGACAGCAACTCGCCTGAAATGGTTACAGCCATCATGGAAAATAACGGGTTTTCTGAGGTCTCCTGGAAATTTCTTCCCGAGTATGCAGAGTATATGAAAAGATGTGATCCGGAAGGTTATGACTATTTATCTGTTCCATATCTTGCCACCGGAATAAAATGTTGAGGAATGAAAAATGAAAGAAAAAATTGCAGATGACAGATATAATGCATTTCGGCTGAAACATGGTCCAGAGGGATATGGCGGCAGCTTACCCGGAATCTTCGTATCTAATCTCTGCAAAAAAGCGCTGAGCTTGTCCAGTGGTACCGGAATGCTAAATGAATATTTCATCCGCCGGGCCCTGTATCTAATCCCGGTTCTCATATTTATCTCATTCATGAGTTTCTCACTCATCTACATAGCGCCGGGTGACCCGGCAGAGATTATGATGACGAGTCCTTCGGGTGGATATGATGAGGCAGCTGTTGAAGCATTTCGTATAGCCCACGGTCTTGACCAGCCGTTTTACATCCAGTATCTGAACTGGCTCAAAGACGCGGCTGTCGGAGACTTTGGTTACTCATACATGAGCGAGCAGCCAGTGTTTGAAACTGTTCTGAATGCATTCAGAAATACGCTGACACTTTCCGTTCTTGCCCTTGCAATTGCTCTTGCTATCGCCATTCCTCTCGGCGTAGTCTCAGCTCTGAAACATAACACTATTTTTGACGACGCCTGCCGCTTTGGCGCTCTTTTAGGGGTTTCCATGCCGAATTTCTGGCAGGCCTATCTGATGATAATTCTCTTCTCGGTAATCATTCACTGGCTCCCGGCATCCGGGTTCGGCCACGGAACAGACATAAGATACATGATCCTGCCGGCGATTGTTCTTGGAACAGGGTCGGCGGCTGTAATGATGCGGATGATCCGTTCAAGCATGCTGGATGTCATGGGAAAAGAGTACATCCAGACCGCTCGCGGAAAAGGGCTTTCTGAAAAAATCGTCATCATAAGACACGCATTGAAAAACGCGCTTGTTCCGGTTATCACAGTGGTCGGTCTGTCGATTGGTTTTCTCTTAAACGGCTCGGTTGTTGTTGAGACAATTTTCGGATGGTCAGGTATCGGAAATCTTGTGGTGAACTCAATTCTTTCCCATGATTATATGATGGTACAGGGCTCGGTGCTCTTTGTTGCCGTCATTTTCCTTCTGATCAACTTCTTTGTAGACTTAGTCTACGTTTGGGCAAACCCGGAGATACGCTATGATAGAAATTCATAAAAACCGGCAAATTACTCTCTCCCTGATAATTCTTGGAGGGCTTATCTTCATGGCCGTGTTTGCGAGTATTTTAGCCCCCTATGACTACACGGAAAAGGACCTGCAGAACCGTCTACAGGCTCCATCTTCTGATCACCTGTTCGGGACCGACCACCTTGGACGCGATATCTTGACAATGGTGATGTACGGCGCACGGGCATCCCTTTTTGTCGGGTTTGCGGTTGTCGGCGTTTCGCTTGCAATCGGGTTGACACTCGGCGTTCTGGCAGGGTATTACGGCGGGTGGCTGGATGAGATAATCATGCGGCTGACGGATAGTTTCCTTGCGTTTCCGTCGATGTTTCTGGCACTTGCAATTACCGCGTTTCTGGGACAGGGAATGGAAAACATGATGCTTGCTTTAATCGTTGTCGAGTGGACGGTGTTTGCGAGAGTTGCACGTGGTTCAACACTTGACGTCAAGACGAAAGGCTACGTCCGGGCATCCCGGTGGGTTGGAGCTTCGAACAGTTATGTGATGATAAAGCATGTTCTTCCAAACATTATCTCTCCGGTTTTGATTATGGCATCGCTTGGGATCGGGAACGTTATTCTGGCAGCCGCCGGCTTAAGTTTCCTCGGGCTTGGAGTGCAGCCGGCAACACCGGAGTGGGGTGCGATGCTGAACGCAGGCCGGACGTATGTCACAACCTCTCCCTGGCTGATGCTTTTCCCGGGTCTTTTCATTATGATAACCGTTCTTGCTTTCAACTATTTCGGTGACGGGTTGCGGGACGCATTTGACCAGAAGATGAAAAACATCGAGCTTGAAGGGAGGTTCTGATATGTCTGATGTATTGCTGAAAGTATCCGGGGTTTCCGTATCAATCCCGACCGGACAGGGAGCAGTTCACGCGGTTGATGATGCGGCGTTTTCTATTAACAAACATGAAGTGTTTTCACTGATTGGGGAGTCCGGGAGCGGCAAGTCGATTCTTGGCCAGGCAATAATGCGGCTGCTTCCTCCGAATGCGGTGTTTTCAGGGAAAGTGGAACTTGGCGGTACGGAAATATCAGCTCTTTCCGAAAAGGAGATGCAGAAAGTCCGAGGCAAAACGGTTGCATCAATCGCCCAGAACCCGTATCTTGCGATGAATCCGGGAATAAGGGTCGGTGTTCAGGTTGCAGAGCCGATGCGGGCACATCTTGGAATGAATAAAGAGGACGCAAAGGCCAGGACATGCCGGGCTCTGAAATATTTTGATATCATCCCTGCTGAGGTTCGAGAAAGGGAATACCCGTTCCAGTACAGCGGTGGAATGCTACAACGGGCGATGGTTGCAATGGGAACGGCTGCAGATCCTGAACTGATTATCGCTGATGAACCGACAAAAGGCGTTGATGTGCTGAAAAGGCGCAATATCGCGGCAATTTTTAAGAAGGTTGCCTCGGACGGCTGTGCGTTCCTATTAATTACGCATGATGTCGGTTTTGCCCGGGCTATGTCAAACAGAATTGCGGTAAACTACTGCGGGCAGATTATAGAGATTGCAGAAAAGGATGCGTTTTTCAAAGGGCCTTTGCATCCGTATTCACAGGCGCTTTTAGATGCGGTGCCGGAGCGAGGCATGCACCCGATTCCGGGCTCGTCACCTTCGATGATTGAGGTGCCGGAAGGCTGCAGGTTTCATCCGCGATGCCCGCATAAAACGGAAAGGTGCCTGACGAATCCGCCGGTTGTGGAACTGGAGGGAAGATGTGTGAGGTGCTGGATGTATGCTTAAGGCAGAGAATCTGCATTGTGTCTACACCTCAGGGTTGATTAAAACCGTCAAAAAGACAGCCGTCTGCGGCATTGACATTGAGATTTTTCCAGGCGAAACGGTGGCTATTGTAGGGGAGTCGGGGTGCGGGAAGTCGACGCTTGCAAAGATGCTTGTCCAGCAACTTGTACCGGCTTCCGGAGAAGTGTTTTTTGACGGGACGAAACTGACGGGGATGAGCTGGAAGAATCTCCGGAAGTTTATGGGAAAAATCCAGCTGATCCCCCAGAATCCTGATGATGTGGTTGATCCGAGATGGACGGTTGAGAGGTCGGTTGCCGAGCCGTTTGTGGTTTGCGGAGGTTTTACCAGGGAGGAGATTTCAGCAAATGTAAATGCCCTGTTTGCAGAGGTGGGGCTTTCTGCGGAGCACAAGCCCCGATATCCGCATGAGCTGTCAGGAGGAGAACTGCAGAGGGTAGTAATTGCCAGAGCGCTTGCTCTGAAGCCCGAGCTGCTGGTCTGTGATGAGGCGACCTCGATGCTTGATGTGTCGGTGCAGGCGTTTATTGTGGCGGTGCTCAAAGAGATTCAGAAGAAACGAGGGCTCGGACTGGTGTTTATTACGCACGACCTGGAGGCGGCGAAGGCTGTTTCGGATCGGGTACTGGTAATGTATGCAGGTGAGATTGTTGAGGAGGGAAAGGATGTGTTTGACCGGCCTCTGCATCCGTATACGCGTGCCCTTCTGGATGCGGTACGGTATGCGTCGCTCGAGGTTGTGGTACCGGAGGAGGCCGGAGAACTGCCTGATGGTTTTTCGGGCTGTTCCTACTTCAGATTGTGTCAGGAGAGAACGGATGCATGTGAAGAGCCGCAGAAACTACGGGATGTCTCGGGGAGATTGGTGAGGTGCTGGAAAGCAAAATGACTGCAATCCAGGTAACTAATCTGACAAAATACTATGGAAACTCTGAGCTGTGCAGAATCTTTCTCTTACTGTTGATAACGAGATTTACGGCATTTCCAGCCCGAACGGTTCAGGGAAGACGATGACCGCCTGCATCTTTACTACTCTTCTTACGCCGACAGAAGGCTCTGCTGCTGCCAGGGTATGATGTTGTGAGAAAGTACCACATTATAAAGTTAGATTCTTGTTAAATATCTTTATATGGTTTATACTGAATGCAATAACTTAAACCATCAACTTCCTTAATCACAATAAATTATCAAGTTTCATGTACTTGATCTTGTGCACAAATGAATAAGTTTTAGACAAAGATTTTAACGATACCATGTTGTATCCTGGAATGATTTCGCAGATTCAAAACCATTAGAAAGTTCAATACACGATACAACAGTAGGCAACGCAAAAGGTTAAACGTTGAGCAAATTCCAATTCCATTTTGGTACTGCGGAATGATCATGTAAAATGAAACAAATTTGAAGTTGAAGTAAAAAGTGAGTCATCTGTATACGATATATAACTGCAATAAAGGAAATTAAAAAAGCGAAATAATTTTGGGATAAAACACCTCATTTCATTCTCAAAAAGAATATAAATTAAATAATATTTATCTTTGTGGGTTTGGAGAATAAGAGCATTTCAGTTTTCGGAAGAAATGGATACTAATTTTGTACCTCAAATGTGTATAGTCTATATATTAGAACAGAAATACTAAATAGCATAGTTATTAAAAATTAATCCACAAGACTTATACACTCTAAACACAAAATCAAGCTCGCTGTACGCTGGGGTCAAATCGATTTTTTAGACAACTAAAGGTTTAATGCTGTTGTTTTTTCAGTATAACTGCATAAGTTTTACTCCCGTCAAACTGTTCAATGAAGGTAAGCCATTGCCTTCAAAGAGAAGAGCCTGAAGGGGAAAAATGAAGGCGAAAATGGAGCAATTTCCGGCAGCGAACCCGAATCCTGTGCTCCGCGTGGAAAAGGATGGGACGCTTCTTTACTCAAATGAGGCAGGTGAGCCCTTATTGCATGAGTGGGGCGTAAGAGTTGGAAAAAAACTGCCTTCCTGTATCGGAGATCTTGTGAAAAGGGTAATTTGCCGGAACAGCCCGGAAAAAATGGAAGTAAAAGCAGGAACGAGAGTATACCTGGTCTCATTTCATCCCTTACCCGAAGATGAATCCGTAAATATTTACGGATTTGATATAAGTGACCGGAAAGAACTTGAAGAAAAACTTCGGGAGAGTGAGGAAAAGTACCGCAATATTGTAGAGATGGCAAACGAAGGTATCTGGATACTTGACGCTGAAGCCAGGACTACCTACGTCAATGAAAAAATGGCGGAGATGCTGGGATACAGTCAGGATGAAATGGTCGGCAGATCTCCATGTAACTTTGCCGACGAGGAATTTAAGGCTATCCTCAAACTTAATCTGGGAAAAAGGAAACAAGGTATCAATCATGTCTATGAATTGAAATTAATATGTAAGGACGGCTCACTTTTATGGGCACTTATAAGTGCTAAAGCCATTTTTAATAAAGATGGCAAGTTTACAGGCTCACTTGGCGTGCTCACCGATATCACCGAGCGAAAGGAAGCAGAAGAAGCTTTAAAAAAAGCACGGGACAGTCTGGAAGAAAAAATTAAAGAACGAACAATTCAGCTTGAGAAGGCTTATGAGTCGTTGAAAGAAAGTGAGCAAAGTTTTGCTGAAGCTCAAAAAATGGCCCACGTCGGAAATTGGGATTGGGACGTTGCAAATGATAAAGCTTACTGGTCTGAGGAAATGTATCGTATTTTTGGACGTAATCCTGAGGAGTCAGCACCAGTTTACAATGAATATTTAAATTACACACATCCCGATGATCGGGACTATGTCGATAATGCCCTTAAAGAGTCATTAAGTAGAGGAAAACCTTGCAATATTGATTACAGGATTGTCCTGGCTAATGGAGAAATACGCACAATCCATATCCAATCCAGAATTATTTTTGATGAGGAAAATACCCCTATTCGAATAAAGGGAATAGTTCAGGATATCACTGAACGTAAAAAAGCAGAAGAGAAAATTCAGATCCTGGTAAGTGCTGTAGAATCATCAAATGATGCTATTCTTACCGAATCTCTTGAAGGTATTGTCACCAGCTGGAATAAAGGGGCAGAACAGGTTTACGGTTATTCGGCCGAAGAAATTCTGGGAAAAAACATATCAATAGTCGAACCGGATAATCTCAAAGGGGAAATAAAACGGTTTTCTGAAAAGATTAAACAGGGCAAAAAAATCCAGAGCTATGAAACTTTGCGGTTAAAAAAGGACGGTACGATAATAAATGTTTCAGTAACTCTTTCTCCGATTTTTGATGTATCCGGAGAGCTTATGGCTATCTCAGCCATTGCCAGAGATATTACCGAGCAAAAGCGGGCGGAAGAGACGCTACGGGAAAATGAGGCGCGTCTGCGCAGGTTTTACGAATCAGGTCTGTTCGGCATGCATTACTATAAGCTGAACGGTTCGATTACCGGCGCCAACGACAAGTTTCTGGAGATAATAGGTTACACGCGTGAAGACTTACAGGCAGGGCGGATTAACTGGGATAAGATGACACCGCCGGAATATCATCTCCTGGACGAGCACGCTATCGCGGAACTAAAAGCCACAGGCGTGGCCACACCCTTTGAGAAGGAGTACATCCGCAAAGACGACTCGCGCGTACCCATCATCCTGGGAGTAGCTACCTTCGATCAGGCGCGCAATGAAGGCATAGCCTTTGTTCTCGATGTCACCGAGAAAAAAAAGGCAGAAGAAGCCCTGGCAAGAAGTGAAGAAGCCAGAAAAAAAGAAATTCACCACAGAATTAAGAATAACCTGCAGGTGATTTCTTCCCTTCTTGACCTTCAGGCTGAAAAGTTCCGGGATAAAGAGGTACTGGAAGCTTTCAAAGAAAGTAAAGACCGTGTATTCTCAATGTCCCTTATCCATGAAGAACTCTATAAAGGAGAAGGAACCGATAAACTTGATTTTTCAGCGTACCTCCAAAAGTTGGCTAAAAGCCTTTTCCAGACTTACAGCCTTAGCAGCAAAAGTATCCGCCTGTGTGTGGATCTGGAAGAAAATGCGTTCTTCAATATGGACGTAGCAATCCCGTTAGGAATAGTTGTCAATGAACTTGTTTCCAATTCCCTCAAATACGCATTTCACGGGAGAAACGGAGGAGAAATCCGGATCCAACTCTATAAAGAAAGAATTAGAAAATCTAAAGAGAGTGGAACAGGAAATAAAAATCAAGGCTTGAAGAAAACCGGTTTCATTCTAAAAGTTTCAGATGACGGGATCGGCATACCTGAAAGCTTTGATCTGGAAAATCCCGACACCCTTGGCATGCAGCTTATAACCACCCTCGTAGAACAGTTAGACGGGGAACTCGAACTGAACAGGAAAAACGGGACTAAATTCACTATAAGGTTCGCAGTGTAGAGAAAAATAATCAGGCTTTCAGACCTGAAAGGTCTTCCAGTAATTCCTTGCTTTAAGGTGTAAAAAGAGCCCATTTAAAAAATAAAAGGGCAAAAAAGCCCCCTACGTTACATTTTTCATATTTATTCCACTTTCTCCCGCCAGGCCGGAGTCCGGAAGATATCAGGCTTCAGCCCTTGAACCTGGTATCTGCCGGGAACTCAATATCTGCGTTCCACTGTGAAAGTGACCTTTTTCGAACCGTCTGCAGGCACGGTTACTTCCCATTCGGCAGTGTAAGCATCCTTCTTTTCGTAAGTATCGGAACTCGTGGTGATTTCCCAGTCCCCGTAGAAATGTTCCACAACCCTAACTTTCTGGGCTTCGGACTTGTGGTTCTTAAGCTCGATCTCATAACTTTCCCGCCAGACATCATTGCTTACCCTTTCATAGTCTGTCTGGGTTCTGGTAGCGGTTACGTCAAAAGAGCTTCCGACAACAACTTCGATCTCTTCGTCTTTCGGGGTGTGGTCTACGCTGTCTTCTCCGAGGAACTGGAGCTGCCCATCGGAATCGGTTTTATATACACGCACAACTCCGGCAGGAAGAGGCATTCCAAGACCCTTTTCCTTTGAATTTTCTAGGTTCAGGACTGCCTGGACATTCCCGCTTTTTGAGATGTCAAAGATGAGTTCCTTTTCCACGGGCACGGAATCCGCAGAGAGCAGGGAAATCTGCTTGACCTGGTTATTTTTCAGGGTAGCAGTCCTTTCAAGAGTATAAAGATGGTACTCAAAGAGGGATTCTTCAACAAAGCTGTCCTTTGACCCTGCGTACATTGCTTCCTCTGCTACAACTTCATTAGCATAATAAATCGGCTGAGGTACAGCTACACGGTGGACCTCCCCTGCAACGAGCTTCAGTCTGGCATCTTCATAGGTAGTTCCTGCCTCATTGTCAATACTGACCCAGCCCTGAATGTCAGCCTTTGTATCGTCTGCGTTCGTCTTTACAATGTAATCCGCATTCCAGCCCATGCCGCTCGTAAGATAGGACGTAAGGACATCCCGGCTGCCTGCTACGGGTGAGTAGACCTGCCAGACCAGGGTGGGCTTGGTAAGCAGTCCTGCGGAGTCAGGAAACTCAAATTTGGAGATCTCTGTGATACTCACGACCTTTCCGTCACTCAGCTGGAGTACAACCCCGCCGTCATGGCTGAGAAGAGTACCTGTATATGTCTCTCCTTCCTTTTCAGTTGCAGTGATTTCCTTTCCCAGGAATTTGTCCAGAAGCTTGTAACTGCTTACAAGGTCATACTCATAGTTCTGTTCGAGTACTGCAGTATTTTTATTCGTAGTGTCCTCAAACATAACCGATGTAGGGTCAATCAAGGCGGCAACATCCGTATACTCGACGCTGTTAACCCCTGTCTTCAAATCGAGTTCCCTGCGTTCTTTCACAAGAGCAAGGTTATCGTTGTAGACCGTAACTTCGGTGGTGGCATCAGTCACCACGGCTCCGGCAGTAAGAAACTCCAGAGGATTCAAAGGTTTTACCTTTGTGATTACGCTGGAAGAGGACTCAATCCCATTTACGGCGATTTCTCTACCACTAGCAGCGATTTCTTGTCCATCAACCTGAACCCTGCCTTCAGTAGATCCAGGGTACGCAAACGCTGCAGCTGTGGCTACAACCCCGACAAAAAGCAGAGCAAGCCATAGATAACTTTTTCTCGTTCTCATAACAGAGAATATATCACTGTTTTATTTATATGTGACTTTGACTGCGGATTCGCTTGAAGTTATCCCTCTTCTTTCCGGGATTTTCGAAGCCTTATGATACTGGAAAATAAATAATCTTCAAAAATTTAATAAATATCCGGCTGTTCACAGTTATAATAATATAGACCAATACAGAATATAGAATTTAAGATAGATATTAAGACAGATGTCAAGATCATTGCTAAAATAACTGCTAAAATAGCTGTCAAGATGAATTCTATAACAGATGCCAGAATAGATGCCAGCTAATCCCCAGAAAACTAAAGGACTCGTTTTCATGAAAACTATTGAAACTCTTAAAGTAAAAAACCGAATCAAAAGCTCAAGTTTTATCTCCGGGCTTATGCTTCTTCTATTTTTTGCAGTAACCATACTTCCAGTTTCAGCCTTCGGAATCGAGGCGAGTAGGGAGATTTCTGCAGGAACGGTTTATGCAGGTGGAACCTTCACTGTAACCGTGCACATAGAAGCAGCCCAGTACATTGAAGCTCCCACTCTTGATGAAAACCTTCCCGCCGGATGGGATGTAACCATAATTGAAAACGATGGGGCTACGTTCCAGAATTCCGAGACTTTCAAAGCGTCTACCCTGGAATGGATCTGGGTTGAGAGCCTTCAGGCGGGCGGGGAAAAAACCGTGGTCTACAGGGTTACAGTGCCTTCAACTCCCGAACCCGGAAATTTCACAATCTCAGGCAGTGTTTCCGCGTATTCCTTCTCCGCTGTGCCTGTTACGGGAGCATCGGAAATAATAGTCACATACCCTCCTCCTGAAGCCGGATTTTCCGCAAGCCCCCTCTCCGGTACCGCACCTCTTACAGTCCAGTTCACGGACCTGAGTACAAACAACCCGGATTCCTGGAAATGGGACCTTGACGGAAACGGAAGCATCGACTCTACAGAGAAAAATCCGGCGTGGACCTATGGAACCCCGGGTACCTATACTGTCACCCTCATAGCAAGCAACAGTACCTACGGAAACGATACCGAGACAAAAACAGGTTATATCACAGCCAATGATGAAACCTCGGCTTCCGGAGGAAGCAGCAGAAGCAGCGGAGGCAGCGGAGGAGGAGGCGGAGGGGGAGGCTCTCCGGAATCAAGCCGGAACGTAGAGCTTAAAGAAATTTCAAATGAGCAGGTCTTCAAAGGAGTCCACACCTGCTACACCTTCAAAGGAGAGACAAACGAAATAGTTACTGTTGAGTTTGACCCGAAAAAGAACTTCGGGAAAACCACCACAATTGTGGAGATGCTGAAGAACACATCCGTAATAGTGAAAGAACCTGCCCCCGGAACCGTCTACAAGAACCTGAATATCTGGGTCGGGAACAGCGGCTTTTCAAGCTCCGAAAACCTTGAAAACGCCCGGATAAGCTTCAGGGTAAAAAAGACCTGGCTTTCCGAAAACCGCATAAGTGAAAGCACTATAACCCTGTACAGGTACAGTGATGACGCCTGGAACGCCCTTCCCACAACCCTGACCGGAGAAGACCAGGATTACTTCTATTTCACCTCAGAAACCCCGGGATTTTCTCCATTTGCAATCGCAGGCCCTGAAAAAGATACCCAGGTAATAGACATAACTCCAATTAGAAACGAAGAAAGTAACGTCATGAGTACAGGAGAAATATCGGAAGAAGATGAAGAAAAACTGGCTTCAGATAACGAAAAAACCGACGAAGATTCCCCCGGAGCCGAAATTTCGTTTGCAGCAGCCGGGCTTCTGGCATCGTACGCAGCCCTGAAGAAAAGGAAAACAAAGTAAAAAACAAAATAAGCTGTCCGAGAGAAGGTAAGACTCACAGGAGCCTTCCTTCCCGAGTTTCGCTTCGGGACCAGAAAAATCATAGATTTTTCTTTTAGTTGCACTGCAAGTGCAACAGCACGAGGTCCTTTTCGCTTCACTTCGTTTCGCTCAAGAGGACTAATTTAGGGGTTTAATAGTTATCTTCACTCAAGAGGACAGAATTAGAAATATTTCTGATCCATACAACCTGATTCACTATACTGAGTCGCTCTTGTCCCGCTCGACACAGAGAGCGGTCTTTCCCACAAAAATACAAAAAGAAAACGGGAAGAGGAAAGAGACCAGAAAGAAGAAAAGAACGAAAATAAAAGCCGGAAAGTAAGACCGCTGAAGACGCTTGTGAGTAAGAACGAGAATCTAACATATCAAAACGGTATAAATTTCGGTCTTTTACTTCTCTTTCAAATTTGAATTTCTTCTGCTTTTTGCAGGGTCGCCAGGCAAGCTGGCGGAGGAATCCTCTAATATACAAATTGAAAAACTGCTCCCGGAGTCAGGAGAAATGTTTCTCAGGCCGGGAGGAAATTTTTTACCAATATCACTTATACCCGCATTTTTCAAGCCAGGTAAGGGACCGGATCCATTCCCCTTTTGGTTCCCTTGAGGTGCCAACGACCAGCCGCTTCATGTCTCCGACTTCTTCGACCACCCCGCGGGCTTCTATTATCTCTCCGGGGAGAGCCTGACCCGCATAGGTGTGGGTGTAGGAAAGCACATGGTCGATCTCGTCGTGCTCCACTTTGTAGTAGGCAGGGCTGTCAAAGGCAAAGTCAGCGTTCTTGACCTCGGCTTCGATTTTCATTTTTACCGTATCTTTTCCCCGCAGCAGGGGCTCTTTAATCTGGTCCCACTCCCTTACGAAGAGAAGATCGAAGTATGTGCCCTCAACCATGCCACGGTTGCCTTTCCTGGACTCGTGGAGCATGAATTCGTCAAAAGAAATCTCAGGGATTCTTTTCCTGTAGATCCTTTGCCACATGTCCTCATCGATCTCTTCGATAGGACCTTCCTGCTGTTTTGCGATGGTTATGGCATCCCTTGCCCTGAACCACATCGGACCGTAGACAACAAAATCAATATCAGAGCTTTCATTCTGCAGGCCTGCAAGCATTGAACCCGTAACTCCCATACTTGTCCTGGGGATTTCTGCCAGGTCAAGCACCTTTACGATCGCCCTTACCCTGCTGTCGGAATTTACAAGTTCGGGGATTACGTCAGAGGGACGCAGCACCTGCTTTACCTCGGACTCAGGGACAACATGCACATCCTGGACCCATTCAGGCCTGTTTTTTTTCATGAATTCGAAAGCAGGGCCGAAATCGTATTTTTTGTACCTTTTCCCGTTTAACTCCCTCTCCCCGGTTTCATCCGGAACGTAGCGGAGTGTTGCTCTTATTCCATCGCTGCGGAAGTAGTCTGAAACCGCAAAAAGCCAGTCATCGTTTGTAAGAAGAAAATCTCTCAGGCGTGTTTTGAGCATTTGTACCATCCCTGGAAATATGAAGAGTATTCGGCCTACCGAAACTTAACTGCCGCAGATTGCCGTTCAGTTAAGAACACTTTTAATTTCAATTAAGAGCACCGGTAATTTCAGTTGGAACACTTTTGATTTCAATCAAAAACACCATTAATTGCATCTAAGAAAACTTTATAATAACATTCAATGACTTCATAACGACAGTAATAAACAACCTTAAGAAGACAGGTTAATAACCCTTTAACTGCTAATCCATTAACTGCCGTTATTTTAAAATTAACAGCAGGATAAAATGTATTGTGCCATTCATGTATTTAACTGTCAGTGTTTTAATTCCTGATTAACGGGGAAGAAAATGGAGTAATGCATACCTGGACTAATATATACATGGATCAATATATACTGAAGAAGCAAAAATAAAAAATATTGAATATTATCGAAAATAAACGGAAGAAACTGCATGTGCAGAAAATCCGAGGTAATACGTTTGAGAGATGACCCGAGTGCAGAAACGTTTGAAGCCTGGATTATCCGGCTGAGGCGAGAATTTCACCGATACCCCGAACTCAGTTTCGAAGAATATGAAACCCAGAAGCGAATCCTGAAAATCCTTGAAGAACTTGGAATAGAAGCCAGGAAGATTGCGGATACCGGCGTGCTTGCAAGTATCAGGGGCACGATGCCCGGGCCCTGCATTGCCCTGAGGACGGATACTGACGGCCTGCAGGTCCAGGAAGAACCCACAGAAAGAAACGGGGACTATATTTCCAGAAACGATGGGATAATGCATGCCTGCGGACACGATGGGCACATGGCAATGCTTTTTGGGGCTGCACGGCTCTTTTTAGAAAACCGGGACTTTCCAGGGGAAATCCGCCTGATCTTCCAGCCTGCAGAAGAGATCCCTCCGGGCGGTTCGGAGAGGGTTATTGCCGAAGGAGGACTAAAAGGCGCGGACGCTGTAATGGGCATGCACATCTTTACCAACCACGAATCCGGAAGCGTGGGTTTCCGCCCCGGGCCCTTTATGGCAAGCACAAACCGTTTTGAAATCACCTTTAAAGGAAAAGGGGGCCATATCTCAAAACCCAAAAACTGCATTGACCCTGTCCGGATGGCAACGGACTTCATAAGCAGCATCTACCCGGCCCTCGAAAAACAACTTGAACCGGATAAGTATGTCCTGGGAGTAGGAAGGATTCAGGGAGGAGCCCAGTTCAACAGAACCCCTGACAGTGTAGGGATTCTAGGAAGCTACCGGACATTTGACAGCAGGACTACAGAAATTATCGACCTGACAATAAAAGAGTGCCTTGAGAGGATAAAGGAAAGATACGTAAAACCCGGGGAGGAGTTTGCAGGGCTTCCGGATTACGAACTTGACATCCTGCACGGGTATCCGGTCCTGGTAAATGACCCGGTTTTCACAGACGCGGTTAACTTAAAACTCCAGGAAAGCTTCCCTGAGCTCACTATCTATCCGGAACTCGAAAAGACCTTTGCCGCCGAAGACTTTGCAAGCTATCTGCAAGCAGTGCCTGGCATCTTCATTTCCCTCGGCACCCTGAACCCGAAAAAAGGAATCGTGGAGATCAACCACTCATGCAAATTCGATATTGATGAAAAAATCCTGCGCACAGGTACTGAAATTTTCTACACCATTTCCCTGGATTTCCTGAAGCACCCCGAAAAATACCTCAACCCTCAAAAGTAGAAGGATCCTCACGAGTATCTCAAAAAACCTGAAATTTAAAAAATAAAAAAAATTAAAAAGCATGAAATCCAAAAAAACCTGAAACCCAAAAAAACCTGAAACCCAAAAAAACCTGAAACCCAAAAAAACCTGAAATCCGAAGGAGCAGGTTAGAAGAGACAGATAAATACAGGCCGCTGTCCATTTCTTAAAGGAGAGAATACATGATAATCCAGAGGTACGATGAATCCAGAAAGGAAGAAGTCCGCGACGTCGTCCTGGAAGTCCTGCTGGAACACGGCTTTGAGTACGACAGGCTTAAAGATGCTGACCTGAAGGACATCAATGGCTACTATTTTGCAAAAGGAGGCACCTTTTTTGTAGGCCTGGCCGACGGCAGGGTGGTGGGCACTGCAGGAGTCCGCAAACTGGATGGAAACCGCTGCGAAATCAGGCGCATCTACCTCAAAAAGGGCTTCAGGGGCAAAGGGAATGGAGAAAAGCTTTTTCTGGCAGCCCTGGATTTTGCCGAAAAAAACTGTTCAGGTGCCGTGCTCAAAACCGATTCGACCCTTAAAAAAGCGATAGGCATGTACCTCAAGCACGGCTTTACTTTTTTAAAAGAAGAAGATGGGTACCTGCACTATGAGAAACAGTTTTAACAGAAACTGTTTTATTTTCCAGGTAAGCTGCAGGTTCCTCCTTCCCTTTTCTCAAGAGCTTGCAGATATTCAAGTACTGCAAGCACGAATGTTGAATGGGACCAGGCAAGAGGGAGGACGGAAAGGGGTCTGCCCTTATCGTCCAGCTGTTCTGACATGAGGCCTGTCGGATGAGTATGAGCTGCGCACCATTCCAGAAGCTCAAGGGCTCTTTCCAAATTTCCGATTGCAGAGTGCCACTGGGAAAGCCAGAGGGTACAGATTATCCAGCTGTTCATGTAGCCATAGTAACTGTCATGGAGATATCTGGCGATTCCGCCCGAGGGACGCAGCAGTTCACGCTCAATTGCTTCCATTGTCCGGACAACCTTTGGGTCATCCGGCGGGAGGAGCCCGAAATACCAGACTGCAAACACCGAAGAGTCAAGAGTAGGGTCGTCGAGAGAACGCCGGAACCGCTTGAGTTTATCATCATAAAGCCTCTCAAGGATTGCCTGCTTAATGCGGTTTGCAGCTTCTCCCCAGATGTCTGCATTAGCATAATCCCCAAGGGAACGGGAGAGTTCGCAGGCCCCGTAAAGGCCGGCATAGACGGTGCAGGCGCTGTAGGTATGCACCCCTTTTCGCTCTTCCCAGAGGTCAAAGCTCGAGATGGGAAGGCTGGTTTCCCTGTCCAGGGATTTTGTAAGGTAATTGGCTGCGGGAAGGACAAGCTTTCTGTAATACCTGCCTGTAGTCCACACACTCCTTGCAAGCTCCCAGTTGTTGTAGAGAGCATAGAGGGGAAGCCCTGTTTCATCAATCTGGATCATGGGCACTGGATGCCAGGTGCTCCCGAAATCTCCTGCCGGGGTATACTTGTGGAGGAAATTGCCTCTATATGTGATGGTCCTTGAGAAAAACTCAAATATCTCCGTACTCAGGTGGTGGTAGCGTGCCCGATCAAGCGCAAGGCAGACCCAGGCTGCGTCTCTGGGCCAGCAGTAGGAATAGAGGTCTGCCCCAAACTGTTTGATATCCGAGTCGCAGGAAGCAATCACCGAACCCGTTATATCCATGTGGGCGACAACCGCAAGGAGGCTGCGGTAAAAGCACTTTGAGACTCTTTCCGGAAGCTGCGGCATCCAGGCAAACTCCGGGAGGACGGACACCCTCTCGACAAAAGAATTCCAGAAATTGAAACTATTGTGGAAAAGAGCGCTTCTTCCGGCTGCCTTTACCCTTTTATGGATCTTAAGCACATTGCAGTATTTTTTTCCAAAAACGATCCAGAAATGCACCCTTGTCGACTCTCCGGCTTTCAGTTCAGGCAGAGTCCATCCCAGAGTGGAATCTACCGAGCCGTGAGCTACGGGGTTTCCACTGAGACTTGCATCATTTTCCATGTCTTTCCAGGTGCCTTCAAGCCCCTTCCACTCCGCAGTCCCTACCGCATGCTGGTCAAAGGCAGGGTCACTCGCATGCAGGAAATAGCGGTCACGCTTGTAATGGATAAGGGTCTGTTTGTCGATTACAGCGGTTTCTCCGATCTTGTGTTCAAGGATCCGGTAGTTCTGGTTGGAGAAAAGACGCAGGTGTTTGGGAGAATTCGAGATATTTTTGACTTCGTAGGTCCTGTAAAAAATGTTCACCGACGGATGGACAGCCTCCCAGACCGTAACCTGGAGGCCGAGCTCAGGGTTTTCGAATACTGTCTCTCCTATATTCGAAACAGCTCCCATGCAGATTTCAGGCATTTTTTCATTAGCCGCCTCTCCTTTTTCTTCCCCGGCCTCCTCCCGCGTTCCTGAGATTTCAAGAACCCTGCTACAGAAATTTTCCTCGAAATCCGATTTGTACAGCTGCCGGATCTTCCAGTTTTCAAGCCAGCTGCAGTAAAGGGAATCAAGGTCACATACCCCGACCTTTATCGAGTTCCCGTGGTTCTCAAGCCCTACATATGGGAAATAGACATCCCTTATAGTCCCTTTCTCATCTTCACAAATCAGGATTTTTCCATTCCCGAAAATCAGCGGCCTAATTCCGGACACCTCCGACTCTATTTTTATTATTTCGCATTTTAGCCTGTAATTTCGAATTATATTCTGTGATTTCACGCTCTATTCCGTAATTTCACGCTCTATTCCGTAATTTCACGCTCTATTCCGTAATTTCACGCTCTATTCCGTAATTTCACGCTCTATTCCGTAATTTTAAGTCATATCCCGTAATTTAAAGTTATATTCAGAACTCTTCTTTGATTAAGTTCTATCATAAGAAAGCAATGTAAACGTGATATGGTTATCAACGCAAACATGATATGGGTTATGGTTTACCCGGAGAATTGGACCTCATTTTTAGAGCTTAATATTCTTTTTGAGCCTGAACTATAAATAAACCTGTACCATCCCCTGGACCCTGAATTCATTAAAGCTGAACCACTTTACGGCTGCTTATGTAAAGGTTGAACCGTTTTAAAGGATGAACCTTTTTTTAAATTCTACCTGCGTGCTGAACATGTTCAGGGTTTAATTTCGAAAAGTACAGTTTTTGTCTAAGATAAACAGTGAAATCGGATCTATTTTCAAACTTAAGTTCCTATAAGAATTGAATATATCACTGAAATATTTACGGGGAAGGAAAGGTCCTGGAGAATAACTACTTTAGCCATAAAAACTGTCCTCTTCAGGAGCAACATTATAAAGAAAGAGAAAAATAAAATCGAAGGGCAGAAGAAAGATACAGTTACTGTTCACGATTGTGTTAAGTATTGCAGGGCCCACCCATGGAAATGAATTTAATTTCTTGCTAAGGATATATATAAATTTCATACGAAAGTTTATATTTAGTTGAGTTCTTGTTAGTATGACTTATAAAACTAAGTCTTTAAAGGAAGTATCCACATACAAAAATGTGCGTGTCTACTATGGTTTACGTAAAAAAAATATGCCCCGTTTGCGGGAAAGAATTCTTTGTCCTCAAGAGTGCTGAGGAAAAGGCAATATACTGCACTCTGGCATGCCTGACAACAGCTCAGGACAGATTTGAGCGCAGAGGCAGAGCCTTACCAAGCTTTAGCTGAGCATTCTAATTTCAGGCAAAAGAACTCTAAAAACTGAAAGGGAAAACACCCCGCAGAAGGGAACGTTTTTCCATCCTTTTTTATTATTAAAGACTTTTACCTTTCAGCTATTTTCTTTGCTATAAGAGTTACGTGCCTTCCCTGGTAACGGGCCATTTCAAGTTCGTTTTCTGACGGCTGGCGACTTCCGCCCTTTCCGGCAATCGTTGAAGCTCCGTAGGGGCTGCCGCCTGTAATTTCATCCATTCTCGTCTGCCGCTTTTCCGCATAAGGAAGCCCGACAATTATCATTCCAAGGTGGAGAAGGGTAACATGAAACGTGAGGATTGTTGACTCCTGCCCCCCATGCTGCGTATTGCTGGAGGTAAAAACGCTTCCTACTTTTCCTACAAAAGCATCTCTACTCCATAACCCTCCAAGCCCGTCAAAAACCGCACGCATCTGGGCAGTCATCATCCCGTAGCGTGTAGGAGTTCCGAATATCAATGCATCGGCTCCAGCCAGTACATCTTCATGCATGTCCCGGGTCAGGACAGGAATATGAGCAAAGAGCTTTTTAGTCTCTATTGCCCCCATTTTTTCCAGAATATCATCCGTCAACGTCTCAGGGACCTGATAGATCCCCACTTCAGCCCCTTCAACTTCTCTTGCTCCAGCAGCGACGGCTTCCGCCATCCTGTAGATGTGCCCGTACATACTGTAGAATATTATGTTCACTTTAACCATTCTATCCCTCTGTCAAAAACCAGTTAAAGGTATAAACAGGCTGTTTGAATCCCAACTCCAGGCTGCTTGAATCCCAAATATCAAGCTATTTAGTATCCAAAATTTGTTGAAATGACCTGTGAGTTCCGGAAAACCCCAAAACCCTCCATAAAAAGAGTTTTCTGATACGTTATATAGATTGCTAACAGAAACTGGAGCCTGTTAACAGAAATCTGGATCTTTTTCTTTGCTTTGTGTTTTAGCTCCTCCAATCCCCCGGCTTCAAACAGACTGCAGGAAATATTCGGGGAGAATCTACCCCCTGATACCCGGGAAGTATCAAAATAGTTATTAGGAAATATGATGTATAAGCAGGACATGCCCTCTCTTTCTATCGTAATGCCTTCTATGAATGAAGAAGAAACTATCCGTATTTGCATACAGAAAGCTCAGTCCATATTCAAAAAATATGGTATAGAGGGGGAAATAATCGTTGCTGACAATTCTTCGGATAAAACCGCAGAGATTGCAGCATCCATGGGTGCAAAGGTCATAGGCCCGATAAAAGGGTACGGGAATGCTTACCTCAAAGGGCTGGCCGAAGCAAAGGGTGATTATATTGCTATTGCAGATGCAGACAACACATATGATCTCCTTGAGCTTGATAAATTTCTGGACCCCCTTATGGCAGGAGAAGCAGATTTTATAATGGGCACACGGCTTAAAGGTGAAATCAAAAAAGGAGCTATGCCCTGGCTGCACCAGTATATTGGCAACCCTATCCTGACCGGAATGCTCAATTTTCTGTTCAAAACAAAAATTTCGGATGCACACTGCGGAATGAGGGCTTTTACTAAAGAAGCTCTTGAAAAAATGAACCTTAAAACTCACGGCATGGAACTTGCGTCCGAGATGATAATTGAAGCTGCAAGATGCGGGCTGAGGATTAAAGAAGTCCCTATAACCTACTACTCACGCAAAGCTCCCTCCAAGCTGCGCTCGTTTCAGGACGGCTGGCGACATGTAAGGTTTATGATGCTATACCGGCCGGTCCCTTTCCTCTATCTGCCCGGAGCTTTTGTGTTTATCCTGGGTTTTCTCATAACCGCTTCCCTTCTTCTCACGGAAAGTGCAGCATATAACCGCCTCCACTCATTTATCCTGGGCAGCATGCTCTTAATCATCGGCGGGCAAATCCTGGCCACTGGCGGATATATGAAAACCTATGGCCTGATCCACGGCATGTACCGGGATGACAGGGCAGGTAAGAAGCTGCTCAGTTACCACTCCCTTGAAAAAGAACTGCTAGGAGGCTCTCTGATCCTTGTTTCAGGGCTCGTTCTCGGGCTGAAAGTCACCTATACCTGGGTCAGTTCCGGATACGGTTCTCTTGAAGAAGTAGAATCTGCAGTGATTTCAATGGTCCTGGCAGCAGTTGGACTCCAGCTTATTTTTTCTGCAGTCTTTGTAAGCGTAATGCTCCTCGAAGTTGATACTGACTGGTAAAGTGATGCAATGAAAATTGCCTTCGTATATGATGCTGTCTATCCCTGGGTCAAAGGGGGCGCAGAAATGCGCATCTATGAACTGGGGAAGCGGCTTTCCTCAGAGGGAAACGATGTGCACCTTTTCGGGATCAAATGGTGGGAAGGCGGAGACGTTATTCAGTACGAAGGCATGGCCCTTCACGGCGTCTGTAAAGCCCGGAAACTGTATGTAAACGGCAGGCGTTCGATTTCCGAGGCGCTTGTCTTTGCTGTTAAGCTGTTTCCAGTCCTTCTGAAAGAGAAATTTGATCTTATTGACGTAAGCGTATTTCCCTATTTTTCCTGTTTTACCGTAAAAGCAGTTTCAGTCCTTAAAAAGACCCCTGCTGTGTTCACCTGGCACGAGGTATGGGGGGATTACTGGTATGAATACCTTGGAAAAACAAAGGGTTTCTTCGGACTCTTAATCGAAAAAACGGTTGCAATAATCTCAAAGAATAATATTGCGGTCTCGGACTGGACAAAGGACAGGCTTGAAGCCCTTAAGGGAAAGGACAGCAAGATCGCGGTCCTGCCCAATGGGGTCGACCTGAAGCTAATCTCTGAAATCAAACCTGCCGGCCGGGGTTTATCGGGCACGACGGGAGACAAAATTTACGATGTTATCTTCGCAGGCAGGCTCATAAAAGAAAAAAATGTTGACGTTCTGATAAAAGCCATTTCCCTGTTAAAAAAGGATTTTCCTGAAATCTGCTGCTGTGTTGTTGGGGATGGACCCGAAAGGAAAGCCCTGGAGAAACTCACCCGTGAGCTTGGGGTGCAGGAAAATGTGATATTTGAAGGGTTTCAGGAGTACAGGACATTAATCGGGAAAATTAAGGCTTCAAAGGTGCTTGTGCTGCCTTCTTCAAGGGAAGGCTTCGGGATGGTCGTAATCGAAGCTTTTGCCTGTGGAGTGCCTGTAGTGACGGTGAAACAAAAATATAACGCAGCACAGGGGCTTGTTGAAGACGGGGTTGACGGGTTTGTTGTGGAGCTGGAGGAGAGGGAAATTGCAGAAGGGGTAGAAAAGATGCTTGAAAATGAAAATTATTATGAGAAAATGGCTGCTTCTGCGTATAACAGAGCTGGAGAGTATGAGTGGGATAAGGTATCCGAACATCTTTTTTTGCAGTACATGGAAATAGAAATATAAAACATTGAAGAAAAAATGAGTTTTGATTTTTGTAAACAGCCGGGAAGTATATATGAAAATATTACACCTTACAAAAAAATATTATCCTATGATAGGAGGAGACGCTTATACTGTTAATAGTCTGAAAAAACAGCAAATAAGAATTGGGCATACGGTTTACATCTTAACTTCCAACTGTGATGAAATTGCCTGGGACGAAAACGTTTTCAAATTCGGCCTGAAAGACAGCTCTGCAAATCTGGACAAAATTACACTTCAAAGATTGATATCTCTAGCTTTTTTATTTTTCTGGGGTTTCAGGAAACTTAGAGAACTGAAACCCGACATCATCCATTCCCATTCCGCAGACATGGGTTTTTTTATTTCCTTTGCAGCCAGATTTTACAGGATACCGATCGTCAGCACCTGCCACGGAATCAGTTTTGATGATAAACAATACTTTTTCTTGAAAAGATGGGCTGAAAAATTTTTCCTGAGATATTCAGGTTTTAAGAAGATCATAGTCGTGGATAAAAATGGACTTGAGATTCTGGAAAAAGTCGGAATAAAAAAAGGAATTTATGTGCCTAACGGGGTGGACATCCATAAATTTGGAAGAAAGCAAGAAAAAAAATCCGACGGAAAGACAAGATTCCTGTTTGTAGGCAGGCTTGAAAAGCAAAAAGGCCTGGAGTACCTGATACAGGCAGCAAAATTCCTGAAAGGGAAAAATGATTTTGAAATTATCATCGCAGGTGATGGAGAAGAGGCAGAGAATCTCAAAAAGACTGCAACGGAACTTGAAGTCGAAGACATAGTCGAATTCACCGGAAAACTCAGCGAAAATGCCCTGATTGAGCAGTACATGAGGTGCGATATTTTCGTATTACCTTCCTTATGGGAAGGACTTCCGTTGACATTGCTGGAAGCTGCAGCTGCCGGACTGCCGATAATAGCCACTGAGGTAGGAGGCATACCTTCCGTTTTTGCTCACGGAGAGAATGCGCTGCTGGTAAAGGCTCGAAACGGCAGGGAACTGGCAGGGAAAATGCAGAAACTTATGAGTGACAAGGAACTCCAGAAAACACTGAGTACCAGTGCCAGAAAGCTTGCAGAAAAATATTCATGGGAAAATTCAGCAAAGCAATTAGAAACCATATATAAAAAATGCATAAAGTTTGATTAATACCGCCCTGAAGCGGTAAATTTGCGTTTCAGGGAAAGGGGAAGCAGATCAAAATGCAAGCCCAGCCAGAAACCTATTGCTTCTATGAAATGCCTGACAAAGGCTTTTGGGATCCACTTAACTATCTCGGTTAGCTTGTACGCATGACCCAGCATAAACCGCAGATCTAAAAAAATAACAGCTACCACAAAGAATGGGATCAAAGGCAAGTACACATTATTTCTGTTTTTGAATATTTTCATGTGTGCTGTACCGGCATCAAAGTATTTTTTAAATAAAACTTCCAGAGAATTGTTGTGTGAATGAATGACAATCGAATCGGGGTCGTAAACAATCTTGTAGCCGGCTTCAAGAACTTCTTTTGACCAGGCCTGATCTTCTGTCTGAACCAGCGTATCATCAAAAGGAAATTTATCCCAGATGTCCTTTCGGAGGCAAGAGCTTGTATTAGAAAAAAATACGAGTTTTTTACAGTTTTTATAGTCCCGAATACTCTTTACTTCCTTTGTGGGACCCCACCCGGTTAAGATATAACGAGCCTCAAATGGATCGCAATCAGGGCGGGGAATATTTCGACTGTATACCCCTGCAACATCCTTATCTTTAAAATTCCGGATTAAGTTTTCAAGCCATTTTTCATTAAGGGGAATGGCATCCTGGGTCAAATAAACGAGATACTTTCCTTTTGCAAGTCTTGCCCCAAAATTTCTGGTTTTGCCGTGCCCGAAATCTTCTACTTTAATGTTAAAAAGTTTCACGGGAAAAGTACTAACAATTTCCAGCGTCCGGTCTGTTGAAGCTGAATCAATAACTATCACTTCAAAATTCGTATAGTTTTGTGTATATACATGTTCCAAGCATTCCCTGAGAGTGCTTTCTCCGTTTCGAGTTAAAATGATTATTGAAGCTTCTGGATCGGACATTTTAAAGTACCTATCTATATTTTAAAAATACATATCTGACATTTTAAGAATACCTGTCTGAAATAATAAGAGTACTGATGCTGTTCACAATATATAAGTGTAGATATTATAGGTGTAGATATATTGAACAATGTCTACCTATCATAGATCTCATAATATAGGTGTAGATATATTGAACAATGTCTACCTATCATATATCTCATAATATAGGTGTAGATATATTGAACAATGTCTACCTATCATATGTCTCATAATATAGGTGTAGATATATTGAACAATGTCTACCTATCGTAGATCTCATAAGTGTAGACATATCGACAATATAACCTATCAAAGATAATTTATAAAACTATTAGGACCTTACTTTTACCAGAGAAGATAAATAAATCAAAATGTATAGAGATTAAATCATCACATATATATAGCCTGAAAAAGATGAAGCGGTATTGAAATCTTCTAAAGCCTTCCCTTGTTAGTAGTCACAGGCTCTCTATGATAAAATCTGATTTCTGCTTCATTAAATGAGTGATAAAATGAAAACCATCGAAGGAGTAAAACTGAAAAATCTAAGGGTCATCCCTGATGAAAGAGGGTGGCTGATGGAAGTATTGCGTTGCGATGACGAAATATTCGACAAATTTGGGCAGGTTTACCTGACCACTGCCTATCCTGGAGTGGTAAAAGGCTGGCATTACCATAAGATTCAGACCGACAATTTTACATGTATCCGTGGCATGATGAAAGTTGTGCTCTACGACTCCAGAGAAAATTCTCCTACATATGGTAACATTATGGAGCTTTTTGTAGGGGAAAAGAATCCTTTACTTGTGAGTGTACCTCCATTTGTGTACCACGGATTTAAGGGAATTGGAACTGAGACCGCATATTTCCTGAGCGTTCCTACCGAACCTTATAACTATTCCGAACCTGATGAGTACAGGCTTCCTCCTGATACTGATCAGATCCCTTATGATTGGGGACTTACCCCCGGCTTGAAACACGGATAAAAAGAAAGGACGTGAAATCTTGAAACTCCTGGTTACGGGCGGCTGTGGCTTTATCGGAAGCAATTTTATCCTTCATATAATGAAAAAATATCCGGATTACAAAATAGTCAACCTGGATAAACTCACTTATGCAGGAAATCCGGACAACCTCAAAGAGGTTGAAAACAACCCAAACTATTCTTTTGTAAGGGGAGACATTTGCGACTCCCATTTAGTACATGAAGTTATGAAAAATGTGGATTATGTTGTTCATTTTGCAGCGGAAAGCCACGTAGACCGTTCAATTGAAGACGGATCAGTTTTTGTAAAAACCAATGTTCTGGGCACCCATACACTTCTTCAAAGTGCACTTGAATGCAAAATCAAAAGGTTTATTCATATCTCAACCGATGAAGTGTACGGTAGCATAAAATCGGGCTCATTCAAAGAGACAGATATCCTGACCCCTTCGAGCCCCTATTCTTCAAGCAAAGCCGGATCTGACCTGCTCGCCCAATCATATTACATAACCTACGGCCTCCCTGTTATTATCACAAGATGCACCAACAACTTCGGTCCTTATCAGTACCCTGAAAAACTGATACCTCTTTTTACCACAAACATAATTGAGGGCAAAAAAGTCCCGGTTTACGGAACCGGCACGAATGTCCGTGACTGGATTTACGTACTTGACCACTGTAAGGCAGTTGATTTCATCCTCCGTGAGGGAGAAGTGGGGGAAATCTATAATATAGGGGGAGGAAATGAAAAGAACAACCTTGAAATCACACACAAAATCCTTGAAATCCTTGGGCAGGACAAATCTATGATAGAGTACGTCAAAGATCGCCCGGGGCATGATTTCAGGTATTCCCTTGACTGCTCAAAATTGAAAGAACTTGGCTGGTCCCCTGAATATGCTTTTGACGAGGCTCTTGAAGAGACCGTAAATTGGTACAGAGAAAACAGATGGTGGTGGGAAAAATTAAAACATTGATCCTGGGAGCCGGCGGGATGCTGGGAAGCGACCTGTGTGAAGTCTTTCCAGATTCCATAAAAATGACTCATCACGAACTTGACATTACGGACAGGGTTCAGGTCCGTTCCGCAATCGAGGAAAATATGCCTGATATCGTGATCAACGCCGCTGCATACACCAATGTGGACGGGTGTGAGGACGATAAGGAACTCGCTTTCGATGTTAACGGACGGGCGCTTATCCAGATTGCAAAGAGTTGTGCCAGCATAGGGGCAGTCCTCGTGCACTACAGTACTGACTATGTTTTTGACGGCTCCAGGAATGAGTATGTGGAATCCGACGAAACAAATCCCATTAATGTTTACGGAGAGTCCAAACTTCTTGGTGAAAAAAACATCACCGAAAACATGAAAGATTACCGAATCATCCGCACTTCCTGGCTCTTCGGGCTTCACGGAAAAAACTTTGTTGAAACAATGCTCAGACTTTCAGGCGAAATGCAAACAGTCAGGGTGGTGAATGATCAGTTCGGAAAACCCACCTTCACTTCAGACCTTGCCCGAAAAACTCCCGAAATCATCGGATTCCCTCCGGGAATCTACCATATCACAAATGAAGGGCCCTGCTCATGGTACGAATTTGCAAGAGCTGCCATCGAAAACGTGGTCTCCTGTTCAACTGATGAATTCCCAAGAAAAGCAAAACGTCCTAAATACTCCATCCTGACAAATACAAAAACATCACCCATGAGACCATGGAAAGAAGCCCTTAATGAGTATCTTGAACTTCGAAAGAGCATGAAAAAGGAGTAAAACATATGAAAGGCGTAATCCTCGCAGGAGGCACAGGCTCCCGCCTCTACCCCCTTACCAAAGTAACAAACAAACACCTGCTCCCCGTATACGATAAGCCGATGATCTACTATCCCATTCGGACCCTTATTAATGCGGGAATCAAAGAAATTATGATCGTTTCAGGAAAAGGCCATGCAGGTCACTTCCTGGAACTGCTCGGCTCAGGTTCCGAATTAGGCGTCCGCATTACCTACGAAATCCAGGACGAAGCAGGAGGAATTGCCCAGGCTCTCGGACTTGCGGAAGACTTCGCTGACAACGGTCCAGTAACAATGATCCTTGGAGATAACATTTTCCAGGAAAATATCCTGGACTCTGTAAAGTCTTTCTCTTCAGGTGCAAAAATATTTCTCAAAGAAGTCCCCGACGCCCACAGGTTCGGGGTCGCCGAAATTGACGGAAATCGGATAGTCTCCATCGAAGAAAAACCCAGAGTCCCGAAATCCAACTTCGCCGTTACAGGCTTATATATCTATGACTCTAAGGTCTTCGAAATAATCCGTAACCTGAAACCCTCCGGTAGAGGAGAACTTGAAATCACCGACGTCAACAACGCATATGTCAAAATGGGTGAAATGGAATATTCCGTACTGAAAGGATTCTGGAGTGATGCGGGAACTTTTGAATCCCTTTTCAGGGCAAGTGAACTCGTAAAAAACTTAAATAACGAAAACTAATGGAAAAATGGATATGTACATTTTTGAATATAGCGAGTTGATTAAGAACCTTGTAAAAAGCGACCTTAAGGTTAAGTATCAGAGTTCGTTTTTAGGTTTTGCCTGGTCAATGCTGAACCCGCTGCTCATGATGCTGGTTTTATACCTGGTATTTAAGAATGTTTTTAGATTTGAGCAGGAACACTTCGACCTTTACCTTTTAATCGGGATCATGGCTTGGCGCTTTCTGGTAAATGGAACCATGACCGCAATGACCTCGATTGCTGGGAGATCCAGCCTTGTAACTAAAATATACATCCCAAGAGAGATCCTTACTTTCAGCATGACAATGTCAGCATTTATAAGTTCGATTCTGGAATTCTTAGTACTGATTCCATTATTGTTGATATTGGGAGCTTCACTTTCACTTACAATCCTGTTGTTTCCATTAATTCATGCATTATATTTCTTAATAGTATACGGAATAAGTCTTGCGCTTGCATCTCTGTATGTATATTTTAGAGACTTGAACCAGATATGGGATATAGTCCTCCAGGCAGGTTTTTACACGGCTCCTATTGTATATCCTCTATCTCTTGTACCTGAAAAATATATGTTTTATTACTTGCTCAATCCTATTACTCGACTGATGATAATGTATAGGGATGCATTGTTGTACGGTACTGTACCACATTTATCTGATTTCATATTTGTTACCGTTTTCGGGCTGATTTGTTTAGCGTTTGGAACACAGATATTCAAAAAGTTATCTCCCAGATTTGCAGAGGAGGTGTAAATATTGTTCAAAATGGGCAATAATGGCCGATCTGAATTTAAAAAGCCATATGCAATAGAAGTTAATGGTGTGTCCAAATGCTTCAGAATTCCTCATGAAAAAAGAGTTACAGTATATGATAACATAATTGGAAGGGTCACAGGCAAATCATATACTTACGAACTTTTCGAAGCTTTGAAGGATGTAACTTTTAATGTGAAGGAAGGGGAAACTTTCGGAATTGTCGGAGATAACGGATCCGGCAAAAGCACGATCCTTAAGATAATAGCAGGTGTCCTCGTAGCGGATACCGGTTCTGTTAAAGTAAAAGGAAAAATGGCACCTTTTCTGGAATTAGGCGTTGGGTTTCAACCAGACCTCACAGCTATTGAAAATGTATACCTTTACGGCGCAATAATGGGCATGAACCGTGCAGAAATGGATGCTAAACTTAACTCAATTTTTGAATTTGCAGAATTAGACAGATTCAGGGATACAAAACTAAAAAATTATTCGTCGGGAATGTATGCAAGATTGGCTTTTGCAACAGCAATATCTATTGATCCGGACGTTCTTTTGATTGATGAGGTTCTGGCTGTTGGAGACCAGGCTTTTCAAGCGAAATGCCACAAAAAGATAAACGAGTACAAGCAGAACGGGAAAACGATTATCTTTGTGTCCCATTCGATGGAAACGGTCAAAGAAATATGTGATAATTGTTTGATGCTCAGTAATGGAAACATGGTGTCAATCGGACCTACCGAAAATGTCATAAGTGACTATTTAAATGCTGTACACAAAAAAGAAGTCGAGAGGCTATTGAACCAGTACAAAAATACAAAAGATGCTATTGAAAAAGACTCTGCGGACCCTTCAATTAACTGGGGTTCAAAGGAAGCGAAGATTGTAGATATAAAGTTTTTTAACAACCATGGTGAATCTTACATTTTTCAAACAGGAGAGAAATTTATCTCAAGGATTAAATATAAAACGAATCAACGAATTGAGAAACCGGTTTTTGGAATCGCCATTTATAAAGACAACATCCACATTACAGGTCCGAACACCAAGTTTTGCGAAGTGAGCATCGATTTTATAGACGGTGAAGGTGAAATTGATTTTATAGTTGACAAGTTACCTTTACTGGATGGGTCATATAAATTTTCTGCAGCTATATATGATGATTCGTGCCAGCACCCATATGACCACCAGCATTGCACACACGGGTTCGAAATAAAAAATCTCTCTGTTAAAAACTATGGGTTACTCGATATAAAGGGACAGTGGCTTTTAAAATGAATTTAGACCCCGACCTGATGAACCTTCCATTTGACCTCTTTACAAGGAATTTAATGACCCAGATGTATAGACTCAATTCGAAAAACTAATAATGAATCCCTTAAAATACTGAATAGGTGGGAGAAATGAGTTCAATCGAATCAGTTGATTTACCTCCAGATCTATATTCTAGAAATTATATCATCGCTCAGGGAATATCTTCACTAAAAAGCCAGCTTGGACTTAAAAATGTAAAAATACTCGATGTAGGAGGATTAAATGGACAGATCGTTGAATTCATTGACAAAACAGACGAAATAACGATATTAGATATCCGTAAAGGACCCGAGCCTAACCTTGTAGTGGGTGACGGTACCCGTATGAGTATGTTCAAAGATCAATCCTTTGACATCGTCATTTCGAGCGATGTACTGGAGCACATCCCTAAAGATCTGAGAGAAGATTTTTTCTCCGAAGCCTGGAGGGTTGCAAAGTACATGGTAATTGTAGCTGCTCCATTTTATAGTAAGGAAGTAGCCTTATCTGAAAAACAGATAAGAGACTTTTTCAAAGAAATCGTTGGCTATGAGCATCGATGGTTGAATGAGCATAATGAAATGGGGCTACCGGATAAAGATGAGTTTGAACAGAGGGTACTTGATCGGGGACTAAATTTTATCCGTGTCGGCTCAAACAGTGTTAATAACTGGCTTTTAATCCAGCAATTCGACATTCTGAAATTTTCGTTCGGCTGCTCGGAAGAAGACGTCAAAGATATTCACAAATATTATAATGATCACATTAAGTATATTGAAAACCCTGCTGGTCCTTTTTACCGCTATATTTACTTCGTTACAAAAGAGAAGAATACCTTCAGTTTTGATTACACTCCGGACATAGAATTGCAAAATTTATATGAAGTAAAAGTATTGAACTTGCTCAATAAATATTTTACCGAAATTAAAGACCGGTATATCGGCCTGATTGAAGCATTTCGGGAAAAAGAATCAGCTCTAGCAGCGATGGAGCCAGCTCAGAGGGAGCAGGCTGAAAGAATAACGCTGTTGCAGGAGACACTTAAAGAAAAAGAATCAGCGTTAGTAGCTATGGAACTGACTCAGGGGGAGCAGGCTGAAAGAATAACGCTGTTGCAGCAGACAATTCAAGAAAAAGAATCGGCTTTGGTAGCGATGGAGCCATCTCAAAGGGAGCAGACTGAAAGAATAACGCTGTTGCAGGAAAACATCCGGGAATTGGAACAGGCGATCTCCGACATCCAATCTACACGAGCATGGAAGGTAGTGAACTTTTTCGGATATCCTTACAGTAGACTTCAGCATTATGTTAAGAGTATAAAACAGGAGACAACAGATAAAGGTATCATTAACGGACTTTATTTTTCTTTTTACCTCTTTCTCACGAGAATTGTTAAGATTAACCGCCTGCAGATGAAACAACCAGACTTTTCATCCACCAGTTTGCCAAAACCAGAGGAACAACCGGCCTCATCACGCATCGTATTTTTATCAGGGTGTCCCGGAGATGCCATGCGCTATAGGGTTTTTCATCAGCAGGAGCAGCTTCAATGCCATGGGATATCAGCCGATTCGTACAACTTCTATGAGATTGACACGAACTTAGCGCTGAACAAATACGACATATTTATTTTGCACAGGGTGCCTATTACACCGGAGTACGAAAAGTTAATCCGCAACGGGAAAAAACAAGGCAAGATCTTTATCTTCGAAACAGATGACCTCGTTTTCGATAAAAAGTACGGGAAATATATCCGCGCCCTTAACGAAATGACCAGGGAACAGGTCGAGTTGTACTATGACGGCCTCAGGCGATTCAACGCGACCATGCTTCTTTGCGATTATGCTATCTGTTCGACCGAATATCTTAAAAGAGAATTGGAGAGTCAGGGAAAAGTCGCTTACATGAATCTAAATTCAGTGAGCAACGAGATGGTTGAGCTATCTGACGAAGCTCGGAAAAAACCCTCCTCCAAGAGTAGTGATGAGTTTTTAATAGGTTATCTTAGCGGGACAAAAACCCATAACGTTGATTTTAAGGAAGTAGAAGATGCGCTCCTAAAAATATTGAGCGAATTCGGGCATGTAAAACTTGTCATCGGTGGCTATCTGGATTTAAGCGAAAAGTTTTCAGAATTTTCCGATAGAATCGTCAGATTGCCGTTTATGGACTGGCGGTTGCTACCAGATCACATTATTGACTTTGATATTAATATCTGTCCGTTAGAAAATAGTCCGTTCTGTCAGGCAAAAAGTGATCTGAAATACTTTGAAGCCGCATTGCTGAAAGTCCCAACGGTCGCTTCGAATGTTGGCGGTTATACGACGAATCTCCGCAATTATGACAACGGTATCCTGGTTTCAACAAGCGATGAATGGTACGAAGCGCTTAAGTTATTGATCACTGATGAGTCGCTTAGAATAAAAATTGGAAACAATGCCTATGATGACGTAATGGCAAACAGGACCACGTACGCAGCAGGATTTAACCTTATTAAGATCCTGGAAGATATAAAAAGCAGGAATAAAACACGGAAAAAAGCCTCAATGGCTTCGGAATTTACTCCCAGGTACCCGGATAATAATTGGCCTTCATTTAGCATTATCAGTGTTCTGTATAATAAGGAACGTGAGGTTAACTACTTTCTTGAATCGTTCATTTCACAAAGATACAGGGGCGAATATGAGATAATTTTTGTCGACGACTGTTCGACCGATCACTCTGTGCAGGTAGTGACTGATTTTATTGAAAAAGCGAAAGAGAACAATAGAAGCGCAAAAGTCCCTGATGTCCGGATCATCAAAAACACAGAAAATGTTGGCAACTGCACTTCAAGAAATACTGGAATTAAGAACGCGAAAGGCGATATCATCGTAGTAATAGATGCCGATTGCATTGTCAATAAAAATTTCCTTAAGTCCCATGCTCAATCATACTTGTTCGACGATTACGACGTTTCAATCGGGCCGATAAACCTTGAGACAAACGGGCGGGAGCCCTCCGAAGTGCTATCTTATTATGAAAATAACCCCCATGAAGTTGAAGATGACTCGTTGCTACAGGATAGTATCAATAAAAGAAGTTTCATAAACTGTATAACAAGGAACTTCTCGGTGAAGAGAACTTTTATAACCGAAGATCTATTTGACCCGGAATTTTCATATTCAAAAAAGTCTTCCTCGGGCTTCGGATGGGAAGACGTCGAAATGGGGTACCGATTATATCTGAAAGGCGCGCGGATCAATTATACCTCAGATGCGTTTAGCATTCACGTATCCCACCCTCCAGCCATCGAAGACAAATATAAACCGGCTATGTCGATCCGCAACTTCCGGAAACTCTATGAGAAGCATCCGGAACTTTTGTACACAAGTCGCAGGTGGACCCTCGATACATATCCTAAGATCACAAACTGGCTAGATTCGTATCGGATAAAAAATAACGAGGACAGAGAGTACCTGGACAAAAAATTCCAGCGCTTCCTTCCGTCCCCGTATTATACTTCCAGGAATTCCGGAAAGGAGCTAAAGATACTGACATATCGATGGCATTGCGCCCACCAGTACGAGATCTTTAAGCTGCCGTACGAATTCACTCTGGTTACGGGATTAGGGACCGGCATAACTGGTTACTGGGAGTATGATCGGAGGCCGTTACCTGAAAATGTAAGCTTCGAACAGTTCGACAATATTAATGTAAAAGATTACGATCTGGCTATTGTCCACTTTGACGAAATGGTCCTGGCCCCTGAAAACTCCAATGGCATCATTACCCCAGAAATGCGATGGGGTGATTCGTTCAGGTGGTTCCTTAAAAATGTTGATATTCCGAAAGTCGGTATTTGTCACGGTACCCCGCAGTTTTACGGGCAATACAATATAGACTATGATAAAAGCAACCTGATGCAGCCAATAGCTGAGGAACGGCAGAAGTTTCTGGATATATTAGGCGATACGCTTGTAATCACGAATTCGCACCAGGCACAGAAAGAATGGAATTTTAAGAATTCGAAAGTGATCTGGCACGGATTAGATCCTACCGAATTCCCTTCGGCTACTTATGAAAAGGGAACTCTTGTTATGGGTGAGAAGGCCATGAGAAACCGGCCTCACTATAATGGATATCTTCTCTACAACGAGATTATGAAAGGATTCCCTGCTCAGCACAGTCCTGAACATCTCTCTGTGCCAGAACCAGACAAAGCATATGGTAATAATAACAATTACTATGCAAGGTCCAAATTCAACAATTACGTTCGAGAACTCGGGAAATATTCTATCTATCTCAACCCCACTTTGAGGTCTCCAATGCCCAGGACTCGCGCTGAGGCAATGATGTGTGGTCTGGCAACGGTTTCGGCGAAGAACCATGACGTAGAATTATTTATTAAAAACGGAGTAAACGGCTTCTATTCGGACAAACCCTATGAACTGAGGGACTACCTGCTTTATCTGTGTGAAAACCCTGCGATAGCACGAGAAATCGGCGAAGCAGGCCGACAGACTGCAATGGATCTCTTTAACCATGATCGCTTTTTGATGGACTGGGAAAAGACGATAAAATATGTTCTTGGGTAAAAAAACTTAAAATGGTGAGTAATATGTGCGGAATATTCGGGGTAATAGCAAAAGAAGGAGGAGTACCACTCGAAGAGTATCTAAAGCGTGCATCTGAGGCACTCGCTCACCGGGGACCAGATGATTATGGCTACCACCTCGATGATACCTGGGGCTTTGCAAATTACCGTCTCTCAATTGTGGACATCGCAAGCGGAAAACAGCCTATATACACTGATGACGGGAATCGTGGAATTGTATTTAACGGCGAGGTATATAACTATGAGGATTTGAAAGCAGACCTGCTAAAAAAAGGGTATTCTTTCAAAACGAAAACCGATACTGAAGCGATCTTAAAGGCTTTTGATGCGTATAGCAAGGATTCGTTCCCGATGTTAAATGGGATGTTCACCTTCTGTATATGGGACAAAGCTGAAGATCTTGTCTATATAGCCAGGGACCGCTTTGGCATTAAACCGTTGTATGTTTATGAAGACGACCGCCAGATAATCTTCTCATCTGAACTAAAGGGCATTTTAGCCCAGGAAGGACTTGATCTATCCCTGAATCCCATAGGTTTTCAGGATTATCTGAGATTTAGGTATGTCCAGTCTCCATACACCTTCTTCAAGAAGATCACTCGTTTAGAGCCCGGAACCTATCTTAAAATAAAAAACGGAAGTTCTGTACAGTACCGTTTCTTTGACATAGGAAACTACTCTATTGATTATACTCTTGATGCTGATACCTGTAAGAAACAACTCGCCCAACGCATTGAAACCGCAGTTAAATCGCAGCTTATGGGAGAGGTGCCTGTCGGTGTCTTATTAAGTGGCGGATTGGATTCCAGCACAATTTCCTATTTCGTAAACAAGTGCGGGGCTAAACTGAAGACCTTCAACATCGGCTTCCCCGAGGCTAATGAGTTCGAGTATTCTTCTGCCGTTGCGAAACAGCTTGGGTTGGAGCATATCGAGATCAATATGACCATCCAGAACATTATCGATAACTTTGACAATGTGATGTGGGCCATAGATGAGCCGCTTGCAGACCCTGCCTGCCTGCCGTTGTATTATCTTTGCCAGGAGCTCAAGAAACATGTCACAGTCGTTCTATCAGGAGAAGGAGCTGATGAGTTATTTGCAGGATATAATCAGTACAAATTTTCAATACAAAATCGGCAGCCATACGACAACCGCTTCACATATTTTACAGAGCAAAGCTTTTATTTCAACGACTATCGGGATTTTATTAAAGATGAACATTTACCTGACCTTACACCCCGGTTTCGGAAATATTTCGAAGAACAGGACTCACAGCTAAACGGGATGCTGGCATACGATGCAAAAACCTGGATTCCAGAAGATTTAATGATGAAAGCCGATAAGATATTGATGGCACACTCGCTGGAAGGAAGGTTCCCATTCCTTGATAACGATCTATTCAGATATGCTTCACAAATCCCCCCGGAATACAAGTTATCGAATAAAGGGGATACCAAGTGGATTCAAAAGGAATTAATGAGAGGGCTGCTGCCGGCAACAGTGATAAATCGGAAAAAGATGGGCTTCACGGTACCGGTGGAGAAAATCCTCGAAAACTTAAAACCCATTGTGCTGGAGACATTCGAAAAAGCCCTCAGTAGCGAGCTGGCCTCTGTCTTGAAAACGGATTATATGCAGAAGTTTGCCGGGCGATACTACCGTGGTGATAAACAAGTTTCTGCTCTACAGGTATGGTCGATGTTCGTTCTATGTTACTGGTTTGTCAATGTCCGCCCTAAACTGCATGATACGAAAGGATACCGTCTGCCCGGACGCCGGCAGTATCCATTAGAAAGATCCCTGGACACAAACTCCTTAACATAAAAAAATACGAAGGCTGTTGAGTGGTGAATATATAAGTGATATTTGGAAAGAAGTCGGAGCGCTCCACTGTTTCTTAGGTTCCAGTGAGTGTGCAAAAGTGCATTAATTTGACATTGCGCCCGAACTGGATAATATAAAAAAGTACCCGGAACTGAGAGAATTTAGATTTGTGCACGTTGACATTATTGACGACAGGGAAAGCTCGGTAACCGAAGGTTTGCTTGATTTTACCATCGATAACCGTTTCATAGAACATACTCATAACCCTATTGGGACTGTCTGGAATCATATTTCACAAGTAAAGAAAGGTGGCAATATATTACGCAGTTCCAATCCAGAGTATAACTTTGACCGGGAATGACCTTTAACATCATGGATGTATTTTTAAAAGATAATAGCGATGACGGAGAGTCTTCAAAATAAGAACATTACCTTGAATGGGCACTCAAGGTCGATAACGTTATGGAGGAAATGAAAGCAGTTGAGCAATCCAAAGTGCTGATGTGCTGCGATGAACGAGTAAACTTTCCGTCTGGAATGAAGAACCATTCGAAGATATTATACTCGAACATATAATTATCTAGATGGACAATTTGTTATTGTCTCCTTCTTTGGGAATTACTAAGAGATTACTGTTGTTATCAGGAGACGGAACTGCCGTGAAAGAAGTTGTCAAAAAATATTTCAAAATGTCGAAACCTCCAGCCCCAGAAATCCTGGAAGGCAAGGCAATTACATCTGATGTTGACAGAGGCATTAATAAAGTGTATGTAGTAAAAAACGGGATGAAGCACTGGATATCCTCTCCAGAGGAATTTGTGAGGCTTGGCTTTAAAGGAGAAGATATCCAGAGGCTACCCGAATCGATGATAAATGCAATTTCGGAAGGAAATGCAATAGGTGAAACAGTATACGATATCAGGTTCGGGATCTGTTCGCCTTTTATTCACGGCAGGGGGATTGAGATCGGGGCAGGGCCACATCCTCAGTCGCTTCCAGACGGAGCAAACTGCGAATACTTTGATAAGCGGGATGATCGAGAGCTTGATGAATATTTCGGAGATGAAACAGGAGAAAATGTAAAGCTCAAAGTTTATCCGATCGAAAAGATTTCGGAGAGATTTCCCAAACAGGCAGACTTCCTGATTGCGCATAATGTGCTTGAGCACTCTTCAAATCCCATCCGTACCCTTATCGACTGGCATAGCTATGTAAAAGACAGTGGAACACTGATTCTCTCCCTTCCTTACCACGAATGTTGTCCAGATAAAGGAAGGAACCCGGCACCATTTGAGCATATCGTCTGTGACTATCTGCTGGACCGGGATGATCTAAATTATGAGTCAAAAGAACATATTTATTCCTATATCATGGGTTGGATCGACGAAGGAGGATTTAAAGGTAAAAGCAAGTTCGAAGTGTCGGGTTCTTCTCATCAATGTGCCAAATCTGAAAATAATGATCTTCACTGGCATGTTTATACTGAAGATGTCCTGCAGAAAATAATTCAATTTTCAGCCCTGTGTTCGAGAAAAAATGTATCTTTTGAGCGTATCGCAGCACCGTATAAAAATGACAAGGACTGCAGAACAACCTGTGAAATAATAATAATCTACCGAATATTTAACGCAAAACTTCCATCAATAGACAGTTCATTAATGCATGATATTAATAATTTAAGAAATTCATTTTCTGATGCACTGGAGGTTTTAAATGAAGTTAGTAGAAACTTTTGAGAGGAACCTTTCTATTGCCAATCTTTTTGCATAAGATTCTTTACTAAATCTTTTAGGTCTTCCTCTTTTTCTCTTCTTTCTGTTTCTTTCGTTTTCTGGAACAGAGGCTTTGATTCTTCTTCGCAGGTACTCCCGTATCTGCGCATTGTCGTAAAATCTGAGACTTTTTATTATTTTTCGGGTTTTTGATTGATTGCAGTCGACTGCCAGCGTAATTAATGGTAAATTTTGGCGATCCCGGAAAATATTAAAAATTCTCTAAAAAAGCTATCGAAAGAATACCGATTTTCGAAAAGATACTGTGGAGCATAGGAGCCACCTTTGCTCCGAACTTATTTTTCTGCTACATTCAATGCTGATTATTTCCATATCGACTAATATAAATAAAAGTTAATTTTATGCAGGATAGAACTTACGCAGTTGAGCTGAAAAACAAAAACGGAAAACACTTAACTGTATACACAATACTATTGATAAGGTCACATGTGCGTGATTTCATTCTTCAGGTGCGCAAGTCCTGTAGGATATAAAATCACCAAAAATAATATTTATAATATTAATGTCACTTTTAGTGAGATAAATATTCCACTTTGACAAATATAAGCAAAAGTTAATTTTATGCAGGATATAAAATCACCAAAAATAATATTTACAATATTAATGTATCATTTAGTGAGATAAATATTCCACTTTGACAAGTATAAACAAAAGTTGATTTTATGCAGAATAGGAAATCACCAAAAATAATAGTTATAATAATATTAACGTCTCTTTTATTAATAGTTCAAACAACGGGCTATTGCAGTAATACTGCCAATCAGGCTACCCATCAGTCTTCTACTCTATCTGATGACAAAACTATTTCGGGGATTAATATCACAAATGGATCAAAGATTGAATATCTAACATGGCCAGAGTATGGAAATCGTTCAGTTTTACGCAGTAAATATAATAATATTGCATTTACATGGGGACATGTGGGTATCAGTCAGCAATACTTCTATAATAACATCTTCACATATAATTTAAGCAAACCTGAAGATTATTTTTGCACTCCAGACGACTATATTTTTGCTTACAATACAAATAACTCATATCGCGTAAAAGCTGTGGCGTTAAATTGGACAACCGACTATAAAATAACCAATTCCGGTGATACTGCAATCGTTAAAAATGAGTATCTATCGAATAATGGATTTCATCGGTTTGCATATATAGATAATCCAGACGATGGAAATGTTACCATATCTAACTGGACTCTTCCCCCCGTTGATATTATAATCACGCATGAAATGAATTACTTTGAAAGCTTCATCCCGATGAAAATTACTGTAAAAAATAATTTCTCTGAGCCATTGAGATTTCTTTATGTTTTTCAAGATGGAGCATGGATGACCTCTTATAAGTATGGCAATCAGGAAGGTGTCAACCAGTACTGGTCAGATGGTGATTATCAGTATCCCAGGTTATGGAATATTACAGATGAAAACAGAAATAGTACAAATAATTGGGTAGGTATGTATGACGACGAGGAAGGCGGTATGTTCGCAGGAACCTACGCTCCGCCCCAATCCGATGGCATTAAATTCCATGCAACATGGGTCCCAACAGCAGGTACTACTGGAAAAGACGGGACATATATAGGGTCTGATCCAGGGGTTGACGGTCTTGATAACATTCTACTGAGTATAAATGTACCGAATAATAATATTTCATATAACGATGCAGAATGTAAAATACATGGTACATTGATCGATTTTGGGGTGATCGATCCGGGAGAGGAGAAGTCCCAGAGTCTGGTAAAGATAATGTTTACCGGATATACAAACCATACAGATATGCGCAATAAACTAGACTCTATAATTCAAAATGTTACGGATTATTACGATTCTGGACTGTATCAGAAAGATTATTAGACAATGTTTATCAGTGACCGATGGCATAGGTACGAGGAAGTCAATGCAAGGACTGAATAGAAGCTTCGGTTGCTGTTTAGCCCTCTTTATTTCTTTATTCAGAGAAGAACTGTAACTCCTTCCTTTCCTTAATTCCGTATTTTACAGTTATTCCCACTAAAAGTATGGCTTCGGCAAATATGTGAAAATTACTTTTACCCATGCAATTTGAAAAGGATACAAAAGATTCCTCTCCCGAAATGCGCGTTTGATGGATTGTACTCCAGAGTAAGTAGATAAATACATCAAAGACGGAACACTTATAGAAAAGCTCCAGGCAGATGGATATAATGAGTGGGATTGACATTCCTTACAGGACTTCCGATATATGTAATTGAAAATCAGTAATATGAGAAATGAAAGGGTTATATGAACCTATGTTAAGGTTTTAAACTTTGATGTCATACTCGTAAATATATTCATCAGGGGTTTGGCTATCTTTAACTCCAAAAAGTGCAACATAGAGAAATGCAGGGTATTTGTAAGCGTTCTTATCCCATTTACTTAATATGTAGGCCGGTTCATCATAATTCGTATTTTTTATTGTGAACCCCATCTTTGTACCAAACAGGCTCTTTAAAGCATCACAGCTAAATCGGAAATAGTCAAATGGGTATGCATGAAGTGGAAAAGTTTGATGTGTGTGAACAAATAATGCCCCCCCAATTTTTAGAGCTTTCATAATCTCTAATGCTGCTAAATGAGGATATTTAAAGTGCTCAAAAGAGGAACAAGAAATTATTATGTCGAATTGTTCTTTTCCTGTTACTTTTGTTAATTGATGAACATCTGCTACTATGTCTACATCAATATCTTTCTCTATGTCAGATCCCAGATATTCTCCTGCATTAGGGACCCAATAATTATGCTTCGTTGATCTGGTAGGGATCGATCTTTTCGTTCCCAATTCGAGAACTCGAGGTTTTTCAAATGTCTTGCAATAATTTAGAAACTCGTTTAAAGCCTCATTTTGTCGCCATATATAGTTATTACCATTATTCAAACCTTTATATTTATATTCAACATATGTTAACATCCTGTCAATCATAGTATCTAAATAAACAAAGAAGTAATACTATATATAAAGATCTGCAATAACAGTAGCTTCGAATCTCCGTAGTTCCGAAGTCCATTCTCCGTAGTTCCGAAGTCCATTCTCCGTAGTTCCGAAGTCCATTCTCCGTAGTTCCGAAGTCCATTCTCCGTAGTTCCGAAGTCCATTTTTTATACAGACAGGAATTAATTAATCGCCATCAAGTTCCCTGAAGATAAGATAATGGTTTTTATAAACAATAGAGCACCTGACATAATGATTCATTTTTAATAATTCATATGATGTTCGTTATCCATTCGATCTCATTCGCAAGCCCTTTTCGAATGTCAAACTTTGAGGCCCATCCAAGTTCGAGTTTGGCTTTATCTATACTTGCCCAGGTATTATCTACGTCACCTTTTTGTGAATCGACATACTCGATTATCGCATTCTTTCCTGTCAATTCTTCTATTAACGAAATTAGTGCATTAACTGTTATCCTGTTTCCGCCGCCTATATTGAAAATTTCTCCCGGATTAGCATTCATAGCAGACAGTATGTTTGCCTCTATAATATCGTCCACGTAAGTAAAATCCCGGGTCTGGTTGCCGTCACCGTATATGGTAATTTTATTTCCGGTTAATATCGCTTTAATAAATTTATGTATGGCCATATCCGGCCTCTGGCGAGGACCATATACTGTGAAATACCTTAAGGATACAGTCGGTATCTGGTAATTTTTCCAGTATAAATAGCACAAATGTTCGCCAGCCAGTTTCGATACACCGTAAGGAGAAACAGGCTTTAAAATAGAGTCTTCCATCATGGGTAACTTTGCATTACCATATACCGATGAAGACGACGCGTAGATGAATTTTTTAAGGCCCCTGTCTTTGTAAAATTCTAACAATTTTTGAGTGACTTCAATGTTGTTCCTCGTATAAATCTCAAAGCTGCTACCCCAGGAAGCTCTTACACCCGCCTGCGCAGCCTGATGAAAAACATAGTCCACATCAGGGAAACTATCCATTGAATAAATGTCCTTCTCTATGAACTTGAACTTACCACTTTGAAGCGCGGACGATAAATTTTTTTCTTTTATACTTCGGGGATAATAGTCGGTAAAGCAATCGACACCGACTACCAGGATATCTTTTTCAATCAGTTTATCCACCAGAGTGCTGCCGATAAAACCCGCACATCCAGTAACTAGCGCTTTCATATGGAAGTCATCTCACTATCATTTATATATTAATTTATCGCCTTGAATTGTATATCGGATACATACAACCCACTATTTTACTTAACTTCAAATTTGCTTCATTTCACAGGATTGTTTCATCGCAACATAAAGGAACGCAATACCTTCAACGTTTTACTTCTTGTTTCGCTTGCTATTGTATCTATATTGAACTCTTCAATTGTTTTGAATCTGCGAAATCATTTTCAGGATACAATACATGAGCTGTTTTTACGTAAAGCTCCTTATAACACCTTCCTATATAAATTTTGTATTTTCTACATACAAACTAAGTAAAATTTTAATATTTCATAAAAATCCGAATAAAACCGCCTCTTCTTTAAGCAGCATCCTCCCACTAAAATAGAAAACAAATCCTCAAGGATTGGACGATTCTGAATAACTTCAATCAATTTTATACTTTACTGTAGACTCAACACCAGCTTTGCAACCGTCTTTGCAACTGTCCCCATGTTTCATCTTCTTTACAGTTACCAATAATTTCCAATCAATTAAGGAATTAATATCAGCAAGTTTATCTTCAACGGGTTTAAAACATTTATATTCTTCTTTAAGAGCAAAATCAGTAAGAGACTTCATAACAGCAGAAAAGCAGGGTCCAGGAAGCTCTGGTTTTTGCTCCAAACCAGTAATTCATCAACCTGTACTTTGGGACAGAGGACCAGCAGGTAGTTGAGGCTTTTTTCTCGACTGCGAGGTTTGCGTTTTTGGACTTGGGGTGAACAGCAGGGGGACCGTACAGATAAACCACGCCGATAATGCGAAAATGAGGATCTTCAAGTATACGCTGGGACGATAGTACGAACACTGCAGAACCCGGCAGAGGGTTCTCGCTATCCAGAGTCCCGATTCAAACCATGATAAGATATTTCCAGTAATTTAATAATGAGGTTGCTGATTCTGAAAGACTTCTCGAAATTACAGTACCCATTCAATGGTAAATTCCCTGAAAGAGGTTGCTACAACCGAGAATATTATATAATTGTGAGAGAATAAAGTTACAGAAATCAGGGTCAAAGAATCCAATATTTAAATGGTAACAGGAACTGAAGTGGATCTTAAATGATCATCCCTGTCTTTTCTGCCATCCTGGGGAACGTATCGGTGCCTGCTTTCGACAAACGAGTAAGAACTTTTTTAGTTGATATCAAAGATACCTGTTGAAGATACCTTAAGAACAAAGAAAAAACTTTTAAGGTAAAGCAACAACAAGACATAACCCTTAATAACCTGATTTGTTAAAATCCACCGAAAAAACCCCCAAAAATAAAAAAAGCACAATAGAGTTGATTATTACGAATAAAACCACGAGGATTTCGGAGTCAAAAGAAGTACCCAAAAAAATCAACCTGGGGATAACAGCTCTACTTATAGTTTTCCTGACCGCATTCCTCATGCGCATGCTCACCTATGCTTCACTCACTGCAGATGGTGGCATAACCTTCACGGGGTATGATGACTATTATCATATGCGGCGCATTCTATATACGGTCTCCAGTTTCCCTCATTCCCTTAACTTTGATACCTATCTCAACTATCCTTATGGTTTTGAGATTGGGTGGCCTCCATTCTTTGACCTCTTAGGCGCCCTGCTTGCAATAATTCTGGGAGGAGGACAGCCTGGCACGCACACTGTCGAATTTGCGGGGGCTCTTTTGCCGGTACTGCTCGGAGTCCTGACAATAATTCCGGTTTATGTGGTGGCAGCTTCGGTCTTTGACAAAAAAACAGGACTTCTCGGAGCTTTCATTTTTGCGGTTATCCCTGCCCACGTATACATATCCCGTTTTGGGGCTCCCGACCATCACGTAGCTGAAGTGTTACTCTCAACAGCAGCCTACGCACTTTTCATACTTGCCATAAAAATGGCAGGGGAAAGAAACTTTACATTAAGTTCGCTTAAAAACATATCTTCCGATAAAAACATCATACATCCACTGGGACTTGCAGTGGCTTCAGGGATCTTTTTCTCGCTCCTTATCTTTACCTGGGTAGGAGCTCCTGCCCTTATCAGCTTTATAGGCCTTTATGCACTGGTTCAGGCAACAATCGACCTTAAAGCAGGAAAAGAATCAGATTACCTCTTCGTCTGTTCGGCTGTAACTCTGTTTGCCACGCTTTTATTTACGATTCCCCTCGCAGCAGGAGAAGTACGGCCCGGGCTCGAAATGAGTGCAATGTATCTTTCCTGGTTCCAGGTGGTATATGTACTGATCCTGCTCACAGGATTATTCCTTTTATGGGGCTTTTCAACATACGTCTCAAAGAAAGGAATGGACTGGAAGTACTATCCCGGCATTTTAATACTCGTTTTCGGCTCAGGGCTTCTTCTAATCCGGATATTCTCCGTCGAATACTACGCTTTCATTATTGAAGGCCTGAGGTTCTTTTCGGGGAAAGGGGAATACATAGGCACAATTTCCGAAGCAGTGCCCCTGTTTCTGACCTCACAGGGAAAACTTACCTTCTCATCGGTACTGGGAAGCTTCGGGCTTTCTTTCCTTGCGGCACTGGCAGGATTTTTCCTGTTCAGCCTTGAGTTTAAAAGCGAAAAGTCAAAGCCGGAAGGGGTATTTTTCCTGTTATGGACACTTTTTTATGCATACCTTGCCCTTTCCCAGAGGCGCTTTACCTACCTTTTTGCAGTAAATATCTCAATCCTTACCGCATACATCCTCTGGGTGCTGCTGGAATCTCTTGATTTCGGAAAAGAAGTTAAAAAGCTGGTAAAATCCGGAAAGGAAACAGAGAAGAATTCGGAACCGGCCTTTCAAACAGGAAAAAGGACAGTATCAAAAACTAAATCGAAATCCAAAAACAGACATGCGGCGGAATCAAAGAGTACGGCTGCCGAACCTGACTACTTCAAACTTGTTTCAGGGGTGGCACTTATAGGGCTTGTCTTTGTGCCCTCCATATGGTTAGGTGCTGCTTTTGCAAAGGATGCAGCCTCAATCGACCCTGAATGGCAGGACTCCCTCAAATGGCTGGAAGCCTCAACACCTGCAACTTCCTATTATCTTGAGCCTTCAGAAACCCCTGAGTACGGGGTCCTCAGCTGGTGGGACTACGGAAACTGGATTGTATATATGGGAAAACGGCCTGTAGTCTCCAATAACTTCCAGACAGGTGTAGAAGACTCTGCACGATTCTTCATAACGGATTCCGAAGAAGAAGCAAAAACAATAATCGAAAAGCTCAATGTGAAATATGTAATAACCGACACACTGATGGCAGAAGGTAAATTTAGTGCTATTACCGAGATAGCAGGAAAAAATATAGGGGACTATTACGACGTCGAAACCTCGAAGGAAAATACAGGCCTCAAAACCGTTGCAACTCCTAAACAGGCTCTTCTGCAGACCCAGATATATAAGCTTCAAAAACTTGACGGGACAGCCCTGGGGAATTTCAGGCTAATCCACGAAAGCACCATAAATTCCACAGAAAACGAGAGTGGTAACGAAAATACTGTAAAGGTCTTCGAATATGTCAAGGGAGCCACGCTTTCAGGTACTGTAAGTCCTAATGAGACAGTGATGGCAACACTTGAGCTCAGCTCAAACACAGGTAGGAAATTCATATATCAGAAAGGTGATGTGGCAGACGAAAAAGGTTCATTTGAGATAACCGTGTCCTATTCGACCGAAAATACAGGAAATGGGGTACATGCAACATCTGCTTATTCACTGACTGCAGGAAAGAACTCAACTATTGAAGGGGTTCAGGTAACTGAAAACGATATTTTGAACGGGAACAGAATAGAGACAAACATTCCCCAGAATGAAGCAGGCAACGAATAATAAGGTTTGACAAGTGGAAAAATCGGGGAATGAAAAATTTTGAGAATAAAAAGAAACCCAGAGAATAAGAAATCCGAAAAGAATAGAGGGAAAGAGAAAAATCTTTCCTTCTTTTCTCCCTTAGAAAGAGAAATGATGGCTTTTCGGCTGAAACAATACTTATTTCCTACTCTACTTTTTCCGATTACTAATTTTTTCCGATTACTAATTTTTTCCGATTACTAATTTTTTCCGATTACTAATTTTTTCCGATTACTAATTTTTTCCGGCTTATTCTGCCGTACTTTCAACTCCAACGGCATGCAGGAATCTCTTTACGACTGCTTCGTTAACAAGCCTCAAGAGGGTCTGCCGGTCTTTTGTGGCGCTGAAAACTCCGAGGGGGATCTGGGCACCTGCTGCATTTGCATGCCCTCCTGCGTCTTCTCCGAAAGCCTGGCGCATGATCTCTCCCAGGTTGACCCGGATATCCGTGCTGCGGCCCGAGATATAGATGCGGTCCTCGGTGACTCCGAAGACAACGGTCGTTGAGATACCTTCAAGGCTAAGGAGATAGTCCGCAGCCTGAGGGAGAGTATCCCTATCGCGGATGTTCCCTACATTTGAAAGGAGGTAACTCCCGATTACCTGCCGGTTCCGGATGGCTTCTCCGAGCACTTCGAGGGTTTCGGTAGCCATTGAAGGCTGCTCGAGCTGATCCAGGATCCCGTGATTTGAAAGGGGGTAGAGGTACGAAGCAGCTGAGAGGTCTGCAGGATCGGTTTTCCGCTTGAAGTCCTGCGTGTCCGTCCTGATCCCATAAAGCAGAGCCGTTGCAAGGGTCTTCGAGATGTTGATATTGAGCTGCTGCAGGTACTTTGTCATTATAGTGGCCGTTGCCCCGAAGTTGGGCCGGATGTCTATGTAATCAGCCTTTATCTCGGTCTCTCCTGGCGGGTGGTGGTCTATCACGATCCCCACATAGGAGTTGGGGGGAACCATATTATTAACTCCGGGGATGGAGCAGTCTATCAGGGCAATTTCATCAAAGTCCTTCGGATCATGCTCTTCCATCTTGCTGAGGTCAATCCCGAGAAGGTTTACAAAAGCCTTGTTTTCCTGATGCCCGATCCTGCCGTGGTAAAGGATATTCGCTTCGACCCCCAGGCTTTTTGCAATTTCTTTTAAAGCAAGCCCGCTTGAGATCGCATCCGGGTCAGGATTGTCATGGATTACGATAGCAAGTTTTTTGTCTCTTATCCCTTTCAGCCACCGGGCAAGCCTGTTGCCTCTGTGGACTGACTCAGCCCTCTCAAGGGAACGGGAAAGGGAGCTTGCAACAAGCTTCGAGGGCATAAAAACGTAATCCGATCCCAGGTCTTCCATCTTTTCTTTATTGATTATATCCGAAGCCCGGGAAAAGATCTGGATATCAGGGTTTAATACTTTCTTGAAGTTTTCAATCCCTTTCCTGTTAGCCTCATTGTTGGAACTCAGGAAGAGTATTGCAACGACATTTTTAAGGTCAACATTATTAACAAGCTCGGGGTCAGAGATATCTCCTAGAATGGTTTCAAAGCCTTCTTCTCTGAGAGTCTCAACCTTGGCTTCGTCCTTATCTACAATAATTACAAGCTTATTACTTTCCCTGAGCTCTTTTGCAAGCGCAAAACCAATACTACCGCTCCCCAGAATAAGATACCTGGGTTTAACCGTACTCTTAAGGCTGCTATCTGCATCTTTTGAAGAATTAGACAAAAGTTATCCTCCTGCTCTCCTGTAAGTCCAGACATGTGAAAAGGAAAGCAAACATTTAACAGATCCCTGCCTGGTTACAATTTTTACATTTCTCTCATTTGAATCCCGATAAAGGAATGAAGTAAAAACATTACATTGTTAGACATAAGGCTATTTAAGATTATTTCAATACTGAAGTTACTATATGAAATAATTATAATGTTTAACTTCATTTTCGGCTTAGAATTTAAATACTTAATATTAACCCGTTTTTAAATGATGAATAATCTATTTCCTCAAATCCGCTAACTTCAGTTATTAGCTTCTCTTACTATACATTTGTTACTATTAATGAAGTTAATTATTTTGAGAAAATTATGGAATCAAGACTCAAGAAAATAGTCCTGCTTAAATCTCTGTAAAGACCTGTTTCCTGCGGCGTAGCCCGGTTTCCTGAGGTATTTAACAGGGCTCTACCCGGTATACATGTTATATTGGAATGTAGCGTATATACTTAATGACACCAGATGAATTTTGTTCAGTTAAAATTATCTCAGTATAAAAGCAGTCAGGAAATTCAGATAATATGGAGAACTCGGATTTCGTAAAAAGATAAGCGAATTATATCGAATTATATAGAATTATGCAGATTCTCGGATAACCTCAATGAAGCAATAAATAAAAGGACCGGATAAAAAACAGATAAAAAGACCGGATTAAAAAACAGATAAAAAGATAAGATAAAAATCCAGATAAAAATCCAGATAAAAAGACCTGCAGGCAATCAGCATGAAATATATCAGTTCTTTACGGATGAAGGCAATTGATACCAACTGTTCATATCTGGGACTGTCCCCGCTTCAGTTAATGGAAAATGCGGGCGCCGCTATTGCACAGAATGTAAGGGAAAAGCTTGGAAGCGGAAAGGTACTGTTTGTGGCAGGCAGAGGGAATAACGGAGGCGACGCTTTTGTTGCTGCCAGGCACCTTGCAGGCATTCCCGGATACAGTGTAAAGGTAGTCCTGCTCGGAAAAGACCGGGATATAGGGACTGAAGAGGCGTTTCACAATTATTCCCTGTTGAAGTTCAGCAGGGTGCAGACCCTTGAAATAAGAGATTCAGGCCAGCTTGCAGCTTCCGGGTGGTTTTCGGAAGCCGACCTGCTTGTTGATGCCATCTTCGGCACAGGGGTTAAGGGAAGCATAAAGGAGCCCGAGTCAACTGCAATCGACCTTATGAATTGTGAAGGAAAAGCCGGAAAAGCCATAATTGCCGTCGACCTCCCGTCGGGGCTTGATCCTGACGGAGGAAGCTTTGAAAAAGCCGTATATGCAGACCTTACCGTCACCTTTCACCGCATGAAAGCCGGGCTCCTGAATGAGCAGGCAAAAGAATATACAGGCACGATAAAGGTTGCAGAGATCGGAGTCTGTGCGGATGCCGAACACTATGCAGGCCCCGGCGACCTGCAGATGCTTCAGAAGAGAAAGCCTGAAGCACACAAAGGAAATGCCGGAAGGGTCCTTATAATAGGGGGCGGGCCTTACTCCGGGGCTCCGGCGCTTGCAGCCCTTGCAGCCCTCAGGGCAGGGGCGGACCTGGTAACAGTAGCAGCACCCGAATCCGTAGCCGGGATTGTAGCGTCTTACTCTCCGGACCTCATTGTCCGGAAACTCTCCTCAAGCGTCCTCTGCCCCGAAGACCTGTCCATCCTCCCTGACCTTATCAATTCCCATGATGTGGTTGTAATGGGAATGGGACTTGGGAGAGCAACAGAGACCCTTGAAACCGTTCGAAAGCTTCTGCCCTTCTGCAGGAAAGCAGTCCTTGATGCCGATGCACTTTCAGCCCTCTCAGGCGCTCTCTTTGAAACCCTTGCAGGGAACTGTGAAATAATAGTGACCCCGCACTCAGGAGAATTTGCGCGCCTGAGAGATATGGAAACTCCGGACGCCCCTGAAGCCCGCGAAAAAGCTGTCAGGGAATTTGCAGAGGAAAAGGGTGTGATAACCCTCCTGAAGGGAAAGGTAGACATAATTTCTGACGGAAAACAGACTCTCCTGAACCGGACAGGAAACCCTGGCATGACCGTAGGAGGGACAGGAGACGTACTTGCGGGCATTACAGGATCGTTATTTTCCAGAAACCCGGCATTCATTGCCGCAGCCTGTGCGGCTTACATTAATGGGGCAGCCGGAGACCTGGCCTTTGAGAAGGCGGGAAATGCACTGCTTGCAACTGACGTGATTGAAAAGATTCCTGAAATAATTAAAGAGGCGGGAATCGGATGAAAGGCTTGCAGCCAAAATAGCTCTGAAGTCGGATCAAAAAAGATTTGGATAATACTCAAACAGTAACTGAAAACCTGAAGTAATGCAAAAGTAATATTTCTGTATTACAACATAAATTCTATACCATGAGGGGGTAACAGAGTATGACACACGATTTTGAGAGAAAAATAGATGTGGAAATCGAAAGGACAAGAATAAGGCTTACGATTTTTCATGGCGAAGATGAAGAAGTTGTAAAGCTTAACCTTGAAGAAGCCGAGGAACTGGCAGAAAAACTGGAACAGGCAATTGAAGACTATTCGCAGCGGAAACAAATCCGGATTGACTGAACAGAAAATATGCTGAACAGAAAATTTACGGAATAGATTTGCTTAACAGAAAATTGCTGAATTGCTTAACAGAAAATCGAGAAACCCTAGACTGCGGGCAAAATGGACTTTTAGCAAAGAGATCTAGCTAAAAATCTAGCAAAAAATCTAGCTAAAAATCTAGCTAAAAGATCAGAAATTACAAAAAGATTAAAAGTTCTATAGCCTTCCAGATAGACATAGAGTTCCAGAGGTAAGAAAAACGCGGTGATCTTGTGGAAAAGTCATTTACTCATATTGAAGCCGGCAGGGCGCGAATGGTCGATATAAGCGAAAAAAACAATGTTCCCAGGATGGCAAGAGCTGCAGGAGAAATCGTACTTTCCGCAGAAACCATAGAGAAAATAAGGACAGGAACCGTGGAGAAAGGAAATGTGTTTGCAACTGCAAGGGTTGCAGCCGTGCTTGCAGTTAAGAAGACCCCCGAGACCATTCCCATGTGCCACCAGATCCCGATAACAGGGATAGATGTGGACTTTGAGATCGGGGTAGATGCGGTTTCTGCGGTTGTGGAGGTCCGGACCGTCGGGAAAACAGGAGTGGAGATGGAAGCTCTGACAGGGGTTTCGGTTGCGCTGCTTACCGTCTGGGATATGGTAAAATCTGCCGAGAAGGACGAAACCGGAAACTACCCGCATACCCTGATAAGAAATATCAGGGTGCTTGAAAAGCTCAAAGGGTAAAAGTTCGAAGGGGTAAAAGCCGAAAAAATGGGGGTCCATTTAAAATAAGCTTTTTAAAGGATGGAATATATCAAGACGGCAAACTGAGGTATGTATCTTGAAGATCATAGGTGGACCAGCATCACAGTTACTTGCCAGCCGCACGGCCAGGGCTCTCGGGACAGAGCCTGTGCTCTGCGAGTTTAACCGTTTCCCTGACGGGGAACTTTACCTTAGAATCGCAGACGAAATAGAAAACGAAAAAGTGACCCTTATCCAGAGCACGCCCACGGATTCCGATCTTGTCTCCCTGCTCCAGCTTATCGATGCCTGTGAGGAGGCAGCCGAAATCAATGTTGTGGTCCCCTACATGGGGTATGCCAGGCAGGACAAGAAGTTCAAGCCGGGCGAGCCTATAAGTGCCCGCGCTGTTGCCCGCTGCATTAACGCCGACCGGGTCTTTACAATAAACATTCACGAAAGAAGTGTACTTGAGCACTTCCCCTGCCCTGCCGTAAATCTTGATGCGGCAAGCCTTGTGGGTGAATACATCGCAGGTTCGGGCCTCGAAAACCCCATGCTGGTCGCCCCTGACGAGGGAGCCCAGGGGCTTGTAAAGAATGTGGCTTCAGGGCATGGTTTTGACCACGACCACCTTCAGAAAACAAGGCTCAGCGGGGATACTGTTGTGATCAAGACAAAAAACCTTGATGTAACCGGCAGGCACGTTGTCCTTGTAGATGACATGATCGCAACCGGGGGGACAATGGCAGAGTCAATCCGGATGCTCAAAGCCCAGGGAGCAATTGATGTCCACCTTGCCTGCGTGCACCCTGTCCTTACAAGAAATGCAGCTTTAAGGCTGTTCAATGCGGGAGTAAAAGATATAATCGCAACCGACACCCTCGAAAAAGCTGAAAGCCTGTTGAGTGTTGCCCCTCTTATTGCAGAAGCCCTGAAGGGGCTCTAATCATTTTACTCCAATTTTATTACCGTTAACTATTTTTTATATTCTGCGTATTCTTAGTATTATGACCCTTCCAGAAGTTTGCCCACTTGATGAAAACCAGACATGTAAAGGGCGGGAATGCCACCTCTTCTGCCTGGAATGGAGAACGAGAGAACCTACCTGCATTATAGGCTACAATGCAACAAGTAAAGTCAGGTCCGGCAGAGATGACCGGAGAAAAGACACCTACGCTGAAGACACCTTCCGCAAGTTAGGGAGACAACCACTCCCCCGATGGAAAAACGTCTCGGAAAAAGGAGATTGGACTCCTACGAGACCGGTAGAAAGACCGCCTGAAAGACCTGTTGAAAGAAGGGAAGTGAAGCCTTCTCAGGAAAAAGATGCCCAGAAATGTTTCTTCGGGCGCCATGAAGCATTGGTGGACGAAAAAACGGAGAAACATCCTGAAGAAAGCCCAGAGAAAAAGCTGCAGAACAGGCAGGCTTCAAGCGAAGCGGAGAAAGCTTCCCTCAGGCTGGAAGCCAGGCTGAAAAAAGACCCTGTCGAAGAAGACACGATCATATATGCAAAGCCGCAGCCAAAGGCTCAGGAAAAACCAAAAGTCCAGGAGAAAGTAATCTCCAGGGATAAGCATGCAACAATCTTTTCATCCTGTAGCGAAGAAGAAAAGAAAAATATTTATCCTTCCAACAGGGAAGAAAAAACAGGGAAAGCGACTGAAAACAGGGATAGACGCAAAAAACTTGATGAAGTTATGGACATAGACCTCCCCGATAATTACGAAGAAGAGTTCTGGAGTTAAAAACCCCTCTGTTGAGGAAAGAGATAACCCCGGAATAAGTCAAAATTAACTTATAAGAGCAGAATTAATTTAGGGTAACTTAAGGTAAACTCGAAATTAACAGAGTGAACCGGAGTTTGCCGAAATGATTATAGGTAATTTAGAACTGACCTTTGGAATTGACCTGGAGTAAACTTATTATTACCCGGAATTATTCGAATTAATATAAAACGAAGCCGCAGGCCGGAGTTACGGAAAAAACGTATAGAGCCCAAAAATGAGAAAAATGCTTTCTTCGTTTCCTGAGTTTCCAGACAGGCCTGCAGAACCTGCCTGATGAATGTCTTCCGGCATTGTGGCTTGACTCCGACCTTTATGCCTTCTTGGATTTTGCTTCCTCAAGTACAGCAGGAGAATTGCTGTAAGAGCTTAAAGAAGAGGGATTAACGGTTCGGATTTAAGAAAGCTCCTGCGTGCTGTAAAAAGCTCACTTTTCGTTCATGTTATTCGATTTTATTTTCTATGTTAAAACAAGAACAGGACTATGATGATTGAGGATGGACCGCCAGACATACCAGAAGATATACGGCTCCCTGCATAACTTTGGAGACGTTTTTCGCCTCTCAGAAGAATATTCCAGACCTGCAGGCATGCTTGCTACCATTCTTAACCAGAAGATCGTAAAAATGACGAGGTTCAAGCACAGGAGGGTCTATTCCAGAGAAAAGGAACTCTTTATGAGGTGGAAGCAGGGCAGGTCTATTCTTGAACTTGCAGAGTATACGTTTTTCCCTCCTACCCTCATGGCTTCCCTGATCCTCAAGAACTGTGACCTCTCCCGAAAAAGCATAAACTGGCTCTTCAAGCACCTCGACTGCATAGAAAACCGCCGCCTGAGAAAAGAGGTCAGAAAAGCCCTTGATGCCGATTATTTCTTTTCTCCCCGCGCCCATGAGATGCAATGCAAAAAAGGCGAAATGGGGGAAGAGATCATCCGCAAATGGCTTGACGACAGGGAGATTGCCTACTGCACCGAAGCTGAGATCAGGGCTCAGGGAGACGGAAAGACCCCGGATTTCGTCCTTTCAACCCCGATCTGCATAGAGGACCATATGGTCAGCTGGATTGAAAGCAAAGCCCTCTTCGGGGACGATTTCGAGCATAAGCATTACGCAAAGAAACAATTCCGGGAGTATGCCGACATTTTCGGAGAAGGCATGGTGGTCTACTGGTACGGCTACCTTGAAGATCTCTCCTCCGATGACGACGAAGGCTACCTGATAAAAGACTACAGCTTTTTTGAAGGATATCAGGAGCAGACTGACGAACTGTTCAACTACCTTGTGTACTGGTGAATAAGCCAGTGAGTGCCCTGTCCTGGTTGCACCTCCCGAGTTTCGCTTCCCGAGTTTCGCTTCGGGAGCACGAGGTCCTTTTCACTCGCTTCGCTCGCTCAAGAGGACTAACTTATGGGTTATAGCAGTTATTTCGGCCAGGAGGACTGATGAACTCTGAATTACGAATATTAAGGGTCTTTTCAAAGCCTTGTAATTGAGGACATGTTGGTGAGAGGGTCTTTTTCTACCTGGAAGACGTGGTCTGCAGAGTCGATGAGGGAGTCGTCGTGGGAGACCACTATGATCTGGCCGACTCCTATGCTGCGCATCATGTCTATGAGTTTCAAGAGCTGCCTGATGTGCCCGCGGTCCAGAAAAACGGTGGGTTCGTCAAGGATCATGGGAGGGAGCCCGTCGGCTTTATCTCCGCCAAAGCCAAGAGCAAGGAGCCTGTAGATGGCACAGCGCAGGACAAGGTTGAAGATTGCACGCTCGCCGCCGCTGAGGAGTTTGGGTTCGAGAGGGGTGCCGTCTTTTCTGTAGACGGTCAGGTTGTATTCGGGGTCAAGCTCGATATGAGAGTAAGCGTTGTTTGTGTACATGAAAGCAAACATCTCATTTAAGAGGACGGAAAGAGCGCCGATGTTCCTTGCCCGCATATCCGCCCGGACGCGTATATAGGTATTTTCAAGCTCTTCGGCATTGCCGTAGACGACTTCAAGGTAGAGCCGCCTGTTTTCAAGGGCTTTGAATTCCTCTTTGAGTTCCCTGAGGCGTTTTAAGCTGTTTTCAAGCATGCCGATTTCTTTGAGAAGGGCATCTTTTTCTTCGGTTTTTTCCCGGATGCTCTCGGTAATTTTTGCCTGTGCCTGTTCAAACTGGGCTCGCTTCTGCTGGAGTTCGGAAAGCCTGTTTCCTTCCAGTTTTTCTTCCAGCTGCCTTATCCTCTCACTGCGTTCAAGGATCTCGCGGTCAAAGAAACCCACCTTTTCTGCCAGGTTCCTTATGGCAGCCTCAAGCTCGGAGATTTTATGTTTGATGTTTTCCATGCGGAGCAGGTTAGCCTGGAGCTTTTTTGCCTGCCTGAGGAGGTTTTCACTTTCGGCGTGGGCTTTTTTGGCCTCATTTTCCTTTTTCCTAACAGCTTCAAGGGCAAGTTCGAGAGCCTTGAGTTTTTCTTTTGAGAGGGTTTCCTTTTCTGCTAAGGCCTTTAATTTATCATTTAACTCCCCAAGCCTCTCCCCGAAATTTTCGATCAGGGCAAGGGAGGTCCGAATTTTTCCGTTCAGGGCTTCGATTTCAGAGGCGTTTTCGGCAAGCTTCCTGTCAAGGGCTTTTGCCTCGCGGAGGGCTTTTTCACCTTCACTGTGCACTTTCTGAGCCTCGGCCTCCTGGGCCTGCAGGGCCTTAATGTCCGAGAGGAGCTGACTCCCTGAGGCTTCAAGTTCCTGTTTTCGCGTACCGAGGCTCTCAAGCTTGAGGGAGTCCTCTGCTATTCGGGCCCTGTGTGTCTCTATCAGTTTCCCGGAGGCTTTTGCTTTCTCCAGGAGTTTTTCAATTTCAATATCAGAATCCGAGATTCGCTTTTCCAGCTTCTTTGCGTCTTTGAGCCGGGTGAGTTTTTTCTCAAGTTCCGCGTGCTGGAGTTTTATGTCCGCAAGTTCGGCGGTGAGTTTTTCTTTTTTCTCTTCGCATTCCTCGGCTGTGCATGCGATTTCTGACCCTTTGAGTTCCTGCCCGCAGGTGGGGCATTTTCCCGCAGCAAGCAGCTCCCGGTTTTTACGCAGGCTGTTTTCAAGTTCCCTTAGAGTAGCCTCGAGTTCTTTTTCTTTTCCATGCAGCCGGTTTTTGTTTTCCAGCAGGAGCTCACTGAAATCTTCAAGGTTTTCGAGCTGGTCTGCGGCAAAGCCGAGCCCTTTCAGCTCCGCTAAAACCTCAGATTTCTGCTCCTGTATATCCAGTACAGCTTTTGAGTTGTCCCTGAGTTCCTTTTCAAGAGCCTCGATTTCCGTGCTTCCTTTCCGGACTGCAGCCCTGGAGTTTTGCAGCTCTTTTTCAAGTTCGACAAGGTTCAGGTCACCGGTTTCTTTTTCCTTAAGAGCAAGCCCGAGCTTTGTTGATACCTCATTTTTCCGGTCCCTGAGAAGGCTTTCTTTTTCTTCAAGCTCCTTTATCACCTGAGTAATTTCATCAGCTGTCCCGGAGCCTGCTTTAAAGTCTGCTTTTTCTCTCAGCCCTTTGCTTTCCTCTTCAAGCTTCCTTATGTTTTCCCTGTGCCCTTCAATGTCCTTATTTGCAGTCCCGATGCTGGCCCTGCACTCAAGCAGGGTGCGTTCAGCTTCAGATCGTTCATTTTCAAGTTCGCGTAAGGCCTGTACACCTGTTTCTTCTTCTTTCAGGAGCAGGGCAAGTTCTTTTGATGCGCTACTTACCTTTTCCCTGGCAGAAGACTCCTCTTTTTCCTGGCGCAAAAGGAGAGCTTCAATTTCGAGGTCGCCAAAGCCACAATCTTCTCTTAAGCCGGCGTTTTCTTCCCCCAGTTCAAGCAAAATACGCCTCTGTCCCTGCACTTCCCCGGAAAAAGCTTCCTTTTCCTTAAAACAACCGGCTTTGTCCTCCTGAGCCTTCTGGATAGCCTCTTTCAAAGCCACAATTTCCTGCAAGCGTTCCCTGTACTCGGCAATCCTGAGGTCGAGTTCTCCTTTACGGGCAGCTGCAAAGTCTTTTTTATCGTTAAGCTCTTTTAACCCGCCGTCGGTTTCTTTCACCTTTTGCCTGAGCCTGTTAAGGGCTTTAACGGGTTCCGTGCTTTCAATTCCTTCGATTTCGGATTTCACGCCCGAAAGGCTGTTTTTTGCATCCCTCTCAAGCCTCCTGACAGCCGTCTTTGCATAGCCCGCCCTTTCACGGTACTCTTCGAGCTTTCCGAGCTGGAGCAGGTCGTCAATCATGCGCTGCCTGTCCCTGGGCCTTGCATTGATAAGCACGTCAATTTCCCCCTGCCGAATGTAAGCGCAGTTCCGGTATGCTTCTTCATCCATGTTCAGGAGGGCACAGACCTCTTCATAGGTACGGGTTGCCTGGTCAACAATATTTTCCCCGTCAGCATAGAGTACGCACTTTGAACTGGAAGCATTTTCAGTTTTCGAAGAGTACTTGAAAGCCTGCTCAATAAGGTATTCCCGCCCGAGATGTTCAAAGCCCAGGTTGATTTTTGCATTCTCCGCTCCCTTGAAGATCATGTCCGCAAGCACAAAGTCCTTTGAAAGGATCTTGCTCCCGAAAAGCCCCATGAAGCAGGCCTCGAGCAGGCTTGATTTCCCACTCCCGTTTACCCCGGAAATTACGGTCACTCCGTCTTCGAAAGCGAAGTCCAGCTTTTTGTAACTCCGGATGTTTTCTATGTACAGGTTTTTCAGCTTCACAGGTAATCACCAAGGTTATACTGTCTGGGCGCAGCAGACTTTTCTTTTCCTTTTTTCTGGCTCTGCTTTACCGATTTTGCGGCTCTATCCGAAGCCTGAGCCGGCTTCTCGTCAGGGAGCTTTCCATCTGCAGGCTTTTCATCCGCAGGCTTTTCATCCGCAGGCTTTTCGGTCCTGTCCAATTCCCCTTTTTCGGGGCTCACCTCTACCCCGAACCCCGATAGCTTTCCAGCTTCTGTTTCTATTTTATTTCCGGCACCGATTTCTGGCTCAGCTCTTTCTCCGCCTTCTCGAGGAATTTCTGCAGGGGTCCCGGGAGTTTCCTGCAAATTTTCGGATGGGGCAGGCTCTTCAGCCGAAGAATTAACATCAATTTTGGGACCAATAGTAACTCCGAGCGTTTTGACATTTACAGCTGCACCTGCTGAAACAGCATCTTCACCCGGTCCGGCAGTTTCTGGAGGATTAGCGCTTTCAAATGCTGGGGGAGCCTGAAGAGGTTCAGGGCTCGCATCAGGAGATTCACGGACCCTATCAGGAGATTCAAAACTCTTCTTGAGAGCTTCGTTAAGAGATTCAGAGCTTTTAATTCTCGCAGGAGCCCGCAAGGTTTCAGCTTTTCCGACAATTCCCGCCGCAAATTCAGTCCCGCCGGCAGGGTCAAGAGTTTCAAACTTTTCAGCCGTACCCGCTGGCATGGGTTCTTCAGAACTTTCAATTATGACAGGGCTGGCCGAGCCGGCAGAGCTTATAGGATTAATAGAGCTGACAGGGTAGGCAGAGCTTATAGGGCTGACAGGACCAATAGAGTCTGCAGAACTTACAGAGCTAACAGGGCTGACAGGGACCTCTATCCTGAAATCCGGGTCTTTGAAATCTATTGCTTCAATCAATCTCGAAAGCCGGTTCTCGGTTTCTTCGTCCACCCTTGACCTTGAGACGTCCGGATTCCGGATGATTTCATCAACTATCAGCCCGCCATCGTTTAAGCTCATCCTTCTGATCTCTTCGGCAACCGCATGGTCAGGGTCAGAAAATGCGACCTTCACAACCTCTTCAGGAATGATCTCTTTTATCCGGAGGTCTTTTACCCTTGCCACCAGCACTCCTTTGCTCAGCAGATATTCTTCAATCTCGCTGAAGGAAAGGACTGTTCCTGAATCGCCGGAGATGTCCAGGAAGACAACCGATTCCGGAAGCTCTTCGAGGTGCTCGTTTACGGCAGAAAAGATCTGCTCGTAAGGCTTTTCTTCCCCGTCGATTTTTGCCGGGATAAACAGGAAGCTGCGGGTAGGGATGGTCCTCCTGCTGATTTCCAGCCCTTCCCCGGAAAGAGTGATAATATTGTAAGAACGGGGCTCATTTTCAGATGCACTGTTGCGTTCGGTGCTGCCCGAATATGTGGCCCAGGTCTCCCCTTCCCCTACCTTTATTTTCTCGTACTTGTGGTAGTCCCCGAGAAGAATTGCATCAACCTTAAAAGGCAGGTTTTCAAGCACCTCAGCACAGTCCCAGTCCGCATACGGGAAAGGCTGCACGATCTGGTGCATTACAAGGAGTTTCCTGCAGTTTTCCGGCAGGGACTCGGGCACTTCAAACCCCGAATAATCGTAAAGAGGAATCTTTGACCTGGGGACGCTGTCAATCCCGTAGATTGCCGTATCCCCGACGAGCTTAGGCGTTTTCCCGAGCCTTTCTGCAAGCCCCATCTCCTCAAAGAGGTCCAGCCACTGGGTATTTTGCTTGCTCTCGTGGTTCCCGACAATGCCAAAAAAAGGTATGTTTGCAGCCTTCAACCGGGACAGGATGTTCATAGTCTCAAGGAGGTCTTCGAGGGTCGGGTTCCTCGAATCAAAAAGGTCTCCCGCATGCACGACAGCATCAACCTGCATGTCAACCGCATCCTGAATGACCACCTCAAAAGCCTTAAAAAAGTCCTGCCTCCGTACCTCGCTGTGGTACTGCCGGTATCCCAGGTGCGTGTCTGCTGTGTGGAGTATCCTTATTTCCCGGTCCATAATATCAGTCTCCAGTTTTTACGGTATAGGGATTTGTATATTAGTATTTAAGTTGTTTCCACCGGAAACAGGTCTCAGTCGAATAAGTAAATTAATACCCACAGTCCATCAAAAAAATGGACCTCTCAGCAAAACCTTACATGAAATTCAAAGATATACTTCTGTCACGCTCATCGGACCGGCTGAAACCGACGTGCTTCGAGAAAATCAAAGTGAAATCTTCAAGCACGCCGAAAAAGATAGAGTAACAAATCATCAACTTTTTAATAGTATCAATCAAAAAATATCGCGTGATCTAAAAAATGAACATGCATTGAAAAAACATAACTTTGAACATCGTCATTTAATGGTGTCAAAATGAGAATTGTAACCTGGAATTGTAATATGGCTTTCAGGAAAAAGTATGAGAAAATTCTTCCATACAATCCAGATTTACTGATTATTCCGGAATGCGAACATCCGGGCAAATTTACTGATGACTTTTATTCCAATGTTTTGTGGATCGGGGATAATAAAAACAAAGGCTTAGGAGTCTTCAGTTTCAACGACATAGAAATTTCGTTGCATGAATCCTATTGTGAAGAATATAAATATGTTCTCCCGATAAAAATAACCAACCCGACAGCTACAAACCTTATTGCAATATGGTCACAGAATAATAAAGAAGATCCTAAAAGAAGGTATATCGGAGAGGTCTGGAAATCGTTGAATTATTATAAAGATATGCTCAAATGTCGTGTAATTATTGCTGGAGACTTCAACTGGAACGTAATCTGGGATAGAAAACCTGATTATCCACTTTACGGAACACTCACCAATGTAATTTACTTTCTAAAACAACTTGAGATATATAGCGCATACCATAGATCTGCAAATGCAGATTTTGGTCATGAGAAAGAACCAACCTTATTTTTCAGGAAAAATAGAAAGACCCCTTATCATATTGATTACATATTTGCATCAGCGGATTTCGTAGATAGGATTAAGACTTGTTCTATCGGCAAATATGAAGATTGGATTTCACTGAGCGATCACATGCCTCTAGTGGCGGAATTCGAGTAATTCGTTAGCTTTATCGAGTCGTCAATTTTGAACAAAATAGGATTCTTCACCCAACGACAACTGCATAAAAATATTTCACAGATTAAAAAGACTTTTATTCTCGAAACTCAAATAAAAAGTGAACTCAGACTTACACAGTTAAATCGAAAAAATAGCATGAAACTTCAAAAGGTCTTGATAAGAATTTCATTGACAGACCTGCCCACACTTTATTTTACTTTTAAAATACGTAAGTCCTGAGCTTACAAACTATCGAATTTTATAAACATGGGGATATTTAAATGAGAAAAATGACAGAACAGCATCTTATTAATGCATTTGGTGGGGAAAGCCAGGCACACATGAGATACTTGCACTTTGGAAACCAGGCTGAAAAAGAAAAATTCACAAACGTAGCCCGCTTATTCCGTGCAATCTCCCATGCCGAGTACATACATGCAGGCGACCATTACAAAGCGTTAAAACACCTCAACGGGGGCTTTGTCGCAAACAGCATGGCAGCTTTTGGGCCTGGGGATACCCTGAAAAACCTTCAACTGGCGATTGACGGTGAGACATTCGAAATCGAGGAAATGTATCCCGTATACATAGAAGTAGCAAAATTCCAGGGAGAAAAACTAGCACAGAGAAGTTTCGAATGGTCCTATGCTACTGAAAAACTGCACAAACAGCTCTTTGAAAAAGCATTCGATGCGGTTAATGCAGGAAAGGACGTCGAACTCGGGCCTGTCCACATCTGCGAGGTCTGCGGATACACTCTCGAAGGAGAAGCTCCAGATCGATGCCCTGTATGCGGTGCAGTAAAAGAGAAGTTTACTGCATTTAGATGAGGGCTTCTTGCATAAGCTATTTTTTCAGATAAGGTCGTCTACCAGAGGGTTAAATGATCCTCCATTTCCCGACAGGCGAGCTTATCTCAACTTAAAATTTACTTCTTTTATTTCCTCTTATTGATGCACATATCTCATGATAAGCTCAAAAAATGAAGTTCTAAGCAGGATTTTCACCTGCGGAACAGGGCAAAAGCCAATGCAAGAACTGAAATTACGCTGGCAAGTGTAAAGGCTGGAGTGGATGCGGATGTGGAGGAAGGCTCGGTTTCTGAGGCTGGTTGATCTTCAGAAGTGGGAATTTCGCCTTCGTAGTATTCATTGGAGATGGTACAGTAGGCAACTGTGAAACCACCTTCAGCAAGAGGTTCGGAATCTCCGTGAGCAAGAATTGTATAATAAATATCTAAAGGCATTGAACCTCCTTTCCACCTTTCAGTTGGTTTTACAATCCATTCATATTCTTTAAAGGAATTTGCTTCTAAAATGTCACCATTTGAATAATCCTCTATCTTTAAAGTAGGTCCATCTACAATTTCAAAAGAACTTTTCTCCATACAAGACAGTGAAACATAAACATCGCTTTTTTGATATACAGTTAGATTAACTTTGACTTTAAATGGCTCTCCAATATCTAAAGTTGGTTTAGCTACTTCTTTTCCAGGTAAGAGTTTTTCATTGTAGTAAACATCCATTGAACCATACTTAGATTCCGCAAAGGCTAGATTCGGTATAAGTAAAAAAACTAATAATAGAGAAGCTATTAGTTTGAATTTAATCATATATTTCCTCCTAATTCTTTTAAGAGAGATTCAAAATCTTCTGATTTTTCGTCATCTCCTCCAGTTTTATCTCCAACTCCTTTTGGTCCCGGACCTACTATCGTTGTTGCATAACCACTAAATTGAAAATCGATCATTGCATTTGTTCCCAACCTTAAAGCAGCCCCATTATTATCTTTCATAAATGGGTGAAATATCACTGATTTTTCTCTAACATATCTCTGTCCCTTATGCCCAAAATAAGGCTTCGGAATCACCTCATTATCATTATCAATAACAGTAAATGTTTGATACCTTCCCACAACCTCATACGTCCACACGTTGACCGTAAAAACCCAGTGCGGCGGCAATACAGGCAGTCCACAGGGAACTGCTGCCATTGTCCGATCCAGCCTTTTTGTGACCCTGTCAGCTACCTCTCCAGAATACATATCCACGGTCTCATCTGCCAGGTTTTTCAGTTCACTGTCAATATGTCCAAAAAGAATATCAATTGTTTCACCTTTGCTGGCCGTGACTGCACAGATACCGTTTGCAACACCGATTCTAACATCCGTATCGACCCTGTTCAAAGTAGCTTCAAGCTCATCAGGCTCAACCGAAGGGTTTGAGTTTCGAATATCTGTTTTTACGATGGCGGCAAGTTCGGTCGCGAGCTGGTCCGTGGTAGATTTTTCGATAATCTCTTCATCGGAGAGGCTGTTAAGATAACCGGCTGTGACTGCACGGACGCGGGCTTCTTCTATCCAGCCGGAAACAACAGGATTCGAACTTACCTCAGCAGCTACCTCTTCAGTAATCTGGTACCTCATTTCCCGGGCATAGACCAGTTTCAGGTTGTAGACTTCCGTGTTAAGGCGGGCTGTGTCCAGAGAAACTCCCTGTTCGCTGAGGTTCTGCTCCAGCAGGTTAACTTCTGTGTTCAGGGTGGAAATGCTCCGGCTGATCTGCTGCGAGGTTTCGGTTTTTACGTATTCGCCGCTTGAAGAGATGGCGTCTGCAATTTCTTCGGAGATGTTGGTTGTGAAAATGCAGGTGTTCCGGACGCCGAGGGGGTAGATGGTTTTCCCACCCATGGAATCAGCCCATTCGTATTCTCCCCTGAGGTCGAAGTCCGGGTCGTGGTAGAGGTAGTTCGGCTTCTGGTCAACGATGAGGGTCAGGTTTTCGGTCCAGCTGTATTTGCTTTCGGGCTGGCCGATGATTTTCATTGTGGAGATAATGCCCATATCCTGCCCGAGGGCAGAGGCAGCCCTCTCTATTGCAGGGTTGTCGAAAAGGGTCATGGGGCCTGAGGTCACGCTGTCAAATGTACCGGTACTGAGGCCTTTTTCCTCAAGGGCATCAAGGATGTAAGAGTTAAGGTTAGAGTCCAGTTTTTTGTTCTTTTGATCGATATCTTTGAGCAGCCTGTTGTAAGCTTCGTTTCTTGCAATGTAGCGGGCGGAGTCGCTGGATACGTACATCTTGCCGGCTGGGGTGAGGTGCTGCTTTTTGTTTACGTAGACTTCCCGGCTTGCCTTGAGGTCAAGAATGAGTTTTTTGGCAGTTTCCACCTGGAGGTCTGTAGGGTCCCGGCCGGGAGATTCAAGGAGCGAGTAATTGAAGGAAGGGTTGTCTTTTTCAATAGCATCAAGCATTGCCAGTACCTCTTCAGCCATTACCCTGTGCAACCAGGGTGGGATATCGCATTTGACAGCGCGCCGTGTGAGATACATCCTGTCAGGGTAAGTCGAGAAACTGCTTTCAAGCGCCCTGATATCCACATAAGCAGCCCTATACTTGTCAGCAGCATCGGAACAGCAGGGATCAAACCTCTCTGCACCGGCAGTATAAAGGATCGTTTTCCTGTATTCTCTTTCTACAGGGTCGGTATAGGTTGACAGTCCCGTGTATCCGCCTGTGGGTGGGCGCTGGTGGTAGGCTACTGTCAGGTTTTCGGATTCGGTTTCAGTGTGAAGAAGTAATTCTAAATCGGTTTTGCCTGTGGCATCAGAGTCAGAGCCGCTTGATGTGGCAGAACTTGTTTCTATGGACGTGCTGCCGTCTTCATTATGGCTGATAGTCTTCCAGGAATATGTGTATGTATAGTCATAATCAATTTCCCACGTTGTCCGGATGTAATAATAGATAACATAACGGATACCCCATTCAAAGATGTGATCCTCGCTACTGAGATAGCCTTCATCAGTCCTGTGCTCGGCAATAAGCCGGTCATTGGCATTGTAGTAGTATTGAGGCTCAATTCTTACGGCAGCTATATCCACAGACCTTAAACTAACAGAGGCATCCGTAATTTGCCAGCTTTTTACCTTCCCTCTCGGAGGGTCGATTTCAGGATCCAGAGTTTTCGAATAAGAATTCGTAACGGAATCACTCCAGGAGTAAGAAGGTACAAGTGAGCCTCTGTGTGTACCCGATGCAAAATACTCCGAGTCCCAGCTGACAGTATGTCCGCTACATGAAACCGAATCCGGGTCAAAATCCGCTGTAATTTCTGAGGACAGAGAGACAGGAGAATTAAAGCCGTCCCTCAGGATCTGGCCCTGAACCGGTGCCGTGTAAACGCTGTCTACAACATCGTGTATAAGGTCAGGGGTTTCCTCGGCCCAAACATGGTCGTTGAAGACCCAGCCGTCGAGGACCCCCTGTGTGTAGTCGGAAGCTGAAACTGTTATTTCCGAATATCCGGAAAGCTCGCCATAGGAGGTGTTTACCTCTTCAAGAGACTGTTCTATGCCCTCCTCCACATTCAGGCAAAAAGACCTGTTTGATGCAAGGGAAGAATAGGCAGTCGTAAGGTTTACTCCTTCATCCGCCTCATAAGAAGGCACAGAAGCACTCGAACCGGTCGTATTTAAACAGGTCGTATTCAAATATGTTGAATTCAGCAGGCTCGGGCTGGTTTTAGAATTGCTTGAGGCGCAGGCGTCTTCATAAAGAACCTTTCCGTTGTAGTAAGTGGTGTACGTAAGGGCCAGGGGGTCAACAGAATCAAAGACTCTTTTCTGAGTGTAAAGGGTGGCCCCGTTAACCGAGCTTGCAAGGGCAGGATTTGTCAGGATATTCAGTGGTCCGTTTGCATAGTATTGCCAGGGGCCGTAGATAAACGTCCTCAGGTTTGTTGCCCCGAGCACGATATTGGAAGTCGAATCCAGGCTTGAGGAGGTCACGAGTGCGGCTTCATATTCCCGTACAAGTTCTTCAAGCAGGGGTTCCCTTGAGGGGATAAGAGTGGAGAGGTTCATACTCATATTGTACGTTTCTCCGGATTCAAGGTCCACAAGGGTGTAATTCAAAACAGGGACTTCAAAGATGTAGTAGATCGTGTATTTTTTGTCAGAAGGGGAAATTTCCCGCTGCAGGGTCCCGTTAACCTTCCTTACCATGATCTGCTCGGGCTCTATGTCAGGTTCGACATTAATGGCATATTCCATGAAAGTGTGGCTGTTGCTTTGGTAGTTTGCCAGAAGCAGCTGGTTAAAGGCCTCTGCCGTAATATCCTTTATGGGGCTTGCTTCAATCTGGAACCAGTCCGAGGCTTTGAGTTCGTCCCCGTAATAAAGTTCAATGGATGTATATCCGGCTTCTGCACTTTCCGGGACTTTCATGTATTCGTCAAAGGAAACCTGATGAAGAAAACCGGTAGCCTGCCCATAGTTCACACGTTTGAGTTGATACCCTGCAGAGTCTTTTACGACCAGGATAACGTCCCTGTTTTTCCAGAGAGACTCGATTTTGCCCCAGACATCAGAGGGCAGGTTTATGGAGATTTGAAGAGTGTCTCCTTTCTCAAGGTTCTGGTTTTGCGGAGTTACCATAAAGTTGTCTTCAGAGAACCTCTCAACCGGAGAGCCCTCGGGAAGGATCACAGGATGTTCTCCCTGCCATTCCAGAGCTTCCATCCCGGCATAGTTAAGGCAGCGAGCAAGGTCAGATGCGGCAAGATTAATAGCCGTCTGCCTGGGGTCGCTTTTCTCGGTAGTATAGATTGTTTCGGCAACCTCACTGTCCATTTTCAGAAGGTAAACAGAGGTAAAGGTTGCTGCAAGGACAATGAAAATCCCGATTATGGAATAAGGAATATAGGCGCGAGTATCCTGGAAAAAACAGGAACACTTGAGAGATCTTTTCCCAGCTATATGCCTCACCCCGGAAAATAAACTATAGAAGAATTGAGAGTTTAAAGTAAAAAATATTATAGAGTTTGATACATAAATACTTTACTTTAGATTGGAAAGAATTATAATTAAAAGAAAAAGGAGGAAAGTAAAAACAAAATAAAGTAAGATACCAGAACACGGAAAAATCAAAATGAAGAGAAAATTGATTCTTTTTATTTGCCGAATTTTTTGCCGAATTTTTTGCCGAATTTTTTGCTGAGATTCTCCATCCTTTATTGAGATTCCCCAGAGTTGACCAATATTCTCCCACCTTTAACGGCTTCCCTTTTCCCTGAAGGGATTTTCAGACTTAAATGATAAGCTTTCCCAGGAAATAACCGGGCTTCGCACCCATAATTTCTACATTCGCATATTCCCCGGGCTTGAGGTCGGAGCCACTGATCACAACAGGACGGTAAGAGTCCGTACGCGTAAGGACGTCACCCATTTCCGTGTATTTTGAAACAAAAGCTCTGCCTTTCCACCCAATCATTTCATTCTTGGATTTTAGCTTGATCTGCTCGCATACTTTGTGCAGCTCGTGAGAGCGCTTTACGGAAATTCTGGAGTCGAGGTTCCGGAAAGAAAAGGCTCTGGTGTGCGGGCGAGGAGAGTACCTGGAAATATTGATCTTTTCCGGGCGGTACTTCTTTACCCACTCTACGGTTTCTTCAAAATCCTCATCGGTTTCATCACAGAAACCAACAATTATGTCAGTAAAAAGGGAGAGGTCTTCGAAGCGAGCCCGGAATTTCGTAATGATTTCGTCCACAACATCCATTTTATGCAGGCGGTTCATTTTCTTCAGAACCGAGTGGGAAGCAGACTGGATGGGAAGATGGAGGAGTTTGAAAACCTTATCGGAGTCGAAGGCGTCCACAAGCTCGTCCAGGATGGGGAAGACGGAAAAGGGGTTCATCATCCCGACCCTCACCTTGAAGTCCCCGGGAATTTCCGAGATCATACGCAGGAGTTCAGGGAGTTTGACTCCCGTATCCATGCCGTACTGACTGTCGTCCTGTGAGGTAAGCCAGATTTCCCGGCAGCCGTCTGCAACTGCAGAGCGGATATCTTTTACGATCTCCTCAGGCGGGAAAGAACGGAGCTTACCCCTTGCATGCTTTACGATGCAGTAAGAGCAGGCGAAGTTACAGCCCTGGGAGATCTGACAGATATGAATATTGGGATTGGAGCGCTCGCGAGGAACATTGAGGAAGCCCAGGGGCTCGGAAGTCCGCATTTCCAGGTGTCCTCCTGCAGGCAGCCCCTCCGTCTTCCTCTGTTCAATTGAGGAGAGAAGCTCCCCCAGACGGGAAACCGCATTTACTCCGAGAATATGGGCTTCGGGATTTGCGTGGAGGACGTCTTCGAGCTGGACCTCGGGCATGCAGCCGGAAACTATCACCTGCACGCCCTTTTCGCCCATACTGCGGATCTTATAGAGGATCTTTTGTTCTGTTGTGTACTTGACCGTGCAGGAGTTGCATATATAGACCTCTGCATCCCCCGCAGCAGCAGGGCTCAATAATTCATGCCCGAGCCTCTCAACGCTTGCTTTCATGATTTCGGCCGATGCAAGACTTGCTGAACAGCCAAAACTCTCAAGATAGACCTTCATATTTTAACTCTAAATTTTTGAAATTTGTGTTTCAAAAGAGGTGAAAGAAAATGGATGAAAAAGATGAAAAAAGGATTTACAGGTAGAGTGGAGTCTCCCGCTTATCCTTGATATAGATACTGTCCGTGAACCTGACAGCTCCGGACGCGCCCATTGAAACCGTGTGTACTCTGGCATCTCCGCCGCCGAAAAGGTTGACTTCGCGCAGGAAGTGGCCCGGAGTTACGGCCGTTGCGGAAAAAATAACATCCTTACCCGGGACAAGTTTGTCGGTATCAAGGATATCATTAATGTTCTCAAGGGTTATTCCCATCTTTTCGAGCCTGGGCATCTTTTCTTCTATTTCTTCGTCGATCTTGTCCTTGGTTTTACCATTTGCGACGGTTGGCAGGACAAGCCTTGCAAGGATTTTTCCACCCAGGATCTTGATTGCAGCAGCAGTCAGGACAGCTTCTCCAGAACCGCCTGCCCCCATAACCATATGGATGCCTGAGCCTCGGACCGCAGTTGCAACGCCTGGCATGAGGTCGCCATCGGTAATCAGCCTTACACGGGCTCCGGCTTCCCGGATTTCGGTTATCTTCTGAGCATGCCTGGGGCGGTCGAGAATCACGACTACAAGTTCTTCAACCTTTCTTCCGAGTGCTTTTGCAACAATTTCGAGGTTGTGATTGACAGGAGCATCGAGGTCAATCCTTTCGTTGGGATGTTCCGTTTCATACCGAACGACATCTGGACCCACAACTATCTTGTCCATATAGATGTCCGGGCCGTGGAAGATCCCTCCCCTTTCAGCCATTGCCATGACCGCAACCGAACCCGGGCAGCCGTCTGCCGCAAGGTTTGTGCCTTCCAGGGGGTCGACTGCAATATCAACCTCAAGATCCCCTATCCCGGTCCCGACTTCTTCACCTATGTAAAGCATGGGAGCTTCGTCCCTTTCTCCTTCCCCGATCTTTATTATGCCTTTCATGTCAAGCTTATTCAGCATTCTTCGCATGGAGGCAACTGCTACCTGATCTGCAAAGCGCTTGTCCCCGCGTCCCATCTGGTAGGCTGCAGCAATCGCAGCAGATTCGGTTACCTGAATGAGCCTGGGCAGTAACTCGCATTCAATTGGCCCGGCGCACTCAATCATTTCTTCTACGGTCTTTGGATGAGGCATGATAATCGACTCTTAGACTCTTATTTTCTGCTTCCAGATAATAGTCTGTAATATCCTGATGATAATCCTTTTCTGGCTATTCCCTTTGTCTGTTAATGTGACCTGTTAACACAATAGTATATTAATATTTATTGGAAAGACCTGAGGACAGATATTTATCTTATGAAATGTTTATCGGAAAAAACTGAAGTGAAAAAACCATGAAAATACATTGCCTCCAGCACCTTAAAAACGAGACCCTTGGAAGCATAGGGACTTGGGTGTCCCTGAAAGGGCACATGCTTACAAAAACCCTGCTTTATGAAAATCCTGTCTTTTCTGAACCTGAAGAGTTCGATATGCTCCTGATAATGGGGGGCACCATGAGTGTCTATCAGGAAGAAGAATTCCCATGGCTGAAACCTGAAAAAGAGTTTGTAAAAAAAGTGATAGATGCAGGCAAACCCGTGCTTGGGAGCTGTTTTGGGGCACAGCTGATTGCCGAGGTCCTGGGCGGAAAGGTTACCAGAAACATGTTCAAGGAAATAGGCTGGCACAGGGTAAAAGCTCCTGCAGGAGAAAACCTGAACAGCGGAGCAGGGACAGGTCCAGAAATTCCTTCATGCCTGTTTCCCGAATTTACCGCATTTATGTGGCATGGAGACACCTTTGAAACCCCGGCAGGCGCAGTAAGACTTTTCGAAAGCGAAGCCTGCCCGAACCAGGGCTTTATTTACAGGGAAAACGTTCTTGGGCTGCAGTTTCACCCTGAGGCTGACAGGCAGTGGATAAGAAATCTTATCGAGGACTCGGGGCATGAGCTTGTTGAAGGAAAGTTCATCCAGCCCGAAGAGGAAATACTCAGACACGAACACCTTCTTGAAGACTCTCAGAGTATTGCTTTTCCCCTGATGGACTGGTTTGAGGGAAAGTGTGAAAAATTGAAGTTAAACCAGAAGCTGAAATAATCCGTCAAATCCGCATTAATTAAGCCTGTTCATTTTAAGAAATCTGCCAGTGCAACCCTCTCGATCACGAGTTCCGGGATATGTTCTTCTCCCGAGGCTTCAATTTCTGCATCCGTAATTTTGAAGAGAGAAAGGATTCCCTGCCTTTTGGTATAGGAATAATCAAGCAGTTCGGAACAGGGTTTTTCTTCGACGAGCTTCCGGAGTTCGGAGAAAGCAAGAAGCAAATTGTCCGTTGTTCCAAGCAGTACAAAAACCGCATTATTTTCTCCTTCGTGCAGCCCTATAGAAAAACTCCTTTCAATCTGCCGCTCTCCAGCTGCATAACGCATGATCTCGATGCCCGGATCTTTTGCCACGTTCCTGCCTGTTGCAACAGCCCTGAGGGCTTTCCCTACTGCAAAATGAAGATGCCTTTCGCCCGCGATCAGGTCAGCATTCAGGCCCTGGACGGTTACCTCGTTTTCGGAAGCGATTGTGTTTATTGTTTTTAGAAAACCGGGAAGTTCCGGGATTCTCACCGCTCCACAAATAACCTGGATTTCCCTTTGCATTTCCATACTCCTGCCATATCCCGGGCTTTACAATAAGGATTTCGGTCGGAAAAAATAAGTGAAGAAAAGAATGAGTACTCTGAAACCTGATATAAAAGCTTTTATTCTTCCAGAGTATAAGCATAACTAAGAATAAAATTAAGGAAGTAGATAGATATATATTATAAAAGTTCATAAGATATTTTGCACTTAAAGGGACGGAGAAATGAAGTAGTCCGTTTCCGGGAAGGTGTTAAAAATCCTGAAGAAAAAAGTCAAGTCAGAGTTCTGTTTCTGTTCGACTATTCCGTCCAATGGCCTTACTGCAGTCTATAAGGAGACGGGAGAAAGGACGGAACTTATAACAGCCTATATTAAAGCAGGCCTGCAACAAAACGAGCGCTGCATCTGGCTTGTCCCGGACCCGGAGAGTGCAGAATTAGCAAAAGAGTTACTTTCAAACTCAGAGCTTGATATCGAAAGCCACATAGAGAAATCCAGGCTGAAGATAATTCCCCTGCAGGAAACAGGAGCCCTTTCTGCCGAACAGCCCGAAAGCTCAGGTATCTATTTTGATTGGAACGCTGGGGTCCCTCAGAAAGAGATTCTTAAATTCATTCACACCGGAAACTGGCGACACCTGCGCATCAATCTGGAAGTAAAAACCTTAGGGAAGTCAATTTCCGGCTCCCTTAAGGAACTGAGGCGTATTCTTGACGAAAACATACCTGAAAAGAAAATCAGGCCGCTTTTTACGATAAAAGAGGAGGACCTTTCCCCGGGAGAGGTTTTTGACATTATAGAAGCCGGGGAGAAATTACTGACCAACAGGGACGGAAAATGGAAATTCCTCAGAATAAAACAAGAAAGTCAAGATAAAAAATTTAAGACATTAATTGAGAGTTCAAACGACTCTATTCTCATACATGATATGAAAGGCAGGGTCATGGAAGCAAACCATGTGGCCTGTGAAATTTTCGGGTATACGCGCAGTAAAATGCTCGGAAAACACATCAAGGATTTGCGGACCAGCATCCACCTGATCGAGTTCGGACAGCAGATAGAGAAACTAAAGCAAACCGGATATTTTATTTTCGAGATGGATTCCCTGCGGAAGGACGGTACGGTTACCCCTCAAGAAATAAATAACAGGCTAATTGAATACGAAGGAGAAGCCGCCGTACTGTCCATAGGAAGGGACATCAGTGAGCGAAAGAGGAACGAAGAAGCCCTGAGAGCTTCGGAAAGAAAATACAGAACCCTTTTTGAAGAGTTTCCCGGAGGAATAGCCCAGTTCGATACCGAGGGAGTTATTACCCTCTGCAATGAGAGCTTTGTAAACCTCACTGGAAGCCATGAAAAAGAAAAAATCAGCTTTAGTTTATTGAGCCTTTTAGAAGGAGTAAATCCAGATGAAAAAAGCGGAACATTCCTCCCCGAAATTCCCGTTCACCACGATCTGAAGTACATCTCCAGAAAAGAAAAAGGGACGATACCTGTTGCGATAACATACAAGCCACTAATGTCTGAAAGCTCCGGACTTGCCGGCGGGATTGTGCTTGTAGAGGACCTCACCGAAGTAAAAAGGCTGGAAGCTGTACGACTTCAGCAGACAGAATCTCTTCGAAAGCTCGTGGATTCAGTACCTGTGCCCGCGTTTTGTAAAGACAGAAATGGAAAGTATATTGCCTGCAACGCAGCTTTTGAAACTTTTATGAGGACTAAAAAAGAAGAAATTCTCGGAAAGTCCCTCTATAATTTAATCTCACCTGAAATTGCCGAAAAATGCCATGCAATGGATATAGAATTGTTAAAAAATAAAAAAACCCGGGTCTATGAAACCCCTCTTAAATTTGCTGACGGTTCATTGCACCAGATAATGTTCAATAAGTTAGTATTCAGCGGCTTGAACGAAGAAGACTCGGTGCTTCTCTGCATTATGATTGACATAACCGAACGCAAGCAGGCCGAAGAGAAAATGCTTCAGGCAAAAATGGCTGCTGAAGCTGCAAACCGGGCGAAAACCACTTTCATTGTCAACATGAGCCACGAACTGAGGACTCCCCTGAACGCGGTTATAGGCTTCTCGGACCTCCTCTTAAGTGAGACTGTCGGGCCCCTTAACGAGAAACAGAAGAGGTACGCGGAAAATATTTCGAAAAGCGGGAGCCACCTGCTTGACGTGATCAATGATGTGCTGGATATCTCAAGGCTCGAACTCGGAAACATTGAACTTTACTATGAAACAGTGGACATACCCGGAGTAATCGAAGAGGTACAGAGAGTTCTCTCCTCTCTCTCCGCGGAAAAAAATATCCGCATAGAATGTAAGATTGAGCAGGGCCTGAAAACCATAGCTGTGGACAGGGTAAAGTTCAAACAGATCCTTTATAACCTCCTGAATAATGCAATTAAATTCTCATCCGAAGGCGGGAAAGTAAACATCACTGCAAGATCTGAGGAAGACATGGTTGAGATCAGTGTAAAGGATGAGGGGATCGGCATCAATGAAGCTGATCATGCCAGAGTTTTCCTGCCGTTCGTGCAGATTGATGAGTCAATATCCAGAAAACACGGGGGCGTGGGGCTTGGCCTTGCGCTTGTCAAAAGGTTTGTAGAACTCCACGGAGGACAGGTATGGGTTGAAGCCAGCCCCGGAAAAGGTAGTACCTTCACCTTCAGGATTCCAAAAAGACCTGAAAACGAAATCCAGGAAAAAGAAGTCGCAAATCCTTTGCAGACCCTGTACAGCCTTGAAATTGAAAAAGAAGAAGAAGAAGAAAGGATCAGAGAAAAAGGAACGGCAAAGGCAATTTGAAGAAAATGAATCTAAGGAAAAGAGTGGAATCAGAGGCTTAAAAGAAAAAAGAAAAAAGAAAAAAGAAAAAAGAAAAAAGAAAAAAGAAAAAAGAAAAAAACCCGAGTTTTCAGTATGGGCCCTGAATTATCAAACATTTGAGAGCAACCTCAACCACAACTAACCCAAGCACCACCATCAAAAAAAGAATGAAAAGGTTGAGGATGATCTGGCCGACTTTCGTCCTGACTGACGCCAGTTCATACATGCATATTCCCATAGATAATTATGAAGGGGACAATATATAACCATTTGGAAATTTTCACACTTATTTAAATTTTCATACCGGACAAAATATAAAAAATAGAGATAAAACCTTATCCTGCCCTTCTTAATCGACCTCCGGAGAAATCTTCCCCTTATTCTTCCAGACTATGTTTCTCTGTGATCATTCCCATGGAGAAGTCCCTATCAGGCTTGATTAGCCCTTAGTGACCCCGTTAGGCCTGATTAGTTTCTATTAAGCCAATTAGTTCTCATTCAGCCCCTATTGGCCTTTATTAGTCCCTATTAAGTCTATTAGGCGTCATCGAGTCTATTAGCTCTGTTATCAGTCTTCTTCTACTACCCTGACAAAATTCCGATCAGATAAATCTTCTTTTCCGGACCAGAAGATTGCCTTGTGATACTTCCAGACATGCGGGTCAAACTCGAGAATCCCAACATGGAGCGTTAGTTCAAGCAGGAACCAGTAGGCTGCAGTCAGGTGAACCAGACGGATAAGGCCCAATGCAGACACGCCCATGTAAGATGCGAAGTATCCGGCAATGGAGATGATCCATTGAGCCACAGGAAGCCCTAAAAGAGACCAGTTAAGGTTGTAAAGCACTATACCTGTGACAGCGATAAGGAAGATTGCCGTGCTTTCGATGATGATCAGGAGCTTGAGCATTGGATGCAGTTTTGTTACGTAATGCCCTTCTTTTACATCGTAGATGGTAAATGCAGGATACTCCCCTCTGCCAAAGAAATTAAGGATGATTGCTTTCAGGCGTTTTGCGTCCTCGGCTCCGAAAATGTAGCTTTCAAAAAAATGGTTGAACCGGCCCTTTATACTGCAGGCCGTTCCCGAACACGAAAAGACATTATACGGGACCAGGATCCAGTTTGAGACCAGGAAAAAAGGGACTGCAATCATATGAAGGGTCCGGGCTTTATCAAAAGCCATAAAGTCCCAGCCGAGATAGATTTTAAGCCCGGTAACAAGGAGAGTCAGCATGCAGAGCAGGTGGACAAGGTGCGTCACCCGTTCAAGCAAAGTATAGCGTTCAACGACCAGACTTTTCCCCATACCTTGATTTTCTTTTTGTCCAGCCATACCCTCATCCTCCTGATCAGACCACCCTGAACTGCCCTTTTTTCTGCCCCTTAAGGTCAATCGCATGAATTGCACAGGCCAGGCAGGGATCGTAAGATCGGGAAGTGTGAAAGATGCTTACAGGATTTGTATAATCCGCTCCGAGCGCGTTTTCTGCCACCGAGATCTTTGTGCCTGAAAGGGCCTGTTCCACAGGACCCGGGATTCCGGCAGAGTTTCGCGGAGCCAGGTTCCAGGTACTCGGCACCACTGCCTGATAAAGTGTAACTTTTGAGTCCGACCCTGTTTTGATCCAGTGTCCGAGAGCGCCTCGCGGAGCTTCCCAGAGCCCCATCCCTTCCGAATCCTTTGCCATAGAAAGGTCGGTGGGAACCGCAAATCTTCCATTGGGGTTCAAATCTTCGGTCAGCCATTTAATGAGTTCGGAGGCAACTACCAGGATCTCCTGCATCCGGGCAAGCATGCGCAAGTAGGTATTGGTAACCGGGTAGCCTTTTTCCCGGAACAGTTCCGCAAAGCCCGTGATAAGAGGATCTTGCATGACAAGCATGCGGGAAAGAGGCCCGACTTCGCAGGGGATTCCGTCGTAGTGAGGGGCTTTTATCCAGGAATACCGGCTTTCAACCCCCCGGGAATAATCTATTTCATCGGGTTCCGGTTCCGGCTGAGTGGTCCCTTCCAGAGGGTAGCGGTCAGGCTCGGAGTCCACGTAGAAAGAATGGGTAATACTCTCGGTAATTTTGCTGTGGTCAAACTTCTGAAGCTCAAGGTTTCCGTTCAGGAAACCCGAAGGAATTATCCGCGACTCAGGAGGGCTGGTAGGGTCATACCCATCTTCGGGCTTGAAGAAAAGCCCGTAGACAAGGTAACCGATCTTTGAAGGGTCACTGTACCCTCCTATCCGGTCAAGTTTCATACTCACCGGAAGCCCCAGGGTCTCCTCGCCTACGAGTTCGGAGCCGAAAGCCGCATAAAGGGGGACATCCCCCCAGCCTGCAGCATAGGAAAAGTCATTTGAGACCAGGGAAGCGTCCACAAGTTCCTGCAGCCGGTTAAGCACGAAATCTACGGCTTTTTGGGGAGAAGAGGCAAACCTGGTGTTTTCAATCCAGGTCTCGGGGGAAACTCCAAGAGCGGTGTTCCCAACAAAATCCATAAATTTCCAGTACAAAGAAGCAAGCTGCCCGATGTCTGCAGCGGTGGGCCCGTAGGTCACCCCCCCGACATGTGAAACGACGGAGTGGGGCATCTTTGCCCCGAAGAGGGAAATAGCTTCATGCAGCCGCCGCTTTTCCCCGAGTGCAGCTGCGTACCCGCTCCCAACCGGAATGTCAACTCCATCGAGCCTGTAGCTGATGGGGGCAAACCTTCCGAGCAGTTCATCCCAGACAGCTTTTCCAGTATCTCCGTAGTTTCCTAAAAGGGCCCTGTATGCCGGGTTTGCAAGGTCCGGGCCCCAGAGTACGTAGATGTGAGTTGCATGACTGGCCAGGAGGTTCAAAGACTGGTGGATATTGCGCATTACAAGGGCATCCTTGGGAACCGAATCTGCGACCCCGAAGAGCTGGTCAAGAGCATTTGCCGCTGCAATTGAGTGGGAAGTCGGGCAGACCCCGCAGATCCTCTGGGTAAGGAGGGCAGCATCCCTGGGGTCCTGCTTCTGGAGGAAGCGTTCAAAGCCCCTGAGCATGAGCCCCATACTCTGGGCTTCGGTAACTACCCCTTCCTCATTGACCTGGGTAGTAATCCTGTAATGCCCTTCAATCCTGGTAAGCTGATCAACCGTAAGCTCGACCATTTACTCATCCCCCTGGTCTTTTTTTACACCCTCGCTTTTTTCTTCTTTTTCTTCCTTTTCTTCAGGTTCTTCCTTTCCTTCAGGCTTTTCTTTAATGGCAATTCTCCGGACGGCATGGGCACCTGCTGCAAGCAGGGAGGCTCCAATGGCAACTTTTGCAACGGTATCAATATTGGTACCTACAATCCCGGTATCTTCAATTTCCTGGAAGAAGGGGCGCGAACTGTCAGGAAAACCCGGAGAGACACAGGAAATGCAGGGAGAACCTGACTGAGGGCAGAGGCTGTGGTAACCATTCCAGCGGCGGACAGCACAGTCTGCATGGGTGTATGGGGCTTTGCACCCCAGTTTCCAGAGGCACTTTGAGCCGCTGACCACAGTGTCAAACTCCCCTTTATCATAGTAGCCCCTCCTCGGGCAGTTGTCATGAATGACGTGATCTGGAGGGAAAAAGATCTTCGGACGCAGCCATTCGTCAAGCACGTAGGGGAGGTCGTCAGGAACCTTGATTTTCCCGAGCACAACTGCGGCAAAAGTGAGGAGCATCCAGTCCGGATGGGGAGGGCAGCCGTTGATATTGATTACCGGTTTTTCAAGCCCGTATTCCGTGAGAATTCCCCTGTCCCGGTCCTCCATGGTAAAGGCAACCCCCCGGAAGTCCATAAGGTCCCGGATCTCGCTGTCTGCGGAATTGACTCCACCATTGGTTGCACACTGCCCCACAGCCACGATGAAGGCAGCATTTTCCGCAGCCCGCCGGAAAATATCCTTATAGGTCTTCCCGCCCAGGAAGCAGTACTTGCCTGTGCCTTTCGGCCCGTTGGCAATTGCCCCTTCGGCAACAAGGATGTACCCTTTTTCCGCAATCACTTCTTCAAAAAGGATCTCGGAATTGAGTTCTGAAGTGCCTTCCATGTTTCCGTCCACGTAAATCCCCTGCTGGGCGAGCAGGACTTCGTGGTACGCAAGCCGGAGGTTAAGGCGAGAGAGGGCCTGAAGCACGTCAGGCTCACCCCCGTTCAACAGAGAGATGGAACAGCCTGTACATTCCCCGCCGTGGACCCAGACAAGCCTGGTCTCCGCAAATTCCAGAGCTCGCACAATGTCACTTCTATAGGTTTGCAAAAACAAAGAAGCCCCAAGAGCCCCAACGGCTTTAAGAAATGTACGCCGATCCATCTTCATGAAATCCAGATTCTTGAACCTGTCAAGATTCTCTTCTCCACTCATTCCACACCCCTCATGTAGAAATAGAATAATTTAGTGCAAAAGATAGTAGATAATATATCATTAATAGTAGACCCAATTGATAAAAAAGTAACTCAAGAAAAGCACCCCATCATTGAGAAGTTGGGATTTCCCTGAAAAACCCTGAGAATAGTATTCTGCCTCTTATTTTCTGCGCTGCACCTTTTACCATTAAATCGTTAAGCCCGGAAACAAATAGTGAGGAATATTGAAGTGTCAATAAGGTTTATTTTCCTAAAAATTTGATTTTTGGAGTGCATTTTCATTTTAAAAACTCAATTTATATGCTTCTGCATAAAATAAGCATTCGAAATCCGTATTTTACACACTGATCCGAGAACACTCCATTATTATAGCTGACCCCTTATCATATAGGTGTTCTAATTTATTGGAATAGTCTAATAACATTTAAAATAAATATGGTTTTTCTAAAGACTTATATATTTTAGTAACTCGTATATATATTGGAATTTTAAGTTTAGTATTTGCAGCATAATGTGGAAAAAATAAAACCGTGCTGCATAGTGGGGAGAATAGAATTATGCATAATGTGGGGGATAGAATATGACTATTGGGGACGGCCACGATCTAAAATCGTCGAGATTTGCAGGTGACGAAGTTTTAGAGGCTTGCTATGACAACGAAAGGGTCATTCGCAAAGGCGATAGCGGCTCTGCGGTAAAGAAAGTTCAAGAAGCTTTGATGCTTTTGGGCATTCCTGTGCCCAAAGTTGGAGCCAACGGTATCTTTGGTGATGAAACTGAACTGGCTGTCAAGAGCTATCAGGAAGCACGCGGACTGAAGGTTGATGGTGTAATAGGGCCGATTACTATAGGAAGTCTGGACGAAGAATTTCCTTCAAGAGCACAAAAGCATCCAGCTTCGCCATCAACGGAACCACAGGTCTCGGAGGTTCCAACTCCGTTAGTACCGGAATCTCCAGTTAGATCAGCCAGAGCATCTCCAGTTAGACTGGCAAGAGAAACTCCGAAACCGGTAAGAGCACCTCCTGTCCCATCAGTAGAGGAACCCACAGTTCCGTCAGTAGAGGCAGTTCCGGATCTTGAACCATTGCACGTACCTTCGGTCAAATCAGTGCATGTACCACCTGTCCCACCGGTACGGGAAGTTTCGGCTAGACCAGAACATACACTCAGGCATGTAGAAACAAAACCACCTTCAGCTGCACCTTCAGCTCCAACAGTGACTACAGAAATCCCTCAGGCTGACAGCCAGGGCCGCAAATTCCACTCGTCAGGAATATGGAATGAGGATAGTTACCTTGAAATTCAGGGTGGGCAATCGATGCACTTTGCGGTAAAAAATCTCCATGTCCATGCGTCAACTATTCGGATAAAAGCCAGTAATGGGGAATCTCAGGGCGCTGCGATTCAATCTCAAGATACTGCCGATTTCGAGTTTTCCAGGGATGGCAAAGAGCCATTTGACTGGAGATTTGACATCGAAACCGACAGCGATACGGCTTTACTTGAGTGGCATCTCTACAGCAACTGGGTACCGGAGTAAACAAAAACAAATAAGCTTTAAGAGGATTGGAAACTAAACCCGATATAATCGATTTCCGGGTTATCATTCCTGAATTTATCATTGCTAAATCATAGAGTCGAGATCCAGGCTGTTGGGCACTAGAGTTCCGGTAGCATCGGCTTTTTTGGCATTCTGCCTCCCGATGATTCTATTCATTTTTTAGATCGAGAACTCACTTCACATTTAGCTCAGGAGCCTTCACTCTGAATCGGTTTTTATTCTTCTCACTTTTCTAGTTCTACTTTCTTTCTCCCCTAAGTTTAGACCTGACAAATGCCTGAGAGGAAAAAACAGAGGTACTCCAGAAAAAGAGTTTGAATATAGAGAAATAAGAGAAAAAAATGAAGCAAGAGAAAAGAAACAAGAGAAAAGAAGCAAGAGAAAAGAAGCAAGAGAAAAAATGAAGGCGAGTTACAAAACATGATCAAAAAGATCAAAGTAGAGAAGAAACCTCTTTCCTGATAAGCCTTATAGATTCATCCACAGCCCCAAGGACTTCAGGGCTGATATCCCGGGAGATTTCGGTAGCTAATTCTCCGATCTCTATTCCTATTACCACAATTTCCGGAAGGGACTGTACCTGCTCTCCAATTCTCAATACATCGGTAATTGTGAGATCGTGAACCGAGACCAGGGTATGAGGCTCAGTGCCCGTTATCAGGTCTCTGCCTTCGATGAGGTGTATTGAACCTTTCCGGCTGCCTGTCAGGATTGCATCGACGATTATGACTTTGCTCGCCCCGTCAAGCAGGTTCAGGAGGTCAAGCCCGCAGACCCCGGCATCCGCTATATCAAGCCCTTCGAGCCCTTCAAGTTCCGTTTTTTTTAAGGCTTCGATAACTTTCAGGCCGACGCCGTCATCGCCCATTAACGGGCTTCCGCAGCCCAGAATCCGTACAGGAGCATGTAATATAGGCATATTCTCACTTTATAAGGTGCGTATCGGTTTTAAAGAATATAGGCATATTCTCACTTTATAAGGTGCGTATCGGTTTTAAAGTGTACATGGCTTTACAGGTTTTTCCTTTTTTTCGAACATGCCCATATTACTTTTTACCCGGGAATTTACTTCCGGGAAATTACTCCTTTACGGCTTCTGGAGCCTTTTCTGACGAGTCGTGCCAGAGCTCACTGTCAGGAAGGTGTTTTGGATTTGGTTTAACAATTTCTGCGTAGCGGGAATCTGAAAGGTCCTCTTTTCCGGACCAGAAGATTGTCTTGTGGTACTTCCAGACATGCGGGTTAAACTCAAGGATACCCACGTGAACAACCAGTTCAAAGACAAAAAAATAAGTCATTAACAGGTGGAGAGCCCTGTAAAACTGCAGGGAAGACATATTGAAAGCAGGTGCAACCAGGTCTCCTGCCAGAAGGATCCATGACCCTATAGGGAGTCCTAAGAGTGCCCAGTCAAGCCTGTAAATGACAATGCCTGAAACGGCGATCACAAAGATGGCGGTGCCTTCAAGCACGATAAGGATCTTCATTAAGGGGTGGAGTTTGGTCTTATAGTGTCCCGACACCTCATCATAAATGGTGAATGCGGGGTACTCACCCTTTCCGAAGAAATTGAGAATTATTGCCTTCAGGCGCTTGGCATCTTCAGGACCAAAGACATAATGGTCCATGAAATGTGCAATTTTTTCCTGAACCCCACCTTCAGTTGCAGAGAAGATGTTGTACGGAATAAGGATCCAGTTCACTGCAAGCAGAGCAGGAACCGCGATCATGTGAAGGGCGCGGGCATTATGGAAACTCATAAAGTCCCAGCCTGCGTAGATTTTAAACCCGGTAATGATGAGCACCAGCATCGCCGCAGCGTGAATGGTGTGTGCCGTCCTGTCAAGGACGGTATAACGCTCAACAACCATCGGGTTGTCCTTGGATTTCATTTGTAGGTCGCCTCCTTATACTATTCTTAAAGTACGTGGAGTGTTTTTCCCGGTAAGGTCAATGGTGTGAACTGCGCATGAAACGCAGGGGTCATAGGACCTACCGATATGAAGGATGTTAACCGGATTGGTGTAATCGACACCAAGAGAGTTTTCTACGGCATTGATCTTTGCCCCTATAAGGGACTGCTCAAGAGGTCCGGGAACGCCTGCACCGTCTCTTGGAGAGAGGTTCCAGGTACTCGGAACAACTGGCTGGTAGGTAATAACCTTGGAGTTGCTGTCGGTGGAGACCCAGTGCCCGAGAGCACCACGAGGAGCTTCCCAGAGGCCCATTCCCGTAGAGTCCTTTGCCATCGAAAGGTCGGTGTCAACAGCGATCCTGCCGTTCGGGTCGTAATCCACAGTTACCCATTTAAGGAGCTCGTTTGCGATGATTGCGGTTTCCTGGATGCGAGCCATCATTCTGGTGTAGACGTTAGCTGCAGAGTAACCGTTCTCGTTAAAGGCCAGAGCAAGTCCGGTCACAAGCGGTTCTTTAGCTGCGAGCATGCGTGCAAGAGGCCCGACCTCACAGGGGATGCCGTCATATCTCGGAGCCTTGTTCCAGGTGTACCTGCTGTCGGAACCCTGGTCAAAGCGGATTGCATCAGGATCTGTAAACGGATTGGTCTCACCTTTTGAGGGATGGAGGTCACCGGTGTCTTCGTAGAAAGCGTGAGCAACACTCTCGGTAATCTTGCTTGCATCGAAGTTCTGGTATTCGAGGTTTCCGGTTACAATGCCTGAGGTCAGGAAGCGGTCGCCTGCAGGGCTGCTCGGGTCGTATCCGTCCCCATTCTCAGGGTTGTAGAATACACCGTATGAAAGGAAGGCGATCTTTGAGGGGTCGCTGTATCCGCCGATCCTATCATGCTTAAGGCTTGCAGGAAGATTGAGCAGGGTTTCTCCGACAAGTTCGGAACCAAAGGCTGCATAAAACTCCGCGTCTCCCCAGCCGGCTGCCCTGGAAAAGTCGTTTGATGCTACGGATTTTTCAACAAGGCCTTTGAGGTGTTCAACCACGAAGTCTACGGCTTTCTGAGGAGAGCTTGCCTTGTAGGTGTTTTCAATCCAGGTCTCGAAGGGAACCTTCAGAGTGTAGCTGGAAACGAAGTCCATGACCTGGAGGTAATAAGAGGAAAGCTTGCCAATGTCTGCCACATTTGGCTTGTAAGTGTATCCGCCAGGATAGGATGTGACCTGGTGGGGCATTTTGCCACCGATAACTGCAATGGCTTCCTGGAGGCGTTTCTTTTCAGGAATTGCTGCAAGGTAGGAAGATCCTACAGGTATGGATTCCCCATCGATCTTGTAGCTGATCGGGGCAAACCTGCCGACCATTTCTTTCCAGACTGCAGTTCCGGTATCTCCGAGGGGGGTGAGGACATCACGGTATGCAGGATTTGCAAGGTCAGGGCCCCAGAGGACATAGATATGGGTTGCGTGGCTTGCAATGAAGTTCAGAGCCTGGTTAATGTTCCTTGCTACAAGGGCATCTTTTGGAATGGTGCCATCCACACCGAAGAGGTTGTCAAGGGCGTTGGCGGCTGCGAGGGAATGGGAAGTGGGACAGACCCCGCAGATCCTCTGGACAAGAAGGGCTGCATCTCTTGGGTCCTGGTTCTGCAGTATGCGTTCAAAGCCTCTGAACATGAGGCAGGAGCTCTGGGCATCAGTGATGACACCGTCAGCATTAACTTCAGTAGAAAGGCGAAGGTGACCTTCAATCCTTGTTAAGGGGTCGACTGTAACGTTTACCATTTTTTACTCACTCTCCTTTCATTCTCCTAACAGCATGTACCCCGGCAACTACGGTAGCAGCCCCGACTGCGGCTTTGGATAATGTGTCAATATTTGCGCCAAGAAGCACACCCTTGTCTTCGGCTTCAACATAGAAAGGTCTTGATGAGTCAGGGAAACCGGGTTCAACACAGGCAATACAGGGGGAACCTGCCTGTGTACACATGTTTACGGAACCATTCCAGCGGCGGATGGCACAGTCTGCGTGAGAATAAGGAGCTTTACAGCCTAACTTCCAGAGGCACTTTTCTCCGCCAATCTGCTCATCGAACTCTCCACGGTCATAGTAGCCGCGGCGCGGGCAGTTTTCATGCACTGTATGGTTTGTTGGGAAAAAGACGATAGGCCTTCCGTACTGGTCAAGGACGGTCTCCAGGTCGTCGGGAATCTTGATCTTGCCAAGAATTACCGCACCTACGGTAAGGAGAATCCAGTCAGGGTGTGCAGGACAGCCAGGGATGTTTATTACGGGTTTGTGGATGCCAAGCTCTGTGAGCATGCCTTTTGAGCTGTCTTCCTTTGTGAAAGCCACTCCCCTGTAATCCGTAACATCGGCAACAGCGCTGTCAGCGCAGGTGATTCCTCCGTAAGTGGCACAGGTTCCGACTGCAAGGATAGCATTGGCACGTGTTGCAGCTTTTTCAAAGAGCTCTTTGAAAGTCCTGTTCCCGATAACGCAATAGCGCCCTGAGCCGTCAGGCCCGTTTGCAATTGCGCCTTCAACGACAAGGATATAGTTGCCTTCTTCGATGAGTTCGTCAACGAGAAGTTCGGAGTTCAGTTCAGAGGTGTTTACAGGCTCGCCGTCGACAAATAGCCCCTGTTGGGCAAGAAGAGTTTCATGATAAGCAAGGTTGACATTGAGCTTGCTGATTGCCTGAACAATATCAGGATTGCCTCCATTTAAAATGGATTCGGAACAGCCAGTGCATTCAGCACCGTGAAGCCAGATAATCTTGGTCTCTGCAAACTCAAGCGCACTTACAATCTCTGTCTTATAGGTGCCAAGGAAAGCAGTTGCTCCGAGTGCACCCACAGCCTTCATGAAAGTACGCCGGTCCAGTTTTAAGAAATCTAAACTATCCAGTGTACGGGCAAGGTTTTTGATTCCAGTACTCATCTCTACCACATCTTGTTTTTTACCCAAATATTATATCCGAAAGAAAATTCTTAAATTTAAATCCACCGTAATTATATAAATGTGTATATAAATATACCAATAATGTTTTCAATGAGGGAATAGTATTTAAGGTTTTTTACACAATGGAATTAATATATTAATACGGTAGATGGAATTTATTTAATATATTATAAAATATAATAATTCAATAAAATTAATAATAGGCCTTAACGTACGCAACAAAGCAGCAAAAGACGGTTTAGCAGGATCAGTTGACCTTAAAGAACTATAAAATAATTTCCGCCTCAAAAGGATTTTTACCCAAAAAGTTAAAGCTAAAATGTGGAAAAATACGACTGAAAAAGGGGATATTCTTTGGATATAACAAATAAAATAAATACAAAATTAATAAATCCCCGGGAAAAGCAGAAAAACCATTTGCAATGAAACCATTTGCAATGTATTAGACGAAATTTAAAGATCTGGAACAAAGGTGTGACATGCACAACGGATGATTCGCCCTTGCAGGTTCCGGAAAGAACTGTGATTTTTATTCAACAAAGTTAACCCTTAAAGAGCTCCCCTCTTTTTTGTCAACCTAAATCTTAATAACCCATCAACCTGTATTTATGTTCTCTTTCTGCACCGTACTTTAAGCCCTGGGCTGTGCTTCGAGTCCTGTACCTGAAAAATCACCTTTCTGTATTCGCATTTTACCAGTTTTCAGATGCAACCTCACTTTTGCAGACAAAATTAAAAAACAAAAAGGATATAAAAGAGAACTATACAATTTCGCGAAATAATATTCGCCAATATACGTATTTTTGTAAAACCCGGAGCCTCAGTTCCAGACATTTTTGGAAATGGACAAGTTCCTTATTATCGTTAACCCACAACACTAACTTTGTAAAAGCTCTTACTCAAAAGAAACATTAAATTTAATCCAGATATAATTCTCCAAATATTAATTCAGATATCAGTTTAAATATCATTTTGAGCATCATTCAAATAGAATTTGAGTATAAATACAAATAGAATTCAAATATAATTCGAGCGCCATCAGACGGAATTTGAGTATATTGGATGAGAGTAAGCGATTGAAAGCCAGTTCAAATGGCAAGTAATCGACTGAAATCCAGTCTTCTTAAAGCCAGTCTTCTTAAATTATAGTGCTCACTGAAAATTAAATTTCATAATTATCAGATTTTGAAAAGAAAAACAGGGAAGAAAAACAGTAGAGGTAATATGTGTATAGCCATTCCTGGTAAAATCAAGGCCATCGTCAACGAAAACACTGCCACGGTTGATATGGGCGGGATCTGCAGAGATGTAAATATGGACCTGCTCGGAGGTGCCAGTGAGGATCTGCTCGGAAAATATGTCCTTGTCCATGTGGGGTATGCAATATCCGAAATCTCGAAAGAGGAGAGTGAAGAAACCATGCGCCTCCTCAAGCAGATATCAGGCCTTGAAGATACAGATATCTTTGAAACGGGGTTCTCCGACGAAACGGACGCTGAGTGAAATGAAAAACGAGGACTCTTCTTTAAAGCTGTCAATGCCTGAAATTGAAAAAAAGCTCCTGGAAAGAATTCAGGCCTCCGGAACCTCGCTCCGCATAATGCATGTCTGCGGTACGCATGAAAGGACCATAGCAAAATACGGGCTCAGAAGCGTGCTTCCGGAGAATATCGAAGTAATAAGCGGTCCCGGATGCCCGGTCTGCGTCACCCCCGAAAGAGACGTTGACATTGCGATTGCCCTTGCAAAGAGTGGAGCAACGGTAGTCACCTTCGGGGATATGATGAGGGTTCCCGGTTCGGCAGAGAGCCTGCTGGACGCAAAGGCAGGGGGAGCAGACGTAAGGATGGTCTACAGCATTGATGATGCAGTAGCCCTTGCAAACAAAAAACCTGAACTCGAGGTTGTTTTTTTCGGGATCGGTTTTGAGACCACAGTCCCGGCCAACGCAGCAGCCCTTCTGAGAGATCCCCCCGAAAACTTCAGCCTCCTTGCCTCCCAGAAGCAGACCCCTCCTGCAATCGGGCTTCTTGCCAGTGATACCGTAGTTGATGCCTTCATTGCCCCCGGGCATGTAGCAACTATTATCGGGACAAGACCTTTCGAACCTCTTGCAGAAAAAGGCTTTCCTGTTGTTGTAAGCGGATTTGAGGCAAGGGATATCCTCCTCGGAATAAACCTGCTCCTGACCCAGGCAGAACAGGGAGTCGCAAGGGTGGATAACGGCTATCCAAGAGTCGTAAAGCCCGAAGGAAACCCGATAGCCCTGAAAATGATGAATGAGGTATTCGAAACCTCGGAGTCGGAGTGGAGGGGCATTGGAAATATCGAGGGGTCGGGGCTCATACTCAGGAAAGAGTATGAAGAAAAAGACGCCTCAAAGAAGCACGAAGACCTTTATTCTGCGGCCCTTGCCGAGATAAGGGCAAAAGCGGAGAAGAAGGATAAGAAACGCTGCATCTGTGCAGCTATCCTCACCGGGAAAGCAAAACCTTCCCAGTGCCCCAACTTCGGAAAGGACTGTACCCCGAAAAATCCGGCAGGCCCCTGCATGGTCAGCCAGGAAGGCATGTGCTACAACTGGTTCAGGTACTCGCGGGAAGGAGGAAGCAGGCTTGCATGAATATTCCATCGCCTGTGAGATCTTTGAACAGGTAATAACAACTGCAAAAGCTCACGAAGCCCTGGAAATCAGGCATGTAATCCTGGAAATGGGGAGGCTTGCCCATACAAATCCGGATCAATTAAGCTTCTGTTTTAAAGCCATTGCCGAGGGGAGTATTGCCGAAAATGCGGAGTTCATTGTAGAGATGATACCACCTTCCCTGGAATGTGAGTGCGGATACACGGGCACTGTCGATGAAACCCAGATAGGAAAGGACGGCGGACTCCAAAGCGAACTTCTGGAATACATTTCAGCGCTCGAATGCCCTGTATGCGGAAAAAACGCTCGCATTACAGGCGGCAGAGAACTGATCATAAAAAGTATCGAGATTGAGACAGAAGTAGAAAAGTAAACCTTCGAGCAGGCAAATATATAAATGTGGTAAAAGGTAGCAGGTCTATCAAATTAGAATGGATATCAAATCGTAAACCCTGCTATACGCACTGCTCCGCAAGACCAGATTTAATGCGATAAGCGGATTTTCCACCAAGATTTCCATCAAGATAACCAAGCAACCCCGAGTGATGTTTATGTTAATGCATGTAATCCACATGGGACACGATGTCTTCAAGGCAAATGACAAAGTTGCCGAAAAAAACAGGAAGACCCTCGACAAACACGGAGTCTTCTCAGTCAACGTCATGGGAGCCATCGGGTCAGGAAAGACCACTCTGATCGAAGAGGCGGTCAGGCACCTCAAAGATAAGTACAGAACAGCGGTAATCGCAGGTGACGTTATCGCAGAGATGGACGCCTCCAGATTCAGGAAACTCGGGGTGCCGACAATCCCTGTAAACACGGGAAAGGAATGCCACCTTGACGCAAAGCTGGTGGAAAAAGCCCTGGGGGAGGTTGACCTTGACAATACGGACCTCCTTATTATTGAAAACGTGGGCAATCTGATCTGCCCTGTGGACTTCAAGCTCGGAGAGCACCTCAGGGTGGTTGTGGTGAGCGTCACCGAAGGAGACGACATCATCCTCAAGCACCCCATGATTTTCAAAACTTCGGAGCTTGCAGTCATAAACAAGGTTGACATTGCCCATGCGGTTGACGTTGACGCCGAGAAAATGCGGGACGACATCCATTCCTTAAACCCGGACATTCCGGTCATCCTTACTTCAAAGCATGACTGGGAGAGCCTGGAGACATGGATCGGCTTTATCGAACTCGGGCTCAGAAGAGTACAGGAAGCCCGGAAAAAGTAAGGCAAATAAAAGCGGTTAAAACGGGGATATAAAGAAAGGGAGACCGGATATGAAAGCCAACACAATTTCTCTGGAACACGGCGCAGGCGGAGAGGTAATGCAGGCGCTTATAGGAGAGATTATCCTTAAAAACTTCCGCAACAAAAGCGCAGGCTCAATAGGGCTTGAAAGCCTTGATGACGGGTCCACGGTCAGGCTTGAGAACTTTAACCCTTCCTCCGAACTTGTGCTGACAACAGACAGCCACGTGATAACCCCTGCTTTCTTCCCGAACACCAATATAGGGCGTCTCGCAGTTTCAGGCACTATTAATGACCTCACTGTAATGGGAGCAAGGCCCCTTGCCCTTACCTGTGCAGTCATAGTCCCCGAAGGTTTTCCGATCCGCGATTTTGAAGAGATAATCAAAACAATGGACGAAACCGCCGCCGAAGTAGGAGTACCCATAATTACAGGCGACACCAAGACCGTGGAAAAAACCGCCCTTGACTCGATAATCCTGAACACCGCAGGCCTCGGCATAACGGACAGCCCAATCAGGGACTCAGGCCTGAAGCCGGGAGACCGGCTCCTTGTCACAGGCACGATTGGCGACCACGGGATCTCTCTTATGGCCCACAGGGAAGGCTTTGACTTCGACACCGACCTTGTTTCGGACTCCGCCCCCCTCTGGAAACTCATAGAACCGGCCCTGAAACTCCGGACCCCGGAGGGAACCCCGGTTATAACAGCTATGAAAGACCCGACCCGCGGAGGACTTGCAAACGCCCTCAACGAAATGGCAGCAAAAGCCGGAGCAGGAATCCTCCTTGAAGAAGATCTGATCCCCTTCAAGCCTGCAGTCACCGCAGCCTGCGAAATGCTTGGCCTTGACCCCCTCGAAGTTGCAAACGAAGGAAAAGCCGTAATAGGAGTCAAAGCCGGATTCGAAGAAGAAGTCCTCACCCTCCTCAAGCAGCACCCCTACGGCAAAGATGCAGCCCTTATCGGAGAAGTTACCGCAAAAAACAAAGGAGAAGTAATCCTGAGAAACCGCTTCGGCGGCATGCGTTATGTAGACATCCCCGCCGGAGACCCGATCCCCAGAGTCTGTTAATCACAGGCTTTCCGATCGCATTTAATTGCCGGTTTCTTTCGCACATCATCCCCCTACTCTTCTTATTTCTTCCCAGCTACAGGGTTTTTTTAACTTTATTTCTCTCCTTTAATTAGTCCTCTTGAGCGAAGCGAAAATGAATGTTACTTGTCCATAAATTAGTCTGCTTGAGCGAGCGAAGCGAGTGAAACGGACGGCGGGCTCCCGAATCGCAATTCGGGTGCCGAAGCTCAATTCGAGAGACGCAACATATTTAAAGTCGTGGTCAAAAGTAATCACGTAACAAAAAAACAGATACTGAAAGGGAAATAAGAAGGAGCTAAGGCTTGAAACGTGATCACATTGTGGGAGACAGGAAAAAGGAATATTTGACAGACTCTTCAATCAGTTCAATAATCGGCCACATGCTTAAGCGACAGAAGCCTGAAAGGAAGAATACAGGATATACGGAATTGAAACCAAACCTCCGTCCTATTCTAACGATACTGGCCATCGCATATCTCGTGTATCGTTATGCGGTCTGAACCGTTTGCAGTTTGAACCTGAATTAACCTGAAGCTATTTTTGAAGCCTGCAGAAAGAAGAGTCCATGCGTAGCAGGAGCTAAAATTAAGAAACGAAATAAACAATGCCGATAAAGAACAAGATAAAGAAAAGAAAACACCGGAAAAAGTAGAGGGATAAAGATGAAAATATATTTTAACGGGAAGACCCCAAAAATTTCGGAAACGGTTTTTGTTGCGGACTCGGCAGACATAATCGGAGATGTTGAGGTAGAGAGCTTTTCAAGCGTATGGTTCAATGCCGTGATTAGAGGAGACCAGAACAAAATACAGATCGGCAGCCGAACAAGCATCCAGGACGGAGTGGTGATTCATGCAGACCCTGAAAACGGGGTTCAGGTTGGAGATAATGTCTCAGTCGGACACGGAGCCGTACTTCACGGGTGCAGGATCGGAGATAACGTGCTCATCGGCATGAACTCAACTGTGCTGAACGGGGCAGAGATCGGGAAAAACTCCATTGTCGGAGCAAATGCGCTTGTCCCCCAGGGGAAGAAATTTCCACCTAACAGCCTTATTATCGGAGTCCCGGGGACGGTAAAAAGAGAGACTAACGAGGCAGAGGTTGAGGCTATAAAAGAAAACGCTGACGAGTATGTGGAGATGGCAAAAGAGTACAGAGAAGAGATGAAGAAATTTGCCTTCGCCCAATCAAATTCGATGACCTGAGCAGGATAGTGGGAGAAAGGGAAGAAGTAAGGGACGAAGGAAAGGAAGAAGTAGGGGGGACTGAAAAATGTCAAAGTTAGACTTTAAAAAAGAAAACAAAGAACTTTACAACCCATCCGCAAAAGAAGTTTCAGTCATAGACGTTCCTGAAATGAATTTTTTAATGATAGCCGGGGAAGGAGATCCCAATACTTCAAGGGAATACCAGGACGCGATAGAAGCATTATTTTCAGTATCTTTTAAAGCCAAATTCATTTCTAAAAAAGAGATCTCACAGGATTATGCAGTGATGCCCCTTGAAGGGCTCTGGTGGGTTGAAAATATGGGGGATTTCAGCCTTGAAGATAAAAGCAACTGGAAATGGACAGCAATGATAAGGCAGCCCGACTTTGTCACGAAAGAGATTATAGAAAAAGCCATAGAAGAAGTGGAAAAGAAGAAAAATCTCCCTGCACTTTCCAGGATAGGATTTGAAAGCCTGCATGAAGGCTTATCAGCCCAGATAATGCATATCGGCTCTTATTCCGAGGAAGGGCCGACGATAGAGAAGCTGCATAATTTCATAAAAGAGAAAGGGTATGAATTTGACGGCAGCATATTCGGGGAGAGACACCACGAAATATATCTGAGCGATATGCGAAAAACAAAACCGGAAAAACTTAAAACTATTATAAGGCAGCCCATAAAAAAGAAGAAAAGAGAATAACGGAAGGAAAGAGAATAAAAACCTGGATTTGGGATGAATATTGGATAAGAGAAATAAAACAGGACCCAAAGAATCACTGTTAATTTCAACCTACAAGCCCGAGACTGAATTCATAATATTCACCCTTGACCTTGAGATATGACCTCATATCATACGTGTTACTTATGTAATAGACTTGATTCCCGAATTTGAGGAATACACCACTGTATTCTTCATTATACCCATTTGTGAATTCCAGGAAACTATCCCATTCATCGGAAGAGATCCCGTACCACCTATCCACAAATGGATACGGTTGACTGGCAGCCTTTTTAATGGAGGGAAATTGTTCCAGATCTTCAACAGTAATATCCGTATAAGGAGGGGTATCAGTCGGGACTTCATCCGTACTCCATACCGTGGCACGGACCCACATTTCAAATGGATAATCCAGTTCATCCTCTTTTTGTGATATCAGGTATGACATCCGGTCCCTTTCATCACTGGTCGTTTCCAGTTCGGTGATGTGCCCGTATGTACTCTTGTTAGTCAAACCCTGAAGTGTGGGAAAATCTTCCAGTTCTTCAGGTGTTATTTCCACATAATACTCAGGTTCGTAGTCCAATCTGGTGAGCCATAAAGTAGGGCCGTAGGAAAGCCTCTGCAATATGAGCGGGGAAACCATGACGACAACAATAATAAATAATACGGCAATGGCTACAGCCAGTACTTTTAAAACCCTGAAACTCTGGTTCCCCTTTCCCGATTTTGGATTTACTTTTTCGTTCTTACCCGGATCTTCCATTCTCATCCCCTTCTGAATTTACTTTTAAATTTGGAACCTACCGTAATTTTTACAGATTTGTCCCCCAATCCCACATGCATAAAACATGAATACACAGGGGCAATTTCGAGGAAATCGTCTCTCCAGAGAGTTTAACCCCCTTCTATTAGTTCCTCAGAAACACCTTACATTGATTCTTGTAACGAAGGTCATCCAATTAATAATAAATTAGAAATATATAAATTAAAGAGGGAAGATTATTCATTTTTGGCATCAATATTCACACATTTAAGATATAAAATAATCAAGCTTTTCTTTTAATAACAATAAGAACTCTTCAGTATGAATAAAATACTTTTCTATTCTACCTTGAAAACTATTTTCCAATCCCTCAAACCCCTCAAATTTCCCCAGATACCAAAATTAGCACTCAAATTTAATTTCATGTGGAATTAAAATTCACAGAATGAATTTGTGCAGAGGTTAGAAGTAATAAGTCTCTTGTTTTTGATATAAGACAAAGTAATCCTACATAGTTATATTTTCATACGAAAAATTGAGGATTATCACCCACATATTAGTTTCATACGAAACTAATATATACTCATAATACAATTAAGCATCACATTAGTTTCATATGAAACTATTGCCAAAATAGTCTTTATTTCAAAAAAACTTTCCAGTTTCATAAACGACGAAAGGTAAAACTATGCATGACCCAAGAGAAATATTCGGCCCGATTGTCCACATCTACCGGAGTCACATGGAATACATGGCAAAAGAACTCGAAGCTTACAGGATTGGTAGCGGGCAATATGATTTTTTAATGGTTTTATACCACAAAGACGGCATCTCTCAGGAAAACCTTGCAAGAATGTTGAAAGTAAGCAAAGCGACAAGCACAAGGGCAATCCAGAACCTGGAAAAAGAGGGGTATGTGTACAGGCAGAGGGATAAAGATGACCTTCGGGCTTACAAAGTTTACCTGACAGAAAAAGGGAAGGAAATGAGAGGTGTGATTTTTGAAAAACTGGTTTCTTTTATTGATATCCTTTTTTCGGATTTTACACCGGAAGAAAAAGAAATTTTCAGGCTGCTGACCCGTAAAGCTGCATTAAAATTCTTCGAGCCCGGGTTCGAACCTCCATCTGAAAAGCCGGATAGCATAGAGTAAATAACGACTGAAATTGACGACTGAGACGAAAAAACATGGAAGAGAAAAGTGAGTTTCTGGGAAAAGAGAGTACAGGAAAACTCCTGTTCAAACTTTCAACTCCCGTAATCATCGGAATGCTGGTACAGGCTATCTATAACGTTGTGGACACCTTTTTCGTGGGAATAGCCTACGGAACAGAGAGTGTTCAGGCTATAGGAGGTCTTTCAATAGCTTTTCCGGTCCAGATGATAATCATGGCTTTTGGGATCGTTCTCGGGACAGGGGGCTCTTCAATAATCTCACGTGCCCTTGGAGCGCAGGAATTTAAAAAAGCTGAAAGAGTTCTTGGGAATGTTTTTTCCCTGAGTCTGATCTTAAGCGTACTCGTAGCCATACCCTGTCTTCTCTATCTTGAACCGATTTTGGAGGTTTTCGGGGCAACCCCCGGAGTCCTGCCATATGCCAGAGATTATCTTAAAATCATAATTCTAGGAGGGATTTTCTTTGTCTTTGGAGTGGCTGTTCAGAATCTTGTCAGATCTGAAGGAAACTCCCGCCTCGCAATGAATGCAATGCTTATAGGAGGCGGCCTCAATATTTTCCTTGACCCTGTCTTCATGTTTGGTTTCGGGATGGGGGTTGAGGGTGCTGCAATTGCAACCGTAATGTCCCAGGCCGTAGCTTCAGTCTGCCTCTTGCTATACTATCTTAAAGGAAAGGGGTCTGTCAATTTCAGGTCAGAAACCTTGAAACCGGACCTGAAAATCATTAAGGAAATCGGAGCTATCGGTACCGGGTCCTTTGTGATGGAAAGCGCGAGCAGTATCATGATGATTTTCGTGTACAACGCACTTGCAAATTATGGAGGAGATGTAGCTATTGCCGTTTTTGGCATAACAATGAAAATTAATTCTTTCATCTTCCTGCCCCTCCTGGGGATGAGTTTTGGCCTGCAACCGATTGTCGGGTACAACTACGGAGCAAAGAAATATGGAAGAATAGTCGAAGCTGTAAAACTGGCTTTAGTGGCTGCAACAACCTTTGGACTTCTTGGCCTGCTTGTCGTTTACCTTTTCGCAGAAAAACTTCTCATAATTTTCAGTGCAGATCCGGAATATCTGGAGCTGGGGAAAATTGCTGTAAGGATTATGGTCCTGGGAACGCCTTTGATAGGTTTGAATGTGGTCACAACCATCCTGTTCCAGGCACTCGGGAAAGCCAGACCGGCATTCATCCTTTCTGTTAGCAGACAGCTTCTCTTCCTGATTCCTGTTGTTATAGTCCTTCCCCGCTTCTATGCTCTGAACGGAGTCTGGACAGCTTTTCCGGTTTCAGACCTGCTTGCGTTCCTGCTTTCCGGATTTATGCTTCTCAGGATATACAGGATTTTCAAAAAGAGTACAACTTCTTCAAAAGTTACCACAGAGTTGGAAGTGACAAATAAACCGTTACAAATCTGACAACTTATAAATGAATCATCAAACCGTACCATGAAACCGTTTGTTGAAAAGATGAATATTATGAACCAGAAAAGCTCAAATCTCCAAAAAAATGAAACTAAGCCGCCCTAAAAAGGTAAAACACAGCCTGAAAAATTAAACCCGGATACAACTAGCTTTTTAGAGGTAATTTATGACACTTACTGAAATTATAGAGAACTTTAAAACGAAATTAAATCCCTCAAAAATCATGGACTCGCTCGAAAAAACCGCGAGTTTCTACGACGAATCCGAGAAT